>Ga0208034_1000002_pt1 | contig 650681 bp, 571 predicted proteins | sample June2015DPH_8_10_FD_184699 | JGI IMG/M metagenome (GOLD analysis project Ga0208034, IMG submission 184699) | Peatland microbial communities from SPRUCE experiment site at the Marcell Experimental Forest, Minnesota, USA - June2015DPH_8_100... | ecosystem: Environmental > Terrestrial > Soil >... | reverse complement strand
CTCGACTGTAGATGGTCAGTCGCGCATGATAGTGATAGTCCATTCGGTCTCCTGAGGTTGCTTTTGCTTCGCAACATCAGCTTCCCAGTTCTCGACCGAATGGACAACAACCTGTTGAAACTTCACAGCTAAAGCCCGCGATTTTTTTCCTGTCAGCGGCACGGCTAAAGCCGTGCCCTTTCAAAACCAGGTTATGAAACAGCTTGTACGTGCTTCAAGTGAGAAAATAGAGACAGGGAGCAAAATACATGAACATATTCAAGACGACTCTTCTTCTCACCTTACTTACGTTGCTTCTGATTCTGGCCGGCGGTTACTATGGCGGCGAAGACGGCGCTCTGATTGCATTTGGCATCGCCGCGGTCATGAACTTCATCAGCTACTTCTACTCCGACAAGATTGCGCTGCGGATGTACAACGCGCAGCCGGTTACGCGAGAGGAGTTGCCGCGGGTGTATGCGGTGGTGGAGCGGCTGGCGGCGCGGGACGGGATTACGATGCCGAAGATTTACGTGATTCCCACCGACTCGCCCAACGCCTTCGCTACCGGGCGCAATCCCAACCACGCCTCGGTAGCCGTGACGCGCGGCATTTTGAATCTGCTAAACGACGAAGAGCTGGAAGGCGTTCTGGCGCATGAGATGAGCCATGTGCGCAACCGAGACATTCTTACCAGCTCGATTGCCGCCACGCTGGCCGGCGCAATCACCATACTGGCCCGCATGGCCTTCTGGTTCGGCGGCGGGAGGCGGCGCGGCGGCATCGGCGCACTCTTCATGCTGCTGCTGGCCCCTCTGGCGGCCACGCTGATTCAGTTGTGGGTCTCGCGCACACGCGAGTACGAAGCCGACGCCAGCGGCGCGCACCTGACCGGCAATCCCTATGCCCTGGCCAGCGCGCTGGAAAAGATCTCTGCCGTCAGCCGACAGGTTCCTCTGCTGGCCTCGCCCAACAACGCGCACCTTTTCATCATTGCGCCGCTGCTCAGCGGCGAGACATTTGCCAGCCTGTTTTCCACCCATCCGCCGGTGCAAAAGCGCATTGAGCGTTTGATTGGCAGGACGTCGGTTTTGGGGAACAGGAATTAGGGAACAGGGAACAGGGAACAGGGAACAGGGAACAGGGAACAGAGAACAGAGAACAGAGAACAGAGAACAGAGAACAGAGAACAGAGAACAGAGAACAGAGAACAGAGAAGGTCACAATCTACGAGGGCCGTGGATCAGACGCCCGTTCAGCAATCTGGACGGGCGTCTGAGCGTGATGGCGGGCTGGCAAGCGCGTGCGGCGCCGGCCTCAAAGCGGTTCCACAATTCACGTGCCCTTTCTGGCATCGTGCAGGGTGGCATTTACTTCCACCCCAGCGACAAAGACCTATCGCCGGGGACCCCGGATGAGGAAAATGCCACTTAAGGACAATGGTTTCGAGGTACAACAATTGTGGAACCGCTATCGCTCTTTAGAACTTGTAGACCACGCCGAAGGAGGCGCGGGAGTTGCCGTGCCTATGCGCAGAGCAATTCGCCCCCGTGCCGCAGGATGATGAGTTGGCGTTGGCCAGGAAGGACGACTGGATGTCGTCGCCCGCAAGGCGCAGGGAAAGGCGATGGAACATTTTGTAGTCCAGGCCGGCGCCGTATCCACCCGCAAAGGAGATATCAGGGGTGGCGTTCTCTCCGCCGGTGTGCTCGCCGCCCAGCAGCACACGGAAAAACCCGTCGAGGCGCCCAAAGAGGGGAGCGTGTACTACCGGTCCCATGAGGAAGGCATCAACCGAGGGATTGCCGGGGTTTCCGCTGTTGTTGGCACCGCCGGTATTGAGGGCGTACTTGTAATAGGCGCCGTCGGCAGTGAGGCCGAAGAATCTGCCCCAATCGCGGGTCACAGAGACGTTGACGCCCTGCAACCCGTAACGCGACTGGTAGACCTGGTTAAGGCTGGTGTAGCCGTAGCCGACAAAGATCTCATACTTGTGGGCGGCTTCGGGCTTCTCGGCGGGAGCCTCCCTGTGGCGGGAGTGGATGACCTGGCTGGAGGCCGCCAGGGGCATGAACACGGCCGAAACAATGGCCAAAATCGCAAGCAACAACTTACTCTTCAATTTGGGACTCTCCTCAGTACATTCCTTTGTCTGGTGTGGGCTCCGGGGGCTTTAGCCCTTTGAGCCGCCGTCACAAACCGGGCGGCTGGAGCAAAACTATTCTCTTCTAGAGTATCCTCTCAGACCCGGTTCCATGAAGTCCGGGTCTGGCCAGGGCTGGTTTCCGGTCACCGGGCTTGCACTGGAACCGCTTCAGAGAGCCGCACGAGCTTGCCGGAGCTCTCTGTTACGGTGACGGAGATTCCCCTGGGAAGATAGCGCCCGATGACCTCGGGGAGCTCCCAATCCAGATCCCAGCCGTCTTCGATGGCCACCACGGTGTACTGTCCGGGGGCCACATCGCGCAGGGCGAAGCTGCCGTCGGAATCGGACTGATCGCGGCGCGCCAGGGCAGGGAAGGCGGCCGGCTCTTTGGGAACCAGCACAACCATGACGCCGGGGGCTCCTTTTTCGGCTTTCCGGGCAAAGCCTTCGATGCGGGTTTCGCTCAGGCTGACCGTCACTACCAGCTGCATAGGTTTGTCGAGCACGGTAATCTGGTTGCCGGGATGGGGGTGGCCGCCGATGGTAATCGAGGTGATGGGGAGCTGCTTTTCCCGGGTGCTGGCCGTAAACTCGTAATTTCCCTGGCGGATGGATTCAAATGTGAATTCGCCATTGATACTGAACACGCTATGCGGCACCTGACCATGTGCGGTATCAAGAGATTCGAGGCTCAGCGAAACCTTATCCGGCAGCGCGGCTCCGGAGGAGCTTCGCAGGGTTCCGGAGACGTTGGCAGCGGGTTTGCCGAGATTGGGGTCCACCTGCTGGCTGGCGGTGGCGTCCAGATCGGCAATCCGCGGCGGATAACCCTGCGTCAGCTCGTAATGGCCGGGGGCCACGCCGGTGAATTCGACTTTGCCGGTTTGCGATCCGGATAAGGTACGCCAATGATCTTCGGAAATCACCGTGCCAAAGACGGCTTGGTACAGCTCAGCGCCGGCCTCTGATCCATACTGCCCGATGGGCGACTCGACCGTGAGACGCAGGGCCGGAACCGCGCGCAGATTGATGTTGGCTTCCTCGTGGCTGCCTGCGGCAAGCACAATGGGTGTTGCCGATGCCTCATCTGTTGTCGAGTCGTAGAAGGTTACAGGGTAGGCGACGTCGAGTGCTGCGCTGGGATCGGCTACCGGCCTTTGCAGGAGAGCGGAGTGATGCAGCGCGTACCAGGGTTGCGCTGTCACCGCCAGCAGGTAATCGTCGGGCGCGAGATCGCCAAAGTCATATGCGCCGGTGTCGTCCGTCGTAGTCTCGGCATTCTGTGTGATTCTGGCACCGGGATTGTGGCCGCGGGGTTTGAGGAAGAGCAGTACCTTGGCGTTCTCCACCGGATCGCCGCCGTCGCCGGTCACCACGCCGTGCAGCGAGGCGACGGGTGTCATCCGCAAGATAAGGCCTTCTGTCTGCTGGCCCTCGCCGGTCACAATGGCGGTGTTAAACAGCTCATGCTGATCGTACAAGGCGAGGAGAAAGCCGCGCCTGAAGGCCACCACGTCGTACTTGGCAGCGGCGAGGCCCTCCAGCGTGAATTGGCCGTCGCTGCGGGTCTCGACCGAGGCGACGGCTTGGTGGTCTGTGACTGAAAGCGCGGCCACTGTAACACGCCTTACAGGCTCTCCAGTGGCTGCGTTCACCACGGTTCCGGTGATGCGGTAGAGGGGCGTGGGCGATGGAGCCGGTTGCGCACCGGCCGTTGCCAGCAGAAGCGCCACGACGCAGGAAATCACTGGAAAGAGACGATTTATCATTGCGCGGGCACCTCCAGGACAAGGCTGCTGGTGGTTCCGGGCGAAAGCGTAATTGCTTGTCCGGGCGTGGGCAGGGCGGCCAGCGCGGCGGGGTTATGGTATTCCAGAACCAAGGGCACTGCGAAGGTGTAGACGTGGTAGCTGCCCGGCGTCAGCCCTTCCAGTGTGACCGATCCTCCCGAGGAGGGGCGCAGTGTTTGCGGCACGGCATTTTCAGTAGATTCGAAGTCCGGCACCACATAGACTGTGTACCAGCGCTCTTCTCCGGGGGTTAGAGTGGCGCCGGCTGCGGGCAGGGAGAGCGTAAGGCTCGCGCAATCGTCGCGCAGAACCAGAATCAGAGGAGCGGTTACGCCGGCAGGCCCGACGACCAGGGGTTCCCGAGCCAGGTTGGCGCCTCCGGCTGTGAACGACGAGAGGCAAAGGCCGTGCTGCGTTATGCTGGTATGCGCCCAATAGGAGCCGGAGGTCATGAACGTCGTCTCCAACTCGCCGGGCCCGGTCCCATGGGCGTAGATACTTACCATTCCGTTGGAGATTGAATCGCCGGCCTGACTGAGAGCAACATAGACCGAGCCCGATTGCTCTGAAGCGGAAGTGCCGGGCGCAGGCTGCGCGCCGCTTCGAGTCACGATAACCTGCAGTGGATTGTCGTGCTGCGCCAGAAGCGGGATGCGCAGGTTTGAAACTTCGTGACTGGCCACTGAAAAATCCACCTGGCCGGTCAAAGGCGCGGCATCCATGGCGGGGGTGAAGTTTCTGTTTCCAGCCATGTCGGCGGTCACGCGCGAAAAGGTTACGGTGACCAAGAACGAGTAGCTGCCGTCAGGCAGAAGGGCATGCAGCGCGCGTGTTTCCAGGTCATATTCGGCACGATAGGGGAGCGAATGGCCTTGCGCGTCGAGTACCTGAGCGGTTAAATTCATTCCCGCCCACGCGGGGTTTTCATCGCCATAACGTTTCCCCGAAGGCAGTGTGGCTTGGGCAGTGACGGTGTGGAAGGGCTGGAGCGTGAGGGAGAGATTGGCCTCGGCTTCCTGGCCGCCGGCCAGATGAATCTTTGCGGCTCCGGCCAGTTCGCGGGCATCCGGGTAAAACTGGCTGGGAAAGCCGTTGTGCGCCATCGGGCCTGCTTTGCCGGTCGCGGAGAGATGAGTGACCAGTTCGCTGTCCATCGCAGGCTCGGTATAGAGCGCGTAGTCGCCGTTGCCGAGCCGGGCAAAGCGATAAGCCCCTTCGCTGTCGGTTTTGACGGTGTGGATCACCTGCCATGCAGCCCGGCCGTCTTCAACCCTGCGCATAACCAGAGTGACTCCGATGTCCTGCGCCGCATCGCCAGTGGAAAGCAGGATACGGCCGTGAATCGCATTGGTGGGCGCCATGGTGAAGATCAGGTCGGGCATCTGGTCGGCGACCAGAATGCTGTGAAACATACCGGGTCCAATTCCCCAACCGGCATCGCCGCCGGGAAAGAAAGACTGGTCCACAAAGCCAGGCTTTACGACCTGCACGGCCTGCGGCCCCACGTGCACGCCGGGAATCTCGAAGCGGCCCTCGCCGTCGGTCAATGCGCCGGTGTCGGCGTCGCCTTCAATCTGCACGAGGGCACGGGGCAGAGGCGAGCCGGTGGCGGCATTCAGCACCACACCATGAATCGCCGCCACTGGGCCTGTCTGTGCTGCCGGAGCTGTGGTGGTCTCGGAGGGCGATTGTTGGTCCGGGGAGGGCTCCTGCGCCGCAAGCAGAGTGGCAGTCAGCAGAAAGGCAGCGCAAAGAGTGCACATCGCCAGCCGCGAAAGGTTTCGCAGAGCGGCGCGACGGTTGCCGGCTAAAGGATGAAGGTAAAAAAGGTCCACGCCTTATTGTGACGGTTCAGGGCGGGGAAGGGAATCGGGAACGGGGAGAAAAGTACGGAAAAATGTATTGAAAACAGTGATCAGTTGTCAGTTTTCTGTTGTCAGCCTTTGGTTTCCGGTAAACCGTTCGACAGCCACTGACTTCTGACCTCTGACCACTGATTACTGACAACTGAATGGGGATCGTTCTACTATGGACGCTGCAACCGTGCGCAGGAATGGCGCATCGGATTGATTGAAGGATAGTCCAGCATGTTATCGGCAGAGCAGATTGTAGAGGCGCAGGACGGGGAGACGCGCGTTCTGCACCAGGTAGAGGCTGCCATTTCAGCGGCAAAGGCCAATGCCAGCCGGGATGGGCGCTCGGATTGGCTGGAGGCTGTACGCCACCAGCATCGCGCCAACTTTGAGTTGTGGCATATCGAGGACGAGGCACGGGCTCCTGGAGCAAGCGATTCCGATCTGGCCGGGGTCAAGCGGCGCGTGGACCTTATCAACCAACTGCGCAATGACCTGGCCGAGCAACTGGACCGCCTTTTGCTGGGGTGGCTGGAGCCGAAGGGGCTGCCCAACCCGGCCGCCGAGCTGAACTCCGAGTCGCCGGGACTGATCATTGACCGGCTCTCGATTCTGGCGCTGAAAATCTATCACACGCGCGAGGAGGTCGAGCGGGCCGGCGCACCGGAGGGGCACGCGGAGCACAACATGGAAAGGCTGGCCATTCTTGAGGAGCAACGGCGAGACCTGGCGGCGTGCCTGGACGCATTGTGGCGCGAAACGCTCCAGGGGATGCGGCGCTTCAAGCACTATCGCCAACTGAAAATGTACAACGATCCGGCCCTGAATCCAGCTATTTACAGAGCCTCATCCCGGGCCAAATAGCTCCGCGGATGATAGGCGCCTTCCGGCTGGCTTGACGGATGGCAGGGTTGTGCGTATAAAGGGTGCCAAGCAGAACAATTCTCAGGGGCAGTTATCTGCCGGAAACGAACCGGCTCAAACGCGCCTGAGGCATGCAGAGACGCAACAAAACCATCATGTAAGAGGCCCGATCCTTGGCGCACGACCGCAAAAAAGAAGCTGCAACGCCCAGCAAACCCGGCGCACACCCCAGTACGAACACGGGACCGGCCTTTCAGCAATTCCAGGCCGCCATGGTACTGCTGCAGCAGGGCAAGTTCGATAAAGCGCAGGCTGCATTCGAAAAGCTGCTTGCTTCTGCGCCGTCCGAGTTTATGGAGCGGTGCAAGATGTACATCAGCATCTGCCAGCGGCAACTTGACAAGCCAGCCCGGACCTTCTCCACACCCGAAGAACACTACGACTACGCCGTCTCGCTGTTGAATACCGGCTACTACGAGGAGGCGCGCGAAGAGTTTAACTCTATTCTGACGGGCCATCCGGAGGCCGACTACGCTTACTATGGGCTGGCGCTTGTGGACTCGCTGACGGGGCGCGTGCAGGATTGCCTGGGAAACCTTTCCAGGGCCATCGAACTAAACCCCAGAAACCGGCTACAGGCGCGTGTGGACAACGACTTTCAGAACATGGCAGACGATCCCCGGTTTACAGAATTGCTGTATCCCGAAGTGCCATAGGGCTCTCTTGATTTCAGCGAATAACACGATTACCAGCACGAAACCGCCTGTGCAGACGGCTACGGTAACTGTTGCGGCCCATCCGCTGCGCGTGGTTGCCATCGGCGGCGGCACGGGTCTTTCGACATTGTTGCGCGGACTGCGGCGCCATGTGGTTGCTGCCAGCCAGAGCGTTCCGGAGGGGGGCCTGATCGCCGATCTGGCGGCCGTGGTCACTGTGACCGACGACGGCGGCTCCAGCGGGCGGCTACGTAAAGGCTTCGATATGCTGCCTCCGGGCGACCTGCGCAACTGCATGGTGGCGCTCAGCGAGGAGGAAGACCTGCTGGTCAAGCTCTTCAGCCATCGCTTTCGCAAGGGCGACACGCTGAAGGGACACAACTTTGGCAATCTGTTTGTGGCCGCACTCACCGAGATTACCGGAGACTTTGGCCATGCCATTCAGCTGGCGTCGAAGATTCTGGCCACGCAAGGGCGCATCTACCCGGTGACAACGGCCAACGCTACGCTGGTGGCGCGGATGGATGACGGCTCGCTGGTGCGGGGCGAGACGAAGATCACGGCCAGCCGCAAGCGCATTGAGGAGCTGATGCTCGACCCTCCGGATGCTGCTCCCCTGCCGGAGACGCTGGAGGCAATCGAGCGAGCCGACCTGATCACGGTGGGACCCGGCTCTCTGTATACCTCCCTGATAACAAATCTTTTAGTGCAGGGGCTGCCAGCGGCTTTGGCGCGCGCCCGAGGCGTGCGCGTCTTCATCTGCAACTTGATGAGCCAGGCTAATGAGAGCCTGAATTTGACCGCCTCGCAGCATATTGAGCGGATTTACGAGCACACACGTGCGCCTATTTTCGACTATGCGCTGGTGAACACGGAGGCCTTCTCCGCGGAGACGCTGGCCCGTTACGCGGCTGAAGGAGCATCCCCCATCGTTCCCGACATTCAGCGTATCGAGGCGCTGGGTGTGCGCGTTGTCACCGGCAACTTTGCCAGTGAAGAGAACGTAGTCCGCCATGCCGCGGACCGCGTAACCGACACCCTGCTCGCTCTGGGTGGCGCGGCATTGGCGGGACGGGGCTGAGTTTTTTTCTTCCCTATCGGATGTGTGCTGCGATACAGTTAAACTCGCGCGGCCGAGAGCTGCGCGACGAGACTGGAGAATTTATGAAAAAGACACGAATTATGATCACCATGATCTGTTGCCTGTTCGTTTTGGCACTTTTTGCCTTGGCGCAGGCCTTCAGAAAGCCCGGCCTATGGGAGATGACCAGCACCATGTCCTGGCAACAATCGCCCTTGCCTGCCGGAGTAAATCTGCCCCCCGGCATGAAGTCCCCCTTCAGCGACATGACCACGACCACCCGGGTTTGCCTCACCCAAGCCATGATCGACAAGTACGGCGCCCCGATGGCGCAATCCAATAAAGACTGCAAGATTGTCAACGTCGTGCTGCACGCCACCAGCATGACCGCCGACATGATCTGCAGCGGTAAGATGAACGGCAAGGGAGAAGTCTCTTCCTCATGGCCAGACGGCAACACCGCCAAAGGCAGGATGCATTTTGCGGGAACCATGCAGTCTGGCACGAACTCGACGCCGGTGGAATGGACGGTCAACTCTACTTCCACGTATAAAGGCCCCGACTGCGGCAGCGTCAAGCCCCTGCCCATGCCCAACAACTAGACGGGAGACTATCGTCCCGCATTTTGATGATCTGGTAAAGTTCGGCGCGCTGCCTGCGGCAACGATCCCTCAGGCGCTGGAGGCAGCGACGCCTTGTGAAGTATCGAGATTGTTCTCCGGTAAACCGTGCCAGGGACAGGCCAATTCCTTCGAATCCATGCTTGCGATGCCGCGGATCCAGGGCGTCAACCGCGAAGAAATCATCTCCAGCGTCCCATCCGGCCGCAGTGACCCCACTTTATTGCGCTCATCGTAAAGAGCCACGGTGCACTTGGCGATGTCGCCGTTGGCGCGGATCACAAGTTGATTCGCATGAGAGGCGTAACACATCGCATAGTCGCTTTTGCGCATGAAATTGTCTCCTCCAAGAATCCTTTCCAGCTCTGCCACCACCGCAAACTCGTCTTCTTCCGAGATTGCATTGAGTAGGTGGTCGTTCGCGCCTCCCAGCTTGCTCAGAATGCGAAAAAAGAACGTGAACCGGTCATCGTGAACCAGTTCCTTGCGAAGCAGTTCAAACAGAGGTTCCATCTTGAATCTCGTATCGGCGTCGATATGAATGCGCAAGAGAACCTTTACCGGCAATTTGCCGTCGCGCATAGACATCAGATTTGACCAGATTCGATCGAACGTGCCGGAGCCGTCGGCGCGCAGCCGGCTCCGATCATGAATCTCCGGCGGACCGTCCAGGGCAATTTGATAGTCCGTGATCCCGGATGTAACCAGATCGTGCAGCGTAGAGGAATCCAAAAGATAGCCGTTGGTTGTGGCTGAGGAAGCGAACGAAATGTCAGTGCGTCCTGCAATTTCATGCTGGATAAATCCGCAAATATCGAGCATGATGTCCTTGGCCAGCAGCGGTTCGCCGCCAAACCACGACACAGTTATCTGATGCAGGGTTGGCAGCCGGTTGCGAAGAAACTGCTTGAGCGCCGAAACGGTTCTGCCGCTCATTCTCTCCGGCGCGTGGTCCTCGTAGCAATAGGTACAACGGAAATTGCACGCTTCCGTCGGAAAAATGACGAGCCCCAGAAACTCGTTGGAAAGGAGCGAGACAAGCTTCTTCCTCCGCTCCGCCACTGTCGGTTTTCGACCCATTGCTTAACCCGCCAAATCTTCGGGACCCCTTTGTTAAATGGCTATGTACGCAAGCCAGCTTCGCCGGCAAACTTTCCGACTCTTCTGTATGGATGGTTCTGAGCAGGAATCCGCAACTCTCCGCGACTTCAACAGGCATCGCCTCAATCGTGGATCAATCTCACTTCACCGGATACCTGCCCAGAGAATTACTCTGCGTTACTCTCTGTCTGTCTTACTCGCTGGCAAGCTGCAGCCTATGCCGCACAAGATATTGTCCATCGCAGGGCCCTTAAGCCCCTTTACTCTCTGAACTTCCGAGGCCAATTGCGCGTCCTTGATGACCACGTTGCCGTATTGGTCGACATAGATGTCGGCAGGATCGAAGGCCAGCTTTGCTGTTCGATGCTTCACTGGCACGGGGGCTTGCTGTCTCGAGGGTGGAACTATGACCTTGGGCTTGGGGTTGGTTTGTGCAGCGGATGTCCCCACAAGGGCCATTCCGGTCGCTGCAGTCAATGCCAGCACCGCTGTTTGCATCTTCTTCATCTCACATACCTCCAGGATCTTGCGGCTCGCAATTCCCGGTTGCATGTTAACCGGAAGCGAGGCTAGGGTGAACACATTCAGGACCGTACGAACTGGTCCCCATTCACAGATACCCTTTCAAAAATACAGTGTGAAAGAGCGAGAGAATCATAATGGAAAGCGAAATCCACAGTCAAGATAAAGTTTCGCACCGGCAGCGGCTTTGCAGCCTTGCCCAGAAGCCAGCTTTCCCCGCTAACAGAAAAGGCCCCGCATTTGCGAGGCCCTTTTACCGCTGTGAACCGGAAAGCGAAGATTACTTCAGGGTAGCCATTAGCGCATCGAGGGCCGATTTCGGTGGCCGGGTGAGCGACTCGGGCAGGGTTCCCAGCGGCTCATCGACGATATTCAGCAGATCGATGAAGGTGGGCTTCTCGGTGTTGATGTAGAAGATTCCGGTGAGGATCTCGTCGTTGTCGTGTGCCTCCATCAGGGTGCGCACGGCGTTGGCCTTGTCGGTGGGGTCGTAGTCTTCCAGCAGCTTGCGCAGGCGCAGGTTGGAGCCGTCGTGCATCTCCACCTCGTAAATCTCGCCTGAGTCGTAATCGACTTCGATGTCATCGAAGCTGGCCACAAAGCCGATCTCGTTGATGGGCTCGTCGTTTTCCTGCATGAACTTGTAACTCTTGGTTGATCCCTCGTGGTCATTGAAGGTGACACAGGGGCTGATGACATCGAGCATTACCGTGCCTTTGTGGGCGAGGGCGGCCTTGAGCATGGAGAGCAACTGCTTTTTGTCGCCGGAGAAGGAGCGGCCCACGAAGGTGGCGCCCAACTGGATGGCCAGGGCGCAGATGTCGATGGCGGGCAGATCGTTGACCACGCCGGTTTTGAGCCTGGAGCCGAGGTCGGCGGTGGCCGAGAACTGGCCCTTGGTGAGCCCGTAGACGCCGTTGTCCTCAATGATGTAGATCATGGGCAGATTGCGGCGCATGAGGTGAATGAACTGGCCCATGCCGATGGAGGCGGTGTCGCCATCTCCCGAAACCCCAATCGTGGTCATGGTATGGTTGGCAAGAACGGCTCCGGTGGAGATGGCCGGCATGCGCCCATGCACGCCGTTGAATGCATGCGCGCGGCCCAGGAAGTAAGCCGGGCTTTTGGACGAACAGCCGATGCCGCTCATCTTCATCACGCGCTCCGGCTCAACGCCCATCTCGAACAAAGCATCGATGATGCGCTCGGAGATGGCGTTGTGGCCGCATCCGGCGCAAAGCGTGCTCTTGCCGCCGCGATAATCGAGAATGGGGAGGCCGATGTAGTTGACCTTAGAAGCAGGCGTGGCGGTTGCCATTTAGAGGCCCTCCTGAAGAACACATTCTTGCCGCGCAAATTCTGCGGTGATGGATTCGGCGTCCACCGGCCATCCGTTGTAATGGAGAATGCTGCGCAGTTTGTCTGCCTGGGCGGCGTGTAGATCGAGCTTGAGCAGGCTGGCCAACTGCGCGTCGCGGTTCTGCTCAACCACATAAACGCGCTCATGCGCGGCCACAAAGTCATGAACCGCCGGGGCGAAGGGCCAGGCCCGGATGCGCAGATAATCCGCATCTTTCCCGTAGCGCTGTTTGATCTGGTCGAGGCTTTCGATGAGCGCGCAATCGGTGGAGCCGAAGGCCATGAAACCGATCTTCGATTTATCGTTCCTGACCGGGATCGGGGCGGGAAGCAGCTTACGCATGGTCTCGAACTTGCGCGCCAGCCGATCCATCACCGCCTGGTACTCGTCCGGGTCTTCAGTGTAATTGGCTGCGTCATTATGTCCCGAGCCTCGGGTGAAGTACGCGGCCTTGGTGTGGCGGGTTCCGGGCAGCGTGCGCCAGCCGACAGCATCGCCGTCTACGTCGCGGTAGCGGACAAATCCGCCCAGCCGTTCCAAGTCAGCGGCGGTGAGCACCTTGCCGCGGTCAAGCGGCCTGGCCGGATAATCAAACGGCTCGGAGATCCAGTTGTTCATGCCCAAATCGAGATCGGTGAGCACAAAGACCGGGGTCTGCAAGCGCTCGGCCAGATCGAAGGCCATCTGGGTCAGCTCAAAACATTCCTTGACCGAACCGGGCAGCAGAATCGGATGCTTGGTGTCGCCGTGGGAGAGGAAGGCAGCCGAAAGCAGATCGGCTTGCTGGGTTCGCGTGGGCAGACCTGTTGAGGGCCCGGTGCGCTGCACGATGATGATGACGCCGGGAATCTCGGCGTAGTAGCCCAGGCCACAGAACTCGGCCATCAGCGACATGCCGGGTCCGGAGGTTGAGGTCATGGCGCGCGCACCAGCCCAGCCTGCGCCCAGCACTATGCCGATGGCTGCCAACTCGTCCTCGGCCTGGACCACGGCATATGTCGCCTTGCCCTCCGGCGTAACGCGCAGCTTCTTGAGCAGGTCGGTGGTTGCCTCGATAACCGTGGTGGAAGGCGTAATCGGATACCATGCGACCACCGTCACGCCGGCAAAGACCGCGCCCATGCCGCAGGCCGCGTTGCCGTCGATGATGATCTTGCCCTCGGTTTTATTCATCCGCTCGATGAAAAACGGGTCCCGCTTGGTCAGATTCGCCTGGGCATAGTCGAAACCGGCTTTGGCCGCTCCAAAGTTCAGATCAAAGACCTTCTGCTTTTTGGCGAACTGCCGGAGCAGGTGGCTCTCCAATACGCCCATATCGATGTCCAGCAACTGGGCGACGACTCCCACATAGACCATGTTTTTGACCAGCTTGCGCAGCTTGACCTCGGGACAGATGGAGGCAGTGAGCTTGTCAAAGGGCACGGGATAGCAAAACACGTCGCCGCGCACCTGATCGAGACTGAAACTCTCCTCGTAGATGGCTACGCCGCCGGTGGGCAGAGCCTTTACGTCGTCGTGCGCGGTTTCAGGATTCAGAGCGACCAGAATCTCGGAGTCGCGCTTGCAGGCGAAGTATCCGTCCTTGCTGGCGCGAATCAAAAACCAGGTTGGCTGCCCGGCAATGTTGGAAGGGAAGAGGTTTTTCCCGCTCGCCGGAACGCCCATTCCAAAGATGCTCTTCAGCAGAACGCTGTTGGCGGATTGCGAGCCGGAGCCGTTTACCGTAGCTACATTGATGCTGAAATCGTTTGTGACGCGCTGCCGCGTGTTTGTTGCGCCCTGCGCTTCTTCCAAGGCTGGATTGCCTGTCGCCATTTGGCGGGATTCCCTTCAGATAAATTCGTGCAAAGTCAATCTATCGCTCAACTTAGATTATAGTCACCGTCGTTGACATGCGTCCTCGTTGCAAAAACCGAAAGTGACCGCTCTGATTCCCGCGAACGATGCATGGCTTCGCTCCTATTTTGGAACGGCAAATAAAGTGCAGATAAACTTTCCGAATGGAAAATAATTTTGCTACTTACAATACAATTTGATGTGCGACGATCCGGTAGCGATTCCTTATTTTCCGACTTTATTCTTTGTTTGGCGTGAAAGTCGATGGAAATATAGAGCGGCACCTCGCCTTTGCTGTTGGGATTGCTTACTGTGCCAGGCGTGCCGCGTCCCTGTGCCAGCGCGCCAGCAGCATTGAGGCGATGATGAACAACGCAAGCAAAAGACCGATCCACAGGCCGTAGATGCCCCAATGCAGCAGGAAGCACAGACCCAGGCCGAGCGGCAAACCCAATACCCAGTAGCCGACCAGGTTGGCCAGCATGGGAACCCGCGTCTCGCCCAGCCCGCGCAAGGCTCCGGTGGAGACGGTCTGAATGCCGTCGAAGATCTGGAAAGCTGCTGCCAGGCCGAGCAGGCTGGGGCCGACGGCCATGACCTGGGAGTCGCGGGTGTAGAGGGCGATGAGCGGGACCGGCTCCACGAGGAAGACTACTGCGGCCAGCAGCATGAAGCTCGTGCCCAGCCCCAGGGCGAGCCATCCGGCGCGGCGCGCACGCTGGCCATCTCCTGCGCCTACTGCATGGCCGACGCTGACCGCGGCTGCAGCAGAGATGCCCAGCGGAACCATGTAAGTGAGGCTGGCGTAGTTGAGGGCAATCTGGTGAGTGGCCAGGGCCACTGGCGTAAGCCAGCCAGCCGAGAGCGTCGCCAGATTCCATGCGCCCACTTCCAACACAATTTGTCCTGCTGCCGGGACGCCCAGGCGCGCCAGTTCCCGAAGCCTGGCCAGGCTGGGTCCTGCCCAATGGCGGAAGAGCGGATGGCCGCGCTTGCGCTCGTAGCGCCAGGCAAAGCCCAGCAGCGCCAAAGCCATAAAGATGCGCGCCGCCAGCGTAGAAACTGCCGAACCGTTCACGCCCAGCGCAGGAAACCCCAGCTTGCCGTAAATGAGCACCCAGTTTCCAAGCCAGTTGACCAGGTTGGCGGCGACATAGGTGAGGGTAATGACGCGCACATCGCCCACGCCTTGCAGGTAGCGGCGCGTTCCGGCGTAGAGCAACAGCGGCAATGTGCCCCAGTTAAGAATGCGCAGGTAAGAGGCGGCTGGAGCGGCTACCTCGGGCGTGATGCCGAAGGGGGCAAAGCCAAAACTGGCCAGAAAGACGAGCAGCATCAGGGGCGGCGTAACAATGCAGGCAAGATAGACGCCCTGAGCCAGCCAGCGATGACACTCATCGTGGTCTTTGCGGCCGTAGGCCTGCGCCACCAGCGTGTCCAGGCCGAGCAGTACGCCGATGCCGAAGAGAGCCGGGGTGTAGTAGACGGCATTGCCCAGCGCCACTGCGCCGATGGCTGCCGGTCCCAGCCTGCCCACCATGATGGTGTCCACGATGCCCATGGCCATCCAGCCCAACTCGCTCAACACCACCGGAACCGCCAGCGCCACCATTGCGGCGAGTTCCTGACGCCATTTGGCTTGTGCTTGCCCCATAGTTCCAATCTAATTGCCAGCGCAAGGATTTAGCGAAAATGCAACAAGCTGGCCCCCGCTGCACGGGGTTAGCAAGTCATCATATTGGTGAGTTATTGCTGAAGGTTGAGTAGGCGGCTGGAAAGCCGGCCTTACCACTGCGCCCAGTCGCCAAAGCCAAGCACCCAGGCGGCCAGCAGTAAATTGCTGACGGCGTGCGCAACGACGGCATCGCCCATGCGCCCCCGCCAGCGGAGGGCGGCGGCAAAGGCCAGGCCAGCCAGGGTGCCGAGCGCCAGGTGCTGCCAATCCACCAGGTTCTTCATATGTTCTATTCCGAAGATAACCGAGGAGAGGACGATGGAAAACGCTGTCAGGCGAGTAAATGAGACCTGGTCAAACTCGCGGTTGATCAACCTGCGCGCCAGATAGCCGCGAAAGGCCAGCTCCTCGGCGATTGGCACGGTGATGATGACGGCGGCTACCCAGAATGCAATCCATGTCCAGCGGGCCATGGGAGAAAGCGCTGCCAGGTCCGCGCCCAAACGGCTGGCTTCGGGTTTATGCACCCACCCAAGAGACGCGAACCAGGCTGGCGCGATCCACAGAAGAAAAACGACGACACCGGCGGCCGGGCCAAACCAGCCAAAGCGCCAGTTGATTTTTTTCAGCTCCGGCCAGAAATACCACAGGACGATAGCTGCGGCAATAAAACGCAATGGGTAAAGCCAGTCAAAGTATCCAGAAACCAATTTGGAGACGGTGGCTGCGACGAGGATCGCAAGAAACGGTAGCAGATATGCGCGAGTTGCCGGAGATTCTCCGGATTGCACCGCAAGATGCGCTGATGAGCCCTGGATGTTTCCCAACCCTCCGCCGGGCAGATTTCCAATGTTGCCGGATGCGGATACGGACGTTTTTCGCATCCAGGATATTTTCTGAGTGGCCAGGGAAAAAACCAGCGCGATCACGATGAATGCAATCCAGCCGGCCTGAATATGGAAACCTGTCTGAAAGGCTTCGGAGCCGCCTGCATTGCCGATGAGAATCAGCGCGCAAAGACGAAGAATGTTCAGCAGCCAGCTGCATCCCAGCGCGCAGGGGATGAGGAGAAACGCCTGGGGAAAGCGGGTCTCCTTTCTATAGACCCAAAGCCAGAGGCTGGTAAAAATCAGAACAAGTCCCAGACCCTCGACCCCTGAACATCCACCCGCAATCACGACTGAATACTGAGATGTCCCGATTGTGAAGGTGGCAGGATCAATAACCAAATCCGGAAGAAAATGGCCTAGAACCGCTCCTACTGCGCGGAGGGTTGCTCTTTGCATGATGCCGCTTTGAGCGGTCATGGTTGCGCCCCAGAACAACCTGACCTGTGCGCCAAACCACCATCCCGCCACGCCGGCAAGGGACGCGTAGAGCCACAATCTGCCGGTAGCGCGAACCGCCGCCCTCCAACTTTCGAGCGGAACACAGGCAAAGGCCAACAATGCAGTTCCCGCCAGGTAAAACGCGCTCTTGGTATAACTGTAGGTATCGAAGAGCTGCCAGGGTAAGCCCATCCGCGCTGCGACAGTGAAGGCAAGCACCACGGCCATGCAGAGAAGGTGGCAAGCAAATAAAATACGGCCAAATGAAATATTTTCTTGCAGTACTTTCAGCCTGAAATGCCCGAAACCCAGAAACACAAGAAACGCAAAAATAGGAATTTGACCGTATGTGTCGGTGTTCTCCCCGTAAAAAGTCAGGTGGCCGGGAATGGGTTGGCCGGGAATTGTTCCCCTGCCGCCAAAGCAGAACAAATACTCAATTGCCACCAGGATAAATAAAAAATAAAGCCGGCCCAGGAGATGGGCCGGCAACCTTACACTCAAAATCGACCGGGAAGTTTCTACCCCAGTCGAGGCGCCATTGGGTTGATTCATCACTATGGTGAAAGTACTGTTTATTTATTACGCCGAATGCGCAGAACGGCCAGCGACCCCGCAAGTAGCGTGATGGCGCTAATCGCTATGCCGGGATCAATCTCAGGCCTGTGAGGCGGCTTCCTGAAGATCATTCCATGAGCGGAGGAGCAAATGCCGAGTGCGAGATACAGCATTATTAGTGCGCATCTAGAAAGATTCTTCGTCACATGCAAGTCCTTTCTGGCGGTTGTCAAAGGGTCTGGAATCCTCGAAGACCCGCGAAACCAAATCAATTGGCACGGTGTTGCTCTGTCTGCCTTCTGCGGTACAAGAAGGCTGCGAGGCCGAACAACCCTGTGCCGAACAACAACAACGATGACGGCTCCGGCGAGAGGAAAAACTCGTCAAGCGGGTCGCCAAATGCGCCGTTTGGGTTGTAAACAGAATTGGGTACCCCATAGTACGGGTCGCCAGAAATATCGGGTGACGCCCAGTATTCATCCCACCAGTAGACGCAGTTAGCTGAAGAGGTACATGGAGCTCCAGGGTTTCCAGCAGCACTGGAATAGATAGCAATTACCGCTTCGTAACCATTTGTTCCAGCACCTGAGAGCTCAAAGAGAAGTCCGCCGCTGCTGTCCACAACCGGCGTGGATCCCGGCGTGAGAATGTCGTCGTATGGAAAGATAGCGGTGTTAACGTTTGTGCCAGGGGGATAGTACATGACCGAATATGGATATGGAGGAGAAGTGGGTTCACCTACCAAATAGATGCTTGCGCTGTAGGTTCCAACCAGATTTGGGCTTGCCGGACTGGAGGGTCCCCAGCTAAAGGTGAACGTGACTCCGCTTGAACTGGTGATATCAAAGTTGCCTGGATTACTCGGATCCCAGACACCGGTGAGGTAGCCGCTGCCGCTGATGCTGGGGGCACAGCAGTTGGGGTTGCCCGTGTCGGTGACGGCGGGGCCATTGAGGCTGAAATAATACGTCGAATCAGCCTTTGCTGCGGGCGCTGCCGCAAGAGCAGTTGCCAATGCGAGTCCAATTAACAAAGACCTCTTCATGAAACCTCCACGTTCACATTCGGGGACATCTTCCCTGACTAAATCAACCGCCTTTGGCCACCAAGAATCTGCAATGTCTACCACGGGTAAAGAGCTGAAAAACCTCCGCACACCTGCCGTAAACCGTTGTATCACCCTGGGGAAGGTGATGGAGCAGGTGCCCAATCGAAACAAGTAAGACTTCGTGGGACACGAACGTCTTCCCTGATCAATATCAAGTTTCTCGCAGCTTGACCTGTATTGTCAAAGGCTAATATCGGGTGTAACGGTTTTTTTTTGAGTGCAACGCTACTAACGCGTGTTACTATGGTAACCTTTTCAGAAAGTACTGTACCTCCATGCATTGCCCGGGATTTCAAGCCAGCATGCAATCAGTCCAACAGAAGGCCTGCTTCAGATGCGTGCGCAGAGGTTCCTCAAGCAATAACTCCTTCTGCGGAACGAGAAGGCCGCGAGGCCGAGCATGCCGGTACCGAGCAGGATCAGGCTACCGGGCTCAGGCGTCGGCGCAGGATCTCCCATAAACACCTGAGGCGTACCGCCCTCGCTCTGGGTATTGGGTACCGGAATATAAACTTCGTAACTTGCGTAAAGGCTCGAGTTGGGATTCTGGTTGACATAAGCAGCTGCGTTATCCAGCAACGTCGTTATGTCACTCTGACTCATGCTGGAGGGAAGGTCGCTTGCCGAAGCAGGCTCAAACAATTCCCAATCTGCCCACTGGGCTTCAGCGATAGTGGTAGCCGATGCGCCGGGAGCGGCGGCCAGAGAGAAGATGTAAGCAGCTTCTTCAAACGACGTGCTGCTCACGGACGGTACAATCGTTGCTTCCCAGGTCTCGCCAAAGTCGATATGTTCGAAGTAGCCAAGACACATCAATGGGGTGGTGGTTGATGCGCCATCAATGCTGAAATAATAAGGGTAAACGTACGGCCCAGCAGACTGTCCTCCGACTGCTTCAAGCGTCAGAGTCACAGGATCCGCGTAAGCCTTCAGCGGGTTAAATGACAACGCGGCACAAACCGCTACAACAGACAAAGTCAATCCAAGATTCAGCTTCTTCATTCCCTGTATCCTTTTCTGCCCTTCAAGGGCGAACCCGGTCTTCTGACGGGGCCTGGTTGTGCGCACACAAATCATGTATCGCTACGTGTGGCGAAGTGAGCAGTAAATCATCTGTCAACACGGGTGGGGAAACCCTCAACAGCGCCTAAACACACTCTTTCATTAGACAGAATTCCGGCTCGACTTGTAGATTAATTCAGTCCAATTTGTTGACATCCTAGCGCGATTCAGAGCAATGGGGGATGCTCTTCATAAAATCCAAAAATAGGATTCGCTGCTGGCGCTTGGTATTGTGTGAGCTACGTTAAATAACGGTAGCTTTCGATCCACCGCAGAAGCAACGCAGGGAAGTAACCCAGCACTACAACAGCAGTGGCAATTAATAGATGCACGGCCAGAGTGACAGGATGCGCTTTAATTGGCTTCTCATCAATCGCGGGCAGCACATAGGCCCGCCTTGCGATGATGCTGCTCAGGCATGACGCCGCCTGCGATAAGTGAAGCCTGCGATGCCAAGCAGACCGGTTCCAAGCAGGATCAGGCTGGTGGGCTCGGGAACTGGAGGGAAGCCACCAAAACGCTGAATAGTGGTGATATCAGGCCCCCATGTTGGGTATTGATTGGCATCCTCAAGTGTCCATGTGCCGTTGCCCACAGCAGTGATTGCGTCAGTTATATAAGTTTGGGCCGCCGGATCATCCGGAAACGGAGTGTTGTTGGTTGTGGAAGACGGGTACATAATCTGCCAGATCGCCGTGGAGATTGCTCCTCTGGTGGCCAGCGGTGCACTGAGGCCGCCATCAGAATAAATCAACTCATTGTCGAGGTATGTGGTTTCCATGAGTGCCTGGTAGTTTGGATTACTGACTGTGAGCGGCGTGACAGTACCGAGATAAACCGTTCCAATATCAGTTGGGCTGTTCATGTCGTAACACATCACAAGGACAGCCAGATTGTTATAGCCGCCACCGTTGAGATATGCAACGTACGGACCAGCGACATTCGAATACGTATTACCACCAGAGGTCCATGAGTATGCGGTATAGTCTCCCCAATTGCCATCCAAGGTAAGTGTTACTACCGTGTCTGCATAAACTTTCCCCGGGCTAAACGACAGCAGTGCGCAAAGCGCTACGACAGACAGAATCAAACCAACATTACACTTTTTCACTTCCTTGTTTCCTTTTCTGCCCTTCGTGGGCGAGCTCAGACTTCTGTCAGGGCATGATTATGCGCACACACGCAAACTGCGGTTATGAGCACATGCAGTATAGTTTCTCAAGCGGTGCGCTTTCTGCGGTACAAAAAGGCGGCAAAACCGAGCATGCCAGTTCCGAGCAGAATCAGGCTACCGGGCTCAGGCGCAAATCCGACCAAATACTGAGGTTCGCCATCATTCGTGGGCCATGTGCCGCTTACCGGAGCATAAATCACATAGTCGGAGTAGAGGCTCGAATTGGGATTGTCCGTGGCAAAAGTGCTCGCATCGGACAACAGAGTAGTTACTGTACTCCAATATCCAGAGGGTACCCAGTCAGCCAAGAAATTGGAATCGCCAGGATCGGACAGATCCCAGGCTGCCCATTGCGCTTCATTGAGTTGATCCTGTGTTACGCCGGGGGCTGTGGCCCGAGAGAACAAATAAACCATTTCTTCGTAGTACTGGTCTTCGGGGGTCGAGCCGCCGGCCTTAAAAATATCAGCTTGCCAGCTCTCCCCCGGTTCAATATCCAAGGTAAAGCTGATGCACATTAGTGGCGTGAGTGTCGCACTGCCGTCAATGTTGAAGTAATAGGGGTAGACGTACCCGATGCCGGAGGATTGCGGACCGGGGCCGTAATAATACAATGATGACATATCCGTGTCTGCATAAGCCTTCATCGGACTGAACGACAACAGTGCACAAAGCGCTACGACGGACAGAATCAAGCCAACATTACACTTCTTCAATTCCCTGTTTCCTTTTCTGCCCTTCGTGGGCAAGCTCGGTCCACTGACAGGGCTTAGTTATGCGTGAACATTGCACACTAGCTTTATGCGCGAATTTCTCACGCAGTGCGTTTTCTGCGGTACAAAAAGGCGGCAAAACCGAGCATGCCGGTTCCAAGCAGAATCAGGCTGGCGGGCTCGGGAGCCGAAGCAGGACCCGGTGAATAAGGAGCCGGTGGAGTGGTGGGTGTTTGAGCTTGATATCCCAGAAAAAACTGAGCAGTGCCATTCTCGTTCTGACTCCCGGGTAGTGGAGCATACAAAATAAATCCCTGGTAGAAACTTGCAGGCTCGGATGCGTAATTAGCCACAGCAGCGGCCATCTGTGTTGCCGTGCCGGGGGCAGGATTGTTGTACGCGCTCGGATCGAAGAGTTCCCACGCAGCCCACTGATCGGCAATCTGTTCGGCTGTATTACCCTGCGCAATGGCAGTATTGGCGTCATTGAAAAGCCATGCCGCTTCTTCAAACTGAGGAGTATAGGGGATGTTCTCTTTCTCTGCTGTCCATGTCTCCCAGATGTCCATATCAGCGGAGAAGCTGATACACATCAGCGTTACTGGAGTGCTATTGGCGGTGCCATAGTATGGATAAACGTCTTCCCCACCCCAGCTCGTTCCCTGAACGCCTGTGATTTGCATATAAAGGAACGGATCAGCGTAGGCCTTCATCGGGCTGAGCGATAGCAGCATACACAGCGCAACGACAGACAGAATCAAGCTAATATTACACTTTTTCAATTCCTTGTTTCCTTTTCTGCCCTTCGTGGGCGAATCCTGCCTATAGCGGAGCACGGTAATGCTCAAACAAACTTCTCGCGCACAATCGCAAGGTGTGGCGAACAGATGAATGGGGAAAAAATGCAGTGCAACAGTTCTCTTTTGTTAGATTCATTTTATCGATTGGCAATGAATAAAAAAAGCTAAATATAGTAAGATTACCAGATATTTTGCTGGTATTACTCCGGTAATACATTCTCTGACATAATAGGTGACTTTTGGTTCAAACAGAATCGTGGCTTATTTGCCGGATTATTTTGGGAGCTACATCACAAGATAGAAACTCTCGATCCACCGCAGGAGCAACGCGGGGAAGCAACCCAGCACTACGACAGCCGCGGCGATTAAAAGCAGCACGGCCAGAGTGACCGGATGAGCTTTAATTGGCGACTCATCGATCGCGGGCATCACATAGGCCCGCTTGAGGACCTGCAGGTAGTAGTAGAGCGAGACGGCGCTCATGGCGATAGCTAAAGCCACCAGCGCGAAGGGAACCGGACCGGCGGAGACGCCCAGCACGGCGGCAAAGAGGTTGAACTTGGCCCAGAAGCCGACCAGCGGCGGAATTCCGGCCAGTGATAGGAAGAGCACTAGCAACACAGCCGCCAGCAGTGGATTGCGCTTGTGCAGGCCAAGGAAGGAGTCGAGCTTATCGCTGCCTGTGGCGCGCTCGACGACGGAGACCACGCCGAATGCGCCGATGATGGTGAGGCCGTAAGTGAGGATGTAGTAGAGCACCGGTGCTTGACGGAAGAGGAGGGCATCAATGATGCCGCCAATGCCAACCGAAATCAATTCCGTTCCAGGCGGGTAAAGCTGCGGATGGGTGCCCACACCCAGCAAAATGTAGCCCACGTGAGCAATCGCCGAGTACGCAAGCAAGCGGCGAACACTGGTCTGCGCCAAAGCTGCCAGGTTGCCGACGATCATTGAAATGGCGGCAAGCACAAGCAGAACATCGAGAAGGCTATGCCAGGTTCCGAAAAAGAGTCTAATTTGGCGTTCAAACTCACTTATAGATAGGTTGTGATCACGATGGAACATTACCATGGTTCCACTAATAGTGAGCAGGAGCGCAAAGCTGGCCACTTTTGAAACCGATGCAATGAATGCCGCAGCCGGGGTGGGCGCGCCTTCATAGGTGTCCGGCGCCCACAAATGAAAAGGCACCGCCGCGACCTTGAAGCCAAGACCGGCAATCACTAAAATCCATGCAACGTAGAACAACGGACTTGGTCCCTGTTGCGCAATCGCTCCTAGAATCTCGCTCAGGTTCGTGCTGCCGCTCAGTCCATATAAATAACTGAAGCCAAAGAGCAGAAACGCCGCCGACATACCACCAAATAAGTAGTATTTCAGTGCCGCTTCAGCACTCTTGCCCGAACTCTTGGCAAATGCAGTCATGATATACAGGCCGAGGCTGAGTAACTCAAGCCCGATAAAGATCACCATCAGGTCCTGTGCGGCAGCCAACAGCAAACCGCCCGTCGCCGCCATCAGCATCACTGCAACAAACTCACCAATATGCTTGGTAAAGGTCTCATCGATCAGCAGCAACAGCGTAATCGCTGTCAGTACCAGGATTCCGGACTGCACCGCACCGACGTATCCGTACTGAGCAAGCAGCAGCGCTCCGCCAAAGCTGAAACCTGTGCCAGAAGATGTATACAATGCCCACAGCGCCGCGCCGCATCCTGCGACGCCCAACAGCGCCGCCACAGTCACGCGCAGCTTAAGTGCAGCCTTGCGCAGAAAAGCCAGGTCAACGACTAATACCACGAGCGCCGCGACTTCCAGCGCCGTCTCCGGCAGCGTCACGCGAAAGAGGTCTGCGTAGTTCATTGTCCCCCTCCCGCGAGCAGCGTCTTCACGGCCGGTTCGATAGTGTCGAGCAGGATTCTCGGCCAGAGGCCAACCGCCAAGCTGACTCCCGCAAGCAGAACGACGCCGGTAACTTCAGGCCAGGTGATGGCGGCGAAGTGTTGGCCTTGCTCCTGCTCCAGGACGTGGGCGCTGGGCAGTGCATCGCTGAAGAAGGCTTTTTGCATTGCGCGCCAGATGTAAGCCACGCCAACTACGATGCCAACGCCCGCAACGGCCACCCACCACGGGTTGACCTTCCATGCGCCCACCAAGACTTGCAACTCGGCGACGAAGCCGGAGAAGCCCGGCATTCCTATCGAGGCCATGCCGGCGATGACAAAGGCCCATGCGGCAAAGGGCATGCGCCGGGAGAGGTGCATGGTTTCCAGCTCCGCCAACTGGCGCGTGTGGGTGCGGTCGTAAACGATGCGGCCGACGATGGCGAAGAGCAGCCCGGCAATGATGCCATGGGAGAACATCTGCAAGACAGCGCCGGTGACGCCGATCTGATTGACCGGATTTAGATTGGTCGGCTTGAGCGTACTGATGGTCATGAGACCGAGCAGCACAAAGCCCATGTGGCTGACGCTGGAGTAGCCAATGACGAATTTGAAGTCGGTTTGGGCAAGCGCCACCAGAGCGCCGTAGACGATTCCGATGATTGCCAGGACCGCAAATACGTCGCGCCACGAGCCGATGCCAATAAACGAATAGCCCCATGGATCGAGGCCGCGGGGGAAGAGAGCAATCGCCACGCGCAGGCAGCCGTAAGCGCCCAGCTTCATCACCACGCCGGCCAGAAGCATGGAGGCGGCAGTTGGCGCGGCGACGTGGCCGGTTGGCGCCCAGGTGTGAAAGGGCCACATGCCGGCCAGAATGGCAAAGCCGGTGAAGACCAGCGGGAAACACCACATCTGGAAACTGGCCGGCAGACCGGCTTGGGCCAGCTCTACGAGGCCTGTGGAGTGGCTGCCTGCCGTGGTGTAGGCCGCGAGCAGGCCGATGAGCACCATCGCCGAACCCGCGAAGGAGTATATGACCAGCTTCATGGCCCCGTATTCGCGCCGCGTGGAGCCCCAGATGGCGATCAGGAAATACTTGGGCACGATGGCGATTTCATAGAAGACGAAGAGCAGAAAAAGGTCGAAGCTGAGAAAAACTCCATAGACTGCGCCGATGAGCGCGAGATAAAAGGCGAAGAACTCGTTGGTGCGCAGGTCTATGTTCCAACTAAATAACACACCGGCGACCGCGGCTAGTCCGGTGAGCAACACCAGCACGCGGCTGATGCCGTCGGCGGCCAGCAGGAAGCGAATGCCCATGGACGGCACCCAGGCGAGATTGACCAGCGTCACGCGGCCTTGCCCCACGCCGGCAACAAAGCCCTGCACAGCCAGCGCCAGGCCTCCCACGGCAAAGGCCAGCGCCAGCCAACGCGACAAAGCAGGCTTTCTCCCAGGCATGAGCGCCAGCATCAGCGCTCCGGCAAAGGAGAGATAGATCGTCCACGCCAATAGCGACACCGAGTTTGGATGCAGGATCGAAAACATCAAAAGCTCCAGTGTGCCAGCAGGTACATGACCGTCGGTTTCACGCTATTCAGGATCAGTTGCGGTACAAAACCGACGAGCAGCATCAGGACGATGACCGGGGCAAGTGCCAATCGTTCGCCGTGGTGCAGGTCAGGGAAGTTGACACAGTGCTCCGGCAGCGGCCCCCAAAAAACCTTCTGGATCACGGTGAGAATCACGGCCGCCGTCACCAACAGGCCGAGGAGCGAAACGGTAGCTGCGACCCATGCCAGCGGGAATGCGCCGCGGAAGATGAGGAACTCGCCGGGAAAGTTGTTCAGCCCTGGCAGGCCCAGCGACGAGAACATGACAATGCCCATAAGCCCGGCCAGCACCGGAGCAGGCTTGCGCAGGCCGCCAAACTGGTCGATGCCGCGATGGCCGCCGGAGCGCTGCTGGATCATGGCCACAAACCAGAAGAGCGCCGCCGCCGTGATGCCGTGGTTGAACATCTGCAGAATTACGCCGTTGAGGGCGGCGGATTGGCTGGCGTGTAGGGCGGTATCAATGCCAGCGCCGGCAGCCGGAACCGCCAGCGCGAAGATGCCTAGCAAACAATAGCCCAGGTGATTCACCGACAGGTAAGCGAAGACGCGCTTCAAATCCTTCTGCACTACCGCGGCCCATGCTCCCAACACCACTGTGGCCACAGCCAGCACCAGCAGAGGAATGCGTATCTGCGCAATCTGATGTCCGAAGAGAGGCAGCGCAATGCGCAACAGGCCATAGACGCCCATCTTCGACATGGCGCCGGTCAGCATCATGGTCACCGGCGAAGGAGCTTCAGCGTAGGCCGCGGGGAGCCAGGTGTGGAAGGGAAACATCGGCACCTTGACGGCAAAGCCGGCGAGCACGCCGATGGCCAGCCAAAGCATGACAGATGGACCCAGGTGTGCGGCTACCATCTGCTCTAAATCGCTCATCTGCCCTAACTCGCCCGTCGAAGCCAGCAGTGTCAAGTGCGGGAAGTCCATGCTGCCGGTGGATAGAAAGATGGCCAAAAACGCGACCAGCAGCACCACGCTGCCGGCCATGGTGTAGATGAAGAATTGTGTCGCCGCCGGCCCGCGCCGCGTTCCGCCCCACAGCTTGATGAGGAAGAAGGCGGGAATCAGGCACAACTCCCAAAACAAGAACCAGTGGAAGAAGTTGAGTGCCGTAAAGGAACCGAAGAGTCCGGTTTCAAGCATCAACACCAGCGCGAAGTAAAGCCCCGGCTGATGATGGACGCGGTTTGCGGCATCGACCGACATGAGCGTTACGATGGCGGAGAGCACCAGCATCAGCGCACTCAGCCCATCCACGCCCAGATAGTAGTTAATGCCCAGGGACGTTGCCCAGGCGTGCTGCTCGGTTAATCCGTAGCCGCCGATAACGGGCAACCGGCTCCACTCGGTCCACACCACAAGCGCCAGCGCCAGGCTGATGATGGCCGTGGTCAGAGCCACGGCGCGCGCGTGCTTGCCGGCAACCAGCGCCAGCGCAGCCCCGGCCAGGGGCAACACAGTCAACAACGTCAATAGATGGTATCCGCTCATGTTTTGTAACTCCAGATCAGAATCGCGGCCAACACAACCACGGCCAGCGCCAAAATTCTCAGATAGGTTTGCACGCGGCCCGTCTGCATCCGTGAGAGCAATCCTCCGCCTACGGTCAGCTCTTCGCAACCTTTGTCGAAGCCGCCGTCCACTACATTTGTGTCGAGGAATCGATTCAGACGAGCGCCCATGCTGAAGAGCCAGGCTACGCCGGCCACCACGCCGCCCCAGACCCGGCGGTCCAGCCAATCGGAGACGCGCGCCCACCAGGCGTAGAACGCAATCACCGTCGCGCCGTAGAACTCATCCACATAGAACTTGTTGCTCAGCCAGCCCCAGGCGATGGGCGCGGCCTTCTCCAGCGCATCCGGCGCCGTAGGCCGGGGAGAGCGATCTCCATATATCTTCCAGGCCAGAATAATCCCCAGCAACACCACCACAGTCGAGATGCCCATCAGGGTCAACAGTCCCGGCTCCAACAAGACGTGCCAATCAAACTCCGCTGTCTTGCCATCCAGGAATGCTCTGAACCATGGCCAGGCCGGAGTTCCGATGAATCCCAGCGTCATGGCGAAGAAGGCCAGGATTCCGAGAGGCGCGGTCATTACCGCCGGGCTTTCATGCGCGGGCTTGCCGCCCCGCCAGTGGCCGCCAAAGACGTATGCCATCTGGCGCGTCATGTAAAAGGCGGTCAGAAGCGCGCCAAAGACCAGCATGTAGAACGGCGCTTTGGCCACGCTCCAGTGCTGAGCGGCTTCGAGGATGCTGTCCTTGCTCCAAAAACCGGAAAGCAGCGGAAAACCGCACAGCGCAAGCATTCCTATGGCATATGTCAGGAATGTCAGCGGCATGTCGGATTTCAGCCCGCCCATGCGGCGCACATTCTGCTCCTCGTGGCAGCCGTGAATTACCGAGCCTGCGCCCAGGAACAAGAGCGCCTTGAAGAAAGCGTGCGTAATCAGGTGGAAGATGCCCACGGCTACACCGCCTATGCCCAAGCCTGCCATCATGTAACCGAGTTGCGAAACGGTGGAGTAAGCGAGGATGCGCTTGATGTCGTTCTGTGCCACGGCAATCAGCGCGGCAAAGACCGCGGTAGTCGCGCCGACCCATGTCACCACGGTGAGTGCTGTCGTCGTTCCGCCGGCCAGCGCGCCCGCGGCCATCAGCGGGTAAACTCGCGCGATAAGATAGACGCCCGCCGCCACCATCGTCGCCGCGTGAATCAGCGCAGAGACCGGTGTGGGACCTTCCATCGCGTCCGGCAGCCAGACGTGCAACGGGAACTGGCCGCTCTTGCCCGCCGCTCCGGCAAAGATCAGCAAGCCAATCGCGCCCGCTGCCGTCAGTCCCAGCGCGGCAGGCTGCGAGAGCAACAAAGAAAGAGCCGCGGACTCGATGGAACCCGCGCCGTTGTTATAAAGAAGCAGCGTGCCGGTCTGCGCAAAGAGCCAGACAATCCCGAGAAGGAATAAGACATCGCCGATGCGCGTGGTGAGGAAGGCTTTTTTTGCCGCCGCGGCAGCCGCGGGCCGCTGATACCAGAATCCAATCAATAAATAAGAGGTAAGTCCAACGATCTCCCAGAACATGAACAGCAGCAGCAGGCTGTTGGCAATGACCACGCCTAGCATCGCTCCGGCAAAGAGCGACATAAAACAGAAGAAGCGCGTGAAGTTTTCGTCATGCTTCATGTAGCCGGTGGAGTAGATGAAGATCAACAGGCCGACGAAACTGACCATCACCAGCATGATGGCTGATAGTGGATCGAGCACCCAGCCCAGGTCGACATTCGATGTGCCGAATTGAATCCAGGTGAAGTTGACGACTTCGCGCGTTGCGATGCCCGCCATCCAGTCGCTGAGCACATGGGCAAAGGCGTAAAGCGAAAGCAGCAGCGAAAAACTCAACGAACCGATGGCCAAGGTCGCAGAGGTTTTTCGCCAGGATTGCTTAAGCAGCGCGGACAGGCCCGCGGACACGATGGGCATGGCGGGAATCAGCCAGAGTATCTCCGTGATGGGAGAAACCGCTAACTGCGGAGTGGATGATATTACTTCCTGAATCAACCGCTCACCCCTTCATCCTGTTCATCTGGTCCAGGTCCGTCGTCTTGGCGTGGCGATGGATCTGAATCACCAAGCCCAGCCCGACCGCCGCCTCTGCCGCTGCCACGGCAATCGAAAAAATCGCAAACATCATCCCCGTGAGCGCCTCCGGATGCGGCCCGTAGCGCCAAAAGGCAATCAGATTCAGATTCGCCGCATTCAGCATCAGCTCAATGCCGATTAAAACAAGAATGGCATTGCGCCGCGTAAGCGCGCCGGCCAGGCCGATGGAAAATAACAGCGCGGCCACCAGAAGATAACCCGCGAGCGGTGTCATTTGGGTTCCTCTTTCTCATGCATGGCCACGATCACAGCGCCAATCAGCGCAGCGGTCAACAGCACGGCCACAATCTCCAGCGGCAAAACGTAGCGTTCCACGAGCGCCACGCCAATCTGTTGCACGGTCACCTCCGGCACGGCTGTTTCATGCGGCAAAACACGCGCGCTCTCGAACACCGCCCAGCCCAGCACCGCGAAGACCGCCGCGGCGACAGCGAGGCCGGCCAGCCATGTCTTGCTGAATATTTCGTCATTGGGAGTTTCCGAGCCCCTGGTGAGCAGAATCGCAAAGACCACCAGAATGGCGACCGCTCCAATGTAGACCAGAATCTGTGCGAAGCCGGCAAACTGCGCGTCTAGATTCAGAAACAGCAGCGCCAACCCGGCAAAGGCCACGGTGAGCGCCAGCGCGCAATGCACCGTGTTCTTGAGCAGCATGGCGGCCAGGCCGCCAGCCATGGTGATCGCCGCAAGAATATAGAACACAATGCTCATCGATCACTCCGCATAGCGATAACTCCTTGGGCCGAGGCGCTGTTTGCGCATCTCCGCCAGACCCATGCCCGCGTAGACCAGCGCCAGAATCGCCGAGCAGACCACCCAGCGCAGCCATCCGTCGCTCATAAAGCGCCATAACCCAGCGACCAGCAGGTTCACCAGGCACATGGACAAAACAAACTTCCAGGCAAAGTTCATCAGCTGATCCTGCCTGAGCCGCGGCAGCGTTCCCCGCATCCAGATGAAAACGAAGATGGAGAGCATCAGCTTGGAGAAAAACCAGATCCACGACGGAACCCAGGTCAGGAAGGAAAACGGCGCGGACCATCCGCCCAGAAACAGCGTGGTGCCCAGCCCGGAGATAGAAAACATAGCCACGTACTCGCCCAGAAAGAAGAGCGCGAATTTGAAGCCTGAATACTCGGTGTGATAGCCGGCCACCAGTTCCGACTCGCCTTCGGGCAGGTCAAAGGGCGAGCGGTTGGTCTCCGCCGTGGTGGCGATGGCGTACATCAGGAAGCCGGCAAATCCCCAGGGCGTGAAGATGTACCAGTGCGGCAATCCCCCGGTGTAGTGGTTCTGCGCTTCGACGATTTTGGTCAGCGAGAGCGAGCCGGTAATCATCACCACGGCCACGCTGGACATGAGCAGCGGCACCTCGTAGCTGATCATCTGGGCCACGGCGCGCATGGCCCCCAGCAGCGAATACTTGTTGCGGCTGGACCATCCGGCCATGAAGACTGTCAGCTCCGAAGACGCGCCCATGGCGAAGTAGAAGAGCAGGCCCGCGTCCAGGTCCACCAGCACCATGTTGCGTCCCATGGGCAGCACGGCAAAGCCCATGAAGACGGTGACCACTAGCAGCACCGGCGCGAGAAAGTGCACCGCCGCATCGGCGCTCAGTGGCACGATGTCTTCCTTGGTCAGCGACTTGATGGCGTCGGCGATGGGCTGAAAAAAGCCGAAGGGGCCGACGCGGTTGGGGCCGAGGCGGTTCTGTATGCGGGCCAGCCCCTTGCGCTCGAAAACCGTGGTCAGTGCGAAGAGCGCCGGAAAGATGCAGACGATAGCCGCTACGCTGAGCAGCACTCCGGCCATCGGCTGCCACGCGGCGGGCAGAAAACTAACCAGCCAGTGTTGAAGCAGAACAAAGATCTGATCGCATGTATCGATCATCGCTTACGCTCCCTCTCCGGCGATGGCGGCGGTTTTGGCTGCGGCAGCGCTGGCCGCGGCCTTGGCCCTGGCTTCGGCCTTGACCTTCTCTGCGGCTAATCGCGCGTCTACTGCGGACGCTTCAGTGGGATGAATCTGATGATAGTACTCATTCGACTTGGCCAGTTGCTTGCGGTCGAGCATCAGGCCGCCAAAACGGTTGTCCGTGCTCAGCTCAAACTCGGTGTCCATCTTGATGGCTTCAAAGGGACAGACCTCGACGCAGATCTGGCAGCTCATGCAGACCGAGATGTCAATGTCGAAGCGCGCCGGATAAAACTGCGGCTTGCCTACAAAGTCAGGCTTTTTGTCGATACTTTTTTCGATGAAGATGCACTTGGGCGGGCACTCCTTCTCGCAGATCTGGCAGGCCACGCAGCGCAGCCCGGCCTGCCAATCCGCGCCATCAAAAACAAGGAAGGGAAAGACGCGCGCTGCTTCGAACGGGGCAATACGCTGCTCCGGATACTCGACCGTCGTCAGCCGCTCGGGCGAGACAAAGCTCAAGAAGAAATTCTTCGCCGTCTCCGCCATCCCCTTCAAAATGCCCTCGCCTAACAATGCAAGCTCCTCTTAGCCTTACGGCTTGACCACCAAGTTAAAAGACTTGAGGTTGAACGTCACCTGCAACCCTGCCTGGGGCACGCCGCCGCTTGTCCCAGATCCATCGTTGCCTGTCGCCATAGCGTTCGCCAGGGTAATGTTCTGAAATGTCCATTCCAGGCTTTCCAAAGGCTTACCCGCGCCATTGCCAAACCGCACGACTACGCCGCCACTCTCTGTCTCGGTCAGCTTGCAGTTGCTTATCACTTCGTTGGTGTCTACTGCCTGCAGAAAATTCGCATAGGCCCGCTGCGCCGGCATGTGAACAATCAATTCGTGGCGCGTCTGGCCGGTCGGCAGTCCGGATTGTGGATCTCTTGGCGAGACAATCTCGAACTGGAACGAGCTCAACTGCGCGGTGATCTTGCCTTGCTTCATGGCGTTGCATTCCAACGTATAGGTTGACGCCGCGGCAGCCTGTCTGCCCATGCCCAGCGAGAGAACCAATACCAATGCCGCACATCCGTTTCTCCAATTCATCTTCATTTCATTCCTCACGTTTCTGCCGGCCCTCCGGCGCTGGTTTGTTTATTACTCCATATTCCCGATTCCCTTGTCCCTATCGGTCCACTTCACCCAGCACAATATCCACGCTGCCGAAGATCAGCACCACGTCGGCCACGTTGACGCCCAGGCACATATCTTCGAGCACCGTCAAATTGATCAAACTCGGCGGCCGCACGCGGTATCGATATGGGTTCGGTCCGCCGTCCGAGATCAGATAAAAGCCCAGCTCACCCTTGGGCGCCTCGATGCGTCCGTAGGCCTCGCCCGGCTTGGGACGCAGGCCGCGAATCCTGGCCTTAGGGTCCATCACTGGGCCGGGTTGAATATCTTTCAGCGCCTGCTCTAAAATCACAATCGACTCGCGCATCTCCAGCATGCGGATCATGTAGCGATCGTAAACGTCGCCATGGTCGCCCAGCGGTACGCGGAAGTTGAAGCGGTTATAGATACCGTAGCCGTCCACCTTGCGAATGTCGTAGTTCACGCCAGAGGCGCGCAACATAGGCCCCGTCACACCGGCGTTGACCGCCAGCTCCGGCCGCAGCACGCCCACGCCCTGCGTGCGCGCCATTAATATTTCGTTGGTGCTGAGCAGCAGATCGAACTCGTCCACGAACCCGGCGAGACCCGAGACCACCTTGCGCGTCCGGTCGAGCCATGCCGCAGAAGCATCCACGCGGCAGCCACCGAAGCGCATGTAGTTGACCATCATTCGCGCCCCGGTCAGCTCCTCGAAAAGGTCGAGAATCTTTTCGCGCTCGCGGAAGGCGTACATCAGCGGCGTGCCGGTGGCGCCCATCTCCTGAATCAAAAATCCAATCGACGATGCGTGGTTCTGGAAGCGCGTCAGCTCACCCAGAATCACCCGCAGGTACTCGGCGCGCTCGGGAACCTCCTGGCCGGTAAGCTTTTCGACGGCCAGCGCATAGGCCCAGTTGTTGGTGATGGGGCAGATGTAATCCAGCCGGTCGGTGTAGGGCATGGATGCTAGGTAGCTCTGCCCCTCGGCAATCTTCTCGTGGTTGCGATGCAGATAGCCGAAGACCGGCCGGAGGCGGATCACCCGCTCCCCGTCCAGGGCCACATCCATGCGGAAGACGCCGTGCGTCGAGGGATGGTGCGGCCCCATGGCCACTTCCAGCAGCTCCCCCTCGTTCTTAGGCTCAATCGCCGCAGGACGGTTCCAGCCTTCCAGCTTCCCGGAAATCGCTGCGGAATCGCTTTGCGTTACGCTCATGCGCCGCCCTCCGATTCCTGCTCACCGGCAACTACGGCCTGATGCGCTTGCGCCCGCTTGAGCACCTCGTCGTGCGGCGTGGGCTCGTACTCAAAGTCGTCCGGCTCCACGTAATCCCGCCGCATGGGGTGGTCCTTGAATCCCTCCCACATCAGCAGCCGCCGCAGGTCCGGATGCCCAGTGAAGACGATCCCATACAGATCGAAGATTTCCCGTTCCTGGAACTCCGCCGAGCGCCAGATGGGCGTCAGCGAGGGCAGCTCCACCTGATCGGTGCGGTTGACTGTGTGCATGCGGATAATTACCGGCCCGTGCTTTTTCTCGACAGAATATAGGTGATAGACCGCCTCCAGAGACTCCGGCCAATCCACGCCGGTCACGTTGGAGAGGTAATCGAGCTTCAGCTCCTCATCGTCGCGGAGGAACTTCGCCACCGCCAGCGCACACTCCGGCGCAATCCGCAGCGAGTGCTGCAACGAGGGGTTGGGGTTGGGCGCAATCTCCACCACTGCATCCGGAACGGCAGCTTCGATCGCCGACTTGATCTCTTCTACGGTATTCAAATCCTGTTCCTTCCATCATGCGTAGAAGATTCTGCTATATCGTATTCGTGGTGATTCCGTCGCCATAGCTCGGGTCTTAGCTTCCAATAGACCAAAGCTCCGATACCGACGAGTACCAGAGCACCGCCGATCAAAAACACAATCGAATAAAGAACTGGATTCCACTTCCAGAGGTTAATCAATATCGGTCGATCTTGTACCATAATTGTGCATAGGCCAAATGTAAGAAATAGGATTGCAAGTGATAGTACCAGCCGCATCCTGAACGCACTATCGCGACGATTCCAAGGCAGCCTGGAATTGGCGAATCCCATGCACAGGAAGATGATCGGGACCACAAAACAAAATCCTATGTCTTCGGCCAATTTGTTGATACCAGCACTATTCACGTCAATCATTTCAATTCCTCAATGACTACGAATTGCTGTTTCCTGATCCCTGTTTCCTGATCCCTGTTTCCTGATCCCTGTTCCCTGATCCCTGTTCCCTTAATCACCACCGGCACACTCCACACACCGGGGTTGGCTGCCGGCTCCAGGTCATGCTCTCCAAAGACCGGCACGGGAAACTCGCCCTGCTGCCCCGCATCCAGAAAGCGCGGACGGTCCTCGCCAGTTAAATGCTGGCCGTCAATCTTTTTCTGCAAGGTCATGAAGGCCTGAATCAGCGCCTCGGGCCGCGGCGGGCAGCCGGGAATGTGAACGTCCACGGGAATATAGCGGTCGATCCCCTTGAGCACGTTGTAGCCCTGCTTGAAAGGCCCTCCTGAAATCGCGCAGGCCCCCATGGCAATCACATACCTAGGCTCGGCCATCTGGTTGTAAAGCCGGACAACCTGGGGCGCCATCTTTTTGGTCACCGTGCCGGAGATGATCATCAGGTCGGCCTGGCGCGGCGACGGCCGGAAGATCTCGCCTCCGAAGCGGGCCAGGTCGTAGCGCGCCATGGTGGTGGCGATCATCTCGATGGCGCAGCAGGCGAGGCCGAACTGCATGGGCCAGACGGAGCTGCGACGGCCCCAGTTGTAGAGCTCCTCTATGGTTGTCACGAAGACCCCCTGCTTGCCCAGTTCGATCTTCAAGCCCTCATCCATGGTCGCTTTGCTCCAGTTGTCAGTTCTCAGTTTTCAGTCTTTCGCTGTCAGTGCCCACTCGTCTGGGTGCCCCAGCTCTCGATTCTAAGAGCAGGGAAACTGACAACTGAAAACTGACAACTGAAAACTGTCCTCACGCCCACGTCAGCACGCCCTTGGCCCAGGCCCACGCCAGTCCTTCAATCAGCAGCAGCACAAAGACCAGCATGGCCGCACAGGCCATGGCGCTCAGCCCGGTAAAAGCTACCGCAAAAGGCAGCAGAAATACCGACTCCACGTCGAAAATCAAAAAGATGATGGTATACAGGTAATAGGCAGAGTGGAATTGCTGCCAGGCGTCGCCCTTGGACTCCAGTCCGCACTCGTAGATGGCATTTTTCACAGTGTTCGGCTTGGGCGGCGAGAAGATCTTTGCCCACAGCCACGCCAGACCTAGCGGAGCCAGCCCAAAGCCCAGCGCCGCAAAAAACAGAGCGGCCAGGGAAAAATAAGGATTGGAGGTCATCGATAACAAAACCCTTCAGAATCAACGTACCAGTTCAAGGCCGGATTGGCCAAAAAGATGCGTCCCGTAGGCTCCTGCCTGCTCTATTTTCGCCGATTCAGCCCATTCTGTGCACTGGCACCCTGCTCCTATTCGAGCTCCACTGCATCCTCCGCCGGCGTAGCAACCCTTCCCGGCGCCACAATTCCGTATTTTCGGTCCAGAAACTCCTGCAACTCTTCGGGAAGCAGCGCGGCCAGCTCTTGCCAGGTCAGCACCTTCAGCCGCACTCGCATCTCGGCGGACTTCACCGCCGCCATAACCTCGAACCACGCCTCCCGCAGATCCGGGCGGCGCTCGTCGTGAATCACGCAAAAGCAGCATCCCTGGGCATGCGCAGCCAACACGTTGCGAATCAGTTGGTAACCCGCATAGGCGTTTTCTCCGTCTGTTGCAGAAATGTCTTTGCCCGCGTTTGCAGAAGGACGAGCCGATACCGGCACTACGAAGCGTTCAGTACTGGCAGATTCCCCGGCATCCGGCATGACCTCTTCAAACTCCTGCGAATAATCCTCCGGAAATTCCGTTGCCTCTCTCTGCCTTGTAGTCGCCAGCTCCACCCCTGGCAACAGCTCCCGGTCGAAAACCGCATCGAAATCCCGGTACGCCTCTACGACTGCAGCGGCCCTGATCTGAAAGTCGCTTTCCGTCAGCTTGGCCTCGACCAGCAACCCACCCCACCGCATATCGACCTCGGTTCGATCAAAGCGCCCTCCCTCGAGCGGCACTCGCGCCCTCCATCCGAAGACCGGCGGATCATCGCCATCCACTCCGAGAATCCGCCGCACTGCAGGTGACTCCGCCACGCCCGGTGTGCAGAAGACGTTCATCAGCAGGGCGTCGGAGCTCATGGACGAATCCAGCTCCCGCCATTTTCGTCCTGACTCCGGCTTTGGCAGCGCCCGTCCCTGCGCGTGAATCTTGTCGAAGCGCCGCATCCACTCTGGCCGCGCCGCTATTGCCGCATAGGCCGGATCGAAGAAGTTGCCATGGCGGCCGTGTTCAGGCGCATAAACGATCACCGGTGGATTGCCGTAGCTCTCCACATGTGCCCGTCCCAGCGCCCACCGCCGGCTGCGCACTCCCAGCTCCCGCCGCAGTTCACTCGCAAACCAGCTTGATTTGACCGTCATATCGAGCAGCCTACACCGCTCGGCGCGGGCCCGCATACTCCCAGCCCGGAAACAGCAAGGGCGGGGAAGGGGCTATCTCTGTCTTACTCTTTCAAAGCCGAAAATGTACTATGCGCTTCGTGTTGATCAAGAGCGACGATCAACTCGACTTTCCATTCCGTTCGCAGGGCTTCCTTAACGCCGACCCTCACGGAGCCTTACCGTTCGTCATTTGTGTTTAATGAACGAATCCAACCAAGCCGTCCCGACGGAGCCGAGTATTGCGGGGCCAGGGTTCGGCAGGAAATGTTCGGCCAGAGTCGACGACGTGAAATCAAAGACGGCCGAAATATTCTTTTGTTCATAGTTCCACGCATCCATGACAGCTGTGTGCAAATTGGCAAGTTGAGGGCTGGCTGGGTCCTTGAAGATCTGTCGCCCCGGGACGACCCCATGCTCGACGCAGTAAAAAATGTCATACAGATCGCCAAGGGCCAGCAAACCGGTGCAGTAAGGTTTACTCCACTTTAAATCAGTGTCGTTCTTCCATCCCAGCTGAGAGTCGTCAACCCGCCCTCCTGGAACAAAACCACATCGGCCTGTCTTCACCTCTTCCTCGGCCGCCTGAAAGCGAAGGACGTACTCCTCTTTCACGTCGGGCCCGAAGGTCACTCTGAACAGCGACGCGTCCGTTGAGGAGAGGGCCTTTAGAACAGTGTCGAGTTTGTCGAGGAAAGCAGCCCGTTTCAACGGGATCTCCGCCATCCTGATTTCCCACCTCTTCTTTCCCTCCTCCAGTTGCTTGGCGGCAAGGTCCGGATTGTGCACGAAAATAATCGCCATTCCATTGACGTACTTGACTGTCTTGCTGCCGGTATGGTCTTGTGTTGTATAGGTTCTCGTTTCTGTATGGTGAGAGTAGCCATGGTAGAAATCTGTACCCACTTGATAGTATTGTGTTCCCCCAGGCACGAACACACCTTCTTTTTCCGTGCGGCTGGATGTGGAAATCCATGCGGCATCGGCCCCCAATAGCGTCGCTGCAGCCACGATGTCTTTCTTGCCGAGCGCCTCGTCCAAGCCGTGCTTAGTGCTGGTATACGTCATACTTCCATTTATGACGTAGCCGCGGCGCAGCATATCAACGTAAGTGGTGCGCGGAACCTCGACAGTCGGCACAGCCTTCGCAGGCGATTGATAAAGTGGTGTGCTGATGTTGAACTCATCATTCTTGTTTAACCGCTGCAAGGCTTTTTGAACCTCGTCACTCACCCCCTGGGCCATGCAAACGCCTGCACAAAACAAGACCAGCAGTGCGCTTCCCACGATGAGCCGCAGAGTAGAATTCCTGTACCTCATAATTTCCTCCTTTGGATCGAGCAGTTAAAGCCAGCGACAGGCTTAAATCCTGTTCGCAGGGTTCCCATGGATTCCTGAATGACACCAACCACCGGCCATTTACTGGGATGGAGTGAATTTCCCGGACTTATCAACGAACCCGAATTGGGTCACGACGACAACCCGGGCCTTGCCGTCATGGAATGTTCCGGCATAGTCAAACTGGGGCTGAATGACAATTTGCCCGCTCCGATTGATGTAGCCGTACTTGTCATCCATCTTCACTTTAGCCAAGTCCTCGGAGAACGCGTCTGCGTCCTGAAACGCCGGTTTGATGACGAAATCTCCCTTCGTGTTGATGTAACCCCACTTCAAATGCATCAGATCGCCGACCAAGGCCGGAGCCATCCCGCCGGAAAAATCGCCAGCAGAAATGAACATCCGGCCAATAGCCCATTTGCCGGATTTGTCGATGTAACCACAAGTGTTTTTCTTTAACGCTATGATGTTGCCAATACAAGCCATCGCAAGACCTTCGTGGAACTTGAGCGCACCGTCAAATTGTGCCGGGATGACGAATGCGCCCTTCTTGTCAATGAATCCCATTTTCGCATGGAGCTGCTTGCCAATTCCGGCTATGGATAATCCCTCGGAAAACCCACTGGCCACGTCAAACTGCGGTGGGATGACAAAGGCGCCTGTGGTGTCGATAAATCCCATTTTGTCCTCGGATTTCACACGCGCCAGTCCTTCCAGGAACGGTGCAGCGTCCTGGAAACGTGGGGCAATGACAATGTTGCCTTCCGCATTGCGGTAGCCCCATTTGCCTTTGTCTTCGAAGGGTGAGAGGCCCGTCGGCCCCGCAGGCTCGACGTTGACGAATGCCCAGGCGCTGCGTATGAAGGTTAGCTCTGCGGCTTTTTCGGCTGCGGCTTTCTCGCGTGCGGCTATAGCCTCCGCCGCGGCTTTTTCGGTTGCGGCTTTTTTTTCGGCTGCGGCTTTCTCGCGCGCAGCCATGGCCTCCGCCGAGGCTTTCTCGTTGTTTGCTGCGATTCGAGCTGTCAACGCAGTGTCCAAACGCCAGACCGTGCCCATGCTGGTGGCTAAGCAGGTATAGCCAACGGCTCCCGCCTTATTGACCACATCCTTGCTCACCTCGTTGTCCTTTAACAGGATGACGACGTCACCGCCATGGGCCGCCGCATTCTGCAAGATTAACTTGGTCACATCTTTGGCGCCGGCTCCAGTTGGACAAACCATGGAGGAATCGCAGCCCGCGCCCCAGCATGGCTCGCCAAATTGCTCGTTCAGGATAATGCTCCCAATCAGCATGTATCCTTTGCTTTTCAAAGTAATGTCAGATTCTATGCTCGACGTGGCCGGTGCCGGCCGGGCGCTCAGATTTTCATCGCCTAGCCCCTCCGAAGGTATGAACAACTGGGCCCGAGCGGTGGGCAAAGCGAAGAAGGCCAACAGCATCAAGCCTGTTACCCATGCGAAATGTCGCGTCATATCTTCTCCTTCTCTGCATAGCCCTGCAATCACTACACGGTAAGACTCGCCGCCGTCGTGTGTGTAGTCGATCCTGAGATCGCCGTCACCGCGCTTGTTCCCTCATAAACATTTACGATGATGACGTTCTGAAGACTCACAATTATAAGTCAAAAAAAGGATATACGTTTCAAAGAGTCTGATCGCCAAATCTACTCATCCCTCGATCTCCAGGGTCTTCCGCTTGAAATGTGTTACTTGCTTCGTGTCACTTCTCCCCCGGCGTGGGTGGCACGCTCTGCGCGGATGCCGCTTTGGAAGGACTCAGTGGAATCGCCAGCGTTCCCGCTTTGGTCGTCCCCCAATCGTAAACTCCGGTATTCAGGTAGATATCCTCATTGGGCAGGTCGATCTCCATGTGCGCGGGTATGCCGGATTTTTGAATCGCGGCCCAGGTCTCGGGCGTCATATTCATCTCCTGAGAGCCATCCTCCCAGTTCACGGCCTTTCCGTCCCTGTCGTATGCCTGTAACGCCACTTGAATCTTGCCGTGGTGTATGCCGTCCGGCCTCAGGTCGAATTTCACGTCCGTCCAGCGAATCAAAAAATCTATCGCGTAACGCGTCACTGGGCCTGTCAGTGCAGGGTTCATTCCGGCCCGTTTGGCATTCGGCGCGGGCTGTTGCGCGGCTGGCGTCACGCGCACTCCGTAAAATAGCTGGGAGACGTCTGGCAGCCCGTATTTCAGCAGCGGCTGCAGCGGATCGAATTCCGGCCTGGCATCGGCCGTCTTCAAATCGTCAGCGTTATAGCCGTGACGGTAGGCTGTTTTGTATTTACCCGTGGCGCTCACCTTCACTTCGATCCGCCGGTAGGAGCCGTCCAGCTTGTTGTTGGTCGGCGTATAGGCCAGTGTGTAATAGTGCGAGCCATCGTTGATCGCGCGTTTAACCGCCGTATTCAGGTCATTGGTATTGAAGAAGGCCTTGCCGCCGGTATCGGATGCGAGTTGTTCCATCGCCATGACCTGATTGGAGCGTTCCGTGTTATCACCCATGATGTTCCTCCCGAGCGAGCCACCATGTCCGGCTTCGTTGAGATTCTGATTGGCCTCAAGCCAATGATCGTTCATCATTCCCTCCGCGCCCACCGGATAGACCGCAACCTTTGATACCGTCAGCAAATCGGCGGTCTTTTTGATCTCGCTCGCCTGCACGTGCAGGTTGTCGTTCAGTGTCGCCATCTGCCCATAGTTGGGAAAGACGGTCACCGGAAATGAACTCGCAAACCAGATCAGGTTCTTGCGCCCCGGCACACCCCCCAGATAGCGGGCCAGATAATTCAACGCCTCCAGCGTCATTGAAATCCTCGCTGATAGCTGATATCGAGCGACTTCATGGTCCGCATCCTGGATCGCCATCATCCCACCGGTCGTGTGACCATTGGCCGCCTCCCTCATGAAATCCAACTGTCTTGCGTCATCCGCATCATCCTCGCGGGTGCGCAGCGTGAATTCCTTCTCTGGCCAATTTTTCTTGTCTTTCAGCGCTGCGCTCAGCAACGAGGCATCCGTTGTGAACCCCTGCACAAAGCGCAGCTTCGATCCCAGCAGGAAGATCGCCGCCCGCGTCCCCGGCTCCATCGTCTTCAGGAAGTCCATGATCTGCTTGTGCACATTGCTCTGGTCCTGAACAGGCGTGTTCAGGCTGTCAAGCAAGAGAATGTTCACTGAATCGCTCTCCGGAACCGGCGGAACGTTGGTGTAAACATTGGGCGGCAGCTTCGGCATCGGGGGAAGAGCGCCCGGTGGCAATGTCTTTGCGTAGTGCTCTTCAAAAAAATCTATGAATTGCTCTTTCCCATCCTCCGTCACTTTGAAGTTTTCCTTGCGAAGCAACGTCACCGCCTCGCCGTTCTCCCTGGTCACCACCACGTCCACCACTACCGCGTGGGCATGAACCTTGAGCATCGGCTCCTTCTCATTGGAAGCCGCCGTCTGCCCTCGTACGCCTGCCGTAAAGCACCAGGCTGCCATCACCGCAATCAACCCCAAAGCATGCAGACGCATAGTTCCTCCTTGATCCCACAGAAAATATACCAGTTTTGTACTACGGCCTGTTTACACGAACGAATCCGTTCAAACACTCTTTCAATTGAATGCAGAAGTACCAACCCAGCGCCAGATCGAGCAATCCTCATGATTCGCCGCTGCATACTCTCCATCCGGCTGGTTGGCCAGGATGCGATGGTCGGCAATGGCATCGGCCCGGGAACGGCGAACATGGCCCAGAAACAGCCGCGCAAAACCGGCCTGCCGCTCCAGCACACGCACCTGCTCGTTGTTTTCAAACAGTATGTCGAGTTGCCGAATTGTCCCGTCAAGGTCCGTGCGCCACACTGCCATCAGCCGCCGCCCTGCAACCTTGCGGGTATTCATTCAAGAAACTCCACCGTCCACCAAACGTACAAGAGCCTCCCGCGCGGGGAGGCTCTAAGGTTTGTTTTGCCGAATTTGCTCTAACGAGGGCGCAGCGCCTTGATGGCTTCGGGCAGCCGCTCTTCGATCATCCTGGCGCGCTCTGCGGCGATGCCGCCCAGATACTTCGGGGCCGGCGTGGTCGTCAGCACCAGCGCCAGCAAAGTCGCCGAGAAAATCAGCCCCGCTACGCCTGCCGAAACCAGCATATGGTAGGTGTCTTCAATATCCAGACCGAAGAAGTTGAAGGCCATATGCTCCAGTGGCTTGAAGTGATTGAGAACCAACAGCGCGAAGAGGAAAAAGAAGACTGCCAGCGAAGTCAAAATCGTCAACGTCACATCCAGGCTGCGATGGAACTTCTGCCGCGCGCTGCAGTGGGGACATTCGGCGAAATGCTGCTCATAGTCCTTGCGCATCTCCGGATAAATCCCGGAGATATCATAACGCCAGCTCGCCAGGATGCTACCTGCGACTCTGTCTGTACATTGGGTTGTTGCCATAATATTTAGACTCACTTTGCAAAGGATGTCTTCAACCGCGTTGGTTTATTGCGGTGTACATGGCCAGGGAGGCTTTAACCCTTGAATGCTAAGCCTTCCGGGCAAAATTCGCTCATGCCGCCCGGTCTGCTCTGCATCTTCCAAGGCGGAATGCCCTGGCGTCTCCCTTGCCAATCTACCTGGTACAGAGTGATTACCGTGTCTTACCATTGTAACGTACATCACTTAGAAGTAAATAGAAGAAAGTGGTTCATTTTGAGCAGCCAACAATAGCATATTGGCTAGTAAACTTGCTCGGCCGTTCAATGCGCGCTCCGCCGTGACCCGCGCCAGCTCCGGAAGATTATTGCTTTCAGAGAGATGCGCCAGAATCACGTAGGCCGCCTGGCCGTCGTAGCCGTCCTCCAGAAAGCCCGCCGCCGCCTCGTTGGAGAGATGTCCTACGCGTGACATCACCCTTTGTTTTACTGCCCAGGGATAGGGCCCGTCCTTGAGCATCTCCAGGTCGTGGTTAGATTCGAGCAACAGCAGGTCCAGATCCTGCAACTGCGCCTTGACGTTGGGCGAGATGTAGCCCAAATCGGTGACAAAGCCCATACGCACCCCCTCTGTGCCGAAGACAAAGCCTACCGGGTCGGCGGCGTCGTGGGGAGTGGTGAAGGGACTGATTTGAATGTCTCCGATCTCGAAGGGCTCTCCGGCCGTAAAGAACTCCACCGCCGGAAGCCAGGCAGGGTCCTTTGTCTTGTCCGGTTCGGTTGGCTCGGTCGGCTCTATTGGCTCGGCAGCCTCTACCAGGTCGCTCTCGTCCTGTTCGCCCTCTTCGGCTGGGTCAACGGCCTCGGCTTGTCGCTCTGCAGCCTGCTTGCGCATCTGTTCCAGCCACTGGGCATAGGTCATCTGCCTGCGCGGTTGCAGCCAGCGCATCCAGGCGCGGTGCGTTCCCTCGGTAAAGTAGACAGGAACGTTCAGCTTGCGCGCGGTCACGGCCACGCCGCCCACGTGGTCGGAGTGCTCATGGCTGATGAGGATAGCGTCCAGCGTCTCCGGATCCTCGTCCACCAGCTTCATGCGCCGGAAAAGCTCCCGGCAGCTCAGCCCGCAATCCACCAGGATGCGCGTGCGCCCGCCGGAGACAACCGTTGCATTACCCCTGGAACCCGACGCCAGCACCGTGAATCGCACCATAGTTTGAGAATAGCGCGTGGAGCTGTGGATCGCGGGCGGTCTTCTTGCGTATCCTGGGTCACAGGTGCGCGAAACGGTGCGCGCGGGAGGAAATATCGCGAAGGATGAGACACGCGGCAAGCGAATTGGAAACGCACACTTACCGCATTGCCGCCGCGCGCTTGCGATAGCGATCCAGGCTCACCCGCCCAAGGCCCCAGAGCAATTGCAGCACGTTAATGGCGCAGAGCAACAACAGGCTCAGGTGGATCGATTTGTTGATCGAGTCCAGAGCCACGCCATAGCGCAACTGATCCAGCGCGGGATGCTTAAGTGTGACGTAGGCATGATCGCTGATGCTCAGCAACAGCCCCAGAGGAATCAGTCCCAGGGCCGCAATCGCCATGCGCTCCGCGTTCAGCTGCTGTTGCCATCTTCCGCGATATATGGCAATGCAACGCCAGATCAGTTGAAACAAAGTTATCGCCACCACACACCAGTAGGCCTGCCACCAGACAGGCGCTCCCTGGAAGGGCGAGGAGCTCAGGTATGCGACACCCGGCCCCAACAGCACGTACGGATGATGGGGGAGCAGCAACAGCCAAACGAGACAGAGAAAGATCATGATCACGGCGGCAATGGCATGGGCGCGGCTGCGCGGCTTCACTCCGCGCATAGCTTCCTTCTCTACAGGGGGCAGGGCGCTGGGCGTCCAGTCGCCTGGGAAAGCTGCGAGCGCCGGCCATCTTCCTGGGTAACGCGTGGCCATGAACTCGATCACGGCGAAAATGAGAGTAACCGACGCAGCAGTCGTCAGAAGAACCTCCGGCACACGAAGTACCCCTTCCAACACGGCGGCCCAACTGGGGGTCCGCACGGCAATCTGCACCGCAACTCCGATCAAGTAGGCGATCGTGACCCAGAAGACGGCCGTTCGCAACACGAACCAATATGTAGGAAAAAGGACAGGTCCGATAAGGTACTGCTGCGGCTGATAGCGCGCCGCCACCTGCCTCGGCGGCCCAATTTGCCTGAGCCAATCCTCTGCTTCACCCGTAGTGAGCGGTCGTCCCAGCCCAGCCTCTTTGTCCTCAAGCTGTGCTTCCAGGTTGGCCCGGAGTTCGGCGATGATGTCGTCCTGCCTTTGCCAGGGCAGGTGCTTCTTCACTGCTTGCAGATAACGATCAAGTAGGTCCATGGCCTATTCCTTCCGTGCTTACAACATGTTGTCGATGGTTGCGTTCACTGCCGCGTTGATGGCCCGCCACTCCACGAGCAACTGGCTGAGTATCTGCTCGCCGTCGTTGGAGAGGCGGTAGAACCGCTTGTTGCGCTTGTCTTCCTCGCGCCATTCGCTAGTCAGCAGCCCCTGGGCCTCCAGGCGCCGCAGCAGTGGATAGAGCGTGCTTTCGTCGATCTCCAGGCCGCGCTCGGCCAGTACCTTGCGCAGGGTATAGCCGTAGTGCTCCTGGCGAAGCTGCACCAACACTGCCAGAGTCAGGCAACCGCGACGCAATTCCAGGCGAAGGTTCTCGAAGAGGTTTTCTGTTAGAGTCATGCTGTACCTCATACACTGTACAATATACACTGTATTACATACAGTATTATTTGTCAAGTACTATTTTCAGCTTTTTAAGGGGTCGGGTGGTTCGCCCTTTCCGCTTCAGTGAAATGCAGGGAAAGCCAACCTCGGGCTACACAGCCTGCTGTAAAACCCCGGCTTACCACTCATTCCATTTCAGGGCAAAGCTTCGCGCAGGGCGTCGGTGCCGGTGATCGGCGGCAAGCAGGTGTGTCCGCGGCAGACGATGGCCCAGGCTTGAGAGCCTTCAGGCTTCGGGGCTTGAAGCAGGGTTTCCGCCAGCGCCGGGGGAATGCCACAGGGAACCAGCCGTTCGGGAGCGAGGCGGATGACCGTCCGGTTGACGGCGAAGCTGGATAGGGCTATTGCCTCCAGGCGTTCGGCTTCAGCGCCGGAACCGACGACCACCACCTGCACGGGATCGAGCAGCAGCCGCTCCAAGGCTAGGCCGTAGGAGCCTGCATAGAGACCGAAGTGCTCCACGATGCCGGCAAAAGAGGCGAGAGTCTGCTCGGCGATCTGGCGATACTCCGCGCGGCCGCTTAGAGGCTCGAGGCGTAACAGGGCGGAGGCAGCGGTGGGGTTGCCGGCGGGGGTGGGCGAGTCCTGGAGCGGCTTGCGGCGGGCGGCCAGAGCGCCCAACGGAGGAGCGTCAGAGGGTTGCGCAGCAGTGTCGAAAAAAGCACCGGCGGTGGGGTCGTGGAAGAGGGCGATCATGGCATCGGCCAGTTTAACGGCTGCGTGGTAGTAACTCATCTCGCCGCTGGCCAACCAGGCCTCGATGCAGGCGTGGATGGTGAATGCGTAGTCGTCGAGGGTGCCGGGAACCTTGTCCGGTTGCGATGCGCCCTCAGCTGGTCCTTCTCCGTAGGCGATGACGTGGCGCAGAGTCTGGCCGCCGTCCCAGGCTTCGCGTAAAAGCCGGCTTAGCGTGAGCAGGGCAAAAACTCTTGCCGAGTTGAGTTTGAGGATACGGGCAGCTTCAAGACAGGCGGTCACGGCCATGGCGTTCCAGCCGGTGTAGAGCGTGCGGTCGATGTAGGGCGTGGGACGCCGGGAGCGCGTCGCCAGTAGAGTGCTACGGGCCGAGGCCAGGAGAACGCGCAACTCGTCCACACTGCGGCCTGTCTCTTCCGCCAACTCTTCTACAGTCTGTCGTACATGCAGAACATTGCGAGCCGGATCGTGGTGCATGTCGCCGAGCTCGCCGATGTCCCAGTAACGCAGAGCGAGACCGACGTCGTCTGGAGAAAACTTTGCCGCGAGCAGCGCCAGGCGCGCCTCGGTTAGCGTCCATGTGAAGTAGTCGCCGTCATCGTCGAGGCTGATATCGGCGTCCTGCGAGGCATAGAAGCCGCCCTGCTCACGGTCGCTCATGGTGGACAGCAGCCAGGCGGCGATTTCTTCGGCGATGCGGCGAAAATCCTCGTGGCCCAGGCTCTGGTAGCCGTGCAGGTAGTTTCGCAGCAGCTCGGTGTTGTCGTAGAGCATCTTCTCGAAGTGGGGAACGCGCCAGCGCTCGTCCACGCTGTAGCGATGAAAGCCTCCGGCGAGCTGGTCGTAGACGCCGCCATGCGCCATTTTTCCGAGGGTGATGGAGAAGGCCTGTACGGCAGGTTGGTTGCCGCGATTCAGGCCTACGTGGAGCAGCAGGTCCAAAGCGCCGGGGTGAGGGAACTTGGGCTGCGAGCCGAAGCCGCCGTTACGCGGGTCGAATTGACGAAGGATGGAGGCGGCGATTTTGTCGTCCAGCTCCAGCGAGAGCTGCCCGCCGCCTCCGGAAAAGGATTCGTTGTGCTCGATGGCGGCCATGGTGCTGGAGGCTGTTTCCAGAGCCTCGTCGCGGCGCTCGCGCCAGACCTGGGCAAGAGTGGTGAGAACGCGGCCAAAGCCCGGTCGGCCGTAGCGGTCGTCGGGGGGAAGATAGGTGCCGCCAAAGTAGGGCCGCCCGTCGGGAGTGAGAAAGGCGGTCAGAGGCCATCCGCCCTGACCGGTGATGGCTGAGACGGCGGCCTGGTAGCGCGCGTCCACGTCGGGCCGTTCGTCGCGATCCACCTTCACGGCGACATAGTGCTCGTTGATAAGGGCGGCGATCTGCGGGTTCTCGTAGGACTCCCGGTCCATGACGTGGCACCAGTGGCACCAGACGGCGCCAATATCGAGCAGGATGGGCTTGTCCTCAGCCTGGGCGCGGGCAAAGGCCGCATCTCCCCAGGGATGCCAGCGGACGGGCTGATGGCGCGCCGAGCGCAGGTAGGAGGAGGACGAGTGTTCGAGCAGGTTAGCGTGGCCGGATTCGGGGGGCGTGGGGGAAACGTCCTTGTCCATGGGGTGAGGATACACGGGTAGCGCCCCGGACGCGATTATTCATGTTGATTACAGCGATAAGAAGGGGATGGGCCGAGGCCCATCCCCTTCTGTTATATGAGCTTGCCGATGGGATCAGAAGTGGTATGCCACGCCGATCACCGGCATTAAAATGTTGTACCACTTGTTGGTGGTGAAGTTCGCTTGCGACCCAGTTCCCCCCATGCCGAAGGTGGGCACCTTGGTGACGATGCCGCGATATTCTGCACGGATATCGAAGCTGGGGCTGATCTCGCGAGCGATGCCGGCGCCATAGAAGCCGGATATTTGGGTCTGCTGCTTGACGTCTAAGTTCGTAGTGCCGGAGTTGCGGATGGGCAGGAAGATGAGCATGCCCGGTCCGGCCTCGATAAAGGGATTGTACTTGCGGAAATTGAAGCTGCGGACGTACTCGGCCGATCCCTCCTGGTTACGGGTTAGCACCTGATAGTGGTTGGTGTTGCCGATCAAGTAGTTGATCTTGTTCTGATAGGTGATGCCGTAGTTGGCCTCGATGGCGCTGGAGGGCGTGAGCATGAAACGGTAGCTGATCAGCGCGCCAAAGGCGCGGTTCGAGTGAACCTGAACGTCGGTGGACGAGGCGATGAACGGCTCTACAAGCGCCGTTCCGCTAATGCTGATGTCCTGGCGGCTTTCCTGAGCGCGGCCTGCTGCCACGCAAACGGCCAGCAGAAATACTAATAAGGCGATCTTCTTCATACGGTCTTGATCCTCACGACTGCTCAACCGTCCGGCTGGCAACGAGCTTTCAAATCCGGCGCCTCGGTTTGCACCGGGCCCCACTCTCAGCATTGTAACTGGCCGGGGTGGTTCGTGGCGCAAGCCATGGCCCCGGAACCATCTGAGGCTATAGACGCGGGGGTGAAAAAGAGGCGTTATCAGAGAGCGGCCAAATAGGTCCGAAATGGAGGTTGTACGACTCCGCTCCCCGTCCACGGGCTTTTGATAGTGTTCGGGTTTTCCTACCCTCATTAATGGACGTTCATCCGGCGCGCTCCACATGGTAGTGGAAGGGCGGGCCCTGTTCCTGGGCCAATGCCCGGGCGGTACGCAAAAAGGCCCTGGCGGCGTAGGAGAGCGTGACCTGGCGCCGGCAAACCAGTCGCAGCACGCGCTTGGCCTCCAATTCGTCCACTGGAACCCTTACAAGGTCGCCGGCCTCCAGTTCCCTTGCTACGGTCAGGTGGGGCACCAGCGCAACGCCGTTGCCCATGGCTACGAAGCGCTTGATGGCCTCGATGGTGGGCAGTTCGATGCCCATGTTGAGGGGCGTTCTGAACTTCTGAAAAGCCTCAATGACCCGGCGCCGTAGTGGCGAGGCCACGTTATGGGCCACAAACAGCTCCTCGCCTAGATCGGTGATGGAGACGCGCTTTGCCCTGGCAAGCGGATGGCTGGGGCTGACGATGAAAGCCAGGCTGTCAGCGTAGACCGCGATGGAGCGGAAGTGCGCCGGATCGGGATGGTAGGAGATCATTCCCAGCTCAAAGGTGCGCTGGTTCAACTCCTCGGGAATGTGCGAGGCCAACATGCGGTGCACGGTCACGGTGATGTGGGGAAATTCGCGCCGGAAGCGATGGATGGCCTGGAGGAGGTAGATGCAGGTGTATTCGTTGGCCGCCAGTTGCAATCGGCCGCGTTCCAGGCTCTTGAGCTCTCCCAAAGCGCTGGAAGCCTCGCGGCGCAGGGAGAGCAGGCGCACAGCATAGTCGCGCAACAGGTGCCCGGCGGCGGTTAGCGAGCCATCCCGCGACGCGCGGTCGAAGAGTGTTTCGCCGACCGCTGCCTCCAGCTTGCGGATGACCTGGCTGACCGCCGGCTGGGTGCGATGCAGCCGCACGGCAGCGCGGGAGAAGCTGCGCTCCTCGGCGACGGCCATGAAGGTTTCCAGTTGGCTGAGTTCCATAACAGTTGTTAGTAGCCAGTTGTCAGTGACCGGTTGACGCGATATTTCATGCTTTTCCGGCCTGAAATTCGCTACCTTCGGATAATGCCGCAAACGCACTGACCGCTGAGGGCTGAATTCTAACAATTACATTATAAGTAATTCTTATCGTTTCCACAACAATTATAACTTTGTTTTATATGGCGGGATGCTGAATACTGAAATTACTGGCATAAATGTACTCGTGGAGGCCGTTTAATGGCGAATAACCGTATTGTCTTCTTCGATACCACGCTGCGCGACGGCGAGCAATCGCCCGGCTGCAGCATGACGACGCAGGAAAAGCTGACCATGGCGCACGCCCTGGAGGACCTGGGGGTAGACATCATCGAGGCCGGCTTCGCCATGGCCTCGGAGGGTGACTTTGCGGCCATCGCTACGATTACCCAGGCCATACGGAAGCCGCGCATCGCTTCGCTGGCCCGCGCCACGACCGAAGATATCGAGATGGCTTCCCGCTCTTTGAAGTTCGCCGAACGCGCCCGCATCCATGTTTTTCTTGCGTCGAGCGATTTACACCTGGAGTACAAGCTGAAGATGAGCCGCCAGCAGGCGCTGGATCAAACGGGCGAGGCGGTGCGCCTGGCGCGTTCGCTTTGCGACGACGTTGAATTCTCTCCCGAGGACGCCACCCGCTCGGAGCGCAGCTTTCTGGTGGAGATGGTGAAGATAGCCGTCGAGGCCGGCGCGACCACCATCAACATGCCGGATACGGTGGGCTACACGACGCCCGAGGAGTACGCTCAGATGTTCCGCGAGGTTCGCGAGCGTGTTCCAGCCATTGACGAGCAAGGCATCATCCTCTCCGCGCATTGCCACGACGACCTGGGACTGGCTGTGGCCAACTCACTGGCCGCCATCTCGGCAGGCGTGCGCCAGGTGGAGTGCACCATCAACGGCATCGGCGAGAGGGCCGGCAACGCGGCGATGGAAGAGATTGCAGCGGCGCTCTATGTCCGCGGCGACCACTTCGGCGTCACCTCCGGCATCAATCTGAGCCAGCTTTATCCCACCAGCCAGATTCTGGGCCAGATCATCACCTTCCGCCCCTCGCCCAACAAGGCCATTGTGGGCGACAACGCCTTTGCGCACGAGTCCGGCATTCACCAGCACGGCATGTTGGCCAACCCGTTGTGCTACGAGATTATGACTCCTCAGCTGGTGGGCGTGGCCAAGACGCACCTGGTGCTGGGCAAGCACTCCGGCCGCGCAGCGCTGCGCAACCGGCTGGAGCAGTTGGGCTACACGTTAACCCGCGATGAGTTGCAGCACTCCTACTATCGCTTTGTGGCGCTGGCCGACCGCAAGAAGAACATCTACGACTACGACCTGGTAGGCATTTTGCCCGATCAGATTCGCGAACGGCACAAGGAACCGGTCGCCGAACTGGATTGAGGTTGCTCAATTTTTCCTGAGGGAAGTGTGCATTGACGCAAGAAGGAACAAAACGTCTTTTTTCAGAGCTCGCTTTGACGGGAATTGCATCTGTGTTGCTTAATCTACTGGCCTTTGAAGCAGATGGGACAAAGTTTGAATGGCTTGCCATTCTGTTTTACTGTCCAGGACTCTGGGTAGCTGACAAAGTCTTTCATATGGGAAATCACTCATTGCAGTTCCTTCAGGTTGCAATTGTTCTGAACTTTGTATTTATCTGGATCATTATGCTGCTTGTTATGAAATTGGTTGAGAAATTCGTAACCCGATTGAAGCTCAAAGCTACAGACTGATTCCTAACAACTGATAACTGAACCCTAAGGAGAGCAAGAAATGAAGTTGAAAGTACTCGTTACACCCGGAGACGGCATTGGCTCCGAAGTCATCAACGAAGCGGTCGGAGTGTTGCAGGATGTGATGGCCGTAGGCGGCCACACCTTGGAACTGGACTTCAAGCGCATCGGCGGCGTGGCGATTGTGGCCGATGGCACTCCCCTGCCGAAGGAGACGCTGGACGCCGCGCTCAAGTCCGATGCGGTTTTTCTGGGCGCGGTGGGTGGAAACGAGTTCAACGAGATGCCGCCGGACAAGCGTCCCGAGGCGGGCCTGTTGCAGTTGCGCGCCGCGCTGGGCGGCTTTGCAAATCTGCGGCCGACCTTTGCCTTCAAAGAGACCTGCGTGAACAGCCCTCTCCGTCCGGAGATCATCGACGGGACTGATATTTTGTTTGTTCGCGAGCTGCTGGGAGGACTCTACTACGGCAAGCCGCGCGGATGGGACCGTGAAAAGGGCATCGGCTTTAACACCATGTACTACACGCGCGATGAAGTGGCTCGCGTGGCCCGAGTCGCCTTCCAACTGGCGCAGAAGCGGCGCAAGAAGCTGACCAGCGTGGACAAGGCCAATGTGCTTGAGGTTTCGCAGTTATGGCGCGCCACAGTGATTGAAGTGGCCGCGGAGTTTCCCGATGTGACGCTGGAGCACCAGTACGTGGATGCGATGTCCATGCACCTGATGAATCGGCCGCGCGACTTCGACGTGGTGGTGACGGAAAACACCTTCGGCGATATTTTGAGCGACGAATCCGGCGTTATTACCGGCTCGCTGGGCATGCTGCCCTCGGCCACCATCGGCGGCAAGATCAATTTGTATGAGCCGATTCACGGCTCCGCGCCCAACAGCGCGGGCAAGAACCGCGCCAACCCCATGGCCACGATATTGACCGCGGCAATGCTGCTGCGCCATACGGCCAACCTCGAAAAGGAGGCAGCGACCATCGAGAAGGCGGTGCGCAAGGTTCTGGAGAGGGGCTTCCGCACGCGCGACCTGGTGCGCCATGGCGAGGCTGGGTTCACCGTGCTCACCACTACCGAGATGGGCGCGAAGGTGCGTGAGACGGTGAAGGAGCTGATGAAGTAGGGACTAGGGACTAGTTTTTTGATGACGAAGCGGCACTAAACAACGATTTGAATCAAGGATGATTGATGAGTTCAAAATCAAGAACATTATTCGAAAAGGTCTGGGAGCAGCATGTGGTTGTTGAGCCAAAGGGCGAACCGACACTGCTGTACATCGACCTGCAGCTGCTGCACGAGGTGACTTCGCCGCAGGCCTTTGAGGGATTGCGGCTGGCGGGGCGCAAGGTGCGGCGGCCTGATCACTGCATCGCGACAGTTGATCATAATGTGCCGACGATACTCGCCGATCGCTTCAACATCGTCGACCAGATTGCGGCCAGGCAGATTGCCGCTCTGCGCGCTAACTGCGCGGAGTTCGGCATCGAACTTTACGACGTGGACTCGCGCGATCAGGGCATTGTGCACGTAATCGGACCGGAGCTGGGGCTGACCAAGCCGGGCATGACGATTGTCTGCGGCGACTCGCATACATCGACGCACGGGGCATTCGGGGCGCTGGCTTTTGGAATAGGCACCAGCGAAGTGGAACATGTGCTGGCGACGCAGACTTTGCCGCAGTCCAAGCCGAAGACCTTTCGCATCGACGTCGAAGGAGAGTTGCCGAGGGGCGTCACGGCAAAGGACATTATTCTCGCCATCATCGGGCAGATTGGGACAGACGGGGCGACCGGCTGCGTGGTGGAGTACGCAGGCTCGGCGATTCGCGCGCTCTCGATGGAAGGCCGCATGACGATTTGCAATATGAGCATCGAGGCCGGGGCGCGCGCGGGCATGATCGCTCCAGATGAAAAAACATTCGCCTACCTGCAGGGCAGACGATTTGCTCCGAAGGGCGCGGAGTGGGAGAAAGCCGTCGCGGAATGGAGCAAGCTGCCCACTGATTCCGGCGCAAAGTTCGATCGCGAGTTGGTCATCGACGCCGCGAAGCTGGTTCCGTATGTCAGCTGGGGCACGAGTCCGGGGATGGTGGCGCCGATTACTGCCACTGTGCCCGACCCGGCCGCCACGCAAAACGAGCAGGAACGCAAGGGTCTTGAACGCGCTCTCGAATACATGGGCCTGAAAGCCGGTACGCCGCTCAAAGATGTGGTTGTTGACCGCGTCTTCATAGGCTCCTGCACCAACTCGCGCATTGAGGATTTGCGCGCCGCGGCCCGCATCGCCAGAGGCTACAAGGTCTCGACCAAGGTGAGCGCGATGGTGGTTCCCGGCTCGCAGGCGGTGAAGGCGCAGGCAGAGAAAGAGGGCCTCGACCGCATCTTCCGCGAGGCCGGCTTTGAATGGCGCGAGCCAGGCTGCTCCATGTGTCTGGGCATGAATCCGGACATTCTGGCGCCGGGTGAGCGCTGCGCCTCGACCAGCAACCGGAACTTTGAAGGCCGCCAGGGACGCGGCGGACGCACGCATCTGGTCTCGCCGGAGATGGCCGCCGCAGCCGCAATCGCAGGGCACTTCGTCGATATTCGAAACTGGACCGTTCGCAAGGAGGTACAAGGCTGATGAAACCCTTTCGCACATTAACCGCACTGGCCGCGCCTTTGGACCGCGCAAACGTCGATACCGACCAGATTATTCCCAAGCAGTTCCTGAAGCGGATAGAGCGCACCGGCTACAGCGAGTATTTGTTCTTTGATTGGCGGCGCACGGCGGCGGGCGATCCCGACCCGGCTTTCGTGCTCAACGATCCGCGCTACAAGGGCGCGCAGATTTTGATTGCGGGCAAGAACTTCGCCTGCGGATCGAGCCGCGAGCACGCCGCCTGGGCGCTGGAAAACTACGGCTTCCGTGTGGTCATCGCGCCGTCGTTTGCCGACATATTCTTTTCCAACGCGGGCAAGAACGGGATTGTGCTAGTGAGGCTGAGTGAAGAGCAGGTGGCCAAGTTGCTCTACAACGCGAAGACGATTCCGAATTATGAACTTACAGTCTCGCTGGAAGAGCAGACCGTCACCGACGGCAAGGGATTCAAGGCGAGCTTCGAGATTGATTCCTTCCGCAAGTTCTGCCTGATTGAAGGGTTGGACGACATCGGCCTGACGCTTCGGCACGCGGCGGTGTTGGACGCATTTGAAACCAAGCACGACCAAGCCAATTGGCTGAAAGCGAGAAACCAATGACCATTGAAGGCAAGCGACAGAGCATTCCGATGACCGAAGGGCCGAGCCGGGCGGCTGCGCGTTCGTATCTGCGCGGCGTCGGTTTCAGCAAAGAAGACTTGCACAAGCCCATTATCGGGATTGCAAATACATGGACCGAGATCGGCACCTGCAACATGCACCTGCGCGAGATCGCCGAGGCTCTCAAGGAGGGCATTCGCGAGGCGGGCGGCACGCCGATGGAGTTTAATACCATCACCATCCACGACGGCATCACCATGGGCACGCAGGGGATGAAGGCCTCGCTGGTCTCGCGCGAAGTCATCGCCGACTCGATTGAACTAGTAGCCCGCGGCAACCTCTTCGACGGACTGGTGGGCATCGGTGGCTGCGATAAAAATATGCCGGGCATCATTATGGCTCTGTGCCGGCTCGACATTCCGGGGATGATGCTTTACGGCGGGTCGATTGCTCCGGGCAAACTGAACGGCAGGGACATCACCATTCAGGATGTTTTTGAGGGCATCGGCTCGCATGCCGCAGGGCGCATCGACGACGCCGGCCTTGAGGCGCTGGAAGCCCACGCGTGTCCCGGCGCGGGCGCATGCGGCGGGCAGTTCACGGCCAACACCATGGCCATGAGCGGAGAGATTCTGGGCATCTCGCCAATTCAACTTTCCGGTGTTCCCGCCACCAGTCCGGATAAACTCGCCGCCACGCGCGAAGCTGGACGCATGTTGATGGACGCGGTGCGCGCCAATCGCCGGCCCTCGCAGATCATCACCCGCAAATCGCTGGAGAATGCCATCGCCAGCGTGGCCGCCAGCGGCGGATCGACGAATGCCGTGCTCCATCTGATTGCCATTGCGCGAGAGATGAACATCCCGCTCACCATTGACGATTTCGACGCGATCAGCAAGCGCACGCCGTACATCTGCTCGCTGACTCCGGCGGGAAAATTTGTTGCATCGGACTATCAGGCGGCAGGCGGTTCTCGGCTGCTGGCCAAGCGGTTGATCGACGCAAAACACGCTGATGGATCGGCGCTGACCATCAGCGGCAAGACGCTAGCTGAAGAGGCTGCGCTGGCTAAAGAGACGGCGGGGCAGCAGGTGATCGGCACATTCGAGAAGCCCATCAAGCCCAATGGCGGCCTGGTGATTCTGAAGGGCAATCTCGCTCCCGAAGGCTGCGTGATGAAGGTGGCCGCAGCCGACCGCGTGGAGCATCGCGGACCGGCGCGCGTCTTTGACCGCGAGGAAGATGCGTTTGCTGCCGTGCAGGCCGGACAGATCAAGCCGGGCGATGTGCTGGTGATTCGCTATGAAGGTCCCAAGGGCGGGCCGGGGATGCGCGAGATGCTGCAAGTGACGGCGGCCATCAGTTCCAACGCAGAACTGAGCGCGACGGTAGCTTTGATGACCGATGGGCGCTTCAGCGGTGCGACGCGGGGCTTTACCGCCGGGCACGTAGCGCCAGAGGCTTTTAATGGCGGACCTATCGCCGCCGTGCGCGAGGGCGACATCATTCACTTCGACATTCCCAACCGCAAGCTGACGCTGGAAGTCAGCGACAAAGAAATTGCCGAGCGGCTGAAGGGCTTCAAGCCGCCGGCGTTGCGCTGGCCCAGGGGCGTCTTCCGCAAGTATGTGGACCGGGTGACGAGCGCTTCCGAAGGCGCAACAACGTAAAAGCTAATAGCTGAAAGCTCGAAAAGGAGGTCTTCCATGGGAACCAAAGCCAAGACGCAAGCATCGAATAACCCGCCCACTCGCCTGACCGGCGCGGAGATTGTATGGGCTACGCTGGAGGGCGAGGGCGTTACGCAGGTCTTCGGATATCCCGGCGGAGCGATTCTGCCTGTCTACGACGCGCTGCGCAAGTTTCCCATTCATCACACGCTGGTGCGTCATGAGCAGGGCGCGGCGCACATGGCCGACGGCTACTCGCGTGCATCGGGCAAGGTGGGCGTGGCCATTGCCACCAGCGGACCGGGCGCGACGAACCTGGTGACCGGCATTGCCACCGCCATGCTGGACTCGATTCCCATTGTCTGCATTACCGGCAACGTCTCCAGCAAGGTGTTGGGTACAGACGCGTTTCAGGAAGTGGACATCACCGGCATCACATTGCCGGTGACAAAACATAATTTTGTCATCAGCCGCGCCGAGGATATTGCCCCGGCGATTCGCTACGCCTTCCAGATAGCGCAGACAGGACGCCCTGGACCTGTGCTGGTGGATATTACCAAGGACGCTCAGCAAGGCACGGCACTCTTTGATTTTGCCGCAGCCAAGCCGCGTCCCCATCGGCCGCACCCCATGCTGAAGGTGGAGGAGCACGAGCTGGAGCAGGCCGCAGAGCTGATTCGCACCGCCAAGCGGCCCGTGATTCTGGCTGGCCACGGAATTATCGAATCCGGAGCCGAGAAGCAGGTTTACGCGCTGGCTGAGCGTGCGCAGATTCCCGTGGCGCTCACGCTGCTGGGGTTGGGCAGCTTTCCTGCCTCGCACAAGCTCAACCTGGGCATGATGGGCATGCATGGGGAGTCGTGGGTCAATCACGCCATTCAGGAGGCTGACCTGCTGATTGCCTGCGGCATGAGGTTCGATGATCGCGTTACCGGAACCCTGTCGACGTATGCTACCAAGGCTAAAAAGATTCACATCGAGGTTGACCCGGCCGAGATAAACAAAAATATCAAAGTCGATATTGCGCTCATGGGCGATCTGCGCGAAGTGCTGGAGCAGTTGCTACCCCGAATCAGCGGACGCGACGGGTCGGCGTGGATCAAGACCATCGAAGCCAGCAAGGGCGAGGTGGCGGTGCGCGACATCAAGAATCTGCCTGACAGCGGCCACCTCTACGCGGCGCACGTCATCAATGACATCTGGCGCATGACCGGCGGCAACGCCATCGTGGTGACCGACGTGGGCCAGCACCAGATGTGGGAGGCGCAGTACTATCACCACGAACGGTCGCGCTCGCTGATCACATCGGGTGGGCTGGGTACGATGGGCTTCGCGCTGCCCGCGGCTATCGGGGCAAAGTTTGCCTGTCCGGATAAGGAGGTCTGGGTCATCGTTGGTGACGGCGGCTTCCAGATGACCGCGGCCGAGCTGGCAACCATCGTGCAGGAAGGCATTAAGATCAACATCGCCATCATCAACAACGGCTACCTGGGCATGGTTCGCCAGTGGCAGGAGTTTTTCTACGAGCGCAATTACGAGTCCACACCACTGGTCAGCCCCGACTTCGTCAAGCTGGCCGATGCGCACGGCATCGCCGGCCTCACCGTCCGAACTCGCGCCGAAGTGGCCGCGGCCGTGGAGCAGGCCCGCTCCGCGACGGGAACGTTTCTGCTCAACTTCAAGGTGGAGAAGGAAGACTCGGTTTATCCGATGATACCCACCGGCTCATCATTGCACGAGATGATACGCAGGCCAGGCAAGGACTAGAGGTCAGGGAGGCTGATTTATGCTGCACACATTTGTCGCTTACGTGGAAGATCTGCCGGGCGTGCTGACGCGCGTGGCCTCGCTCTTCCGCCGCCTGAACATCAACATCAACTCGCTCACCGTGGGGCACAGCGAGCGAGCGGGACTGTCGCGTCTGACGCTGGTCTGCGAGGCTTCGGCCGAGGCTGGCCACCGCATCCGCGCCAGCCTGTTCAAGCTGGAAAATGTGGTGGATGTTGACGACATTGCGCAGGCTCCGAATGTAACGAGGGAACTGGCGCTTATTAAGATAGCCACGACGCCTAGGAACCGATCCCAGATCTTTGACCTGGTGGAGGTCTTTCGCGCCCACATCGTGGACCTGGCGCCGGATTCTCTGATGATCGAGTTGACCGGCGTGGAAAGCAAGATTGAAGGGCTGATCGAGGTGCTGCGCGAAGATGAAGGTCAGATTCTCGAAATTTGCCGGAGCGGCAAGATGACCATGCGCCGCGGCCACCACATATCGAGTGTCTTGAAGGCGATGGGCACCGGAGCAGATGACCCTGAGAAAGAGCCCGCGGAAGATGGCACGGTTGGTGAGCTGGAATAGGGCGAAGCGCAGGTTGCACAACGAAGCGATTGAAGTGAACTCTAACCCAAAGAAAAGGAAAAATCATGGCGAAGACTTACTACGACAACAATGCCGACCTGTCATTAATCCAGGCCAAGAAGGTAGCCATCATCGGCTACGGCTCACAAGGGCACGCTCATGCCCTCAACCTCAAGGACTCCGGCGTCCAGGTCAAAATCGGCCTGCCCGCCACGGAAGCGGAGTCCGTAGCCAAGGCGAAGAAGGCTGGCTTCGAAGTGGTTCCGGCGGCAGAAGCGACGAAGTGGGCCGATGTGGTGATGATCCTCGCGCCCGACCAGATTCAAGCGAAGTTGTATGCCGAAGAGATCGGGCCCAACCTGAGCGCGGGCAAGCTGCTGATGTTCGCGCACGGCTTCAACATTCATTTCAAGACCATCGTTCCAGCAGCGGGCATTGACGTGGGCATGGCCGCGCCCAAGGCGCCCGGCCATCGCGTTCGCGAGGTCTTCATCGAGGGCGGCGGTGTTCCGGGGCTGATCGCCGTCCACCAGGACGCCACCGGCAAGGCGCACGCGCTCATTCTCAGCTATCTCAAGGGCATCGGCTGCACGCGCGCCGGGGTGCTGGAGACCACCTTCAAGGAGGAAACAGAGACCGATCTCTTCGGAGAGCAGGCGGTGTTGTGCGGCGGCGTCAGCGCGCTGATCAAGGCGGGCTATGAGACGCTGGTCGAGGCCGGCTATCAGCCGGAAAGCGCCTATTTCGAGTGCATGCACGAACTCAAGCTGATTGTGGACCTGATCTATCGCGGCGGCCTGGCCTACATGCGCTATTCCATCTCGGATACGGCTGAATTCGGCGACTACGTCTCGGGGCCGCGCGTCATCAACGAAGAGAGCCGCAAGGCGATGCGCGCCATCCTCAAGGAGATCCAGGACGGCAGCTTTGCCAAGCGCTTCCTCACCGACCTGAACACCGGCTGCAAGGAGTTCAATGCCTTCCGCGAAGCTGAAGCCAAGCATCCGGTCGAGGTCATCGGCAAAAAGCTGCGCGCCTCCATGCCGTTCCTTGATCCTGTGACGGTGGAGGAAGTGGCGAAGAACCGGTAAAGCTCAATACAACATGACGACGGGCCATGCAAGGTGCGCCTTACATGGCCTGTTCAGTCCTTATCGATGTTGAGATCAATCAGACCGACATCTTGCCCAGTAGGCTCATCAAATGGATCCAAAAGAAAGCCCCCAAGCTCCGTCTGAGGTACGGAAAACTGCTCTGGTTTCCGCGGGTTATAACGCACCTGGATTTTCTGATTAACCAGGTCTCTCGGTTGAGCATCGTGGGTAGAAAACGAACGGGAGATAGTCAGTCTACCGGAATAGTAATCGTCGTTGACGATGTAAGAGAAATCGCCCACATCGATCGAGTAGGACTGTCGTCCCGCGTCAACATGTACTTTACCGACTGACTGGATTGTTGCTTCGGTCACAGGCCAGTTCGCAGCTTTCTCTGGACGCACCGGCCGGCGGTCAATCCAGACCACAAGCAATACGAGGTAAGCAAATACACAAAGAATGAGAACGAGCCAACCCGCTGAAAAATGCATGGCTAAGATTATAAATACAATCAAATCACTTTCGAGATGTGCTCATCGAGCATCCGAAGAAGCTGCCGGGTAACCCATCCGAGGATTTTGCGGATCGTGCTCGCACGAGCCTCCGCGGCCTAACCTACCCGGCCCGCGCTAATAATTGAATCAGACCCCATCTAAAAGCATCCTTCCGTGACGGTTCTGCCCGTTACTACTGAGATTCGCCCTATTGACATTTTTCGTATAGTCATAGAATCGAACGAACGAAACGGCCTGCGTGAGCCTTCGCAGATTATGGTGGACAAGGCACACACCATTCCGCATGACAAAGCAGACGAAGCCTTCGGCGTGCTGGAAGCGCGAACCCTGGCCGCTGTCAATCGCTCGCTGGTGTCTTTCTGGGGCTGGGTTGAGGACCTTTGTTTCCTACCTGAAGTAATAATTAAAAAAATCGGAGCAATACACGGCAAGCAGGCGAAAAAAGGCCTCCGAAGGATAACTTCGCTTCGGAGGCGCTTGTAAATAAACAAGAAAGACGGGGACCAGTAGCCGGCACTGGAGGTCGGTAGCACGCGGCTACTGGTGATCCCTGCACAAACGAAGATAGCTGCGGCTTCCCCTTTCCACGGCTACTCCGTGTCGCCCGGCTCAAAGAGAGCATTTATACCCGCTCTCCGAACCATGTTGACTACTGGAGTGTCTACTATGTGGGCCTGTCGTTCTGTGACGGTCGTCACAGCAGGGTGTATCAACATTCAAATTCTGTATGTTCAATTTTGACCAAATTTGCAAATAAAATATTCTGGACAATTTTGAACTTTTTTACGACGGATGGCAGAGTTCCACCTGAACCCCTTTCTTCTCAATAGATAGGATGAGAGATTGACAAAGCGTACTCCTGCTTAGGAAAATCGAAGACTCAGTTTTTTTCGGAGCAAAAGATGACGCTGGTGGACTGGGCTATCGTGGTGGTCATTGTTCTATCCGTGCTGGGAGGGCTGACTCAGGGCTTCTTTCGCTCTGTCTGCGCGCTGGGAGGCCTGCTGTTGGGCCTGGCGCTGGCGTCCTGGAACTACGGACACATCGCAGTGCTGGTGTTGCCCTTGGTGCGCATTGAGGCAGTGGCCAATGCAATCGGATTTCTGTTGATTGCGCTGTTTGTGATGGGGTTGGCCGCGGTTGCCGGGAAGATTCTTTCCAAGACCTTTCATCACATGGGGTTAGGTTGCCTGGACAAGCTGGCTGGCGCGGCCTTCGGTTTTTTTCAGGGGGCGCTGCTGGTGACGATAGTGATTCTGGTGGTGGTGGCCTTTTTCCCCAAGACCCATTGGCTGAGCGACGCCAAGCTGCCCAGGTACTTTTTCGGGGCATGTCATTTGAGCACGCATATGGACCCGGCAGAGCTGGCTGGCCGCATCCGGCAGGGGCTCAAGACGCTGGAAGAGGAGACGCCGCAGTGGCTGCACCCGGGCGGCAGCGGACTGTGATTTTTTTTGCAAGCGCAAACGAACGGAATATGGCAATCTATTAGAGCATGCTGAGGTGGACGTGAAACGAGTTCTGGACGGCCTAATAACGCAAATGCATTCCAGCGGTATCTGCTATGAGGAGGCATTGCGCGAGTTCAAGAAGCAATACCTGCGCGAGGTTCTGCTGGCGCACCGGGGAAATCAGTGCCGGGCGGCCGAGGAGTTGGGGATGCACCGCAACACTCTGAGCCGCACGATGACTGAGTTAGGGCTGAGCTTGGCCGAAGTTCGCGCCGGCCTCAAGCGTCCGCCGCGCAGCGAACGTCCTGTCTATAGCGCAACCCGCCAGATCATCGGCCGGGGCTGACGGCGCTCCTCAAGGACATGCAGACTTTCCCACAAGCCATCAAAGCGCGAGTACACAAGCCAGTTACTTCAATCAGGCGATGGGCATCTGCCTGGGCGCCTGTGCTGCTGCTGGCGGTGTTTTCCGGCGTCGCACCGGCCCAGGCAGCGAATCCTCCCGCACAAAGCGCAACCCCTGCTGCACAAAGCTCAACTCCTGAGCCGGCTACAGCGACGATTCCGGCCACGGACACGCAGCCGGCCGAGCCGGTGCGCAACTCCGACAGGCGAAAGGCGGCAAAACTATATCTTTCGTCCAGCAAGCTTTTCGTGGACGAGCATTTTGAAGAGGCCATGCGCGGCTTTGAGCAGGCGGCTGCGCTGGACCCCGGAAATGCCAACTACCGGCTGGCGGCGAGTGTAGCGCGCAGCCATGCGGTGACGGCGCTGATTCAGGCCGCTGCCAAGGACAGGCTGCGCGGCGATGCGGCGCATGCGCGCGCGACCCTGGCCCATGCGCTCGAACTGGAGCCTAAAAACATTCAGGTGACCCAGCACCTTTACGAGCTGGGCGATGATGCTCTGCTGGGGCAGTCCCGGCCCGCCTACGAGCAAGCCGCGAGCACCATCGGCGAACCGGTCAAGCTGGAGCCCACGCCCGGGTTGCACAGCTTTCACGTGCGCGCAGATATGCGCCAGCTCATTCCTCAGGTCTTCAAGGCCTATGGAATCACTGTCTCGCTGGACGACACGGTGGGCGTTAAGCTGGCCCGGCTGGACGTGGATGATGCCGATTTCGAGACGGCAGCGCGGCTGGTTGAATTGGTGACAGGATCGTTCATTATTCCGCTGGACGCGCACCATGTGCTGGCAGCCCGCGATACCAGGGAGAATCGCCAGATATACACGCCCATGGAATTTGAGACCGTTTACCTGCCGGGATTGAACTCGACGGAGTTGACGGACGTGGTCAACCTGGCGAAAAACGTCTTCAACGTGCAGCAGGCGGTGGCGGAACCCATCGCCGGGACTATCACGATTCACGCCTCTCACAGCACGCTGAATGCCTTCAACGCCACCATGCGCGAACTGCTCGACGGGCGGAATCAGGTAATGCTGGAGGTGCGCATGATCCAGCTTGCGCACACCAGCGCGCGCAACACCGGAGTCACGCCTCCGCAGAGCATGTCGGCATTCAACGTCTATGCCGAGGAACAATCCATCCTGAACGCAAACCAGAGCCTGGTACAACAAATTATCAGCTCGGGGTTGGCTGCTCCCGGTGACACGCTGACGATCCTGGGCATTCTGCTGGCATCCGGCCAGGTTTCGAACTCCCTGTTTAACAACGGAGGGATTGCCCTGTTCGGCGGCGGGCTTACTCAATCCGCACTGTCTCCTGGCCAGGCAATGCTGAACCTGAACCTGAACTCCTCGGACTCGCGCGAACTGGATCAGCTTCAATTGCGCCTGGGGGACGGAGAGGATGCAACCCTCAAGTCAGGCACGAAATATCCCATCCAGACCTCTTCGTTCTCCAGCCTGGGAGCCAGCGTGCCGAGTATACCGGGGCTGACCGGCGCCGGAACCTCCGGCAGCCTCTCCTCGCTACTGGCTTCCTATACCAGCAGCATGCCGAATATTCCGCAAGTGCAGTACCAGGATCTTGGCCTGACCCTGAAGGCGACTCCCAAGGTGCTGCGCGACAACGAAGTGGCGCTCAAAATCGACATGAAGATCGACGCGCTGGCAGGAACTTTCATCAACGGCAATCCGGTGCTCAACACCCGCACCTATCAAGGGGTAGTGACGCTTAAGCAGGGCGAATCCGCGGAGGTGGTGAGCGAACTGGACAGGTCAGAGAGCCAAGCCGTCAGCGGAACACCCGGAATCAGCGAGATTCCCGGACTGAACAATCTGACCAATAAAAATAACCAGAAGAACTACGCGACACTGCTGATTATCATGACGCCCCATGTGATTCGGGGCACGCAGGCAGCCGGCCACTCACCGATGCTGCGTGTGGAGCGCAGCACGGGGCCATAGCGATGTTACACCCTGGCCGCAAAAACAAATGTGCGGCGAGGGTGGGGCACACTCAAATCTTCGCGGAACATGACAAGGGCAGACAGGATTGAACTCCTGTCTGCCCTTGTTTGATGCCTGTTCGCCAGCAAATCAATCGACTAGCTGACCAGTCCTACTTACTGGGCGGTCACGCCGTCCATTTTCGCCTGGAAGAAAATGATCTGCTTGAGGGTGTCGTAGGGAATGTTTGCCGGAACCGGGCGGCCGTTGATCACCAGTGTGGGAGTCTGAATGATCTTCACGTCCTGAGACAGCTTCACCATAGCGTCAAGAGCGGCATGAGTCGCCGGAGTTTTGGCGCAGGCGGCGATTGTCGCCGGGTCCAGACCAGCCTTGGTAACGGCGCTGTTCAGGGTCAGAGTGGTGCCGTCGTCGCTCGACAAACCCGCCTGGCCATCAAAGACTGCTGCGGCATAGGTGAAGAATGAATCACTGCCACCCTGCTTGCTTACGCAGTACCCGTAGGCAGCAGCGCTAGCAGACGCTGAATTCATGAGCATAGGAATGTTCTGGAAGACAAAGCGGGCCTTGGGAAAATCCGCCACCAGCTTGTCCATATTGGGCTGCGCTTCCTTGCAGTGGGGGCACAGGAAACTGGCAAACTCGACAATCTCCAGGTCCTTGGAGGCCGATCCCCGGTAAGGGCCGTCGGCGCGCTGCTGCACGATGACGCGCGATTCCGCGAAGGGATTTGCGCTAAAGGGCAGGATCTCGTCGCTGGCGAAGATGTGCTTCCCGTCAGGAAGGACATAGAACTGGGAAGGGACGAGCTTCTGTTTGCCAGTCTTGTCGCCCACCAGCAAAACTACCCTGCTGATGCCGTCGACTTCAGTCTTTTGGATGGCCCATATCTCCCAGGCGCGGTTCTCATCGTAGCCCCAGTTGGCCTGCAAAAAGGCGTTGACAGCCTCCTGTGTGGGCGATGCGGCTGTGAAGTTGGCAGGATCGGGTTTGGGAAAGGCAAGCGCGGCAGCGGGGGCCGGCCCGGATGGGGTCTGTGCAGCGGGCGCGGCGGGCACATCCTGCTGGGCAGAGGTCTGGAGGACGGGCAGGAATAAGGCAGCCAGCGCCAAAGCACCGGCAAAACGAATCGACAGACGGATCAAGCGGTTTCTCCTTCAATTGTGGAAAAGATGAACTGCGGGAAGGTTCCCTCGTTCTAGGTTACACCCCGGATTTGACCTTATACCTGAACTTTCACGGCGATGGGAAACCTGCGGCCCATGCCGAAGGATTTTGAGGTCACCTTCAGGACGGGTGCGGCCTGCTGGCGTTTGTACTCGCTGCGCTCCACCAGGCGCACTACCTGTTGGACGAGCTCCAGGGGGAATTCGTTTGCCTGGGCGATTTGCTCGGGGGTCTCGTAGCGTTCGACGTAGGCTTCCAGAATGGGGTCGAGAACCTCGTAGGGCGGCAGCGAGTCGGTATCCTTCTGGCCGGGACGAAGCTCAGCCGAAGGCGGTTTTTCGAGAATTGCTGCGGGAATCACCTCACTCGAGCGGTTAAGCCAGCGGCAGACGGCGTAGACGCGGGTCTTGACCAGGTCTCCGATGACTGCCAGGGCGCCGACCATGTCGCCATAGAGAGTGCAGTAGCCCACTGCCATCTCCGACTTGTTGCCGGTGGTGAGCACCAGCGCGGAGAACTTGTTGGAGAGGGCCATGAGCAGGACGCCGCGAATTCTGGACTGGATGTTTTCCTCGGTGATGTCGGGCTTGGTTCCCTTGAAGAGCGGCTCCAGGGCATGGGTGAACTCCGCAAAGAGGCCGCTGATGCCGATAACCTCGTAGCGAATGCCCAGATTGGCCGCCAGATGGCGGCTGTCGTCGATGGAGCCTGTAGAGGAGTAGGGACTGGGCATGCCAACGCCGACGACGTTTTCCGCGCCCAGGGCATCGGTGGCAATGGCCGCCACAAGCGCCGAGTCGATGCCGCCGCTCAAGGCCACCAGGACTTTCTTGAAGCCGCATTTGCGCACGTAATCGCGCGTGCCCAGGACCAGGGCGCGGTAGGCAGCCTCGGTGTCGTCCTCTGCAGGAGTGAGCAGGGTCGGCGCGTCGAATGGGTCAAAGAGTACGAGGTCCTCCTCAAAGGAAGCGGCCTGGGCAATCAGCTCTCCGCGCGCGTTGAAGGCCAGCGAAGTGCCGTCGAAGATAAGGCTGTCGTTGCCGCCTACCTGGTTGCATAGCAGTACCGGGATTCCATTGTGGCGGGCAATCGCCGAGAGCATCTGGCGGCGCAGGGCGCGCTTGCCGTGCCAGAAGGGCGACGAGGAGAGGTTGATGTGCACGGCCGGCTTCTGGCGCATCAGCTCTTCGATCGGATCGACAGCGTACAGGCGTTGCTGCCAAAAATTTTTGTCGTTCCAGGCATCCTCGCAGATGGTTATGGCCAGCCGCACACCATCCAGCTCGACCACTTGCTGGGAGCGCGACGGAGCAAAGTAGCGCTGCTCGTCGAAGACATCGTAAAACGGCAGGAGCTGCTTGTGCTGTTCGAGCAGCAAGCGCCCGCCGTCGAGCAGAACCGCGGCGTTGACAGCCGGCCGTTCACCCCAGCAAATGCCGGTTTTGGGGGAGACTGGCTTGGCTTGATCACGCTCGGCCGGCAGGGCCACGCCCGCCAGCACGGCTGTAGGCAGGTCTCGTGTGGCCACGGCCAGCTCATCGACGACGGTGCGGCAACGAGCCAGGAAACTCGGCTTTTCCAAAAAGTCTGCGGGGGGGTAACCGCACAGGACCAGTTCTGAGAAGACAGTTAGCCGCGCGCCCTGAGCGGCCGCGCGGCGGCTGGCCGCGACAATCTTATCAAGATTTCCGGTGAAATCCCCGACAGTTGGATTGATCTGAGCCAGCGCGATCTTCACACTTCCAGTTTAATCCAGTGCGGAGATTCGCATGAACTACGGCTTTCAATACGAATAACCCTTTATACGACAGCAGCGTGGAATCAAAGCCGAAAGCCCATGTCCTGACCCACGAGGAAGTCGACATGAGGAGGCTGTACTCCCAGTAAGCGCAGCTGTGTAGCCACCTGGCCGCGATGGTAACTCTGGTGATTCAATACATGCGCAATCATTTGCCAAAGCGGATAGGTCCACTTTTCGCCTCGAAAGTTCCTGTATGTCAGAGAGCGCGCCAGCGCCTCCTCATCCAAACCTGCAAGATATTCGCGCATCTCGCGCTCGATCGTGTTCCAACGGTCTACCACGGCCTCCAGCGCCGGAAAATCGTCTGCGGGAATCAGCGATTTGGGGGATTTCCCTCTCCAACGCTCCAGCCAAAGCCACTCAACTGCGATCATATGCGCCAGAGTATCGCGCACCGATGGAAAACTGCCACCAACGGGGCGCAAAAAATCTTCCGCACTCAGCGGCGCGCACGCCTGGAGTTGGCGATCGCGCGCCCAGTAGTTGTGGTTCACTCCATCGCGAATGATCGACATCTGTTCCATAGAATCCTCGACGCAGCATTGCTCAGAAAAGCGCATTTGGAAAGTAAACGGTTTCGACGCGCAATTCTACGTTTAATGCTGACCCGCCCTTCACCCCACTACCCGCAAGCTATTCGAAGCGTAACGCAAAATCTCGCTGTCGGAACTCACCAGCGTCAGTCCTTCCGCGGCAGCTTGCGCAATCAGCATCCTATCGAATGGATCCTTGTGAATCGGCGGCAGCGCGTATAGCTCAGTTATATGTTGGGGACGCAGAACCAATGGAGTGGCGGCCAGTTGATCGAGCGCTTCTGACCACCAGATGCGCGGATCGCCCACATCCAGCGTGCCCTTCATGCTCTTCAGCATGACCTCCCAATAGGAAACCACGCTCAGGAAATTGGGCCCAACGGCGACAGCAGCTTTTGCATCAGTGGATAGCTTGCTCGACTGCGCTATCGAGTTGATTGCCACGTGGGTGTCAAGCAAGTACCTGCTAGCTGGAACTTCATCGCTCAACTTTTCTCACCCAAAAGTTCTTCTTCGGTGATGGGATCATCCCATCCCGGAAGTAGGCGGATGCGGCCCTTCATGCCGTCGAAACGCGCTTTGCGGCGCTCCGCGGGCGGCGGAGCAAGCTGGGCGACAGGGCGGCCGTGGCGGGTGATGACCACCTGCTCGCCGTCCTCCACCATCCGAATCAGCTCTGTGAAACGATTTTTGGCTTCCGCTGTACTGACATCCATAAATCTAATTATAGCCATAAATTATAGCCATGACAATACCTGCACCTATAATTACGTCCACTTCACTCCTAACCCATTTATTTTTAACTATCAGGACCTCCCTCCTGCGTCTTGTAAATCCGGTTAGGATCGCCCGGTAGCAATCCCTGTTCCTCCAGCGCCAGCCTTACCCGCTTCCGGAACTCCCGCATCGGCGCGTACTGTTTCGTGGCCAGCGTCTTGAAAACCACCGGGAAGATCAGCTCCGAGCCTTTGATCGCATCCACGCCCAGAATCTGCGGATCGGCTACAAAAACCTCGCGAAACTCCTCGCTCGAGCGAATCTCCATGGCAATCCCCTTCAACAGCTCCACCACCTTGTCGGGATTGGCGCTGAAATCCACGCTCACGTTGACGGTGGCCACCGAGTAGCCCACGCTCAGGTTGGCCACGGTGTTGATCTGCGAGTTGGGAATGATGTAAAGCGTTCCGTCCGCGTCGCGCACCGAGGTCTTGCGCAGCGTCATCGCCTCCACCGTTCCGGCCACCCCGGCTAGCCGCACCGTGTCTCCTACGTTGAACTGGTCTTCAATCAAAATCATCATGCCGTTGAGCATGTCGCGCACGATATTCTGCGCCGCCAGGCCGATGGCCACTCCGGCAATTCCCGCCGAAGCCAGCAACGGGGCAAGATTGACTCCCACGGCAGCCAGAAACTGCAGGCTGACGACCACGCCGATAATGGCCAGCCCCGTGGTGCGTATCACCCCCGCCAGGGTCTTCACCTGCGAGACGCGGGCCGGCCCCGGCGCATGTTGCTCGGCAATGTGGATCATCCGCGCCGTCACCATGTGCAGCAGGCGGCTGAGCACAATCCCAATCAACACCACCATCAGCAGGTGGGGCATCTTGGTGCGGATGAACTCCTGGGTATCGCCGACCCACTCATCCAGCACACGGCCCATGAACCGCCCCTCCGCAAACCAGCCTGTTCCTGCCGCCAATAACAGCACAAAAGGATGCATCCCTGAACTCCTTTCTCTAATCTAATCTGTTGGCAGGGTTAGGGTTGCTACAATCATGTTTGTCGATTCAATTTCCCCGCAAGAGTGACAAACCACGCATCTTAGGAGTGAAGGGAATGGAACTGGCAGCTTCCAGCGCTCGTGAGTCCTTGTCGGCCGTCACCGGCAGCCTGCTCCCACGGCAGTTAGTTGAAATCTACCGGCTGATGCTGCTCTCCCGCCGCGTGGACGACCGCGAAATCCTGCTCAAGCGCCAGCAGAAAATCTACTTCCAGATCTCCGGCGCGGGCCACGAAGCGCTCGCCGTCGGTGCGGCCCTGGCCATGCGCCCAGGCTACGACTGGTTCTTCCCCTACTACCGCGATCGCGCGCTCTGCCTGGCGCTGGGCTTCACCCCTATGGAAATGATGCTGCAGGCCGTCGGCGCTGCCACCGATAAGGCCAGCGGCGGCCGCCAGATGCCCACCCACTGGAGCAGCCCTTCGCTCAACATCGTCAGCCTCTCCTCCGCTACCACCACGCAGTTGCTCCACGCCGTCGGATGCGCAGAAGCCGGCCGCTACTTCAGCCTCCATCCCGAAGCTGCGGCCAAAACAGTGAGTGACTACCGCGCCTTTCGCGACGTAACCTTTCATGGCGACGAGGTGGTCTACTCCTCCCTCGGCGAAGGTTCCACCTCTCAGGGCGAGTTCTGGGAGGCCTTGAACACCGCCTCCAACAAAAAGCTCCCGGTCATCTTCTGCGTTGAAGACAACGGCTACGCCATCAGCACTCCGGTCGAGTTCAGCATGCCCGGCGGCAACATCTCCCGTCTGGTGGCCAACTTCCCCAACTTCCACTTTGTCGAGGTGGATGGCACCGATCCTGAGGCCAGCTTCCACGCCTTCCAGGCCGCCGTAGCCCACTGCCGCGCCGGTTTCGGGCCTGCCTTCGTCCACGGCCACTGCATGAGGGCTTACTCCCACTCGCTCTCCGACGATGACCGCCTCTATCGCCCCCAGGCCGAGCGTGAGACCGACCAGCTCCGCGATCCCCTCGTCAAAATGCGCTCTCGCCTGCTTCGCGAATCCATCCTCACCGAAGACGAACTCACCGCCCTGGAGCACTCGGTCGAGCGCGAAGTTGCAGAAGCCGCCGAACGCGCTCTCGAAGCCCCGCTGCCCAAAGTCTCCGAAATCACTCGCCACGTCTACTCAGACGATCTTGACCCCACCAGCTCCGTCTTCGCCACAGAGCAACCTGCCGCGCCTGGAACGGCCAGCGGTGGCAAGGCAGGTCGCGCTCTTAGCGCTGAACCAAAAACCATGGCCGACCTCATCAATGCCTGCCTCCACGACGAGATGCGCCGCGACCCGCGCATCGTCGTCTATGGCCAGGACGTGGCCGACGCCAGCCGCGAAGCCGCGCTCGCCGAGGTAAAAGGGAAGGGAGGCGTCTTCAAGCTCACCGCCGGCCTGCAAACCGAGTTCGGCTCCGAGCGCGTCTTCAACTCCCCGCTTGCCGAGGCCAACATCGTCGGCCGCGCCATCGGCTACGCGCTGCGCGGCATGAAGCCCGTCGTCGAAATTCAGTTCTTCGATTACATATGGCCGGCCATGCACCAGATTCACAACGAGCTCTCCTTGCTGCGCTGGCGCTCCAACGGCCAGTGGGCCTGCCCCATCGTGATCCGTGTCCCCATCGGCGGCTATCTCACCGGCGGCTCCATCTACCACTCGCAATCCGGCGAGAGTATCTTCACCCACATCCCCGGCCTGCGCGTCGTCATGCCCTCCAACGCCCTCGACGCCAACGGCCTGCTGCGCACCGCCATTCGCTGCGACGACCCCGTCCTCTTCCTCGAACACAAGCGCCTCTATCGCGAGACCCACGACCGCGCGCCCTATCCCGGCCCGGAGTTCGCCATCCCCTTCGGCAAGGCCCGCATCGTCCGACCCGGCTCTGACCTCACGCTCATCACCTACGGCGCATTAGTCCCTCGCTCCCTGCAAGCCGCCGAACGCGCCAGGCGAGAGCACAACATCGACGTCGAAATCCTCGACCTGCGTACGCTGAATCCCTATGACTGGGAATCCATCGCCGCATCGGTTCGCAAAACCAGCCGCGTCCTCGTCGCTCATGAGGACATGCTCAGTTGGGGCTATGGCGCTGAGATCGCCGCCCGCATTGCCGATGAGCTCTTCGACGCCCTCGACGCCCCCGTCCGCCGCATCGGCGCCATGGACACCTTCGTTGCCTACCAGCCCATCCTCGAAGACGCCATCCTCCCCCAGCCCGAGACCATCCTCAAAGCCATCGTGGATTTGAAGGCGTATTAATACGAGAATTTGAGTAAAGAGGCGCTTTCATCCCCGGTCTCCAATTGCAAGGGACCGGTGGCACCCTCAGCGTGGTTTGGAAATCTCACGTGGATCGGGGCCACTCGCCAAGGACACTTCGACATTGAATCTGACTCTGCTATACTTCGTGCAAATTCCACTTTACACCCGTGAGGGTTCTCTATGCGACGTTACGTCGAGACACGCTCAAGGCAATCCTTTATCCCTCCCAAGTCTCCGAGAGTCCATTTGAAAGCGAAGCCGTCGTTTCTTAGAAGACACCGAAAGGCATTATCGCTGATTGGCGCATTGATTGTGTTTCTCACCTTCGTGCTTAAAGACACCAAACAGCAACACTTGAGGGACGAAATTGACGACTTGAAAGGTGCACGTCGCTCTTTGATGGTTCTTATGGAGGTATTCCGTGTGGAAATTGGCGAAGCACCTATTAAGGATTACTCCAAGCATATTCACGTCCATTCAATCAGAGAGGCGATGGAGTACCGAGTAATGGTGTATGGCGAATTGGCTAGACTGACTGACAGGTCTCAACGGTTTGGTCCGACCATCTTTGCGATGCTGGACGTTGGACTATTTTCTGTACACAGTGTGAATTTGAGTCTTGATGAGTGGGAATCAACTTCCACGGCTCTGTTGGACAAGGAAAGGCTCATACATGCACAAGTTGGTAAACTTGCCAACGTGCCCCTTGCGGAGCAAAGCGCCCGTCTCAATAAAGCATTTGAAGAAATAGATGAATGCAAGGACCGTGAGTGGGAGTTACACCAAGCACTTTTACAGCACGCAAGCGAACTGTCCGCTTTCGCGCTTTTTCGGCAGTCGCATTTGAGCGACGTGTATGCGAATTATGAATATGGTGGGTACCTTTTTTACTTCGTCGGGTGGTCTCTTGCATTTATGGGAAAGTTACTTGGAGACGACTCTTAGATTTCCATAGGCAGCGCACACACAGCTTTGGTCGAGGGTAAACCTCAATCCCCCCAAGAGATTGAGTTGATTTTCTTCTGGCGGGTGGCCCTTGTCTCATACCGAATTTTATTAAGTTGAGGGTGCCCCCGGTCCCTCGCTTTTGGGGACCGGGGAGGGGAAATCAAACTGCCGGTAGCGCATCCACTCGGGCAGTTGCCAACCTCTCTCACGGGCTGTCCACTCGGATTCGATCTCTACGATTCCGCGCATACCTGTCTAGTGGCGAAAGCTCGACCATTTCCAATCCTCCGGCTTTTCCACCAGCCCTCGACGAACCGGATTGCGATGAATATAGCGTAACTTCTCCACGAACTTCTCGTGCGTTGAGATGTTGAAATCATAATAATGCGCCTGCCAAAAGGGTCTTTCGCGTCTGCGCATTGAAACCGAAAGCTTGAGGGCCTGAACGGTTCTGGATAAAAGCCCGCGCCCTGGCTCATTGACCAACAGATGCACGTGCTCCGGCATGACCACATAACCAGCAACTGCAAAAAGATAGCGCAGCCGAACGCGCTCCAACGCATCTTCAAAAAGCTCCATGGCCGTGCCCGACGACAGGTAGGCACGACGGCGGAAACAACTAAAGGTGAGGAAGTGGAACTCCCCCGTTTGCTGATTACGGATGCGCTCACCTTTCATACATTGCGAGGATACTCCTACCGAGGGCGGTTTGGGCAGAGAGGCGCTTCCATCCCCGGTCCTCAACTGCGAGGGACCGGGGGCACCCTCATCTAGCTTGGAAAGGTCACCGAGACCGGGGGTACCCGCCCCCTGGATAAAAACAGAGGAGTAAAATGCATTGTGATTGATGATGTTTCCAGTATTACCCTTAGAGAGGACAGATTGATGCATGATAACCTTCCCAATCGAGATCAAGATCCAGTCTTAACGCTCTATGCACATTATTTTCTCGCGGCCGAGTTGATGCGCTCTAATTACGCCAAACTTCAATCAAAGCTGAAACAGCGCGGTCGTTTAAGCCGCAATGATATTGTCGATCAAGGCATTTATTTCAGCACTTGGCTTGGCTTTCTTGGTGTGACATGCGAAGGCTTCAGAAAACTTAGATTTCGACTTTTACTGCATGATAATCGTCCAGAAGACTTCCGCGAACTTATCCCGAAATCCGATTGGATAGGAGGAATGATAAAACAGCATGCTGATCCGTTGAGGGAATTCCGGAATAACGTCTTCCATCTCCGGGACGATATCGGTGCGATTGAGCGGTTCTTCGCCAATGGATCTGTATACCTTAGATGGGCCGAAGAGTTACATACTGCGTTCGGTGACTTATTTTCGAAGTATCGTATCCTATGTGAAGTACACTACATAATACACAATCGTAAAATCGAGATGTTTGGTAGCGAACCCTAAGTTTTGGCAATCTCATCTATTCCCCAAAGTAGTTGGCGGGTGGCCTCGGTCTCATACCGTAATTTATCAAGTTGAGGGTGCCCCGGAGCCTGTACTGAGCGAAGTCGAATTATCCCTCGCATTTGGGGACCCGGGATTCCACGAATCCCATGGCGCGCAAGCGCCGTCTGCCCGGGCGGCAAGCCCTTGCAGATTATTTCCCCACTTCGTGCACAATGATCCTCAGAAGTCTCCCCTCCAATCGTCCCGGTACGCCCTCTTCGCGCTGCCTGTTAGCCAGAAGAGGCCGAAACGGCCCGTAACTCCTTATCCTGGACGACTTTGCAGGGAACTCCTTTGTTTTGACGATTTTACAGCGCAACCCCGTCTGTAACCTCTAGAAAACAACGACTTTGCATCCAAAGTACGGGTGGGGGTGTACCACGAAACTTAAGCGAACGTATAGCGAGCGATTGGCTCCACCGCCGGTGGCAGGAGGTTAGTGTTCGCCTGGAGGCAGCTTGCAGCAATCTCCGGCCTCGGGAGGCTCACTGGCGCCCGCATCCAGAACCACCTTCCACTGCCCGTCCGCCTGCTTCTTCCAAACAGTGATGTACCGCCCCTTCACCGTCACTGGATCACCGCTGGCATCCTTGCTGTGTCCCTCGTAGTGGCCCCAGGTGTAGCCCATATCGCCCGACGGCCCCATCATCGCGTCAGTCGGCGTCCACGTCAGTTGATAGACCTTGGGATCCCAGTTGGCGGATTTCTGAATCGCCACCTTGCCAATCAGCGGAGCAGCCGCATTGCCCAGCGCCACGCCGTCATCGGCAAACCAATCGGCAAAGCCCGCTCCGCCGCGCTCAAGCACGTCCTTGGCAAAGCGCGCCTCCAGATCGAAGAGCAGCATCTTGCCGGCGTTCACCGTCGGGTCGGTCAACGGATTGGGCTTATCCTGCGCCGACGCATCCGGAAACGCCAACTGCGCCTGCGCCGTCCAAGGAGCCACTCCCAGCCTCAATCCCGCCAGCACCACTGCACAAAGAAAAACTCTCCACCTTCCAGCCACGTTCCGTCCCTCCTGCAACACAATAAGGTTATATGCCCATCGTACAACAATGGTTTTCGTGGTTGCTGGGAGGATTGTCTCATCTGGATGAGAGCCAAGCCGAAGTGGCCAATATTGAGCAGACCGCAACCAGCAGACCGCGTAAGCATGATTCAGTCAAGATCAGGTGCAAGAGCCTGCGCGATGAGGTAGTAATCAGATGGAAGACCCCCGGTGCAAGATCGCGGCGGCTGAGTCGGAAGACCCTCGGTGCAAGAGCCTGCTTATGGGCGCGGAGGTTGCGATGGAAGACCCTCGCTGCAAGGGCATGAGCTATAGCGTGTCGATTGAGATGGAAGACCCACGCTGCATGAGCATGCTCAGTAGCGCGGCGATGGTGATGGAAGATCCTCGCTGTCAGAACCTGCGCAATTGGTAATGGAGACTTCAACAGGCACTAACACACGCGTCGTCATCCTATCGGCGGCATAATCCAGAGAATTGCAACCCGAATTGAAGGAGATCTTAGATGCTCTTGTTACTCATTATTGTTCTGGTGCTCGTATTCGCCGGAGGCGGTGGATATTACGGCTACAACCGGTGGGGCTCCGGCGGAGGAGCAGGCATAAGCCTTGGCACAATCCTGGTGATTTTGCTGGTGTTATATCTGCTTGGAATTATCTGATTGAGCGCTTTGCGGCAAGTTAGGCCCGCTGCCTTTAGACTGGCCGCGGGATGTAAACCGCTGTCTAGGTGCGCGACGTGGGCAAGGTAACTGGAGTGTGGAGGGAAAAGATGGGGATCGCAATGAGTAATGCGCTGGCGATGGTGCGCTATCATGATTCTCGATTTTTACAGGATTTCAGCGGTCGCGACTTGTTCTGGCTGCTGATCGGGGTGATGCTGGGCATAGTCATAATGTGGGTAATCTCGAGGCGTGGGCGGCGCTGGTTCTAGGGCCTGTTAACACTACCTCAGGCGGATGGCGTTGCGAGCGAAAAACCGCCCAGATCGAGGCCCTCGCGGACAGGTCTTTGTCCGCGGGGTGGAGACGGGGCGGAATCCGAAGGGTCATCTTCATTACATGCGCGAGATCATCAGTGCGGCCAGTTGGCGCAACTGCGGCTGGCTCACATAAGGCTTTCCCGGCCAACCATGATCCGTGTCAATGAAAGAGGACAGGGCCACTCCTCGCGCGCCCTTCATGAAATAGAGGATTGATTCCATTCCCATGACCTTGCCGATGAAAGCCTGGTCGCCAACTCCCTTGACATCGCCGCCATAAACGCCTTGCATTTGTTTCGATTGGTTGTAGTTTTTTGTATCTAAAAATGTGACCAGTAAAATCATTTTCCCGTTGGGCAAGGCAAAGTTAAGATCGCCGCCCGCGCCCTTATGGACATCCGGAGGAACCAATACGACCCCGGACAATCCGGTTACCTTGGCGACATCGGCCGCAGTTAAGATTTTTGCGTAAGCCGGGTTGGTCGTTCCGCCTGTTTGAGCCCATGCCACGGTTGTCACCAGCATGATCATAATAATTACTATTGCGCTCATCGCTACCCACTTAGAACGCTTCATCTTTCTCTTTCCTCCTGGCCGCGATTTCCATCTTTTCTCCCGGCTACGGACCAATATACGCCCAATATGCCTCCGTCAGCGATCTTTCTTGTTGACGACAATTCAATGGTTGGCTTCTAAACCCCTTCCAGCGCCACCAATATCTGCGGCCCCAATTGGCTCACGCTGCCCGCGCCGAGCGTCAGAATCAGGTCGCCTTCGCGGACCTGGCCGGCAATAGCGGCCACCGCGGCAGCAAACTCCGGGGCATAATGAACGGTTGGCCCCTGAATCCTGTTGGCCAGCCCCTCCGCCGTCACGCCGGGGATGGGTTCTTCGCTGGCGGCGTAGATGGGCAGCACGATGACCGTATCCGCGTCGGCGAATGCGCTGCTGAACTCGTCCAGCAGATCCCTGGTCCGCGTGTAACGGTGGGGCTGGAAGACGACGAAGATGCGCTGGTGGCCGCACTCGCGGGCGGCGGCCAGCGTAGCGCGAATCTCCGTGGGATGGTGGCCGTAGTCGTCCACCACGGTCACGCCGCGCGCCGTCCCTCGCAATTGGAATCTCCGATCCACTCCGCGAAAATGGCTCAGTCCCTCGGCAATCTTTTCCGCCTCAATTCCCAACTGATGCGCGATTGCCACCGCGGCCGTGGCGTTCAGCACATTGTGCCGTCCGGGCACGTGCAGCTCAAAAGGTCCCAGCGGCTCCAGCTCGGTCATCACCTGGAACCGGGCGAAGGTTCCCACCACTGTATCCAAAAACTCCAGCCGGTAGTCTGCCTCAGCGGCCACCCCGTAAGTAAAAACCCGCCGATGCGCGCGCGGCAAAATTCCAGCCAGCAGCGGATTGTCCACGCATGCGGTCACCGCGCCGTAAAACGGCAGCTTGTCTATGAATGTCAGGAAGGCCTGCTCCACGTCGGTCATGTCGCGGTAGCAGTCCATATGCTCGCGGTCGAGATTGGTGACCACCGCCAGGATGGGCGAGAGCTTCAAGAATGATCGGTCGCTTTCGTCAGCCTCCACCACCATGTATTGTGATTTACCCAGCTTGGCGTTCGAGCCCAGCGCATCCACCCGCCCGCCGACCACGATCGTCGGGTCCAGTCCGCCGGCGGCCAGCACCGCGGCCACCATCGATGTCGTCGTCGTCTTGCCGTGCATCCCGGCGATGGCGATGCCGTACTTCAGCCTCATCAGCTCGGCCAGCATCTCCGCCCGCTGAATCACCGGAATCTTGCGGGCATGCGCCTCCAGCACCTCGGGGTTGGCCGCGCTGATGGCGGAGCTGGTCACTACCACCGTTGCCCCGGCCACGTGCCCGGCCTCATGTCCCTCGTAGATGGTGGCGCCCATCTGCGCCAGCCGGTCCGTCACCGCGGAGAGGCGCAGATCGGAGCCGGAGACCTGGAATCCGAGGTTGAGCAGAATCTCCGCAATGCCGCTCATGCCGATGCCGCCGATGCCGATGAAGTGCGCGTGCTGGGAGGTGGCGAACATGATGTGTGAAACTACACTGTAACACTTCACCGGCAGGGCTGAGAGGCCTGTTAAAGCAGTTTTCAATCAGCCCGCTGCCCGGACAATGCGGCTTTTCAGCTTATTCAGGGAGTGAATACTCGAAGTCGTACGAGTGCTGACCGTTTACGATGTGAATGGTGAACGTGCCTGCTATGCCCTTCAGTTCCCCTGTTCCGGAGCCTGGCACGACAATCACCGTCATTTTGTACCCGCTCCGATCCATCGTGGCCGTGTGTTGTAGTGCAAAACTGCCGTGTTTTCCCGCGAGAGTTCCCGTGACCATTTCGATCGCCACGTAACCGGCCTCTCCCTTCTTTGGATCGCCACCCGAGAACATCTCGCCCTTGGTCGTCGCTTCCAGATCGCCGTGGATAATCTTGTCGATGGAGAATCTGCTAAGCCCCTCAGCGGGTGGAGGCGTGAGCGGCTGAACACTCACAGTGAACGTGCCATGTGCATGGTGAGTCATCGGTATCTCCTTTTGCTGTGCAAAGGCAAACGGTGTGAGCAGCAGAAAGGTAAAAGCGGTCAAGAGCTGGCGGCGAATATCGAGCATTTTACGTCAGACCTCGTATGCTGGTTCAGAATATAAGCGTTATTGCACCGTCTCCTCGACGAGAACAATGTCATAGCTCATGCCGTCGCTGGAGGCGTTCGTCTTGGCCAGGTAATGCAGTTTGTTGGGAGAATCGAACACGCATCTCGTCCCTTTCACCAGGCCATCGTATTGCTGGTCTTCTTTCCCGTCCACCACCACAAACTGCTTGGTCCCTACTCCGGCCATATAGGCCACATGCCTGCTGTCCGGGCTGAAGATGAATTCGCCAACGCCGTCGTAAGACCGCTCTTCTTTGCCGTCCACCACGGCAGACCACTTCTCGCTCACCTTGTAGCGTTTCTCGCCAACTTTCGCCGCGTAGGCCACGCGCTTGCTGTCCGGGCTAAAGAAAAGGCGGCTGATTTCCGCGTAGGCTTTGCCTTCCATGCCATTCGCCACCACCGCCCACAGCTCGTCAACCTCCACGGCATAAGCCACCTGCTGGCTGTCCGGGCTGACAACGAGATTGCTAACGGCATCGTAGGATTTCTCGTGCTTGCCGTTGAATACGACGGTCCACTTGTCGTTGATCTGCGCCGCAAATGTCATGCCCCTGCCGTCAGGGCTATAGATGATCTTCCAGTCGCTGACGGCATCGCTGCCGATGTCATCGTAGGAGCCCTGCCTCTTTCCATCGACCAGGATTACTGCCTTCCCGTCGATATTGGCCACATAGGTCACGTGACGGCTGTCAGGGCTGAAGATGAGGCCGCGCGCGTCATCGTAGGGTTTACTTTCTTTTCCGTCCACCACCGCAACCCAATGCTCGCCGTCCCTGGCCAGATATCCCACGCGGCTGCTGTCCGGGCTGAACGCCATGCTCGGCCCTGCGATGAGGTCGTACGCTTTCTCCTCTTTGCCATCCACCACGACCAGCCACTTCCCGCCATCTCTGGCCATATACGCCAGCCGCCGGCTGTCCGGACTGAAGATGAGATAGTCAGCCTCATTGTAGGGGCTTTCATCTTTGCCGCCCACCACCACATGCAGCTTCCCGCCTATCGAAGCCACATAGGCCACGCGCTTGCTGTCAGGGCTGAAAATGACGCTCGGCACTTTGATGAAGTCGTAAGGCTTCTCCTCTTTGCCGTCCACCGTGACCAGCCGCTTCGCGTCTGCCTTCGTCACATAGGCCACGTGCCGGCTATCCGGGCTGGAGACAGGCTGGCCTAAGACGGAGGAGGCATCAATGTGGCAGATCAGTTTTCCCGGGCCGGCTTTCTCACCATGAAAGACCGCGTTGATCCATTTGCAGCTCGTAGTGGGGAGGAGCAGTACGAGCAGGAGCAGGGCATTGATAGTTCGCATCGTCATTCCTTTCTCTGCGCGAAGTTGGCGATTTCCGTGATCACTGTGAATTTTAGCTGACGGCCATGACCGCCCGCTTGCGGCGCACCAGCAGCGGCAGCACCTGCGCCTGCGCAGCGTCTACCGTGAGGCCATGCCTCGTGCGCAGCTCCTCCACCTTGCCGTGCTCGATGAAGCGGTCGGGCCAGCCGATGCGCACCACCGGAACCGTGCTGCCCAGCTCGTCCAGCGCTTCCAGCACCGCCGAGCCAAAGCCGCCCATCTTCACGTGGTCTTCAAAGGTGACAAAAGCGGCCACGTGTTTGGCATAGTTGGCGAGCATCTCGCGGTCAATCGGCTTGATGAAGCGCGGGTTGATCACCGCGGCGGAGTAGCCGGCGCACTCCAGTCGCGCGGCCAGTTCCTGCGCCAGCGTGATCATCGGTCCCAGGCCGAGGATCGCTACGTCAAAGCCGTCCTTGAGCACCTGCGCCTTGCCTACGGGGATAACCTGCGGCTCGGGCTTGCGTGCCGCGTCCGGTCCCAAACCGCGCGGATAGCGGATGGCGCTCGGCCCCGGAAGCTGAAGTGCGGTCTTCATCATGTCGGCCAGTTCGTCCTCGTCCTTAGGAGCCATCAACACCATCTCTGGCACGCCGCGCAGGTAAGCGATGTCGAAGAGGCCGTGATGCGTAGGCCCATCGTCGCCCGATAGCCCTCCGCGATCCATGCAGAAGAGCACCGGCAGCTTTTGCAGGGCCACGTCGTGCACGATGCAGTCGAAGGCGCGCTGCAAAAATGTGGAGTAGATGGCGACCACCGGCCGGTAGCCGCGAGCGGCCATGCCGGCGGCGAAGACCACGGCGTGCTCCTCGGCAATGCCCACGTCAAAATACCGTTTCGGATGATGCGGCCGGAATAAATCCAATCCCGTACCGCTGGGCATTGCGGCGGTGATGGCCACGATTTTCTCGTCCTGGTTGGCCAGTTGCACCAGCGTTGTCGCAAAAACCTCGGCGTAGCTCAGTTGTCCGGCAGGCTTGGTCTCGCCGGTATCCGGGTCGTAGGGGCCAAGCCCGTGAAATTTTTTCTGCCCGTCCAGCGCCGGTTGGTAGCCGCGGCCCTTTTGCGTCAGCACGTGCAGCAGCACGGGGCGGTTCTGCGTCTTGAGAAAGTTGAAGGTCTCCACCAGCAGCGGGATATTGTGGCCGTCGAGTGGGCCATAGTACTGCAGGTCAAACTCCTCAAAGAGAATCGAGGGCCACAGCATGCTCTTGGCGGCTTCTTCAGCGCGGTGCGCCACCTCCACCGCGGTCTTGCCGCCCACCTTCTCGAGGATGCGCTTGGCCCGCTCGTGCAGGCTCGTGTATTGCTCGGTGGTGACGATCTTGTGAAAGTAGCGGGCGATGGCGCCCACGTTGCGGTCGATGGACCACTCGTTGTCGTTCAGCACCACAATCAGCCGCTTGGTCTGTTCGGCAATGTTGTTCAGGGCTTCAAATGAAATCCCATTGGTGAAGGCCGCGTCGCCGGCCACTGCAATCACGTGCTCCTTGCCGCCCGCCAGATCGCGCGCCACGGCCATGCCCAGCGCCGCTGAGAGCGCCGTGCCTGCGTGACCCGCTCCGTAGCAGTCGTGCTCGCTCTCCGTGCGCAGCATAAAGCCGTTCAGCCCGCCCGGCTGGCGAATCGTTCCCATGTGCTCCAGCCGCCCGGTCAGCATCTTGTGAACGTAGGCCTGGTGGCTCACGTCGAACAGCAGTTTGTCCGTGGGAGTGTTGAAGACCGTATGCAGGGCCAAGGTCAGCTCGACTACTCCAAGATTCGGGCCCAGGTGGCCGCCCGTCTTCGCGAGCGACTGAATGAGGAATTCGCGAATCTCCTCGGCCAGCTCGTCCATCTGCGTAAAGTTCAGGCGCTTCAGATCGGCGGGCGAGTGAATGGATTCCAGCAGTGTTCCCATGGTTTTCCTTACCCTGAAAAAGGCAGGGCAGCCAGGCAAAAAGACCTCTGACACAGGGGCCATTGAAACCACTTTGCCAACAGTTAGTATACCAACGCTGCGGATTCAACCGTTGATGGCTTAGACGGACTGAAACGCGTTTGGATTAATCAGTTTTTTGCGGCATCCAGCATATAGAAAAGGCCGCCCTCGGGCGGCCTCTCATTCTTGCTCTTATGGAGCAGGGCAGGGAATTACGCTCTACGGCTGCGCCTGCTCGGGCAGGGGTGTGGCTGGCCACACCGTGTCCGTGTTTGCCTGGGCTGTGAACCAGTTGTTGTCCCAGAGATTTTGGTAGAATGCGCCGGTAATCTCGGCGGCGCGTGGTCCAAACGTAGGCCGGCCGCCTTCCAGGAAGAAGACCGTCACCAGTCTGCCTTGCGGCGAGTCGGACCACGACGCGAACCAGCCGAAGCGGGTGCCCTTGGCCGAGCAGGTTCCCGTCTTGCCAAACACCGGCAGCTCGTGGAAGTTGGCCTTCAACCGGCGGGCTGTGCCATACTCCACCGCGCCCGCCATGCCGTCTTGCAGGTCGGGAACAAAGCGCGCAATGTCCAGCGTGCGCTTGATCTTCGGTGTAAAGCCGGCGGCCTCTTCCGGCGTCGCCGGATGCTGCAGGTAGTAGAGCGTTCCGCCGTTGGCCAGTGCGGCCACAAACGCGCCTAATTGCAGCGGTGTCAGCGAAACTCCCTGCCCATAGCTGCACATGCGGCCCACGCCGCCCTGCGAGGCGGGCAGTGGCTCGTCGGGATAGACGCCCAACTGTTCGCCTTCAATGTTGTATCCGGCCAGCTCTCCCAGGCCAAACTGGTTGGCGTAATAGTGCACGCGTTCAAAGCCCAGTTCGCGGCCCAGATACTCAAAATAGAGGTTGTTGCTTTTGGCCAGCGCCTGGGTCATGTTCATTTCGTAACCGCCCAGCCTGATCAGCGTGTCGCGCGTAACCAGTCCTTCGGAGAGAGCGGCCAGAGCCACCGTGAGCTTGATAGTGGAGCAGGGCTCTGCGCCCGGTGAAAGTGCCAGCTTCTGGTTGACTATAGCCAGAATTCGCCCATTGGAGGGGTTGATGACTACCGCTGTGCCGTTCATGTCGCCCATGGCATCGATGGCGGCCTGGCGAACCACTGGATCCTCGCCGGCCGTTACGTCATTCGCAAAGATATCTCCCTTGGCATAGGAGCTGGCAGTGAAGCGCTCATGGTAGCGGTGGCGGCGGGTGGTCGCAGTGGTGCGGCGCGCGCCCGCTTTGGTGCTGCTGCTAGCGCTCCGGTGAACGATGCTCTTGGCCGGTGCTGCCTTGTGTGCTGTGTGAGCAGTTCTATGAGTCGTTCCTGCGTGAGCGGCTGTGGTGTGCGTCGACCCTGTGTGAACGGTAGAGGTTGTGTGGGCTGCCGGCTTGGCAGCATGAGTCGCCGAGTGAGTTGTGGCAGGATGGTTGGCGGCGTGATGGGGCTCTGTCACATGGGAGTCGGTTGTTTTGGTGTGGTGCTCAGGGCGTGGGGCGTCCAGCGCCGCCGCGACCCCGGTTGCCGTGCCAAATCCGATTACAAACAGTGCACAAGCCCAAACGCGGGAACAATTCATCCAGCCGGTATCCTCTCTCCTACGGAGTGTCGATCGGTTCGTCTCCTAAGCGGAGGCGTATTACCTGCCGTTCCATCCTAACGATCTCTGGAACGGCTCTCCCCATTAGTCAGATGCGTCCATCCTTTATTAGATGGCTATGCGTTCACCGGAACGATCGGCTCTAAAGGGTACATCTCTCTTATCTGTCTCTCCGCACACGACTTACACCTCGGTTGCGGATGAAGACACCTCAAATGCAGGCGCACCGGCTGGCTGGTGCATAAAGCCCCCATGGCATTTGTGAGCTATATTGCACTATACGCCCTCCAAGGTCACTTTCATAGTGAACCCTCATTACAACTTAAGGTTGCGCAGGATGGTTGGCTTTTCCAAATCTGGCTGTGCATCTTCGTTGGCCTCGGGGAAGAGCATCGAACCTGGCTGCGCGCGGTAATCGTCCAGTACCGGCCGGTTGCGCGCTCCGCTCGGATACGCTGGATAGTAATCCCTGGGTGGTTGAGTGTAGGCCGGTTCCTCCGCTAATTCTGCAAACCTCGGCGGAGCAGGTGTGGTTTCCCATTCAGTCTCTTCGGGTTCAGCGGGCATGGCCGTCTCCGCTGGCGGCTCTGCAGCAGCCGCGGACTCTTTGGCGGTCGTTGGCTCCGAGAAGAATCCATCCTCATCCCACTTGCCAGGATTACTCGCGGTCTCCACCTTCTCTTGTGCGACGCTCTCTTCCTCGTTCTCTTCCTCCTGCGAAAGAAATCTCGGAGGCTTGGGCGTCAGCACAGGCGCTGGTGCGGGCTCGCGACTCCCCTCGTTGCGTGATACCAGCGATATCTGCGCCACCGGTGCGGGAGATATGGGAATCGATACCACCGGCGCTTCAGCCGCTTCCATCAAGCGCTTGCGGCGCTCCGGCATCTGCTCGCGAAAGCCGGTGGCAATCACGGTTATCTTGACCTCTTCACCCATCTTCTCGTCCTGCACCGCTCCGAAGACGATGTTGGCGTCATCATGGGCGGCGGACTGAATCAGCAGCGATGCATCGTTGACCTCGGAGAGCTTCAGCGAGCTGGAGGCTGTGATATTGATGAGAATTCCGCGTGCTCCGTCCATGGCGCCGGCTTCCAGAAATGGCGAAGACATGGCAGCCTGGGCCGCTTCCACGGCGCGATTTTTACCCGAGCGCACCGCCGTGCCCATCACCGCGTGCCCCATGCCGGCCATGGTGGTTTTTATGTCGGCAAAGTCGCGGTTGATGATGCCCGGAATGGTGATAACGTCGCTGATGCACTGCACCCCCTGGCGCAGCACGTCGTCGGCGATGTGGAAGCTCTCGAAGAAGCCTACGTCCTTGGCCACCTCCATCAGCTTCTCGTTGGGAATCACGATCAGCGTGTCCACGCACTCCACCAGCTCCTTGAGCCCGCGCTCCGCCTGCTGTTGGCGGCGCTTGCCTTCAAAAGCAAATGGCCGCGTGACCACGGCCACGGTGAGAATGCCCATCTCGCTGGCCAGCGAGGCGATTACCGGCGTTGCGCCGGTGCCCGTACCGCCGCCCAGCCCGGCGGTGATGAAGATCATGTCCGCGCCTTCCAGCGCCTCGATGATCTTCTCCGAATCTTCCAGAGCGGCGCGCCGGCCCAGGTCCGGGTCCGAGCCCGCGCCCAGACCCGAGGTTAGCCGCACTCCCAGTTGCAGCTTCACCGGAGCCTGCGAGGCCTTGAGCGCCTGCACGTCGGTGTTGGCGGCGATAAACTCCACGCCCGACATGCGCGACTGGATCATGCGGTTGACCGCGTTGCCGCCACCCCCGCCCACGCCGATGACCTTGATGCGCGCTCCGTGCACGCTCTCTTCGTGGTACTGGATGCGCATCTCTACGACGTCTTTCCTCAACTGTTCCATATCGGCTTCAGCCTCCTGATCGATGCTCTCCTCAAAACTTAGTAAGTGCCTGCAAACGCGTTCCTCAGCCTGGAGCTAAAAGTGGTATTCGGCTCAACGGCGTTTTTTTTAATGCGCTGGGCATACTGAATCATGCCAATGGCCACGGAAAAACTGGGATGAGCCAGCTCGCCGGGCATATTCGTCGAGAGGCGCACGGGAGTTCCAATGCGCGCCGGAACCCGCAGTTGGCTCTCGGTGAGATACAGCATTCCGGGCAGCATAGCCCCGCCGCCGGTCAGCACACAGCCGGCGCCCAGGGCCTCCAGCACGCCGCCCTCGCGCAGGCTATCCTTCACGTAATAAAGCAGTTCGCAGGCCCGGGGCTCCAGAATTTCTGCCACTCTGCGCAGGCTCAGCGTCTCCGGCTGGGGATTGTGAATCTCTATCGCCGCATCCATCGGCACGTCTGTCACCACGGCGTGGCCGTAGAGGCGCTTCAGTTCCTCGGCCTGCGCCACCGGCATCCCCAGTATCTTTGCCAGGTCATTGGTAAAGTGCTGTCCTCCAATCCGTATGGAGGCCGTATGCACCACCGCGCCCTCGAAAAACACGATCAGGTCGGTAGAGTGGCAGCCAATGTCGATCAGGCAAATGCCCAGCTCCCGCTCGTCGGCATACAAGGTGGACTCCGCCGCGGCAATCGACTCCAAAACCGCCTCTGTCACTTCAAGCCCGGCCCGGTTGGCGCAGGTCACTGTGCTTTGAAACGCGCTTTCGGAGCAGGTAGCGATGTGCAGATCCACTTCCAGCCTCTTGCCCACCATGCCCTTCGGGTCGGAGATGCCCGGCTGCCCGTCGAGAATAAACTGGCGGCGCAGCAGGTGTAAAATTCTGCGATCCGGCGGCTTTTCAATAGATTGCGCCTGTTTAACCGCTCTTCGCACATCCTCTTCGTTGATCTCCCGCACGCGGCCGCTCAGCTCGATTCCGCCGTTGGTGTTCAGCCCCATAATGTGCGGCCCGCCTACGCCCACCACGCACTCACCTATATTGATGCGCGCCGCAAACTCGGCCTGCTTGACGGCTGCCTCCACCGCCTTGGTTGCCAGGCCAAGCTCGGCAATCAGTCCCTTGCGCATTCCCGCCGATGCCACGATCCCGTGCCCGCAGTAGCGCGGCACGTCTTCATACAGCTCCGCCGCCAACACGCGGGTCCACATGCTTCCGATATCCAGCACTACGATAAGGTCGTCACGATTCCGGCTCATGGCGCTCACTGACCCAGCTCGGCAGTCGCAGCCGGGCGGGTGTTTGGGGCGGTCTTCTGCTTGCTGATGTTCTGCGCGGCTCGATGAGCCTCCGCGCGCTTCTTATCCTTCGCCTTCGCTGTCCGTGCGGCAGTCCTGGTCATCGCGCTCTTTTTCTTCGTAGCGGGCGGTTTCGCCTTGACGCTGCCTTTTCCAGCCGGCTTTGCCGCTGCCTTTTGAGCCTTGACCGGGGTGGCTTTCATTCTCGGAGACTTGCCTGCAACATGTTCCTTTTCAGCTACTTGTCCAGAATGTGTTTGACTCTCGCTGCCGTTCCCAGCGTTCAACTCGCCAGCCGCCGCTTGCGTTGCATCGTTGGTAGCCATCTCCAACACCACCTGCTGCTCATAGCGCAGGTCCACTGCAGCCAGCTTGGGATACTGCTGCAGCCAATCGTTGATGTTTGCCTTGTAATGCTGGTAGCGCTCCAGAAAATGGTCCTCGCCGAAGTGAGCCAGGATGTCGCCACTCTGTTCGGGCATCAGCACGCGGGCGTCCGCCGGATCGCTCAGGTCAATCTCCGAAATCTGCTCGGAGAACTTCTGTCCACTGGAGTCCAACTCGGCCAGCAGCCGCTGATAGACCGCCATGCGCGCCTTGTGTGAATCAGGCGTGTCCTGTGCGTTAATCCCGGTCACCACCGGAAACGAATAATGATGCTGGGCCATCATGGCCGCCGGCATGCTCAGCAGAACCCCGCTCGCGTCCACAAGGCCGATCTGCGTTCCCTGGCGCACAAAAGCCACCGGCTTCCGCTCAACAATGGAGACGTGTATCTGGTCCGGCAGCAGGCGCATCACCGTGGCTTGTTCTACCCAGGGAATCTCTTCAAGTTGACGCCGCCGCTCGGCCAGCGGAACAAAGAAGATATTGCGCCCGATGTCTTCGCCGAAGACAGGCAGCAAATCCGCGCGGCTGACCTCGGTAAGCCCGCTCGCATATATATTGTCAGTCCCTTGAATGCGGAAGTGCGCGTCGCTGCTCAGGAAGTTGATGAAAACAAAGGCGCAAGCGGCCATTCCGCCCACTGTTGTCAGCGTCAGTAAAGCGCGCCCCACCGCCTTTGTGCGGCTCCACCGGGACTTCTTCTGCGCGCCAAAGCGAGGCTTTCCCTTCCGGGGAAACTCCTCGACTTCCGGATCTTCTATTTCAAGAGGTGTGCTTGCCGGCTCACGGTTCTGTGAGGGCGCATATTGCTGCTCACGCCGCGAGAGAGCTTCCTCGGGCGCTTCATCCTCCCAAAAGAGGGAACGGGTTTTGTTACTGCTCTGATTCTTCACGCCTGAGCAAGGTCGTGAGAGAGTCGCCAGCCTCCAATATAGCGCCGCGCCGCCGGAATAGCCACCCTGATGCCCGGAGGAACCTGCAAAGTTACGGGCCGTTCGTTATGCGGTAGTGGAGACGGACTCGACGCTGGTAGCGCTTGAATTTTACGCGCGGCGAAAACAAAAATGGTGTATAGTTGATATATGTACGGTAATCTTACGTACAAGATAGGGAGGCGATTTTCATGGCGCTGGCTTTACGCACTGAGCGAACGGAGGCTCGTCTGCTTCCCGAGCAAAAAAAACGCATTGAGCGGGCAGCCCGGCTCAAAGGGCTTTCTCTATCCGATTTCATCGTGCAACATGCGGACGAAGCAGCCATCCGGACTATTCAGACGCACGCCAGTTGGACTCTCGAAGACCGGGACCGCGACTTTTTCGTCCAGGCCCTGCTCAATCCGCCAGAGCCCAGCTTCCGCATGAAGGCTGCTGTCAAACGTTATAAGCAGCGCGTGGGGAAGTAGTGGCTCGCAAGACAGCATCGGCCGAATACCGGGTAGAGCCGCTCTCATCGAATCATGATCGAGCCGGCTTTTGCTGCGGTGTCCCCGAACTCGATGCCTACCTTCTGCGCCAGGCAGGCCAGGATCAGAAGCGCAAACTTGCCGCCGTCTTCGTTCTCACCGCGGACGGCCACTCCGTAGTCGGTTTCTATACGCTCTCCGCGCATTCCATTCAAACCGCCGAACTGCCGGGCGATCTGGCAGGCAAGCTGCCCCGGTTTCCTCTTCCCGTCACGCTATTGGGGCGTATGGCCGTCGATCGATCACTGCAGGGCCAGGGTTGGGGCGAGTTTCTTCTGTTGCACGCCCTGGAGCGGACCTTGCAAGCCTCCCGGCAGGTTGCCACCTGGGCTGTTGTCGTAGACGCAAAAGCCGGAGCGCGGGATTTCTATCTCAAACACGGCTTCCTGCCGCTCCCTACAAATCCCGACAGGCTCTTCCTGCCCATGAAGACGATTGAGAAGATATTTGATCTATGATCGTTCTCTGGCAAGGCAGGTTTTTCAGCCATCTAAAAGCCGTACTATGAAGGTGTAGCACACCGCCCCAGGAGCACCCCATGGCCTACAACGACTTGCGCGACTGGATCAAAACCCTCGAAGATCACGGCGAGCTGAAGCGCATCCGCGAAGAAATCTCTCCCGAACTTGAAATCACCGAGATCACCGACCGCGTCTCCAAATCCAGCGGCCCCGCGCTCCTCTTCGAAAACGTCAAGGGCCATCCCTCGCACCAGGTCTTCATCAACCAGTTCGGCAGCCAGCGGCGCATGGCCCTGGCTCTCGGCGTCAACTCTCTGGACGAAATCGCCAACCGCATCACCGCCCTGTTCAACCTCAAGGCCCCCGAAGGCTTTCTCGACAAGCTCAAAATGCTCCCGCAGCTCAGCGAGCTCTCCAGCGCCTTCCCCAAAACCGTCACCGCCAAAGACGCCCCCTGCAAGGAAATGATTCGCCGCGACCACTTCAACCTCAACTACTTTCCCATCCTCAAGTGCTGGCCTCACGACGGCGGCCGCTTCATCACCCTCCCCTGCGTCGTCACCCGCGACCCCCGCTCCGGCAAGCGCAATCTTGGAATGTATAGGATGCAGGTCTACGACGGCCAAACCACCGGCATGCACTGGCAGCGCCAAAAGGTCGCCGCCGAGCACTATCGCGAAGCCATTCGCAAAGCCGCAGCACAGAACTCGTCCGAAAGTCCGCTCACCGCAGGCGTTGCCGCCATGGCCGAATCAGCCGGCGGTGCCTGTGCCTTCCCCGACTCACCCCAGGGCGGCCTACCCCAAATCGCCCTCGGCAATCTCAAAGGCTCGCGCCTCGAAGTCGCCGTCGCCATCGGAACCGATCCCGCCACCACCTTCGCCGCCATCGTCCCCGCCCCGCCCGAAGTCGAAGAGTACCTCATCGCCGGCTTCCTGCGCGGCGCGCCCGTCGAAATCGTCCAGTGCGAAACCGTCGATCTCCAGGTCCCCGCCCGCGCCGAAATCGTCCTCGAAGGCTACGTCGAGCTGGGCGAGCTGCGCGCCGAGGGCCCCTTCGGCGACCACACCGGCTTCTACACCCTCGCTGACCAGTACCCCGTCTTCCATCTCACCTGCGTCACCCATCGCCGCAACCCCATCTACGCCGCGACTATAGTCGGTAAGCCGCCCATGGAGGACGCATGGATGGGCAAGGCCGTCGAGCGCATCTTCCTCCCCGCCATGCGCATGCAGGTCCCTGAAATCGTTGACATTAACCTCCCCGTCGAAGCCGTCTTCCACAACCTCATGCTGGTCTCCATCCGCAAGAGTTATCCCGGCCAGGCGCGCAAGGTCATGAACGCCATCTGGTCCCTCGGCCAGGCCATGTTCACCAAAATCATCATCGTCGTCGACGAGGACTGCGACGTCCAGAACATCCCCGAGGTCGTCCTGCGCGTGGCCAACAACATCGATCCCGAGCGCGACATTCAATTCACCCTCGGCCCCATCGACTCGCTCGATCACGCCTCCCGCCTGCCCAACTATGGATCAAAAATGGGAATAGACGCCACCCGCAAATGGCAAGCCGAAGGCTTCACCCGCCCCTGGCCCGCAATGATCGAAATGGACCGCGCCACCAAGACGCGCATCGACGCCCTCTGGGCAAAGCTAGGTTTATAACTGGGTGTCCCAGCCTCGGCCCGTGATCGTCTTTCGTGCCCGGGACGGGTATTAGGACAAATTGAGTCGAATTCGTTTTGGGCGGCTTATGCGTCAATACAAATAGGGCTTTTGGGTGGAAATATGCGTAATTACGCGTAATTCCTGCTGAATTTATGCATCATTATGCGTAATTCTTTGCAAAATCTATGCGTCATTATGCGGAAGTCCTTGCAAGAACTATGCGTAGTTATGGATGTGATCGCAGATATGAGTGCTGCCTTATTGAGTGCTTCCTATATTTTTGTTCACTTCTGTGCTACATTTCAACCATGCAGGTGACCGTCGAAATCCCGGACGATATGGCTCCAAGGCTCACGGCGCCGGGCCAGAACCCTGCTCGCGCAGCGCTGGAAGCATTGGCTATTGAGGGTTACCGCTCCGGCGTGCTTACCGCGCATCAGACCCGCCGCTTGCTGGGCTTCGAAACCCGTTATGAGCTGGACGGCTTTCTCAAGGCGCACAATGTCTGGGAGAACGCATACAGTCTGGAAGACCTGGAGCAGGACCGCCGCGCTATGCAGCAGTTGGAGGCGGAAGGCCGCCTGAAGGCATGATCGTTGTCGCCGACACAACGCCCTTGAATTATCTGATTCTGATCGCTGAGATCGAATTGCTCCCCGCGCTCTATGAGAGTGTCTTGATTCCCCTCGAAGTTCATCGCGAGTTGCTCAAGCCCAATACTCCGCCACAGGTCCGGGCGTGGGCTGCGAACCTGCCTGTGTGGTGTGAGGTGCGCAGCGTCATCTCCGTTCCCGATGCCGCTCTGCAAGAACTCGATGCTGGGGAGCGCGACGCGATACAACTCGCGCTGGATGCAGGAGTGGATACTCTGCTGATGGACGAGAGGGAAGGGCGTCGGGAAGCGCTGCGTCGCCATCTCTTTGTTACGGGAACGGTCGCCGTGCTGGAGAAGGCAGCGCAACGCGGGTGGATCGATTTCCGCTCAGTTCTCCAGAAATTGGAGCAGACAAATTTCCGGCTGTCAGCAAGTCTTCGCGACGAGTTTCTAAGGCGGAATCCGTGAGACGCCTCTAACCCCGCTAACTCCGATAACGTCGCTAACCTGCTAACTTGCTGTATTTTCGTCCCACCGCCCATTGCACTCACCACCTCAGAGTGGAACAATGGTTTCGCCTCGAAATCTTCCAAAATCGAAGGGCAAACCAATGAAAACATGCCCGCAATGCAATACCGGTTATCCCGATAGTCACACCACTTGCCCCACGCACGGCCTTCTGCTAAACGAGATTCGCGACCTCAAGCCGGGTATGATTATCCGCAACACCTACCGCATCGTTCGCAAGCTCGGCCAGGGTGGCATGGGAGCCGTCTATCTCGCTCAGCACACGCTTATGAACGAGCCGCAGGCCCTCAAGTTCCTATCGAGCGAGTTGAGCCAGGACGAGGCTTTTACTAGTCGTTTCCTGCGTGAGGTTCGCACCCTACGCCAGATTCGACATAAGAATGTGATCGATGCTGGAAATCTCGAACCTGCCGAGGATGGAACCCTCTTTTTCTCCATGGAGTTCGTCGATGGGCCTGATCTGAGGAGGTTTCTGCACGATGCACCCAAACCCTTCGATGTCTCATTGGCGCTGAATATCGCCCGTCAAATCGCCGAAGGCCTCGGCGCGGCCCACGCCAAAGGCATGGTCCACCGCGACATCAAGCCGGAAAATATCCTCATGGTCCGCGACGGCGATACATGGCTCGCCAAGATCGCCGACTTCGGCATCGTGGCCACTAAGGAATCTAGCACCGTCTACACCCGCACCGGCGGTACATTGCTCACCATGGCCTACGCCGCACCCGAGCAATGGCGCGGAACCCCCGCCGCCGAACTCGACGGACGGACAGATTTGTATGCCCTCGGTGGCCTCCTCTACGAGATGCTCACTGGCCGCACCGCCTTCCGCGCCGAAAACTACGAGAGCTGGGCGCGCCAGCATCAGACCACCCCGCCCCAGCCGCCCAGCACCCTCCGTCCCGACCTAGCCAATTGGCAAGGCCTCGACGCACTCGTCCTGCGCCTCCTCGCTAAGGATCGTGAGCAGCGACCCAGACACGTTACTGAATTGCTAGGATTACTCGACGCTGTGAAATCGGTTCCTCGCGAGGTGCATCAGGATACCGCAATCGATAGACCGGCAGCTAGTCTGGGTCAGAAAACAGCAGGGGGAAAACCAAAATCAACCCTTCATAGGAGTATATTGATAGGCTTGTTCGCGTGCGGTATGGTATTGGCTGCATTTGCCATGTGGTTCGGGTTGAATCGATTCCCGATGCAGGTGAACCCTACAGTACATGCACCGATTACGGAACAGCAAAGAACTTTGCAGATTCAACCTGAACAGACTCAAACAGCACAGGCTAATCCGCAACAGATACAACCGACCCAATCACAGCCGGAGCAGTTTGCGGGACTCAAGCCACCCGGTCCAAAGCCTAATGGGCTTCAGGAGACAAAGCCTGCGTCCGAATCGAATTCAACGCCATCTGCGCCAACGGTTGAAATACACCAGGCACCGAAACCTACGCAAGTTGAATCTATCAAGCCAACAGCGCAACAGAATAGCCTTGGAGAGGCGGATAAGCAAGCAAACATCCTGGTCGGGCAGCACCGTTATGCGGAAGCTGCTCCACTTTATGACCAAGCATGTAATGGTGGCATCGCAACGGACTGTTTCATACTTGGCCGCATGTACAGAAATGGCGATGGTGTATCGCGAAATCAATTCAGAGCCGTAACACTCCTTTCGAAAGCCTGTGACGCCGGTATTGCAGATAGCTGCGCTGGGGGCGGCTATATGTACCTCATGGGCGAGGGTGTGCCAAAGGATCAGCAAAAGGCTGCGGCAATGCTTTCCAAAGGATGCGAAATGGGGAGCATGGACAGTTGTTTCGCATCCGGTATTACCTATGAAAACGGAATTGGGGTCGAAAAGAGCTTGCCACGCGCGGTAGTCCTGTACTCAAGAGCTTGTGATGCTGGACAGAACCCTGCTTGCGGGAATCTTGGTGATATGTATTTAAATGGCAGAGGCGTGACAAAGGACTATTCTCGGGCCGCGAACCTGCTCACGAAGGGCTGCGAAGCGGGGAATATAATCGGCTGCTACAATCTAGGGTTATTGTACGAACTGGGCAATGGAGTCTCGAAGGATACTTCTCGTGCCGCAGCGTTGTTCTTGAAGGCTTGCGATGCGGGGAATGCTATGGCCTGTGGCAATCTCGGTCATGCTTACGCAAATGGAGACGGTGTCACAAAGGATTTACTTCGAGCGGCAACTTCTTACTCCAAGGCTTGCGACGGTGGTATAGCGATGAGTTGCGGAGCCCTTGGTGGTTTGTATCAACAAGGTAATGGGGTTGCAAAGGACTTCAACCAAGCGCAGACCCTCTATTCAAAGGCATGTAATGGAGGATATGCTCTCGGCTGTGCCGGGCTCGGTTATATCTATCTTAACGGAAATGGGGTCGCTAAAGACGACCCTAAAGCAGCAGAATTTTTCACTAAGGCCTGCGACGCAGGAGAAGTTAACGCTTGTGTGAGTCTTGGGATAATGTATCAGTACGGTGGCAAGGGAGTCGGCAAAGACAAGGATAAGGCTAAGAATCTTTACAATAAAGCCTGTTCCAAAGGAAGTCAACAGGCATGCGACTTACTTAAGAAATTGCATTAGCCCGATTACCTTGGTATTATTTGCCGCCGTGAACATGCATTACCGTAGCTTGGGGTCGTGTCGTAATAGGGCGGCTTTTCAGTCGGCGCGGCGGGGGTTTCATGGAAGATGTTGGGTTTTGGCCTCAAGACTACGAACCTTTTCCACCAACTCCCCGATGATTTTAGTAAGAATGTCGTTTGTCGGGTTTAGTTCGATAGGTCCAAACGTGCGCCCATCAGAAAACTCCATGGTTATAGTCTTTCCAGCCTCGTCAATGATGCGTTTTCCCTGCATTTGTCTAGCCTCCAAGCACGTATATTACCGATTACCACCCATCAGTGCAACGATCGGGTGGCGCAGGTCTGACCATCCCAAAATGTTGGTATCCCACATCTGGCGCAGTTTCATCGCGCCAGATGTGGGATACCACGAACCCCAACCATCGTTTTTCTGATCTCTGGTCTCTGACCCCTGATCTCTGCTCTAGTAGAGTTGGCAGTTCTTCTTCAGCTCCACTCCTAGTTCATAAGTGAATTTGCGGATCGCCTCCCAATCGCGTTTCTCTGCCGGCTGTGCACGCCAATACCGGATCTGCGCGCTCGGTGGCGTCGACATGGGAACCATCTCGGAGGCCTCCATCAGATCTGCCGCATCCTCGGCCGCGTCCAGCAGTTTGTCTGTCTGCTCTTTTGAGTGGAGCCTGGCGCCGAAGACCGGGTGATCGTCCTTTTGCCCCAGAGCCTCTTCGATTTCCTTGACGATCTTCTCGGCCCAGCCCTCGCGGTTCGGCGTCGTCTTGATGATCGTGTTCAGGTCGCGATTTCTATAGAAGCCCATGATCGCCGCGACGATCGCCGGATCGCGAACCGTGCCATCCGGATAGAAGATACCGTGAATCTCGCCCCAGTACCCCTGAATCATCAACTCAAAGAGATACCAGCCCGTCTTGTGCTCTCCGGCGATCTCAAGCACCATGTCATAGGGATTGGCGCGGCCAATGCAGCCCGTCTCAGTGTTGAGCACCGGCTTGCCATACTTCTTGCCGTAATCCTCGGCAATGGCGTAGGCATGTTCCACAGAGGAGCGCCGCGTCGTGTAGTCGTGGAAGCTGATCACATCCTCAAGATCCGCCGCGCCATCTAGTTGGCTTGAGAACTCGTAACCCACGGTCAGCGCGTTCGTCGGGTCCAGTTTGCGCACGTAGTTCAGATAGTAGCGAACGAACTCCGTGATCTCGGCGATGCGGCGCGTCTTCTCCTCGCCCGTTGCCTTCATCACGTAGTCGTTGGTGACCGGCTCGTTCATGATGTCCCACATCAACAGCCCCGGCTCGTCCTTCAATGCTTCGACCACGACCTTCACATACGCATCGCCCCGCGGGCGGAACTCGGGCTTCAGCGTCTTCGGGTCAATGTCGTTTCCACCCCACAGAATCGGCATCGTCGTGAAGCCCATCCGGTGTGAGGTCTCAATGAAGTTCTTCAGCCGCGCGATGAAAGCCTTCGGGTCCTTCTCGTAGAACTGGTAGCCGAGCCAGATGCGCGTACTGTTCAGATTGATTCGCTTGGCGTAGCCAAGATCCCGTTCAATGACGGCTTGGTCGCCGTACATGCTGTAATTGACGCCCCGGACGAAGCTGTAGTCTTTCAGCGGCTTCTCAGCCAGCGCAGGTGCAACGGACGTAGCCAGAACAATGCCGGCCAAGAGGGTAAGACGTGTCGTCATCATGATTCATCCATAATAGTCGAACCTTGAGCCCCACATCATTTGGCGGACGGGTGCCCCACATCTCGATTTTGAGATGTGTGAGGCGATCGGCACGTCCCCCCACCGCAGGTGGTTTTTCAACTCACTTATTTCCTTTTCCAAACCACTTCCAAACCACTTTTTTTGCTTTTCAAACCTGTCTTTTTACCGCCCAAAATCTCTTCAAAAAAGCCCAAATAATTTGCAGTTAATTAAGTGGTAAACTCGCAATTAAACTCAACAGAATGAATATGTTCCACGTGAAACAATTTCGGCAAATTCGCCATTTGCCATGTACCCGAATTCCCCAGAAATCGGTATGCATAGAAGCACACTTTTCCCGCCCTCCAGCGCCCTCAAAATGCCAAAAAAGTGGCCCCCAACGTCACTCTGCTATATCTAAACCATGCGCTTCCTCTCACCTTTTCGCCATCATGTTTTACTCGCGGCCCTGATCGCAGCGCCCCTCTCCGCCCAGCCCGCCCCCGAAGCCTTTCGCTGGATCGACTTCCACTCCGCCAAAGACCAGGACGTGGTTACATGGGTAACACGCTCCCTCACCGTCGAAAACTGGTCGGCCATTCGCGAGATCGGCGTGGAGTACGACGCGGCTCTGGTCGTAACCACCACGCGCTCCTCTCCACAGTCGCTGCCCGCGTCGGACCTCTACACCGTCTGGAGCCTTTCGCTCACAAACCACAGCTATGTGCCTCTCCTGAAGGGAGTTAATCTGAGATTTTTGGACTGGATGCTCTTTGATGACGGCCATCCGCGCGAGCTGGCCGCTCTCTACGACGACTGCACCGACTGCCAGCCCTCAACCAATTTCACGGCCTTCCACTACGACATGGCCCAGCACGCATGGGCCGCACGCTGGATGCGCGGCAACGAGGCCATCCTCGTCTGGAGCGCGAACGTGCCCCAGGGCGTCGCCCTCACCCAGCTCTACGCTCTGCTCACCCAACCCAACGGCCGCTCCATGATGTGCACCTGGAATCACATCGACCACGGCAAGCTGAAGCCGGAGGAGATCGTCGCCTGCTACGACCTCGATCCGCTCACCGGCAAGGAGCGTATGCAGACCTTCACGCGCACCCCGGCCCTGCCCATTAAGTTGCGCATTTGCAGTGCGTTAAACACCATTCCAGGCCTGGCGCGCGGGCAGGATTCGCCGCTCTGCCAACAAATCCAGAAGCAGCACCCCGAGCGCAAACCCGTTACCACTCCTCCCGCCAATAACCATGGCCAGTCCGCGCCGCCGAAAATCCGGCGCTGAACAAAGTCTGGATTACCAGGACTATTGCAAATTGTGCTCGATGCAGCCGGCGTAGGTGACAAGAAAACGGTCACGCAACATGCGATATTCCTCTATGGTCTGGAACTTGCGCGCCTGCGGTTCCTGGTTGAGCAGGTAAATGGTGGTTACTACGTGAGTGGAATCGTCAAAAAGCAGATAAATACCCAGAACCCCGCCCTCCAGCTTTTCCCGGTCCAGGCCGTGAATCTCTAAGCCATTCAGAGGTGAGTGCAGTCCTGTATTTACAGTATTGCCATGCGCGAGATATTGAAAGTTGTCGAGCAGATACTGCTTGAGCTGGGAATAGTTGGCAGCGGGCAGCAACTCGGCTTTGACATTGGCATAGAAGTCGGTGCCTGGATAAGCAAACATGATGCGTCGGCCGGCTTGCATATCGATCTGGCGCGGACCTGTATCTGTTTCTACTCTGCGTGAGGTGACGCCAGGGGCCAGCGGGTCAATATGAACGATTTGGAGTCCATCAGAAAACTGGCAACTGGTGTAAGGTGTGAGGGCGGTATCGCCGGGTGTGGACTGGGCTTGCAGAAATGAGTTTCCAGTAATGAAAAAGAGAAAGGCGACGGTTTCCAGTATGGAGATTGCTCGTATTCTCACCATGCAATTCACCTCGCAAGTCATTGTATACTGGCCTCATGTCGATTGTGGGCAACATCAAAGGCATCGCCAAGGGCATGAGCATCACCTTTGGAGAGATCTTCGCGCCCACTCAGGTGGAGAATTACCCCGACGGAAAAGGCCCTCTGCGCGGAGCGGTCCTCGAGCCTCGCTATCGCGGAGCCCACATCTTGCAGCGTGACGAGAACGGCCTGGAAAAGTGCGTGGCCTGCTTCCTCTGCGCCGCCGCATGCCCCGCCAATTGCATCTATATAGAGGCTGCCGAGAACACCGAGGCCCTTCGCATCTCCTCCTCCGAGCGCTACGCCAAAGTTTTCAACATCGATTACAACCGCTGCATCTTCTGCGGCTACTGCGTTGAAGCCTGCCCCACCGACGCCATCACCCATGGCCACGGCTTCGAGCTGGCCACTCTGAACGCCACCAATCTCGTCATGCGCAAAGAAGACATGCTGGTCCCGCTCGCGGCGCTCTCTGCCGCCAAGTGACAGAATTATCATTTCCAGGGTTGGTTTGCTCGTTGACTTGTTCCATTTTTTGCACTGCATACTTTAGTCAGGTTGCGTGATATGCCCTCGGTCATTTGCAATGACAGAGGGTGTCAGATATTCAGGCAGCAAGCGTTCATGTAATCTCCCGCATCTGCTGATAAGATACTGAGCGCAATAGAAGAATATATAGTGTAGTTTCAGCAGTTGGGCACGATTCCGAGGAACGTGTCGCAGTAGACGGGCTTTTCTTGGAGAGAGTGAATGCGATCTTCGCGTTTGGCCAGAGCGTTTGTTGCCATGGTTTTGGTCTGCACGGCAGCCGGCGCGCAGATGTCGCAAAGCCCTCAGGCGCCGCTGCGCACTCTGCTCACCGCGCGTGAGGCTCATGATATTACACCCAAAGAAGCTGCGCGCGCTTATCCCGTTCATTTTCAGGCTGTGATAACGTATTTCGATCCCTACATCGATTCCAGGCACAGTGCGCTCTTCATCTGTGATGCAACCGGATGCATCTTCGTAAAGATTCCCTCACTTCCCATTCTCCCTTTGCAGGCCGGCGACGTAATCGATGTAGCCGGAGTGAGCGAAGCGGGAGACTATGCCCCCATTGTCGATCAGGCTCAGGTACGCGTCGTTGGCCGCTCCCACGTACCCCGGTTGGCCCAACAGGCAACCATGGCCGAGCTTTTATCCGGAAGTATGGATTGCCACTGGGTAGAGATAAGTGGGGTCGTTCACGTGGTGCGCCTTACCGAATGGAACGCGACCTTCGAAATCGCAACCACCGAAGGGCTAATCAACGCTATAACTCGCCGGGAAGCGGGGATCGACTATGATCATTTCGTCGATTCGCTCGTCCGGGTCCACGGCAACGCTGCCCCGGTTTTCAACCGAAAACGCCAGAAGGTCGGCGTTCATCTCTTTTTCCCCTCTCTTCAGGAAATTACCGTCGTGCAGCCCGCGCCTCCTGATCCCTTTGCCGTGCCCGTGCTCTCGCTTACCAGCCTTCTGCGCTTCACCCCTGGGATAAAGCCAGTGGAGCTTGCCCATCGCGTGCACGTGCAGGGAAGGGTGACGCTGCAATGGCCCGGCCGGATGCTCTGCATTCAACAAGAGAGTGAAGGGTTTTGCATGAACACGGCACAGGTCACACGGGTGAGCGTCGGCGATCTGGTGGATGTCCTCGGCTTTCCCGCTGTCAGGGAATTCAAGATGACCATGGAGGACGCGACCTATCGGCTGGCGGGCGGAGGTACGTTGCAGACAATCGCCAAACCCATAATGATTAGCCAGGCCTTGCAGGGAGACCATGACGGCGAACTGGTCGTCATAGAGGGAAACCTGATTGGCCAGGATAGTTCGCCTGGCGATCTTACATTGATACTGCGTTCCGGAAACTTCCTTTTTCCGGCGGTTTTACCTCAGGGTGCGACTGGTTCAGGCGGCCTTCCCTGGAAAGAGGGAAGCACATTGCGTCTGACGGGAATTTGCAGCGTCCAGGTTGACAACGAAACCACCATTCAGGGAGAAGGTGGAGTGCGGCCAAGCATGGTCCGGATTCTTTTGCGCTCTGCGGAGGATGTCGTGGTTCTTAGAGCGCCATCCTGGTGGACGACTCGGCATATGTGGGAGATTCTCGGGCTTTTTGCCGCGCTGGTATTTGTCGCCCTTGTCTGGATCATTGTCCTGCGCCGGCAGGTGCGGCGGCAGACCCAGATCCTGCGCGGCAACGAAGAACGGCTGCGTCACTTGTCGGAGCATGATGCGCTCACCAACCTCCCTAATCGCGCCCTGCTCAACGATCGCCTCACCATGGCCTTGCAGCGCGCTGAGAGATTCAAGCAGCGACTGGGGCTGCTGATCGTGGACGTGGATCAATTCAAGGAGGTCAATGATAACTTCGGCCACCTCGTCGGAGATAAACTGCTTTGCGAACTGGCCAAGCGCATCAGCCATGCCGTGCGATTGACCGATACCGTTGCCCGCTTCGGCGGCGACGAGTTCATCATTCTGCTCCCTGATTTGCACGCGTTGGAAGAAGCCCAGGCAATTGCCGCCAAGATCGTAGCAGCCATCCGCGTGCCCTTTCACATTGGACCAGCGCACTCCCCCCTCTCTGTCACCGTCAGCATGGGAGTCTGCACCTATCCTGAGGCCGGCTTGGATATGGAGACGCTGTTAAATCATGTCGACGCTGCCATGTACAGCGTGAAGGCGCGCGGGAAGAACGGCTTCCAGGTCTACTCGCCAGACGGCATGTAAAGCCGACAGATCTGTAAATTTATCATCGTCACGGTTGCGGCGCTAGGGGTGGCAAAATAAGGCCTTTACTTTCATTTACATCCGACACGCCGCTATTCTAAGAATACTTCATTTGTGATTTAGCTCACATACTTGGGTGTATTTCTGCTAGTATTTAATTGAATCAGATGAAGAGGTTCATCCAATTCGTCGCTGTCGTTGTGATCGCGCTCCTTGCCGCCCAGCCGGCACTCGCCGGTATGCAGTGCGAGATGGGAACTCCCGCCAGTGGGCACTGCGCACCTTGCTGCCACAAGGCCATGAGCCATATGGGCATGGACTGTCCGATGCCGCATCAGGTCGCCGCTTCGGGCTGCGGCCAGAATTGCTGCCACGACGCTTTGCCGCAGGGTGTTGCGCTATTGGCGGCAGGGGTCAAACTAAAGGCTGGCAAAACAGAATTTCTCGTAGTGATGCCCCAAATGGTAGCGGAGGCAAATGCGCCCTTCGTGGCTGCGCCGCCCGGCAACAAAGTTGCAGCCGCTCCCGCAAGATACATTCTCTTCCAGGTCTTTCGGATCTAAACCGCTCCTTGCGTTCACGCAAATGAAGCAGTCTCAGGGTGCTTACCCCTGCGGCTCAATTTGTAATCCGCATTCTTAATGACAAGGAGATTTCCATGAAGAGAATTTTCAGTTTTCTATCGTTGCTACTCGTCTTTACTGCGCTGACATTTGCCCAGACACCACAACCGCCTATGGGCGCAAGCTGCCCCATGGCCAAGCATGGCGCATGCAGCGGAGAAACGTGCTGCAAGGGCGGCTGCGACAAGAAGTGCTGTACCGGTAAAGACGCAAAGATGTGCAGCAGAGACTGTGGCGCCATGAAGTGTTGCCGCAAGAGTAACGGAAAGAAATGCTGTTCCGGCGGTTCATCGAAGAGTGCAACCCAACCTGAAACGGGGACCGCACCCCATGGTGCGTAACAGTAGTTGATTCTCCGTTGAGGCACAGAGGTCCGGGTCGCAAGTCGATCCGGACCTCATTTGTTGTGAACCTGTAAGAAGAAATGCCCTGTGAGAAGATGGAAGGGAAATGTGGAACCATATAAGCTAGAAGATAGACCGTTTTCCCTCTTTTTTCCGGCAGCCTACAACGTCAGGAGCGACTTTGGCGGATTATCTCTCAGAATTGAAGCGGCGCGTGCTGGTCTACGACGGCGCGATGGGCTCCAATCTGCAAAATCGCAATCTCACGGCTGACGATTTCCAGGGTAAAGAGGGATGCAATGAGCTGCTGGTCCTCTCGCGACCCGATGTCATCCGCGATCTCCACGCCTCATTTCTTGATGTCGGCTGCGATGTCATCGAGACCGACAGCTTCGGCTCCACCAGCATCGTTCTCGCTGAATATGGCCTTGAGAGCCGCACCCGCGAGCTGAATCTTGCCGCCGCGCGCCTGGCCCGCGAAGTGGCCGACGCTTACTCGACTCCGGACAAGCCCCGTTTCGTCGCCGGCTCTATCGGTCCCACCACCAAGCTGCCCTCGCTGGGCCACATCAGCTACGATGCCATGGCCGCCGCCTATCGTGAGCAAGCCGAGGCGCTCATCGAGGGCGGCGTTGACGTGCTGCTCATCGAAACCTGTCAGGACCTGCTGCAAGCCAAGATCGCCCTCGCCGCCTGCCAGGACGCCATCCGCGACACCCGCATCCCCTCAACTGGCCGCAGTGTTGCCCTCCAGGTCCAGGTCACTCTCGAGGCCAGCGGAACCATGCTGCTTGGCTCCGAAATCGGCGCGGCTCTCGCCGTTCTTGAAGTCTTCCAGCCCGACGTAATAGGCCTCAACTGCGCCACCGGTCCCGCGGAGATGAACGACGCGGTTCGTTTCCTCTGCCAGAACTCCACTCTGCCCATCAGCGTGCTACCCAACGCCGGACTGCCGCACAACGAGGGCGGCCGCGCGGTCTACAAGCTCACCCCGGCCGAGTTGGCGTCCTGGCTCCGTCGCTTCGTCACCGAGTACGGAGTGCAGATCGTCGGCGGCTGCTGCGGCACCACGCCCGAGCATCTCCGCGCTGTTGTTGAAGCTGTCAGCAACGTAACGCCCGCCCCACGCTCAGTCGCACAGCAATCAGTCGCTGCCAGCGCCTTCAGCGCCGTGCCGCTCGAGGCTGACGCGCAACCTATCATCATCGCCGAGGAGATGAACACCACCACCCGCCTCGAAACCTTTCGCAACATGGTCCGCGCCGGCGATTACGACGGCATTCTCGCCCTCGCCAAGCGGCTGGCCAGCGAAGGCTCGCAACTGCTCGATCTCTGCTGCGCCATTGTGGGCGAGGACGAGCAGGCCTACATGAACGCCATCCTCGAAAAAATCGCTACGAGAGTTCCTGCGCCAATCCTGGTCGACTCCACCGAGGCCAGCGTCATCGAAGAGGCGCTCAAGCGCATTCCCGGCAAGCCCATCATCAACTCCATCAATCTGGAGGACGGCGAAAAGCGCACGAGCCTGGTACTGCCCATGGCGCGCCGTTATGGGGCCGCCGTCATCGCGCTTACCATCGACGAGCAGGGCATGGCGCTCACGGCTGACCGCAAAGTGGCCATCGCCCATCGCATTCACGATCTGGCCGTCAACAAATACGGCTTGCGTTCCGAGGACCTCATCTTCGATGCGCTCACCCTGCCCATCTCCACCGGCCAGGAGGACTACCGCTCCGCCGCCATCGAGACCCTCGAAGCCGTGCGACGCATCAAGCTCGAGCTGCCGCGTTCCCGCACCGTCCTCGGCGTCTCCAATATTTCTTTTGGCCTCAACGCCTATGCCCGCCGCGTGCTCAATTCCGTTTTCCTCAAGGAGGCCGTGGATCGAGGCCTCGACGCGGCCATCGTCAACTACTCCAAGATTTATCCGCTCTACAAAATTCCCGAGAAAGAAGTCGAGTTAGCCCGCGAGCTCATCTTCCAGGATCGCTCCAGCGGCGATCCATTGCAGGCTTACATGGCCTACTTTGCCAGCATCGGTAAAAGCTCAATTAAGGAAGAGGAGTTAGCCGTAGAAAATCTCACCACGGATGAAAAGCTCAAGCAGATGATCATTCGCGGTGAGCGGTCGATCGGCCTGGACGAGCACAAGCAAACTCTGGAAGCCGCGCTGGAGGCAGCGCTACTCGCTCACTCACCGCTCGAGCTGATTAACACCGTCCTGCTCGACGGCATGAAGACCGTCGGCGATCTCTTCGGCGCGCGCAAGATGCAACTGCCTTCGGTGCTCGATTCCGCGTCTGTGATGAAGGCCGCGGTCGCCTACCTCGAGCCCAAGATGGAAAAATCCGGCGGCAGCGGCAAAGGAACCATGGTGCTGGCCACGGTCAAAGGAGATGTGCACGACATCGGCAAGAACCTCGTGGACATTATCCTCACCAACAACGGCTATCGCGTCGTAAACCTGGGCATCAAGCAGCCCTCCGACGCCATTATCTCTGTCGCGCGCGAAACTGGCGCCGACGCCATCGGCCTCAGCGGACTGCTGGTCAAGTCCACGCTCGAAATGAAGTACGTTGTGCAGGATTTGGAGCGGCTTGGCCTCACCGTTCCCGTCATCTGCGGCGGTGCGGCGCTCACCCGCAAATATGTTGAAGAGGACTTGCGCAAGGAGTACTCCGGCCCGGTCTTTTATGCTGAGGACGCCTTCGCCGGATTGCACGCCATGGCTGACCTGACCTCGGCCGACGCCGCCGTACGCGAGAGCAGGGAAGCGGAAGGCAAGACGGTGAAGGTCTTTGCCAAAGGCGCCTCTGCTCCCGATCAAACCCTTGTCGAGCTGACTCCAGAGGGCCGTTCACCGGCCGTCGAGCGCCTCGTGGAGATTCCCAAGCCCGCCTTCTGGGGCGCACGCGTCTTCAAGCATTACAAGCTCGAAGAAATCTTTCCCTATCTCAACGAAACCGCGCTCTTCAAGAATCAGTGGCAACTCAAAACCGCTGCGCAGGGCGATTATCTGCGCCTGGTCGATGAAAAATACCGCCCCATCCTGCTCGACCTTCAGGAAGAAGTAAAAGCAGCGGGCTGGTTCGAGCCCAAGTCCGTCATCGGCTTCTATCCCTGCCTGAGCGACGGCGATAACCTGATCGTCTTCGATCCCAAAGATCCTGCCCGCGAGCTGGAACGCATCACCTTCCCGCGCCAGTCGCATGGCCGCAGGCTTTCCATCGCGGACTTCTTTGAGCCGCTCAATGCATCGCAACTTGACGTCGTCGGTTTCTCCATCGTCACCATCGGCGACGAAGCCAGCCGCCAGACCGCTAAGTTATTCGAGGCCGGCGACTTCACAAAGTATCTCTATCTGCACGGCCTCTCGGTCGAAACGGCAGAAGCCCTCGCCGAGTTCGTCCACAAGCAAGCTCGCGAGTTGCTCGGCATCGCCGGCGAAGACTCCCCGCGCATCGCCGATCTGTTTCATCAAAAATATCGCGGCTCGCGTTACTCCTTCGGCTATCCCGCCTGCCCGAATCTCGAAGACCAGGCCAAGATCTTTCGCCTGCTCAAGCCCGAGGAGAACATTGGCGTGCGCCTCACGGAGCAGTTTCATCTGGAGCCCGAGCAAAGCACCAACGCCATCATCGTCCACCACCCCCAGGCCAAGTATTTTGTGGCGTGAATCTGAATCAAGAAATCCCCTCAAAATAAATTTCCGCGCTTTTGCATATAATTATTGCCCTTTGTGCCACATTGGAAATAAGGCAATCACAGAGACAGAGTGTGTGGGTCCTCCTCGAACGGCCGGGGCGCGTTTACGGTCATGGCTGCGCTCCCGGCCGTTCGTCTTTTCAGCTTCCTGCCTCGCGATAGCGCCCCAACTCCTTGACCATCGCGCAATGCGGCCCGAGCGCTTTCACCGCGCGCTCGCCCTCCTCGGCCGTGTGAATCTGGCAATCCACAAAGAAGATGTACTCCCAAGGTTTGCCATGCACCGGCCGCGACTCGATCTTGGTCAGGTTGATGCCCATGAAAGCCATCGCGGACAACGCCGAAACCAGCGATCCCGGACGATGCTCCAGCGAAAACGCCAGGCTGATCTTGTTGGCCCGCGGGTCGGTTACGGCTTCCGCCGCGCGCCGCACCAGAAAGAAACGTGTATAGTTTTCCGGATTGTCCTCGATGCCGGCAGCCAGAATCTGCGCGCCATAATACTTAGCCGCCGCCTCGCTGGCGATTCCCGCCGTATGCCGTTCGCGCAACTTCACAAGCTGCTTCACGCTTCCCGCAGTGTCATAGAAGGCGACAGCTTCCATCTTGGGATGCGCTGCCAGGAACTTCCTGCACTGCGCCAACGCTACCGGATGCGACAATACACGCTCAATCTCTTCCATCGCCACGCCGGCCAGCCCGATCAGATTGTGCCGGATGCGCAATAGCGTCTCCCGCACCACCCGCACATTGTGTGTCAGCAGCAGGTCGAAGTGCTCCGCCACCGAGCCTGCCAGGCTGTTTTCAATGGGAATCACCGCGGCATCCGCGGCTCCGCTTTCCACCGCCGCAAAAACTTCCGCCGACAGCGGACAAGGAACGATCTCCCCATCGGGAACCAGCTTCATCGCAGCTTCGTGACTGAAGGAGCCGGGCTCGCCCTGGATTGCAATCTTCATCGAATTCTCCGTTCCTCAATTATCTATCATCTATCGTACCCACAAATCCCCCGCTACAAATCCAAGAAACACCATGGCAATCACGCCGTTCATGGTGAAAAAGGCCGCATTCAGCCGGCGCAAATCGCGTGGAGAAACCAGCGAGTGTTCATAAGCCAGCAGCAGCCCCACAACCGCGATTCCCGCCCAGCCAAATTTGTGAAAATGAAAAAGCTCCCCAAACCACACCAGCAGCCCCAGCATCGCAAAATGCATTGCCCGCGCCACCCAAAAGGCTGCAGTAAGCCCCATCGCCTGCGGCAGGCTGTGCAGCCCGGCGGCGCGGTCGTGCTCGAAATCCTGGCAGGCATAGAGCACGTCGAATGCGCCCGCCCACAGCGTTACCGCCGCGGTCAGCACCAAAATCCGCGCGTCCAGCGAGCCCCTCACCGCAATCCACGCCGCTGTCGGCGCCAGTCCCAGCGCCAATCCCAGTCCCAGGTGCGACCAGCGCGTCACGCGCTTCAAGTAACTGTAGCCCCACAGCACCGCCAGCACCAGCGGCGCCAGTTCCAGCGCGAGCCGGTTCAGCTCCGCCGCTGCCAGCACAAAAACTAACGCCGCCAGCACCGTAAAGCCCAGCACAAACTGCCGCGTCAGCAATCCAGCAGGAATCGCGCGCGCCTTCGTTCGCGGATTGGCCGCATCCAGCTCCGCATCGGCCCAGCGGTTAAACGCCATGGCCGACGACCGTGCTCCCACCATGGCCACCAGAATCCACCCCAGCGTCCGCCACTCCGGCCGCCCATCAGACGCCAGCAGCACCGCCGTCAGCGCAAACGGCAGAGCGAACACGGAGTGCTCCCACTTGATCATCTCCAGCGTCGTCCGCGTCCTGGCCCACAGGCTCGGCATGGTTGGCTCCCCAATGGTATGGGACAAGTGTACTTGAAGGTAAGCATAAAAAAACAATTGCAGCGACAGGGCTAGTGAGATATATTGGCTCGTGCCGGAAGAACATAACGGCGGCTTTAGTCCAAAGGAGGACAAATGAAAATCAGCAAAATTGCAAGTATTGTTGGAATTCTTCTTTGTCTGGGATCTGTCAGCCTGATGGCGCAAACCGTTCGGGTGGGAGGATATTCCCTGCGTGCCAATGGCAATATTGCCCAGGGCTTTCACTACACGGGTTCATGTCCAGTCGATCTGAAATTCGGCTGGGGCTTAATCAGCACCAGGCGCACTGAGGCGATTTACCGCTTTGACCGCAGCGACGGCGGCCATACGACCAAGCCAGAGAGGGTTGATATACCCCAGGCCAACCACTCCGTGCCGGTCTACTATGATTGGCAGCTAGGCGCGAATACACCGAAATTCGCCGATTTTCACGGCTGGGTGAACATCATCATCGAAGCTCCAAATCCAGTCCAGCAGAAGATCAACTTCACCATTCATTGCCGGTAGTGAAGATATACGCGTGCTGGCCATCCGGCCGGCCGTAAAGCCAAACGACGCTGGAGATGATTGAGTGCTCTCACTTGATCTACTCCGGCGTCGTGTGCGTCCTGGCCCACACGCTCGGCATGATTGGTTTCCTTTCGTAAGTTCACTGGAGCGTAAGGGAAGCTCCGTATACGACAATACCCTCATGGACTCCCTGCGCATTGACAAATGGCTCTGGGCGGCGCGCTTCTTCAAAACCCGCGCTCTGGCCTCCAAGGCCTGCGACATGGGCCGCATCCTCTCCAACGGCCATGAGGCCAAACCCTCCCGTGAGGTTCGCGTCGGCGACCATCTCGTAGTGAAGAAAGAGGGCGGCGACTTTCAGATCGAAGTTCTCGCCCTGAGCCAGATGCGCGGCCCGGCTCCAGTGGCGCAGACGCTCTATCGCGAGAGCGAGGCCAGCAAGGAGGGGCGAGCCAATCTTGCCACCGAGCGCAAGGCCATGCAACAGTTCGCGCCCCTGCCCACGCGCCGTCCCTCCAAGCGCGACCGCCGCCGCATCATCCACTTCCGCGGCAGAGCGTAACCGGGGCTCTGTTCTGATCTCTGATCTCTGACCCCTGATCTCTGATCTCTGTCCTCTCACGCTTCATGCGCCGCGGCTACATGCGGTTGCGGCATCAACTCTGTCAGCGCAATTCCCGCCAGTATCAGCAGAGCGCCGCAGGCGGGGCGCAGTCCGAGCCGCTCGCCGGTCACAAGGAACGAAGTAATCCAGGCAAAGACCGGCTCCAGCGTCAGCAAAAGCGCAATGTGCGTGGGAGGCAGCACAGACTGCGCCCAACTCTGGATGGAAAATGCCGCGGCGGTAGCCAACACGGCGGCAACGCCCAGCGCCACGGCCAACCGCGGCGTCCACGTAATCTGCGGATGCTCGATCAGCGGCATGCTCAGCGCCATGAAAACAGCGCAAAACCCCACCTGCAGCAGAGCCAGCGGCTGGAAGGCGATGCGCGGCGAGACGTGGCTCAGCGCCAGGCAATGGAAAGCGAACCCCAGAGCGCAGCCCAATGTGAGCACGTCGCCCTGGTTGATTGAAGTCAGGCCGGGCAGCAGGCGCGCCGCTTCTCCGAGCAAGGTAACCGAACCTGACGCCGGACTTGCGGCTGGCGCGGTCAACAGCACAATCCCGGTAAACGCCAGTGCCGCTCCCAGAAAAACATTCCAGCGCGGCGGTCGCGCTCCCGGCGGACGCAAGCCGGGAATCATCGAGAGCAGCGGCACCATCACCACCATCAGTCCGGTGATGAACGCCGACTTCGAGGGCGTGGTGCGGGCCAGTCCCGTGGTTTGAAACTGGTAACCCATGGCCAGGCACGCTCCCACCAGCGCTCCTGCCCACACCTGCCAGCCCTGAATCGTGCGCCAGTAGCGGTGATAGGCAACGCCCATCACGGCGAAGGCAAGCGTCATCCGCACCAGGTTGAATGCCGCCGGAGTGGCATCGTCCAGCGCGCCCTTGACCACCACAAAGGTCGATCCCCACACGGCGACCACGAACAACATCAGCAGGTAAGCGCGCAGTTTCATCTTTTTGGATTATTGCAGCCGAGCCCGCGCCGAATTAGGCCATCAGCCGGTCAATCTCAGACGCACTGCAACGGCCTACTGCTCCGCAGCCCACTCCACCGCCGCCAGCGTCAGCAGCAACACACGCTTCAGTCCCGTTTCGCGATCCCTGGCCGAGTACCACTCGCCCAGCGTGTGCGCGCCGCCGCCTTCGCCACCCGCGCCTATGGACAATGCTGGAACTCCCAGCGAAAGTGGAATGTTGGCGTCGGTCGAGCCAAGCCGCAGCTCCGATTTCAGTCCCAGATGCCGGTCCACGGCGTTGAGAGCCTCCATCAGCGGCGAGCTGTCAGGCAGTTGCGCAGCGGGCCGATCGCCAATCGTGTCTATCTTGAATTCCAGCAGGCCACGGCCATCCCCGCCTGACGATTTTGCCTGCGCGTTGCAATGCTCCACGGCATCTTCCACGGCGCGATGCAGCTCGACTTCCAGCCGAAGCAGCTCATCCGTGCTGGTGGAGCGGAACTCAACCGTAGCCTGCGCGCTCTCCGGGATGGAATTCACGCTGGTGCCGCCGCTGATCGTTCCCAGATTCAGAGTGGTCCGCTGGGACTCTTCTTGCGACTTTAGCGGCAGCGTCGTCCCGGCCACGACAGCCAGCGCCGAAGCCAGAGCGGCAATCGGATTGGGCGTTCCCGCGTCGGTAAAGCTGTGCCCGCCTGGTCCGGTGATGGTGACCCGGTAGCGGCGGCTGCCCAGCGCCTGCGTCACAGCCGAGTCCACGCCCGCTCCATCCAGCACAATGTGCGCCGCGATGCGGCTGGCCAGCGTGCTCCGTTGGTAGAGGTGACGCACGCCGCGCAGGTCGCCCTCGCCCTCCTCGCCCACATTGCCCAGAAAGACCAGCGGCGCAGGCAACTCCACCTTGGCTTCTGCCAGCGCGCGAGCGATGGCCAACATTCCCGCCACTCCGGCGCCGTTGTCGCAGGCTCCCGGAGCTGTGATGCGGTCGCCGTCCACCACAGGCTTCAGTAGCGTACCGGTTGGAAAAACCGTATCCAGGTGAGCGGAGATCACCACCACAGGCCCGCTGCTCTCCGGCGGCAAATTGACAGCCGACAGCCAACCAAAGACGTTGCCTACTTCGTCGGTTTTCACTCTCTGGAGGCCAGCATTGTCAAAATTAGCCGCCAACCACTCAGCCCGCGCCCGCTCGCCAAAGGGCGGCGCTGGAATGGCCACCATCTCCGCCTGCCAGTTCATGATGGTCTTGGGATTGCCGTGCAGCCAGGCAAAGGCGGCGTGAACCGGCCTCTGCTCGGCGAGCGCCGTCACGCGTGAGAAGGCCGAGTTATTGGAAAATGGCGCCATGCGTTGGTTACAGGGTAGCAGGGAAGCGCTGGCGAGGATTTCAGGAACACTTTCTGACATCGCTGTATTTATTTAGGGTTGTTTTCAAGCTTTTTAGGTGCTCTAATGTCAAACTCCTTTATGACCTCTTCGATGGGGACTGTCTCTCCGGCCTCAATTTCCTTGTCGGCGAGCGCAAGCACATTGAGCAACGTTTGAGTTCCATCCATAACATTGATTCTATTAGGCTTCCGTGACTTCATTCCCCCTCGTCATACTCCACCGAGTACAGAAACAACCCTTGCGCCGGAGCGGTTGGTCCTGCGGCGGCGCGGTTGCGGGCGGCCAGAATTCCCGAAATCTCCTCTACTCTGGTCCGTCCTCGGCCCACATCCAGCATCGTTCCCACCAGGTTACGCACCATGTGGTGTAAAAAACCGCTGCCCCGCACGTGATATACCAGCAATTCGCCCTCTTGGCTCGTGCGCGTCTCCCAGGTCGACGAAAAAATACTCCGAATCGTTGCCGGCATCGGTGGCTCTATCTGAAATCCCGGCCTTGGAAGCGGACGCTCATCCGGCTCGGCGTCCTCATCCAGGTCGCGGCTGGCCAGCTCGGGATCGGTAGCCGCAAAGCTCAGAAAATCGTGCCTGCCCTCAAAAAGCGGGGCAGACCTATGCAGCGCCACCAGGTCCATCGACCAGGAGCAGGCGTATACATAGGAAGCCAAAAATGGCGGGCAAATCGCGCCTCGAAAAACCCTGTACTCGTAGCTCTTGGCCACCGCCGAGTGCCGCGCATGAAACGTACTCGGCACAATTCTCGCCTCCAGGATGCGAATCGCCGGAGGAAGGGTCCGATTCAGCGCGAACTGTAGATTTTCCGGCGGAATAGGCGCCGCAAGCGCGAAACTGGCCACCTGGCCCAGCGCATGGACGCCGGCGTCGGTGCGTCCCGAGCCCTGCGGCAGCGGCGTTTCCCCGCAAATCCGCCCCAGCGCCGCCTGCAATTCGCCCTGCACGGTTCGCTCCCCCGGCTGCACCTGCCAGCCGCGGAACCCGGTGCCGTCGTAAGACAGGGTCAGCTTCCATGACTGCAGCGTGGGCGCGGGTTGGGGGTCTTCGATCATAGGAAGAGCTCTTGGCAACAGTGTATCGGCTCATGGCGCAAGCGCCGTCTGCCTGGACAGCAAGTCCTCCCACCGCAGGTGGTCTTCAGGGAACGAAACACTCGCCGCGAGCGTATTTACCCGGTAGGCTAAAGGCCTCCTGCCGGGCTGCAAGTTAGAATGGTGATGGGAACTCACTAGTCTGCGTCCGGAGAAGCTTTCCGAACGTCTTTGAAAAGAACGCCCCACATGCCTCAGCAATTCCTGAAGAGGACTCATATCGTGGAGAGGAACCATGCATTTGTTCGGTCTATGTGTGTTTGAGCAGCAGAAGAAGGCCGCGGTCAGCCGTCGTGGACAGGCAGGACGCAGGCAGGTAGGCGGATGGCTATGCGCGGCAGCGGCAATCCTGCTGGCGTGGGCGGCATGCGCCTCGTCCGGATATGCCCAGGCAGGAGCTGGGGCTTCGGCTCCGGACAAGGCGGCCTCTGAGCTGCCTTCGGCTCCTTCGGTAGTGCTGACGGAACCGGTGAATCTGCGCCCCTCTGCGCGGGATTTTTCAAAGCCCGCGGGCAGGTTTCTGGGTAATCCAATCAATATCTACCGGCCAACGACTATCGGCAAGGCCAGCTTTTCAAACTCCGTGAGGCTGACTGACCTGGTGAAAGACGGCAAAATCTACCTCAGTCTTTCCGATGCCCTGGCGCTGGCGCTTGAAAACAACTTCGACATCGCCATTGCCCGCTACGACCTGGACATCGCCGATACCGATCTTCTGCGCACACGCACCGGCCGAGAGCCGCTGGGCGCGCCCTCCGGGCTGATTACCGGCACGCTGGGCGGCTCTCCCACAATCTTGTCCACCGGCGGCGGCCCCGGCGGAACCTCGGTCGGCTCGGGTGGCGCGGGTTCCGGCGCTGCCGGATTGTTGCTGAATACCCAGGGCGCTGGCCCCACTCCGGAGTCGCTGGAGCCTGCCCTCACGGGCGCCATCCAGTTCGATCGCGCCCACACTCCATCCACCAGCTTCTTTGCCGGTGGCACCAGCACCACCAACACCTACAACTTCGCATACAACCAGGGTTTTGTCACCGGCACGCAGCTCCAGTTTGGCTTCAATAACACCTACGCCTCCACTTCCAATAGCGTCACCCAATACAGCCCGCAGTTAAGCTCGAACTTCAAGGCCACGGTAACCCAGCACCTGTTGCAAGGCGCCGGCATCTGGGTCAATAAGCGCTTCATCTATCAGGCGCGCAACAACCGCCGCATTACCGATGCCTCATTCCGCCAGCAGATTCTCTATACCGTCAACCAGGTGGAGAACATCTATTGGGGACTGGTGCAGGCCTATGAAGACGTGCAGTCCAAGCAGCGCGCCCTGGCGCAAAGCACCAAGCTGGCCAGCGACGACCGCAAGCAGTTGGAAATCGGCACCGTGGCGCCGCTGCAGGTGATGCAGGACGAATCGAGTGTTAACAGCGACAAACAGGCTCTCATCAGTGCGCAGAGCAACCTGAATTATCAGCAGCAGATCATCAAGCAGGCCGTGGCTCGTAATCTGAATGATGCGGCGCTTTCCATCGCCCCGGTCATTCCCACCGACCGCGTGACCATCGAGGAGATTCCCGAGGAGAAACAGCCGGTCGAGGAGCTGGTGCAGGAGGCTTTTCAGCAGAGGCCGGAGCTGGAAGAGGCCGTGCTGGCGCTCCGCAACGATGAGATCACCCTCAAAGGTGCGCGCAGGCAGTTGTTACCCGTCTTCGACGTCTACGGATACATGGCAGGGCAGGGAATCGCTGGTTCGGTCAACCCCACTCTCAGTTGCAACTTTTATCCGCCCGGCAAATGCCCGACAAGCAATGCAAGCTTGCTGACAACCGATCCAGGTGTCTATATATACGTTCCCACCACCGGCTATGGAACCGCGCTGAACGGCGCTTTCAACAACTCGGCTCCCGACAAGGGCGTGGGCTTCAGCCTGAGTATTCCTCTCGGCAACAAGTATGCGCAGTCGGTGCAGGCGCGTTCCCTGATGGAGTACCGCCAGGCGGAGTTGCGGCTGGAGCAGCTCTACACCCAGATTCGCATGCAGGTGGTCAACGCGCAGTTCGCGCTGATCAACGACCGGGCGCAGGTTCAGGCTGCCATCGCCGCCCGTGACTACAACAAACAGAACGTCGATGCCGAGTACATCAAGCTGCACAATGGCGCTTCCACCATCGCCAATGTCATGCTCCAGGAACGCGGCCTGGCTACGGCGGAGGACAACCTCATCGCCGCCAACGCTGCCTACGCCAAGGATCGCGCCAGCCTCTACCAGATGCTGGCTTCAACCTTGCAGCACTACGGCATCAATCTGCAGGAAGCGGCTTCGGGCGAAGTGAAATCAGCGCCCGTCGTTCCCGGTGTAGCGCCTGCACAGAATAATACACAGCCCGCTGCCAACCCACCGGCAAAACCGTAGTTTTTTTAGTAGCAGGAATGAAAAGGCCCGGCTCATTGCCGGGCTTTTTCTTTTCATTTGCTCACTTTATGAAATGTCAGCCTGAGTGACCCTAAGCGTACCGGGGGCCCCAGTGACTCGGGGTCCCCGGCAAGCGATCTTTGCTTGTGGAATCATTGCTCTAAAAACCCAGGTAGCATGGCGTCAGCTGCCATGCTGCCCGGATTAATTCATTCATCGCATGTGAACGAACCGCTTATGCTGGACGCTGAATAGTCCTGCCAGAAGACGTAGTTCGTATGCGTGTAAGTGAAGGGATTGAAGTGCATATTCGTGAGCCAATGGCTGCCGCCGCCACACGTATTCTGCCACAGGTCGTTCTGAATGGCGTTTTCGCCGTCCTGGACGCTGCCTTCGTTAGCGAACCAGGCGCCCGAGAAGGTGTAGTTGATCGACTCATAGTTGCAGGTCACGGAGAAATTCACGTTACTGGCTGAATAGTCCTGCCAGAAGACGAAGTTCGTGTGTGTGTAAGTGAAAGGCTGAAAGCTATCAGTCCAGGTTCCATAGGACGGGCAGACCCTGGCGGCGGCCTGGGAAGCCAAGGCATATTCGCCTGCCGCCACGCTGGGCTCGTCAGCAAACCAGCCATTGAAATTGTAGGTCCTGGAGGTCGCAAATGCGGACGTCGCCGTCAGCATCAGGACCAGGACGATCCAGATAGAGATGCGTTTCATCAATGAAATCTCCTTTCGGTAGTCAAAAATCGTGTGAGTGAAACCCTTTCAATTTCAGGGCAGAATTCATCCGGCCGCAGCAGAGTTAGACGGGCTTTGACTCGGACGTCGGATTCCTCTTGGGGGTGGACTTGTCGCCTTTCTTTTCGCCACCCTCAAGCCTGCCCTTACCGCTCTCACGCATTTCCGGCCCCTTAAGATGACCAACATTTGCTGGGCTGTGTTTTGTCACGGTGCCGGGGTGGTGGGTTTCCGTCTTCTTGGGAGTATTCTTATCTCCCGTCTTGGTGGGTCCTTGCTGCTTTCCCTCGCCATGGTCGACAAACTTGGCAGTTTTTTCCTGGCCGCTTTCGGCCAATGAGACGGCTGGAGCAGCAAGCAGACATACAACGGCTAACGCAAAGAGCGTAACCGCATACTTGGGCGTTTTCAGCATAATCATGTTCTCCGATCTTTTGAGAGTGAATGAGGTGCCTTGCTTCGCAGGACACATCGATTGATTCGGTGGATTCGGGGGAGGAATCTCCTTCAATTCCGGAGACAGGAATCTCGTCCAATTCCCAGGACAGGAATCTCGTTAAATTCCGTGGACTATTATCTCGTTCAATTACGGGGAAGGGAATCTCGTTCAATTCCGATGAAAACAGTCTAGAATGATGATGCCAGGTTGTCAACTCAATTTAACAAAAATATTGCAGTCCACGGATTGACGCGGGTTTATGCACTCTCTTACCGGCGAAACAAGGGGTAGCCCATCCTTGACTTGCTCCCTACCGCTCCGCCACCCGATCCAGCAAATCAAAAAACTCCGGAAAGCTGATAGCCGCCGACTCAGCTCCCTGAATCAGAGTCTCTCCCTCGGCGCGCAGCGCGGCCACGCTGAAGGCCATGGCGATGCGGTGGTCGCCGCCGGAGTCTATCGTCGCGCCGTGCAGCCTCTGGCCGCCGCGCACATCCAGGCCGTCCTCAAACTCCTCAACCTCAGCGCCCATGGCGCGCAAATTCTTCGCTACCAGCGCGATACGGTCAGACTCCTTCACGCGCAGTTCTTTTGCATCGCGAATGCGGATTCCGCCGCGGGTGAAGGGCCCAATCGCCGCCAGCACCGGCAGCTCATCGATCAGTAGCGCGGCCAACGCCCCGGAAATCTCCGCTGTTCCCAGCCCTTCTGCTGGAGCTGTCACCTGCACCGTCCCCACCAGCTCTGCGTTCTTTTCCTCCAGATTCAAAACAGAAACGCGTACCCCCAGCGCCGTCAGCACATCCAGCAGCGTGGCGCGCGTGGGGTTCATGCCCAGCTCGCCCACTACCAGGCTGGAGCCGGGAAACAGCGCCGCTGCGCACAGAAAAAATGCCGCCGAAGAGATGTCGCCCGGAACAGCAGCCTCAATCGCATGCAGCTTCTGTGGCCCCTGAATCGAAACCGAATCCAGCGTTCGCTCGACCTTTGCGCCAAAGGCCCTGAGCGCCAATTCGCTGTGGTCGCGCGTGCGCACCGCCTCGCGCACCGTGGTCATGCCCGCCGTCTGCAATCCCGCCAACAGGATGCAGCTCTTCACCTGCGCGCTGGGGACCGGCGTGGTGTAATCGATGGCCTTCAGCTGCACGCCCTCAATCGTCACCGGCGCATGGCCCTCGGTCAACGTGAGCCGCGCGCCCATCGCCTCCAGAGGCTTGCGAATTCGCTCCATTGGCCGCCGCGAGAGCGACTCGTCGCCCACCAGCGTGAAACGGCCCTCCTGCGGCGCCAGCAGTCCGCTGATCATGCGCATCGTCGAGCCCGAGTTGCCGCAATCCAGAGGCCTCTCAGGCGGCCTCACCAGCCCGCCCACGCCCGTCACCTCCACCGAGCCGTCTTCCAGCCGCCGCACCTTTGCTCCCAGCGCCTCCATGCAGCTCAGTGTCGAGGCACAATCGGCCCCGGTAGAAAAGTTGGTAAACCGCGACGTGCCTTCCGCAAACGCCCCCAGCATTCCGTAGCGGTGGCTGATGGACTTGTCACCCGGCAGGCGCAGGCTGCCATGGACATTCTTTGCGGGGCGGATAATGCGTTCTTCAGTCAAGTCGGCTCCGGGGTAAAGTGCGGTCTCTTCGAGTTTACCGAATGCCATGGCCCCGGCATTTATCGTAGGAGAAATAATTTATTCCATGTAATTACGGGCCTCCCAGACGCAACAAAGAAAAAGGTAGGCAGCCATATTCTCCTTCGTGTATTCTCCATGCACCGGAATCCCCGGGGAAATCCCACGCATGCGTCATGCCGGGAGCCCTGATACCGGTATTTGTTTCCCCTGGAGGTACCTTCGAATGATGAAGTTACGATGCGGAGTTGTGTGCGCTTTGGCAGTGGTCTTTGCCGCTATAAGCGCGCTTGTGCTGTTGAACGGAAGTTCACTGCTTGCTCAAAACGTCTCTGGAACAACCAACAAAACCGAATTTGGAGTCAACACCACCACCTTTCAAACGCCGCAAGGCAGCATCCAGGTCAATCTTCCGGATGATGTTATGGCTGGTGACACCCTCTCTGGCACGGTCTATACAATTCCTTCCGGAAAGAACGCCAAACAACAGGCCAAGAACGCCGATGAGCTGAACGGCTACGTTGTTGAGGTCCAGAACCAAAAAACGCAGGTTTCCAAGAAAGTTTTGGAATGGACTGTCCCGGCAGGTGCGGCAGGAGCTACGGCATTCCTGATTTTGCGCAACAATGCCGGCAACGAGGTGGCGCGAACCAGCGTGCCTGTTTTGCCAGCCAGGACCGATATGCCCGCCACATCGGGGGCGAGCGGTTTTCATCTCCCCTCCGTCAGCCAGGCTAACCGGCCCATGAATATAGCAGGGCCCTTTGATGGCAAATCCGCCACCACGTCAGTGACCATCGGCGGAAAGCCGGCCCAGGTTCTGGCCGAGTCTCCCCGGAGAATCGCAGTGCAGTCCCCCAGCGATGTGGGCTTGCTACCGGTCCACGTGCAAAAAGGAGACGCCGTGGCGGACGGGACGGTGCGGAATCTCGGCATTCACCTGTCTGCGACGAACCCAAAACTTCTCAAAGACGAGAAGGCAACCCTTACCTTGAAGGCAAGCGGCCTCACAGATCTCAAGACGGATGTCCCCATCCGTCTGGTCAATCACAGCGACTCCGTGGTGGGATTGGAGGGCGGCGATAAGCAGACTGTCATCGTCCACCCTGCAGATGTGGGGCCCGAGGGAGTCTTCACGACAACGCGGACACTGACAGGCCGGGAGACCGGCTCCTACGACATTTCAGCCTTGATTGCCGAATCCATTCCTGCATTCGGCGGCGGCCCAGGAATGTACATAGCGAATAAGCAGGAAGGCTGGAAGCCGAAGTGCGAGGACTGTGCGGCGGGCAACGATAATGGTCCTGACACCATCAATCCAGGTATGTCGTGTACCGCTCCCAGCACCTGCGTGAACAACAACAAGAGTCTGCAGTGGGATATTGCCAACACGTGGTGCCGTAGCAGCAACAGCGATGTCTGCACGGGCGACTGCGGAAATGGCAATCACTGCGATGGAATTTATGACTCTACGAAATCCAACGGACTCTCTGTGACAGCAAACATCGTCGCAGCAAATCCGCTGAAATGTGTAGCCCCGCTGGTCACATGCGACGCACAGCTTGTGGTTGCCGCCGGTGGCACACTCGCATGTAAATGCAGTTGCAACCCAGGAAGTTAGGCATTACTTTCCGGCGCGGTAGCTCTGCGTTCGCTTTTTTGATCGCAAACTTCCCGCGCCGGAGATTCACTGCAATTGTGCGTCCGGCTCCTCTGGAATCGAGAGTCTGTCAACTGAAAACTGATGGCTGATGGACTTGTCTCCCGGCAGGCGCAGGCTGCCATGGACATTCTTTGCGGGGCGGATAATGCGTTCTTCTGTCAAGTCGGCTCCGAGAATGGGCGTTAATTCAAGTTTAGCAATGAAAGCAGGTAGAAATGGAACTGGGATCAAGGAAATAGGAAAATGCAACAATCAATTGCACTTCAAGACCTCTATCGCATGTTCTAGCCTTGTTCGGGTTTCGTCTGAGGTGCCCTTCGTTCCATCCCCAATTGCTTTGACCGACTCCTCTAGTGCAGCGCACGCATCCTTATCATCTGACTGCACAGCGAAGTCAATTGCGAAATCGGAAGGCGCAGTGCTGCCCAGCCCATATATATCTGTGAGAACTGAATTGGTTGTCTTTGGTTGGTTTAGCAATGTAGTATAGAGCATAACATATATCTCTTTTTGTTCTACTTTAATTGCATTTCTGACCTTCTGATTCATCGCTTCAATATCTCGTTTGACCTTCGGATTTGGTCCGTAATCAAAGTATGGATCTACTACTATATCTTCGACATTGCGACTGCCCTTATCGATTTGCTCAAGGTACTGTAACAGCTCTGTTACACACACTCGATCACAAGGAAGGGACTGAAGTGCCTTCGCTGCAGCCCTGCGAATATCGATAAGTGTCTCTAACTTTAAGAGCCCCGCTAGGAATTCGGGAATGTGTCGGTCATGTCTGACCTGGAGCTCGTGTATTGCCTCGACCTGAACAGATATTCCAGGAAATCCAGAATTTCTGGCAGCGAGTGCAAACAGCATTTTCTCCGCTTTATCCTCCTGATAAGAGCCAATTTCATGCACTGCCTTCACTGAAGAATCGGTATCGTGAAAATATGGGTAGACTCCGGACGCCTCATAATACAAACGCTCCAAGCGCAGATGGTTTTCAATTCGACGAACGGTTAGGAAAGTGACAGTACCGACCAATAGAATCCCTAGGATTCCAGCAAAGACCAGCCACTTTCTTCTAGAGTTAATCACTTAATCTCCTTACTCACATTAAAACTTGGTACTGCAAGTTTATTCACGATAGGCTATAAGCATAAAGCTGTCTTACCTGACCTTCAGCACAATGATCGTCTCATCATCAAACCGATCCTGATCGCCCTGGAAGCGGCTCACGTCGTCTAAAATTGCGTCGGCTATCTCCAGCGCGGAATGCTCGCGGTGGCTGCATAGTAATCCAGCCAGCCGTTCCTGGCCGTACATCTCTGCCTGCGCGTTCTCCGCGTCCAGTATCCCGTCCGAGATAAAGACGATCACGTCTCCTGGCTCTGCGGTCACGGTTAATTCGTCATAGATCACGTTGGGAAACATCCCCAGCGGAAAGCCCTCGGCACGCACAAGTATCGGCTCACAGGAGCGGCATAAAACCGGCTGCACCGCGCCGGAGTTGGCCACCTGCAAGGTGCGGCTCTCATCGTTCCACAGCGTAAACAGCATGGTCACGTACTGCGATTCCAGCATGCGTTCCTGCAAAGCGTCGTTCAGCAGGGCCAGCATCTCGGCCGGCTCAGGCCGTTGTTGCGCCGCCGAGTGCATAATGCCGCTTACCAGCGCGGCAAACAGCGCCGCCGGCGCCGCCTTGCCGCTCACGTCGCCCAGCACGATGGCCATGCGTCCCGGTCCGTACTCCACAAAGTCGTAAAGGTCACCGCCGATGGTGCGCGCGGGCAAAAACCGCGCCGCCATCTCTGCATTTGCCATCTCCGGCGCCGACGCAGGCAGCAATCGCAATTGCACCTCGCGCGCCATGGCGATGTCCCGCTCCAGTTGCGCCTCCTGGCGGCGAACCGCCTGGTAAAGTCGCGCATTCTCGATGGCAATGGCCACCTGCGCGGCCAGCGTGGTTAATACACGCTCATGCTCCTCGTTGAAAAATCCCACCCGCGTATGTTCCAAATCCAGTACGCCGATGATGCGCCCCTTGTGGAACAAGGGCACAATCAGCTCAGAGCGTGTCTCAGGATTTGTTTCCAGGTAGCGCGCGTCCTGAAGCACGTCGGGCACGTTCACCATCCGCCACTCGCGCACCGCCACGCCCACCAGCCCGCTGGCCACGGGAATCTGCCGTGATGGCGCATGCGCATGACCAAACCGCCAGGCGTAGCGTGTAATCAGCGTCTCGCCCTTCTCGTCCAACAGCAAAATGGAGAACATCTGGTAGTCGATCAGCCGGCGCAGCAGTTGGCCAACCCTTTCCAGCAGCGGGTCCAGTTCCAGAATCGAGGTCAGCTCTGTGGAAATCTCGTTCAGCACCGTCAGTGTCTGCGCCTGGCGAGAGACGCGCGCATAGAGGCGCGCATTTTCAATCGCCTGGGCGATGCGCGAGGCGGTCAACGTCAGCAGGCGCAGGTGCTCCGGGCGGAAGTAGTCTGCCTGCTCGCTCTCGATGTCCAGCACTCCGATCAGGCGATTCTTGGCGATCAGCGGCACCGCCAATTCGGAGCGCACCTCGGGATTCACCTCGACGTAATACTCCGCCATTGTAACGTCGTTCAGCAGCACCGGCTCGCGGGTCAGCGCTACCTGCCCCACCACTCCTCTGCCCATGGGAATGTGCAGCCGCTCCACCTGCATCGTGTGGCCGATCTGAAACCTCACCCGCATCTCCCGCGTGCGCTCGTTCACCAGTAAGATCGCAAAAATGCGGTAGGGAATCACGGCCTGCACCAGCTCCGCGGTGCGCTTCAACAGCGTTTCCAGGTCCAGCGTGGTGTTCAGCGCGTCGGCCAGTTGCATCATGTAGGCCACATCCGCTGGCTTCACGCGAATATTAGCAGGGTCCATATCCGCCCCAGCGCCCGCCGGCTCGGCAGGGCGATAGTCGCCCTCATACTCGGGTTCCGCGCGCGAAGATGATGAAGTGTTAGTCATATGTGTAGAAGAAAATCATATCAGTGCAGGGACTAGGGACTAGGGAATAGGGAATAGAAAAACGGCGCTCATCGCTTCAATTTCTTCATCATGGCAACGAGCATCCGTCCGATTTCGTCGCAAAGGCCTTCAGCCGAGCGTCGTGCATCCTCCGTGCCAAATCCCAGCGCCTGCGCAATCACAAGCTGCGTTTCGACTTCACAGTTTGAGCCTCTTGCATGACCGAGAAAAAGAAGATACTCTCCCTTCGTCGATCTGCCATAACCCTCTGCAATGTTGCTGGCGACAGAAACAAATGCTCGTCGAAGTTGATTAGTCAGGCCGAACCGCTCAGAATCCGGAAAAGATGAAGTGAGTTTATAAATTGCAACTGTCAGTTGAACCGCTCTCTGCCAAACGATGAGATCTCTAAATGACTCGCCCAAGCCCTGCCTCCTAGTCCCTAGTCCCTATTCCCTATTCCCTCGTCTTCACTCCGCTCCAAGCTCCCGCACAATGGCCACCGAAGCTGAAGCGCCGATGCGGTTGGCGCCTGCTTCCAGCATCTCCTTTACGTTGGCCAACGTGCGAATGCCGCCCGATGCCTTCACGCCGCATCGGTTGCCGGCTATGCCGCGCATCAGCGCCACGTCCGCCGCGGTAGCGCCGCCTGAAGAAAATCCAGTAGATGTCTTGATAAAGTCCGCTCCCGCCTGTATGGCCAGCTCCGATCCGCGCAGCTTCTCTTCCACGCTCAACAGTGCCGTCTCCAATATCACTTTAAGAATCGCGCCATGATGGTGAGCCACCGTGGCTGTGGTGTGGATGGCGTTCTGCACCGCATGGTTGTCGCCGCTCTTCAGCAGGCCGATGGGAATCACCATGTCCAGCTCGCGCGCCCCCAGCCTGCTCAGCGCCGCCGCCTCCTGGCGCAGCGTTGACACCAGCGACGCGCCCAGCGGAAAGCCAATCACCACGCCCACTGGAACGCGAGTGCCGCTCAACGCTCCCACCGCCGTTGAAACCCACACCGGGTTCACCATGGCGCAGGCAAAACGATAGCGAGCCGCCTCCCCGCACAAGCTCTCCACCTGCGCGCGCGTGGCGTCGGGCTTCAGCAGCGTGTGGTCGATTACCGCGGCCAGCGACTGCCAGTTCTTGAGCGTAGCCGCGGCGAACGCGGCGGAATCATAACTCCCTCTGTTCGACTCTTCATTAGCGTCCTGATGGAGGGTGGGTGCACTCATTTGTCCATGTTCCTCGCCGCGCAATGCCGCCCTCTACAGGCAGTTCAACGCGCTCTGCCATTAGTCAGTATAGTGTTTGCCGGCATAGGAAACAAAAAGCAGGTGCACCGGCGCCAGAACCAGCGCATTTGGATTTGTTAATGTGTACAAACATGAGCCTCTGAGGGAAGAACCCGCCGCTCCTTACTCCGGATGGTCGGGCGACATAATGCAGATGTCAGGCAGGTTCCGGTAGCGCTCAGCGTAATCCATTCCGTAGCCAATCACGAACAAGTTGGGAATGGAAAATCCCACGTAGTCCGCCTCGATTTTTTCCAGCCGCCGCGATGGCTTATCCAGCAGCACGGCGATGCGCAGTGTCTTGGGTTTTTGCTGCAAAAAAAGCTTGCGCAGGTAAGAGAGCGTCAGCCCGGTGTCCAGGATGTCCTCCACCATCAGGACATTCTTGCCCTCGATCGACTCATCCAGGTCCTTGACCAGTTTGACCGCGCCGGAAGACCGCTGCCCCTGCCCGTAGCTCGATGTGGCCACAAAATCAAAGGTGGCGTCGGCCTGCACAGCCCTCGACAAGTCGGCCAGAAACGGCGCTGCACCCTTCAGTATGCCTACCATTACCAGCTTCTCGCCGTTAATATCACGGGTAATCTGCGCGCCCATCTCGGCGACGCGCTCGGCAATCTGTTGGCGGGTATAGAGAATCTCAAGCCCTCGATAGTTGGTAGCCATGTAACCAGTATCGCCTGAACCCTGCGCCGCACGGCAAGCACGCCTGTGAAAATTCGGTTATTTCATTGCAGCCCGGGATGTTGCATGCTCCTTTCGACCTCGCCCGTCTATACTTGAAATGAATGATTCCTTATTTGCATATTTGGAATTTTAATCTGCCCACCTTTGGGCTGATGCTCTGGCTTGCCGTCATGGCTGCAGCTTTCGTTATGGACCGCAGCTTCCGCCGCGCGCGCGTTACGGCCGACGCCCTCAGCGTGGTAGCCGTCACCGTAGTGGCCGGCATCATCGGCGCCAAGCTCTGGCACGTCATCGATACCCCTTCTGATTTTCACTATTTGGGCTGGAGCGCGCTCTGGGATTCTGCTGGGTACGCCTGGTTCGGCGGCCTTTTCTTCGGCATCTTAGCGCTGCTCTTCCAGGGCAGGTGGACGAAGATCGGCATGTTGCGAATGTTAGATTTAGCCGCCCCAGCCGCCGCCGTCGGTCAGGGCATCGGACGCATCGGCTGCTTTCTCTCCGGCGACGGCTGCTACGGCATCGAGATAAAGCCGGTGCATCTGTTCTCTTTCACATTTCACCCTTGGGGAATGAGCTTCCCCAAAGGACTCGAGCCGGTCTTAGTTCCCGTCTATCCCACTCCGCTCTATGAGTTTGCCGCCTATCTGCTCATTGGCGGCTGGCTGTGGTGGCGGCTCGGCAAGCCCCATCGCACCGGCGCCATCGTCGGCCAGTACCTGCTGCTTAGCGGAATCGCCCGCTTTCTGGTTGAATTTATTCGCCGCAATCCCAAGGTGCTGTGGGGCTTATCCAATGCCCAACTGGCCAGCGCTGGCGCGGTTGTTGCGGGCATTGCCCTAATCTGCTGGGCCGCTACTCACCGAGCCACCAGACCCGATAAAGCCGCCCAGGCGCTGAATAAATCCGCATAGCAGTTTTGTTAAAGCTGGATTTCCTTCGGATTGTCAGACCAGGGATTGATAAGCGATATCTCACACGCCACAAAGTCTTTCACGTTGCGGGTTGCGACAGCCGCTCCGTGAACTCTGGCTGTAGCGGCAATTTGCGCATCCATTTCGTTGATGGGGCGGCCCAGGCGTTGCCGTGCAGAGAGGATTTGTCCGTAGTATCGTGCCGCGGCAAGATCGAAGCTGTGAATCTGACAGTGAAAATCCTCAATGAGCATCGCTTCGAAAGCTTCACGTAATTCATTTTGCCTTCGTCCTGGGGGCATCAACTCAATGCCGGAAAGCAATTCTGCCACAACCACTGAAGAGGTCCAGAACTCTTTTCTTGGGAGCGATTGAACCCATGCGGCCACGCGCGAATCAGGACGTGGCCGCATGATTTCCGAAATGACGTTTGTATCGAGCAGGATCATCAGTCGAAGGCGGGGATTGGTCTGGAAGATTTCCGGCGCGGCGGAATTTGGAGTTCTACGCCCCCGAAGGCGGCAAATCGCTTACGAATCGCGGTTCCCAGATCTTCCTCTGGAGATGCGGGACTGCTCGCTACTAATTCCACAAGTGCCTCCCGCACCTCCGCTTCCATCGAGCGCCCATTCAGCGCCGCGCGCACTTGCAGCCTGCGCTTGACCGTTTCATCGAGATTGCGAATCGTAAGAGTTGCCATGGATTAAGCATAGCGCAATTCCGCTAGCATTGCAAGCAATGCTAGCAATGACAGCACTGTCTTATTTCGCTACAGCCACTGCGTAAATGTCTGTGTTTCTTCAAGTTGCGGAAATAACCTCATGTGCATCTTATACATATACCTGCGTGTGCCACCTGTCACCGACCCCGCCAAGGATGGCCAGAGAGTATCTACACATGGCTGCGTTTGTCTCATACGGTGAAGCCCTTGCGCTCGGTCTGGCCTCTGGGCCAGCCTGCCTGGCAGCCTGTGGACCTGTGTTGATTCCTTCTTTGCTCACCGAACGCACAGGCTTTCGGCCTCACGCTCGCTATCTCTCCGCATTTCTGGCGGCGCGCCTCGTGGGATACATGCTCTTTGCCGTCGTCGCGTGGGAGCTTGGCGCGCTGGCGTCCATGTTGCCGGCCCCGCGCCTGTTGATGATGGGCGTGGTCTATCTGCTGCTTGCCTGCGTGCTGCTTTGGTATGCATACTCGGCCCGGCGCAGTTGCGCTCAACCCTGCGCGGATTCAAAACTGGTGCAAATCGGTGAAAGCAGAAATCGCGGCGTGGCCGGCGCGGCAGCCCTGGGTCTGCTCACCGGCCTGAATCTCTGTCCTCCATTCGTCGTTGCCGGCATTCGGGCAGCCCAACTGGGTAGCATGGCCGCCGCACTGGTCTTTTTTTTGGTATTCTTTCTGGGAACCTCCATTTGGTTTGTGCCCTTCGTGGGCCTGGGCTGCATCGTACGCAACCAGGCCATCATTACCGTCGCGCGCATGGCGATGGTGCTCATCGCGCTCTATTACCTCTTAATTGGAATCGCCATGTTGTTGGGGAAAAAGACTTATGGCTACTAACGCTCGCACTCTGACTCTCACCCGCCCGGCGCCGCGCGGCATCCTTCGCTCTCTGCTGCTCACTCTGCCTATCCTCATCTGGTCGCCGCTCATGTTATTGTTTAGCCCCGGTTCGAGCACCAAACCGGTTTGGCTGATCTCCAGCGCCATCACTGCGCTCTTCATGACGGCGCTCTTCTTCATGATGATGCGGACCCATAGCACCTATCACTGGCGTCGCATCTTCTTCGTGAGCCTTGGAATCCTCTTTCCTATTGAGTTTATCCACAACCTCTTCGTCATGCGCGGCTCCATGGGCATCCCCATCGAAGAGATGATTGCCGGCCGCACGCCCTTCTGCTTCATGCCCATTCCGCTTCTCATCCTGCCGGCCGCCTTCACCCGTACGCTGGTCTTTCCCGGTTCCATCACAGGCGGCATTGCCGCCATGGTGGGCCTCTGGCTGGCCCTTACGCTGGTCATGGGCAAAGGCTGGTGCAGCTACGCCTGCTTCTTCGGCGGAATTGAAGAAGGCGTGGCCGCTATTCCTCCGCGCGCCAAAATCCGCAAGCTCGACCCGCGCTGGCGCTACGTACCATGGGCCGTGCTGCTGGCCATGGTGCTGCTCTCGCTGGCTATCTTTGAGCCGGCCTACTGCATGTGGCTCTGCCCCTTCAAGGCCGTCACGGAGTACGTTGCCGCCCGCAGCACCATCGGCCTGATTCAGAACGTCATCTTTATCCTGCTCTTTGCGGGGCTGGTCATCGCGCTGCCCTTCCTGACAAAAAAGCGAACCCAGTGTGCCTGGTTCTGCCCCTTCGGCGCATTCCAATCCATCTTCAATAAGATCAGCATCTTTGAAATGAGAATCGACAAGGAACGCTGCAAGCCCTGTCTGGTCTGCCAGAATGCCTGCCCCAATCTCTCCCTGTCGAAGGAGTCCATCGCCCGCGGCGAGACCTTGCTTTCCTGCATGAAGTGCGGCGCATGCGTGGACGCTTGCCCGCGGCAGGCGGTTGTCTGGCATATCAAGGGAACTCAGATCGCCTGGAAGCCGGAGCGCGCGCGGCTCATGTTTCTCTACGCGGCCTGGGCCATGGCCATCATGTTCGGCGGCACCATCATCGCTCAGGGCATTGCCACCATTCTGCATTTTGTCGTCTAGGAGATACTGATGAAACTCCGTCCTATTCTCGGCTACACGGCGGCTGGTGCTACCTTGCTTGTGGCGCTGCTGACTCCATTTCTGCTGATGGACAGCTTCAGTAAGGGATTTATCGCTCTCGGCATGCACGTCGATGAGGTCTACACCGGCGGCCCCAAGGTCCGCACTATTCCCATGGGCGCTTACTCCATCGACGTTCACCGGCCTGTCTATCCGCACATGCTGCAATCGGAAAAACCCTTTGTACAGCTCGATTGGCAACCCGTGAGCGCCCTGCCGCAGCACATATCTGACGCGGTGGACATCGACGGCGATGGCCAGCCCGACGTACGCGTCAGCTTCGATGTGCCCCGCGATCCCAAAGCCCCGCTGCATGTCGATGTGGACTCCCTCAACCCTCGCTACGAAGCCGTGCAGCACGCCGGCAAAGAGAAATACTCCCGCCTGATTGTGCGCGTGGACGATGCCATCCTGGTGCGCGTTCCGCTCGGGAAGCCCTAGTAGGCAAGGATAAGTTTAGGGGCATATATGACTCGACGGGTAGTTGTTTTCGCTGTTCTTTTCTCACTCGCCGCTATGGCTGCGTGGGCGGATGATTTGGATCGGACGGATTCATACACAATCATTATCGGAAACGTCGGGAACTCGGACCACTACATCAGCCCACTGATGATTAGCACTACGGATGCAGGTATAGAAAGGGGAAGAATCTACTATGTAAAAAATTGGGGCATTGACTTTCGTGGCGATACTTGCGTTGTAACAGCAGCAATGATGAAGAAGCTTATAAAGGCAATACGCGCGACCCCTACGGATGGAGTAGGCGTACTGAAGTCATTTGGAGTCATGCTATTTACTGTCCTGCACTCGGATTCGACATCCCAGAGTATACTCCTGGGCAGAGCAAATGCCATCGCACTCCTCAAATCGCTTGAGTCCTTGTGTCAGAATGGTCCCTTGCAGAAAGATCTAGAAGATCTCCGAGATCAGGTAAATACATATGGTCATGGGCCGCCAGGAACCGACTGAGCTAACAATCCGCGTACGTTACGTGCCAAGATACTGCAATACATGTAGATGAAAAACTCAATCCGGAGGGAGGCGGGGGTTTCAACCCTCGCATATGGCAGCCGAGCTTTCTATAACCCCTACAGCCGCTTGATAAACGCCTGCGCCTCTTTCAGATGCGGGAACAGCTTTTCCTCGGCTTTGAACTCCCGCGGGTGCACGCATCGCCGCAACCCGCGCATCTTCACCGGATATTTCAGGTGCAGCATCTCGTGGAAGAGCAGATATTCAAGGGCGTAGCGCGGGCTCGACGGCCGGTCGAAGACGCGACTCACCACGATGGTGTTGTGGGCGGAGTCGTAGTGACCCAGCGCCCGCTTTGCCATGCCCTCGCTCCAGGTCAGTTGCGGCCGCCCCAGCATCCCGCCGAAAAACTTCGCGTTCAGCGAGTCGAAGACCTCCTCCAGATGGTAGTAGCGCCCCTCCGGTCCTGAGAACCGCTTGCTGCCGCGCGCGCCGCGGATCAGCTCCGTCTGCCGGCTCACGGCAGCGCTCGACGAAAACCGCTTGTAGCGCAGGTTGTGCGCGGCGTCGATAGGCTTTTTGTAGAGTTTGGCCAGCAGAATGTGCGCGATGGCGCGGATTACCGTCTCCGGCGCGCCCTCCAGCAGATCGGAAAGGCTGACAGTAATCTGACCTTCACGCAGCCAAATCCGCGTATTCAGCGAGGTAAACCGCCGGAAGCGAACCGTCATGGGCGGCATCGGCGCTCTGGGGCGCAACGCCCGGTACTCCTCCTGAAAAATGGAAACTAAATCAGCAGCCACTAAATACAGCTTACAGCCATCAGCCAACAGCTTACAGTTTGAGATGGTGTCCTCAGAGTGCGCTGCTGATTCTGCCGATCTTAGTGTGCAAAATTGGACAGTTGGCAGCTTGACTGGGTGGTACAAATATTCGCATGCTTGATGACAACCGTAATGGAATTCAAATATTAAGTGTCGAAAAGGACGGCGATGACGGCGTGATTGTGGCGTTCACAGACGGGACGACGGGCGCGTATGTAGTGGAGGAGCTGCTAGAGCTGAGACCCCGTCGACAACTAGGCAAAAAGCCAAAGGGCCAGAAGCATCCGCAAATCCCAACATCGCAATAATAGGACACTACCCAGATTGCCGGTTGACTGCAATTGTAGGCTGACGGCTGATAGCTGACGGCTGATAGCTGTTTTATTTCTTCTCTAGTACTATCAACCTCTGCCGCGCCTGCCACTCCTGATCGGGATACTTTCCGGCGGATGCATCCAGAAAATGATGGTAGTAAGCTGCTGCCCGCGCTTTTTCGTGGAGCGCATCGTAGCTGATCGCCCATAGGAAGTAGGTCGATGGAATCTCGGGCAGATACTTTGACCGCATGGTCAGCGCGTGAATCGTAATCGCGGGCTGGCCGGTCCTCGATGCCACAAAGGCCAACCCGCTCCAGCCGTCAGCGCTGGCCGGATTTAGCCGGGTCGCCTTGTCAAAAGCCGCGAAGGCCTCGGTATATTTGAGCTGCCTGACCAGGTTCTGCCCATGCGCCACCAGAAGCACCGGATCATCGGGGCTGGCCGCGAGCAGCGAGACGTACAGCTTGTCTGAGCCCGCTGCGTCTCCGGCGTCGTCCAGCACGGCGGCCAGCATGCGCGTAATGGCCGTGTCCTTGGGGTGTGCCTCGTGCAGCTTCTGAAACAGCGGCACCGCCTCGGCTTTGTCCTCGGCGGCCAGCACGGTAGCCAGTTGCGTGGTCAGCACCGTGTCCTCGGGAGATTTCTCCAGCGCCGCCCGCAACAGGCTCTCCGCCTCGGGATACTGCTTGCGCGCAATCAGCAGGTGGGCCAGGCCGGCGTTGGCCTGCGCGGACTTCGGATCCGCGGCCAGAATCTGGCGATAGGCCTTCTCTGCGGCGTCAAGCTGGCCAGTCTGCTCGGCCAGGCTTGCAGCCAGCAGCGTGTCTGCCGGCGTCTCCGGCGAGAGCTTCAGCGCCTCCAGCAAATCCTCAGAAGCCTTGGCCGGATCATCTTTTCGGTCAATCTCCGCCAGCGCCCGCCACGCGCGTGCCTTGGCGGCAGGACCGGCCACTCCGGGATCCAACTGCGTAGCCGCCACCAGCTCCGGACGCGCCTCAGTGAGTTTTCCCATCCGCGCCAGCAGCAATCCCAACTCAACGTGTGCCTCAAACGACTGCGAGTTCGCTTCCACCGCTCGCCGGTAGAACCCTGCTGCGGCCTCCAGCCAATTTTGCGCATCGGCCACATAGCCTGCGTCAAACAGCGCACGCGCATCGCTTGGGTGGGCCGCCAGCCAGGTGTCCAGCTTGGCCCCAGCCGCCTTCCAGTCAGATTTAGTAATGGATTCCTCCGCCGCGGCTACTTCATCGGAGACAGTACGAGTCGTGGCGGCCGCGGACGTGGCCTCTGGCGCCGGCCTCACAGGTTTCTGCACGGTACTCTGCCCATAACCTGCAACCGATGCCAATAGCAAAACAATAAAAGCGAAACGAAGCACGGAATACCTCACTCATAGTTTACCGGGGCAGGCCTTTGCCGGGGCTGCTGAGAGTTCGACGTGGGTAAGCAGAGGAGGGAATCGCGTAATCTTCGGATAGAGAGCTATATAGACCATGATTATATGCAGAGCTAAACTGACCAGCACGAAAGGCTAGAAAAAAAGTACATTCGTAATTTGAACTACGTTGGTAAACAGGAGTTAACATGCAAACGCGATTTGAAAATCCCCAAGCAGTGAAGCTGGATGAAGAGACAGTTTCGAATCCATCACCGCAGATGAGGATTAACTGCGTTGCCGAAAAGGCTGCGTACAAATCCACGAATGTCGAACAGCATTTCAACAAGGGCATTAACGAGCTCTTCTCGAAGTATTTGGTATCTCGGAACTTTCAGTCCCAATAGACCTGCGCCTCAGATGTCCTCATGGCGCTTGAGGGCGTGTTGAACCGCAAACAAGCGAAAGAATCGAGGAGCCGAATCTCTACCGAGTTTCCCGGCTTGCGGCCTCAGATCCAAATCACTGCATGCATTTAGGTGTGCCGCGGCCTGGTGTCGAGCCTGGCCTCCGCCGCCTTTCAGTCAGCGGCCACAACGATAATGATTAGCCTTTGCTCAATATAGAATGAACATTAGTCCGCCTTTCAATCGCACAGCCTATCTGCGCGCATAGCCTATCCGCCGACCGGAGCGAAAATATTTCTTAACAATCGAAATAATCATATGCTATGGTTATCTCATTCAATCGGAGGAGCTTCCCCTCTTCCGGAGGTCCAATGCAAAGAATTCACTGGCATTTCAAGCGGCCTGCGGGCTCGCTGTCTCCCCATGCAGCCCCTACCGCCCAGGAGGGAACTGTGCAACAGCCGCCTGCCGCAGCATCCGACGCTTTGCCGGGGGCGAGCGCCTGGCTCGGGGCGCTAAAGTTAACCGCATTCCTTGCCGTTGCCGGCTTCATCGGAAAACTGGCGCTGCAACAGTTCATGGGTATTGAGCTGAATCACTGGACCGCTCCCGATCTAAGCCACTTCGCCGGACGTTGGGCGATGGACACATTGAGCGTGGTCATGGAACAGCTCCTCGATCACCCTATCCTTTTCGGTATTCCCGTGCTTCTGTTGCTTGTTCCCCCGCTCTTGTCCTTTTACCTTCCACGCACGCATTCTGCCCTCAGGCTCACAACATACTTGAGCGTGGGTATAGCCACAGTAGGGCTGCTTTTTGTCTTGTTCTGGTGCGAAATGCCCACCGCCGATATGAATGGCTGGCCAACGCAGGATTTAAAGGTGCAACTGGACCCTCCCGGCAAAGGTCTGCGCGCGGCGCGTGTATCAGATCTGAAAGTCACGTTGCTCGTTTCTAAAATGGAAGGGGTGGCAAAGCAATATGGCACATATTGTAGTAAATCCGTACCCGATACTTTAAGGCCGCATTTGAACGCCGCGCTTCCCGTCCAGGCCGCCATAGACTACCTGAATGCTCTGTACGCCTGGTCCGTCATATTCTGTATTGCCGGATGGCTGATTCTCTATCTACGCGCGCCGGTCGAGGATGCAGCGCTCATTGACGAGATATTCAGGGGAATCAGAATCTTTTCGTGTGTGCTCCTGCTTCCCCTGGTAAGCTGCATGATTCCGTATATGTACGGCAAGATGATCTACCCTACAACCTTTCCCGTGGTCACTATAACTTATACGAACGGGGAGGTCAGCAAGGAGATGCTCTTGATGGACGAGACTGACAAGGATGTTTCTCTCCTTTCCACGGATGGGTCGACAGCCTTCGTCGTGCATCATCGTCGCGATGATGTCAAGAGTATGCGGCAATACGGATATAGAGACCTTTTCAATGAAATCTTGCTTAAGTGCAACTGGGCGCCGCCGTCCAGCGGCAAGGAAAATACACAGAACTGATTCAAACCATGGAGGTCCTATGAGCTTTTTTCGTCTTTGCGTGTCATCGATTTTCGCGCTTTGCGCCGCCGCCGCCATGGCGCAGACGCCCACCAGTGTGCGCATTCTCCGGTTTCCTCAAAGCGCAGGCTCCCCGGTTACGAAAATCGCGCAGACGCCGCTCATGGTTGCCTATGAAGGGCGTATTGAAAATGCCAGAAAAATCTATGTCCGCGTCTTTCGCGATAGCCTTCACGATCTCACGGTTACCTACCCGAGCGGGGTCAGGGCCGGGCAGTGCGTTCTCTACACGCACAGCAGCCGATTTCCCGTCTTCCACTCCGGCGATGGTCAGTTGCTCATCAACGATGTTATTGATTTCTTTGAAAACGGAGGCCGCGATGATCAACATCTGACGCTGGTATTTGAGGAAGGCGAGGACGCGGATGCGAATAAGCCCCTCAAGCTTTCTCGTGATGGCGTTCAGCAATATTTTGGAAACGCATTGGAATTGACATTGCGTGCTACCCAGAAGCAGATCGCAGCGTGGCAGGCAAGGGAAGAAAAACGTAAAGCCGAGTTGCTGGCTGCTTCGCCTGCCGCCCGCCCGGCAGCAAAGCACTTCTGGAACCTGTCTACGGTCAGTGCCGCAACCACCACCTCTGCCATGCCTCCGCCGCCACCGCCGCCGCCCGCGTCGTCCGTCTCCTCCTTTGTCACCGGCCCCTGTGAGAAGGTCGTCGTACTGCCCTTCACGCCCCTGCATATCTCCGAAGATGCGCAGTCAAATCCCGAGGCCCTTTCTCCGGTCGCGGTTAAGGATTCGCACGCCTGCGGAGAGTGATCCGGCTTCGCCACGAGACTCTGGATTCCTGGTCGGGTGCTCCATCTTCGACGAGTTTTGTGCGGTTACAGAATAAGTTTGCTATCCCTCAAACTCAACTCAGAAACGGTAGACGACGCCTCCGGAGTAGCGCATACCCTGTGCTGTGATTCGTATGCCGGAAAAAGCGGGTGAGTAAGAATGGGCAGCGCTCCGCGGGCTTGGTGCGACCGGCACGGCAAGTCCACCAAGAGCGTCCAGTGAAATCTGTTCGTTGAAGTACTCCACTTGCAGCGGACGAACCCAGATATGCTTGCTCAACTTCACATCGAGGCCGCCCCCGGAAGCCATGGTAAACGGGTATGTAGTACAGGTCGGCGAGGTGCCTGAGCCGCAAGGCTCGCCAGCGTCTGACGTGATCGTCATATGAGTCGTGCCAAACAGTTGATGAGCAAAGAAGCTTAACCGCGAATTTCTAAGCCCAAAACGCCCGGAAGGGCCAAACAGAAAAGCCTGCGTGCTGAAGGTGGCGCCATCCACATCGTTGCTGTACCCGGCCACTTCGGCGGTCGCGCCCAAATGCCGTGTGAAGTTGTAGGTGATGGCGCCTTGCCCGCCATTCAGATTCATTGGAAAGGGAGCTTCATTCGCAACATAGATTCTTGAAAATGAATATCCTGCGAATATATCCCATCTGTCCACAGATGTTGGCCTCGATTCCTGGGCCGATGCAGCGGACAGGAAAAACGCCAACACAACGACAAATCCGATCATCTTGCGCATCAAAAGCCTCCTCTGCTGCTCAACAGCAGTTGTTCTGGACCTCGGCTTGAGTGGCTGCCTCACGGGGTTCCTGCACATGGGGAAGGATGGCAGCACTTGGTCAATATATCGTTGATCCGGAAACATCCTCTGTGTTAACAACAGATCAAACAATATCGAGGGCGTGCTGTTTCCCATATCGAATCGCATTCCCGATAGCGAACGGTATTTGCCTGGGGCCTCCGATGGCTGATATGAGATAGTGGGGTAGTTTGAAGAGTATGAGCTTCACAAGTTGCGGATATACTCCTGTTTTGTGTCAGGGTATGACTTCAGTCGTGCCGAAATAGCTGTAAAAGAGCCATGAGCTGTAGCCCCTGAAGGTATATTCGCTGTGCCGACATGACTTGTGTAGAGATTCCTTCGAAGAATTACTTTTGTTCGTATACTGGACCATTCGTTGCTTGTATTGGAGGCTCTTTATAAGGTCCTACAACACTTCTTGGCCAGTCAATCACAAAGTTATGATTTGGATTGTTGGTTCTAAAACGCTTCTCAGCCTTGATACGAGCATCGTTATCATTTGCAGCAGAAAAGTCATCGAAATAGAATAAATCCCATTTATGAGCTGGACTATGGTATGCAATTGAAGCACGGTAATCAACTGGGCATGGGGTTGGAGGTGGTGGTGGAGGTGGCATGTGATAGGGAGTAGATAGCCAGATGGGAAGTATGAGGAAGATAAGTGTACAAACACATAATGCGAGGTCGGGAATGGTTCCTTTTTCGAATTTGCTCTTTCTCGCAGTTACTTCCGTCAAGTCAGGTCCTTGTTGATTGGCCGGCTCCTGAATGGGTTGTGTAGGTATCCCGAGGGGATGTTCACGAAGCATTATGATTGCATTTTCAACTGCTTCATCTAGTTGATTATCATCAAATGATTGTTGATTGTAAAAAAGATTCTTAATATCGTGAATGGCCTTTTTTTCGGTGGCTTGTTTGGCTAATTCGGCATTGAATTTGGTTCTTTCTGTTGCGAATCGCCTTCTAGTTGAGAAAATGATACTGAAAGCGATTAGGAAGACATCGCAGATAAGGAGAAAGAATACCCATGTAAACTTTAGTTCTCTGCTCGAGTTCAATAGAATAATTGTGTTCTCGTTATAAGCCATAAATGCCCAGAGTATGAAACTGAAGAGACCGAGTGCCAGATCCATGTGGATTTGAATCAGGTTTTGGAACTTCCAATCGATTCGTCCCGTGGCTATCCCAAATGCCACGCCAAGTAAGGCGACAGCAAACGGAACATAAACAGGCACATAGCTCTCGTTGTGACTTGTGTTGCTGGCATTCGTACTAATAGCAACACCTCCCGGTTGTCCTCCCTGTGGCGCAGACGGGGGCGCAGCTTGTGCGTATGCAAGAACCGTTGACAACAGAAAGAACAACGCCGTTAGCGACAATAGGATCAATCTGGGAGTTTTCCACAGAAGAGTGCTTACATGAATAGGCATTGTATTCCTCACGATTTTGTACGTGTTGGGATAATAAACCCTTGATTCTAAGGTAAGCAATCACTTTTCTTATTCTCCATTGATCCCGATTTCCCATAGCCGCCCGTTCTCATTCAACCCGGTCGCAGCTTATCCCCGATGCACCAGGTCCTATAATATAGAATGGCCATTTGCATCCCGAGCCTCACTGTGGGCTCGGGAACGCTATGGGCAACTTTTAGCCCGGTGACTTCCCATTGAACGACGCCATCATCATCCGCGGTGCGCGGACCCATAACCTGAAGAACATCACCTGCGAGATTCCCCACGGCAAGCTGACGGTCATCAGCGGCGTCTCCGGCTCGGGCAAATCCTCGCTGGCCTTCGACACCATCTACGCCGAGGGACAGCGCCGCTACGTCGAGTCGCTTTCCGCCTACGCCCGCCAGTTTCTGGAGCGCATCGAAAAGCCCGACGTGGACGAGATCGACGGCCTCGCTCCGGCCATCGCCATCAAGCAGAAGAACACCACGCGCAACCCGCGCTCCACCGTCGCCACGGCCACCGAAGTTTACGACTACCTGCGCCTGCTCTACGCCCGCTGCGGCACCGTCCACTGCGTCCACTGTGACGGCCTTGTCAAGCGCGACTCCATCGACGAGATAGCTGAGGCCACTCTGGCGCTGGGTGAGGGAACTCGCCTTAACGTGCTCTTCCCCGTGCGCCACGCCGAGCCCACGCCCGAATCCGAAGCCAAGCCCATTCGCCGCGCCGTCAAATCCTCAGCCAAATCCGCGCACAAACCCGCATCCGAATCTCCTCTCACCGAAGCCCTCAAGGCTCGCCTCATCGAACTGCGCGCCTCTGGCTTCAACCGCCTCTACCAGCAGGGAAGCATCTTTGAGTTTTCCACTCCCGAGTCACTCCTCGACCTGGACTTCACCCTGCCTGTCTTCGTCCTCCTCGACCGCATCGTCGTCAGCGCCGACAACCGCGCCCGTATCGTAGACGCCGCCGAGATCGCCTATCGCGAGTCCGGCGAGGTCATCTTCGAGGAACTCCCGACAGACGAAGCCGCCCCGCGCCCCCGCCACCGCTTCAGCGCCGCCTACGAGTGCAAGAGCTGTCATCGTCCGGGCTGCGAGCCTGAGCCGCGCCTCTTCAGCTTCAACAATCCCTTCGGCGCATGTCCCCGCTGCCAGGGCTTCGGCAACACCATGGACTTTGACCTCAACCTGGTCATTCCCGACAAATCGCTTACCCTCGCCGCAGGCGCCATCGATCCCTGGAACCGCCCCAAGTACCGCCCCTGGTTCACGGAGTTTCGCCGCCACGCAGCGGAGCTGGGTGTTCCCCTCGACGTGCCCTGGCGCGACCTGCCCGAAACCGCGCGAGAAATCGTTCTGCGCGGCAAGGGCGCATTTGTCGGCGTCTATGGTTTCTTCGCGCAGATGGAGCGCAAAAAGTACAAGCTGCATGTCCGCGTGATGCTCAGCAAGTATCGCGGCTATGCCGAGTGTCCTGACTGCCGCGGCCAGCGCCTCCGCGCCGAAGCCCGCAGCGTCCGCCTCAACGGCCAGAGCATCTGCCAGGCTGCCGCGCTCACCATCGCTGAAGCCAAAGACTTCTTTACCGCGCTTCGTCTCTCGCCCATGCACGAGGAGATCGCCGGCCCCATCCTTGAAGAGGTTCGCCAGCGCCTCAGTTTTCTCGACGCGGTCGGCCTCGATTACATCACCCTCGACCGCCTCGCCTCCACGCTCTCCGGTGGTGAGGCGCAGCGCATTCAGCTCGCCACCTCGCTCGGCTCGCAACTCGTCGGCGCGCTTTATGTTCTCGACGAGCCTTCCATCGGCCTCCACTCCCGCGACACCGCCCGCCTCATTCGCATTCTCAAAGAGCTGCGCGACCTGGGCAACACCATCCTGGTCGTCGAGCACGACGCCGACATTCTCCGCTCCGCCGACCATCTCCTCGATCTCGGCCCCGGTGCCGGCGAGCTGGGCGGCAAGCTCCTCGCTGAAGGTCTTCTCGCGGAGATCGAGGCCAATCCTGCTTCGCTCACCGGCCGCTATCTCTCCGGCCAGCTCTCCATCCCCATCCCCGCGCGCCGCCGTCCGCCTGGCCGCGAGCGTCTCATCCTGCGCGGAGCCACCGCCAACAACCTCCACTCCCTCGACGTCGAAATTCCCCTGGGCATGTTGGTTGCCATCACCGGCGTCTCCGGCTCCGGCAAATCCACGCTCGTCCATCAAATCCTTTATCGCGCCGTCGCCCGAGCGCTCGGCCAGTCCGACGGCGCTGACCCCTCCAGCGTCTACAAATCTCTCACCGGCGTCGAGCGTCTCAACGATGTGATTCTTGTCGATCAAACCCCCATCGGCCGCACGCCGCGCTCCAATCCCATCACATACATCAAGGGCTTCGACCTGGTCCGCGAGCTCTTTGCCGCGCAGCCCGAGGCCAAGCGTCTCTCCCTCACCCCCGGCCACTTTTCCTTCAACGTCCCCGGCGGCCGCTGCAACACCTGCGAGGGCGACGGCACGGTCACCGTCGAAATGCAATTCCTCGCCGACGTCGAGCTGCCCTGCGAGGACTGCAACGGCACCCGCTATCAGGCCCGCATCCTCAACGTCCCTTACAAGGGCAAGAACATCCACGAAGTGCTGCAAATGACCGTCAAGGAAGCTCTGCGCTTCTTTGCCGGCCAAACTCGCCTGCTTGAAAAGCTCGCCGTTCTTGACGAGATCGGCCTTGGCTACCTCCGCCTCGGCCAGTCCGCCACCACTCTCTCCGGCGGCGAGGCGCAGCGCGTCAAGCTCGCCGCTCACCTCGCCCAGGTCCGCGCCGTCAACGCCACTGCCATGCCCTCCCAGGCCAGCCGCGTCCTCTACATCCTCGACGAGCCCACCACCGGCCTCCACTTCGACGACGTCTCCAAGCTCCTCACTGCCTTCCGCAAGCTCATCGACGGCGGCGGCTCGCTCATCGTCATCGAGCACAATCTCGATGTCATCAAATCCGCCGACTGGGTCATCGACCTCGGCCCCGAAGGCGGCGAAGCCGGCGGCAAGATCGTATGCCAGGGAACCCCCGAAGAGATCGCAACCAATCTCCTCTCTCACACCGGCCAATGGCTCGCCCGCGTGCTTTGATTGTCGCTTGCTTTTGCTAACTCGCTAACTCGCTGACTCGCTGACTTGCTAACTCGCCGCCCTCTCTCCCGCCCCCATCAATACCAGCGAACGTTGCGCAAAAGGCGAATAGACTAGCGGCGTCATGCACGCCAGCGCCAGCCCAAAGTTGATGTGGTGCAGCAGCAGGAAGGGCGAAAGCGCCCATAGCTCATCGAACACCAGCAAAAACGGCCAGATTTTCAGAAACTTCCCGCGTGCCCCCGGCGCGTGGAAGAGCGTGGCGGAAATCACAAAGAGGCGCACAGGAATCAAAATCGCGGCAGTCACAATCAGAAGAACGAACACATCAGTCGCCCTCGACAAAGGCGAAAACAGCTCCTCAATCTCCGCCAGGTTTGCCAGCGCCCCCACATAAAATCCCAGGTACATGATCTGCAACAGCACGAAGAGCGTCGTCACCACGCGATGCGAGGCCTTGGGAAGTTCCTCCGGCGTGGCCAGAATCCGAAAGCCAACCTCCATCGCAGGCCCCGCTTCCGTCTCCGCCGAATCCTCCTTCTGCGCCCTCGCCGCCGGGGCAGGGAACTCGGCCCTTCGACGGTCCGCGTCTTCCCCTGCGCCAATTCGCTCCACCGGAGCCACAAAGCGATAACCGCGCCGCGCCATCGTCTCCACAAATCGCGGATTCCCCGCTGTATCGCCCAGCGCCTCGCGGATGCGGTTGACCGCCGAGTTCACGCCATGCTCGTAGTCGACAAAAGTTCCGTCAGGCCACAGCTCCCGGCAAATATCCTCTCTCGTCAGCAGTTCGCCGGGCCGCTCCAGCAGCATGCACAGCATCTGAAACGGCTGCGCGTGCAGTTTGACGCGGAGTCCCTGCCTGCGCAGCTCTCCCGTAGCGGTGTCCGCTTCAAAAACCCCAAAGCGATAGCGCCGTGCTGGCCTCTTGTCTGTCATGATTCTTGTTCAGTGTACCCGATCGCAAGTTCAATCCCAATCGTTTACTCAATGTACAACTTTTATCAACTATAACTGCAACAATCACTTAAGGCGTGACAAACAATCTTCAACAAGTGATATTCCTTGCATTGCTTCGCAGGCCGGTCTCAGGATAAGGTGCTGTTCATGAAGCAACATCCATCAAATTCGCTGAGATTATCCGTTCTCTGCGGTCTCATGCTCCTATCTGCAGCGCCCTTGAGCCTCACCGCTGAACCCGCGCCCGCCGCTCTTTCAGCCTTCAACTCCTATATCAGCGCCGTTGAATCGCGCCTGGCTCAGCAGCATCGATCGCCAAACGGCTTTCTCGCTCCCGTATCTCCAGCCGAGCAGAGCGAGATGCGCCTGCGCAAGGGAGAGTTGATCATTGAGCAGATTACACCCTCCACTCCGGTGGATCTGCCCGGAGCGATGCTGCACCACTGGCGCGGCACGGCCTTCGCACCCGGAGCCACAGCCGCTGACTTCGAGCGTCTGATGAAGGATTTCAACGCCTATCCGCAGCACTATTCCCCTCAAGTCCTCCAGGCAAAAATCCTCTCTCAGCAGGGCGATCATTTCCAAATCATGATGCGCGTCCGCCAGAAGCACATCCTCACCGTGGTCATGGATACAACCTACGACGTCAACTTTGCGCGGCTCGACGCGACGCACGGCTACAGCATCTCGCGCAGCACGCAAATCTCCGAGATAGACTCGCCCGGCACTGACCATGAGCGCGCGCTTTCTGCGAGCGAAGAGCACGGCTACCTCTGGCGCTTGTACACCTACTGGAGTTACGAGGAGCGCGACGGCGGCCTCTACATGCAAATCGAGTCCGTGTCGCTCACGCGCTCCATTCCCACAGGCCTCGGCTGGGCGATCGGTCCCTTCGTCTCCAGCGTTCCTCGCGAGTCGCTGGAATTCACCTTGCGTTCCACCTGCAACGCTCTGCGTAGATAACGCGAACGAATCATAACTCGCTAACTCGCTGACTTTCTAGCTCCGCTAACTCCGCTAACCCCGCTGGCTCGCTAACTTACTGCCTTTGGAAAGGAAACAACCATGTCCACGCAATCCGCAACAACGAATCAAGCAACCTTTCAATCTGCGCGCCGCATCAACCAATCCCTCACCGCCCCCCTCGAAAAACGCGCCCTGCTGTGGATGGCATCACACGCGCCGCGCTGGCTCACCTCCGACCAGCTCACCCTCCTCGGTCTCAGCGCGCAAATCGCCGCCGGCCTCTTCTACGCACTCTCGCGCTACAACCGCTACGCCCTGCTTCTGGTGATTCTCTGCCTCGCGCTCAACTGGCTCGGCGACTCGCTCGACGGAACTCTGGCCCGCGTGCGCCATCACGAGCGTCCGCGCTACGGCTTCTACGTCGACCACATGGCAGACATCTTCGGCTCCGTCGCGCTCATGTCCGGCCTCGGCTTCTCCGGCTTTCTCCACTGGCAAACAGCCATTGCCATGCTCGTAGCCTTTCTCATCCTCTCCGGCGAAAGCTTCCTCGCCACCTATTCGCTCTCCCGCTTCCAGCTCTCGCAGGGCATCTTCGGCCCCACGGAGATTCGCATCCTCCTCGTCATCGGCAACCTCGCGCTGCTGCGCAATCCCTACGCCAGCCTCTTCGGCTACAAAATCCTGCTCTTCGACCTCGGCGGTTCCATCGCTGCCCTCGCCATGTTCGCCACGGCGGTTCACGTCACTCTCCGTCACACCGCGCAACTCTATCGTCAGGAGCCGTTGCCGTGAGCACTTTCATTCGCTGGATCAAGTTCAATCTCGTCGGAGCCGTCGGCATGGCCGTCCAGCTCGCCTCGCTCGCTCTCTTCAACCGCTGCTTCGCGGGCCATTATCTGCTTGCATCCGCCGCGGCCCTCGAACTCACCCTGCTGCACAACTTTGTCGCTCACCTCCACTACACCTGGCGCGACCGCCGCGACACCTCCGAACTGCTGGCTCAGCTCCTGCGCTTTCATCTCTCCAACGGCCTGGTCTCCATGCTGGGCAATCTCGCCCTCATGCGCCTGCTGGTCGGCGCCGCGCATCTTCCCCTGCTCGTCTCCAACATCATCGCCATCCTCTGCTGCTCCATCCTCAACTTCTGTCTGGGACACAACTGGGCCTTCGCCGCACGCTCGCAGACATCGAACGCTTTACTTTGAAAGCGCGGCTCGCCCGCGTCATCTAACCGTCGCTTGATTTTGCTGACTAGCTGACTTGCTGACCTGCTGACTCGCCCATGTCGTACAATCATTTTTCCGGAGGATTCCGTGCAATATCTATGCGTCATTATGCGCGTGCTCGCGGTTTCCTACAGCCCGCGCCCCTGAATCGATCCCGCCGCCACTGCCAGGCCTGCACGCCCGCAAAATAATCTGCGCGAAATTATGACGCGAGTTGCTTCAATCTCGTAGGCACGTCCAGCTTCGGCAATAGCGCCAGCGCCCTGATGGCGGAGACGCATACCAGCCGGTGCTCTTCCAGTTCGTACCGGGCGCGTTCCATATCGACATTCTTCATGGCCAGAAGATTTGAACTGACCCGGGAACATGCTGCGGAACGAGCCTCGGTGTATTCGCTGAGCCCCGCCTCAAAAACTCGCGCCAGGTCTCTGCAGATTGTGCAATTCATAGATACGCCTCTCCGGCCTTCTGCCGGACCAACCGTAGCCGGGATGCGGTCACGGTTAAAAAAAGCCTAAAAACTCGCTCGCAGTGATGTGCCGGCCTGGGCCAGGGTGAGAGTGTTCCTGTATGAAGTCTTCGATAAAAGTCAGCCTGCTCGTCCTTGGTCCGCCCGGCTTGATCTCTGGAGAATTCGCTTTATCGGCATCTCTCGCCGGCCCAATCGAATGTTGGCTCTCGTTGCGGCTCGCGGAGAGACGATTGTCTGCATCGCATTTTTTGAGGAGGCTCATCGCGATTCCTGTCTTTGCGTTGCGTTCTTGAACGATGCTCGTCTGGGGCAAAGCTTAAAATGCGGGAGGCGAGAAGGGAAAATTGCGTACTATTTCGATCATACTCCCATTCCGGCCCGCGTGCCGGTGGCTTTACTCCTATTCGTAATTAGCGGTTTCTGCAGTGTGCTTCAAAAACATCTTCTCAGCCCGTAATCCATTGATAACAATGCGACGGGTAGGTTTTAACCCTGGCATTCCTCGCGCACAATTCCGCTAACTCGCTGGCTTGCTGACTCGCTGACTTGCTGACTTGCTGTTTCTTTCCATCCACCCCGTCCTGTAGGTACAGAACGAATAGGAAGACAGTTTCGCATCAACCGGAAATCGTTTCTTGCGACATTAATAAATAAATAACGGATAGCGGCTCTCACCGGTTCCCGCTGTGCTGCGCTGGAATCCGTCGGAAAGGTATTCGACTTGTTGCGACAGGAATCGGATAGAAACGGCCTTATTGTTCCCAATGAATCGTTCACCGGTCGAGGCTTCGAGCATGAACGAATTGGCTCCATCTTTAGATGAGTAAATAAACAGTGTTCTCGTTTCAGATGATCCCGGTTTTCTGAATTGCGTGTCGTATACAATCCCTCCACGCTCAAATACCGGTATGGCGGCGGGGGTCCGTCTATCCTCCCATTTAGTTATCTCTCCCAAGTTAATAATACTCCCGTATATCTTATTCAACTTTATTTGCAGAGGACAGGAACCCCGTGCGACCTCGATTATTTCTATGTCCTTGCAGTCAGCATGAATGACATATGCCTGGCTACCTTGCTTCATTGGTTCAAAGAGAGCAACAATGTTCCCTTCGGAGACTTCAGCAATCTGCGGTGTAGCTGCCCAGCGGCTGTCGTCATCATTGAATACGACGACAGGGCTTCCGAGGTGCTCATGGAGTTTAGCGGCGTTTCTCTCGGCCACAGTCTGAGGACGTTGTATATGTTTTGCAATTTCCGCCAAATGCTCGTTACGTTCCGTTTGAAGCTGCCGTTGCAGTTCACCGTATTTTTCAGCCAGTTCGACATTGACTCTTTCGAGTTTGTTCCGCTCTTTCCGGAGCTCATTTGCCTTTGCGGAATGCTCCAATTCAAATATAGCGATGACTGTGCCTAGCTCCGGCAACATCACAAGAATGCTTTTAAGCCATGAGTGTGCCCACTGTGCGTCTCTGAGTAGGTTGTATAGTACGATTCCTGATACTATCGCTACGATGCCGAGGAATATCTGAAGGATTCGTTTCATAATGGCTCCTTAATCTTCGCATTGTTAACTCGTTTGTTATAAGTCGAATTAGGGTATACGCTATTCATTATCTTCCCACTCACATGTGCATAGTTCGGTGACTTCAGGTGGATTGGCTCGCAGATTTATGAACAAATTTTCGTGACGTGCGTCTTCAAACTGAAATACTCTCGCTACAGGATGCTTGATCTTCAGCTTCCCGGCCTTGATGCGCTTCAGAATCTCAATTTGTGACAGTTCATCGGCGGGCAGGAGGACCAATCCCCAGCAGCACGTGTTGCGCTCGCGCTGGTATCTTCTTAGATAATTGGAGAATTTGGTATCAGCTGTTACAAGCATGGCCTCCTCTTGTTGACATAGATTAACTACATCCGGGTAGTCGGGAGCATTAGGACGCAGTCCACACTCCACGGTGGTACGCGCGTCGGATGGCAGGAATTCCTTTAGTATTGCGCTCAGATCATGATCAATGATGAAAGGCTGCTTCTTCTTGCTCATCAGCGGCATAAGCCTCCAATACACGAGAGGTGGCCCACTTCTCAATCTACTACGAAACTAGTTATCCCAGGTCCGGATTTTCGGACCTGGGATAAATCCCCCCTCACACCAGCACCACCAACTCACTGTATGGCTTCAACTTCGCATCCGTCGTCACCAGATGCAGCGGCTCGCTCATCGCCTGCGCAATCAGAATCCGGTCAAACGGATCGTTGTGGTAAAGAGGCAGTTGCGCGACCACGATCGCGTGCTTCGACCAGATAGGCAGTTCCTGAAAGCCGCTTTCACCAATATGTAACAACAATTCTTCCGGGTCAGCCTTCATCCTTCCCAGGCGAACCTTGATCGCAATCTCCCACATCGAGGCCGAAGAGACAAAGATAGCCTCGGCGCCGGCAATCAATCCCAGCGCCTTTTGCGACAACCGTCCCTGCTCATAAAACGACCAGTAGAGGATATGCGTATCCAACAGGAGTCGCATTAGCTTCCCTCAAACTGCGCCAGAATTTCATCCGGCAGCGGCGCGTCAAAGTCATCCGCGATCCAGCCTTTTCCTTCCAGCAGTCCCAGGCGGTAAGTCCCTTTTTCAGGCTTGAGGCTGGTCAGCCGCGCCACCGGCTTACTAGAGCGCGCAATCACCACGTCTGTTCCGCTGGAGGCCAGGTCGACCAGCTTCGACAGTTGTGTTTTGGCTTCGTAGATGTTGACGGTCGGCATCATAATCTCCTTGACTAAGTCTAGTCTAGTCTGAAAATTGGCGCTTGGCAATAGTTTTTCGATCCTATAAACTCTGAAAAAGTGTTGAAAAGGATGATTCCGCTTCCCAAATAACCCAATTTCGCGCAAAAATCATTCACTTATACGTGAAATTATTTGGCGCGAAAACGTCACAAATTCTATTTATACGTAGAGTTTTTTTGGCGCAAAACGGCAAAAAGCCGCGCTCTACCACCCCAGAACGTAGGCAAAGATCAGCGGCGCAACAATCGATGCGTCCGACTCGATGATGAACTTGGGTGTCGTTTCGCCCAGCTTGCCCCAGGTGATCTTTTCGTTGGGCACGGCCCCCGAGTAGGAGCCGTAACTTGTTGTGGAATCAGTGATTTGGCAGAAATAAGCCCACAGCGGCACATGCTCCCGCTTCAGGTCCTGGTGCAGCATCGGAACCACGCAGATGGCGAAGTCGCCGGCGATTCCGCCCCCAATCTGGAAGAATCCCAGCGGCGTCTTGGCGGTGGTGGCCGTGTACCACTCGGCCAGCTCCGTCATGTACTCGATGCCCGTCCGCACCGTGTGTATCTTCTTTACATCCTGTGAGATACAGTGCCCGGCGTACATGTTGCCCAGCGTCGAATCCTCCCAGCCCGGCACAAACATGGGCAGGTTCTTCTCCGCTGCGGCTAGCAGCCAACTATCTTTCGGATCAATCTGATACGACGCCTTCAACTCGCCTGAAATCAGTATCTTATAGAAGAACTCGTGAGGAAAGAATCGCTCGCCTGCCTGGTCGGCGCGCACCCACTCTTTGAGCACTGCTTTTTCAATGCGCCGCATCGCCTCCATCTCTGGAATGCAGGTGTCGGTGACGCGGTTCATGTGCCGATTCAATAACTTAGCCTCGTCGGCGGGGGTCAGATCGCGGTAGTGTGGAACGCGCTCGTAGAAGTCGTGAGCGACCAGATTGAAGACATCTTCCTCAAGATTGGCCCCGGTGCAGCAGATGCCGTGAACCTTCTCCTGGCGGATCATTTCGGCCAGCGACAGGCCCAGTTCGGCCGTGCTCATAGCCCCGGCAATAGTCATAAACATCTTCCCGCCCGAAGCCAGTAACTTGTTGTAAGCATTGGCCGCATCCACCAGCGCGGCGGCGTTGAAGTGCCGAAAGTGGTGCTTGATAAAGGAGGTAATCGAAGGCATGGTGCACTTTTTCTGCTCTACAACCCCAAGATAACACAATGCTTCCGCGGTACGTCCCAAAGACAGGTGGCCGCGCCGTAGGTGGTTGGCCCGCAGGGGTTTACGCCTTCTTTGCCTCCAGCAGCGCGTTGACTTTGGCTATCACTGGGAAGGCGTCGGCGACGTAGACCACGTCGGCCTTGCCGCGCGTCCAGCCGCAGTTCGGATCCAGCGAAATCGCCCGCCGCTCGCCGATGAAGCGCCAGCCCACCACGTGCGGCTCCTCGCCATGGCAGCAAGTTGACAGGCCCTTCTGGTGGCGCGGCGTCGAGCCCGTCTGCCCAATTTGGTTGAGATGCGTCAGAAATGGGAGAACGGATTCCCCCTCGCCGCCCTGATCTACCAATGACTTACTGCTGCCCAGCGATGCTCCGGTGGCGCGCAGGAAGCCCAGAATCAGCTCGCCAGCCTCGGTTACGTGCACCTGCCCGTCGGGCTGCTTCTTGGTCCATCCGGCGCCGGCGACAAAGAGCATCTTGGCGTCGGGACGGATGGTTTGCTGACCCTGTTGTGGTGCGCGGAAGCCGCTGACGGTGGTGCGCAGCGCCGGCAAATTGACCGCAACCTGCTCAATCTGAACAGGTTGACTCTCGCCCGCGTAGGCCGCGTGGGTCCCCGCATCCAGCAGCAGGAACCAGGGGCGAACGTTGCGGCTGATGACTGCCTCGACCCGCTGGCGATAGAACCACCGCGTCGCCTCGACAGTTTCCTTGCCGCCCAGGGCCGTGATGTGCGTGTCGATGAAGCCGCCCAGCCGGTGCGCCACCCCCGCCATAACCCGCGTGAAGCGCGAACTTCCCGGAGCAAGTACGATAGTAGCTTTTGCCGCCCGGCAAAGTGCTTCAGCAGCAACAACATCCGAGGCGTAGCGGGCCTGGCCGAAGGCCTCACCGGAGACGGCCAACACACGTGCTCCGTCAGATGCCACGGATCTTGCTGCCGCCGCCGCGTCCTTTGCCACAATGCCAATGGCCAAGGGTGCCGAAAGTCGCGCGGCCACCTCCTTGCCGGCGGTTACGGCTTCAAGTGAGGCTTTGCTGAGTACGGAGCCGTTTTCATCTGCATGTGTAAGTACAAGTATCGTTTCCATTATTCAGCTCCAATCCACTCCACCAGCTCGGCGGCTATCTGGTCTGGCGTCATGTCTTTCACCACGCGAGTCTCGCGCTGCTGCTTCGGCAGGGAGACGGAGACATAGCTGAGGCCGTTCGGTTCCAGCTTGGCGACGGTCGCCTTGGCAAGGGCGGGCATAATGGTCCGCATGTTGTTCATGCCGATCTGCGGGTTGTTGCGCGGCTCGGCCAGGTTGCCGGTGGCCCATCCCAAAACAGCAGGTGCTCCGGTGCACACCGAAACCTGATGTTTGCCGCCTTCCACGCGCTCCAGCACTTCAAAGCTGCCGTCGTCGCGCAGGCTGATTTCATCTACTCCCTGAAACTGGTCGGTGATGCCCAGACGCTCGCCGACTAGCTGAAGCGTCACGCCCGCGCCGCGCGTGGCCGACTCCCAGCCGCCGAAGAGCAGGAGCTCCGCTCTTTCAAGTCCAGGAATCGCGTTGATCGTGTCAGCAAGAACGGCAGCCGTCGCGTGCGCGTCAGGAAAACCGCCGATGGGCCCGTCGATGGGCACAAGCTCGAAGGGGACCTTCTGCGCCACGGTCATCATCACCTGTTGCAGCTTGGCCTTGGGGCCGAGCGAGACCAACCACAGCTTGCTGCCGGGGTTCTTTGCTGCCAAAGCTGCCGCTTCATAGAGCGCGCAGGCCGCCCAGGGGTCGAGGACCGCGGGCAGGACCATCTCGTTCTTCAGTCCCGGACCGGTTGGTCCGGTGACAGGCTCCAATGTTTGCAGCGGATCGGGAACGATCCCCGCGCAAACCACGATGTGCAAAACATTTGCCATTGTTTTCTTTCCCTTTTTCAATCAAGCTATTCGGAAACGCCAGTGACCGCGCAACGCCAAACGATCCCCTCAGGGAGAAGTAACTCGTACTCCTGACCGATCGGCGCGACGCTCGTCTTCGGCGAATCTTTCAAGAGACGCGCCTGAAAGTCGCCTAGAGACAATGGCGTTTGATAGCTGCCGGAAATCCATGTCCAGGCTCCCAGCAACTCGATCTTCTTTCCGTTCAGGACCGCATCCGCGTAGGCCACGTCTTCGTTGCGTTCTGTGGCGAGAAAATTCGGACCGATCCAACTCGGACTCGCGTAATAGGTCCGGATATGGATTCCGGAGATATGCACCTTGAGCGGGTAATCGACTCCCTGCTTTGCCCGGGGAGCTTGCCCATATCGCGTTTTCTGCCCATCGAGCAAGGATGTAATGCAGAGTAAAAGGAAAAATACCGCGATGAACTTTTTCATCGGCTACCTCCTTGAAGATTATAGCCAATGCACTGTTCAATGAGAGCGGCAGTGAAACTCAGTTTTCCGCCGAGTGCAGCCCGCCAGCGCCGGCGCGGAAGTCGATGTTGGAGTGTTCGCCGTCGGGAGATTGGCCGCAGTTCCACAGGCATGCGCCGCAGTGGACGCATTTTTCGCGCTCGAAGTCAGGCGCGCCGTCCTCGCCCTGCGTAATGGCCTGGCCGGAGCACATGGCGACGCATGTTTTTTCGCCGCAGGTAATGCAAAGCTCAGGATTACGGAAGACAACGTGATCGGCGAAGCCGGGCATGGCCTGGACTTTGCCGCCCATCAGCAGCGCGTCCTGTTGCGTGACCAGCAGACGGCCATCGAAGGGAATCTCCGGCCAGCCGCGCAATGTGAGCAGCGCATCGTGGAAGGAGCGGCCATCGGCAATGGCCAACTTCGTTGCGTCCTCGATTTTCATCGCGTTCAATGAGTTTGCAGCGAAGGGGCGAATCTGCTTGTGCGGCTGTGGGATGTGTGCTTTGAGCGAGAGGCGGCCGCCGGTGAGTCCTGCCAGCGCCATTCCGATCATGCCTTTGACTATGCCGTCCTGGAAGCCGTTGCGTGCGTTCTCGGCTTCCAGAGCGCCGCGTTCGACCCAGCTTCCGCGGCGGCGGGCTTCGTAGGTGGCAGCAAGATGCTCCCGCGTGAAGGGCTTGCCGGCGCGGAGCAGCTCAATGACCGCTTCGCCTAATTGCGTGCCGGTGGCCCAGGCCTCGTCTACGCCGGAGCCGGTGAGCATGTTGGTGCTGGCGGAGCCTTCGCCGATGCGTGCGTAGCCGTCGCCGCAGAGATACGGCTCGCCGTGCTTGCCGCTCTCTTCCAGAGACTTTGCCCCCCAGGAGCGCAGCGTTCCGTCCTTCAGAACCTTCCACAGGGCGGGATGTTGGATGTAGTGCTGCAGGTAGCGATAGGCGGTGCGCGAGGGGTCATGCATCCACGAGGGGACGAAGATTCCCACCGAAACCAGCCGCTCCGGATGTACGTAGAGAAAGCCGAAGATCTCCGGCTCCGGAAAACCAAAGCTGTGCCAGACGGTTCCGGGCTTCAGGGGAGAATCTCCCGGCAATTCGATCACAAACTTCATGCCCAGCGCCCACTCGCGATGAGCGTGACCGGGCGGCAGGCCGAGCTTGTTGTCTATAGCCTGGCCGAAAGCGCCGACCGGACCGTCGCCGACGACGGTGAGTTGAGCGCGAACATCCATTCCTGCCATGAAGCCGTCGGTTGGCGCGCCAGACTTGTCCACACCCTGATCGGCGAGGCAGAGGCCTTCGACTTTTCTGCCATGCCCTCCGGGCTCCTGAGAAAAAAGCGGTGCGCTAACAGGCGTGCCGGGCCAGATTTGGACCAGGCCGGAGGCCATCAGTTGCGAGCCGACCCACTGGTTAAACTGGCCGATGCCGAGGACCAGGCCTCCGTGCTTGTTGAGGAAGGACGGAGTCCAGGGCAGCGTGAAGGAATGGTCGCGGACGCCGAGCAGCCGTCCGGCTGTGCGGAGAAGGGCGTCGGCCAAGCGCAGGGTGAGCGAGCGCCGGCTGGCGCCGATGGGGTCGAGCAGGTACATCACGCGCTCGCTGGTGACCTCGACTGCCATGGGGATTTCGGCTGGGTTCAGGGCAGGGAAGCTGGAGCGAATCGCCTGCCCGCGCGTGACCACGCCACTTACACCTGAGCTGATGTCGTCAGCCCGCTCATAGCAGAGAACCTGCAGAGGCATTCCCGGCGCGACACGGCTCTCGAAGGCCGGATCGGCGGGGTTTTTGTTCCAGGCTTTGATGAGCGTGGTGAGAAAGCCGCCTGTGGCCGGACCAAAGCCGACGCAGGCGATGTCCACCTCCATGGAGGGACGATCGATCTGCAGGGGTTCGGTCTTTTTGGTCTCCACACTCATGCCGGGTAATCCAGCGCCTCGGGAATCATGACCTTGCTGACGGTTTCGGCGGCGCGATCTTTTGCCAGGCGCGAACCGGTAAGGCAGGCGGTCAAACGGTTCTGCATGCGCAGGAAGTCGGCAGAGCCGGCGCAACCGGCGCAGGGTCCGGCCTTGTTTGGGTGCGTGCCGTCGGAGGCCAGCACATCAAAGGCCATGGCGCTGATTCCCGGCATAGTCTCCTCGAACTCTTCCAGTTCGCCGGCCAGGAAGCAACTGCGATGCTCCTCCTCGTCCCAGGAGGGATGGCAGTTATAACCGAAGACCAGTTCGGCGCAGATGCGGGAGACCTCGCCGGCCGCCTGCGCCGCCTGCGTGTGGCAGAGGTCGCTGAGGAACTGGACTGTGCCTTGCAGGCCTTCGTTGGCCACCGGATCGCCGGGGCCTTTGGCTTCCAGCTCGAGCACATCGAGAATCTGCGCGCGCGAGGCAACCAGCCAGCAGAGCGCGTCGGCCAGTGCAAAGGTCACGCCCTGGCGCTGTCCGTGGTAGAGCTTGCCGCCGCTGGGGTCGGTGGCATTTTGCAGGTGAATGAGCGTCCATAGCCACATCTGCATGGCCGAGGCCAGGGTGCATGCGCCGGTGCCGGGGCGCGAGGAGGCAATGCGCCGCATCTCGGCGGTCCAGGCGCGGAACTGGGAGAGAAAAACTTCCGAGGTCATGGTGACGGTCAACTGGCGGCGCTGGACAGCTTCGGGGCCTTCGTAAGTAGCTTCGAGCTGCGCGTCCATCCATTTGTTGCCGAGGAAACCGGGGCAATCCTCGGTGATGCCATAGCCGCCCATAAGGCTGACGGCCTCGCGCAGCATGTTGGCTCCGTGGCCGGTGTTCCACAGCTTGGTGGCCGGACAGAGCACGTTGGCCTCGGAGTCCTTCAAGACAAACTGCACCAGCGGATCGGCTTCCAGCTCGCGGCGGCGCGGCGTATCTGCTTTGAGAGAAAGAAATTCAATGGCTCGCTGCTCGCTTTCTTTAAGCGCTTTCAGTTCGGCGCGTCCGCCCTGGATGCCGCGCTCTTTGAGGATGGCGGTCTTCTGCTTCTCGGTGGGGTCCAGCTCGTCGAAAAGGCGTGCTGTGGCAAAGCCCAGCGAGGTGGCCGCTTCGCCGGTAGCCCACACGTCCACCAACCGGTGCAATGCGTCTTCGCGCTGCTGGATGCCCTGCTCGTAGCGCACCGAGCCGGGTGTTGTTCCTTCGGCTCCGCGGAAGCGCCCGCGCTGGTAGCGGATGACCGGCTCGACGGCCGAAAGCAGCTTGGCCGCCGTCATGATGCCGACCGGCACGCGTGTGCGCTTGAAGACTGCCTCGATAATCTCGCCGTGGTTGTAGTTGGGAACGATGACGCCGTCCTTGACCGTGTATCCGCCAACGATGCGGCTGGCCGGAACCTTGAGGTTGAAGATGGGATCGCCGGTGGAGGAGAGTTGGTGAACCAGCTTCTTGGTGGGCGTGCCGTGGTCGAAGATGCCCTCGTCGGTCTCTTCCAGGATCACGAAGCAACTGCCCTTGATGCGCGGGTCGTCGGAGATGACCGCGGCGGTGACGAAGTTGGCGAAGGCGATGTTGGTGATAAAGCGGCCGCGCTTGTCCACCTGCAGCCAGGGCTCCTGGCCCTCCTTCCACTCGGCCACGCGAACCTTGCCGCTCAACATGCTGGCGTCGACGCCCACGTAGGGAATCGGCTCGGTAAGCGCAAAGGCGCCGCGCCAGGGGATGCGGTTCTCGCCCGGCTGGGGAGGCGCGGCGAGGCTTTTGTAGTGGTTGACTTGCTCCGGCGTGCCGCGCTCGTGAATGGGCGATAGGGCCAGGAAGCTAGCCAGGCTGGCCGTGGCCGCGCCGCCATCCACCCAGGCCAGCTCGAAGGCCGCCAGCGACAGGGCCAGGTTCTTAGGACCGGCGATGAAACCGCCCTCTTCCGGCTCCATGAAGGCCGCAGTGACGCCGGCGCGGTCAAAGGCCTCCATCATGCTGTTCTTGCCGGGGGTCCAATCGTGGGTATTGCGTTCGCCGGCCGCAACCAGGCGGGCCACCGTTCCCCGCGCCACGCTACGCGCCGACTGAACCAGCATCTGCAAATCAAATCGGCCGGCAAACCGCCATTGAATCTGGCGTACCGCGTCCCCGGGAAGGGTAACCATGATTTTTGAATTAGTTACAGCAATCGTACCCATATTTTTTCCTCAAGTAGAGGCCTTATTGTGCCTGATTAGAGTGGTAGCGGCAAGTGACATGCATCACTTGGGCGCACCTGCCGCCGGGCTCGCCGAAAACGGATGAAGCGGCGAATCCTTAGTAAGAATACGCGAATGATTCGGGCGGGACGCGGTAAAGGGATATTCAATGTGTGATCGGCATCACTTTCGACCGCGTAACAGAACCTATATTACAGGAACTTGACCGGGAAACCTGAAAACGACCGGCCAAGGAGCAATACTATGACGCAAAGAATCACAGCAGCAGCCGCAATCCTGTTGTCTATTTCCCTCGCGGGACTATCCTTCGCGCAGGGCAGCACTGCAGACCTCTACAAGACCAAGTGCCAGATGTGCCATGGAGCCGACGGAAAAGGCAACACTCCGATGGGGCCAAAGCTCGGAGTACGCGACTTCCATTCTCCGGTGGTAGCCAAAGAGTCCGATCAAATGCTTTTTGACATTACGAAGAACGGCAAGAACAAGATGCCTCCCTACAACGGCAAGCTGACCGATGATCAGATCAAGGATTTGGTCAAGTATATCCGCAGCCTAAAGTAGCAACGTGCCAGGACAAACCCCGGCCGCATGGCGTGAATAGGGAGAGATGGGCCGCAGTCCGCAATCTCCCGCGCCTTTGCCGGGACTGGCCTGAAAGCGTAATGTCTGAATGCGTTAAGGAACGATCGGAGCCGACATGAAGACAGCTTCCTCCATTGCACTAGCTTTTGGGGCGCTTCTGGTTTTCGCTATACCGCGCGTCGCGCAAGCGGATCTCGATTGCCTCGGCTGCCACGGGGACAAAAGCATGCAGGACGCCTCCGGGCACAATATAGGCGTGGATGCCGGCGTCTTCGGCACCAGCATGCACGGCAACCTGAAGTGCGGCGATTGCCATAGCACCATCAAGGACTATCCACATCCGGATCCAGCGACGCCGGTCAAGTGCGAAAGTTGCCACACCGGTGAGGCGGAGGGGCTGATGGGAAGCGTGCATGCCAACCGGGCCGAGCATCCCTGCACCAGTTGCCATGGAGACGCCCATACCATCTTTCCCAAAAGCGATCCGAAGTCGGCAGTCTATCCGCTCAATATTCCACGCACCTGCGGCAACTGCCACGGCAACGACGCGCTGGCCAAAAAGCACGGTCTGCCCAACGTTTACCCGATGTATCTCGATTCCATCCATGGGTTTGCGCTCAGCAGGGAAGGGCTGCTGGTGGCGGCTAACTGCCAAAGCTGCCATGGATCGCATCACATTCTGAGCCACACGGATCCGCAGAGCCCCACTTACAAATCGAATATTCCCAAGACGTGCGGAAATTGTCATGCAGGGATTACCGCCAACTACCTGGGCGGCGTGCATGGCAAAGCTGTTGCGAAAGGCGATCTGAACGCGCCAGTCTGCTCGGACTGCCACACGGCGCATGCGATTCTGCAGCCGACTGAGGCTACCTTCCGCATGCAGTCCACGCCTATCTGCGGCTCATGTCACAAGGACAAGCTCTCCACTTACCGGGATACCTTCCACTCGCAACTCGGCTCGCTGGGCGGATACGTGGAGACAGCGCGCTGCTGGGACTGCCACGGAGCGCACGATGTATTGCCCGCCTCCGATCCCAAGTCCCCGATTGCTCCGGCCAACCTGGTAGCCACCTGCGGTAAGTGTCATGCCGGCGCCAATGCCAGCTTCGTGCAGTATCAGCCTCATGCCAACGCGCGCAATCGCAAGCTGAATCCGGCCCTCTTCTATATCCGCTTGTTCATGAACCTGCTGCTGGCGGGGGTGCTGGCGTTCTTCGCGATTCACACCATATTGTGGCTGGTCCGCTCGCGATATCAACAGGTCAAAACACGGTCGGCAAAGGGAGGGAACAATGGCTGATTTCGAGCAGGCAGTGGAAAGCAAAGCGCAAGGCCATGAGGGGGAGCGGTATTTCATGCGCTTCACGCGCGCACAGAGATACATGCATGCCGTCCTGTTCACTACCTTCCTGGGACTGGCGGCCACCGGATTGCCGATGCGCTTCAGCGAGAGTTTCTGGGCGAGGAAGTTTGCCAGCGGCGTGGGCGGATTCGGGACCATCATCTTCTTTCACAAGTTCTTCGCGTTGGTTCTGACCATCGCGTTTCTCATCCACCTGAAAGAAGTCTTCAGCCGCGCGTTTGTTCATCACGAAAAGGGAATCTTCTGGGGAATGACCTCCATGGTGGCCAACTGGAAGGACGTGAAGGATCTCTTCGGCCACGTTCGGTGGTTTTTGGGACTGGGGCCAAAACCGCAGTTCGAGCGGTATGCCTATTGGGAGAAGTTCGATTACTGGGCGGTCTTCTGGGGCATGATCGTCATCGGCTTTTCAGGTTATGCCATGTGGTTCGCTCCCTTTTTCGCCCGCTTCCTGCCCGGCTGGGCGTTGAATGCCGTGCTGGTGATTCACAGCGAGGAAGGGCTGCTGGCTATTCTGTTCATCTTTTCCATCCACTTTGTCAACACCCATCTGCGCCCTGACAGCTTCCCCATGGACATGGTGATTTTTACCGGCGTGGAGAGCGAGGAAGAGTTCAAGACCAAGCGACCGGAGGAGTACCAGCGAGTTGCAGCCGAGGGAAAGCTGGAGACCAGGCTCGCGGTTAAGCCGCCGATCTGGCTGCTCAACTTCTCCAAAGCGGTTGGTTACACGGCTATTTTCATCGGCCTGCTGCTCCTGGTGCTAACATTGAGCGCGTATTTCGGATCCTGAGGGAGCATTCAAACTGGTTCGATCATCTGGCTTCTACGAAGGGTTTGGGCTACCGCTCATACCCTTCATTGCATAGGCTGTGAGAAGCTGATGGAATCCTCAACTGGTGGTTGCCGTTGTGACTCAAGTCACTGCGAGTTAGAGCGCCCAGGCGTCTCCTCAGAGGCGTGAACACTTCCAAGAACATCCTCGTCCAAACGCTTGCGTTATCCCTGTTTTTTTTCGCCTGCGCGGCTCGCGCCGAGCAGAAGCCCAAGGATAAGGACTGTCTTACCTGCCACTCAGACGTGGTGGATGAAGGCAAGCTGAAACATTCCGTCCACGGCAATATGTTCGCCTGCGTGGACTGCCACAAGGATGTGAAGGGCCTGGTTCATGAGACTACGCCCAAGAAGGTCACCTGCGCCGAGTGCCATGCTGACGCACAGCAGGCTTACGCGCACAGTTTGCACGCCACAGCCAAGCCGGGAGCAGCCGCGGCGGCAAACTGCCAGGATTGTCACGGAGGCGCTCACGAGGTTCTGGCCGCAACCGATGCCACCTCGCCGGTGAATCATGACAACATTCCCACCACCTGCGGCCGATGCCACGGGCAGAAGTTTCTGATGGAGTCGAATGGCGTGAGCGGCCAGCCATACGTCTCTTACCAGCAGAGCGTACATGGGCTGGCCATCGAAAAGGGCTCCAAGAAGGCCGCGGTCTGCACCGATTGCCACGGCGCGCACGAGATACTTCCCGCCAACGATGCCAAGTCGCCGATTTACAAGTTCAATGTTCCCGGCACCTGCGGCAAGTGCCACAGCGCGGTCCAGCAGGTTTTCGTCGAGAGCATTCACGGGCAGGCCATCGCGCGCGGCAACGGGTTGGCCCCGGTTTGCACCGATTGCCACGGAATCCACTCCATCAAAGCGCATATCGACCCCAACTCCTCGGTCTCTGAGCAGAACATTGCGCGTACTACCTGCGCGCGCTGCCATGAGGGCGTGCGGCTCTCGCAGGAGTTCGGCGTAGCCGGCAATCGCGTGACCAGTTACCTGGACAGTTATCACGGGTTGGCTGCCGAGGGCGGCTCGGCGGTGGTGGCCAACTGCGCCAGTTGCCATGGAGTGCATAACATTCTGCCTTCCAGCGATCCCCGCTCCACCATCAATAAAGCCAACCTCGACGCCACCTGCGGCCAGTGTCACAAGGGAGTTACGCAGAAGTTCACACTGACCAAGGTCCACATGGATGTCAACAGATCGAAGGACATAGGCTCGATTGCCGTGCGCTGGGTGAGATGGATTTACATCGTATTGATCCTCGTCGTGATCGGCGCCATGTTCCTGCACAATGCGATCATCTGGCAGAGAAAAGCCAGGACGCTGCGGGCCATGCAGAATCCCAAGATGACGCGCATGAGCACGAACCAGCGCTGGCAGCACCTGATTCTGCTGACCAGCTTCATCGTGCTGGTGATTACCGGATTTGCCCTCAAGTTCCCCAACTCCTGGCTGGCCGATGTGCTGGCCATGGGCGAGAAACTGCGCAGCATCACGCATCGCGTGGCGGGTGTGGTCCTAATCGCCGCCGGCATCTATCACATCTTCTACCTGGCGATCACCAAAGAAGGACGGCGGCTGCTCTGCGACGTTGCTCCGCGGCCTCGGGACGCCTTCGATGCCTGGGCGACGATGCGCTATTACCTCGGCCTGGGCGGGGAAAAGCCCAAGTTCGGCCGCTTCAACTATGCGGAAAAAGCCGAGTACTGGGCGCTGGTGTGGGGTACGGCGCTGATGGCAGTTACCGGCGTGATGATCTGGGCCAAAGTCTGGGTAGGGGATCTATTGGCGCGCTGGTGGGTTGATGTGGCCACCGCTATCCACTTCTACGAGGCGATTCTGGCCACGCTGGCGATAATCGTCTGGCACTTCTATCAGGTCATCTTTGATCCAGATGTCTATCCGATGAACTGGGCCTGGTGGGATGGCAAGATGCCGGTTGAGCACTATCGCCACGAGCATGGATTGGACGCGGAAGGATTGGCAGAGGCTGAGACTGGCACGGCAGAGGAGGCCGGGATAAAGTCTAAAACCCAGAAGCCAAAGAGGTAACAAGACAGCAAAGATGGATTCAACAGTATCCCGAGGCTTCATCCCGAAGCAGTGGCGCTACGAAATCGTTGCCAACCGCTCTACGTAACCGGGCGGCCAAGGCTTTCATCGCTTATTGAAAAACTATATTTTGACAAGTGCGAAACATCCGGATAAACGTGGTGTTTATGATGATAAGTGGTTGAAGAAGCGTAATTTCCAACGAATATCTTGACAGTGCCAGTACCGTGATTTACGGTGTAAGGGCTTGTGAAGTGTTCCCCAATATCAGCATGAGAGGGCAGATGAGTATGGCTCAGATGCGGAAGTTTAGCGCATTGAAGGTGGCGGCGTTTCTGTTGATATTCAGCATGACAGCGGCAGCGCAGTTTGGATTCCCGAAAAAAAGTAATAAAGGAGAGACAGCGGCGTCGCAAGGTCCCGGCGACCAGTCTGTGTTGATCCAGAACAAGCTGATTTCTCAGATTAATCTGACGAAAATCACGGCCGACCGCTCGGATATCGTCACAGCCGGTGACATTATTGTTTTGCATAAGGACGGGCTGATGATGTGTAGTACGGACTCTGCCTATGCATACTCCAACACTTACGATAACGGAGTTTTAACGGCCAATCAGAAAAACCGCGCCAGAGACGCCGCGGTGACAGGCACGAAAACCGCCATTATGGGCCGTCTTGGATTAGGTAATGGTGACAGCCCTGCCGATGCTGCCAACAACGCTTGCGCATCGCGCCAGTTTGTCGCTGGAGAGAAGTTCTGGGTTACCGGGATTGTGGCTCAAAGGGACGGAATTCTCATCAGCACATATAGCGATCCATACAACGACGTTCGCTACTATGGGGAGATCAAGTTTCGCTTCGCCAATGGTTCCGTGCCAACGGTGGACGATTTTGTGAAGACGGTTTTCGAGGTCATCACGGTTCAGCCCGCGGAGGGCCAGGGAGATCAAAGCAACCAGGGCAACCAGGGCGATCAGGGTAGTCAGCCGGCAGCGGCACCCGCAGACCAGGCACCTCCGTCAGACATAGCTCCGCAGTCACCGCCTGCTGATACACCTCCGCCGACCATCGCTCTGGGCCAGACCAAGGATGAGGTGATTGCCGCCTTCGGGCAGCCAATGAGGATTGCCAAGCTGGGAGTGAAGGAAATCTTCTATTACAAGGATATGAAGGTGACCTTCACGAATGGAAAAGTCAGCAATGTTGAGTAGAGCGTTTGCGCGAACGGAGGATTACGCAGTCAGGCTCGCGCAACAAGGTTCGTACAGCAGGTTGGCGCTTCGTGATTGGGGCGCCGAACCAGAACAATGAAAGGGAAAAGAGGATTCCGATGACGAAACAACTTCTTCGCAGGGTTATTCACAAAGGCTCTGCAGTACTGATTATTGTTGGACTCTTGGCGTTCGGCTGCGTGGGCAAAGCAGCCGCTGGGAATAAGCCGTCCGCGCCGGCTCCGCATCCAAGCGGCGGCGGCGCTTCACATGGGCCGAGCGGCGGCGGCGCCTCGCATGGGCCGAGTGGCGGCGGTGCATCACACGGGCCAACCGGTGGCGGGGCCTCACATGGGCCGACCACTGGCGGCACGCACACGATGACCACTCACGGGCCGACGACCGGCGGGGCCACGCATGGGCCGACCACTGGCGGGGCCACGCATGGACCGACGACTGGCGGGGCCACGCATGGGCCAACGACCGGAGGGGCCACAACGCACGGACCGACCACTGGCGGGGCCACGCACGGGCCAACGACCGGCGGTGCCACGACGCATGGGCCAACGACCGGGGGCACTACCATGACGCATGGGCCAACGACCGGCGGAGCCACCATGCATGGGCCAACGACCGGCGGAGCCACCACGCATGGGCCAACGACCGGGGGCGCCATGCAGACGCATGGACCGACCACCGGCGGGGCCACCAACATGAATACTGGCGGCGGCGGAACCACCACACACGGACCGACGACTGGGGGCACCATGCAGACGCATGGACCGACCACCGGCGGTGCCACCAACATGAATACTGGCGGCGGCGGGACCACCACGCACGGGCCAACCACCGGGGGCACCATGCAGACACACGGACCGACGACTGGCGGAGCCACCAACATGAATAATGGCGGCGGCGGTACCACCACACATGGACCAACCACTGGCGGGGCAACTATGCAGACGCATGGACCGACGACTGGCGGGGCCACCAACATGAATAATGGCGGCGGCGGGACCACCACACATGGACCAACCACTGGCGGGGCCACTATGCAGACGCATGGACCGACGACTGGCGGGGCCACCAACATGAATAATGGCGGCGGCGGGACCACCACACATGGACCAACCACTGGCGGGGCAACTATGCAGACGCATGGACCGACGACTGGCGGGGCCACCCACATGACTAATGGCGGCGGCGGGACCACCACACATGGACCAACGACCGGCGGAGCCACCACGCACGGGCCGACGACCGGCGGCGGCACGCATGCCACGGATGGCGGAATCACGCACGGTACAGCCGGCGGCACGCATGCTACGGATGGCGGAATCACGCACGGAACAGCCGGCGGCACGCATGCCACGGATGGCGGAATTACGCACGGAACAGCCGGCGGCACGCACGCAGTCACCACGTCACATAACATCAGTAGCGCGCACAACTCTAACTTCGGCAGCCACTCGAACATCGGGAATGGTCTCACACCCAAGGGCGGCCATGAGAGCATCACACACAGCGGAAGTGCCATTCGCACCCGCCCCAACGGCCATGTCAGCGACGTTCATAATGTCAAGCGTGGCATGGACATTCATCACAATTTGAACGGCAACCGCGCAATCCATGTCGAGCGCCCCGACCATAGCCGGGTATTCGGCGAGCGCGGCCGTCCGGGCTATGTGCAACGCCCGTACAATTATCATGGCCACGATTTCGGGCGGCGCAGCTACTCCTACCATGGCCACACGTACAGCCACTTCTACCACGGCTATGAATATCGCGGAAGTCATTTTGACGTGTATGCCCCGGACCACTTCTATCACCACGAATTTTACGGATGGGCGTATAACCCGTGGGTAAGTCCAATCCATTATGGCTGGGGTTGGGGAGGCGCTCCCTGGTACGGGTACTACGGCGGCTTCTTTGCGCCTTATCCGGTGTACTATGGCGCCCCCTTCTGGCTGACGGACTATCTCATCTCGCAGGACTTACAGGAAGCTTATACGGCCCATCAAGAGGCCGGTGAAGCGGCCCCTGCTCCTCCTGAGGGTGGTGGAGTGGTGGTACTCACTCCCGATGTGAAGCAGGAGATCGCGGAGGAGGTAAAAGCCCAAATCGCTCTGGAGAACCAGGAATCGCAGCAGAACGCACAGAATCAGGACATCGACCCCGGCTCCAGCGGGATCGCGCGCATGTTGTCCGATGGCCATCGGCACATTTTTGTGGCTGGCACCGCGTTGGATGTGACGGACGCCAACCAGAACGAATGTGCACTTAGCGATGGCGATGTGCTGGCGCTGATGAGCCCGCCTCCGGCCGATGCAACAACGGCGGATCTGGTGGTGCTGGCCAGCAAGGGCGGCAATGAGTGCCCGAAATCCAGCACGGTGACGGTGCAGTTGACCGATCTGCAGGAGATGCAGAACCACATGCGGGCGCAGATTGACCAGGGGCTCCAGGAACTGCAGAACAAGCAGGGTCAGGGAGGATTGCCGAAGGCTCCGCAATCGGCGCAGGGACCGCCAGTTCAGGCGCAGTATGCAGATGTAGCGCCTCCTGCCGATCCGAATGCCGCGTCTGAGGTTCAGCAGCAGACTCAGCAGGCCGATCAGGCGGAGTCGGATGTGAACACTGAAGCTGCCCAGGGTGGCACTACACCGCCTCAATAGAAACTGGTCAGAATAAATGAGGCTCAGGGAGCGCCGCCAGTGAGGCGCTCCCGGGGCCAAATTTCAGTACAACTCAGACACATAGGTAGTGGCATGCCCGTAAGGCAAGGCAATGTCGAGCCATGAAGAGGATGTCTTGCGCGGGTAGGGAATCATCGATTCTCTCCCGCGCATTTTTCATAAGAACCTAGCAAGTCTGTTCTTCGGCCATATGGTTGATGAAACGGGACAGGAGAGGAAAGTATGAATTTGTTCGGAATTTTTGATCCGTATTTCAATGCGTTGAGCAATGCAAAGATTATTCGCAACACAATTTCATGGGTGATGAAGATTCAGGCAATCATCATCGCGCTAGTGGGATTGTATGGTTGTTACTCCATCATAAGACTGGGCATCAGCGTACGCAGGTCAGTTTTTGATATGGAAGGAAATGAAGTAACCCACATCCCGATTGGCATTCTGATTGGATGCGTGTTACTGGCGCTTTTTGTCCTGGCTTGGGGATGTTTGACGGCAATCATTCTCGCCTATCGCTCGCGAACGGTGATGGAATCGGGAGACGACCACTTCGTCGCACTCTCGATTATTTCCTTGATATTTCGCGTCTACGGCGAGTTGGCGTTTGTCACATATTCCCTGTTCGGCATAGGCGGCTGCTTGTTTGTCTGGATTACCAGTGATAATCCATTTTCACGGATGGGTGTTATAGGAGAAGTGCTGCCTTTTGCCGGACGTGGAGGCACTGATTTCCTTGGTGGAATCGAGCTGGCCATCTTCTTTCTGATGATTGCTTTCTCTCTCATTGTTTTCTTCTATGCACTGGCGGAATATATCGCAGTGCAGGTGGAGATTGCTGCGAATACGCGTGGATTGCGCAAGTAAGTTTGGAATGTGAGTTAAGTGCCGGAGCGGGAGGGAATCAGCGATTCTCTTCCCGCGCCATGGGCAGGAAAGATCACAAAAAACCCGCCATAAGACGGCCATGTCGCTGTCTGCTGGCGGGTTTGTAGTTCTAAACTTCTGATCACCTGATACTACGCGTAATTGATGGGATGCCTGGTTAGCCACTGCTCATCGCGCACTTTGCTGATGTTCTTCATTGCGCCGCTGGCGACGCTGGCTCCGAGATGACGGCTTTTCCAGGCGACGCCGGTGGTGAACCCAATGGCGCATCCCAAAAGCCCATATACCCATGTGACAGAGGAGGATTTTCGCCGGCTGATGGGATAACCAACCATCACTCCGACGCACGCGCCGACCACGGCGGGCAGCAGAGCGCCCTTGACCGACTCGCCAAGATAGGGAGCAAGAGGCTCGCCGTTGAGGAACTCTTCCTGGCCTGAACGCGCCCCCTCGATTCCGGAGCCCACCAGCCGCTTGCCATAATTAACATTGGTTTTTACCCACTCGCGCAGGGCCATAAAACCTCCTCACTTCCTTGGAATTACATTTCAGTTTAGCAGAATCAGCAAACGCAGGTATGGACCGGTTTTCCACTGCCTGTTTCCGGGGAACATAATGGTACACGGGTTACGAGCTGTCCAAATCGGGATGCTGCTAAAGCCTGACTGGGCGCGTTATCATCGTTTAACTTGATTGCAGAGTGAGAGGGCAATGCGAATCGCGTACGTACTCACCTCGCTGGGCATCGGCGGGGCCGAACGGCAGGCGTTGGCACTGGCAGAGCGCGTGGCGGCGCGTAGCCATGCCGTCGCGTTACTGGTGCTCCTTGGCCGACAGCCCCAGGAGTGGCCTACGACCCTCGAGCCGATTCATATTGAGATGCGCAAGACTCCGGCCAGCATCCTGGCCGGACTGTGGAAAGCCCGTTGCTTTTTGCGTGATTTCCAGCCCGATATAATCCACAGCCACACCTTTCCAGCCAATATAGCGGCCCGTCTGCTCAAGGTGTTGCTTCCCAAAACAGCTATTCTAACTACGGTTCACAATGTGAATGAAGTTTCCAGACAGCGTATGCTGGCCTACCGTCTCACCGACTTCCTCAGCCGCCACACTACCGCCGTGAGCCAGGCCGCCGCTGCCCGCTATGTGAGCCTCAAAGCCGTGCCGGCTCGCAAGTCCTCGGTCATCACCAATGGGATTGACATCATGGAGTTTGCGCCCAGCCGCGAGCACCGCGCCCGCATGAGAGAGGAGATGGGCGCTGGCGACGAGTTTATATGGCTCACAGCGGGGCGCATCGTTGCGGCCAAGGATTACCCTAACCTGCTCAAAGCCTTTGCGATGGTGAATGCAGAGTATTCAGAGACACAGTTGTGGGTGGCTGGTGACGGAGATGTGGACGATCTCTCCGATTTAATTCTGAAGGCTGATGAGCTAAAAATGCGCGGGCACGTTCGCTGGCTGGGTTTGCGCCGTGATATGCCCGCCCTGCTGGACGCAGCCGACGGCTTTGTGCTGGCCTCGGCCTGGGAGGGAATGCCGCTGGTTGTAGGTGAAGCAATGGCCATGGAAAAGCCGGTTGTAGCTACCGATGTGGGAGGCGTGCGCGAGCTTTTAGGGGAGACAGGAATGATTGTCCCAGCGAAAAGCTCGGGGAGTGTAGCCGAGGCAATGCTGGAGATGATGCGGAAGACAAACGACGAGCGCCGCAGGATGGGTCGCGCGGCGTGTGAACGAATTGCAGCCCACTTCAGCATGGACGCCAAAGCCGAGGAGTGGCAAGCGCTGTATCGAAAGTTGCTGGCATAAAAGAAACAGCTGCACTGAAACCAGGACCAGTTTGCCCCGCCAGCGCTCCATGATACGCTAATGAGCGATTTCACAAGTTGCCTCTCCTGGCCGGTCTATCGGTTCAGTGGAAGGCCCGGAGGAGACCTGATGCGAGTAGCAAGTACGGGATGTGCATTGTTCTGTGCCCTGTTGGGCGCGATTGTCGGCATAGGAGGAGAGATGGCGCAGGCGCAGGCCAAAGCGGCACAGAGTCCGGCGCAAAATGTGGCGCTGGCGCTCGATCATGGCTGGCAATTCAGGCAAGTTGCGGCCAGTGCCGGGCAGGGAGAGAGCGGTTGGCTTCCAGCTACAGTGCCCGGAGACGTGCATCTGGACCTGCTGGCCAACAAAATAATTACAGATCCCTTCTATCGCGACAACGAGGCCAAGCTGCAGTGGATTGAGAACGAGAGTTGGGAGTACCAGCTGAGCTTCGAGGTTAAGCCGGAGTTGCTCGCCCGGGCTAATGTGGATCTCGTTTTCGACGGCCTAGATGGAGCCGCCGATGTTTTTGTGAACGGCGCCAAGCTGCTCAGCACCGACAACAGCTTTCGCATCTGGAGAGTGCCCGTTAAGAGCCACTTGCGCGCCGGCACGAACCTGCTGCGTGTTGTTTTTCCGTCGCCCATCAAGGCAGCAGCCGCGGTGGCGGCAGGCGACCCCTGGCAGCCCAGGACCAAGGTTGAGGCAAAAACCTACATCCGCAAGCCCGCCTATGAGTACGGCTGGGATTGGGGTCCGCGGTTCGTAACCAGCGGCATCTGGAAGCCAGTGCGGCTGGAGGCGTGGAACGGGGTACGGATAGCTGACTTCGCGATTCATCAGCGCGATGTGAGCAAGGAAGTGGCCCATATGGATGCGGAGGTGGAGATTGATGCTGCAGTTGCCGGATCCGCGAACGTATGGATCGGCTCTTTCTTTTACGGCGAACTTATCACAAGGATTCCCACTGCGGCATCGCGGGTCGTCACCCTCCACCCTGGCATAAACCTTATCGATCTGCCCATCGAGATCCAGCACCCCAAGCTCTGGTATCCCGCTGGCTACGGAGATCAGGCCCGTTACAACTTTGTGGTCAACGTCAGCGTGGAGCAGGGAATCGCCGACTCACGCGAGGTCACTACCGGCCTGCGCTCCATCGTGCTGCATCGCGAGCTGGACACGTGGGGCCGCAGTTTTGAATTCATCGTCAACGGCATTCCTGTCTTTGCCAAGGGCGCGGACGTGATTCCCTTCGACAGCTTCCCCAATCGCGTGACCACGGCCAACTACCGCCGCGTACTGCAATCGGCGCGCGACGCCAACATGAACATGATCCGCCACTGGGGCGGCGGCTACTACGAGAGCGACGAGTTCTACGCGATCTGCGACGAGCTGGGCATCATGATCTGGGAAGACTTCATGTTCGGCAACGACTGGCAGCCGGGAACATACGCCTTCAAGCTGAACATCGAGGCTGAGGCCGAGGACCAGGTGCGGCGGCTGCGCAATCATCCCAGCATTGTGATCTGGTGCGGCAACAACGAGACGGAAAGCGCATTTGGCTGGGCTCCGCGACCAGGTTTGCCCGCGGATGTGAAGTTTCAGATGTGGCAGGATTATCTCACCGAGTTCAGCGGCATCCTGCCCCGCGTAGTGGCGCGGCTCGCCCCAGAGACGCCCTACTGGCCCAGCTCACCCAGCGCCGACTACGAACCACTCAGCGCTCATTACCAATCAGGCGATCAGCACGACTGGAGCGTATGGCATGGGCGCGTGCCGTTCACCGAGTACGAGAAGCACCATTGGCGCTTTGTCACCGAGTACGGTTTTCAGTCCTTTCCGGAGATGCGCACCGTGGAGAGTTTCACCCAGCCCGAAGACCGCACCGGCATTTTCACGCCGGTGATGCTGGCTCACCAGAAAAACAATGAAGGTAACTCCATCATCCAGGACTACACGGCCAAGGATTATCCAACGCCGAAGGATTTTCCGAGCTTCCTCTACGTCAGCCAGGTGCTGCAGGCTGAGGGCATCAAGATTGGCGCCGAGCATTTTCGGCGCTTGCGGCCGGAGACAATGGGCTCCATCTTCTGGCAGTTGAACGATTGCTGGCCGGTTGCTTCGTGGTCGTCCATTGACTACTACGGCCGCTGGAAAGCGCTGCAATACTATGCGCGGAGATTCTATGCGCCGGTTTTGGTTTCACCGCATATCGAGGACGGTTCGTTGAAGATCTATATCGTCTCGGACAAAACTGGCGATATGCCAGCCCTGCTACACGTGCGACTGATGGATTTTGACGGCAAGGTGCTGCTGGAGGAATCACACGCTGTGGATGTGAAGCCGCTCACAAGCAAGGTTTACCTCAACTGGCCGCTCAAGAAGTTGACCGACGCAGGTGCGGCTGATACGTCCCGTGTGTTTGTGGTGGCGGAGCTGTACCATGGTGGAAGAATTCTCTCCCCGCGCAATCTGGCCTATCTTGCGCCCGTCAAGGGAGTGCATCTAAAGCCGGCCCAGCTGAAGATTGAAACCACCGGCGCAAATGACAGTTATCGGATTCGCATTTCATCCCCGGTGCTGGCGCGCAGCGTATATCTCTCCTTCGGCGATCTAGACGTGCAGGTCTCTGATAACTACTTCGACATGCTGCCGGGCGAGACGGTGGAGATAAAGGCAACCAGCAAGGCATCGCTCGATGCACTGAAGGCGCAAATGAAGGTCATCTCGCTGACCGACGCATTTGCTGTTGATGATCAGCCCGCGGCGTTGACAGCGGCAAAGCCGTAGAAGGATTTATCGCGCAAAAAACCGGGGCCGGAGCATCGCGCTCTGGCCCTTTGTTCAGTTGATTTCCAACAATCAGAAGTTGAACGCTGCCTGGAAGAAGATGCGCCGCGCTGCCGAACTCGTGGGCGACGAGAAGATGCCGCGCGCAAGGCTCGTGGATTTATCGAATCGGCTGCCCGGACCGTACAACCCGGTGCTGGTATCGAGGGTTGGAATCAGCACTGCTGACGGTTGCCCATAGTCGATGTCATTGAAGAGATTCAGCGCTTGCACACTGAAGGTGAGCGAGTATTTGTGACCGGTGTTGGCGTTTCCGCCCATTCCGCCACCGAGGCCTCGTGGGCCTCCTCCGCCACTACCTCCAAATCCACCCGGACCAAAGCCTCCACCCGGACCGCCACGACCACCAGCGCCTGGACCGCCGGGAGGCGGCCCACCAGCGTTGTTCTGGCTTGCCGCCGCTGCCACCTTTGGTCCGATGCCAATGGAGCGGCTGACGCGCAGGTTGACGGCGACCGCGGCTGGACCGTTTTCCATGTTGATAGGAATGATAGTCTCCCCTGACTGCGGATCGGTATCAAAGGCGCCGAAGTTGGTCTGGACCACATTGCTGGCGAGTGATGACGAGCTTGCGTAGGCCGGCCGGTTGTTGAAGAAGGCGTCTCCGGTCAGGTCGTTGTTGGTGGTGATGCTGAAGGGCTTTCCGGATTGCGCAATCAGGAAGGGATTGAAGGTGATACCCCACGGCCCGGTATAGTTGCCCATCAGAAAGAGCATGTTGCGCGAAACAAAACCGGCGCGGCCGTAATCCTGTTTCAAATTGTAGGAGTTTGAAGCCGTTCCTGTATCCGCGTTGGCAAAGGAGAGGTTGTAGAAGCCCATCACGCTGAATTTAGGCGAGAAGCGGGCGTTGATGTTCATGATCAACTGGTTCTGCTTGAAGACCGCCTCGGGGTAGAACTCATTCACAATACCCAAATTCGGATTGGGGCGCGGGCCCGTGGTGCTGTTATAGAAGGATGTCCCGGGCAGAGGCTCATACGCATTGGAGTCACGCGTGGCCATCTGGTGCACGCCATAGGAGTGCAGGAAGGTGAGTGTCGCCGAGGTGGTCTTGGTCACCTGACGCTCCAGGCTGGTTCCAAGCTGCTCCGTGTAAGGCGCGTGGTAGCTGGGCGCGATCTGGTAGATCTCCGACGAAACGGAGGTTCCCGTGCCGCAATAAGTGGAATTGCTGTCCAGGTTGCTGATAATAACGCTCAAGCTGGAAGCATTTGGACAGTTCGGTTTGGCAATGCTAATCTTCGTTTGGCTATTGCCACTGTTATTGAAGCGCTCAAGAGACATCAGGTTGCTAATTTGGAAGCGGTCGTAGAAGAAGCCATAGCCGCCACGTAGAACTGTCTTCGTTTGCGTTTTGTCCTTGTGGCCATCCAGGGCGTATGCAAAGGCAGCGCGCGGGGCCCAGTCGTCGTGGTCCGCGGTGTGATTTTGTGTTTCCCAGCGCAGGCCGCCGGAGAGCGTGAAGAATCGGTTCACCTTCCAGTCGTCCTGAAAGTAAAGCGCAGCGTCGAAGACATTGCCCACGAAGGCCTGCCGGCCCGTGGTGTAGGTCAGATTGTTGGGCAGGCAACCGTAAGGATTTTGCTGCACCGGGCAGTTGGCAGGTAAAGCAATTTTCGCAAAGGTCCAACCTTGGGTAAGCCCGTTCAGCGTATCCACATAGGCTTGCAGCGATGGAAAGCTAAAACTGCCGTTGAAGTTCGCATCGGATGAGTTAGCGTCGCGGTTATCGCGTATCCACGTTCCAAATTTGATGGCATGGGCGCCGGCCGACAGGGTGGTCATGTTCTGCAACTCGAGATGATCGGAATGATCGTTATTGAACTGTCCACTGGAGCCGCCACCGGAAAAATCTCCAGATACGCTGACGAATGGCGCTGCGCTAACCGGTGTAGTGGAAGAGTGCGAGCGCCGGTATTGAAAGTGGGTTTCGTTAACCATGTGTTCGTTGATGATGTGGGAATCGGTAAACTGGATGGCGTGTTCCGAGGATGTGCTGGAGGTGGCCGTCGTAGGCAGTGCTATATTCGAGCCGCCAAGATTTCCGCTCGAGCTGCTACGCTCGTACTGATAGCGCAAGGTCAGCGTGTCTTTTTGCCCCAGTTGCAGATCGATTCGCGGCGAAACCTCTATGCGCGTCGAGGGGCTGAAGACGGAGCCGGAAACGTATCCAACCTCACAATCGCCGCTCGTCGTCGGACCGCACGGTTGGCTGGGATCTAACACCAGAACCGCCGTGCTGGCGGTATAAATGTTCGCGTCCTGAATGTTGCGCCCTTCTATGCTGAGGGTATACGACGTCTTTTTGTTGAATGAACCGCTTATATTGCCGTTGTATTGGATGCTGTGATAGTCGGGAATCGATGATACGAATGGGTTACCGGTGTTGAAGAGATTATCGTTCCCCATCACAAAGGCTCTGCCGTGCAACGTATTGGTGCCAGGCTTGGTGAGAATCTCGATTCGCCCATAGCCCAGCCGGTCGAACTCCGCTGAAAACGGATTCTGATTGATGCGGATTTCGCGAATCGCTGACTTCGGCGGCAGCGTACCGCCGGTAAAGCCGTCGATATACATCTGCCCGCCATTTGGTCCGGCCGAGGGCCCGGCCAGCGCCGTCAGCTCGTTGGAAAGTTCGTCGGGATCGTCGGAGAGAGCATCCAGGTCGGCGCCTTTCAGGACCATGGCGTTAGCGTTGCCGCCGGCCTCAACGTTGACCTGGGGCGATTCGTCGGTGACCACCACGTTCTGCTGCTCGACCACCATGGCCATGGAAATATCTACATGCTTTACCTGTCCGGCCGTAAGCTGTATAGCTGGCGAAGCAAAGGGAGCGAAGCCCTCAACGGAGCACTGCACGATGTAGCTGCCGGGCGCCAGGCCATTTACCGCATATTGGCCGCTTGCGTCCGATGTAGTTGAGGTCACGGACGTCCCAGCCGGCGTTGTGATGGTGATCAAGGCGCCTGGAATGAGGGCGCCCGTCGGGTCTGCGATGTGTCCTCGAACCGCGGCCTTAGCTGCTGGAGTTGCCGGCGCGGCAGTCACCGTCGCGGCCGCTGGAGGCGCAGCCGGAGCAGTGGGAGCTTGCACCTGCGCTGCGCATACTCTGGCCACGCTCAATGCCAGGACTATCAGAAATAGAGTACGGCACTGCATTTTTGAAACCACGTATCCCTCGCTTTTTTCCGGTGGTTGTGTGTGGGCCTACTGGGCAGCATCCGGCGCGCTGGTATTCATACTCCAGTTTGCAAGCAGATTCTGGGTGGCCGCAGGAGCTTCAAGCAATGGTTCAACGCCCGCCAGCAGCGTAATGGCCGTGACTTCGGCTGTGCCGTCGGTAGATACCACCATCACTGCATCGCCCTTCTTTAAATCGCTGAGTTGAATGGCTGGCGCGCGGTTGAGCGCCTGTTGAGGATCAGAAAACCCTCCGCCCTGTCCGCCATTCCGGCCGGCCCATTGTCCGCCGCCACCCTGGCCGTTGCCGCGCGGTACGCCTGCCGAGCCGTTCCCGCCCGCTGCAGCCGCGCCTGTAGTTCCTTTCAGCCGCGCCGCCAGAAACTGCGCCATCATCTCAGGCAAGCGCCGCATCTGCGCATCCGCGGTGATGTGAATCGTGACCGGCTTCTTGGTCGCCAGATCCTTGACAATTAGGGTGGAGCTTGCCACATCCAGCGACGAAATCGTACCTGCGATGTTGCGGAAAGTGCCCGAAACAACATCTTCGGCTGCAATCTCCGTGCCATCGGCATTCTTGGTGCCGCGCGCACGCAACTGGTCGCCGGCGTGGATCGCATCGATCGGCGCAACCTGTGCATCGTCAAAGCGAACAGAGGCTGGAGCATAGCGTTTGAGTGTAGTCGCCTTGGTGGTATGCACGGTGATGGTTTTAGCTGTGATTCCCGAACCGCTGAACAGCACGATATCGCCTGTCGCTGTATCGACGCTCTTCACCAGTCCGCCTACGCCGCGCAGTTGCCAGTCCTCGCGATCCTTCCGCTGCTTTTCAGCCAGATCTGTCTTCTTGACGGCGATAATCTGCACTGCCGTTTCGGCGCCGGCAGGCGCGCTGGGATCGAGCTTCACGCGCACGCGGTCCCCGCTTTCAAGTTTGCCGAACGGGATCGTCTCCGCGGCGCTCAAATCCTTTTGGCCCGGGGAGATGCGCTTGATCTCTGCAGTGGCCGGCACATTGACCTGATGAACCCCGTTCGTGTCGGACTTCACCGTGATCGTGTTGCCGTTAATGGCTGTGATCGTGCCCAAAAACCGTACGGGCGCCTGTGCAACGGCTAAAACCGCACTAGCCATCAGGGCTATGCCAACGGCTAACTGCGCTATCAGAAAAGGAAACCGTTTCTTCATCTTGTTCTTCATCATCCAACACTCCGCCAGTCAATATCTTAAGTAGGCTGGAATGGCAAAATTGATCCCTATTTTGGTAGACGAACCAGGCCGCCAAAAGGTTGAAAATGTCGTTCCACAGTGTGCCCGGGTGCCGTGAACCCCCAAAAATGTCAACGCATTGGAGGTTTTATCTCCCGCAACCTGCTATGCAAATGCTACTTGCCCCAGAATTGCCGGCCGTTTAGCGCCGGTTGCCCGGGGTACGTTCCCCGGCAGGTGATGCCAAGTCTGCCATGCCAGCAGCGCGAAGGCCGCAGCTTCCTTGGCTTCAGCAGGCAGGCCAAACTCCTCACTGGCGGCTAATTTGCACCCCATCGGCTCCAGCCTCGCTGCAAGCATGGCCATCAGTGTCGCATTGCGCGCTCCACCGCCGGAGACAATGTAGTCAACCGCATAACCCCTCATCCCGCTCCGGGCAAATGCTTTGTAGCTCTGTGCAATCGACTCTGCTGTCAGCGCGGTCGCAGTGGCCAGCGCGTCTTCGGGCTCGTTGCTGTGGCGTTGGCATGCGGCCAGAAACTCCGCAGCATACTCACGCCCAAACTGCTCCCGTCCTGCCGTGCGCGGCGGCTTCAGCTTGAAGTAAGGGTTACCCAACGCCTTGGCCAAAACCGGCGCCAGTACCATACCCCGCGCCGCAAAACTTCCATTCTTGTCGAAGCGCTTGCCGAAGAGCTGCTGCGCCAGCGCGTCAATCACCATGTTTCCAGGTCCGGTGTCAAAGGCCACCACCGCATTGGGCGTGGATCCGGGGGAAATAGCGGTCAGGTTGGCGATGCCGCCGATATTTTGCAGAACCCGCCCGCGCTTGCTGTCGGCAAAGAGCACATAATCCAGCAACGGGACCAGCGGCGCTCCCTGGCCCCCGGCCATCATATCCGCCGGCCGAAAATTCGATACCACCGGTACTCCAGCCGCCGTGGCAATCACCGCCGCCTCACCCAGTTGCCAGGTGCAACCAAAGCGCCGTCCAGCGTAGATCTCCGCGTGCGGCTGATGATAGAGCGTTTGTCCGTGGCAGCCAATCAGGTCGAGTTTTACAGCGTGCTGTTTCAGCGTCGCGCTGACCGCCTCGGCGTAGGCCAGGCCCAGCCGCCAGTTGAGCCGCGCCAGTTCTGCCGTTGAGATTGCAGGCGCGTTCATCGCTGCCATCACCGCGTGCCGCAGCGGCGCAGGGAACTCAAATCCTTCATGTGCTACTAGCTTCAACCCAGGTCGCAGTTTCCCCGGCGTGATCCGCACCACGGCCACGTCGATTCCGTCGGCCGAGGTTCCGCTCATGATGCCGGCCACCGTCATTGGTTTCGCATTCATTCTGGTTGCGCTCCAGATTTCTATTCCTTCGTACCCTTCAGCTCTTGCTGCAACTCTTCCAGCAGATTCAGCGCCTGCAACGGCGTCAGTGCGTTCACGTCTGCGGCCTCGATCCGGTCAACGATGCGCTGCGAGAGCGGTGTGAAGATCGTCAACTGTACCGGATCAACCTGAGTTTCCACTTGCACGCTCTGCCGCTCCTGCCTCTCATGCTGGCGGAGCAGGTGCCTGGCTCGCTCAATCACTGCCGCCGGCAAACCCGCCAGCTTTGCAACATCGATGCCATAACTCTTGTTTGCTGCACCCGGCTCGATGTTGTGCAGAAAGACAATTCCGCCTGCGGCTTCTTTCACGCCTACGCGCAAGTTCCTGACGCGCGGCAACTTCTCAGCCAGCATGGTCAACTCGTGATAGTGCGTGGCGAAGAGCGTTCGCGCGCGAGTTTCCGCATGAAGGAACTCCACCGTCGCCCAGGCCAGCGAAAGCCCATCAAATGTTGCCGTGCCGCGCCCCATCTCGTCCAGCAGGATCAGCGACTTGCTGGTTGCTGTATTCAGAATCGTAGCTGTCTCCGTCATCTCCACCATGAACGTGGAGCGGCCCCGCGCCACGTTGTCGCTGGCTCCGATGCGTGTGTAGATACGGTCTACCAGTCCAAACCGCAGGCTCTCCGCTGGCACAAAACTGCCCATCTGGGCCATCAATACTAGCATCGCCGCCTGACGCAGATAAGTGCTCTTGCCGCCCATGTTCGGGCCGGTGATTAACAGCAAGCTCGGTCCATCTCCCGCAGCATTCAGGTAGATGTCGTTGGGAATGAACCTCCCTTCGCGCGTCTCCTCCATCCACTGCTCGATGACCGGATGACGGCCTGCGACAGCCTCGATTACCGGCTCTTCTGTGATTGTGGGCCGCACATACTTACGCCCTGCCGCCAGATGCGCGAAGCAAGCCAGCAGGTCGGCCTCTGCCACGGCTGCCGACGTTCGCTTGATGCGCCCAGCCGCCTCCAGCACCACCTTTCGCAGCTCGGCAAAGATCCTCTTCTCAATCTCGATGCACCGCTCGTGCGAGGAGAGAATCTTGCGTTCATATTCTTTTAACTCGGGTGTCGTAAAACGCTCTGCATTCACAAGTGTCTGTTTGCGCTCATAATCAGCTGGTGCCAGGGCCATGTTCGCTTTAGTGATCTCGATGAAATAGCCGAAAACCGAGTTATAGCGCACCTTTAGTGAAGCAATACCGGTCCGCGCGCGTTCCCGTTCCTCGATAGCCGCGATCTGCTGCTTGCCGGTCTTTGAAATTGTTCGCAGCTCATCCAGCTCAGCGTCCACACCCGCGGCAATCGCTCCGCCATCGACCAGCGTCAGCGGAGGCTCCTCGACCAGCGTCGTCTGAATCCGCATTGTCACGTCTTCCAGCGTGTCCAGCTGTTCCGCAAGCTCCCGCCAACGAGCAGCCCGCATCGCGTCGAGCGCCTTTTTCAACCCCGGCAAGCGGCTCGAACTCGCTGCGAGCGCCCGTACATCCCGAGCTCCAGCCGAATCCAGGCTCAGCCGCGCCAGCAGCCGCTCCAAATCCAATAGCCCGGTAAAGGCGTGCCGAATTTCTTCACGCTTCACCAGATCCCTATGTGCCTCGCCCACCGCCTCGTAGCGAGCCTCTAAAACCCCGGCATCCACCAGCGGCCGCAGAATCGTGGCACGCAGTAGCCGTTTGCCCATCGGCGTTAGGCACGCATCCAAAGTGTGATAGAGAGTTGCCCGGTCGTCCTGCCCGGCAAAGAGCGGTTCCACCAACTCCAGATTCCGCGCCGTCACGGGGTCCAGCTCCAGCGCAGTCGAGTGCTCCTCGAATTTCAGGCTGTCAATGTGCAGCGCCTCGTTCTTCTGTGTCGTCCGCACATAGTGCAGCACTGCTCCGGCCGCAATCGCCGCCGCCGGATGCCCGGTTAGCCCAAACCCCTCCAGCGAACGCGCATTCAACTGCCGCTCTACCAGAGGCACAGCAAACTCCCGCGTCCAGACCCAGTCCTCGACGCGCGTTCGCGCCGGAATCCGCTCCAGTTGCGCCGGCAACACCGTGATCGCGGCCACAAGCACCTCGCACGACCCGGCTTTGATAATCTCATCCGCCGCCTGTTGCCGCGCCATGGCGCCTTTAAACTCCGCCGTGCGAAACTCGCCTGTGGAAACATCCAGCAACGCCACAGCACACACTGTTTCGGCCTGAGCTTTGGCCTTATGCGTGCCAGAAAGCTCGAAATAAGCAGCCAAGAAGTTGTTCTGTTCCTGCCCCAGCCCGGCATCCAGCGCAGTCCCCGGCGAGAGCACCCGTGTCACCTCGCGCCGGACGATTTTTTTTGTCAGCTTGGGGTCCTCCATCTGGTCACAGAGAGCGACACGGTAGCCTTTGCGCAACAGGCGCATCAGGTAGCTCTCCACGGCGTGATACGGAACCCCGCACATCGGCTGGTTGCGCTCACGGTCGCGCGCCGTCAACGTCAACTGCAGCTCCCGGCTCACGGTTACCGCATCGTCGTAGAAAAGCTCGTAGAAATCCCCCATGCGGAAAAACAGCAGCGCATCCGGATTCTCACGCTTGGCTGCCGTCCACTGCCGCATGAAAGGGGTCAAATCGGCTGGAATCTTGTCCAATGGAGAGGATTGCGAAGCCGCAGCGGGTTGTTGAGCGTCCTTGATCACGTTGGATTTAAGAGTAACGCGGCAGGATGGCAGCGGGGTAGCCTGGCTTGGCAAGCAGGGAAGTTACGCCCGCGTAATATGCTTTCACTAACCTCTGGCCCTGAGTGTATGCAAGAGGTTACACTCTAAATGCAGGCGAAGATTAGGGTTGCTTTGTTCACAAATTTTGCCGAAGCGAAATTGTAACGTATTGATAATAAACGAGAAGGGAACAATGGGAACGCTTCCACCAAACCAACCCGATCCTGATCAGTCTGCTGAGCCTGGGAGAGATTTGAATCCGGCGCCTCCGGCTCCGACGCTCGTGCCGTCCCTTAAAGCCGGCGGCCTTATGCTCTGGCTGCGCGACATCCTGATCTCACTCGCCATTGCAGTCCTCATTATTGTCTTTCTTTATCAGCCGGTACGTGTGGAAGGCATCAGCATGTTGCCGCGGTTGGATGATCAGGACCGCCTCTTCGTCAACAAGTTCATCTATCGTTTCACGGCCATCGAACGGGGCGATGTAGTGGTTTTCCACTATCCGCGTGATCCGGAGAAAAGCTATATCAAGCGCGTCATCGCCCTGCCCGGCGACCGGCTGCGCATCGACCACGGCACAGTCTGGCTAAACGGCCAGCAGCTATCTGAGCCGTATGTTCCGGATGAGTACCGCGACAACGGCTCCTATCCGGAGACCGTTATCCCCGAGAACAGCTACTTCATGATGGGGGACCATCGCTGCATCTCCTCCGATAGCCGCGCATTTGGCCCCGTCGAGCGCTCATTCATTTACGGAAAAGCAGTTTTTGTATTGTGGCCGGCAAGCGATGCGGGCACGGTGCAATAGGCTGTCCAAAACCGTCCGATTTCTGCCACCATATTCACCGCAAATCCTGTTAGAATCAGTTGAATTTAACCTCCTCGGAGAGGCGATGCAGGCAACTCTGGCGCTCGAAGACGGGCGCATCTTTTACGGTCACGGCTATGGGCACCCGGGCGAATGCGCGGGCGAAGTCGTTTTTAATACTTCGCTTACCGGCTACCAGGAGATTTTCACTGACCCATCCTATGCAGGCCAGATCGTGGTGCTAACCAACCCACAGATAGGCAACTACGGCACTAACCAGGCGGACAACGAGTCTGCCCGGCCCTATATCGAAGGCCTGATCGTCCGCGAGTTCTCGCCAGTCAGTTCGAATTGGCGCTCCGAACAGGTCACCGACGAGTATATGGAGCGCTATTCCGTTCCCGTACTGGCCGAGATTGATACTCGCGCCCTGGTGCGCCACCTGCGCGACCATGGTGTCATGCGCGGCGTGATGTCAACGGCTGAGAGCAATCCTGAAGTTCTCGTGCAAAAGGCTCGCAGCATCCGCAAGATGGACGGCACCGATCTGGCGCGTGTGGTTTCGACGAAATCGGTCTACACCTTTGACTCCTCCGACAGCCGCAGCCAGACGGGTGATCCCCTCCTTCCCACTGCTCTCAACCAAGGCGCGGAAGCGCGGAACGCACTTCATGTAGCGGCTTATGATTTTGGCATCAAGCTCAACATTCTAAGGATGTTAGTGCGCATTGGCTGCCGGGTGACAGTGGTTCCGGCCGAGACCACTGCCGAGGATGTTTTTGCCCTGAAGCCCGACGGAGTTTTTCTCTCCAACGGTCCCGGCGATCCGGAGCCGGTCGATTACGCCGTCCGCGCCATTCGAAAATTTATGGGCCGCGTGCCGGTTTTCGGAATCTGCCTCGGCCATCAGCTCACCGGCTTGGCCCTGGGTGGGCGTACCTATAAGTTGAAATTTGGCCACCATGGCGGCAACCACCCGGTCAAGAACTACGCAACCGGCAAGGTGGAGATCACGGCACACAACCACAACTTCGCCGTCGATCCCGACTCGATCAACGCCAACGAGGTCGAGCTGACCCACGTGGACTTGAACGACCAGACACTGGAAGGCTTGCGCCACCGGACACTGCCGTTGTTCAGCGTGCAGTACCACCCCGAAGCCGCGCCGGGCCCGCACGACTCGAATTACTTATTCCGCGACTTCCGGCGAATGATGGAGGAGTGGAAGGGATGAAGCGCTGGCTCACAGTTCTGGCATTGTTGGCAGGGCTGGGAAGTTCTTTTTCCTTCGCTCAGGCTACAAGCCCATTTGATCGATACAGGGAGGGTATCAAAGCCAATCGACCCGAGGCTGCTTTGGTACGCTTTGCGGATGAGTGCGGCTTGAACTTCAAGATTGCAAGGTCTCACTTCGCTCAACTCCCTGGTGATGAGTGGAAAGAAGTGAAAGACTTGTCGCTTGCATTGAAGGATCAAGAGATTGATTTTTACGGGACCGTAGCGGTTTGGTCTCAAGAGAATTCGATTTTGGTTGAGCGATGGGGCATCGATTTGGAATCAGGCAGTGAGGCCCGCAAACTGTTTTGCCTGAAGGACAAACGAATCTTGTTCGCGGAAGAAGTTGATTGGGCGCTCGTGGACAAAAAGAGTGGTAATAAGCCTGTTTGGTTGGGATACGAGCAGCGATGGAAAATGAAACCGGACGGAAAGTATGCAACCGTACTGGTCCATTATGTAAATCGCATTGAGCAGCCTGTACCAACGCCAGAGCCAGGTGCAGATGTACCGTATGCATCTTATGTTTTTCCAGATGTGCATGAATGGGCGGATTTGAAATTGCCAGATGAGTTATTGAAGTGATGTTGAGAGTTGTGCACCGCGAAAGGATTTCTGGCCCAATGAAAGGAATGCTTTGAAGGGGCATGGCTTTAGCCGCGCTGATAGAGCGTGACAAGATGTTGGGTCTTAGACCCGAGGAAAATGACCATGAAGCTCCAGCCATCCAGACTTCATTGCCCAATCATGAGCATGTTTTTCATGGTTGCCGGGCTGTTTTGGATTGTTGATGCAAACGCTGCGGCTCAAGTCGATTGCATTAGCCCCAAGCTGCTGAAGGTTTCCCGCGTTCAGGGACAGGTTTTCGACATTACCGGGGCTGCCGTGCCGGGGGTTGTGGTTTCTCTGGTGCAGGAAGGAAAGTCCACAGCGCAATTCCACACCGGCTCGAATGGCGGATTTCAGTTCAGGGCCGCTCCGGGGCTTTACCTCCTGAAAGCAGAGGTCCTGGCATTTCAGCGCGCCTCTGTGGAGTTGAAAGTGGGGCGCGATCTTTGGAATTCGTTTCATCCCAGCACGCTGCGCGTGATTGTGGGGCTTTACGGCTCGTTTTGCCCATGGGCAACCACCAGCAACAGGGAATTTCAGAAAATTGTGCGCGCCAATAACCAGAGACTCAAGGAAACAAAAGAGAACAATGCCACGCAGAAATGACATACAGAAGATCCTGGTGATTGGCTCGGGTCCTATCGTGATCGGGCAGTCGGCGGAGTTCGACTACTCCGGCACGCAGGCCTGCAAGGCTCTCAAGCAGGAGGGCTACGAGGTGGTGCTGGTGAACTCCAACCCGGCCACCATCATGACTGATCCAGAGTTGGCCGACCGCACCTACATCGAGCCGCTCACCCGCGAGTACGTCGAGGAGATCATTCGTCTTGAGGCGGAGATGCTCGCAGGTGAGCGCGCTGCCAAGCCTGCTGGCAAATTTGCATTGCTGCCCACGGTCGGTGGGCAGACAGCGCTCAATCTGGCCGTCGATCTGGCCGATGCGGGCATTTTGGACCGTTACAACGTCGAGCTGATCGGCGCCAAACTTGAAGCCATCAAGAAAGCCGAGGACCGTCTGCTCTTCAAAGACGCGATGCAGCGCGCCGGCCTCGAAGTGTTGAAATCGGCGCTGGTGAATAACCTGCGCGATGGCCTGGAGTTTGCCGGCAAACTCGGATTTCCGGTACTCATTCGTCCCAGCTTCACGCTGGGCGGAACGGGCGGCGGCATCGCCTACAACCGCGAAGAGCTGATGGAGATTCTGGCGCGGGGACTGGACCTTTCACCGGTACACGAATGCCTCATTGAAGAGAACGTACTCGGCTGGAAGGAGTTCGAGCTGGAGGTGATGCGCGACCTCGCCGACAACGTCATCATTATTTGTTCCATAGAAAACTTCGATCCCATGGGCGTGCATACCGGCGACTCCATCACTGTGGCGCCTGCGCAGACGCTCACCGACCGCGAGTATCAGAAGATGCGCGACGCGGCCATCACTGTGATGCGCGAGATCGGCGTCGAGACTGGCGGCTCCAACGTGCAGTTTGCCATCAATCCCATCGATGGCCGCATGACGGTGATCGAGATGAACCCGCGCGTTTCGCGTTCTTCGGCGCTGGCTTCGAAGGCTACAGGCTTTCCCATTGCCAAGATTGCCGCCAAGCTGGCCGTGGGCTACACGCTCGACGAAATTCCCAACGACATCACGCGCAAGACCCCGGCCTGCTTTGAGCCGACGATTGACTATGTCGTCGTCAAGATACCCAAGTGGCAATTTGAAAAGTTTCCCGGCTCCGACGAAACGCTGGGTCCGCAGATGAAGTCGGTGGGCGAGGTGATGTGCATCGGGCGCACCTTCAAGGAAGCGCTGATGAAGGCATGGCGCGCGCTGGAGACCGGCAAGAAGACCGGAGCGGAGATTTTGGATCCGCGGCGGCTGACGCAGATGCTGGTTACTCCGCGACCGGAGCGGCTGGGATACATCCGCTTTGCATTCGAGCGCGGCATGAGCGTGCGCGAGGTAGCGCGACTCACCAGCATCGACCCCTGGTTCCTGCATCAGGTTCGCGAGATTACGCTGGCGCAGATGGCGATTGCGCAAACCACTCCCAAAGAGATTGGCGCGGTGCAATTGCGCCAACTCAAACGCCTCGGGTTGAGCGACGAGCGCATCGCGACTGAATGGAAATTAGAAGGCCACGCCGGCACGCAGCAGGTGAGGGAACTGCGAGAGGGCAAGGGCATCAGGCCGGTATTCAAACTTGTAGACACCTGCGCGGCAGAGTTCGAGTCCATGACGCCCTACCTCTATTCGACCTACGATGAAGAGAGCGAGGCGCCGCCAACCGCCAAGCCCAAGATTATCATTCTCGGGTCTGGACCCAACAGAATTGGCCAGGGCATCGAGTTCGATTACTGCTGCTGCCACGCCGCCTTCGCGCTCAAGGACGATGGTTACGAGACCATCATGGTCAACTGCAATCCCGAGACCGTCTCTACCGACTACGACACCAGCGACCGGCTCTACTTTGAACCGCTGGTGCTGGAAGATGTGCTGGCTATCTACAACCACGAGTCGCAATCCGGTGCAGAGATCGGCATGATTGTCCAGTTCGGCGGGCAGACGCCGCTCAATCTGGCTCAGCGTCTGCGCGCGGCCGGCGTGCCCATCATCGGCACCTCGCCGGAGTCGATTGATCTAGCCGAGGACCGCAAGCGCTTCGGCAAGATGCTTAATGAGCTGAAGATTCCGCAGCCCGACGGCGGCACAGCCACCAGCGTGGAAGAGGCTCTGGCCATCGCCAAGCGCATTGGCTACCCGGTGCTGGTCAGGCCCAGCTATGTACTTGGCGGCAGGGCCATGGTCATTGCATATGATGCTGAGGCGGTCACGCGCTATATGCACGAGGCAGTGGAATATTCGCAGGAGCGTCCGGTGCTGGTCGATCACTTTCTGGAGAACGCCATCGAGGTTGACGTGGATGCGCTCTGCGACTCGAAAGACGTGATTATCGCCGGCATCATGCAGCACATCGAGGAGGCCGGCATCCATTCCGGCGATTCCTCCTGCGTGTTGCCCGCCGTGGATATCCGCAAAGAGACGCTGGAGGTGTTGCGCACCTATACGCGCAAGCTGGCTCTCGCTCTCAAGGTTATCGGCCTGGTCAATCTGCAGTTTGCCATCCAACGCGACGCTAAGGGTCAGGACCACGTTTACGTCATCGAGGTGAATCCGCGCGCCTCGCGCACCGTTCCTTATGTCTCAAAGGCTACGGGAATTCCGCTGGCCAAGATTGCCGCGCGGCTGATGACCGGCCGCAAACTGCGCGAGCTGCTCCCCGGCCAACTTGCATCGGGCAAGGATCTCGAAACCGGTACGCATTTCTACGTAAAGTCGCCGGTATTTCCCTGGAGCAAATTCGCCGGCGCGGATGTGGTGCTAGGCCCGGAGATGCGATCTACCGGCGAGGTGATGGGCGTAGCCGCAACTTTTGGCGAGGCATTTGCAAAGGCTCAGCTTGCTGCCGGGCAGGTATTACCCACCGGCGGCACGGTCTTTTTCAGCGTGAACGACGTCGATAAACCAGCATCAATCGAGCTGGCCCGCCGCTTTGTACAGATGGGCTTCAGAATCGTCGCTACCCAGGGCACGGCCAACACGCTGGAGAAAGCAGTGCTCACGGTGGAGCGTGTCTTCAAGGTCAAAGAGGGCCGGCCCAACGTTGTGGACCTGATCAAGGGCGACCGAATTCAGCTCATCATCAACACCTCTTACGGCCAGGAGACATTTTTCGACGAGAAGGCGATTCGCCGTGCCGCTGTGCTGGCGCGTATTCCCATTATCACTACCCTCGCTGCCGTGCAGGCCGCCGCGGAGGGCATCCATGCCATGCAGCTTCGCCATACCACGGTTTACGCTTTGCAGCAACTGCATGCCGCGTCCGTCGATTGAGACGAGTCTAGAGTAGGTACGGACAGGGCTCGTTTTCCACTTGACAAGGTAATAAAAAGGATATACGTTCGCTGGCAAATCGAATTGTTCTCAATTTCTCAAATGAATCGTCCGGAAGTGGATTTAAGCCAATTTTCCAGCCTGCTGTCAGAGACGTGCGGGCTGCATGGTTGGGCCTACCGGCGATACGTGCTCTCTCGATTGCGCAAATAAGGTGAATCATGGTTTGGTGGCTTTGGGTCATACTCGGTTTTCTTTTGTTATTTGCTGAGTTGACGACCCCCGGTGGCTTTTTCTTCGTGTTCTTCGGTGGCGCCGCTATTCTCATCGGCGTCATTACCGGCCTTGGTTTAGGCGGACCGGCGTGGTTGCAGTGGTTGCTATTTCCAATCGTATCGCTCGCGTCTGCCGGCCTGTTTCGCCCTAAGTTGGTGCAGAAATTTAGGCCGCATTCTAGCTCGGCTGATATTGATGACCTAAGTGGTCAAATTGCGATGACGGGTGAAGATATATCGCAGGGCGCTACCGGGCAGGTGCAAATGAGAGGTTCCACTTGGAGTGCTCTCAATCTTGGCCCGGGCGATTTAGCGGCGGGTCAGCGTTGTCGGATCGAGCGCAGTATCGGCATTGTTTTGGAGGTTCGTCCGCTCTCGGATAGCACAGACGCAGATGCGGTACAACCGAATTCTGGCAAGTCACCAAGTTAAGGAGAAGAATGGTTACTCTTATTGTCTGCTTGATATTCGCCGTCTTCGCTATTGCCCTTCTCGCCAAGACGGCGGTGGTTGTTCCACAGCAAAGTGCGTACGTTGTCGAACGCTTGGGTAGATACCACGCGACACTGGGGGCGGGTTTTTACGTTTTATTGCCGTTTGTTGACATTATCCGTTATCGGCACACGCTTAAAGAAAGAGCGATGGAGATTCAGGAACAGGTCTGCATCACCTGTGATAACGTGCAAGTCGCGGTCGATGGCATCCTGTATTTCAAAGTTTTCGATCCAAAAAGCGCCTCGTATGGCATTTCCAATTTCGAGTATGCCATCACCCAGCTGGCACAGACGACGCTGCGCAGCGATATCGGAAAGATTGAACTGGACAGGACCTTCGAGGAGAGAACGCGCATCAACATCGCGGTCGTAACGGAACTGGACAAGGCGTCGGAGCCGTGGGGCGTGAAGGTATTGCGCTACGAGATCAAGAACATCATACCTCCCAAGGATGTGCTGGCAGCAATGGAGAAGCAGATGCGAGCGGAACGCGAAAAGCGTGCCGTCATTCTGCAATCCGAGGGCGTGCGTGATTCAGTTATCAATGCTGCCGAAGGAGACAAGCAGAAAGTAATCAAGGCATCCGAGGGAAATAAACAGCAGCAGATTAACCAGGCTGAAGGTCAAGCAGCCGCTATTCTGGCGGTCGCCCAGGCTACGGCTGAGGGAATTCGGCGAGTCGCGGAATCTATTAAAAGCCCCGGAGGGTTTGAGGCAGTCCAGCTTCGAGTTGCCGAGCAGTATATTCCGGAGTTCGGCAAGCTTGCAAAAGCGGGCAACACTCTGGTCCTGCCCTTGACTGTCAGCGATGTGGGTTCCATGGTCGCATTAATGACGAATGTAGTGCGTAAAATGGCCCCAGATAGCTCGACCGGAACGCATGCCGAAGCACACGCTAAGGATGTCTCACCCGCTCGCGGGGCTGGGCAGTAAAAAACCTGGGCGTGGCAAGGGGCTGGTTCATAAAGCCCCTCCACTACTCCATTGCCAAGACCGGCAAAGATCTACTTCCTGCATTTCCCTTGTGCGGGCTTCGCTTGCCGTATAAGTTCTACAATGAATTCATGCTGCTAGAAGGCATCTTTGCCGCTGTTCCCACTCCATTTTATCCGGACGAGCGAGTCTACTTTCGCAAGCTCGAAGCCAACATCGCACGCTACTCCCGCACGCTACTTTCCGGGATGCTGCTTCTTGGATCCATGGGTGAGGCGCCTGAGTTGGACGATGGCGAAAGCCGCGATGTGTTGCGCGTGGCAGCCGAGGCCGCCGTGCCGGAAAAGATGCTCATCGCCGGTATCGGCCGCGAAAGCGTGAAGGCCACGGTCGCACTGGCCGAGGCTGCGGCTGAGTTCCGCTATGACGTTGTTCTGGTCCGGACCCCCACGTATTACGCCAGGCAGATGACCGCCGCAGCCGTGCTCCACTACTTCCGCAGCGTGGCCGACCGCTCGCCTCTTCCGGTGCTGCTTTACAACATTCCCCAGTGCGTGCCCTACAACATTCCCGTTGAGCTGGTTGCCGAACTGGCCCAGCATCCCAACATCCTTAGCATCAAGGACTCCTCGGGTAGCGTCGTGCGGATTCGCGCCCTGGTTGAAGCAACCAGCGCCGCACCCCGCCGCACCGTGACCGTGACGCCTGTTTTTGAGGCTGTAACCGGGCGGATGCTCTCGCCCTCAGCAGGGAGTGGCGATGTCCTTATCTCTGCCGGAGATCTGACCGGTGGTGCGGCCGTTACAACGGCTCCTCCAATCAAGACACGCACCAAGGAGGTTGGTTTCCAGGTGCTCACCGGTTCAGCCGGAACGCTGCTGGAATCCCTCGAGGCAGGCGCATCCGGCGGCATTCTGGGCTTTGCCGCTTGTGCTCCGCAGGCCTGTCAGGAAGTCTACTTGGCCTGGAAGGACCACGATCTCAAGCTTGCAAAAGAAAAACAGGAGCGCATAAGCGGTCCAAACCAGCGCATCGTCGGCCAGATGGGAATTGCAGGCGTCAAGCATGCCTGCGACTTCAACGGCTACTACGGAGGCCGCGCCCGTGCGCCGCTGCTGCCAGTCACTGCAGCCGAAAAGGCGGAGATTGAAGGGCTGCTGACCGAGATTCGCAACTAGGAATCGGGCTTTGATTTAACCGGCCATTCAAGATTTTCCGGTCCGAGCTGGCTCTTTTCGACAACCGCCCCCAGCACCACCGATGTAGATGTGGTTCCATAGGGCGTCAGGCAGTCGATTACATGGTTCAGATGCTCGACCGAGATGACGTGAACCTTCATGATGAACGAATCCACTCCCGTTCCTCGGTAGCACTCGACAATCTCCGTCATGGAGCGGAGTTGTGCGGTTAGCCTGGGCAGCACATCGCCCACTATGCTCATGCGTATGAAGGCCGTGATGGGCAATCCCACCTGCAAGGGGCTGATCTCGGCGCGGTAGGCGAGGATAATGCCCTCATCTTCCATGCGGCGAACCCGCAGCGCTACGGCCGGCGTAGAGAGCCCCACCCGGCGGCCCAACTCGGCAAAAGAGATGCGGGCATCCTTTTGCAGTTCGATAAGCAACTTCCATCCCAGAGGATCCAGGTGTTTTTCCTTGGCGGAATCGGACATGCCATGCCCCCTTCATGCAGCTTACGTTCGTAAAGTATACGCGCATGAAAGCTAATAATCCAATAGCAGAATCAAGAAAAAACAGTGAAAAAGTCTTTATGAACTCTCACCTGCTGCCGTATTCTCTGAGTGTGCATTGCCCTTGGTCAGGAATGCCAGTGTTGTTGCAATGCACTCAAGGAGTGGTGGAGAGATGGCAGGCAATAAGCGTACTTGGGCAGAACCATTCAAGATCAAAGTCGTGGAACCCGTCAGGATTCCCAGCCATGCAGAGCTGGAGAAGGCAATTGTCGAGGCTGGCTATAATACCTTTCTTTTGCGCAGCGAAGACGTCTACATCGACCTGTTGACCGACTCCGGAACGACGGCCATGAGCGACCGTCAATGGGCCTCCATGATGATGGGTGACGAAGCCTACGCCGGCAGCCGCAGCTTCTACCGGATGGAAGCGGCGGTGCAGAAATTCTACGGTTACAAGTACGTGGTCCCCACGCATCAGGGCCGTGGCGCCGAGAACCTGCTCTCCAAGTCCCTCATCAAGCCGGGCGATATAGTTCCCGGCAATATGTACTTCACCACCACCCGGCTTCATCAGGAGCTGGCCGGCGGCACCTTCACGGATATCATCATCCCCGAAGCGCATGAGCCGAAGAACCCTCACCCCTTCAAAGGAAACGTAGACCTGGACAAGCTTGAACAGGTTATCAAGACCTATGGCGCCGCGCGCATTCCCTACGTCAGCATCGCTGCCACGGTGAACATGGCCGGCGGCCAGCCTATTGCGCTGGCCAACGTGAAGGCGGTCTGCGAATTGGCTCACAAGCACGGAATTCGCGTGATTCTCGACGCCGCGCGCGTGGTGGAGAACGCCTACTTCATCCAGCAGCGCGAGCGCGGCTGCCAGGGACGCACCATTGCCTCCATCGTCAAGGAACTCTGCTCCTACACCGATGGCTGCACCATGAGCGCCAAGAAGGATCCGCTGGTCAACATCGGCGGCTTCCTCGCCGTGAACGACCATGCCATCTACGAAGACGCCGCCAATCTGGCGGTCATTTACGAAGGGCTGCACACCTACGGCGGCATGGCCGGCCGCGACATGGAGGCTCTGGCCACGGGCATCGAAGAGTCCCTGCAGGAAGATCACATCCGCGCTCGGGTTGGACAGGTTCTCTACCTGGGCCAAAAGCTGATCGACGCCGGCGTGCCCATCGTGTTGCCGGTGGGCGGCCATGGAGTCTTTCTCGACGCGCGCGCTTTCCTGCCTCATATTCCCCAGGAGCAGTATCCGGCGCAGGCGTTGGCAGCGGCGCTGTATCTCGATTCAGGCGTCCGCTCCATGGAGCGCGGCATCGTCTCGGCGGGAAGAAATAAAGAAACCGGCGAAGAAAACAAGCCAAAGCTCGAGCTGGTGCGGCTTACCATTCCGCGGCGCGTTTACACCCAGGCCCACATGGATGTTGTAGCTGAGTCGGTGGAGTCGGTATTTGCCGAAAGGGCAGGCATCCGCGGGCTGAAGATGGTCTACGAACCCAAGTACCTGCGGTTCTTCCAGGCGAGGTTTGAGCCGCTGGCCTGACGACGCACAGAATCCGACAGCTTAAGACGGACCTGCCGGATGCCCGAATCGTTTCCAGATTCATGCATCTGCGTCAGTGAACACGATGGCAGCGCAGGCAGAGCTCAGTCAGGCAGAAAACAGAAAGCCTGTGTTTTGAGCCCCACAAAGTGATTTGCGTCACAGTATACTGTTTCTTAGCGCCCGTAAGGTGAAAAATGTATCTTCTTTGGCTCCGAGTTGCGGCGATCCTCTATGCGGCGGCCGCTGTAGCCGTTTTTCCGGCCGTGCTTTATGGCATTGTGCGCTGGCGCAAAACCTGCGTCCATCTGGCCGGTATGGCCTTCTTCTTCCACTTCATATCGTGCGTTGAAATGCTCTTCCAGGCAGGTCATTTAATGCCCGTAGGCGTCCGGGAGGCCGAATCGCTGCTGGGTTTTGCCATGGCCGGCCTGTTTTTACTCGTCTGGTGGTTCTACGATGCCATCTCCCTTGGAATCTTTGTTTTACCAATTACATTTTTCATTGTCTTTGTGCCTTCGCTGGGGCCCGACCACTATACCTTTCCCTCCGAAGGCGTGCGCATCAGCTGGCTTATTGCCCACATCACGGCGCTGATGGCGGCCTACGTGGCGCTCGGTTTCAGCTTGCTGGCCTCTGTGCTTTACCTCGTCCAGGAGCGCCGCCTCAAGAGCAAGCACAAAATGGGCGAAGACTCCTGGTGGCTGGCTTTTGACTGGCTGCCGCCCCTCGACACCCTGGAACGCATCGCCCACTCGACGCTGGAGTTCGGTTTTCCCTGCATGACCGCGGGCCTGGTCATCGGCTCGGTTCTGGTGCAATCAACGCCGCTCGGAGCCTCTTACTTCCTCGACCCCAAGGTCATTGCCTCCTTCGCGATGTGGGCTGTTTACGTCACACTGCTCTTTGTTCGCCGCAGCGCCGGCCTGCGAGGGCGCCGTGCAGCCATTCTCTCCGGCGCGGTCTTCCTCATCATGCTGGTTGTGCTGGCGGCTAATGTCATCAGCCGCATCCACAGGTACGGTCCGCAATGACTCTGGCTCTCATCGGCGTCAATCACAAGACCGCGCCTATCGAGTTGCGCGAGCGCATCGCCATCTCCCGCGATGAGCTGCCGGAGACCACACGCGCCCTCGCTGCCGTGCCCGGAGTGGCCGAGTGCATGATCGTCTCCACCTGCAACCGCGTCGAGATTCTGGCCGCCATTGAGTCGCCTGCCGTTGACGTAACCAGCTTTCTGCACCGGTATTTCGGACTCGATCCTGAGCTGCTGGCCCCGCATCTCTACGAACATCGCGATCAGGAGGCCGTCCGGCATCTCTTCCGTGTGGCCGCCAGCCTGGACTCGATGGTGGTGGGCGAGCCGCAGATTCTTGGCCAGGTCAAAGAGGCCTTCGCCGTGGCGCGCGCCTCGGGCACCGTGGGCGGTCAGCTCGAACACCTCTTGCAGAGCACATTTGCCGCCGCTAAGAAGGTTCGCACCGAGACGGAGATCGGCTCAAACTCTGTTTCCATCGCCTCTGTCGCTGTGGAACTGGCTCGTAAGATCTTTGGGTCGTTGCAGGGCCGTACGGTTTTCCTAGTGGGTGCGGGCAAGATGAGCGAACTGGCCGCACGCCATCTCGTCCAGCAGGGAGCCGGCGCGATTCTCGTCACCAACCGCACGCTGGAGCGCGCGCGGCGCATGGCGGAAACATTTGCGGGCCAGGTTATCCCCTTTGAAGAGCTTTACGAGGAAGCCAGCCAGGCGGACATCGTCATCAGCTCCACCGGCGCGCCACATCCCATCTTCCGCCGCGAGCACGGGCAGGCATTTCTCCATCGCCGCCGCAACCGGCCAATGTTCTTCATCGATATTGCCGTGCCCCGCGACGTGGACCCCTTGATGGGCGAGCTGGAGGGCATCTTTGTCTATGACATCGATGACCTGCAGCAAGTGGCCGTGGCGCACCTCACCGAGCGCAGCCGCGAAGCTACCGCAGCCGAGGCGCTGATTGACGCTGAGGTCCAGCGGTTCCACCAGCGGCAGCTTGCTGTTAACGTCGCTCCGGCCATCGTCGCCTTGCAGCGACAGGCTGAGGAGATTCGCCAGGCAGAGCTCAAGCGCGCGCAGACCCGACTGGGGCCGCTGAGCGAGGAGCAACTGGCGGCCGTTGAGGCGCTGACCCGCGGGCTGGTCAACAAGTTTCTTCACCCGCCCATGCAGGCGCTCAAACAGGCCGCCCGCGAGAACGATGCCACGCGTCTGGAGGCGCTTTGCGAGACCTGGTCACTGCCCGCTGGCGCCGAAAAGTCCGCGACAGAGAAAACACAAACGAGTAGCGAGGCGGAACGCAAATGAACCTGCGCATCGGAAGCCGCGGCTCGCAACTGGCCCTCTGGCAGGCAAACCATATCGCTGCCTTGCTCCGCAACGAAGGCCATAATGTCAATATTCGTATCATCAAAACCACCGGCGACCGGCTGCAATTAGTCACCTTTGCTCAGGTAGCGACCAAAGGCATGTTCACCAAGGAGATTGAAGAGGCTCTGGCCGACGGAAGCGTAGACCTGGCCGTTCACTCGCTCAAGGACCTGCCCACCGAGATGCTGGAGCCATTCACGCTGGCTGCTACGCCGGAGCGCGTTGATCCGAGGGACGTATTCGTCTCGGTGAATTATGAGAATCTGGCAGCGTTGCCCCTGGGCGCGCGCGTGGGCACCAGCAGCCAGCGACGCCGCGCGCAGTTAAAGGCCGTGCGACCCGACATAGAGGCCGTCGAATTTCGCGGCAATGTGGACACGCGCCTGCGCAAGCTGGCCGAGGGCCAGGTGGATGCGATTCTGCTAGCCGCGGCCGGCCTTGAGCGCCTGGAGAAAACCGAGTGGATACGCCAGCGGCTTGAGCCGCTGGAATTTTGCCCCGCGGCCGGGCAAGGTGCGCTGGGCATCGAGACCCGCAAGAACGACGATGTCACTATTACCGCTGTAACATTCCTCAACCATGCATCGACGCGCTTTGCAGTGACTGTAGAACGGGCAGCGTTAACCGCACTCGGCGGAGGTTGCCAGGTTCCCATCGGCATTCACTGCCGCGCTGCTTTGCGGGAAAGAACAGAGCTGTGGGACGAGATATTTGCCGTTGTCGCCGATCCTGAGACCGGCAAAACCGTGCGCGTACATCATCGCGTCCTTCATGCCGGAGCGGAGCCCGTCGCGCTGGGAAAACAGGTGGCACAAATGCTGATCGATGCAGGAGCAGGACCGCTGCTTGCGGCTGCCGGAGGCGCGCGGTGAGTGCGCTGTTGCTGGCTGGGCGAAGGGTTCTGGTGACCCGCGCCGCGCACCAGGCAGGCAAGCTCAGCAAAGGTTTGCGCGAGCTGGGAGCCGAGCCAGTCGAAGTTCCGGTGCTGGAGATTCGTCCTCCGGCCAGCTTTGAGGCGCTGAACGCGGCCTTGCGCAAGCTTGACAGCTACGATTGGCTGATTCTGACCAGCGCAAATGCTGTGCGCGCGCTTGAGGAGCGTGCGATTGCGTTGAAGATTACGCTGGCGCAGCCGTCCCGATTACAGGTCGCGGCGGTTGGTGAAGCAACAGCTGCGGCATCGCGCAAGGCAGGATTGAAGGTCGCCTTTGTTCCGGAGGCCTACGTAGCAGAAAGCCTTGTCGAAGGGTTGCTGCAATCACTGCAGACTTCGCGCTTGCGGATTCTGCTGGCGCGCGCCGCCGTGGCTCGTGACGTGATCCCCGACGCACTGCGCGCCTCGGGCGCTGAGGTCGAAGTAGTGGATGCGTACCGCAACGTTCTTCCCGAGGCTGCTCCAGGTCAGCTTCGCAGGGCTGTCGCTGAAGAACTCGACGCGGCCACCTTCACCAGCTCCTCCAGTGTCACGCATCTGGCGGAAGCGGCTCGCGCGGCGGGAGTTGGCTGGCCGCTTGCGGACGTTCCGGCGGTTTCGATAGGGCCTATAACCAGCCAGACACTGCGCGAACTTGGTTGGCCGCCCGCCGTCGAGGCAGTGGCTTCCGATATACCCGGCCTGATTGACGCGGTCGAGCGTATTTTCCGCCGTCCATGAGCCGGAGTATACTGACCGTTCAGATACGAACCGAGGAGAAATCGATGTTACGGCTTGGAATCGTTTTGCTCATTCTTAGCGTGGCCCTGTTTCTTGGGGTCGTATGGTTGGGTTCAAACGGAGTCTATATCTTCGCTGGCGCTTGGGGGGATGGCTTTGGAGTCTTCTGTGAGTTCTTTATCTGGGGGCTCTTTGTTTTGGGCCTCGGATTGGCGCTCCTTGGCAACATCCTGAGGCTAGCGCGCAAAGTACGCGACTAGCTGGGTGCCCCAGGTCCGGGGTCCTCACGGACTCGGGGTCCCCGGTAAGCGAACTTTGCTCACTGGGGTGAAGGGACAGGTCTTAGTCCGTGGGGCGGAGTTCCCGCTTTTGGGACCTGGAAGCCACGAATCCAAACCATCCGCCGGCACATCCGCTAACTCCGCCACGTCTTATCCTTCGCCATACAAAGCTGCTCCAGGTTGCAATGGTCGCATTTGGGTTTGCGCGCCACGCAGACCGCGCGGCCGTGATGGATGAGCTGGTGAGAGAAGCTGATCCAGCGGCTTTGCGGCAGAATCCGCATCAGCTCCTGCTCCACCTTTTCCGGCGTGTCGCCTTTTGCCAGTCCCAGCCGTCGCGCGATGCGGAAGACATGCGTGTCCACGACGACACCTTCGGCCTTCTTGAAGGCGACGCCGAGAACGACATTGGCGGTCTTGCGAGCCACGCCGGGAAGGGTGACAAGCTCCGCAAGAGTTTGCGGGACCTGAGAATTGAAATCAGAGACGAGCTTGCGGGCCGCTCCCTGAATCGACTTGGCCTTGTTGTGATAGAAGCCAGTCGTGCGAATCAGGGCTTCAATCTGCGGCAGAGTCGCCTTGGCCATGGCTGCTGGGGTAGGGAAGCGCCGGAAAAGCTCCGGAGTAACCATGTTGACGCGGACGTCGGTGCATTGCGCAGAAAGAATCGTCGCAACCAGCAATTCCCAAGGCGAGCGGTGCGTGAGCGCACATTCGACGTTGGGATAGGCTTCATCGAGGGCTTTGAGAATGGCGGCGATGCGGGAGGGGGCGAGTAGGCCGAGTGGGGCTCGGGACTGCTTCTTGGCTGCTGGGCTCATGACCGTTTTGCCCTGGTGGATTTTTTCAGCGGTTTGGGGTTTCCGCCCACAAGATGCAGAGCTTCTTCATATCCTCCACCGAAGTCCACACGAGTTATATCACTCAGCCGAATCTTAGATGGCTTTTCCTCCCAGACAGCGTCAGGGCCAATTTCATGAAATAGCAAATGGCTTTCAGATAAATCGATAACGTTTCCGATGATGCAAGTATCTGGCTTTACTCGCTCACGAAAAATTGTTATCAGAGGAAAGAGTCGATCCGCCGACTTCAATAACGCAGGAAGACTGCTGAGATCAATGTTGGGCTTGCTAGCAATGCACTGTCCGCGTTTATGGAGAGCAGCAACGATAAAGTCTTCGTATGGATCGGGTACCTTTAATCGTTTGACATCAGAAATGAGCAAGCATTGAAATCCGTTGAACATAATGTTGCCATCAATTAGTCCGAGCAGAAAAAAGCGGGAGCCAATATCCAGTACATAGCCTTGAGTTGAACCTGGGTCATAAGGATTCCAGAACTTCACGACGATTGCCTTGGAAAGAGCTTCAGCGAGTTGTGAATTTCTCTTGTTGGCCATTCATTGATTCCCCCGTTTTGATTCATAAACTTCGCATATTCCGCGCTGACTTCGTCGAAGCGCAGGCCATGGTTCAGGCGAGCAGGCGGGCTCGTTTGCCTTGCGACTGGAGTAAGGAGACAGCCTGCTTGTCGAAGCTGACAAACTCTTCGGCGCCTAACCATTCCCCTTCATAGGCAATGGCCCCATCGGCAAAGTCTCCGCCCATATCAAGGACCGCCAATCCTGCCTCGACTGCTGGCTGGTTCACTACTACGTTCTCGCTGTCCATCAGTGCGCGAATAGAGTGAGCCACCTTCGCAGCGGGCATTTTGTAACCGTTCCGCATGACCCAAACGAATTCGCAGAGGGCCGCCACGGGGATGGCAACTAGTTCTGCTGTCCGCAGTGCATGAACAGCAGGCAGAGTTTGTGTTGGATCGTCGCGCACCGCAGCTCGCAGCAGAACGTTCGTATCCGCAGCGATTCTCATCGTTTACCCGCCCAGGCGTCTTCGGTGATCTTCTTGATTTGCGCGATGGTGAGTCTGGGGCCGCCCTTTTGTTCGAGGCTGCCGATGAAATCGTCGATTGAGCCGGTCTTTGGTGCAGCTCCAACCATAAGCCGACCATCGGGCAGCATGTTGACCTGAATCTTCTGACCAGGAGTGACGTTCAAATGCTGTAACAGCTCCCGTTTGAGGGTGATCTGACCTTTGGTAGTAACCGTAAGAGTGGCCATCGATTAGCCTCCATATTCATTGTAAGGCAAATCGTCCTTACCGTCTAGAGCTTTCCTTCCAGCCAGCCGCCGAGCTTCTCGATTGGCAGCCTTACGCCAAGAAAGAACTGCCCGAAGAGCGCGTAGACCGCGCTGACCTCGTCGAAGCGCATCTCGTAGATGAGCTTTTTGAAGACCACAGGCGAGTCGGCGAAGAGATCTACGCCCCACTCCCAATCGTCCATGCCGATGGAGCCGGAGATGATCTGCTTGACCACGTCGCCGTAGCGGCGGCCGATCAGCCCATGCTCGTGCATCATGCGCTGGCGCTCGGCAAAAGGAACGGTGTACCAGTTGACCGACTCGCCGCGTTTGCGGTCCATGGGATAGAAGCAGAGGTACTTGGCCTCGGGGACGGCAGGGAAGAGGCGCGGTGCCATGGCTGCCGAGGCGCGCTCGAGGCTGGCAGCGACCTCCGCCTGAAATTCGGGAGAGTTCGGCTCAAGGCCTTTGGCAGCGGCGGCTTCCCAGGTCTTGCGGCTGGACTCGTAGAGGCCGAGTTCGACGACCGAGACGTACGAGTGGCGCAGATCAAGGAAGTCGTAGAGCCGGGTCTGCGCCAGATCAAGCTCGACCTGGTTGAGCGCTTCGAGCGAGTCGCGAAAATGGATCAGAACCAGATCGCCCTTGTGGCCCAGCTGCGAGAAGAGCGCCGTCTGGACCGGCGCGGCCTGGTTAGATTCTTTGGGAGAGGCGCGTTCCAAACGCTGAAGCGCGGCAACGGCCTCAGCGGCAATGCTTCTACGTTCGTCGTCCGCGCAGGCCCGCCACGCCTTCCAGTCGAAGCGGAAGAACTGGTGGAGAAGGAATGAGCCTTCAAGGGTCAGAGGAACAGGGGAAAAATCGGTCAAGGCATTCTCCTCAAAACTCGAATCCAGCTTACTGCTACAGTTCTCAGCCTAGCAGAGTGAAGTTGAAGTCGTGTTTATTCTGTATTTCCGCGCTATCGAACCAGGGATTTTCCATAACTCTCTATGAGCTTATATACTGGAAGCGCCCATGAATGAAAGAATTATTTCCCTGCTGGTGCATTTTGTAACCCACGTAATCGACATGGGCGGCTATGCAGGAATCGTTGCGCTGATGGGAATCAATTCGGCATGCATTCCGCTGCCCTCCGAGATCATCATGCCGTTTTCCGGTGTCTTGACGATCTTCCATCACAACGGTCTGGACCAACTGATTGCACCGGGGCGCTTTGGCGGGGGCAATGTGTGGCTTGGACTGGTTTGCGTGGCGACTGCGGGAATGGTGGGTTGTAACCTTGGCTCTGCGTTCTCGTATTGGATTGGCGCCAAGGGCGGGCGTCCGCTGGTGGTGCGCTACGGAAAGTGGGTGTTGATGAGCCACCACGATCTGGACCGCATGACCCGGTTTTTTGATAAGTACGGATCGATTACGGTGTTGCTGGCACGGATGATGCCGGTGGTGCAGACATTTATCGCCTTCCCGGCGGGTATTGCTCGGATGCCAAGAGTGCGTTTTCACATTTATACCTCTGTTGGTGCATGGATCTGGTATCTTTGCCTGGCCTATGCAGGCATGAGGCTGGGCAACGCATGGAATACAGACCCGCGCTTTCAAGAGTGGTTTCATCGCTTCCATTTGGCAGTAGAGATTGCGCTGCTGGCGGGCTTATTGTGGTTTGTGTGGTCACATCTGAGGCGCGCACGGCAAGTGGAGGCCTCGTAAAGCAGTGGTTGACTGAATTTGATTGCAACGGCCCGGAAACTCGGAGCCATCGTAACACTTAGGAGAAACAATGGGAACTGAAGAGCAAGACGGCCAGAAGTCAGCAAACAAGATTGAGCCCGCAACAGGAAAACTGGGAGTGATGGTGGTTGGTTTGGGCGCCGTGGCCACCACGATGATTGCCGGAGTGGAGGCCGTCCGCCGCGGACTGGCCAAGCCGATTGGCTCGCTGACGCAGATGGGCACCATTCGACTGGGCAAGCGCACCGACAACAAATCACCGCTAATCAAGGATTTTGTTCCGCTGGCTGATTTGAAGGATGTAGTCTTTGCGGGATGGGACATCTTTGCCGACAACGTCTACGAGTCGGCCGCGCACGCCAAGGTGCTGGACGAGAAGTTGCTGACACAACTGAAGCCCTACCTGGAGACCATCAAACCGCTGCCGGCGGTCTTCGACCAGTACTACGTGAAGCGGCTCAACGGCACGCACGTCAAGAAAGGCAAGAACAAGCGCGACCTAGCCAATCAGTTAATCGCCGACATCCGCATCTTCAAGAAGACTGTGGACCGCGTGGTGATGATCTGGTGCGCCTCTACGGAGATTTTCATCGAACCGACGGCCGTGCATCAGAGCATTGAGGCCTTTGAGAAGGGGCTCGAAAACGATGATATCGCCATTGCGCCGTCACAGATCTATGCTTATGCGGCGCTGAGTGAAGGAGTGCCCTTTGCCAACGGAGCGCCCAACCTGACGGTGGACATTCCGGCTATGATCGAGCTCTCCAAGCGCAATGCCGCGCCTATCTGCGGCAAAGACTTCAAGACAGGCCAGACCCTGATGAAGACGGTGCTGGCGCCGGCCTTCAAGGCGCGCATGCTGGGCGTCAGGGGCTGGTTCTCCACCAACATCCTCGGCAATCGCGACGGCGAGGTGCTGGACGATCCACAATCCTTCAAAACCAAGGAAGAGTCCAAGCTTGGCTCGCTGGATTACATCTTTCAGCCCGAGTTGTATCCCGATCTCTACAAAAACCTCTACCACAAGATTCGCATCAACTATTACCCGCCTCGCGGCGACGATAAAGAGGCGTGGGACAACATCGACATCTTCGGTTGGCTGGGCTACCCCATGCAGATCAAGGTGAATTTTCTCTGCCGCGATTCGATTCTGGCCGCGCCCATCGCGCTCGACCTGGTGCTCTTCCTCGACCTGGCCAAGCGCACGCCATCATTGCGCTCCATAGGCATTCAGGAGTGGCTGAGCTTCTATCTAAAGTCACCGCAGACCGCTGCCGGCCTCTATCCCGAACACGACCTCTTCATCCAGTCGATGAAGCTGAAGAACACCTTGCGCCACATTATAGGCGCGGATCTGATTACACACCTAGGCCTGGAATATTACGATTAGAGCATCTCGTTGCACGACGTGGTGGACAACCGCGACGTATTTGCCCTCGAGGTGCGCGGAGACACGCTTCCAATGGTATGTGCCTGGTTGTCAGATTGACGCCATGACAACGGTTACATGGCGGTAGCAAATGTCGTGCTGATGTTGGCGAACGAAGAGCTGATGACTGAGGCCAAGCCCTTCATGCTGGCGGTAGCGCCAAGAGCAATCAGTGCAACAACCAGTGCGTATTCCACCAGATCCTGACCTTCCTCGCGGTTCATCAGCTTCACATACAGCTTGATAAGCATGGTATTCATTTGTGTCCTCTCGTTTTTTTGATTCTTTCTGTTTGGCACACACCCCTTACAGAAGGCGTATGCATGGCTATTGTGACGATGCCTTGGCAACAGGCTACAGTGCTGTGGCAAATGACGTGCTGATGTTTAAGAACGAGACGCTGATGGCGCTGGCCAGTCCCTTCATGCTGGCAGTGCCTGAAGCAGTACCATCAATCAGTATCCTGCAACCAGGTTGCTGAATACTGGCCTGAATTGCTCGCTGCGCGCTGGCGGGCAGCCAGGTCCAAAATGGGCTGAGGGGCTATCTGGCTGAACCTCGCCAGCATGCAGCATCAGGGGCGCAACTCACCTGCTTGTCGTGTGGATACCAGCGGCTTATTTGGCGTCTCAATCACCAGGTCATGAGCAGGCCTTTGCGCCGATCACTTCTTCAGCGATCTAAGATCAGGATGAAGCGGTCTAGGCACTTGCCATTAAGAAAACAGCTTACCGCGCTCCCCAACAAAAACGCCCCACCTTTGCAGTTGGGGCGTTCTTATAGGGGAAATTCCTGATTCGGAGTTCTTCTGTTTAGCAGGGAGAAAGGTCTATCTCTGCCGCCGACGCCGCACAAATCCCACCAGTGCGATCAGCCCCGAGCCGAGCAGGGTCATGCTCCCAGGCTCAGGGACAACGCTGCCGCCGCCACCCGTGGGGCCGGTGCCGCCGGCGCTAGTGGCAGCGCAGCCGCCAACGTCCGTCGTGCCAGCCAAGGTGTTCGCGTTCTTTGCAAACACACAGCCATTGATGGTGCCCGCAAGATCCCCACTGCCCCCCGCCGCGGCGGACATGGTGAAGGTACCTGCTAGAATGTTTCCGTCGAAAACGATCGGTCCGGAGTCAGCGACGCTGATCGTGGCGTACGGGGTCGTAGAGTTTCCAACGACCCAGAAGATGTTGTCCGCCTGCGCGTCACCCTCCAAAGTAAATGTCATAGCGCCATTCACGGTGAAGGCTCCGTTAATTTTGATAATGAAAAGTGCCGTGGGATCGCCTAGGGCATCGAAGGTCAAATTGGTCCCTGTGATTGTCGAAATGTCGCCCGAAGACGCGTATACAGTGCCTCCCAGAAAAGTTTGGCTCGTCGCGGTTGTAAACGACCCCGTGGATGCCAAACCCTCCGCCGTGCTGTATGCGCCGCCGGAGCCGAAAACGGCGTTGTACGCCGCTGCAACGGTCGGATCACTCGGTGCTGGATAAACAGTACCGGTTGCGGTCCCCCCGTTCATAGTAACCGTGGTCGTGGCCCCAACATCGCCCGTGATAAGAGAGGTCCCGGTATTCGTTATTGTGCCGCCGAGGAGCCCGAAAGAGCTGGCGGATCCGAGCGTGATGGGTGCGGCATAGGCCGGGAGTGTCAGAAGAGGTAAGATTAGAATCAGGAAGCAAAGTCGTTGTAAACGCATGGGTTACTCTCCTTGAATGCTATGAACATGTAAACGAAATGCGTCGGAGCTAGCCGCAGCAAGCTCGTTCCCTCCGACATACACAGACACCACCAGCGTTTCGTCGCTGATCGTAATTAAAATATATTCATCTATACCCCAAATCTATTACTGTTCAATTTTGCTCAACCAGGCCGATTACCTTCGACTCACTCCTTGGAGCGTAGTGGCAGGAATGTTGATGGTGATCTTCCAAATGGCCCTTATAGGCACTCAGAGGAGGGAATCGGCAACTGGGTCGAAATTTTCATCCTCACAGTTGCCATATGACCGGGAAACAGCGTCTAAATAGAGGAGCGAAGCGGCCCAGCGACCTGTGTGGCATAGCCCCGCCGGGCTGCAGGCTGCGAGAATGGATTTATGCCGGAGGTGAGGGTATGAAGACTGTTCGGATAGCTTCTAATGTGGCTATTTTGGCGGGTTTGGCGCTTGCCCTGGGTGTAATGACCTGGGCACAGTCAACGCCAACGAGTACGACCCAGCAGAATACGCCGCCGGCGAGTACCCAGCAGACAACACCTCCAGCAAGCGCGCCTACAGCCCAGCCGGCTCCAGGAACCACCCCCGTGGGCGGCGACATCCCCGCCACTCAGTCCTCCGCAACCAATCCCTCCACTCCCAATCCCAAGGAGAAGCCTGCACCCGGTACTACCCCTGTGGGAGGCGATACACCGGACAAGACCGTAAATCCGGACAAAGTAATCGAACCGGGCAGCCAGAAGGTAAACGTAAAGCCGGGCTCCATCGACGACGTGAACGCCGTAGGCAATCGCGATATCGGCGCCCGTGGCATGGGGAACTGGTACTCCACTGACTCCGAGATCAAGATGGGCAGGATGTACGCCGCGCAGATTGAGAAGAGCACCAGGTTTATCACCGATCCGGTGGTCATCGAATACGTGAACCGTATCGGGCAGAACATTGTCAAGAACTCCGACTGCAAGGTGCCGTTCACCATCAAGGTCATCGATTCGGATGAGATCAACGCCTTTGCGTTGCCCGGCGGCTTTTTCTATGTCAACTCCGGCCTGCTGCTCAACGCCGACGAAGAGGCGGAACTGGCCGGGGTGATGGCCCACGAAACCGCACACGTCTGTGCCCACCATGCGGCCCGCGAGATGACGCGGCTCAACTATACGCAGATTGGCATGATCCCGCTGATCTTCATCGGCGGCTGGACGGGCTACGGCATCTACGAGGCCGCCAACTTTGCCGTGCCCGTCACTTTCATGAAGTTTTCACGCGAGTTTGAGGCGCAGGCCGACTACCTGGGCGTGCAATACATGTACCGCGCCGGATACGACCCGCAGGCCTTTATCACATTCTTTGAGAAGGTTCAGGCTCTGGAAAAGCGCAAGCCCGGAACCGTAGCCAAGGTCTTTGCCGACCATCCACAGACACCAGAGCGCATCCTCCACTCGCAGGAGGAGATTGCCCGCATCCTGCCGGCCCGCGACGAGTACACCGTGACCACCTCGGAGTTTGACGACGTGAAAGCTCGACTGGCGCGCATCGAGAACAAGCGCCGCCTCACAGACTCCAAAAACACCAACAAACCCTCACTGCGCAAGGCCAGCACCAAGACGGGCGATTCTTCCGGCTCGCCGAGCCCGTCAAGCACCAGCAATCCCAGCAGCACCTCCAGCGGCGATGATAAGCCTACTCTGCATCGCCGCGACGACCAGAATTAAGCCCTGCGGGCGGCAGCCTCCTCGGCTTGCTCTTCTGGCGATAGGTTGGGTAAAAACATCAATCAAACAAGCTCCTGTGAAGAGCAGTGCACCATCCTGCATAACAACCCAAGTTCTTGGGGCGGGCATTGAGTGGCCCCCAACCGGCTGCGCTTTCAGCCGGAACTTATTCGGGAAATCCCCCAAATTGGCATACCCAAAGCCGATGAAAATCCTGTAAATGCCTGAAAACCCTTGAAATGCCCCAAGAAACCGCGTTATATACAAAAGTACCGGCAGGTTTGCCGGAATCCCGTCTGAGGTTACCGTACCTTCCGGAGGAAACCATGCGCAGTTCTGCAGTCCGCTCCAACTTGCTTGTTCCGGAGGTGCGCGAAGTCATGGACATTCGCCATGCTTCGGAGTACCTCGGCATCTCCTCGGATACGCTCTACAAGTACGCATCCGAGGGCTTCGTGCCCGCCTTTAAGCTGGGTAATCGCTGGCGCTTCAAGCGCTCCCGCCTCGACGAGTGGATGGACCGACAGTCCGACCTCCACACCGCCGACACTAATCCTGAGCAGAAGAAGCCGGTCCGGCCGGCGTTCTGAAGACAGGAATAACTCCAGCGAACACAGAAAGGAAGCCACATATGAAGCAGAAGTACAAGAAAAGTACGATCTTCGTTCACAAAGATGAGCCGGTTACCCGTTTTATTGAGATTCTCAATCGAAAGGGAGCTGAGGGGTGGGAAGCAATATCTGCCTGGGCTGATGAGCTAGGCAACTATGTATTGCTGAAAAAGCCAATAACTATATAGCCTGCTTCCGAACAAAGCCTTATTTGATGGGGCAGAGATTCCGTTGCTAAGCCTGTCACAGAATTCCTGCCCTGTTATCCTCAAAAAGTGGACCACTTTCGCCGCATAGGCCAACTGCGCCGCCGTCTCACCAAAGCCGGCCTTCACGGCTTGCTGGTCACTCATCTTCCCGACCTCCGTTATCTCTCTGGTTTCACAGGCTCCAGCGCCGCTTTGGCTGTGACACGCCGCAGTGCGCGCCTCTTTACCGATGGCCGATACAAGACCCAGGCCGCAGCCGAGGTTTCAGTCGCACAGGTCGAGATCGTCTCAGGTTCTCCGGCGGTTGCAGCCGTCCAGTGGCTGGGGGCGCAGCCTTGCGTCGAATTTGCCGGCTTCGATCCGGCTCAAACTACGGTTGCCAACCTGGCTCGCTACCGCGCTGCGCTGCCTGCGCGCCTACGCCGCAGCTTTCTCACAGCGCTGGCCGCGCCCCTGGTTGTCCTGATGCGCCAAGTCAAGGACGAGGACGAATTGGCGCTGATGACTGAAGCGGCGCTCGCCGGTTGCACGCTCTTCGAGCACATTCTCAGTTTCATCCGGCCCGGACTGGCGGAGTTTGAAGTAGCCGCGGAACTTGAGCACAAGGCCCGTCTGCTGGGGGCCGAGGCCATGTCCTTTGAGACCATCGTCGCATCCGGCCCTCGTTCGGCCCTGCCACACGGGCGCGCCTCAGCCGCCAAGCTGTCCCGCAAAGGCTTTGTTACCCTCGACTTCGGTGTTATCCTCAATGGATATTGCTCGGATATGACCCGAACCGTGTATCTGGGCAAGCCGAAGGCCAATGAGCGAGCCGCTTATGAGGCGTTGCTGGAGGCGCAGGAGGCTGCGGTTGCCGCGGTGGGTTCGGGGGTTAGCTGTGCGGAGGTTGACAAAGCAGCGCGGAGAGTGCTGCGCAGGGCAGGTTTGGCGGAGGCTTTTTCCCACTCCACTGGCCATGGACTCGGCCTGGAGATTCACGAGCCGCCGCGCATCGGCGCCGAGGAGACGGCCAGACTACTCCCCGGCATGATCATCACCATCGAGCCGGGAATTTATATAGCCGGACGCTTCGGCATACGCATCGAAGACATGGTGGCTGTAACACGCAACGGAGGTCAGGTGCTCACCCCGGCGCCCAAGGCATTGATTGAACTCTGAGTGACTTTTGAGCAATCAGCATTATTGATTTAGCCCTTCCCGCCCGAAGGCTGGAGATCAAGGACCGAATGAAACCACAAGACATTGCAGATCTGAAACAACTGATTGAATTCCTGAAGGGATACCAGGTTGCCGAGTTCGATCTGGACCGCGGTGACCTGAAGATCCGGCTCAAATTCCACCCGGCAGAGAGTTCACCGGCCGGATTGGCCGAACTGGCGCGCCTTATCAATTCGGCTCAGTCGGCGACTGCGACGCATGCCGCGGCAAGCCAGCCGGCAGCGGCGCATTCACCTTCGCCTGCGGCCGCTGATCCGGAGGCTGGCCTGCACATCGTCAAGTCACCCATCGTCGGCACCTTTTTCGGATCACCATCGCCCGGCGCGGCGCAGTTTGTAGCCCCCGGAGATCACGTGACCAAGGGGCAGGTTATCGCCATCGTCGAGGCCATGAAGCTGATGAATGAGATTGAGTCCGACGCCACAGGCGAGATCGTCAAGTGCCTGGTTTCCAACGGCCAGCCCATCGAGTTTGGGCAGCCCCTCTTTGCGCTTAGGATCAGTTAGGATGCATGAAGTGAACGAGTGAAGAAGTGAACGAGTGAAAAGGATGAATCTTTCTCATTAACTCACTCATTCACTCATTTACTAACTCACTCATTCACTTATTCACTCATTCACTTAAACGCAGGTTTTCCATGCTTCATAAAGTCCTGATAGCCAATCGTGGTGAAATCGCGCTGCGCGTTTTGAACGCGTGCCGGGAACTCGGCATACGCACGGTCGCCGTCTACAGCGAGGCCGACCGACATTCGCTGCACGTGCGCTTTGCAGACGAGGCCATCTGCATTGGCCCGCCGCGCGCAGCAGACAGCTACCTGAACGTGCCGGCGGTCATCAGTGCAGCCGAGATCGCCGACGTGGACGCAATTCATCCCGGCTACGGCCTGCTCAGCGAGAACGCCAACTTTGCCGAGGTCTGCCGCGCTTCAAACATCAAGTTCATTGGCCCGTCGCCCGAGATCACCCGGCTAATGGGAGAGAAGGATAAAGCCCGCCAGGCGATGAAGCGGGCCAGGGTGCCCATTCTTCCTGGTTCTGACGGCGTGGTTGCCACGGCCGAGGAGGCGCAGGGCTGGGCAAAAAAGGTGGGCTATCCGGTCATCCTCAAGGCCAAGGCGGGCGGCGGAGGCCGCGGAATGAGAGTCGTGCGCGCCGCGGAAGAGCTGCCCAATTTATTCCACGCGGCCTTTACTGAAGCAGAAAACGCCTTTGGCAACGGCGAGCTGTACATGGAAAAGTTCGTCGAGAACCCGCGCCACATCGAGTTCCAAATGCTGGCCGACGAACACGGCAATGTGGTTTCGCTCTTTGAGCGCGAGTGCTCCATCCAGCGGCGCCATCAAAAACTCATCGAAGAAGCGCCCAGCCTGAAGGTGACGCCCAAGATGCGCGAGGAGATCGGCCGCACGCTCTGCCACTGCCTGAAGGAGATCGGCTACCAGAACGCCGGCACGGTCGAGTTTTTAATGGACGACGACGGACAGCTCTACTTCATCGAGATGAACACCCGCATCCAGGTGGAGCACCCCATCACCGAGGCCATCACCAGCGTGGACATGGTGAAGGCGCAGTTGCTCATCGCCGGCGGTGAGCGGCTGGACGCAATTTTGCTCCCCAAGCTCGAGATTCGCGGCCACTCGATTGAGTGTCGCATTAACGCCGAGCACCCGCAGAAGTTCACTCCATCGGCGGGCAAGATTACGGTCTTCCATGTCCCCGGCGGCAACGGCGTGCGCGTGGACACCGCGCAGTATGCTGAGAGCGTGGTCCCGCCATACTACGACTCGCTGATTGCAAAGCTCATCGTCCATGGCCGCGACCGGGCTGAGGCGATTGCCAAGATGGAGCGCGCCCTGAGCCAATTCGTCGTGCAGGGAATCGATACTTCGATTCCGCTGCACCAGGCGATCTTTGCCGATCCCGGATTCCGCGCCGGTGAATTCGACACTAAGTTCATGGAAGTGTTTCTGGCCGAGAAGTCCGAATAGAGCCGGATTTAATTCGGCGATCTGAGATGTTGACGGTAACCCACAGCCAAACGATGCGCTCAGTCTGCCATGCGTGGGAGCGCTATTGGGCAATCGGGACTGGTGTCAAGCTATCCTCAGTCGCGCTGGGATCGCCAGCGGCCGGGCCATGCCACACGCTACCGCCATATGTGGTGATGTAAATCTTTGACGAGTCGCTGGGATCGATAATCACGCGGTGGCCCCACTTGAAGTTGTAGCCCTGAATCCGCGACCAATGAAGGCCAGCATCGGTTGAGCGGTATGCAGCCGCATCAAAGCCGCAGATATAGAGCTTGTCCGGGGTGCCTGGATCAATCGTCACATCGTAAACATGCTGGGACTGGTTGAAGAGAAGCTTCCAACTCTGCCCGCCGTCCGTGGACAGGAATACTCCGCCGCCCGTGTCCACACTTTCACGCTCCTGTCCCCATGCGGCCAGGTAGATGCGCCGGTTGTCCCGCGGGTCCAGCGCCAGTCCGTATGGCCCGTTGACTCCTTCAGGAAGCTTCATCTTTGTCCAGTGCTCGGCCCCATCGACAGATTTGTAAAGCGCGCCGCTCCCGTTTGTCTGACCGAAGTGGCCTCCGTTGCTGCGAGCCACAATCAGATAAAGCGAACCATCACTGCCTTGAATGATTCGCCAGGTAAAGGGCTCTGATTCGGTGATCCCTTTATTCTTCAGTTGCCAGGTCTCTCCGTTGTCCGTCGACTTAAAAACGCCCACGCCAAACCCGCACGCATACAGGATGCGCTGCCCAACAGGAGATGCGGAATCGAGCAAGACGTGCGTGACTGCTGTTTCCCTCATGCCGGTGTTGGAAGGGGTCCAACTCCGTCCGCCATCTGTCGAAATGCCGACGCCTCCCGTGGCCCTGTCGGTAAAATTTCCACGCCCCCACATCTTCGCCATTGGCAGGTCATGAATTCCGCTGAATGCCGCCCACATCAGGCCCTTGACCTGCGGATCGAATGCAAGCCAATAGGTTGTGTTCCGCCAGGCATCCGGAACCCCGTTGGTTGCCGACTCCCAGGACTGGCCTCCGTCATGGCTGTCGAAGGCTCCAATATCGGTGTAGTCGATGAATATGTGCCGGGGATCAAAGGGGTCGAATTGCACGCCGTAGGCTGTGGTGACGTCGAGGCCGCGGGTTGTCCAGTGGTGATCTGCCGCGCGCGCGGAATTCACCTGCGCCCAGGTCTTTCCTCCATCCAGCGTACGGTAGGTTCGAAAGAGGTCGGTGGCGTAGCAGATATCAGCGTTGCCAGGTGCGACACCCAGACTGTAAGGGGCATCGAAGATGATGCTCTTGTAGCCCTCCCAGTCGATGCCAACCGCACGCTCTTCGATCCAGGATGCATCCAGGTTGGATGCCGCCCTGGTCGATTCGCGGAAGACGATCGACCAGCTCTTGCCCGCATCGAGAGTCCTGGCAATGCCGTTGTAAAGGTTCTCTGGGCCTTCGCCGAGTTTCAGGCCGCGGAAGCCGGCGTAGGCGATCCGTCCATTGCTCTGTGCCGTTGCGACCGCGCCAAACATTCCTGACTGCTGGCCGAGTGCCGGCGTTCTCATTTGCCAGGTTGTACCCGCGTCTTCGGAAACAAACAAATCTCCGTTTTCAGTTGTTGCATAAACGTACGTCTTGCCGTCTGCATCTCCTGCGCTGGCATGCACAATTTTCTCGCCTGCGTCAGCGATCCGCCTGGCGGATGTTGCCTTGCCTTGATACACACCCAACGTGCCAATCGCCAGCCTGTTCCCACTGCGATAGTGGAGGAGCAGGATTTTATCGGACGAAAAATCGTGCTCATGCCGGAAGGAAGATCCGTCGTCCCTTGAAACCAAAAGCGTTGTTCCGCCGTACGGCGGATCAAAGAACGCGATGTGGACCCCAATCGAATCCACTACTATCTGACTGATGCTTAACCCGGTGACGTAATTCCCGTCGTTCGAAGTGAGGCTATAGTCTCCGTGATCGCCATTCTGATGCTCGATGGTCTTTTTGGCAGGATTGGGAAAAACCATGCGCCACGTCTGGCCACTGTCGTCGCTGCGCCACAAAGCCGCGCCTCCCGCGTAGATGCGCCGAGGATTATCAGGATCGAAGGCGAAGGTAACCATTCCCGAACGCAGATTGAACATGCGCCAGGACTGGCCGCCATCCAGCGTAATGTAGCTCCCGGTCATGTCGCAGTGTTCCACGACAACGGCAGGATCATGTGGGCTGATGGTGGGGGAAATCATGGTTCCGCCGCCGCCGGGACCGATAATCTTCCACGCATCGAAACGCGGCGCAGGTCCGGCAGATTGCGCGGCGGCAGAGACAGATATAAAGAGGGAAGCAACCGGGATGAAGAAGTGCCATTTCATACGCGACCTCACGTGCTGAGAAAACTCTCTTTCAGCATCGATTCGTGTCGATTGTACGCCCATGGGCGAGCGATTTATCGCTTTTCTTTCGCTTTTTCTGCTGGTATATAGTATGCTGGCTTCGCAGCATGGGAGGTTGCTGAATGGACTTTCAAAAGGAACTGATTGCCGAATTTGACCGCGAGACCGTTAACACGCGTAAGATGCTGGCGGCCATCCCAGCCGATGCCGATTTTGCCTGGAAACCCCACGCTAAATCCATGAGTCTGAGCCGGTTAGCCGGACATGTAGCGGAACTAGCAGGGGGGTGGGCGATTTCAACTCTGACTACTAACGGTATGGAGTTTCCTGCGGACCATAAGTGGGAAGGCTATGTCGTCACATCCACCCAGGCTCTACTGGAGCGCTTCGACAAGGAGGTTGCAGAGGCCAAAGCTGCGTTGGCTGGCCTTGCACCTGCAAAGTGGGACGAAAACTGGAAGTTTCTATTCGGCGGTCAGGCCTGGATCGACGAATCCAAATATCAGGTGTGGCGCACTTGGGTCTTAAACCACATGATTCACCACCGCGCACAGTTGGGCGTCTACCTACGCCTGCTCGACAAGCCTGTTCCTGGAACCTATGGGCCGTCGGCGGACGAGACGTAGAAAGGGGGATTGCGAACAAGGAGCAGGATGGTGCATCGGCGATCCCTGGCTGGCAGGAGGCCTTCTTGGCATCATTAGTTTTGGCACGCTTCTCCTGAGTTGCGCTGCTGTTTTTTGAGGCGAGAAAGAATTTATCGCTTTATCTTCGCCTATCCTGTCGATGTGTAGTATGCTGGCTTCGTAACATGGGAGGTTGCCGAATGGACTTTCAAAAGGAACTAATTGCAGAATTTGACCGCGAAGCCGCCAGCACCCGCAAGCTCCTTGCGGCCATCCCGGCCGACGCTGACTTCAAATACAAACCCCACCCCAAATCTATGAGCCTGGGCAACTTAGCTGGGCACGTCGCGGAGACGGCCGCCGGGGACTGGGCGATTGAAATCCTGACCAAAGACAAGATGGAGTATTCTACGGACCACAAGTACGAGCCCTACGTCCCGGCCTCCACGAAGGCGCTTCTGGAACGCTTCGACAAACAGGCGGCTGAGACGAAGGCGGTGCTCGCTAAATTCACCCCGGAGAAGTGGGAAGAGCACTGGAAGTTTATTTACGGCGGCCAGACAGTTATCGACGAATCCAAGTATCAGGCCTGGCGAACCTGGGTGATGAATCATGTGATTCACCACCGTGCTCAGTTGGGTGTCTACCTGCGCCTGCTCAATAAGCCGGTTCCTGGAATGTACGGGCCGTCGGCGGATGAGATGTAAAGACAGTTGTCAGTGATCAGTTATCAGTACTTAGCAGCCCAGCGATCGGCAATCGCTGGGCTTGTTGTTCTTGGTTCTATTGGTCGTCCCGCGTCTAGAATGAATGCAGAGGCGCAGGCGTCCATGTTTACTCCGCAACCGATCGGATTTGTCAGCAGCCCTTACAAAGATACAAAGGAAATCCCCAAGGGGCTAGGCGCACGGCATGAGGCCGAGGGCGCGCTGAATATCCTGCGCGATTTTGAGCAGGGGCTTACCGACATCGAGGGCTACTCACACCTGATTGTGCTATGGGTCTTCGACCGCTCCGACGGCTTCGATTTAATGGCCACGCCACCCATCGACGAACATCGCCCCCATGGCGTATTTTCAACGCGATCTCCGCGCCGCCCCAACCCCATCGGCCTCACAGTTGTTGAATTGCTGGGCCGCCAGGGCGGGACGCTCCGTGTTCGCGGCGTGGATATGCTCGACGGGACGCCTATTCTCGACATCAAGCCATACCTCTCCAGCATCCCGGCAGAGAAGTTGCGCCGTGGATGGATTGCGGAGGCTGAGGCGCGCAAGGGATGAGGGAGTGGAGTATCTTCTTTCAGTAAAGGCCGAAGGTGATCAGAATATGCAATCTTCCTATCAATGGCCCAGGGTTTACCCCATTCTCGATACCTCGTTCATTCCTATGACCGGCCGCGAGGAGTTCTTGCGCAGGCTTGGTGGCGGGCTGGCAGAAGCCGGCGTGACGCTGCTGGAGTACCGTAACAAGACAGGCACGGAGGCTGAATTGCTGGCCGATGCCGCCATTCTGCGCGCCGCAATGCCCGCCGGAAAGGTAAAGTTGATTCTCGATGATCGGGCCGATCTGATTGAAAAGACTGGATTTGGCGGAGTGCATGTGGACGCTGGTGACATGAAGCCAGCCGAGGCGCGCAAGCTGCTGGGACCGGGCCGCATCATAGGCACTTTTGGCGGCGGCGCTGCGGGGATGGTTCCGGGGATTCTCGATGCTCCTGTGGATTACTTCTCGATTGGACCTGTTTTTGCGACGCGAACCAAGCAGACGGCCTCACCGCTTATCGGCATGGACGGCGTGCGGCGGTTGCGCGCTGAGGCAGGTGCCGGCCCGGTGCTGGTCGCAATCGGTGGCATCACGCTGGCCACGGCAGCTGAGGCTATCTCAGCCGGAGCCACAATGGTTGCTATCGCCGGCGCACTCTTCCGCCAACACGATCCGGCGGCCGAATTTCGCAAATGGATGGCAGCGCTGGGATGAGCGCTGTCAAGCACGAATTCGTGGAATCCCACCCTTGTTGTGCAGAACGCGAAAGGCTGCGGTACCCGCTTTTGATTGTTTACACAAACTTAGAGACCTGACAACAAACGAAAAATATTTTCAACAATCTTGCTGCTAATTATCCAGTTAACATGCACATAAAGCCAGCAGAATCAATATGTTCCACGTGGAACAATTTGAGAGGGCAAACGGCCCGCCTTTAAGCCAATCACAAATCAGCAGGTTCTATAAAAATCGATGCACAAGTGTCCTGAATTCATATAATTTCAGAAAAAGAAAGACAATTGCGCTGAAATCCGGTAAAACTTTCTTTACGTGAAGACTGCAGATCCCAAACCCATTTCTGCCTCCAAAGTTCCAGCTAACGCTACCGGGCTGGTACAAAGCCTTGGACTCTACTCCTCAACCGCGATTGTGGTCGGATCGATGATCGGCTCCGGCATCTACATTGTCGGTGCGGATATTGCCCGCGGCACCAACTCCCCGGCGTTGTTTCTGGGCGCATGGGTGCTGACGGCCATTCTGACCTTCACCGCCGCGCTCAGCTACGGCGAACTGGCGGCCATGATGCCCAAGGCCGGCGGCCAATACGTTTACCTGCGCGAGTCGCTAGGGCCTCTGTGGGGCTTCCTCTACGGCTGGACGCTCTTCCTGGTCATACAGACAGGGACTATCGCCGCCGTTGCGGTGGCCTTCGGAAAGTTTCTCGGCGTGTTTTTTCCCGTTGTCTCGACGACCCACTGGTTGTGGCATATCGCTCATGTGCCTGCACTGCGGGTGGGGCCGATGGTGCTGGGCAACATGGAGATTGGCGTCAACACCGCCAACCTGGCGGGCATCTGCATCGTGATTGTTCTTGCGGTTGCGAACATCTTTGGCGTGAAGCTGGGCGCGCTGATTCAAAACATCTTCACCACGGCCAAGGCGCTGTCACTGGGCACCCTGATTCTGCTGGCATTCACCGTGGGACGCAATGCCACGGCCTGGGAGACAAACTTCGGGGCTGAATTCTGGAAGAATGCCGGCTGGAGTTCGCTGCACCTGGTTCAAGTGGGAGTGGGCGGGCCTTTAGTGCTGGTGAACGTGCTGGTGATTCTGGCTGTGGTGCAGGTGGGCTCGCTGTTCTCCTCCGATGCATGGAACAACATAACCTTCACGGCCGGCGAAGTGAAGAATCCACGGCGAAACATTCCGCTCTCGTTGATACTAGGCACGGGATTTGTGCTGACAATCTATTTTTTGGTCTCACTGAGCTACTTGCTGGTTTTGCCAATGCATGGCGACCCAAACGGCGCCACGGTGATGGCGCGCGGGATTCAGTATGCGACTGAGGATCGCGTAGCCACAGCGGCACTGGAGGAGATCTTCTACTCTGCCGGAGCGTACCTGATGGCCGCGGCTATTCTGATTTCCACCTTCGGCTGCGCCAATGGAATGTCGCTGGCCGGGGCGCGCGTTTACTATGCCATGAGCCAGGACGGCCTCTTCTTCAAGTCGGTCGGCAAGCTGCACCCGCGTTACAAGACGCCCGCCGCCGGCTTGCTGGTGCAGGCCGCGTGGACCATCGTGTTGTGCGTCTCCGGTTCGTATAGCCAGTTGCTGGATTACATCATCTTCGCGGTGCTGGTCTTTTACATTCTCACCATCGTGGGTTTGTTTGTGCTGCGCTTCAAAAAACCAGACGCATCGCGGCCATACAAGGCGCTGGGCTATCCGGTGTTGCCCGCGCTTTACATTGCATTGGCAGGGTGGATCTGTGTCGTATTATTGCGATACAAGCCACAATACACGTGGCCGGGCCTGGTCCTGGTATTGCTGGGCATTCCTGTCTATCTCTTCTGGTCGCGGCGGCCCGTGCGTCAAGCCCCTGTGAACTAAACTTAAGTTCGACATCACTCTCGTGGAGGAAATCCTTCATTCATGTCCAGACTGCTGCGCATCAAACCCATGTCGTTGCTCTCCAAAGAGGCTGGTGAACAGGGAGAACACACGCTCAAGCGTTCGCTGGGCGCGCTGAACCTCGTCACTCTGGGCATCGGCGCCATCATCGGCGCCGGCATCTTTGTGCTCACAGGGCAGGCGGCTGCCAAGCACGCCGGCCCGGCCGTGGCATTGAGCTTCGTTCTGGCCGGCATCACCTGTGCCTTTGCCGGCCTGTGCTATGCTGAGTTTGCTTCCATCATTCCCATTGCCGGTTCTGCTTATACTTACGGCTACGCCACGCTGGGCGAGTTTGTGGCCTGGATCATCGGCTGGGACTTGGGGCTGGAGTACGGCTTTGGCGCGGCCACGGTGGCCTCCGGCTGGTCGGGTTACTGCAACAGCCTCTTGCAGCAATTGGGCATTTACCTTCCGCCACGGCTGACCGCTACGCCAGGCACGGTGCTGGTCTATTTTCACGATCGCTGGCTGCCGTTGGCCTCGCTGCCGCCGGGAACAGAGTCAACAGGGTTGCCGCATGTGACGGCTCTCTTCAACCTGGTGGCGATTCTCGCGATTCTGGCCATCACCACCGTTCTGGTGATTGGCATCAAGGAATCAGCCAATCTGAACACGGCGATTGTCTTTATCAAGCTGAGCGTGGTTGGCATATTCATCGTTCTTGGCGCGTGGTTCCTGTTTCACCATCCGGACAAAGCCTGGGCCAACTGGCATCCCTTCATTCCGCCCTCTGACGGCCACGGCAACTTCGGTCTGAAGGGCATTGCCACGGGCGCAGCTTCCATCTTCTTCGCTTATATCGGCTTTGACGCTGTCTCCACTGCGGCCCAGGAGGCAAGGAATCCTCAAAAAGATATGCCGCTGGGGATTCTAGGCTCGCTGGTCATCTGCACCATTCTCTACATTGTGGTTTCCACCATCCTTACCGGGCTGGTGAACTACCATTCGCTGAACGTTGCCGACCCGGTAGCGCTGGGCATCGATGCCACGGGAGTCAGTTGGGGCTCGCTGCTGGTCAAGACCGGCGCGGTCTTTGGGTTGGCGACCGTGATGCTGGTTATGTTGCTGGGACAATCACGCGTCTTCTTCTCAATGTCTCGCGACGGCCTGCTGCCAAAGTGGGCCTCTGCCATTCATCCAAGGTTCCGCACTCCGTGGATTTCGACCATCGTCGTAGGCGCCGTGGTGGCTATTCTGCCGGCCTTCCTGCCCGTAGACCGGCTAGCCGAGCTGGTCAACATCGGCACCCTGCTGGCCTTTACCATCGTCTGCGCGGGAGTGTGGATTCTGCGCGTGCGTCACCCGGACCTGCATCGCCCATTCAAGACGCCACTTGTTCCTTTAGTGCCCATCCTGGGTATCGTAACGGCGGTTTACCTTATGAGCAACCTCCCACTGATCACCTGGATTGTGATGATTAGCTGGATGCTGGTGGGGTTGGCGATCTACTTCGCATATTCGATTCATCACAGCAAGGTGCAGAAGCTGCCCAGGGCACAAGAGGGCGACTGATTCAGTACAAGCAGGATGGAATGCCAGACGGTCTCCCACATGGGTAGCCGCCGTGCCTTGCGTCAGTGGTGTAGCCTTGAACTGATGCTTCTTGAAGAAAACAAGCCGCTTGCGTCCTTCACCACCTTTGGCATTGGCGGCCCTGCGCGCTGGTTTGTGGAGGCGGCAAGCGAAGAGGAGATTGCTGAGGCCGCCGTTTGGACCGGCGAGCGTAACGTGGCGCTGTTTGTGCTGGGCGGGGGCAGCAATCTGCTGGTCTCCGACGCCGGATTTGATGGTCTGGTTCTACGGGTGAGGTTGCAGGGCATTGCGGCGATGTACGTGGCGGGCGATCCCCGCTACAAAATCTACCAAGCCGCGGCCGGCGAAGACTGGGAGCACTGCGTGCAGCAGACCATTCAGGATGGTTGTGCGGGTTTAGAGTGCCTGGCCGGAATCCCCGGCACGGTAGGCGGAACACCGGTACAGAATGTCGGTGCTTACGGGCAGGAGGTGGCCTCGGTGATCGAACAGGTGAGGGCCTTTGACCTGCGGGAGCACAGGTTTGTCGAGTTTACGGCGGCGGAGTGCGGCTTTGCCTATCGCCGCAGCCGCTTCAACTCGGAGGATCGCGGGCGATACATCGTCACCCGCGTGGACTACAGGCTGAAGCCCGGCGGTGCGCCGACTCTACGCTACGCGGAGCTGCAAAGGGCCTTTCCGGAAGACGTTCAACCAAGCCTGGCACAGGTAGCGGCCCATGTTCGCCGCATCCGCCAGGCCAAGGGTATGTTGCTTGTCGAGGGCGATCCCGATTGCCGCAGCGCGGGCAGCTTCTTCAAGAATCCCGTGGTGTCAGAAGAGCAATTCCGGCAGATTGCGGCTGCCAGCAATAATGCGCCGCCGCGCTTTCCGGCCGATCTGAAGACAGAGAATCAGGGCATGGTCAAGGTTCCGGCAGCCTGGCTGATCGAGCAGGCAGGCTTCAGGAAGGGGTATGCGCGAGGCAATGCCTTCATCTCCTCGCGGCACACACTGGCGCTCGTCAACCGCGGCGGAGCCAGTGCAGCGGAGATATTGGCTCTTGCCAGCCAGATTATCGCTGCTGTCGAGGAGCGTTTTGGCATTCGCCTGGAGATGGAGCCGGTGCTGGTGGGTTTCTGATTCTGATATGCCTCTGTGAAATATCCGGATTTGTTTGTACTTTTTACAGGATATTCACGCAACAATGTACGTCGCGCCGTGTCAAAACAGAAAAGATTTCAATATGAACGGCGATATACTTCATTGAACTTCAATTCCGGCAAGCCGTTTGCCTCATTTGCATCACAAAAAAATGCAGAAGTTTTTTCGAAAGTAGGGCATACTGTAAGTAGTTTAAGATACTGTCCACGGAGGACCGATGCGTTCGACGCGAAGCCTGCGCAAGCTTGCATTAGCTCTTATGGCCTTAGCGGTTATGGCTTTTTCTTCTGTTGCATGCCGTGCTCAAGTAGCGCTGCTTATGGAGGAGCCGTATGGTTTTTTTGGTGCCTTAAACCCGACCGGACATAATGCCATATATTTTGAGCGCATCTGCGCCGAAACGCCCGTCAAGCTGCGCCGCTGCCAGGCTGGCGAGCAGGGGAGTGTAATCTCTCGCTATCAGGGCATCAAAGGGTACGACTGGATCGTGATGCCTCTGGTTCCATACCTCTATTCCGTCGAGGACGCCACCGCGGTCCCCGCGCGCGCCAACCTAGAAACCGTCCATCAACTGCGCAGCCGTTATCACAAAGCACATCTGCTCAACATGGGAGATGAACTGCCGTCTGGCGGCTTTACTCGTGGAGGCTGGACCGAGCTTGTGGGCGTCTCCTATGAACGGCGCATCTACGCCTTCCGCTTTGAGACCACCGAGAAGCAGGATGACGAGTTTATCGCGCTGATGAACGATAGACCCAATCATTCGCACTTCCATCTTCTATTCAACAATTGCTCGGATTTTGCGCGCATCCTGCTCAATTTCTACTTTCCCGGAACCTTCGGGCGCAGCGTCTTTCCGGATGCGGGCATGACCACTCCTACGCAGATTGTCTATAAGCTGGAGCGCTATGCCCGCAAACATCCCGAGACGCATTTGACAATCTTAGAAATTCCGCAGATCCCCGGCAGACGACGCATGAGCCGCTCAAACAAGGGCATAGCAGAGTCGCTTTCCACCACCGGCTATGCCATCCCCATCGCGCTGATAAATCCATACCTGGCCGGAGGGTTATTTGTGGATTATTTAGTATGCGGCCGCCACCATCTCATCCCCAAACATCCGCCGATTCTGGCTCCGGATAATTTATTTGCGTTGACAGCTCCGGGCCGCTCCGCTGAAAATCCCGTCAGTGCAGGTGCGCAGGTCCCCGGCGCCGCTGCTGGCGGTTCAGCAGAAACAAATGCTGCCGCAACAGCCAACTCCGGCCTGACAGAAAACAAGGTCGCGCATGAGCAAATCCTCTCAGCAGAATCTCAAAAACCACGGCCGAATTGATCCGCCGTTTCACTTTGTGCTGTTCTTTGTCCTGATCGCCAACCTGGTCTTTGCCGTTTTCCACATGATTCACCACTGGACAGATTCCTACTATGCTTCCAAATGGTATCTGTTTCTATCGCTGGTGGTGTTCGTCCCCTTCTTCAAGCTGCGCATGTACCCGCTCCGGGTGCAGGACCGCGTGATTCGTCTCGAAGAGAGACTGCGCCTGCAGGCGCTGGCTCCCGCGCAATGGCACTCACAGATCTATAGCCTCACCGAGGATCAGTTGATCGGCCTGCGCTTTGCCGCCGATGACGAGGTGGTGGAGCTGGCCAAGCAGGCGCTGGAACATCATCTGAATCGCAAGCAGATTAAGGAACGCATCCAGAACTGGCGCCCCGACCACTTCAGGATCTGAAGCGCGGCTTAGCCTTCCTCCGCCTCGCGCAACTTGGCGATTACGGTGAAGTCTTCCAGGGTGGTGGTGTCGCCCTTGATTTCGCCGTGAGTGGCCAATTCCCTGAGCAGGCGGCGCATGATTTTGCCGCTACGTGTCTTGGGCAGGGCCTCGGTGAAGCGAATATCGTCAGGGCGGGCCAGGGAACCGATCTCCTTCGAGACCCACTTGCGCAACTCTTCTTTTAATTCGAAGCTGGGTTCGTTGCCGCTTTCCAGGGTAACGAAAGCGGAGATGGCCTGGCCCTTGAGCTCGTCCGGGCGGCCCACAACGGCTGACTCGGCCACCTTGGGGTGGGCGACCAGGGCCGACTCGATCTCCATGGTGCCGAGGCGATGGCCGCTGACGTTGATGACGTCATCCACCCGGCCCATGAGCCAGAAGTAGCCGTCGGCGTCCTGGCGGGCTCCGTCTCCGGTGAAATAGCAGCCCTCGATGTCGCTCCAGTAGGTCTTGCGGTATCGCTCGGCGTCGCCGTAGATGGTGCGAGCCATCGAGGGCCAGGGCTTGCGGATGACGAGCAAGCCGCCATGGCCGGCGGGTACAGGTTGACCCTCCTTGTTGACCACCTCGGGCTGAATGCCGAAGAAAGGACGCGTGGCTGAGCCGGGTTTGGCGGGCACTGCGCCGGGAATGGGGGCAATCAGAATAGCGCCGGTTTCGGTCTGCCACCAGGTATCGACGACAGGGCAGCGGTTGTGGCCAATCTTCTCGCGGTACCACATCCAGGCTTCTGGATTGATGGGTTCTCCAACTGTACCCAGTAGCCTGAGAGATCGGAGATCGTGCTTTTCGACAAATTGGTCTCCCCACTTCATGAAGGCGCGGATGGCGGTGGGCGCGGTGTAGAAGATAGTGACCCGGTGGTCGTCGACAATCTTCCAAAATCTGGAGAAATCGGGCCAGTTTGGCGCGCCTTCGTACATCAACACTGTTGCTCCGTTTTGCAGCGGGCCATAGACGACGTAGGAATGGCCTGTAACCCAGCCGATGTCGGCCGTGCACCAGTAGATGTCCTCGTCTCTCAGGTCAAAGACGTACTTTGAGGTGATGTAGGTCTGGACGGCATAGCCGCCCGTAGTGTGGACCAAACCTTTGGGCTTGCCGGTGGTGCCGGAGGTGTAGAGGATGTACAACGGGTCTTCGGAATCCAGCTCTTCAGCGGGGCAATCGGGAGCGGCGGCGGCCATCAGGTCGTGCCACCAGTGGTCGCGGCCCTCGACCATCTTGACCGGCGAGCCGGTGCGGCGGAAAACGACCACGTGCTTCACGGTGTGGCAGGCATTCATGGCCTCGTCCACAGTTCGTTTCAGCTGGATTTCGTTGCCGCGGCGGTAGCTGGAGTCCTGGGTAAGGATGGCGACACAGCTTGAGTCGTTGACGCGGTCAGCGATGGCGTTGGCGGCAAACCCGCCAAAGATGACCGAGTGAATGGCGCCGATCCGCGCGCAGGCCAACAGGGCAATGACCAGCTCCGGGGTCATTCCCATGTAAACGGCGACGCGGTCGCCTTTGCGGATGCCCAGCGCCTTGAGGGCATTCGCAAAACGCTGTACTTCTATGTGCACTTCAGCGTAGGTCAGGCGGCGAACCTCGCCTGGCTCACCTTCCCAGATCAGAGCGGTTTTGTTGCGGCGCTCGCCGAGGGCGTGGCGATCCACGCAGTTATAGCATAGGTTAAGCTTTCCACCCACAAACCATTGAGCCAATGGGAGATCCCACTCCAGAACCTTGTCCCATGGCTTGAACCAATGCAACTGCCGGGCGACATCGGCCCAGAAGGCTTCCGGGTCGTTGATGGACTGCCGGTAAAGGGCCTCGTACTGGTCGAGACTCTGAATGTGCGCCTTTTGACTGAACTCCAGTGGCGGCGGAAATACACGGTTTTCCCGCAATGTTGAGTCGATGTCCTGGCTGGCAACAGCAGAGACGGGTCTGGCTAGGGCGGAATCGGGCAAGACGGGCATGCATTGGTCCTTTGGGGAATTAAGAAACAAAACCGCTCATGGCAGGCCGGGGGATCGTGCTCCCGAGAAGGCTCCGCGTGGAAACAACTCTATCTAGAGATGCATAAAAACGGCAAGTGGATGGGAAGAATTGTGCAGGGGCTGGCGCGCAAGGGAGTCAAAGCGCGAGGAAGGGAATCGGCGCGCGCCGGCTAGACGGCCTTCTTCTGCGCGGTCACATATTCGCGCAGCCTACATAGGCTTAATGCGGCTGAGAATATCGCGGATGGCCAGCACCACTGCCTCGGACTCTTCCGTGGGAATATCGTGTCCGCTATGCTCGGCCTTGCGCAGTTCTCCATATTTCGATCGCGACGCCAGGTCCAGTTGCAAGGCGTGCATCGCATTCTCCGCGAGTTGAGCGTGATCCAGCGCGGCCGGTGGCAGCTCCATCGGCTTTCCATGTTCGATCACTATGAGTGGAATGTTCGCATGCCAAGACGAATGCTGGCGCGCGGGCAGCATTCCCATCCGGGCCAAGCCGGCGGGATCCTGGGGAATGCCCCGCACCGCGCCGGGAATGGCGTCGTTGAAGCGCCAGACCTGCTCTTCGTGCGCGGAGTCGACTAGCACCATGGCGGCCACTTCGGTGGGGTACTGCGACTGATACAGGCGAACGCGCAGTCCTCCTGATGAATGCCCGACCAGCACATACAGCGGCGCGACGCCCGCTTTCTGCAAAAGCGCATGCAGGTCGGCGACATTCTCCGAGATGCTCTCCTCGTGCGTCGCGGGGTCGCTCTTGCCCAGCCCGGCACGGTCGTAACTGCAGACATAGGCGAATTTTGCCACCTCCGGCTGCACCAGCCTCCATGCATCGGAGGTAGCCTCCGAGCCGGCCTCCAGAATGACGGCCGGCGATTTTGCCTCGCCCGCGCAGTTCAAAAAGAGCCGCCGGCCGCCAATATCGACTGCCCACGTCTGCGCCTCAACGCCATGCTTGCAGGCCATCAGCATCGATAGCCCCAGAACGATGACCACGAAAGGACCGCTTTTCAACATAAGTGAGCCTTCGATCCAGAAAATCTCATTCATAGTTCTTGGAATTCAACCAACCGATTTCACATATGTGGTTTAACTTCATACTCAAGCGTACCGCTTCTGGTGCCAGATCCATGCGGTGCGGACGATCTCGTCGAGCTGGGTGTAGCGGGGCTTCCAGCCGAGTTCGCGGATGGCTTTTTCGCTACTGGCTACCAGGACGGCGGGATCGCCGGGGCGGCGGGGATGGACCTCGGCGGGGATGGGATGGCCGGTGACACGGCGGGCCGATTCGATGACCTCGCGGACGCTGAAGCCCCGGCCGTTGCCGAGGTTGAAGATCAGCCGGCTTTTGGCGGCAGAGGTGGCTTTCAAGGCGTTGAGGGCCAGCAGGTGGGCGTCAGCCAGGTCGGAGACGTGGATGTAGTCGCGGATACAGGTGCCGTCGGGGGTAGGGTAGTCGTCGCCGTAGATGCGGATGGAGGGGCGGCGGCCGAGGGCGACGTCCAGGACCAGGGGAATGAGGTGGGACTCGGGCTCGTGGGCCTCCCCGCTGGTGATGCCATTCGGCCCTTCCGTGGCGCCGGCCACGTTGAAGTAGCGCAGAGAGGCCGAGCGCAGGCCGTGAATGCGGTGGAACCAGTCAAGTATCCGCTCAACCATCAGTTTTGATTCGCCGTAGACGTTGGTTGGCAGCAGACGCGAGTCTTCTTTGATTGGAATCACTTCCGGTTCGCCATAGACGGCGGCGGTGGAACTGAAGACTATCAGGCGGGGGCCGTGGGAAAGGATGGTCTCGAGCAGTGCGAGGGTGGATGCTGTATTGTTACGAAAGTACTGCTCGGGATGAAGCATGGATTCGCCGGCTTCAATGAGCGCGGCAAAGTGCAGGACGCCGTCGAAGGGGCATCCCTGGGCCTTGGCGGTGGTGAAAATCTCTTCAAGGGCGGACCTGTCTGCCAGCTCACCCTCAATGAAATCAACGCCGGAGGGCAAAAGGTCGCGCCGGCCATGGCTCAGATTGTCAAAAACCACGGCCTGGTGCCCATTTTTAACCAGCAAGCCAGCGACATTACTACCTATGTACCCCGCACCGCCAGTTACGAGGATTTTCATGAAATAACTCGTCCTTCCCAAACATCTTGGTATAGCTTAAAGTCTAATATGTAGGGTTGAAATCTGCGGGTTGTTGGCAAACCTTATTCATGCCGCCAGAACGTCGGCGCTTTAACTTTTTTTGATTTTTCTTGCCGGGGCGAGAATGGTTATTGCAGGCGCGACGATGCGCAGCACGGAAGTGAATATCCTGACGCAAGGAGGAATCGTATTTTCTCTGGATACCCTGGGTGTAATACTGAGTGTGCGAGTGTCCAGGGTTTATGAGGCCAATTGTCTGTCTAATGTGGGACCTCGTATGCCAGAGGTTGACCGAGAGGTCACCAGTTTTTTCAGACCAACCACGACAAACATGAACAGATTTTTTCCTTTTTTCCCCATCAGATCCAAATATGGGCAATTCGGATCCGGTCAGGTGACCGGACGCAGAGCGGTCGCTGTAACCGCCAGCGAGGAATGAGAATATGTCGCTGATACCTTCCAGGCGTGAGCAAGCCGACACCATTCCACCTGTTCCACAACAGGCGACATTCGGATTGCTTCCTGAAATGAAGCGCAGCCCTGTCTCGTTCTTCACCAGCATAGTGATCAACGGGCTGATGCTGGCTATATTTATCTACGTTGGATCGATGGCCAAGAAGACCATTGAACATCACTATGATGTGACAACGCTGATTCTACCGGCTAAAAAGGAGCCGCCTAAGCCCAAGGAAAAGACACCTCCTCCGCCGCCGATTGAAGATCCAAAACCTGTGAATGTGAAGTTTGAGGCACCCCGGATCAATGTGCCGAAGCCGGAGCCCAAGCCCGATCTGAAACCGATCCAACTTGACACCAAGCTGACGATGCCGGTCATTAAAGACTCCAAGCTGGATGTGAGGCTGGCGCCGCAGCCCAAGTCTGCACTGGCCCCGGCGGCCATGCCTGCGCAGAACAACAACGTTACGCCCTCCACGAAACCGGTGCATTATGGCCAGACCTTCGGCGTCCTGCCCAACCCCAACGCCAAGGGACCAGCCACAGTGGCGGCCATTGGCAACCCCTACGGCGGAAATCGGGGGCCTGCCATTGCGCCCCATGGAGTGGTGGGCTCAACCGGCATAGGCGATGGACTGAAATACGGCAATAACAACGGCAAGCCCGGCGGAAAGGTAGCCGCGGCCGTGGTTCCAGCGGCCACGGTCTCAGCCCCATCGGGTAACGTGGGCAAAGTAGCCTCTGCGGGCATTCCCACCGCGCCCACAGCCGTGGACACAGCTCCAAAGTTGACCGTGGGACCACCCCCCACAGAAGTCGTGGTTGTCGCAAAGCCAATTCCCGTGTACACCAGCGAGGCCAAGCAGCTCAAGGTGCAGGGTGATGTGATATTGCGGGTTACGTTCACGGCCAATGGCCAGGTTATCGTGCTGGGTGTCGTGCAAGGCCTGGGCCATGGCCTGGATGAAGAGGCACGCCGGGTAGCGCAACAAATTCGTTTCCGTCCCGCTACACGCAACGGGCAGGCGGTGGACAAGACGACTACCGTGACCATTACGTTCCAGTTAGCGTAACATCGAAATTGAACAGATGATTTCGACCATAAACAACCGCGGGATGCAGGAAAGACGCCAGCGGCCGAAGGATGAAGTAGAAGAACCAGCATAGGAGCCAGACATGAAGTTTAAGAAAATATCCCTCGCCTTGCTGCTCATCAACCTGAGTGTCACAAGCGCGTTTGCGTTGGGGTTTGGCAAGAAGGCGCCCAAGCCCACCAAGTTCACACAGGTTCACCAGCTTACGCCTGAGCAGGCGACGCTGGTGGAAAGGGCAATCGGCCGGGAAAAGGTGCTGATCAAGAACATTCAGCAGCGCACGCCCCTGGTGGAGACCTACATTCAGAACACCAAGCCGGATATCAAGCTCTACCAGGTGCCGGTCTCCGACGAATACATGTTGAGCCGCATTGACTTCGGCAAGGTCTTTTTTGACAAGACCTATGAGCCCCGGACCGCCAAGTCTACTCATGGTTTCTTCAAGAGCTCGCTGGCCTCGATTACCGGACTCACCAAAGCGCTGAAGCTGGATATGCACTTTACATACAACCCGCTGGGGTTTACGGAGATGATGTTTCTGGATCCCAATAGCTTCGACAACCAGCACTATGTGTTCAGTTATGTGCGAAAGGAGTTTCTGGGGTCGGTGCGCACGTGGGTCTATGACGTTCAACCCAAGGTTTCGGGTATGGGCCGGTTCTATGGGCGCATCTGGGTTGAGGATCAGGATGGCAACATCGTTCGCTTCAATGGCACATTTACCCAGCCCCATACCGAAGAAGAGTCGCGCTTCTACTTCCACTTCGACAGCTGGCGAATGAACGTGCAGCCGGGAATCTGGCTGCCGGTGGCAGTTTACGTGGAGGAGACACAGCGCACCGAAGGCGCCAAGATCGGTCTGAAGGCGCAGACGCACTTCTGGGGCTACTCTCTGAAGCTGCCCACGCGGGAAAGCGAAAGCGTGAGCGTGAGGGTGGACGAGGCGGAGGACAAGAGCGAAGATTCACAAGATGTGGGTCCACTGCAAGCCTCGCGCGCTTGGATCACTCAGGCTGAAAACAACGTGATTGACCGGCTGGAGGAAGCCGGACTGGTGGCGCCGCTGACCCCCGGCGGATATGAAAACACCGTGTTAGACCAGATCGTCATTAACCTACAAGTGCCTAATAATCTGGTATTTACGGATCAGGTGCATACGCGAATTCTGCTGTCGACCACGGTGGAAACCACTACCGTCGGCAACACCATCCTTATCAGCAAGGGTCTGATTGACAGCCTGCCAAGTGAGGAGGCGATTGCCTCGGTAGTGGCCATGGAACTGGCCCACATTGTGATGGGCCATCACATAGATACTCGGTATGCATTCAACGACCGGCTGATGTTTCCCGACGAAGCCTCCTTCAGGCGCATCGACATGTACCACTCGGACCACGACAATGCGGAGGCCGTCGTGAAGGCCATGGAGTACCTGAAGAACTCCATGTACAAGGACAAGCTTTCCTCTGCAGGGCTCTACTATGCGCAGTTGGTGGATCGGGAAAATGAGCTGAAGGCCCTGAATACGCCTAAACTCGGCGACTCGCTGCTGAAGGCCGACGGAACCCCGTGGATGGCCGAGTTGAAGAACATGGCTCCCAAGTTGAACTGGGACGACCTCACGCAGCGTCCGGCCTTGCCTCTGGGCAGCTGGCTCAAGATCGATCCCTGGGACGACCGTGTGCATCAGCTCAACGCCAAGATCTATCCCTACGTGAACCCGCGCGACAAGATGCCACTGGAAGTGACGCCGATCTTCTTCAAATTGCAGCGCTACGATGCATCGCGCTTGACACCGTCTACTGGCGGCGAGGCGCCCCAGAAGACCACGGGCACAACGAATCCGCCAGCACAGTAGCCATTATCCGAAATCACTGGGCGAGGATGCGCAGTGCGTTGCATTTCCGCCCGGGGATTTCAAAACCTGATTGAGTTACATTTGTCACCGGCTGCAAAAATGCCGGGACTGAAAGTGCTTTCGACTTATGAAACGATTTCGCTCGCTTTTATTCTCGATTCTGCTTGTTACCGGAGCCGTTGCCGCCAGCGCGCAAGTGGTTCCCTCCGCCACCGGACGTCAGGTTTCGATTACGGCCGGCGGGATGGCCTCCGGATTTCAGCCGGATTTCGAGTACGATTATTGGACCTGCGGGAATACATGTAATCTACTTCCCTCCCAACAAGTGTGGACCCCCTACGCAGGAACCAGCACCAATCTGCTTTTTGGCGTGGGCGCATATGTGGATGTGAGACTGAGGCGCTGGGTGCAGTTCGAGGCTGAAGGTCGCTGGCTGCGCTTCAACGCGCTCCAAGGAGTAACCCAGGACAACTACCTGATCGGTCCCAGGCTTCCTGTGTACCGCTTCTGGAAGGCAACGGTCTATGGCAAGGCGCTGGCCGGCTTCTCAAATATGAACTACGGCTCCGGAATAGGTACTGGCAGATACACTGACATCGCCTTCGGCGGTGGCATGGACATCAAGTTGACCAGGAAGATCAGCCTTCGCGCGATGGATGCCGAGTATCACTACTGGCCATCCTGGGGCAACACCAAACTGTTACCTTACGGGGTCAGCGTGGGCGTCGGATATAAGATTTTCTAAGCTGCTCAAAAGCAAAGGGCCACTCCGATAGGGTGGCCCTTTCTTTGTGTGAAATGCGCTGAGTTTATGCCGGTGAAGGCGCGCCTTCGGGGTAGTTTGGCCCGCGGCTTTCCGGTTTGAGAACCTCCTGCACGTCATTGCTTCCGGTGTCGGAGGGCGTAGCCAGATTCGAGCGCAACGGCGGCAGCTCCTTGCCCTCGATGAGCATCTTGACCTCTTCGGCGTCGATGGTTTCGCGCTCCAGCAGCGCAGCGGCGATGCGGTGCATGGCGTCAGCATTGGTTTCGACGATGGTATGGGCCGACTGGTAGGCTTCGTCGATCAGGCGGCGAACTTCCAAATCAATTTGCCGGGCTGTTTCCTCGCTGAAGTCGCGATGCTGGGCAATCTCGCGCCCCAGGAAGATCTGCTCTTCCTTTTTGCCGAAGGTAAGCGGGCCGAGGCGGCTCATGCCGTACTCGCAGACCATGGAACGTGCCAACTCAGTGGCTCGTTCGATATCGTTGCCCGCTCCGGTCGTCATCTCGTTGAGAAAGATTTCCTCGGCCACCCGTCCACCAAAGAGCATAGCTAGCCGCGTTTCAAGAAAGCTCCGCGAGTAGCTGTGGCGGTCTCCTTGCAGATAGATAGTAACGCCCAGGGTCATCCCCCGCGGAATAATAGTGACCTTGTGAAGGGGATCGGAGTCACCACGCATAAAGGAAACCAGTGCGTGGCCGCCTTCGTGATAAGCCGTATTGCGCTTCTCCTCGTCGGACAGCAGCATGGACTTGCGCTCCGCGCCCATCAGCACCTTGTCCTTGGCTACCTCGCAGTCGTACATGACCACCTGCTTGCGGTTCATGCGCGCGGCGCTCAGGGCGGCTTCGTTGACCATGTTGGCCAGGTCAGCGCCGCTGAAGCCGGGCGTGCCGCGAGCCAGAATATTAAGGTTTACATCATCGGAGATGGGAACTTTCTTGATGTGGACGCGCAGAATCTCTTCGCGACCGCGGACATCGGGCAGTCCCACGACTACGCGGCGGTCGAAGCGGCCCGGACGTAGCAGAGCAGGGTCCAGCACGTCGGGGCGGTTGGTGGCGGCCACCAGGATCACGCCATCGTTGGATTCAAAGCCGTCCATCTCGACGAGAAGCTGATTGAGGGTCTGCTCGCGCTCGTCGTGCCCGCCGCCCAGGCCCGCACCGCGATGGCGGCCCACGGCGTCAATCTCGTCAATGAAGATGATGCAGGGCGCATTTTTCTTGCCCTGTTCAAAGAGGTCGCGGACGCGGCTGGCGCCAACGCCGACGAACATCTCTACAAAATCCGAGCCGGAGATGGAAAAGAAAGGAACATTGGCTTCGCCAGCTACGGCCCTGGCCAGCAGCGTCTTGCCGGTTCCCGGAGGACCGACAAGCAGCACGCCCTTGGGAATGCGTCCGCCGAGCTTCTGGAACTTCGCCGGCTCACGCAGGTACTCGATGATTTCCTTCAGCTCTTCCTTGGCCTCATCCACGCCGGCCACTTCCTTGAAGGTAATCTTCTTCTGCTGCATGGAGAGCAGGCGGGCACGGCTCTTGCCGAAGGACATCGCCTTGTTGCCGCCGGCCTGCATCTGGCGCATCATAAAAAACCAGAATCCGATAACCAGAATGATCGGACCTACGCTATACAGCACTTGCAACAGGATGCCGTTGCTCTGCGGATCCTTCAGATCAAAATGGGTCTTGGCTGCGTGCAGTTCCTTGGTCAGGTTGTCGGTTGTGCTTCCGGAGATAATGGTATGGAACTCGTCCTTTGAACCCTTCAAATGGCCGTGAACTTCGGTCCCTTGGATGGTAGCGTCCTGCACCTGTCCGGCCTCGATCTTGTCCAACAGATCCGAGTAGCCGATATCCGTGGTTTTGCCCATGCTGGCGTTCTTCGTCACCCAGCTGATAAGAATCATGCCGCAGGCGATGATGCAGACCCAGACCATTATCGATTTAACGGTCGAATTCACCAGGATTCCTTTCTTCCGGTGTTGAAGAAGCGATTCAACGGCTCCCCAGCACCAAATGCACTCCTTTTAGACGCCGCTATATACCATAAAGATACTCAAAAAACGCGAAGTCTTGTCAGCAGACACACTCATTTTGCCGCCTGAAAGGCAGTTATTCTCATTCTACTCTCAGGACGGGGTGAGTTGATGGCAATCTTGAGACCGTCTCTGCGGCTCAAAGGTTGGATGAATGAATGCGGATTCCCGATGCGGGCTCCACTTCGACTCCCTGCATCCAGACGATGCGGCCGTTCAGTTCCAGGACCGGCCAGAGAGTGCGGCTGGAGCCCGTAACTTTAAGGCGTTCTAGGACTTCCTTCACTTTGCGTGGACCGGAGGAGTGGCGCAGCCGGACACGATCTCCCGGTTTCCAGTTGCGTAATGTGGCAGAGCGGACCTCTATTGAATGGCCTGGTTCGTCAACCTCGATCTTCAGCCGAAACCCGTAGGCCGAAGCGATTACATCACCGGGAATGGCTACCGTGTATTCGGCAGCCAAATCCACGCTTTGCTCGTCCGCCTCGGCGGCAAGCCGCAGCTGCAACTCCCTTGCGGTACGCTCCGCTCGGAGCCCTTGTGCCAACTGGAGCTTCTGGCCGGCACGACCTGCGAGGGCCAGAGTACGAAGAGCCTCGGTGGCGGGAAAATCGACTGCTGCGCCCAATTTTTCCACGGCGAAACGTAGAAGGCGTCGCTGGAGGGCCATTGGAAGCGCGGCCAGCCGAGTGACATCAAGGGCCAAACCACCGCCAGCGGAGCGGCCTCCGCCACGGGCAGGGCGGCCGGGCAATAAAATTTGAGGCCCGAGGCGAGCCAGTTCGGCTTGCCACCAAGCCTCTTCATCGCGGGCCAGCGTAGCCATCTGCGACAGGTGCTCGCGCAGTTGCGGGTTCCAGCCCTCAAGCAGCGGCAGTAGCTCGTGGCGAATGCGGTTGCGGGTGAAGGTGAGGCGGCGATTTGAGGAGTCTTCGCACCAGTCCTGGCCTAATGCCCTCAGATAAGCCTCGACCTCGGTCCGCGTGGTGGAAAGCAACGGACGCAGGATGCGGCCTTCGGGAAACTCGATTACCGGATGGATGCCGCTCAGGCCCTCGGTCCAAGCTCCGCGCAGGAATTTAGCCAGGACAGTTTCGGCCTGGTCGTCGAGAATGTGGGCAGTGGCTATGGCCTCCACCTCGCCCGAAGCCATGAGCTGCCGGAACCAGCTATAACGCAGGCGACGCGCGGCCTCTTCAATGGTTTCGGCGTTTTCCTTGGCCGTTGTCCCTGCATCCACGCGCGCCTCGTGAAAGGGTAGACCGAGTTTGGCTGCCAATGAACGGGAAAATGCCAGGTCGTTGTCGGCCTCTTCGCCGCGCAGGCCATGGTGCAGATGGGCGGCATGCAACACCATCCCAAGCTCCCGGCACCGCTCCGCCAGTGCACGCACCAGGGCCACGGAATCGGCGCCGCCGGAGAGGCCTACGGCCAGGCGGATTCCGGGCCTGAACAGCGAAACGTCGATGGGCAACCTAGGGCGCATCTCAAAATGATACGGCGCGAAGGGTATATGGCAGGGAAAATCCGGCTAAAACTGTTGAGTGTTCAGCATCTAAAGCTCTGCTGTCCTTGTCGAGGACCTTTTTTCGAGCACGGCTATCTGCCCGGCCAGATCATCATCGCGATGCTCCATGGTCAACGTCTGTCCATCTTCAGAGAGCGACCAATGGTCTTTAAAATAGGCCTCCCGACCGGACAAGCTCACCTTCGACTCAATCACGAGCTCCTGCTCTTGCCACCACGCGTGGTTTCGAGCCGTGGCGCCACCCATCGGATTAGTAGTCTCTGCGCCGATTTCAAGGTTAAAGGTCATCCGTTGCTCCTTGCCGCCGGCGATTGTGACGAAAATCTCCTGAACCAGCCTCGGTTCTTTATGGTCAATTTTCATCAGTATCCGCTCGGGAGCCGGGCCGCGCAGGCTGCTTTTCTCAAAATTGAGTTCCCATACGCCGGAAAAATCCGACCGTGATTGCGTTGAGGTCATGCCAGGCCTTCCTGTACCTGCATCCATTGTAAATTTATCCAAATATCCATTACGTCCAAGGCAAACAAGCGACTGGAGGAGCCGCTTACAGTCTCCTCACTGCCACATGCTGGGCAGAAACTACACAGCCGGAATCATACTCGCCTGCCGCTAATTTCAACCAATGACCAAGCCGCCCTCCTGCCATCCGAACGCAACACCTGCAACATTCTGTGCCTGTTGAGCACGTATTCGTTGTATACTCCAACCGATATGCAAGTGTTTGCGATTCTACCCGCTGCAGGGCTGGGAACCCGAATGGCCGGGCCGCAGCCCAAGCAGTTTCTCATACTCGATGGGCTTCCCATCCTGATTCATTCGCTGCGCGCCTTTGCCTCGGTGGAGCGGGTAACAGCAATTTATGTGGCAGTGCGTAAACCGGAGATGGAGCGTGTCCAAGCTCAGATTGCCGAGTACGGCTTTGCCAGCCAGGTACGCGTGGTGGAAGGCGGAGACAGCCGCCAGGAGTCTGTTTCCCATGCGCTGGAGGCGTTGCCGGCCCAGCCCGACGACATTGTTCTGGTACACGACGCCGTCCGGCCGCTGATTGACGCGGCCACCATCGATCGGACCATCGACGCGGTTTTGGAGCATGGGGCGGCTATCGTGGGGCTGCCTGCCGTGGACACCATCAAGCAGGTGGAACGGACCGCGCATGGAGCGTTGATTACCTCCACCATTCCGCGCGAGTTTATTGTGCAGGCGCAAACGCCGCAGGGCTTCCGCGTAGGCCTCTTGAGAAAAGCCTTTGCCGAGGCTATAGAGGATGGCTTTGTAGGCACCGACGAAGCCTCGCTCCTGGAGCGCGCCGGGCAGCCTGTGGCTGTTGTGCATGGTTCTCCGGTGAATTTGAAGATTACCCAGCCGGGCGATCTGGAGTTGGCCGAGTTTTATCTGCGCCGGCGCGCCCGCTAAAAGCGGAATCCAGGCAAGAACAGGCAAGGTAACCATGGAAACACGGATAGGATTCGGCTATGACTCGCACGTCTTCAAGCCCGGCGTGCCGTTGCGTATTGGCGGAGTCTCGCTCAAGCATCCGGAGGGTCTGGAAGGCCATTCCGACGGCGATGTGCTGCTGCATGCCTTGACCGACGCGCTGCTGGGTTCTATTGCCGCCGGAGACATTGGCAGCTTTTTCCCGCCCGGCGACCCGCGCTGGAAGAACGCCGACTCGGCCATCTTTCTTAGCACGGCCCTGGAGACGCTGCAACGCGCCGGTTACCGCATCGTGAACATCGACATTACTTTGATACTGGCCAAGCCCAAGATCGGCCCCGTCTCAGGCGAGTTGCGCGCCCGGGTTGCAGAACTGCTGGGACTGGGAACGGACCAGGTGAGCATCAAAGCCAAGACCCCGGAGGGACTGAACCTGGACCATATCGCCCAGTGCCACGCCATCGCCCTGGTGGAGCGCGTGATTGAGCCGGAAGAACTGAAGAGTATGAGCGCCGTAATCGAAAGTCAGCGCCAACTGGAAGACGTTGTCGAAGACCTGCTCAGCTCCGTCCACGGGGTGCCGAAAAAACGCAGCGACATTGACTACGATCCCGAGTAGATTCCGTAGTACAAGGGACAGAGGTTAGGAAGCAGCAGTGGTATGCTTGGGGCGAGTAATCAGAGCCGTGACTTGCGCATAAGATGGAGAAAAGTAGATGAAGAGGACGATTTTAGTATTGGTTCTGGGATTGTTCCTGGCTCCCGTTGCCTTTGTTGCTTCTTGTAAGAATTCAGCGGAAGACGCAGCCATTAAACAGGCAGCAGCCTGTACGGATAACACAAAAAGTTGCTGTCAGGCGAAACGGACGGCATGTGAAAAAGACTGCGAAGAGGAGAATCATGACGCCGACAGCCGCAGGATATGCAAGTATTCATGCAGGTCTGAGTACTACGACTGTATTGAAAAAGCACGCGATTGATCGCAAGAATATGATTGCGAAATTTACGGTTTGGCATTACCGTTACTTAGAGTTCAAATCTCTCCCTTGGAGTGTACTGTATGCAATATTTGGCGTTTTTCCTTCAAAACGAGCCTGATCAGGCAGTCGTCCAGCATGTGGCAATGGCTATGCTGGCGATTATCCCGATCATCATCCTGGTGTGCCTTGCCATCATCCTGATACCCTTCTGGTTCATCTGTAAGAAGGCAGGCTTTTCACCCTGGCTTACTCTGCTCAACATAATTCCCATGGGCAATCTGATTCTGATCTACATACTGGCCTTCGCGGAATGGAAGGTTGTACCCGCGCCACCGCCCGTCTGGCAGCAGCCGCCCTATCCGCCGCGGCCGCCGTATCCGCCTCAGGGCTAAGACCGCCGGGTCAGCCGATTAGGGAGCGCGGGCGGTGTCGCGATTGGTAACATACAAGCAAGATGCCTGATTCGACGCCCTACTCGGCAAAGACGCCTCGCGTGCGTTTTGCGCCCTCGCCCACCGGCTTCCTGCACGTAGGCAGCGCGCGCACATTTATCTTCAATTGGCTTTATGCCCGCCACAATCACGGAAGCATGGTGTTGCGCCTGGACGACACCGATCTAGAGCGCAACACCGAGGCCAGTGTTCAGTCCATCTTTGAGGGCCTGCGCTGGCTGGGCCTGAGTTGGGATGAAGAATACAGGCAATCCGAGCGACTTGACCTGCACCGCCGGCAGGCCGAAGCTATCTTCACAAAGGGCCTAGCCTATCGAGATTTCACTCCCGCTCACTCGGAAGCTGACGAGCACTCCTCCGCGCAGGGCGCCTGGCTCTTCAACCCCGGCATGAGGGAGATATCCCGCGAAGAATCCGACCGCCGTGCCGCCAGTGGCGAGCCGTTCGCCCTCCGCTATCGCGTTCCGCGCGGCCAGGGCCGAACTCTGCGCTTCACCGATGCCGTTTACGGTGAGCAGTCCAAGCTCGCCGACGAGGTGGAAGACTTCGCCCTGTTGCGCTCTGACGGGATGCCTACATACCACCTTGCCTCCTGCGCCGACGACGCCGATCTGCGCATCAGCCACATTATCCGCGGCCAGGATCACCTAACCAACACCTTTAAGCACCTATTTATCTTCGAGGGCCTCGGTGTTCAGCCGCCCCAGTTCGCCCATCTTCCGTTGCTCGTTGCCCCCGATGGCAGCAAGCTCTCCAAGCGCCGCCACGGCCCCGTCGTCAGCGTGACAACGTATCGTGATGCCGGTTTCCTGCCCCAGGCCTTCGTCAACTTCCTCTGCCTCCTCGGCTGGTCGCCCAAGGACGACCGCGAATTCCTGACCATCGATGAATTGACGGCGGCTTTCTCTTTCGAGGGCGTCAACCGTGCCAACGCCGTCATCAACTTTACTGAAGAAGACCCCTTCGATCCAAAGGCCGTCTGGCTCAACGCCGAGCATATCCGCGCCCTGCCCGTCGACGAGCTCAGCCGACAGCTCCAGCCCTTCTTCGCGGCTGCCGGCTTACACGCCTCGCCGGAAAGGCTACTCGCCGTCACCCCGCTCATCCGCGAGCGCATCAAGCTCCTGCGCGATGCCCCCGCCGCCGCCGATTTTTTCTTCCTGAAAGAACTCGCGCCCTACGACCCAGCCGAGCTGATTCCCCAGAAGGGCGATGCCGCTCTTGCCCGCCGTGTCCTTCAGCACGCGCTGGAAGTTTTGCCCTCCGTCCAATTCGACCATGATTCGCTCGACCAGGCGCTTCGCCAGGCCGCAGCGTCACTAGGACTCAAGGCCGGGCAGGCCTTTCAGCCCATCCGCGTCGCCGTCTGCGGACGCAAAAATGCGCCGCCGCTCTTTGAAACCATGGCCGTCCTCGGACGCGACATCTGCCTAGCTCGCATCCACCAGGCCGAAGAAAACCTGCAATCGTTCGTAGCATGAGTCGGCGATTTAAAGTGTGCGGTCGCGGCTAACCCAGACTGACCATACCAAACATATCTATCCGTACTGTGGTGGGGCAAGCGGTATTCGGTTCGAGGTGCGGACGACTTCATCTTAGGTCCCAAATACAAGATCTAGCGTAACCTGGGATTTTCCAGAATTTGACCAAACGGCCGGAGGACGCGCTCTGGGCGACGGCAGAGTCACCCGATTGCACGGATTGGGTGAAAATACCTGCGGAGCGATAAAACCGAGAACCAAGGAGATAAAATACACGTAAATCGTATTGTCACCTCAAAAAGCGCGTCCCTCTCACTAGATATACCCGCCTATTGAGGTGAACCAAACTCGCTAAGGAAGTAGCCATGAGAAACGGAAGAACTCATAATCCGATGCTTTGGAACACCATCGCTATAGTGCTCCTGGTTACAGTAACGGCAGTAGCAGGGATCTTTTGGCCTGCAACGTACGCGAAGGAAACGCAGTATTCGAGTGCCGGGGCCATTGGCAGTGATCTTGTAGATCTGCTGTTGGTCGTGCCGGTTTTACTGATCAGCGGCATCTTGGGGTATCGAGGGTCGGTTCCCGCGCGTTTGGTCTGGCTAGGCACTCTCGGCTATTTGCTTTACAACTTTGTTCTTTACGCTTTCGGGGTGCACTTCAACGCGCTGTTCTTGGTCTATTGCGCGACACTGAGCCTGTGCTTCTACGCCACGGTGTTCTGTCTTCCGTTGATTTCCCTCGAGCAGATCGCCCAAACCTATAGTCCTCGCGCGCCTCGAAAGACGACCGCCATCGTGCTCCTGGTAATTGCCATACTCTTCGCGGCTTTCGATTTGGGCGAGGACATACCAGCGCTGCTGGCGGGGCGAGTCCCGCAAAGCGTCATCCAGGTGGACCTGCATGTAAGTTTCATTCATTGCCTAGACCTGATATTCCTCTTACCCGGCATGTGCATAACCGCATATCTTCTGTTTCGCAGAAAAGCATCCGGTTACGTGCTTGGGCCGGCATTTCTGGCTCTGTTGGCGATCATGAACATAGAACTTGCGGTCCTAATGGTGGTAATGGCTCTCAAGGGTTGTTTTGGAATGTTCTATCCGATGATCGTCTCTTTCGCGGTTGTAGGTGTCGGTTGTGCGGTTTTGCTGTGGTTCTATTTCGCGTCGGCAAAAAGAGAGCGGGTAGCCCAGGTCTGACCATCCTAGAGTGAATGAGTGCCCCTCGATAAGGATGAAGGCTTCGTCCTTTTCGAGGGGCGCTCAATCGTGGTGGCAGATTGAGATGTAGGCCGACAGCTCACTCGATAATGTAATTTAGATTTGGTGTGTGTCTTAACTTCCCACTGCTTGAGAATCATCTGTGCCGCCCTTCTTTAGTACCGCCCTCCAGTGGGATAATGAATACCAGCCATGACCGACGAAAATCCGGAAAGCCGACCCGCCGTTGTTCCTCCCAACTTCCTCCGCGACATCATCGCCGAGGATGTGCACACTCAAAAGTTCGGCGACGCCGTCATCCAGACACGCTTTCCTCCCGAGCCTAACGGCTACCTGCACATCGGCCACGCCAAGGCCATCTGCATCGACTTCGGCCTGGCCGACGAGTTCGGCGGCAAGACCAACCTGCGCTTCGATGACACCAACCCCGAAAAAGAAGAGCAGGAGTACGTCGATTCCATCATGGAGGACGTGCGCTGGCTGGGTTTCGACTGGGAGCGCCTCTGCTACGCCTCGGACTACTTCCCCCAGCTCTACGAGTGGGCTTTGCAGCTCGTCAAAGCTGGAAAAGCTTACGTTGACGACCTCACCGCCGATGAGATTCGCCAGCATCGCGGCACCCTAACCGAACCCGGCAAGGACAGTCCCTATCGCAATAGATCCGTCGAAGAAAATCTCGATCTTTTTCAGAGAATGAAAACCGGCGAGTTCCCCGACGGCTTGCGCGTGCTGCGCGCCAAGATCGACATGGCCTCGCCGAATCTGAATATGCGCGATCCGGTCATGTATCGCATCCTGCATGCCTCGCACCACCGCACCGGCGATGAGTGGTGCATCTATCCGATGTACGACTACGCCCACGGCCAGTCGGACTCGATAGAATGTGTCACCCACTCCATGTGCACCCTGGAGTTCGCCGATCATCAGCCGCTCTACCGCTGGTACATCGAGCAGCTCGGCATCTTCCCCTCGCAGCAATTTGAATTCGACCGCCTCAACATCACCTACACCATGCTAAGCAAGCGCAAGCTGCTCCAGCTGGTGCAGGAAAAGCGCGTCAACGGCTGGGACGATCCACGCATGCCCACTCTCTGCGGCATCCGCCGCCGCGGATTCACCCCCGAAGCCATTCGCACCTTCGTCGCGGCAGCCGGCGTCTCCCGCACCAACGGCTCCACAGACGTCGAAATGCTCGAGCACTTTCAACGCGACGACCTGAACCGCCGCGCACGCCGCGCCATGGCTGTGATGAGCCCATTGAAACTCATCATCGACAACTACCCGGTAGGTCAGGAGGAATTCGTCGAGGTCGCCAACAACCCCGAAGACCCCACAGCCGGCACGCGCCTGGTGCCATTTTCCCGCGAGCTCTACATTGAACAGGACGACTTCCGCGAGGTACCTCCACCCAAGTATTACCGCCTCTCCCTCAGCAAGGAGGTCCGCCTGCGCAACGCCTATTTCGTGACAGCACTAAGCGTTGTAAAGGCTGCTGACGGCAGCATCGTCGAGGTCCACTGCACCTACGATCCGGCCAGCCGCGGCGGCAACTCACCCGACGGGCGCAAGGTCAAGTCCACCATCCACTGGGTCTCCACCACCCACGCCATCTCCGCCGAAATCCGCCTCTACGATAAGCTTTTCGCCAAGCCCGATCCATACGATCTCGCCGAAGGACAGGATGTCCTCGACAATCTCAACCCCAACTCGCTGGAGATTGTCATTCGAGCCAAACTTGAACCCTCACTGGCCAACGCCCGGCTTGAAGACCGCTTCCAGTTCGAGCGCGTCGGCTACTTCTGCCTCGATCCAGACTCAAAACCGGGCAATCTGATCTTCAACCGCACCCTCCCGCTCAAAGACTCATGGGCGAAGATTGAGAAGAAGGCGGGAGCGTAAGGCCGGATGCAATACGGAGGGACTAATTATGTCCATATCTTTCCTGAAACGTGATGAGAAGCATCTCCATTTCAGTTTTTCGAAAAGGGCAACCCTTTGTGCCGCGGTTCTTGCCGCGATCTTCGCAATCGCATCTTCCGTTTCTCAGGTGGCCAATCCATCTCAAACCCCTGGGCATTCAACTGGGGCTGCCGGCCTGACGGTTGACCGGAAAGACCTGATGGGGTGGCTTCCCGCCGATACGGAAAGCGTGGTAGCTGCTCGTGGCCCCTTTCTCATCCCGTCTGAATCAGACGAGACCAGTGAGAAGGACGAGCAGAAGTGGTTTACCAAGCAAGCGACTCAGGCTGAAATACGAGCTAGATTTGAGGAACTGCCACTCGAACTGTTTTATGAGCTGGATCTGACAGCAGCGCTGAAAGGCTACACCGTAGCATACGCAATGCAAGGTTCGCGGCATTTCAGAGAGCCGTCTAATGGCGCAGAAGTGATGGAATTCGAAGGTTGCTCCATCGTAATATTTGAGAAAAACTTGGGTGGGTTGGATAGCATTATCAGGCGAATGCCAAGCAGGAAAGGTGATTCCAAGGAAACTATTGGCGGAACGCAAGTCCTGGTAATACACGAAAAAGATGAACAATTAAAGGCAGAGTGGACTTACTTTCTTGCCCTTCCGCGGCCCAACGTGTTGCTCGTTGCTAACAATCGGCAATATTTACAGGAAGTTCTGGAGCGAATGGCGCAAAAGAAAACTCCTCGTGCTCTGCCGGATCAACTGCCCGAGTGGCGGTTTCTGGATGCCTATGCGCGGTTCTGGGGGCTCAGACACTATGACCCCACACAGGCGAAATTGGATCCGACATCTCCCTTGGGAGAAGACAGAACTATCAACCCCGGTGACCCGAAGGCTATAGGTCTTCTCTTCGCGCTCGACCCGAAGAATGAACGAAGCCTCGTGATCACATCCATCTCCGGCGATGAAGCCATGGTCAAAGCCGAGGCTAGTAAAGGGCAGTCTGTAGCCGAACCGCAAGAAGGAGTGAAGTTCGTGGTAAAACTCCGAAACCCCGAACCAGGCGTTTTCGAAGAGATTTACACTCTTGACCGATCCAGCACGCTGGACTATTCACTGTTGGCAATAGAGTTCGCACTTGGACGCGGCATGAATTTTTGATCAATTTGCGAGTGAGATTTACGCCTAATAGCCAATATTGCAGGGTGCCAAAGGTCTTGCTTTTGGGATTTGGGAACTCACAAATTCTCCCCTCCGCCGGATGCTACTCGACACTCCCCTACGGAATCAGATAAGCCCCGGGAATTCCCTCATCCAGCGTGGCCAGAACCGCTTTGTTCGCAATCCCCCAGAATCAGGTCATATTCCGAGGCTTTTTGACCAGTTTTCCGCAGCCTCGCGACCTGAATGTGGTGATAAGATGAGTTGCATTCGTTTACAGAGGCGGGGCGGATTGGTTCGCCGGGGCAGATGTATGGTTTTTCCGGTTGTTGGCCTGCTTAGAGCGAAACCAGAGTAGACATGCCATTACCGAAATTGTTCGAGGTGGCTTTTTCTTAAGGAAAAAGCCACTTAGCGGAGTTGCTTCCGGGGTAAAGCTACTCTGGTTTCGCGTTAGCTCCGGCACTACAGAGGGGGAAGCATAAGGATGGTTGCATTTCCGAATCGAGTATTGCTCGTAGGTTTTGGGGCGGTGGCGCGTTGCACGCTGCCAATTTTGGTCAAACACATGAGCATCGATCCCAAAAAGGTCACCATCATAGATTTTGATCAAAACGATGATGCTCTAAAGCCCTGGATCGCGCAGGGCATGACCTTTATCAAGGACCGCGTGACCGAGGAGAATCTGGGGAGCTTGCTGGGAAAGCACCTCTCGGCTGGAGACATGCTCATCGACCTGGCGTGGAATATTGATTGCTGCGAAATCGTGCAGTGGTGCCACGACAAGGGCGTCCTCTATGTGAACACGTCGGTAGAGCTTTGGGACCCCTACGCTGGAGCCGAAAATAAGCACCCGACGAAGCGAACCCTTTACTGGCGGCACATGAATCTGCGGCGGATGATTTCCAAGTGGAGCGAGCCGGGACCAACGGCGGTGATTGAGCACGGAGCCAATCCCGGGCTGATCAGCCATTTCACCAAGCACGCGCTGCTGGACATTGCGCATCGCGCGCTGGCAGATAAGAAATTCAGCGGGGCTCAGGGGGAGAAGGTTGCTCACCACGCCAAGGCGCGGAACTTCAACCACCTTGCCCACGAACTCGGCGTCAAGGTCATTCATTGCAGCGAACGCGACACGCAGATTACAGATCAGCCCAAACAGGTGAATGAGTTCGTCAATACCTGGAGTGTAGAAGGCTTCAGGGAGGAAGGGACGACCACGGCCGAGATGGGCTGGGGCACACATGAAAAAGAGCTGCCCGCCCTGGCCTACGAGCATGGGGACGGCCCCAAGAACCAGATCTGCCTGGCGCGTATGGGAATCAACACGCTGGTGACGAGCTGGGTGCCACCCAATCACGAAATCGTGGGCATGATCGTGCGCCACGGCGAGGCATTCACCATCAGCGACAAGCTCACCGTATGGGAAGGCGGCAAGGCGATCTACCGCCCCACGGTACACTACGCGTATTGTCCGTGCGACGCGGCCATTGCCTCACTCTACGAACTGCGCGGATACGACTACCGGCTGCAACCGAACATCCGCATCATGACAAACGAAATCATCAGCGGAGCCGATATTCTGGGAGCGCTGGTAATGGGGCACCCTTACCAATCGTGGTGGTGTGGAACCGACCTGGATATCGACGAGTCGCGCCGCCTGGTACCGCATCAGAACGCTACCACGATGCAGGTGGCTGTCTCCGTTGTCGCCGCCTGCATGTGGATGCACGAGAACCCGCGCAAGGGGCTGTGCGTGCCGGACGACTTGCCACACGACTACGTGCTGGACATCAGCAAACCCTACCTGGGCAAGTTTGTATCCGTGGCCTCGGATTGGACCCCGCTGAAGCACTACTCCAACTTCTTCAGCGGCTATAACCAGCCGCAGCTGGACAGGACGGACCCGTGGCAGTTCAAGAATTTTCTCATCACCGAAGGAGACGGCATTTAAACTCGAGTGCGGCGGGAAGGGAATTCGCGGGTATTGCAAGAGCCATCCTACGCGCCGCAAGATTTCGATGGATGATACCTGAAAGCTGTGGAGCATGAGCTATGGATCCTAAAACACTGCTTGAATTGGCTAAACAGCACGGCACCCCACTTGTAGTCGTGGACCATAAGGTGCTGCGCGCAAACTACGAGCAATTCCGAACGCTGCTGCCGCGCGTGCAGGTCTACTATTCGGTGAAGGCCAACAGCGACCCGGCGATTGTGCAGACGTTCTACGATGCCGGAGCCAGTTTCGACGTGGCCAGCATGGCCGAGTTTTTGATCGTTCACGAAAAAATCGAGCATCTTCCGCCAGAAGAGAAGCAGGCTTACATCTGGGATCGCATTATTTACGCGAACCCGATCAAGGCGATCGAAACGCTTGAGCGGCTGGATCCCTACAAGCCGCTGGTCACCTACGATAACTACGAAGAGGTGATCAAGATTGCCCGCTATGCGCCACACGCGGGCCTGGTGTTGCGGATACGCGTTCCCAGCACCGGTTCGATGGTGGAGCTGGCAAGCAAATTTGGCGCCTTGCCGGGCGAGGCCGTGGACCTGATCGCCTTCGCGCACAATAACAAGCTGGAGGTCGAGGGGTTGAGCTTCCACGTCGGCAGCCAGTGCACTAATTTGAAAAACTATAGCGAGGCGCTGCACATGGCCGCGGGCGTCTTTGCAGAAGCCAAGGAGCGCGGTTACGATCTTAAGATCCTCGACATCGGCGGTGGTTTTCCAGCCCCCTACGACGACTCGGTTCCTCCTTTCAAGAAACTCGCCAAAATGTTGAACTCCGAGCTGGACCGTCTTTTCCCACCACCGATCGAAATACTTGCAGAGCCGGGGCGTTTTATGGTCGCCAGCGCTGCCACAGCCGTCGCCCAGATCATCGGCAAGTCCGTCCGGGGCGGCAAACTTAGTTACTATCTCAACGATGGCGTATATCAGACCTTTAGCGGCATCATCTTCGATCACGCCCAGTACCACCTGAAGAGCTTCAACGAAGGTCCCACACAGTTCTGCGCCGTCTACGGCCCCACGTGCGACGCGCTCGATACCATCGGCCTGGTCGAGCAGCTTCCGGTCCTGGACATGGGCGAACTGGTCTACTCCGAAAACATAGGCGCCTATTCCATCGCCAGCAGCACGTACTTCAACGGATTTCCGCCGGCCAAGGTCGTGCATATGAACCAGTGATAGCGGATGCGACAGCTCTCGCTACAGAGATCTAGAATTCACACATCGCTCCCCGACGGAATCAGATACGTCTTCGGAATCCCATCATTTGACGTGCAACAACCGCGGGCCTCGCAATCGCAAGCAGAATCAGGCGCATTTCCGTTAGACCAGAGTCAGAGTGTTATGGGTTTGGCGGCGCGATTTGCGTCGGCATAAGGTCGGACTTGATGTAAGTCGGATCGAGCAGAGCGTGTGCGGCCTGGTCGAAGGCGGCAAAAGGGCAAGGTTGGCCGGTGTGGCAGCCGGGAGGCACGAGATCGACCTCAACGGGCGGGCTGGCCAGTGTGAGGGCCTGGGCGGAGCGCAACTGATCGTAGGTCTGAGCACGGTAGAAGAGACGGACGGTGTACTGCTTCGACTTTGAGTTCTGCCACAATTCGAAAACGATCTGCGAATCCGGAGGCGTGTCGTCGGTGACTCCACCGACGTTCCAGTGCAGATTGAACAGGCCGCCGATGCGGCTCAGGTCGCTGTCGTGGCCGCCGATGTAAACCAGGCGCGCGCCGACGGGGCCAAAGGCGCCGGGAACGGGCAGGGCGGGATGGGTTTGTTCAGGCTGCGCGGCCTGCTCGAGCGTGTCAAGAATGTGCGCCACGAGGTTGGAGCCGCGCGAGCGAGCCGATAAGGGCGTGCGTGTTACATAATCAAATCCCTTGATACAGAGCGGCATCAGACGAAGGAGTGTAGGCTCATCGACACGGCCCCAACCGACATCCGACATCGGTTTGCCGTCGGTATATTCGAGCAGAAAATCCTCAATCAGCGAGGGGGCCAAAGCGAGGGGCCGGGGATCGTCGAGGATGGGTTTTGCGGCAGGATGTGCGCGGTCGGGCGCGAGGATAGAAGCGAGTTCTTTCAGCTCAGGGTTTGCGGCCAGGGAAAAGAAGGCATCCGGGTCGTTGCCAAATGTGGCTCGCTGGTCAGACGCGACTGCTTCCGCGGATGGTGGGGGAAAGGAGACAGGGATTGGCAAAAAAATGGGGTCTGCGATGCCGGCAGACGCAGCGACTGTGTGAACGGGCGGCAGATCGCAACCTGGTTCCAGACCGACAAAGGTGCTACGCGTGCTCATAATGGTGCGCTCATCGGTATCGGCGTATAGATAAATTTCGTCGTTTCCTGGACAGCCGGTGGCGGGGAACAGGCCCTTGCGGGCAAGGTCGAGGCGCATATAAGCGCCCATTTGATGGATCGCCAAGGCGCCGTGCGGCGTCAGGTAGCCAAGTGGGACCTCCCATTCGGGCCATGCAGTGGAAGAACGAAGGTTAAGAGCCGAATTGGCGACCAGGGGAGGACGGACACTATGGCGAGACATGACCAACGTGAAGCGGAGCTTGTCGTTGCCATGGTTTCTGGATGGATGGGTTTGTGCCGGGGCAACAGAAGCCGCTATCAGGAGGGCCGCAACAATCAGCTTTCGCATATGGATAAATTGTAAAGGTTACAAAAGCAGGTCTGGTGGCTGGGACATGGGACAGTCGCAAACTTCTTTGTCAAAGGCGTCCGCCTGGGCAGCCTTCCTGAGCATTGTCGAAGGGGCTAATCCTTTCAGAGAATTTCCTCCAGATTTAATAGTTTCTGATGCCGTTGATTGTTCTATCCGAAGATCGCCATGACCAGATGGTTGACCGCATAAGCCGCGATCCAGGCCAGCGCCAGCATGTAGAGGAACTGAAAGGCGGGCCATTTCCAACTGTTGGTCTCACGATGAACGACGGCGATGGTCGAGGTGCACTGCATGGCGAAGGCGAAGAAGATCATCAGCGCCAGCGCGCCGCCCAGAGTCATGTCGTGGTGCAGGGCGGTTTGCAGGCTTAGGGCGTGCGTGTCAGCTTGAGCGCCATACAAAGTTCCCATAGTGCTGACCATTACCTCGCGGGCCAGCACGCTGGAGAGCAAGCCTATGCCAATCTTCCAGTTGAAGCCAAGAGGCGCAATGGCCGGCTCGATGAAGTGGCCGAGGCGGCCGATGAGGCTGTCGGCCAACTCAGGCGCGGAGATTTGGCCGCCCGGAGACTGGATCACCGGCAGATGAGCCAGCACCCACAGCGCCAGCGTGACACAGAGAATAATGGTACCGGCCTGGCGCAGGAAGACTCTTGCGCGGTCTATGAGGCGAAGGGCGAGAGATCGCAGTGTGGGCATGCGGTACTGCGGCAGTTCGAGGATGAAGGGTGTCTCGCTGGACCGGAGGATGGAGCTTTTCAACAGCCATGCTGTAGTCATCGCGGCCACAAATCCGGCCAGATAGAGGCCCAGCATGGTCAGCGTTCTCAGGCCGAGAAAGCCATGCAGGTAGGTGATGTTGGGAATGAAGGCGGCGATCATGAGCATGTAGACCGGCAGGCGGGCGGAGCAGGTCATGAAGGGCGCAACCAGAATAGTCGCCATCCGATCGCGTTTGTTCTCGATAGTGCGCGTAGCCATGATGGCCGGAACGGCGCAGGCGTAGGCCGAGAGCAGAGGTATGAAGGCTTTGCCATTCAAACCAGTCGTGCGCATCACGCGGTCGGAGATCAGCGCAGCGCGGGAGAGATAGCCAGAGTCTTCCAGGATGCCAATAAAGAGAAAGAGCAGCAGTATTTGCGGCAGAAAGACGAGAACAGACGAGATTCCTTTCCATGCGCCGTCGAGTATCAAAGATTGAATCCATCCGGCGGGCAACAGGGGCCTGATCAGGTTGCCGGCGCCGGCCAGGATGGCGCCAAAACCGTCGGAGAGCGGCTGGCCAACAGAAAAGACCACCTCAAAGACGCCAACAACGACGAGAAGAAACAGGAGCGGTCCCCAGATGCGATGTAGCAGGACGTTGTCAATCTTGCGCGTGCCTTCGACCGAGAGCGGGGCGCGGTAACCGGTGCGGCGGCTCAACTGCGCGGCCCAGGAGTGAGCGCTGGCGGCGTTGCCCATGACGGGCAGGGTGAGCGGCTTGGCGGCGGCGCGGTCTGTCTGCTGGTTGAGGAAGAGCGGAACGGCGTCCAGTCCGGTTCCGTTGACGGCGCTTATCTGAGCCACAGGCGCGTCCAGCTCGCGGGCCAACTCGAGGGCGTCGATATGGCCACCATGAGCCTCCATCAAGTCGCTCATGTTCAGCAACACCAGGGTGGGCAGCCCCAGCGCCAGCACCGGAGCTGCCAGCATCAGTTGGCGGGTCAAGTGCAGGGAATCGAGCACTAAAAGCACGGCATCCGGCTTGGGCGTGCCGACCATCTTGCCGCGCAGCACGTCGATGGAGACACGGGCGTCCTCGCTGTAAGGGTCGAGCGAGTAGATGCCGGGCAAGTCGATCAGAGTCAGGTCTGGGCGGCCAACGCCTGCCATCAGGCCCATGCGCTGCTCGACGGTGACGCCGGGAAAGTTGGCCACTTTTTGGCGTAGGCCGGTCAACCGGTTGAAAAGAGTGGACTTGCCAGAGTTAGGAGGACCGATCAGCACCACTGTACTGAGCTGTCCGGCGCGTGGCGAGGATTTGGGCGGTACGAAGGCCGGAATCTCGCAGCAGGCGCTCATCGCGCAGCCTCGATTTGAAGAACTTCGGCTGTGGCGGGACGCATACGGATAGCCGCGGCAGTCTCACGCCGAAGAGCAATCTCCATGCCATCAACGCCGTAGACGGTCGGGTCGCCGGCAGGCGCGCGGCGCAGGACCGTAACCAGCGCATCGGGAACAAAGCCCATATGCATCAGATGGTTCTGCACGGATTCAGGCAGGTCTAGACCCACTAGAATGCCGCTTTCACCCACGTTCAGTTTGCTCAAAACGCTCAACCGTCTTGCTCCGATGGCCGCTCAACAGGCGGAACCCTGAAAATACGACCAGAATAGTCGTATTTAAGTATACGACCTGTTGTCCCGTGCCGCAATCCGTAGTTTTGTATTTTCCGGTACTGTGTCAAGGTAGAATTCGTTTTGGGAAGCTGGGTCATCGGGGGTGAGAATGCAATATCGCAGTTTTGGAAGACTGGATTGGAAGGTTTCAGCGCTGGGTTTTGGGTGCATGCGATTTCCTACACCGGATGGCAACCGCTTAAGTGGAATCATTGACGAGGCCGAGTCGCTGCGCATGGTTCGCCACGCCATCGACAACGGGATGAATTACCTCGACACCGCGTACGTCTACCATGACGGCCAAAGCGAGAGATTGCTGGGCAAGGCGCTCAAGGACGGCTACCGGGAACGAGTGATGCTGGCCACCAAGCTGCCAGTCTGGATGGTGGAGAACGCGGCGGATTTCGACCGCATACTCAACGAGCAACTGCAAAGGCTGCAAACGGACCACATTGACTTCTACCTTCTGCACGCACTGAGCCGGAGCCGTTGGCACGAAATTGTTTTGAAGAAAGATCTTCTCACTCGCGCCGAGGCCGCGCTGGCTGACGGGCGAATCAAGCATCTTGGCTTCTCCTTTCACGACGAGTACGAGGCCTTCGAAGAGATTGTGAACGGTAGCGATCTGTGGAGCTTTTGCCAGATTCAATACAACTACATGGACACGGAGAACCAGGCAGGCACGCGCGGGCTGAAGATGGCGGCGAGCAAGGGTCTGGCCGTGGTGGTGATGGAGCCGCTAATGGGAGGAAGGCTGGCCGATCCGCCCAAAGATGTGCGGGAAGCGATGGAAAGATTTCCCGTGCGGCGCTCGCCGGTTGAGTGGGCGCTGCGGTGGCTCTGGGACCAGCCGGAGGTTTCGGTGGTTCTAAGCGGCATGAGCACCATGACGCAGGTGGAAGAGAACCTGAGTTTTGCGGATCGCTCGGCCGTTGGGAGTTTCAATGCGGCAGAGCAGGCGCTGATTGCCGAGGTGAGGGAAAAGTACAGCGCGCGCATCGTGATTCCTTGCAGCAAGTGCAACTACTGCATGCCCTGTCCCAATGGCGTGTGGATTCCGGCTAACTTCGAGTTCTACAACTACGCGCATTTGTACGACAACGTGGAGGACGCGCAATTCCGGTACAAGATCTTTCTCACTGAGGCGCAGCGAGCAAACGCCTGCATCGCCTGCGGCGTCTGCGAGGAGTTGTGCCCGCAGGGAATCGCGATTAGCGAGCAGATGGCCAAGGTCGCCGCGCTGCTGGGATGAAGGAACAGGGAATAGGGAACAGGGAATAGACAAGCTTAGTTTTGCTGACTTCTTCAGTTGTGCGCCGGAGGAAGGTAATTATCTGCAAGACAAAAATGTCGCCTTTCTCCAGGTTTCATATAGTGGTACGGGCCGGAGTGTATGTTGTTGAAAAAATGCCTAGTTCTCGCAATTGATCTAATTATCTGCAAAGAAACAGGGCCAAAATAAATATCGTAGGTGGGGGAGGGGGGGACCCCTTTAGGGGTTAGGGATCAGTTGTCAGCGGTCAGGAACGGCACGTGAATCTGGATCTTGTTCATTGGATGATTGTGCGCCGGGATGGTGAAATTATCTGCAAAGTGGAGATATATCCCATTAAGTAAACCTCAAGTGCTAAAGTTTGCACTCCGTCGCTGCATTTATGGCACAGCTGAAGCCGTGCCCTGACACTTTAAGTGACTACGGAGCAGTATTCATAGCTAATCAAGCTGCACTATTCAAAATGGCGGCTTACTCAGATTTCTAATGCGCGAATTTCATCACACAATCTGGGAATTGCATCTCCTCTATGTGTCTTGCATCACAGCAACTTAGCCCCTCAGCGAAGAGACTAAAAGTTGCGGCTTATTTTCCGCTCAACCCGTTATGAGGCTAAGTAAATGAGTGAAAAGGAAATGGTTATTCTGGATGGGAACGAGGCGGCCGCCTCGGTTGCCTACCGGCTCACTGAAGTTGTGGCCATCTACCCCATTACGCCGTCATCGCCGATGGCCGAGTGGGCCGATCAGTGGCGCTCGGAGGGGAAGAAAAACATCTGGGGCGCGTTGCCCATTGTGGAAGAGCTGCAGAGCGAAGGCGGAGCGGCAGGCGCGCTGCATGGCGCGTTGCAGGCAGGAGCCTTCGGGACCACGTTTACGGCCTCGCAGGGGCTGCTGCTGATGATTCCCAACATGTACAAGATTGCCGGCGAGCTGACCCCGGCGACGATGCACGTGACGGCGCGGACGGTGGCGACGCACGCGCTGTCGATCTTCGGCGACCACTCCGACGTGATGGCCTGCCGGTCAACCGGGTGGGCGATGCTGGCCTCCAATTCCGTGCAGGAAGTGGCCGACCTGGCGCTGGTGGCGCAGATTGCGACGCTGGAATCGCGGATTCCGTTCATGCACTTCTTTGACGGCTTCCGGACATCGCATGAGGTGGGCAAGATTATCCCCATCAGCGACGAGACGATTCGCGCGCTCGTGGACGACAAGTACATTATCCAGTTCCGGCAGAACGCGCTGTGCCCGGACAGGCCGTTCATTCGCGGCACGGCGCAGAACCCGGATGTGTTCTTCCAGGCGCGCGAGGCCTGCACGCCGTTCCATAAGGCGGTTCCGGGGATTGTGCAGTCGGTGATGGACCGCTTTGCCAAGGAGACGGGACGCGCGTATCACTTGTTTGATTACTACGGCGCGAAGGACGCCGAGCGGGTGATCGTGCTGATGGGTTCCGGCGCGGAGGCTGCCGAAGAGACCGTGGAGGCGCTGAATCAGAAGGGCGAAAAGCTGGGAGTGCTGAAGGTCCGCCTGTACAAGCCATTTGACGCGAGCGCTTTTTTGGCCGCTCTGCCCAAGACGGTGAAGTCGATTGCCGTTCTGGACCGCTGCAAGGATCCGGGCGCCAGCGGCGAGCCGCTCTACATGGACATGATGACGGTGCTGGGAGAAAACGCCGCCAAGCTGCCGTTTACCAAAATGCCCACAGTAATTGGCGGACGCTATGGCCTGTCGTCGAAGGAATTTACGCCGGCGATGGTCAAGGGAATCTTCGACGAGCTGGCCAAGGCCGCGCCGAAGAACCATTTCACCATCGGCATCGACGACGACGTGAGCCACAGCAGCCTGGCGTACGATCCAGCCTTCTCGACGGAAGACGCGAAAACTGTGCGGGCGCTGTTTTACGGGCTGGGCTCCGACGGCACGGTGGGCGCGAACAAGAACTCGATCAAGATTATCGGAGAACAGACGCCGAATTACGCGCAGGGCTACTTTGTGTATGACTCGAAGAAGTCAGGGTCGATGACGACCTCGCACCTGCGCTTCGGTCCCAAGCCGATAAAGTCAACGTATCTGATTACGCGCGCCAGCTTTGTGGCCTGCCACAACTTCAGCTTCCTGGAGAAGATGAACGTGCTGGAGGCGGCGGTGCCGGGCGCGGTCTTCCTGCTAAACTCGCCTTTCTCAGCGGCCGAGGTTTGGGACAAGCTGCCCAAGACAACGCAGGACGAGATACTGCGCAAGAAGATAGAGTTTTACGTGATTGACGGCTATGAAGTGGCGCGCAAGGCGGGCATGGGCTCGCGCATCAATACCATCATGCAGACATGCTTCTTCGCCATCAGCGGAGTGCTGCCGCGCGATGAGGCGATTGCGCAGATCAAGAAAGCCATCTACAAGACCTACGGCAAGCGCGGCGAAGCGGTGGTGAAGAAGAATTATGAAGCGGTGGATACGGCGCTGGCGCACCTGGAAAAGGTGAAGCTGCCCGCAGCGGCTTCGTCCAGCTTTGATCTGATTCCGCCCATCTCACCCAAGGCGCCGAAGTTCGTGCGCGAGGTGCTGGGAGAGATTGCCGGAGGTCACGGCGATCAGCTTCCGGTGAGCGCAATTCCGGCAGGGGGAGCCTTCCCCAGCGCAACGGCGCAGTGGGAGAAGCGGAATATAGCGCAGTTCATTCCCGTCTGGGACAAGGATTTGTGCATCCAATGCGGCAAATGCGTAATGGTTTGCCCGCACGCCGTGATTCGCGCCAAGGTCTACTCAGAGGAGATTGCCAAGAAAGCGCCGGCAACCTTGCAGTGGGCCAAGCCGAAATGGAAGGGCATGGAGCAGGACCGCTACACGCTGCAGGTGGCTCCGGAGGATTGCACCGGATGCGCGGTGTGCGTGGAAGCTTGCCCGGTGAAGAGCAAGAGCGACGCCAGCCACAAGGCCATCAATATGGCTCCGCAGCAGCCGCTGCGCGAGGTAGAGCGGACAAACTGGGAGTTCTTCCTTGGACTTCCCGAGGTGGATCGCAACAAGCTGTCGCATGGCCAAGTGAAGGACCTGCAACTGCTGCAGCCGCTCTTCGAATTCTCAGGCGCCTGCGCGGGCTGCGGAGAGACGCCCTACATCAAGCTGTTGACGCAACTGTTCGGCGACCGGCTGTATATCGCCAACGCGACAGGCTGCTCGTCGATTTACGGCGGCAACCTGCCCACTACGCCTTACGCGACTAACGCGCAGGGCAAGGGTCCGGCCTGGTCCAACTCGCTGTTTGAAGACAACGCCGAGTTTGGCTTCGGCATGAGGATTGCGCTCGACCAGCAGAAGGAGTTTGCCGAGTTGCTGGTGACGCGGCTGGCAGGGGCCATCGGGGACGAATTGGCGAAGGGCTTGCTGGGGGCCGCACAGAATACCGAGACCGAGGTGAATCAGCAGCGGGAGAGGGTGAAGGCGCTGAAAGAGAAGTTGGCCAATAACAAGAGCTCGGATGCGCGCAACCTGCTGGCCATTGCCGATTCGCTGGTGCGCAAGAGCGTGTGGATATTGGGCGGCGACGGATGGGCGTTTGACATCGGCTTCGGCGGTCTGGACCATGTGCTGGGTTCGGGCAAGAACGTGAATGTGCTGGTGCTGGACACCGAGGTCTACTCGAATACCGGCGGGCAGATGTCCAAAGCGACGCCGCGCGGGGCGGTAGCCAAATTTGCCGCCAGCGGCAAGACGACTAGCCGGAAAGACCTGGCTATGGAAGCCGTCAGCTACGGCTCGGTGTACGTGGCGCAGGTGGCCATCGGCGGCAACGACACTCACACGGTGAAGGCCTTCCAGGAGGCCGAAGCGCATAATGGGCCGTCGATCATCATCGCCTACTCCAGCTGCATCGCTCACGGTTACGACCTGGTGCATGGACTGGAGCAGCAGAAGCTGGCTGTGCAGTCGGGTTACTGGCCACTGATGCGCTACAACCCTGTGTTGCGCGAGGAAGGCAAGAATCCCTTCCAGCTTGACTCCAAGGCGCCATCAATCCGGCTCAAGGAGTACGCTTATCGCGAGGCCCGCTATACTATGTTGGCGCGGGGCAATCCGGAGCTGGCGGCATTTCTGCTCAAAGAAGCGCAGGATGATGTCGAGCGGCAGTGGCGCGTATACTCGGCTCGGGCCGCGATGCCGGGCCGCGGGGAGACGCCAAATATCGCTCCCGCGGAGAAACCTGAAGATAAGTCCGAACAAAAGCTGGCGACTGAGGCTGCCGGAGGTGCGGAATGATCGATTTATCAACGAACTATCTTGGTATGAAGCTGAAAGGCCCCGTGGTGGTTTCCTCCACGCCGTTGTCGGAGCCGATTGACAATGTTCGCCTCATGGAAGATTGCGGCGCCGCGGCGATCGTGTTGCACTCGCTCTTCGAGGAGCAATTGGCTCTGGAATCGCGGGCGCTGGACGATGATCTGTCGAGGGGAACGGATTCCTATGCAGAGTCGCTCGGCTACCTGCCGGACATGAAGGACTACTGCATGACGCACGAAGCCTACCTGGAGCATGTGCGGCGTTGCAAGGAGGCGGTGAAGATTCCCATCCTGGGCAGCCTGAATGGCGCCACACCCGGCGGATGGGTGCGCTTTGCCAAGGATATGGAGAAGGCCGGCGTCGACGCCATCGAGCTGAATACTTACGCATTGGCCACGGACAAGAGCCAAACCTCCGCGGAGATGGAGGGGCAACTGCTGAAACTTGTGTCCTCGGTTACCGCCGCGGTCAAGGTGCCGGTCTCTGTGAAGTTGTCGCAGTCATTCACCAGCCTGCCGCACCTGGTTGCTCAACTGGAGGCGGCGGGAGCGCGCGGCGTGGTGATATTTAACCGCCTCTATCAGCCGGACTTCGACATAGAGACTCTGGAAGTGAGGCCCACACTGCACTTCTCAAAGCCCTCGGAGTTGCTGCCGCGGCTGCACTGGGCGGCGATTCTCTACGGCAACGTGAAGCTCGACATCGCCATCACAGGCGGCGTTCACTCAGCCGAGGACGTACTCAAGAGCATCATGGCGGGAGGAAGCGTGGTATTGATCGCGTCAGCCCTGCACATTCACGGCATCGAGCACATACGGAAGGTACTCGATGACATGCATTACTGGCTGGAGAAGCGCGAGTATGCCTCGCTGTGGGAGACGCGGGGATGCCTCAGTCGCCGCTCTGTGCCTGACACCTCCGCGTTTGACCGCGGCAACTACATCAAGACGCTCAGCTCCTATAGCTTGCGGCAGACAATCGCGGCGTTCTAAGAGCTGCGAATCCAGCATGACCCCGGGTTTCAGAATCGAAACCTGGGGCACGCGGCCCGTGGCTGATTTCATCAAGGAGGAAGCCGATGAAGAGGGCCATATATTTCATACTTCTGCTATGCGCGCCGGCATTGACGGCAATCGCCTCAACTCCGGCGCGCTCTGTTTCAACAGATGTTTCTCAGCAGGAGAAAAACAAGGCCGTCGCCCGGCGGGTCTTTGAAGAGATTTTCAACCAGGGAAAGTTTCAGGTTGCGGACGAGATTTACGCCCCGGATTTCGTCAATCATGGATTGCACAGGGATGCCAGTCTGCAGGAGGATCAGGTTGCGGTTCACTGGGAGAAACAGGCTCTTCCCGATATGAAAATGACCGTGGATCTGGTGGTTGCCGAGGGCGACCTGGTAACCGTGGTGTGGAGAGGGCGCGGAACCAACACCGCAGCGGCAAGCCCATTACCGGCAACCGGCGTAAAAGTGGAATTTAATGGCATCACGGTATGGCGTATCGTCGATGGCAGGATACGCGAGGAGTGGACCGCCTTCGACAAACTTAGAGTTATCCGCCAAATTGTAAATCAATTGAAATGGCAACTATTAGGGCTTCTGTGCGCGTTGGTGATCCTTCTCTGGTTCATTGGCAGATTACTTCGAATGCTCTGGCAAAGATGTGTGACTGCCAAAGGATAAGTTCCTATTGGTAAAAGGGAGCGGATATGGCGCGCGGGCAAGGATTATTTGGATTGTTAGCCGGGACACTAGTTGGGATTTGTGTCACGGGCACGGCGCAGGCACCTGTCAAGTATGAGCCGACGATCGCATCGCTCGACCAGCATCAGGTTCCTTTCTGGTATACCCACGCAAAGCTGGGCATCTTCATCCACTGGGGGCTGTATTCGGTGCCGGGATGGGCGCCGTTGTCGCACCCCAACCACGATTTCTCGTCGGACGACTACATACGGAACAATCCATACGCAGAGTGGTATTACAACACCATGCGCATCGATGGCTCACCCACGCAGGCTTACCAGCGCGAGCACTACGGAGCGGATTTCAACTATTACGACTTTGCGCCGGTTTTCAATCGCGAGATTCAGAAATGGAAGCCGGACGAGTGGGCCAAAATCTTCCGTCAATCAGGGGCAAGGTACGTAGTGCTGACCAGCAAGCATCACGAGGGCTTCACGCTGTGGCCCAGTTCAGTTCCCAACCCCACGCTTCCAGCAGACCGGCAGCACGCCTCGCGCGACATCGTAGGCGAGCTGACGGCCGCGGTCACCAAGCAGGGGATGCACATGGGGCTGTATTACTCCGGCGGGTACGACTGGACCTTTGTGCCCGGGCCTATACGGAAAGCAGAGGATTACGAGACGGTCAAGCCGCAGAGCGAAGAATATGGCAAGTATGCGTGCGCGCAGATTCACGAGCTGATTGAGCGCTATCACCCCTCGGTGCTGTGGAACGATATCGATTGGCCGAAGACCGGTAAAGCCCTGGAGGTGGAGGCCGACTACTACAACGCGGTTCCAGAGGGCGCTATCGACGACCGCTTCGGTATAGCGCACGCGGACTTCACCTCGCCGGAATACACAAAGCCAGACCAGATCATCAAGAAGAAGTGGGAGGAGTGCCGCGGGCTGGGCCGGTCCTTTGGCTATAACCGGGCTGAGGGCGAGGCGGAGACGATTGCGCCGGGAGAATTGATCGCTTTGCTGGTGGATATTGTAAGCAAGGGCGGCAACCTACTGCTGGATGTGGGGCCGGAGGCCGATGGAACGATTCCGCCGGTGCAGATGGAGCGGCTGAAGGAACTAGGCGCATGGCTCAAGCAGAATGGCGATGCGATTTACGATACGCAGCCATGGGGACATGCGGAGGGAAAGACCGTCGAGGGCGATGAGCTGCGCTACACCTGGCAAGGCCACATCAATGCGATTTTGCTGGGAACTCCCAAGGCGAAGACTGTGACCTTCGAGGATTTCCAATGGACACCTAACATCAAGGTTTATCTCATTGGCGCGAGGGGACGGCTGAAACAGCTGAAAACCGTGGCGGCAAGCGAAAACAAGCTGCAGGTCCGGTTGCCTGAACAACTTCCGGGCAAGTATGCCTATGTGCTAGAGATTCACCGTTACATGCATTGAGACTGTTGCGGGAGTTACTGGCTGTTAAGTAGGCGGAGGACGGTTTCTTCGATCAGGCGGCAGGCGTTGGGAAGAGCGGCATCTCTGTCAATACGCTTAGCTTCTATCGCCTGCGATAGATTGTGGCTGCGTTATGAGAGAATAACTGGAATTAAAACACATGAACAGGATTATCAGTTACGTTATTCTCGGGATTCTCATATCGACGGTAATGGGGCAACATCCTAGTCACCGTCCAGCACTTGCATATAGCAAAGGGGACACTGTAGTATTGGCTTCGATCAATGATGAGACAATTAAGACAATTAAGACCCCGATTGACATCGGAGAATTCTCGATCTCACCGGACCTAAAAAACCTCATTTTGATTCCATCACATCCGGGGAAATACGGCGCAAAAATGTATCTGTACAAGGTGGAATCGAAGGAGCTGATACAAATTCCAAAGAATTCCATCAATGCAGCGCCAGGAAAAAGTGGAATCTACTCTGATCCGCAGTTCTCTCCGGATGGCTCTCGTGTCCTGTTCGTGGCTCATTCACAGGCGGAGGGAGATCTTGTTGAAGGGTCTGGACCACTCGCTGTCCTTGACATGAAGAGCTTACATGCAACTGTTCTTCAGTCAACGAGCAATATTGATGGTCTGGGGCCTGATTTTGCCAATAATCCGAAGTGGAGTCCAGATGGTAAAAATATACTCATTAACTTCGAAGGCTCAATGGCTATAACAGAGCAGGATGGTAAATCTCTTCGAGATCTGAGCGATTTACCGCCGCATATCTCGTATACAAAGAGTCCGTTTACATGGAATAAGGGGATTAACTGGATAGGAAATAATTGTGTATTTTATCAGGCCGGTAATGATCAGAATATGATTAATCAAAGTGGGATGTCGTTTTTCGTGTTCAATATTAAGAACGGCGAGAATTATGAGTCAGCAAAGGTTCTTGGACTCACAAATAAGGAATTGGATGGTCTATATTCATACGTTTATCCCAATGCAATTGTGATGCAGACAAAGCCTGCCGACCGTGGCTACGAATGGAGAATTGTGGGCTATATTCTGGTAACTAGAGATGGCGTACGAAGTAAATTAAAGTTTGATGGCTATTCAACAGTCCAGCTACTCCAACGTAATGTAGTGAGCGAACTGCCTTCTGAGTGTAAGTGAGTTGTCGGTTTTCCGATTGCGTGGTTTTGATCTAACTTCATTCTGATTTAGGAAGCCATTGCAGCACAACCTCTTCAATCATCTTGCAGGCATCGGGAAGAGCTGTGGTCACGGCGGGGCTAAAGTGTTCGCCCAACTCGGTTGAACCGGCGCCGATGGTGAGTTGCAGCGCCTCGCGGGGCAGGGAATTGTAGAGCTCTTGGCCAAGTGCAAGGAGTTCGGCTGCGCCGAGGTGATGGGTGTTGAGTTCCGGGCCGCTGGCAGACGGCTTGACGGGCGTGAGTTTGAGCGAGCCGGGTTCGGAGCCCAAGGAGCAATCAATAAACAAGACTGATTGGGCGCGGGCAACGTCTTCAGCCAGTTCTGGAGACCATTGATGGTCGGCGATGACGCGCACGCCGGGTTGCCCGGAGAAGCGTTGCTCGGCCCACTCGGCAAGCCAAAGCCCGACGCCGTCATCTCCGCGCAGCGTGTTGCCGCAGGCGAGGATGAGGCATCGGGGTGGTGTCAGACTCATAGATTCACCTGTTAGAAACCCCACCCTAGCCGCAAAAACAAAGACGCGGCGAGGGTGGGGCACCCATTTCTGTTATATAGCTAGCGGACGAGCCGGTCCACAATTTCGCCGTCGGCGTTGACCAGCGTGACAGCCAAGGGCATCTGGCCGAAGGCGTGGGTGGAGCAACTGAGGCAGGGATCGAAGGTGCGGATCACGGCCTCGATGCGGTTGAGCGCGCCCGGTGTGAACTTTCCGTCCTTCACGTAGGCCTTGGCCGACTGAAGAACACCCTTGTTCATGGCGTTGTTGTTATGGCCGGTGGCAACGACCAGGCTGGCCCAGGTCATCTTGCCGTTCTCGTCCACCTTGTAGTGATGATTCAGAGTGCCGCGCGGGGCTTCAATCTGACCCGCACCCTCCAGCCGGTTGACGCCGGCCGTGGAGCGAACGTGCTTGTCGAGGATGAGCGGATCGGCGAGAATCTGCTCGATCTTCTCGAGACCGTAGAGAGCCTCGATGAGGCGCGCGTGGTGATAGAAGAAGGAGCTTTCAACCGGCCCGGTAGCCAACTGCTTGAACTCGGCCAGTTCCTTGTCGGCTTGCGGCGTTCCCATGCTCTTGACGATGTTGAGACGCGCCAGCGGGCCCACACGATAGCTGCCCTGGGGATATCCGAGCGGCTTGTAGTAGACGAACTTGGTGTAGCTGTAGTTTTCAACGGCCTCGCCGAACTGCTCGGTGAAGCGGCTGGCGGTGATGCCGTCCTCGATGACAGCGCCCTTGGGATCAATGAGCCGCAGCGCGCCGTCGGTGAACTCGATGGACTCGTCTTCGTTGATCAGGCCCAGGTAATTCGAGGGGAAGTTGGCGAAGACACTGATCTCTTGCTTGAAGGAGCCGGCGATCTGCTTGTAGGCACCGAGCGCCAGCTTGAGGTTGGCGTAGGCCTGAGGAATCATAGAGAGCATCTCGTCGCGATGTGCCAGGGAGAGCGGCTCGGTGACACCGCCGGGAACTACCCAGCCGGTATGGATGCGCTTGGTGGCGAGCAGCTCGATGATGTGCTGGCCGAAGCGGCGCAATCCGATGCCGGCCAGGCCCAGGTCGGGACGTGCGGCGGCCACACCGAAGATGTTGCGCGCCATGGGGTCGGACTCCATGCCCAGCAGCAGATCAGGAGAGGAAAGATGGAAGAAGCTGAGGGCATGCGACTGGACGAGCTGGGCCATATTCAACAGGCGGCGTAGCTGCGCGGCGGTATGCGGAATGCGGACCGCCATGATGGCCTCGCAGGCGTTTGCAGAGGCCAGCAGGTGAGAGACCGGGCAGATGCCGCAGATGCGCGCTGTGAGGCTGGGCATCTCGTAAAACGGCCGGCCTTCAGAGAACTTCTCAAAGCCGCGCACTTGGGTGACATGAAAGTGCGCGTCCTCCACCTCGCCCTGGGGGTTGAGCTGGATGGTGATTTTGCCGTGGCCTTCAAGGCGCGTAACGGGATCGATGGTGATGGTCTGGGTCATGACTCAGGCTCCAAAGCGGGTAAGGGCTGAAATATCCAGCGGCGCACCGGTTAGCAACGCGGTCAGCGCTGCGTGAAAGGTGTCGGCGGAGGGCGGGCAGCCGGGCAGAAAAACGTCTACTGCCACAATCTCGTGGATGGGGCGCACAATCTTGAGCAGCTTGGGCACCACGACGCAGGGAATCTGCTGCTGCGCGCTGGCGTTTTCGATGTATGCCCGGTTTAGAATCGCCTCTGGCCCGATGGGATTGCGCATGGAAGGCACGTTGCCGGCCACGGCGCAATCGCCCATGGCGATAAGCATCTTGGAGTGGGCGCGAACCTTCTTGATCTTGGCCTCGTCGTCCACCGAGCCTACGGCTCCCTCGACCAAAGCGATGTCCACCTCGTCGGGAAAGTCCTTGGCGTCAACGAGAGGGCTGTAAACCACATCGATCAGCTTGGACAGTTCGAGAATCTTCTCATCCATGTCGAGGAACGACATATGACAGCCGGAACATCCGTCCAACCACACAGTTGCCACTTTTAGTTTGCTCATCGCGCTTCCCTCATAAGGTTCAGGTAAGGCAGAAAATCGGGATACTTGGGGTGTTCGGAGCCGATCTTGCTCTTGTCGAAGAGGGCTCCGGTGGGACAGCACTGCACGCACTTGCCGCAGCGGGTACAAGCGGAGCTTCCCCACTCCTGGTGCAGGTCAGTGATGATAATGGAATCGATGCCGCGGCCCATCACATCCCAGATGTGCGCGCCTTCAATCTCTGCGCAGACACGCACACAGCGGGTGCACAGGATGCAGCGGTTATGGTCAACGGTGAAGCGCTCGTGCGAGGCATCCACAAACAGCGCGGGGTTGCGATAGGACAGGCTGATATGAGTCAGACCCTGGCTCTGGGCCAGCGCCTGCAGCTCGCAGTGGCCGTTGGAGACGCAGACCGAGCAGATGTGGTTACGCTCGGCGAACAGCAACTCAAGAATGACACGGCGGTGTTTGCGAAGCCGCTCCGTGTCGGTGGAGACATCCATGCCTTCGTGAATGTGGGCCACGCAGGCGGGCAGCAGCTTGTTAGTGCCCTTGATCTCGACCAGGCAGAGGCGGCATGCGCCTACCGCGCCAAGGCCCTCCAGATGGCAAAGGGTAGGAATGTTGATATCATTCTCCAGCGCCACTTCAAGGATGGTCTGGCCGGAGCGCGCGCTGACTTCCTGACCGTCGATGGTGAGAGTTTTGACGCCCATGCTCTCGCTCATGCCAACACCTCCTTTGCAACGACTACGGGAGCGGGCGCGTCCATATTGCAGACGCCGGCCGGACAGCGCTTATGCTCAATGTGTTCGATGTACTCGTTGCGGAAGTACTTGAGGGTGCTGAGCACGGGATTGGGCGCCGTCTGGCCCAGTCCGCAGAGGCTGGTTTCCTTGATGGTCTCGCAAAGGCTCACCAGCAGGTCCAGATCTTCCATGGTTCCTACGCCGGTGCATATGCGGCTGAGCAGGGTGTACATCTGCGCCGTGCCCGCGCGGCAGGGAATGCATTTGCCGCAGGATTCAGTCATGCAGAACTCGACGAAGAAGCGCGCCACGTTCACCATGCAGGAGGTGTCGTCCATGACGATCATGCCGCCGGAGCCCATGATGGAGCCGACCGCCATGAGGGCGTCGTAGCTGACGCCGAGGTCGAGCATCTCAGCAGGGATGCAGCCGCCTGAAGGACCGCCGGTTTGCACCGCTTTGAGGGTGTGTCCGGCAGGCACGCCGCCGCCGATGACCTCAATAATCTCGCGCAGCTTGATGCCCATGGGCACTTCCACCAGGCCGGTGTTGGCGATCTTGCCGGTGAGGGCGAAGACCTTGGTGCCCTTGCTTCTCTCCGAGCCCATGTTGGCAAACCACTTGCCGCCGTTGCGAACGATGGGCGCGATATTGGCGAAGGTTTCGACATTGTTGATGAGCGTAGGCTTGCCGAAGAGGCCGCTGACCGCCGGGTATGGAGGCCGCGGCCTGGGCGCGCCGCGCTTGCCCTCAATGGAGGCCAGCAACGCCGTCTCCTCGCCGCAGACAAAGGCTCCGGCGCCGAGGCGGATTTCGACATCGAAGTTGAAGGGAGTATTACAGATGCCGTTGCCCAGCAATCCGCGGCGGCGAGCCTCACGGATGGCAGTGGTCAGACGGGAGACGGCAACCGGGTACTCGGCTCGGACATAGATGAAGCCTTTGCTGGCGCCCACGGCGTAAGCGGCGATGGCCATGCCCTCGATGACGCGATGCGGGTCGCCTTCCATCACGCTGCGATCCATAAACGCGCCCGGATCGCCCTCGTCGCCGTTGCAGACCACGTACTTCAGCTCGCCCGAGGCCTTGGCCACCGTACCCCACTTCAACCCGGTGGGATAGCCACCACCGCCGCGCCCGCGGAGGCCGCTTTCGGTGATGCGGTGAATCACGCCATTGGGCGTCATTTCGGTGAGCGCGGTCAACAGAGCCTTGTAACCGTCACGGGCAATGTAATCGTCGATCTTCTCAGGATCTATGTAGCCGGCATTCTCCAGCACCACCCGCACCTGCTTGTCGAAGTGCTCGTTCAGATCGCACTGCAACGCGGGGACTGGCTTGCCGCCCAGGCTCTTCACAATTACCTCGGCATGGCCGGCATTCACATGGTGGTAGAGGGTCTCTTCAGGGTCAACGCGAACCAGAGGCCCGGAAGAGCATGGTCCCATGCACCCGGTGCGGCGGATCAGCACATTCTTGCCGGACGAGGCAACGGCCTTCTCCAGCGCATCCCTCAATTTATCGGAGCCCTGGCTCATGCAGGCCAGGTCCATGCAGACATTCACTTCAAAATCGTATTTATCGTTCTCCTGGCAGACGCTTTTGGCAACCTGCTCGAGCTCTTCAAGTGTCATTCCACTGCCCACCTTTCCAGTTGCTCGAGCATCTGTTCAGAGGTCATCTCGCCCACCACTTCGCCATCGCACAACACCACGGGCGCGCGACTGCATGCGCCTACACAGCGGGCGGTCATCAGGCTGATCTGGCCGTTGCTAGTTGTCTGTCCGCGGGAAACACCCAGGCGCTTTTCGGCCGCCGCCATCAGTTTGTCGGAGCCCTTGATGTAGCAGGCGGTGCCGGCGCAGACGGTCGCTGTGTGTTTGCCGGGCGGTTTCAGGCTGAAGTAGTGGTAAAAAGTCACCACCCCGTAAGCCTGGCTCAGCGGCACACGCAGGGAGAGGGCCACAAAACGAATCGAGTCGTCGTCCAGATAGCCGAAGGCTGACTGAACGGTGTGGAGCGTCTCAATCAGCGCATGACGGGCAAAGCCATTTTTGCGCATGGTGCCGTTGACAATCTTCCATCGATTATCGTTGCTAGGCAGCGGCGGTGGGGTAAATGCAGGCAAAAATCCTCCTGAACACGGATGAAAACGCAAAGCGATTGCACATACGCGCCAGGTTCCATGTCTGTCTTTGTTATAGGCCCTCGCACGTGTTTTTCTTCGTGACCACGGTCACTTGGAGTAGGAGCGAATTCCATTCCCTTTAGACAGGAAAATGCTCAGAATAGGGCAAAATTCGTCCCATTATCCCAGCGACGGCAGGCGGTCGGAGATTCCGAAGAGGAAGATGATGCCGATGATGAAGCTGTAGGCGGCGCCGGTCCAGGCGATGGCGTGGTAGAGGCGGGGATGGTGGTGGCCGCTGGCGTTGAAGGCTCCGCCCATGGTGGCGGTCATCAGGGCATTCATAGCCACCAGACCCGCGGCGAATGCCGCCAGGCCCATTATGCCGCGCGAGGTGCCGCCCAGGTTGGCGGTGAGGAAGAACAGGGCCAATTGGCTGGGGGTTTCAGCGCCTATGCCGTGCAGGATGCCGATGACAAAGACTGACTTGCCGTTGTACATCCATTGAAAGCGATCGGGTTGAGGCGCCTGCGGGTTCCAGGTGCGGCGAAGTTTCCACCCCATCCAGAGAACTCCGTTAATGGCGATTGCCAGGCGGCTCTCGACGCGGCTGTGAGTGTGACCATGCGCATCCTTGCGGAGAATTCCCGCCACCACTCCGATGCCGAGAACGATGAGGGTGAGGCCGATCAGCCGCTCCGCCCAGTGGTCCAGCCCCTCGGGCAGTCCCAGATGCATCTCCAGCACGGCGATGCCCAGCACGGCTACCGTGAAAGCGTGGCCCAGGGCGTAGGTCATGCCCAGGCGCAGGCCGCTACGCCAGTTGCGCTGCACGGCGGTGATGTCGCTGATGGCTGCCAGATGGTCGTAGTCGAAGCCGTGGCGGAGCCCCAGCAGAAGACAGGAGCCGAGCGCGGCATCGAGTTTCCAGTCGCCAAAAATCGGTATCACGAAAATCATTATAACGCATACGCGGCAGAATCATGCTGGAAATTAATCTGGTATTGTTACTTCGCCGAGCGCAATTGGATGTGGTAATCCGCATAATCGATGGTGACGACAGTCTGGCCAAATAGAAAGCTGCTGGATACGGCTCGTGCATGGGTAGCCATGGCGAACCCGTTTATGTTGACGTATTGGCGCAACATCTGCGTGGGTCCAGCCCAGATGGATGGGCTCTTCGATCCAATCCCCTCGATTTTAACAAGGGATTCGTCTTTGGCATCTACCCACATGGTTCCCACAATGAGATTGGGAGCCTTGTGTTTGGGGGTGATGTCCAGAACGAAGCATTCCCTATCGTTCAGCAACTGTGTCCCGCCAGGCTTCAACTTCATCTCGTAATTTGCCGAGATAAACCATGACGCCTCGCGGGTGACCGGATCGTTGATGTGTTTCTCATTGTCCAGCAGCGAACTGAAGACCATCTTCTTCACGATATCCGGGCCGGATTGCGAGAGGATGGTATAACTCTTGCCTTCATCTCTCTTGTAGAGGGTCTTGACGGTCATCTCCGCCATCGGCTTGGCCGCGTCTTTTCCCCGGTAGACGGCATAGTGCTCGGTCACGGTGAATTCCGCGATGCTATCAAACCTGGCTTGAACCGCCGCGTCAATGCCATGAATCACCGCGGCAGCATCGGGCTGCTGAGCGTGAACGGTGGTTGTTGTCAGCGCGGGCAGAAAACAGGCAATGACCAGGGCTTGAGCCGTGCCCGGCCGCCAGCCATGCATTCTGCTGAAACTCCTCGCAATCCAGCTCATCTAATAAGACAGTTTAGACGGTTCCGGAGTATCGGTCATCAACAGGAAGCAAATGCCCGCATTCGGGATTGAGCAGGATGAGGCAGATAGGCGATGATGCGCTATGCTGGATTGCGGCGTGAGATATAGCTATGGCTGAAGAAACCCATCCAAAACGAGAACCGCGCGAAGTGCTGAAGAGGCGGAGTGTCGCGGTTCGCGGTGTTGTGCAGGGGGTGGGATTTCGTCCGTTTGTCTACCGGCTGGCCCTGGAGGAGGGACTGGCAGGATTTGTCGGCAATGATACCGATGGGGTGACCATCGAAATCGAAGGGCCGGAGAAGAGAGTGGAGACGTTTCTCGACCGGCTACGCTCGCAGGCACCGGCCCTAGCGCGAATTGACGCGATTACAGTGTGCGAGATGGCCCTGGTAGGGGATTCCGGATTCCAAATAATTGCCAGCGAGGTTTTGGGACGGGTGAGCACTGGAATTCCGGCGGATGCTGCCACATGCCCGGATTGCCTGCGCGAATTGCTGGACCCCAGGGACCGCCGCTACCGTTATCCATTCCTGAACTGCACCAACTGTGGTCCACGCTTTACCATCACGCGGCGGATTCCCTACGACCGGCCGCAAACCTCAATGGTGAAGTTTCCGATGTGCGAGGCCTGCCAGCGGGAGTACGACGATCCGCTGAACCGGCGCTTCCATGCGCAACCCAATGCGTGTTGGAAGTGCGGGCCGCGGGTTTGGCTCTTGCAGACGGTAGATTCCGAATCTATCTCGGGTGACGAGGCAGTGAAGCAGACGCTGCAAATGCTGATGGCAGGGAAGATTGTGGCCATCAAAGGAATCGGCGGATTTCACCTCAGCGTGGATGCGACCAATCAGGATGCAGTGATGCGCCTGCGCGAGCGCAAGCACCGCTATGGTAAGCCGCTGGCAGTGATGGTGCGCGACCTGGATGCGGCACGGAAGGTCTGCGTGCTGACGACTGAAGAAGAAGAGTTGATGTCGACACCAGCGAGGCCGATTGTGTTGGCGCGACGGCGCGACGGCTGTGGAATTGCGGAGGGAGTTGCGCCGGGGATTCCATGGCTGGGCGTCTACCTGCCTTATGCGCCGCTGCAGCATCTGCTCTTTGCCGATCCGCATGTGCATGCGCTGGTGATGACCTCGGCCAACCTGAGCGAGGAGCCAATTGCCATTGATAACGCAGAGGCGAGGACGCGGCTGGGTGGGATTGCCGATGCCTTTCTGATGCACGACCGCGAAATACTGCAACGCTGCGACGACTCGGTAGCTGCCATGGTAGATGGAGCGCCGCAACTGGTGCGCAGAGCGCGCGGATTTGTGCCGATGGGTGTCGCGTTGCCCTTCGATGTGCCGCATATGCTGGCTGTCGGAGGCCACATGAAAAATGTCTTTGCCTTGGCGCGGGGGCGATTTACCTACCAGAGCCAGCATTTGGGCGATCTGGAGAACCTGACGGGTCTGGAGTTTTTCCGCGAGTCGCTCGATCACCTGATGCGGACTTTTGAGATTGAGCCGAAGACCGTGGTGCACGACCTGCATCCGGGCTATCTGTCGACGGCATGGGCACGAGAGTGGGCGCGGGAACGCGGACTACAATCGATCGCTGTGCAGCATCATCATGCGCACGTGGCCGGGTGCATGGCCGAGCACGGACTTACGGGCAAGGTGATCGGTATGGCGCTGGACGGCACGGGTTACGGTAGCGATGGAAAGATTTGGGGAGGGGAAGTGCTGCTGGCGAGCCTCGCAGGATTTGAGAGATTTGCGCATCTCGATTATGTGCCTATGCCCGGAGGCGAGGCCGCAATCAAGGAGCCATGGCGCATGGCGCTGGGAGCCCTGCATGCGGCGGGATTCGATGTGGAATCTGTAGAGTTGTTGAGGCTCGTAGGCGCGAGCGAGAATGAAATCCGCGTGCTGGCGCGGATGGTGGAGCGGGGCGTGAACGTTCCGCTCACCTCGAGCCTAGGACGGCTCTTCGACGCAGTGGCGGCTGTTGTGCTGGGACGGCGCGTGGTGGATTACGAGGCGCAGGCGGCCATTGAGCTGGAAGGACTCGCTGTAGATGAACCTGACGACGTGCCCGGCTATGCGTTGGAGTTCACTGAAGGAGATTGGGCAACACGAGTGCCGACGCGGATGAGCGCAGATTCATTGTGGCGCGAGTTACTCTCAGATTTGCGTGCTGGGATGAGCAAGGCGCGGATTGCTTCGCGCTTTCATGCTGGAGTGGCTGAGGGATTTGTCAAAGCGGCGGTATTGGCGCGGAGTGCAACCGGAGTGAATCAGGTTGCGCTGAGCGGCGGGTGTATGCATAACCGGAGACTGGCGCGGCTGCTGCGGATGAAGTTAGAGGCTGAGGGATTCGGGGTTTATCAGCATCGCAACGTTAGCCCCGGGGATGGAGGGCTGAGTTATGGCCAGGTTGCGGTGGCGGCAGCGATCCTGAGTCATCCTCAGTTATTCGGAGATGCGCACTAATTGCTCTGCTTCTTCGCGCGGACCGAGGATGGAGACGCGGGGGACGCGACCGCGCACCATGGCGACCTCATCGCAGCGATTCAGCCGCGGGCAACTCTGGCAGTCCTTGAAGATCTTGTCGGGCAGTTCAGTTTTGTCTTCGACAGTGCGGAAGCCAAACTTAAAAAAATAATCGGGGATGCGGGTAAACAGGCAGATGGATTGAATGCCATGCTCCTCGGCCTCGGCGATGAGCGCAGAGAGAATGCGGCTACCCGCTCCCTGGCTTTTGGCGGCCGGCATTACAGCAATGGAGCGCACCTCGCACAGATGCGGCCCGTAAAAGTGCAGCGCTCCGCAGCCCACGAAGACGCCGCCATCAGACAAGGCGACGGTGAAGTCGCGGATGTTTTCGCATACCTCGGCGAAGGAGCGGTGAATCAGCGTGCCATCGGGCACAAGCGTGTTGACCAGATCGCAAACGTTGGGCGCGTCCGTGAGCAGGGCCTTACGAATCAGCATGAGCGGCCTCCTGAGCAAGGGCGTCAATGCGTTTTGATGCGGTGGCCAGGGCTTCTTTGACGCGCTCCCGCGCGGTTCCTCCCGTCACGTTGTGGCAGTCGAGCGTGGCAGTAAGCGTGATAGCTGCGTAGAAATCCTCCTCGAATTCTTTGCCAAACTTGCGGAGTTCGTCAAGAGTGAGGGAGTCGAGTTCAACACCTTTTTCAATGGCGTAGCGCACGGCATTGCCAATTATCTCGTGGGCGGTGCGGAAGGGGACGCCCTTATGAACGAGATAGGTAGCGGCAGCCATGGCATTCAGGCAGCCTGACTGAGCGGCCTCACTCATGCGATCGCGATTGAATTGAAGAGCGGCGGTAAAGCGTGCCACGAGCGTAAGCATCTGAGGCACAAAGCTGACGGAAAATAGCTGCTCCTGAGTTTCCTGCAAGTCCTTGTTGTATGCCAGAGGCAGGCCTTTGAGCAGCAGCGTCACTGCTTCAGCCGCGCCGTGAATGCGCCCGACCTTGGCGCGGATAAGCTCGGTGAAATCGGGATTTTTCTTTTGCGGCATGGCGCTGGAGCCGGTCGAAAATGCCTCAGGAAGGGTAACAAAACCGAATTCCGCGGTTGCGAAAAGCGTAATCTCTTCGGCAAAGCGGCTCAAATGTAGACCGACAAGGGTAAGAGCTTGCAAATATTCCAAAATTAAATCGCGGTCACTGGTGGCGTCGATGGAGTTGGCAGTGGGCGCGGTGAATCCTAACTCGCGCGCGGCGATGGTGCGGTCGAGCGCGAGCGTTGCGCCTGCTACCGCGCCGGAGCCCAGTGGACAGTAGTTGAGCCGCGCGGAACAGTCGCGCAGGCGGTCAGCATCGCGCAGAATCATCTCGACGTAGGCCAGCAGCCAATGCGCGACCAGAATCGGCTCGGCGCGTTGCAAGTGAGTGTAACTGGGCATCACTGAATCGCCGGCGGTGCGGGCCTGATTTACAAGCGCTTTGGCCCAGGCGGCCAGAGCCTTCTGCACGAGGCTGATCTGCTCGCGCACATAAAGGCGAAGGTCGGTGGCGATTTGCTCATTGCGGCTGCGCCCGGTATGTAGCTTGAGACCCAGCGAGCCGACTCGTTCGACTAGCTTCAGTTCTACAAAATGATGGATGTCCTCGGCGGTGGGGTGATCGCGTACCAGCGCTTTGCCTGCCTCCGACGAATGCTCGGCGGCAATTGCATCGAGCGCCTCGCGGAGCTTCTCTGTTTCATCTTTGGTGAGAATCTTTGCGGCACAGAGGGCGGAGGCATACGCTTTGCTGGCGGCTATCTCCTCACCGAGAAGCAGCCAGTCGAAGCCAATGGAACGCTGCCAGGATTCGAATTCGGCATCCAGAGGCTCGCGAAAACGGCCGGACCACATCTTCCCGGATTGTTGTTCGTTGAACATTGCTTTAAGCATACCTCAGGCTATTCGTTCTTCTTGCCGGTGTCGAGCTGGGGCATTTCGCTGCCTTTGCTGATCGTGAGAAGGCCTGTTTTGGCGTAGGTAAGGAGCTTCTTCCGGGTGTCTATGATGTCGAGGTTGCGCATGGTGAGTTGTCCGATGCGGTCGCGCGGGGAGAAGGCAGATTCAGTCTTCTCCATACTGAGGCGCTCGGGATGATAGGTGAGGTTGGGCGACTCGGTGTTGAGAATCGAGTAGTCATTGCCGCGGCGCAACTCGAGTGTGACCTCGCCGGTAATGGGTTTGGCGACCCAGCGCTGGGCGGATTCGCGGAGCATAATCGCCTGGGAGTCGAACCAACGACCCTGATAAAGCAGGCGGCCGAGCTTGCGGCCATTGTCGCGGTACTGTTCGATGGTGTCCTCGTTGTGGATGCCGGTGATGAGGCGCTCATAAGCGATGAAGAGAAGGGCGAGGCCCGGGGCCTCATAGATGCCGCGGCTCTTGGCCTCGATAATTCGGTTCTCAATTTGGTCGGACATGCCGAGGCCGTGGCGACCGCCAATGCGATTAGCTTCGAGAAGGAGGTCAACGGGGTCATCGAATTGCAGGCCGTTGAGGGCTACGGGCGAGCCCTCTTCGAAGCGAACGACGACCTCTTCGCGCTGGATTTCGACATCATCGCGCCAGAATGCCGTGCCCATGATGGGGACGACGATCTTGACGGACGAAGAAAGATGCTCCAGGTCTTTGGCTTCATGCGTTGCGCCAAGGATGTTGGAGTCGGTGGAGTAAGCCTTTTCAGCCGACATCTTGTAGGCGAAGCCGGAGCGCTGCATGAAGGCAGACATCTCGGCGCGGCCGCCTAATTCGTGGATGAAAGCGGCGTCAAGCCAGGGCTTGTAGACCTTAAGTTCAGGATTGACGAGCAGGCCGTAGCGATAGAAGCGCTCGATGTCGTTGCCTTTGAAGGTGGAGCCGTCGCCCCAGATGTGGACATCGTCCTCCTTCATTGCAGCCACCAGCATAGTGCCCGTGACGGCGCGACCGATGGGGGTGGTGTTGAAGTATGGAACACCAGCCGTCGTGATGTGAAATGCCCCGGCCTGTAGCGCGGCGATACCTTCACGAACGAGCGGGCCGCGGCAGTCAATGAGGCGTGCCTTTTCAGCGCCATACTCCAGGGCCATGCGCGGGATGGCGTCGTAGTCAGCTTCGTCGGGCTGGCAGAGGTTGGCTGTATAGGCGTAGGGGATGGCGCCTTTCTGCTTCATCCAATGCAGGGCGGCGGAGGTGTCAAGCCCGCCGGAGAAGGCGATGCCGACTTTCTTACCGATGGGCAGGGATTCGAGAATTACGGACATACTAATGAAACCTCAGAAAGAATTTAGCTGTACATCATACCATCGAGCAAGTTCAAGTGACGTTCCCCACTTCACCAAATCCCGATTGTCTCCGTACCATCGATCTTGCATTACAGTCGCCTCTCTGACGATCAAAACCATGCCTCAGTGGCTAAAGCCCGCGTTGTATTGTTGTTTTTGCGGCACGGCTAAAGCCGTGCCCTTTCAAAACAGCGACGTGAGCAAAAGGTCCCTATGAACTCCATTTCACAGCGCCCCTACGGGGCTGATTTCGTTAATATGAACCTCATCCCAGGACTGTGCTTCGCTTGTCCTGGGCTATTCTCATGCGCTCCCTACGGGAGCTTTTACTTCAATCCTCCCAGCAGCAGCAGCAGCAGGGCTTTTTGAGCGTGCAAACGGTTCTCGGCCTGATCGAAGACGATGGACTGCGGGCCGTCGATAACCTGGTCTGTAACTTCGGCGTTGCGGCGCGCGGGCAGGCAGTGCATGAATACAGCGTTCGGTTTAGCCTTTGCCATCAGCGCTTCGTTAACCTGGAAGGGCCGGAAGATAGGTTCGCGCTTCGTGGACTCGTGCTCGAAGCCCATGCTGACGCATACATCAGTGTAGATTGCGTCCGCGCCTTCGGCAGCGGCTTGCGGGTCTTGCAACAGGCGTAGCTCGCATCCATTGGCCTGGGCAATATCCCGTGCCTTGGTCACGATCTCGATGTCTGGCGAGTAGCCGCGCGGAGTGGCTACCGTCACATTTACTCCCAGTTGCGCGCCGGTCAGCATTAGAGAATGGCAGACGTTGTTTCCGTCGCCTACATAAGTAAAGTTCAGTCCTGCCGCGGAGCCGAAGTGCTCATCGAGAGTCATGAAGTCGCCCAGAGCCTGGCAGGGATGCTCGAAGTCGGAGAGCGCATTGATAACCGGCACTCTCGAATGAGCGGCCATTTCGGTGATGGTGTCGTGCGCGTAGGTTCGCAGCACGATCACATCGACCCAGCGCTCCACGTTGCGCGCCACATCAGCAATGGACTCGCGCTCGCCGAGCGGTGAACTAGTATGGTCGACAAAGATGGCGTTGCCGCCCATGGTGTTGATGCCGGCCTCGAAGCTGAGCCTTGTGCGCAGGCTGACTTTCTCGAACATCAGCACCATCTGCTTGGCGTCCAGGGCATGGCGATACTTGCGGGGATCACGCTTAACGTCGTGGCCAAGCTTAACAATGGCGCGCACCTCGGCGCTGGAGAGATCGGCAATGGAACATAAATCCTCACCGGCAAGCCGCTCGACAGCGGCAAGAATGTCGGGGTCCCTCTCGACAGAAACGGCGGGTGCCCGGGGTTCAATGACTGCTTTGCTAGCCACGTGCTTGTCCTCCTGTGGAGTCAACTGCGGTTGCGGGTGCAGCTTGTGCAGCATGTTCGGTGAAGATTTCGTCCAGCGCGCGGATGGCGATATCGACGTGGGCGCGTTCGAGGATATAGGGCGGCAAAAAGCGCAGGACGGTGTCGCTGGTGCAGTTGATGACGATACGCCGCTTGAGCATCTCGGCGACGGCCAGCTTGGCCAGGTCGGCGGAGTCGACCTCGGCTGCAATCATCAGACCCCGGCCACGCACGTCAATAATGGATTTGTGGCGCAAGGCCAGGGCGTGGAGTTGTGCGAGGAAATAGTTACCGACATCGGTTACATTAGCCAGCAGGTTTTCCTTTTCAATGGTGTCAATGACGGCAATGGCCACAGCGCATGCCAGCGGGCCTCCGCCGAAGGTGGTGCCGTGCATGCCGGTGTGGATGGCGCGCGCGGCCTCTTCTGTGCAGACGACCGCTCCCAGGGGGATGCCGCCGGCAAGAGGCTTGGCCAGAGTGGTTACGTCGGGCAGAACGCCGTAGTGCTGATAAGCGCACCACTTGCCTGTGCGGCCCATGCCGGATTGAATCTCATCGGCAATAAGAAAGGCTCCAGTCGAGCTGGCCAGAGCGCGCGCTTCGGCGAAAAACTCCTGCGTGAGCGGGCGCACGCCGCCTTCGCCCTGGATGGATTCGACGAGGATGGCGCAAACTTCACTGGAGAATTTGGCGCGCAGGTCGAAGATGTCGTTGAACTTTACAAAATCGACGCCGGGAACGACGGGGCCGAATGGCTCGCGGTACTTGGCCTTGTGCGTAGTTGAAACGGAGCCGAAGGTGCGGCCGTGGAAGCTCTGTTCAAGGGCGATAAATCTTGTGCCGATCTGCTTGCCTTCGCTGCGTAAAAGGCCGGCATGAGCACGGGCAAGCTTGAGAGCGCCCTCCCAGGCTTCAGTGCCGGTGTTGGCAAAGAATGCGCGATCAAGGCCGGTACGTTCGGTAAGCCGCTGCGCCAACTCCGCCTGGCCCTCGTGGAAAAACAGATTCGAAATGTGAATGAGGGCGCGGCTCTGTTTCGCAATTGCATCTGTGATGGCAGGATGGGCGTAGCCCAGCGCGTTGACGCCAATGCCGCTCAACAGGTCGAGATAGCGATCGCCCTTTTCGTCGATGAGGTGTACGCCCTCGCCGCGGACGAAGAGAATGGGGTTGCGGTCATATGTGGAAAGCAGCAGCCGTGCTTCGGCGGCTTGAATCTGTTCGAGCCTGGTCAGTTTTTCCAATTTCATCTCTCCTGGTCCGTTTGTCCTGCGGACCGCTAGGCCACCATGACTTCGGTGCCGTGGGCTACGCGTGAGTTGCACAGGTCGGGAAGGGAACTGGCAGCTTCAGCAGGCAGAATTCGTACGCGCTTGACGCCGTTCAAAAGAGCCTCGCGGCAGGCGCTCAGCTTGGGCAACATGCCGCCGGAGATGACTGCACTCTTGGCCATCTCGGCGATCTGGTCGATGGAGAGCCATCGGAGCACAGCGCCATTCGCGCCCTTGACGCCGAGCACGTCAGTCATGAAGACCAGCGCATCGGCGCGGCAGGCGATGGCGCAGGCCGCGGCCACTTCGTCGGCATTGACGTTGTAGTATTCGCCGTCAAAACCGAGCGAAATGGAGGAGAGCACGGGAACGCCGTTCAACTGCCAGATGGCGTCGAGCCAGCGCGGATCGCTGGAGGCGATCTCTCCAACAAAGCCAAGGTCGGGAGTGGTGAGCTTCTTGCGGGCGCGGAAGATCAGTCCGTCGCCACCGCACATTCCCATGGCAGGGACGCCCAACGCGCCAAGGCTGGCTACGAGCTGTTTGTTCACTTTTCCAGCCAGAACCATCAACGCCACGTCGCGGGTTTCAGCGTCGGTAACGCGCAGGCCGTCGATAAACTCGCTCTGCTTGCCCAGAGCCTTCAACATGCTGGTCAACTGCTTACCGCCACCGTGGACCACGGCAACCTGATGGCCATCCCGCACCAGTTCGGCAATCGCGCGTATACAGCCCTCCAAAAGCGAAGGAACTTCAAGGCCTGCTCCACCCAATTTGACGATGTACTTCATTCAAAGCACTCCGTGGCAAGTTTCATACGAGGCCTTCCGATTCGGGCCAGCCGAGCATGACGTTCAGATTCTGCACAGCCTGACCGGACGCGCCCTTCAACAAGTTATCCAGGCAACTGACAATGACCGCGCGACGTCCGTCGGTTGCGAGCTGGAATCCGATATCCGCGTAGTTGGTGCGGACAGAGTATTGAATCTGCGGCAATGATTTGTCGTAGAGCCGAACCATTGGACTGCCGGCAAAAAAATCCTTATAAACCCGCAAGATGGTGTTCTTTGTTTGCGGTTCGCGAAAAGGCACATAGATGGTGGAGAGTATTCCGCGCGGAATAGGCAGTAAGTGTGGCGCAAATATGATTTCGTTCGCGTTAATGCCGATCTGCTCCAGCAACTCCCCGGTGTGGCGATGAGTAAAAACGCTATATGCGGAGAGATTGTCGGCCGCGTACATGAAGTGCGTCCTGGCGGAGGGTGCCTTGCCCGCGCCGCTTACGCCGCTCTTGGCATCGGCGACGATACCACACTTCAGGTCAACCAGACCAGCGGCAACCAGCGGCCGAAGAGGAAGAATGATGGAGGTTGCATAGCAGCCGGGGTTGGCAATCAGACGCGCGCCGGCAATCTGAGCGCGATGCAACTCGGGCATACCATAGACGGCCTGCGCCTGCATGGCCGTGGCAAGTGCGGAACCTTCGTCCTCGAAGGCATAGACAGAGCGGTTGGCCGCTTCATTCAGCCGCCATGCCGCACTCAGGTCGATGACGCGCAAACCGCGCTTGAGCGCCTCCGGCGCCCATTCCCGCGACTGCTCGTGGGGCGTGGCGAGAAATAGGACCTCAACACCCCGGCTGGCCAGCAACTCCCACGTAAAAGGTTCCAGCCTGAGGTTGCCGCTGCCGCTGGAATCGGCCAGTTGCGGGTGAATCTCGCTCAGCGGAACACCGCCCCGCGCCGCGTCCTTCTCGTCCACACGCCCTGCAAATACCGGTGGCGTGCCTTGGAGACGAGGGTGCCTCAGCAGCAGCCTTGCCAGTTCAGCGCCTGCGTACCCGGTAACTCCCACTACAGCGGTTTGTATCGCCTTGGTCATGATTCCAGCATCACTTTCAATCGGGATTCCACATCGCCTGCACGGCGATGGTCCGAACAGATAATCAGCACCGTGTCATCGCCTGCGACAGTGCCTACAATATCGCTCCAGCCGGCATGGTCCAGGGCCATGGCCAGTGGCTGAGCGCCTCCAGCCGTCGTGCTCACAACCACCTGGTTCATCGCCCTGCGCACGCGCAGCCCGAAGTCTTCAAGCATCTCCTCCAGTGATGGCGCGCTGTCATCCTCGATTGCGGGACCTGTGCCATTCGAAAATGTGTAGCCCCTGGGGCCTTTGAGGAGGCGCAATTCATGAATATCGCGTGAGAGCGTGGCCTGGGTCACAGCAAAGCCGCGGCGGCGCAGCTTGCGCCGAAGCTCATCCTGATTGGCTACCAGCCCATGAGCCACCAGTTCACGAATCGCATTGTGACGCAGAGTCTTCAAGAACCTCTCCCAGAAAAACGAGGGTGTAATAATGATTGACAACCGTACCCGTATAAATATACATCAATAATGTATAAGTATGCAAGGCTATGTCACATCCGGTGGAAAACCGGGGCTAAAATTATGTTTTTGCAGGACTGTACCTCATCCGCGCTGTTACACTTCTGTAGTAATTCGTGGCAGAGGCATTACGCGTGACACATTCGACAAAAATGGCAAAGACCCCTCAGATAAACACTATCAATGACCTGTTTCGCCGTGTTGCAGCGGCAGCAAATTCCCGAGCCATCCTTTGGCAGGACGAATTTGGCCTGTGGCAACCCATATCCTCGGACCAGATCTACCAGCGGGTGCGGGCGCTGGCCAAGGCGTTTCTCAGCTGGGGCGCGAAAAAGGGCGATCGTATCGCACTTATCGCCGAAAACCGCTGGGAATGGGCGGTCACTGACTTCGCCACGCTGGCTATTGGAGCGGTGGATGTGCCCATCTACCCTACGCTTACAGGCGAGCAGATCGCCGTGCTGGTGGCTGACGCGGGCTGCCGGATTGCCGTAGTCTCTACACGCCAGCAGTTCGACAAGCTGAACGCCGTGCGCGGGCATACGTCGCTGGAGCGCATCCTCATGATGGATTCCGCCGTGGCGCCCGAGGGAGCGGTCGCATTCAGCGAGGTGATGGCCGGGGCAGATGAACGCGGCGCGGAGCGTGACCCGGTCTTCGACGCGCTGGTGCGCTCGGTCGAGCCAAAGGATATGGCCACGCTGATTTACACCTCCGGAACCACAGGCGAGCCTAAGGGAGTGGTGCTTACCCACGGCAACATGGCCGCCAACCAGAACTATGCTCCAGAGGAATTCAGTTTCGATTCCACGGATGCTTTAATCTCCTTTTTGCCTCTCTCGCACGTCACGGCGCGCGCTCTGGACTACATCATGTATCAGTTCGGTGTGCAGGTGGCCTATTGCTCCAAGTTTGACAAGCTGCCCGAGGCCATGCGGCAGGTTCGCCCCACGGTTTTTGTCGGCGTGCCGCGGGTATTCGAAAAGATACGCCAGGAGATAGAGCGGCGCGCGGGGCATTCGCCAGTCAAGAAGCGCCTGCTCGCCTGGGCGATAGGCGTGGGTGCTGGTCACGCGGATACGGTTTATGACGGCCGCCGGCCCTCTTCGCCGATGTGGCGTCTGGCCGACAAGCTGGCCTACTCCAAAGTGCGCGAGGCCTTCGGCGGAAGGGTGAGGATCTTCGTCCCCGGCGGGGCGCCCCTGGGCATCGATACGGCGAAGTGGTTTGCCTCGGTGGGAATTGCTCTCTGGGAGGGCTATGGGCTAACCGAGACCTCGCCAGTCATTGCCCTCAATACGCCTATCACCCATCGCATAGGCTCCGTCGGCAAACGCGTATCGAATGTAGAAGTCAAACTGGGTCCGGACGGAGAATTGCTGGTCCGCGGGCCTTCGGTCTTCTCCGGTTATTGGCAAAAGCCGGAGCAAACCGCTGAATGTATCGATCCCGAGGGCTGGTTCCACACTGGCGACATCGCACACATCGACAGCGATGGCTTCGTCTTTATCACCGATCGCAAGAAGGAGCTGCTGAAGACCTCGGGCGGCAAGATGGTGGCGCCTCAGCCGATTGAAAATAAGCTCAAGAACAGCATCTTCGTGGCTCAGGCCGCTCTGGTGGGCGATAAGCACAAGTTTATTTCGGTGCTTATTTCACCCAATTTTGTAGCTCTGGAAGAGTGGGCGCATCACCACGGCATAGAATCAACAAATCGAGCCGAACTGGTGGCCGACAGCCGCGTGGTTGCGCTCTACGCCAGGATTGTGCGCGAGGTGAACGCTAGTCTGGCCAATTTTGAGACTTTGAAGCGCTTTCATGTGGTGACAGACGAGTGGACGCAAGAGACGGGTGAGCTGACGCCCTCAATGAAGCTCAAGCGGCGCGTGATTACGGAGAAATACGCGAGCCTGATCGGCGCACTTTATGAGGATGAAGCAACCTCGCGCGGCGAATAGGGAAGGTCAGGCCTCGTTCCAACTCCTTGCCAAAGTGAGCGCGCTTGTCCCACAGGAAGTGCAGCCCGCGAAAGAACGGCGCGCCCCAGGCGCCCACTGCAAGCAGGCTGCCGAAGAAGATGACAGCGTCAATAGAAAGCCTCCCGGAGCGCGACCAGTAAGCATTCGGTTCCAGATCCAGCCAAAGCGCAAATTCATCCAGGGTCAGCGCCGCACCCACCCCATAGCTGACGGCCATCAAGCGGCTGAAGAAGATGGAAAGCGGGGAATGGGATCGCCCCAGGTCCATCAGCCAGCCGTAACCGACCAACAGCAGGATCAAAATCCCCCATACCAGGTGGTGAATGTGCCGCCCATGCACCATCACCCACTGGAACGGCCCCTCATTGTTCTTATGCACAATCATCCACACCAAAAGCCGCACGCCGATAAAGGTCACCAGGAAGGCAACAGAGGCGATGAACATGCGCCGCCGCGGACGGTCGGGGATGGTGGCGCGCACCAGGTATCCCAGCCGGGTCAACTGCAGAAGGACCAGCAGGACAACGACGACCAGACTGGCGAATGCCAGTAAAAACAACGTTCCAGAACTGAGCATAATTTATTGAAACACTCCGAGCATTTAGTTACAAGATAAGCCTATTTGGGTACGGGATCGGAAACGTGAGCCCGGTCACGATTAATCTTTACAGCGGCGGGGTAAACTGATTAAGGCGTCGAGAAGGGCAGTGATCGCCCCAACGAAGAAGACTATCGTTGGCGACGAAGCTTCCCCTACTGGACGTACTGCACAGGGAACTATTCCGGCCCGGCTTTATGAGCCGCGTCTTCGATCAGGAGTATGAACGATGCGAGTTGCTTTGTTAACCGGCGGCGGCGACTGCCCCGGACTGAATGCGGTGATCTACGCAGTTGTGCGCAAGGGCATCAACCACTATGGCGATGAGTTTATTGGCTTTCTCAACGGCTGGCGCGGAGTGCTGGATAACAGCTTCATCCCGCTGAACCTGGAAAACACTGACGGTATCCAGTTGAAGGGCGGCACCATCCTTCACTCCTCGCGCACCAACGTCAAGAAGATTCCCGGTGGAATAAAGAAGGTGCAGGAGGTTCTGAAGGCCAACAAGATCGATGCGCTGATCGCCCTGGGCGGCGACGACACGCAATCCGTGAACCTCTACCTGAACAAGCACGGCGTGCCCAGTGTGGGCGTGCCCAAGACCATCGACAACGACATCAGCGGCACCGACCAGACCTTTGGCTTCGACACCGCTGTCATGATCGCCACCGAGGCTGTTGACCGCATCCACACCACCGCCGACTCGCACAATCGCGTGATCGTGGTTGAGGTGATGGGCCGCGATGCCGGCTGGATCGCTTATGCCTCAGGCGTGGCCGGCGGCGCCCATGTGATTCTGGTGCCCGAAAAAATGATAAACATCAACCACGTCTGCAAGCTGCTCAAGTACAACTACGACCACGGCAAGCATTATGGCGTGGTGGTGGTGGCCGAGGGCGCCAAACTGCCCAAGGTTGGCAAGGTGATTAACAAATCGGCTAAACTGGATGATTTTGGGCATGTGCGCTTTACCGGAATAGGCGAAGCCCTGGCGAACTTGATTGAAAAGAAAACCGGTTACGAGACCCGCTCTGTGAACCTGGGCCACACCCAGCGTGGCGGCGTTCCCACAGCCTACGACCGCATCCTCGGCCAACGCTATGGCCTGCACGCCATCGACATGGTTCACGAGAAGAAGTGGGGACGCATCGCCGTGCTCCGGGGGCTGGATATCACCGACATCCCCATTAAAGACGCTATTGCCACCAACCGGAAGCTCGACCAGCGATTCTTTGACGTGATCAAGGATTTGGAAGCGAAGGTTTAGCTGCCGCAGTTGAGCTATAAGCAGAAAGCCATCCTCATCTGTGGGTGGCTTTTTGCTTTCTGCCTGCCGTAGAGTTGGATTGTGCTGTACCGCCCTTACACGCCGCAAGACTTTGACCAGCTATACGCCCTAGAAGAGCGTTGCTTCGAGCTGCCCTTTCGCTTTAGCCGCAGAGCGATGCGGTTGCTCGTCAGTCTCTCAAATGGGGCGACCTGGATTGCGGAAGAGGACGGGAAAATGGCCGGCTTTGCCATTGTTGAGTGGAATCAAGAACCGGGCAAAGTAGTTGCCTATATACAGACCCTTGAGGTTTCCGCTGAACAGCGCGGCTGCGGCGTAGGGCGCGAGCTTCTCTTTCAAATTGAAGGCTCTACACGTAATGCGGGCGCCGGCATGATCTGGCTGCATGTGGAGACAGAGAACACAGCTGCCATCCGGCTCTACGAGGCGCAGGGCTACCGCTGCGAGGGTAGGCAAGAGAACTACTATCCACTTGGCCGCGCGGCGTTTATCTACAAGAAACGGCTGAAGGAGGAGGCCGCGAATTAGCGGCACTTTCATTCCTGCACGTCCGGCCTGCTCAATATCGCCAGCTCGTGAGGTCCGCACCGGCGGGCGCGGTCTTTTGCATGCGATCCAGAATTTTGGGCATGTACATGGTGTTGTAGTGCAGCCGCGAGTATGCGTTGGGCAGAGTGGGATCGCCGTTCCAGCAGTGTTCGGCGCGCGGACCGTAGGTCACTTCGCCGCCATAGGGTGGATTCTTCGTAGACTTCAGAAAATCTTCCATGAGATAGACGGCATCGTTGAGAAAGTACGTATCGTCGGAGCCGACATAGATGTGGATTTTGCCCGCTAACTCAGGACCCAGCTGTGGCCAATCCCGCTCCAGAATCGCTTCCAAATCGTAGTGCTCGCGCCAGTACTCGGCAACTTTGTGGTCGATCTCGCCAGTCACCTTGTCGTAGATGGGGGCGGGATAACCATCATCACCCACCGGGCCGAAGACCGCCTGCCAGATGTCGTATTGCTCGCCCGAGCGGCCATGGTCGCCCAGTGCCAGCTCGTAGGCATTGGCCTCTTCAGTGGTGATGAGGGTGTGGCCCAGGTAGTCGCGCATGGAGGGCTGCGCCATGCGCTTGTGAGCGCCCTCCAGGTAATAGAAATTGTTGTCCGTGTAAATGTCGATGTTGGTGTAGGCGTGGAAGTCAATGGGGTCGGGGCAGGCGGCAAAGGCGCCGTTGTAGTGCTCCGGATAGAAGACCTGCACGGCCAAAGCCTCCCAGCCTCCTGTCGAGCCGCCGTAAACAAATCGCGCCCAGCCCTGGCCGATGGCGTGAAACTGCTTTTCAATGGCCGGAATGAGTTCCGTTTCAATCGCGTCGCCGTAAGGCCCCACGTTGGCCGAGTTCACGGCATAGGAGTCGTCATAGAAGGGGTTGGCATGCTGAATCTTGATGATAAGCACCCGCGGAAAGCCCGGAGCAATCCACTGTTGATAGAACTTATAGGCCTCCTGCTGCTGAATGCGGTTGTAACCGGCCAGATGGAAGCGCTCGCTGTAATCGGGCTTTAGGTCAGGGTCGGGCGGGGTAATGCGGAAGTCACTGAAATCATTGACAAAATGGTCGTGAAAGATGATCAGCGGGAAGCGCGCTTCGGGGTGCTCGTCGAAGCCCTCTGGCACCAGCACGATGGCGCTCAAGTACATCGGCCTGCCCCAGAATTTGGTCAGAAAGGCGCTCTGGATGCGAATGTGGCGGATGTACTTGGTGTCGGCTGTCGCGGGGATGGGCTGAATCGTTTCGGTCAGCGCAATAGAGATGGTCACACTAGGCTTGACGGTGACCTTCATCGGCTTGGAGTAGAGGTTGCCGGGTGAGATGTTCCAATGCTGGCCTTCGCCCTGGTCCATGTGCAGCTTGACCGTTTTTCCATCCCCGCGATGAAAGGTCTCGTATTTGTTGAGCACAGCCTGAACGTAGTATTCGCCGGGCGGAACGTCCTTGAGGTTGCGAATGGGATAGCCCCAGGCGGTGGCATCCACAATTGCGGGCTTGCCGGGCTGCCAGCCGTCCACGGTCAACCCGAAGACAAGCTGCGTGCGTAGGGAGTCGTCAATCTGGTTGCGCGGCTCATCGCTGGGGTCTGTGGAGAGGCAGATCAGCAGCCGCCCGTCGAGGCGCTGCGTGCTGACGTCTCTGGGGAAGGTGACGGAAAACGATTGGGCGGCGAGGGCAGCAGGGAAAAGCAGAAGGAGGGCAAAGGCGATGCGCTTCATGATGGCTAGTCTACAGGGAGGGGGAAATGTGGGTCGAGGATTTGGAAACCCAGGTCTCGGAATTGAGACCTGGTTCCCCGGTTCGCAGTTTACTTGTTGTCTGCCTGCGTCTTCTTGATAAACGCTGCCACGCGGTCGTGCAACTGCTTTAGGCTCTCGTCGAGGACGTAGACCATGTGACCGGACTCGTACCAGTCGTACTCGATGTTTTTGGCCAGCGATTGCGGGATGGGCAGGTGCTTATCCTCGTACTGGGCGGCGAAGAAGGGCGTAGCCAGGTCGTAGTAGCCGCCGTTGACCATGATCTTCAGCCGGGGATTTGTCTTCAGCGCCTCGGCCAGGTCGTTGGATACGTTCAGGCTGATCGGGAAGCCATGGTGCACCAGATCCCACCGTGTGCCGCCGAAGAGCGCTTCCGGCAGGTAGGTCTGGCCCTCGCCGTACTTCAGATCGCGGCGCACGTAGTCGTTGAAGAGCGAGACGTAAGCCGAGGAGATGGCCGAGCTTTGCGGGTCGTACTCGGCGGACTGGCTCAGCGAGTCGAGGTTGGGTCCGGAGAAGCGCGTGTCCAGCCGGCCGGTAGTCAGATCCTGGTCGTCCTGCAGTGTCTTCTCGAACTCGCCGCCGTTTACCCGCAGGTTGGCCTTGAGCAGGTAGGCCACGGGCAGGCCGGTGTAGCCGTGCAGCTTCTCGGCCACCTGCTGCTTCTCCTCCGCGCCAAGGTCGGTTCCCAGGGCCAGTGCGTGCGCATAGGGGCCCATGGCATAGTCTTCGGCCTCTTTGAGGAAGGGCTCAAGTGCGGCAGGCTGCTGAGGCAGCTTTTTGTGGTACCAGGCAGTGGCCGCATAGGTGGGCAGCGCCAGCACGTAGGGCAGGTCAACGCCGGGATTGCCGGTGGGGAAGTCGATGTCGGTGGTGAAGTTAAAGATTTGCGAGAGCAGAATCACGCCGTTCAGGTCGATGTTCTTGCTGTTTTCCAGGATGTTGGCCAGCACGGCGGAGCGGGTGGTGCCGTAGCTCTCGCCAAATATGTACTTGGGCGAGTTCCAGCGGTTGTATTTGGTGATAAACCTTGCGATAAAGCGGGCAAAGGCGTTGGCGTCCTCGTCCACCCCCCAGAAGGCCTTTTCCGCGTCTTTACCGGTAAGGCGGCCGAAGCCGGTGCCGGGCATGTCGATAAAGACCAGGTCACTGGTATCGAGTAGCGAGTAGGCGTTATCGACGAGTTTGTAGGGTGCGGCGGGCAGGTGCTGGTCGCCGCTGGTAACCACGTGCTTGGGGCCCAGCGAGCCCATATGCAGCCAGACGGTCGAGCTGCCTGGTCCGCCGTTATAGAAGAAGGTGATGGGGCGGTCCTCAGCCTTCGCGTCTTTCTTGAAGTAAGCGACGTAAAACATACGTGCAACTGGGGTTGCGTCCTTCGGGTCTTTAGGGTCGGAGAGAGCAAGCTGGCTTCCGGGCTGCGGTTTGCCATCCATGCCCAACTGCGCGTCCTGGATGTCGGTTGAGCCAACGGTGAGCGTGCCGGCGATGGCCGTATAGGCGATCTTCTCGCCTCCCACAGTGACCATGCCTTGCGTCGTAACTTCAGCAGGCGGAGCCTTTTCGCCGGTTTTGTCGGCTGGCTTCTCTGAGGGCGCGGACTTGTCGTCCTCGGCGCGTACGAATGTGGGCAGAAACAGCAGGGCAACCGTTAGCGCGGCTGCCAGCAGGCGGTGAGATGAGCGCATTTTTGTATCTCCAGAAGGGGAATCGCTTGAAAAAACAGTATATATCTGCGTTGATGCTTCATTCAGGATATGTTCCGCCAATCGAGGATCACCTTTCCCGAGTTTCCCGCGTGCATGGCGGCAAATCCCTCTTCAAATTGATTCCAGGCCAGGCGGTGAGTGATGATTTTGCTGATATCCAGACCCGACTGCAGTAAGACTGTCATCTTGTACCAGGTTTCGTACATCTCGCGGCCATAGATGCCGCGAATCGTGTATTGGTTAAATATCACATTGGCCCAGTCAATGGACATCTCTGAGGGAGAAGGTATGCCCAGCATGGCGACCTTTGCGCCATGGCTCAGGTTGGCCAGCAGTTCGCGAAAGGCATGGGCGTTGCCGGACATCTCCATGCCCACATCGAATCCTTCCTGCAGACCGAGTTTTTTCTGTACCTCTTGTAGGGTTGTATCGCGGGTATTGACAGCCTCTGTGACATGGGCTGCATGTTTCGCAAGTTCCAGCCGATAGGGATTGATATCGGTAATCACAACTTTCCGCGCGCCGGCATGCTTGGCAACCGCGGCCGCCATGATTCCGATTGGGCCCGCGCCGGTGATCAATACATCCTCACCCAGCACGGGAAATGCCAATGCCGTATGCACCGCGTTGCCAAATGGATCAAAGATGGCTGCGATTTCCAACGGAATATCGGCTGCATGGTGCCAGATGTTGGTCATGGGCAGAACGATATATTCCGCGAATGCGCCGGCTCGATTGACTCCTACTCCGTGCGTGTGCGCGCAGAGATGCCGCCTACCGGCCATACAGTTGCGACAGCGTCCGCATACAACATGTCCCTCGCCACTCACCCGGTCGCCAATCTTAAAATCGGTGACGTTCGAGCCGACCTCCACAATCACGCCGACAAATTCATGGCCGATTACCAACGGAACAGGGATCGTCTGCTGCGCCCAACTGTCCCACTCATAGATATGCAGGTCTGTGCCGCAGATTGACGTCAGTAATACGCGGATCTTGACATCGTTGATTCCAATTTGCGGCTCCTCAACATCTTCAATCCACAGTCCGCGCTCGGCACGTGACTTAACAAGAGCTTTCATCTCATTCTCCCTTTCAGATTTCCAAGGATACAAATGGCAGCGGACTGGATAACCGTAGACCTTTCACCGCAGACCTGTCTTCTGCTCTTATTCTCGAATCTCCTACTTCTGCACCTTGTCAAACGGCTGTTTCTCTGTGATTCTAGGCCGGTTTTCGGCTTGCAACTCCCTGGCAACCTGCTCCACCTCGCGGAAAACGCGTAGCAGGTTGCCGCCCAAAATCTTGCGGCAGTCCTCGGCCGTATATCCACGCGCCATCAGGGCCTCGGTAATCTTGGGCAGATCGGCGGCCGAGTCGATCCCCTCGGGGAGCTGGCCGCTGATGCCGTCAAAATCCGAGCCCAGGCCCACGTGGTCCACGCCAGCCACTTTGGCTACGTGGTCGATGTGGTCAATGAGCACTGATAATGGAGGGCGGGGGATGCGGTCGCCATACTGGCGCTGGAGCTTTTCGATCTCGGCATAGGGAATCGGTTTGCCTTCGGCTATGGCCTGATCCTTGAGCGCCTGGACGGCCTTTTTCATCTCCGGCTCGAGAGCTTTAGCAGCGTCACGATAGGCCTGCGACAGGAATCCGGAGTAGAAGTTGACCTGGATAACGCCGCCCTTGGAGTTGGGACCGCCGTAGCGGGCCACGGCGCGCAGCATATCGTCCGTCATGTTACGCGGGGCATCGCAGAGAGCGCGCGCGGACGAGTGGGAGGCAATGACCGGCGCGCGGCTGATGTTCAGCGTCCGGTAAAAGGTTCGGTCAGAGACGTGCGAAACATCCACCATCATACCCAGCCGGTTCATCTCGTAAACCACGTCTTTGCCAAACTCGCTCAGGCCCTCTTTGGTGTGAGGTACGGAGGCGTCGTCGATGTCGCTGGAGCTGTCGGCCCAGCCGTTGGAGTTGTTCCAGGTGAGGGTCATGTAGCGCACGCCGAGCGCATAGTACTGGTGCAGCAGCGGGATGGAGTTTTCAATTGAGTGGCCGCCCTCGATGCCCATCAGCACCGCCATCTTGTGATTGCGGTGTGCCAGCTCGATGCCTGCCGGAGTGGCGGCGAACTCGAGTTTGTCGCGGTGCCGGGCCACCTGCTGCCTGACGGAGTCGATCAGTTCCAGGGTCCGGTGGGCATACTGATCCTTGTATTGCACAGGATCAACCCAGATGGAGAAGAACTCGGCGCCCAGATTTCCTTTATGGATTGAATCCAAATTCAGGCCGCCTCCCTGCAAAGGGTCGCCCAGATCAAAGTGTTCATCCACAAAACGTTGCGGAGTGTCGGCGTGGGTATCGATAATCAGGGCGGAGCGATGTACCCCTCCGGGGCTTAGTGTTTTGGTTGACATTTTATGGTCCAGATTAGTTGGGGTTTGGGCATAAATCAGTGCCGGAAGGGCGGCGAGAAGCAGAGTGAGTGAGAGTTTGGAGGAAGACATAGGCTTGGGATGAGTGTATACCCAGAAAGCAGGAGAGTTGGAACAGGGAATAGACAAATCGCAAGGCGCTGGCCTTCGACTGTCACGAAAGTGTTGTGCTACCATGGCCGACGGAGGAACTTGAATGAGAAAGTCTGTTCGTTTTGTAGCAATTATAGCCTTAGTATTGTTGCCGGCAGTTTCGTTTGCCGGGGATCGCTTCGACGGCAAGTGGCTCACGACCTACACATGCCCGGCTAAGGGAAACACCGAGGGATTCACCTGGAAGTTTGTCAGCGTTGTCACTGGCGGCGCCTTTTACGGGGAGCGCGGCACGGTGAGAGAAGGAGAACCCGGCTATTTTCGGGTCGAAGGAGCAATCAAGGATGACGGCTCCGCCAAGCTCTCAGCCCATGGCGTTGTCGCTTCCCGGAAGTATGCCCGCGGAGCCTTCGCCCATGAGGGTGCGGATTATAGCTTTGAAATAAAGGCCCAATTCAAGGAAACAGAGGGCACAGGCACCCGCAATGAAGGGCTAGGTGTTTATGGACGCCCCTGCACCTTTGAGTTTGTGAAGCAGTAAGCCACTCAGGTTGCTTTGAAAGGCGCCAGCCGGCTGAAATCAATATGTCCTGGATAGGATGGTTTCAACCCATCCATTTATCCCTGGGGGATTGCCTTCCGCCGGCCACAGATTTCCCTTGGCAATCTTATCCGGGATTCCCTACCATAGCTCCACGAGGGGAAAACGATGCGGAATTCCGTCCGGCTTTTCACCGCCATTACGCTGTTTCTTCTACCAGCGGTCTCACTTGCTGGGGGCGAGCGCTTCGACGGCAAATGGCTCACCACAGTCTCTTGCGATCCGAGTCGTGGCGCTCTGGGCTTCTCCTACCGCTTCGTCGGCGAGATCAAGGACGGCAACTACCGGGGATTGCACGGTACAGAGGGTGAGCCAGGCTTCCTGCTGATCGAAGGCAAGATTGCCGATGATGGCACAGCCAGACTTTATGCCGAAGGCCGGACAGGCTCGAAGGAATATGTTCCCGGACGCGACACCCCGAGCGGCACCGAGTTTGGCTATCACATCAAGGCCCAGTTCAATGATCGAAGCGGTACAGGCACCCGCGTGGAAGGCCGTCCCTGCACCTTCGAGTTCGATAAGCAGTGAGCTGCCCAGCAGATCGGTCAGCTCTTCAACTGCTTCCCGATTAGCCGGTCGACCAGCGCTGTCAGATGCTCTCCCGTGCTCGGCAGAGTGAACGCCTGTGCTGCGGCATTCCAGTCCAACTTGAAGCTAGTGGAGAGCGCTGAAATCCAGATCTGGCGCACAGGAGTGTTCGGCGTAATCACGAACTTGCCAGCCGGCTCCTCGAAGGTTATGTTCAGCGCACCACCCTGTTCATCGACCTCAAAACGGGCCTCCGCTTCCTCCTCGCGTGCAATCAAATGCTGCAACAGCGAGTCTAGAGCAATTTCGGACAGACGGCGGAACTCCAGTTCGTCCAACATAGCGACAGTGTAACAAGTCCGGACAAGGTAATAAAATGCGTGTGCCATGGGTGATGGCCGGGTTGTTGGCGGTGGCGCAAGGGGCTTGTTGTGCGCATGCTCAACCGCCGATGCCGGTCGACCAACTGGTTCGTGAGGTCGTCTACAACGAGCTCAACGACCATGTTAGCCACGGCTATTGGCGCTATTGGGTCGAGAGCCACACGCCAAAGGAAACGCTCCGCGAAGAGTTTTTGGAGACCGCCGAGGGGCCCATCTCGCGGATCGAACTGAGCAACGGCCATCCGCTCGATGCCCAGGGGCGCCAGTTGGAGCAGGCACGCCTTTACCGTCTGCTTAACTCCCCCGCCGAGCAGGCTCGCCATCGCCAGGAGTATGACGACAATGAAAAACGCATCGGCCGCATCGTCGCGCTGTTGCCCGATGCATTTCTCTATGAATATGTAGGGGAGGAGAACGGCTGTTATCGGCTGCGCTTCCGCCCCAACCCGGATTATCCAGCCCACTCCATCGAGGCCCGCATCTTCCACGCCATGAACGGGGAACTGTGGGTTAACGCCACGTACAAGAGGATGGTTCGCCTTGACGGCCACCTCAATCAAGATGTGAGCTTCGGCTTCGGTATCCTAGGCCGGCTTTATCAGGGTGGTTGGTTCAGCCTGCAACGGACCCAGGTCAGCTCCACCGACTGGAAGACTGAGCGATTCGAGTTGCATATGAAAGGTCGCGCCATTCTCTTCAAAATCATCACTCAAGAGATCAGCGAGCTGCGAAGCGGCTTTTCTCCTGTGGCAACAAGGCTGGACTTGGTCAGTGGAGCAGCCCTGCTCTATAGGATCGACCCTGAAAGCGCCCAGGTTTCAGCAACCAGCTTTTCCGCGGATCGCGAATCCTCGCATCCGTAATGGATGATGCTGCATTCCGGGCAAACTGCCTCAAAATCGAACATAAAATATGTCAAAAGTCACCTCTTTCACGCTGTCTGCCTTTCAGAATATGGCTGCATAAACAAGAACTTGCATGAAGAAAGCGCAGGAGTGTCCTGAATTTGTACACAAATCACCGAGTCTATTCATGTTTTCGCTCAGCCAGCCGATTGACACCGTCAGGGGAGTTCCCGAACGGAGCAGACAAAGATGGAGATCGGCCCGGTAACCGGCGTTCGCATCATACCGATGGTCAGGCCTAAGGAGGATGATCTGGGTATGACGGATGTGTATGAGGTAGAGCGCACAACTCGAACCGGCGACGAGATCTACATACCCAGCGACGCCAAAGCTGCCAGCGGCTTTGAAGACGAAGATGATAAATATGAGGAGTTGGAAGAGGAGACTGATGCAGAGAGCAGGGTTAGGACTGCTGGGACCAGCAAGATCAGCCGATTCGCGTGAACTGTTCAATATGCTGAAAATAAATGACATATCATATGAATAGAATTTCTAAATCAATCAAATATCAGAAAATCCGGCCTATTTTCACTAAATATTAACCTTACGAATGTTGAAATAACTCAATTGCTGTGCTAATTTACTAACCAGTTAGTAAATGGCGACACAGACCCCATCCCGTACACAGGCCGAGCGCGCTGACCAGACCCGTGCACGCATCCTTGATGCAGCCGTCAGGCAGTTCAGCGAAAACGGCCTCGCGGGCGCGCGTACCGAGCAGATTGCCGAGGAAGCCGGCGTCAACAAGGCATTGCTTTACTACTACTTCAAAAGCAAAGAAGACCTCTACGCCGCGGCTCTGGAGTTTGTCTTTGAAGGGATACAAACGGCCAGCCTCGCCCTGCTGGAAGCTGGCGCTTCAGCAGGAGAGCGATTCCTGCAGATCGTGTTGAACCATTTTGATCGCTCCTATTCCCATCCTGACTTGCAGTCTCTCATACAACAGGAGATGGTCCGGCTGCACCAGGGCGAGGAGAACAGAATGGCGCGGATGGCGGAGAAGTTCTTTCGGCCAATGTGGGACAAACTGGAGGAAGTGCTCAAGGAAGGCATCGTGTCAGGCGAATTGATTCCGGTTGATCCCGCGCAGATGCGTTATGCCTCGCTGGGCGGGAATGTCTTCTACTTTCTCTCCGCGCCGCTTACGCGGCTTGTGATACGCATTGATCCTTTGGGACGCGGGGAGCTGGAGATTCGCCGCAAGGCAGCCATCGAGTTTCTGGGACAGGCGATCTTCATCAACCGCGAGCATGGCGCACGGGTGGCAGAGCGGGTGCTGGCCGCGACTCCGATGCCTGAGATCAATGCGATCGAGATCGGAAACAGTCCGCTGAGCAATAAAGAGTTGCATGAACCGTCTTTGAAGAAGTGAGGCACAAGTGAACGCACGCAATCGAGTTTTCTTACTCCTGGGCCTGCTGACCATTGGTTCGCTGATCTTTTATTTGGTCACGGTGCGGCCTTCGTCCGATTTGCAACTGATCGGCACGGTAGACGCCAACGAGGTGATAGTTAGCAGCAAGATTCCCGGCCGAATCCAGGCACTTTATGTAGACGAAGGCCAGGATGTGAAAGCCGGCCAGTTGATCGCTGTCATCGAGAGCGAAGACCTTGCTGCTGCGCGAAAAGCTGCCGAGGCCAATGTATCCAGCAACCGGTGGAAGCTTGGCGAAACTGTGGAGACTGAGCACCAGACTCGCGGAGAAACCAGTAACGCCGCGGTCAACGCCGAGGCCCAACTGCGCGCGGCGCGGGCGGCTCTGGCTCAGGCGCAGGCCAACTACGATCATCAACAGGCGGACACCAGCCGCATTGTCGCTTTGGCCCAGCAGGGAATCATGAGCGAACAAGCGAAGGACGATGCGGTCACCAGCCTTCAGGCCACCAAGGCCGCGGTCGATGCGGCCCGCGAGAATGTTGCTGCCGCCGAAGCCTCGCTGCGCCAGGCCCGCGCTCATGAGCTGCTAACCAACGTTGCGGCTCGCACTGTAGATTCCACACGCGATGAAGTCGAAAACTCCCGCGCCCTTGCCGAGCAGGCCAGGGTTCAGTTGGGATATGCACAGGTTTATGCCCCTGTTACGGGCAAGGTCAACGTCCGCGCAGCACGCCAGGGCGAGGTGGTCACTGCCGGAGCTGCCATTGTCACCATCATGGACCTGACCCAGACATGGATATACGCGCCACTACCCGAGACCCAGGCTGACGCCGTCCAGCTGGGCGACTCACTGCGCGTCGTGATGCCTTCCGGTGCAACGCTTCAGGCCAAGGTCATCAACAAAGCAGCCGAGGCTGACTTCGCCACACAGCGCGACGTCAGCTCCCGCAAACGCGACATTAAAACCATTCAACTTAAACTGCTCATCGACAATCCCGAAAAGCGTTACGTTCCTGGCATGACCGCCGAAGTTTATATTCCCAAAAACAAGCTGGTGAAGCAATGAGGAAACCGGTCACATACTCCGCCCAGGCGCAAGGCGTCGAGCAGCCGGCTATCGAAGTGGCCCACATCGTCAAACGCTACGGCGACTTTGAGGCGGTGAAGGACGTGAGCTTTTCGGTTGCCGACGGGGAAATCTTCGGTCTTCTGGGTCCCAACGGCGCGGGCAAGAGCACGCTCATCCGCATGATGACCACGCTGGTGCCCATCACTGCCGGCAAAGCCTACGTGGCCGGCTTTGACGTGGAGCAGGACCCAGATGCGGTGCGGCACAAGATAGGCGTGATTCCCCAGGCGCTGACCAGCGACCCCGACCTCACCCTGGAAGAGAACCTGAGCATCTACGCCAAGCTCTACAGCGTGCCCAAGGTCGAGCGCGAGAAGAACATCGAACAGGTTCTGGAAGCAGTGGACCTGACCAAGTGGCGTGGCGCACAGACCAAGACTCTTTCCGGGGGAATGCGCCGCCGCCTGGAGATTGCCCGCGGCCTGGTCCACAACCCGCACATCTTCTTCCTGGACGAGCCCACCACCGGCCTGGATCCGGTCTCCCGCATTGCTGTCTGGGAGATGCTGGACAACCTGCGCAAGTCGCGCAAGCTCACCATGCTCATCACCACTCACTACATGGAAGAGGCGGACAAGCTCTGCGACCGCATCGCCATCGTCGATCACGGCAAGCTGGTGGCTCTGGGCACGCCCATCGAACTGAAGCACAACGTGCCCGGCGCTAACGTAGTCGAGGTCCACTTCGACCGCGAAACCGACCAGTGGCAGGCGCGCCTGGAAGCACTCGATGGCGTCACCAGCGTGCAGGCCCAGAGCGCGGGATATTACCGCGTGCTGACTAACTCCGGCTCTCGCACCACCATGCAGTTAGTCGAATTAGCATCTTCGCTGGGTGAGACTCTAACTTCCCTCAGCGTGCAGAACACCACGCTGGACGATGTATTCGTTCACTACACCGGCCACCAGCTCCGCGACGAGCAGGTCAAGCCCGCCGCTTTTGTGATGCCACCCCGCCCCGGAGACAGGCTATGAACAGAATGTTCGCCATCGTCGAGCGCGAGATGCGCAAGTTCTTCCGGTCGCCCATGCTCATGATCATGTCTCTCATGATGCCCATCATGCAATTGCTTATCATGGGCAATGCATTCGGCGGCAAGATCGTCGGCGCGCACGTCGCCGTAGTGGACTACGACCACGGCCCCGAGGCCGTTAAGCTCCGCGAGGGTTTTGACTCCATCGCCGTCAACATCAAGACATTTACCACCGTTGAATACTCAGACGAAGTCAAGGCGCGCGAGGATGTGCGCACCGGCAAGGTCGACGCCGCCGTCATAATCCCTCCACAGTACTCGCGCCGCGTCTATGCGCAGGACGCCCCGCGCATCGGCTTTGTCGTCGACAACTCTGACTTGTTCACCTCAAGCAGCCTGGAAGCCGAGATGCAATTGCTGGTCTCGGCCCTCACCACGCCCGTCATCCAGCCGCGCCTGGCTAACCAGATCGCCCTGGAGATCGTCGAGCTCTATCCATACGTTAATTATTTGAAGTTCCTGCTTCCCGCCTGCATTGCCCTGGCCATGTATATCTCGGTCATGATCGGCGGCGGCATGTTATACATCGACGACAAAGCACGCGGCGTCCATGAGGGCTATCTGGTTACGCCCATCACCAAGCTCGAGCTCGTCTTCGGCCTCAACATGGCCGGCGCCATCAAGGCCACGCTCGCTGGCATTTGTCTCACGGTCATCGGCTCGCTGATGGCCGGGTTGGGCATCATCTTCCATCCATGGGTGCTGCTCCAGCTCCTGACCCTGATTCTCGGCACCTCCATCGCTTTCAACGGCATGATGTTTCTGTTCATGGTCCGCGTCGAGGACCCGCTCACGCCGCGCGCCATGTTCGGCGTGCTCAATCTGCTGCTGTTTTATCCTTCCGGCGCCATGTATCCCATCGCCTCTTTTCCCTGGTGGCTGCGGGCCATCGCAGTGATAGACCCCTTCACCTACTGTATCCATGGATTTAAATCCATCATTCTCAAAGATGGCGGCTTCGAGGCTATTAAGTTTGACCTGTTGTTTCTATTTGTCTTTGGCATTAGCACTCTGCTCATCGCCACGCCGCTGTTCAAGCGCACGTTGTAAATCATGGCGTAGAACGGATGTACACTGAGCATGTGATGCGTCGATTACTTGTTTCTTCGTTGTTCGCTTTTCTTGTGCTGGCTGGTTGTCACTCAGGACAGAAGCCGCCCGCGCAGCCAAGCTCTAGTCAGAACTTACCAATCGCTGAGTTTGAACGAAAGGTCTACCATCTGCGCGGCAAGGTCGTCTCCACAGATGCCGCCAAGGGCGAGGTAACGCTGAACCATGAGGCCATACCTGGTTTTATGGATGCCATGACCATGCCCTACAAACTGCAAGACGCGAGTATCCTGGGCGAACTGCATCCGGGCGACGTGATTACCGCCGATGTGATTGTAATGCTGCATCCCGATGGGGATGTGCTGCTCGATCATATTGTCGTTGTGGCGCAGGCCAGGCCGGATTACAAGCCCGGAGTTTCCTATCACGTTCCGGAGCCGGGCGACGCAGTGCCCGATTTCAAGTTGCGCAACCAGGATGGCAGGCCGATTCATCTGGGTCAGTTCAGAGGCAAGGCGCTGGTGGTTACGTTCATCTACACACGCTGCCCGTCTCCCGAGTTTTGCCCCAGGATAACGCGCAATTTTGCCACTCTGGAGAAGATGCTGGCGGCCAATCCTGCTCTTTATGCAGGGTCGCATCTGCTCTCGGTCAGCTTTGATCCGGAGCACGACACGCCGGAGAGACTCCGCGCCTACGGCGCGACGTACATGGGCAGCGACGCGAAGAATGCCTTTGCACATTGGGAGTTTGCCGTGCCGGAAAAGCCGGTGCTGACGGAGATGGCAAAATTCTTTGACCTGGGCATGACAGTGGGTGCGGATACGATGATTACTCACACGCTCTCGACGACGCTGATCGGCCCCGATGGCAAGGTGGTCCGCTTTTATCCAGGCAACGAGTGGACGCCAGAGCAGGTGATGGCCGATATGGGTAGACGATAAGACTCGCCGATTGAAGCAGCAGAATCACAAAATAACATCAGAAAATAGCACAGAGCTTTGCAAAGGAATCCAATTCAATCAGATGTTGCCCAACCGGCGCCGCGTCAAGCGTGGCATGCTCCAGAACCCATGTGTCTTTGTGAAAAAGAAATACGGCGTTGAGGCCGGCAGCAAGGGCAGGATTGATGTCGCTTTTGGGGCTATTGCCGATCATCCAGCTCGTGCGCGGAGATAAATGATAGCGCCGGAGAACATCGCTGTAAGTGGTGGGATCTTTTTCGGAAGGGATCTCCACGGCGGAGAAAAAACCGGCGAGCCCGGATCGGTTGAGCTTGTCGGCCTGCTCAGCGTGGTTGCCCTTGGTCATAAGAATGAGCCGGTGGCGCGTTGCTAAATCTGCCAGGGTCTCGGCTACTCCAGGGAGCAGTTCGATCTCCTGCTCGGCGATGGAGCGCACAAAGCCTTCAATGCGCAGGCGCATTTCATTGGTTATGGGCGCGGGGCTGAGCCGCTCAAAGCAGGAGAGGAGCGAGCGGGAGAAGCTCGACAAGCCGTAGCCATGGGACAGAATGGTCTCGCGCTCGGCGGTGTTCAACGCCTGACGCACCTCGACAGGCGTGTACTCGTGGTGATTCAAATAGCTAATGAATGCGGCGATGGCGCGCTCGAAGTATACGTTGTTCTCCCACAGCGTATCGTCGGCGTCAATGAGCAGCGCTTGGCCTGGTGGAAATTGCGGCATGGTCTTATGAACGGGAATCCATGATTGTGTTGTCTGACATGGCTATTACTGTACGTGAATGACAGGATTGCGATCAGGGTGGGCGGGATCTTTGATGATGCGGCCGCCCTGCATGACGAAGGCTACGTGCTCCATGATGGTGATGTCGGCAAGGGGGTCGCCCTCAACGGCGATAATATCGGCGTAACGGCCGGGTTCGAGTGAGCCTACGTCCTTCTCTTTACCGAGCATTGTAGCTGCGTTGATGGTTGCGGCCTGCAATGCACCCAGGGTCGAGAGGCCGCCGCGAACCAGGGCGCCGAATTCCTTGGAGACTGACTCATCCACCTCGTTATCATCAGTTCCATAAACAATAGAGATGTGGTGTGCGAGCGCCAGTTTAAATGCCGGGCCTTGCGCTGCAATGATCTCAACGCCCTTGGCGTAGGAGTCCGGATCGCGGCCCTTGCTCATGCCGGTTACCATGTCGTGTTGAAAGCAGTAGAGGGTGGGAACGAGCCAGGTATGATGCGTTTCCATGAGTTGCGCGCCCTCTTCGTCGAGCATGGTGCCGTGTTCGATCGAGTCAACTCCGGCGCGGACGGCTGCTTTGATGCCCTCGGGGCCCTCGGCATGCGCCATCACTTTCTTGCCGGCTCGATGAGCAACCGCAACTGCCTCGGCCATCTGTGCTTCGCTCAACTCCTGCACGTGAAAATCGGAGATGGGGTCCATCACCCCGCCGGTGGCCATCAGCTTGATCCAGTCAGCTCCGTACTTGATGTCGCGACGAACCACGTGGTCGATGTCGTCCACTGTGTCGGCTATGTTCTGGCCGCGAGGCAGAGCGATATCCGGTGAAAAGGGAGCGCCGTCGCCGTGGCCTCCAGTTAGAGAAATGCAACTGCCGGCAGCGGTAATGCGGGGTCCAAGAATAATGCCTCGCTTTACGGACTCGCGCAGTGCGAACTGCGGGTAGTCGGCGGGGCCCTCGCAGGCGTCGCGCAGAGATGTAAAGCCATGATCGAGCCAGATGCGCAGGTTGTAGACGCCCCACACCGTGGACTGAGGAATAGAACTGCGCATGTGCGAGGCGAAGTTCTGCGTGGTGGGGTCGGAGAGAATGTGAGCGTGCGCGTCGATCAATCCGGGAAGCACCGTGTAGGCCGAGAGATCGGTCAATGGAACGCCTGACGGCGCGGCATCGGCAATCGACTGGATGCGGTCACCGGCGATGAGGATGTAGGCGTGGGCGCGGTACTGCCCGGTACGCACGTCAAGTAGCTTGCCTGCCAGCACAGCCTGGGTCACGGCGGGTTGGGTGGGCTTCTGTGCGTGCACGCTTGAGGCGGCGAGAACGGCGGCGAAGGAGGCCAGAAAAATGGATACGCGATGAGTCATCTTGGAATTGAAGGTACCACAAAAACTGATGTTGATCAGAGAAATGATTTGTTCCATGCGCCTTTCCAAAAAACTACGGCTTGGGTTGCGCGGCCAGCCACTGCATCAAATTCGGCTCTTGAAGCGTGCGCAGCTCGATGCAGCCGTCAATGTGCTCGAGTGCGTGTTTTAGAGCCTTATCCGAAGAGGTTACCTTGTGCGTAGTGAAGAATTGTTCCACGCTGGTGCGGCCCTCGACAGAGCAGAAGCTACCCGAGGCTCCCACCAGCACGCCGCCCATCTCTGTGGTGAACTGGGCCCGCACCTTATCCCAGTTGTCCTGAATATACTTCCATGCCTGCTCGCGGTTTTCCTCGATCTGCAGGGCGATGGCGAATTGGATAATCGCATCCTGGTTGCGAACCTTGCCGCTGACGGCGTAGTCGAGGGAGCGCTTGACCAGCGCGGGATTCTCAAACTGGGCCAGCAGGCGCAGCGCGCCTTCCTGGTATTCCGGATTGGTCGAGGTCTCAGATATCTTCTGCAACTGGTCAAAGAGAGCAGCGTCGCCGTTTCTAGCGGCAATGGCAAGAGCAGTCTGGCCGATGGTGGCATCGACGGAGTTTGGATCGGGAAGATATTTCATCGCAATCTCTCGTGCCTGCGCCAACACAGCCGGATCTTTGCCGTAGTAGCCGAGGAGTGCGAACAACTGGGCGCGCAACTCGCGGGTGTTGGCCGAGTCTGTGCTGGCAGGCGGGCCCAGCCTGGCGTACTGGGGCGCAAAGGTCGCGCGAATCCATGCAGCTAGCGCGGCACGCTCTTCAGGAGTGGAGGCCACGCGGCTATAGGCCGCACGGACGCCACTCGTAGCCGAACCCACAACTTCCGCGTCAGTGTCGGTTTTGACAGCCGCTACCAGGTCGAGATAAGCGCCGATAGGAACCTTATTAGAGCGCGCTTGAGCCCACTGGTCACCGATTAGGCTGATGCGCTCGGCGGGAGTGAGCGTAGTTTCGACCTGCGACACCAGGGCCGCATACGCTTTGGGCGTATAAGCGCTGCGATAGTAGCTCTTGCCTCCGGCATTGGCGAAAAAGAAAGTGCCAGCGGGCACCTTGAGCTTTACCGTTGAGGGAGTAAGAAGCTCGCATTTCTCGCTGCCTGTTCCTTTCTTAAAACAAACGGGAAGCGTCCACTTCTGCACGGGGTCCGGCTGAATACTGGGGCTGAGAAAGAAACGCTTCTGATTGACCGCAACCTTGCCTCTGGCTTGTTCGCCGAATGTGACGATAGGCGCTCCCGGCTGGGCCACCAGGCTTTCCATGATCTTGTCAACAGGTTTGTGACTTGTCACAGTCTGCGCATCCCAGAAATCCTCCGCAGTCGCGTTTCCATAGCTGTGGCCGGCAAGGTAGTTGTGCACGCCCTGGCGGAATGTTTCCTCGCCCAGGTAGTTCTCAACGGTCAGCAGTACGTCGCTGGCCTTGCCATAGGAGATGCCGTCGAACATCTGGTTGATCTCGTCAGGGGTATCTGCCTTGGCGCGGATGGCGCGGGTAGTGGGCTGCGCATCAAGGTTAAGCACATCATCTAAGCCAGATACCACGGATTGGTTGATATTCCACTCCGGATGCATGGCGGCAATGGGCTTGTTCTCCATCCACGTGGCAAAGCCCTCGTTCAGCCACAGGTTGTCCCACCACTGCATGGTGACAAGGTCGCCAAACCATTGGTGGGCAATCTCGTGTGCAATGGTCAGGGCCACTCCTTTCATCGATCCAACAGAGGCTGTACGGGGATCGATCAGCAGCGCGGTCTCGCGAAAGGTGATGGCGCCGAAGTTTTCCATGGCGCCAGCCTCAAAGTCTGGTAGGGCGATCAGATCGAGCTTTTTGAGAGGGTAGGGAATGCCAAAGTAGGTGTTGTAGTAGTGCAGCACATACTTGGCGATATCGACGCTATAGGGCGTGAGCGCAACCTTGTCTGGCGTAGAACAGGAGCGAATTGCCACGCCGTCAGCTTCGCCAGCCGTGCATTGAAAATCGCCAACCAGGAAAGCGACTAGATAGGTGGACATTTTTGGCGTAGTAGCAAATTTGAGCGTGTGCTTGCCGGCCGTCGTACCGGGCGTGTCGCTTTCAATGGCAGTGTTGGATATCGCCGTGTCGCCCTGATCCACTATCAGGGAAATGTCGTAGGTTGCCTTGAAGGACGGCTCGTCGAAGCAGGGAATGGCGCGGCGCGCATCGGTGGCTTCAAACTGCGTTACAGCATAGTTGCGCTTGGTAGTTTTGGAAAGATAAAAGCCGCGCAACTCGTTGTTGAGAATGCCGGTGTAGGCGATGGCAAGGCTGGCTTTGCCTGCGGGCAGCTTTTCGGGGAAGGTAAAGGTAGCTTGCTGCTTGTCTTTGTCGATCGAGACGGTGGCCCTTAGTGTTTTTCCTTCATCGCCGACGCCTACACTGACAGCCTGAAAAGTGATCTCGGCGGCATTCAGCGTGATCTGATCCGTAGGCTCAGCAAGGTCCACATCGATGGTCTCAATACCGGAGAAGGTTGCGGCCTTGAGATCAGGCGTTAGGGTGAGCGAGTAGTGCTCCGGGCGCACGGTCTGAGGCAGCCGCTGGGCGATTGCTATAGACAAAAACAGGCAGAGGAAAACTGCCGATATTGCAAACAGATTGCGCATGAATCGTAATGAACCAAATGACTTCATGAAATCCTCGTGAATGCGAGCCGTTATAGCCCGGGGTTCTTTTTCGGCAGCAGCGTGCCGAGCAGCAGCAGGCATGCGCCGGTGACAACCGACGAGTCGGCAATGTTGAAATCTGGCCAGTGGTAGCTGAAGATGTGGATCTCGATAAAGTCCACCACTGAGCCGTATGCGAGACGGTCGTGAATGTTGCCCAGCGCTCCGGCAAAAACCAGCGCCAGGGCGACGGTGGTAAGGGTAAAGCGGTCGCCAAGCCGGACCATGAGGAAGAGCACAATCAGAGCCATCAGCGACGAGAAGCAGATTAAGCCCCAGCGAACCATGTTGGGCGAGGCAGTGTTGGCAAAGAGTGAAAAAGCAGCGCCTTCATTGGTCCAGTGGGTAATGCGCAGGACTCGCGGGATGACCGGGATGGCGCCGCCGTACGGGATACGCAGCGAGACCCAGGTTTTGGTGAGCCGGTCAAGAAAGATGATTACAGCGGAAATGATGAGCAGCCAGTGCAGGCGGCGCGGCGCGGTCAGTTTCATTTTGCGGCCTCCCTGGGCGGGGCGATCTTCATTTCTTTCAGTGCGTCCTGGCAGCGCGTGCAGACGTTCTGCCAGATGCCGTAATTCGAGACCTCCGGCATGAAGTTCCAGCAGCGGGCGCACTTTACGCCGCTGGCAGGCTTGACAATGATGGCGACTTCTGACACAGAGCCGCGTAGTTTTGGACCTTCCGTCACTTTAACGTTAGAAACGTTCAGTATTTCTTTGAGGCCATTTGAGTGCGAACGTAGGAGGTCAAGGATCTCTCCTTCTGCACGGATTTCGATCTCAGCTTCCAGACTTTTTCCGATCTTCTTGTCTTGGCGATCTAATTCTAAATCGGCAAGAGCAGCGTCACGAATTTTGAAGATTTGCTTCCACTCATCCAGCAACGGCACCGGATCTTCAGAAAAGATCTCCGCCGGGGCAGGGAATTGCGCCAGATGAACAGAGGCCTCGCGGCCCTCGACCGCAGGCAGGTGCTCCCAGACTTCGTCGGAAGTAAAGCTCAAAATCGGCGCAACAAGGCGGACGAGAGCTTCGGTAATCTGCCACAGCACCGTCTGCGCGGAGCGGCGCTCGTGGCTCGTGGGTGCAAAGGTGTACATGCGGTCCTTGAGCACGTCGAGGTAGAAGGCGCTTAGGTCCACGATGGCGAATTCGTTGACCGCGTGGTAGACGCGATGGAATTCGAAACGCTCGTACCAGCCGAGGATATTCTCCGTCAACTCGCGGGTGCGTGCCAGCATGTAGCGATCCAGCGGAAGAAGCTCAGCCTCCGGAATGCGATGTTGCTTGGGGTCAAAGCCGTTCAAATTGCCCAGCAGGAAGCGGAAGGTGTTGCGCAGCTTCTTGTATATTTCCGCACAGCGCTGCATCAGGTTATCGCTGGCCGCCATGTCCTCTCGGAAGTCGATGGAGGCTACCCAGAGGCGAACAATCTCACCTCCCAGATGCTTGGCAATATCAAGCGGGTCCACAACATTACCCAGCGATTTGCTCATCGCCCGGCCTTGTTCGTCCAGGGTGAATCCTGCTGTGGCAACATTCGAGTATGGCGCGCGCCCGCGTAGAGCCACCGAGGTCAGCAGCGCGGAATGGAACCAGCCGCGATGTTGATCGCCGCCTTCGAGATACAGAACCACCGGTCCGTTTCCCTTTTGGAAGGCATTGTAGGTAGGCTTCAGCTCAGGGTCGGACTCGCAGACGGCATACCAGCTTATGCCGGAATCGAACCAGACGTCGAGAATGTCGGTCTCCTTGCGAAAGCCCTGGCCGGGCGGGCGGACTTCTCCACAATTCGTGCAAACGGTACTGTCTGGTAATAGTGCCTCGATTGGAGTCGTGTGCCAGGCCTCAACGCCATGCTCCTCGAACAACTTCACAATCTTTCGGTTGAGCGTCGGGTCCAGGATGGGCTTCTGGCAGCCTTCACAAAGAAAGACTGCGATGGGCACGCCCCAGATGCGCTGGCGGCTGATGCACCAGTCGGGGCGCGTGGCGATCATGTTGGTGATGCGCTCTTTGCCCCAGGCCGGGTCCCAGACCACCTTATCGATTTCCTCGATTGCGATTTGCCGGAAGGTTTTTTTCTCGCCCTTTCGGTCTTCAATCGGAGTTTCAAGGCTGATGAACCACTGCTCGGTGGCGCGAAAGATGACCGGATGGTGGCAGCGCCAACAGTGCGGGTAAGAGTGATCAAGGTCGCTCACGGCTAGCAGCGCGCCACTCTCTTCCAGCATGGCCACGATAACGGGGTTGGCGGCAAAAACCGTCATCCCGTCAAAGGCAGGGGGCACGGCCAGCGGCCAGGCCTCGGGGTCCACCTGGATGCGGCCGGAGGCGTCAACGCGGCAGGTTTGGTCCAGGCCATAGCTCTGGCCTGTGTAAAAATCCTCAGCGCCGTGCGAGGGCGCTGTGTGAACCGCGCCAGTACCCGTGTCAGCGGTGACATAGGTAGCCAGAACGCCCAGAACGCTGCGCTCCAGGAACGGATGCTTGAAGGTAGCGCGCTCCATCACGCTGCCCTTGAAGCGGGCCAGTTCCTTGGTTGAGCTCAATTCGCATGCGGCGGCAACGGCATCAGCCAGTTCAGCTGCCACGATGTAAACCTGGTCGCCAGCGGCCAGCGCCACATAGTCAAAATCAGGATGAAAGGCCACTGCCATCGATGCGGGTAGAGTCCAGGGAGTTGTGGTCCAGATAATGGTCGAAACCTGCTTGCCTTTGAGCGCAGGACTGATCGCGCCAGGCTCAGAAGTCAGCCGATAGCGCACATAGATCGAGGGGCTGGTGTGCATCTCATACTCGACCTCAGCCTCGGCCAACGCCGTACGGTCGTGAATGCACCAGTAGACCGGCTTGAGGCCGCGATAGACGAATCCCTTTTCCAGAAAGCCGTAAAAGGCCTCCAGGGTGCGGGCCTCGTAGTCGCGGGACATTGTCTTATAGGGAGTGTCCCAGCGGCCAAGGCAGCCAATTCGTTCAAACTGCGAGGTTTGCAGGTCGATATACTTCTGCGCGTACGCGCGGCAAGCCTCAAGAACGGCAGGCGCGGGCATCTCTAGCTTTTTCCGCCCCAACTGCTCGTCCACCTTGATTTCAATGGGCAGTCCGTGGCAGTCGTAGCCCGGGACGTAAGGTGCGTCGAAGCCCGCCATAGTCTTCGACTTGACCACAAAATCCTTCAACCCCTTGTTCAACGCATGGCCCAGATGAATGGGTCCGTTGGCGTAAGGAGGGCCGTCGTGCAGCAGGTATGCGGGGCGGCCCTTGGCGGCCTTGCGCAGCTTGTCATAGAGCCCTAGCGAGGCCCAGCGGGCCAGCCGAAGCGGTTCATTCTGCGGCAGGTTAGCCTTCATCGGAAAGGCGGTTTGCGGCAAGGTAAGGGTCGCCTTCAATTCCGGTGTTGGGGACATCTTCACTCCCTGGGATCTTGCGATCTGATTCTTTTTAGTGTAACGGACGGAGCGCAAAATCAGCGGTAACAACCACGGATCCAAATCGTCTATAGATTATGGGATACCTGACCATGCCGGAATATGAGAGACTGGAGGAAGAGGCCCTCCCGGTTGAGACACAGACCGGCGGCATCGAGCATAATGAAAGCACGGACCTGGAATCGAGAACACCCCAGTTCGGTCGGCAGACCAGGATCCAAGAGGCGATAGAACCAGACTCAACGATGGCCAACGATCTGCTCGACCAAATTGCAGAACCCCAGGTTGCCGCAGCTAATGCAGACGGCTGCGAACTCGACCTCGCTTTCGGCATCCCCCTCGAAGAAAAGCCTATCTGGATCGACCTCTACGAGAGCATTCGCGACATCTTCTTCCCACCTAAGCTGCCCCCGCTGGAACTGACCTCAACGCCGATTCCAATGCCGGACAGGATGGCGGTCAAGCACAATCCCTGGGCCATCGTCATCTCAATCACGGTCAATGTGGGGCTTGTGGCGCTAGCCGTCTGGCTCGGATATAAGACCTACATCAACATTATGCAGCCGAAGCAGCAGGTGACAAAGGTCGATTTAACAGATTGGAATGCCCCCAAGAACAAAATTACCGCGGGCGGAGGCGGCGGAAACCCGGATAATATGGAAGCCGTAAAGGGCAGGATTCCCCCTCGGGCGAAGGTTCCTGATTTAACTCCCAAAGTGGTGGAGCCCCCGCTTCCCACCATCGATGTGCAAAAAGACATTATTATTCCCGACAATCCTACGTTGCCGAACTTCGGCATGTCGACCTCGCCCAATGTCAAACTGGGCTCGTTGGGAAACGGCTCCGGCATGGGCCTGGGTTCAGGGAATGGAAACGGATACGGCCCAGGCTCCGGCTGGAACACCGGCGGCGGATTGGCTCGCGTGGGCGGTGGTGTCTCCGCGCCGGTAGTCATTCACAGCGTAGATCCGGAGTTTTCCGACGAGGCGCGGCGAGCCAAGTACCAGGGGGTTTGCATTGTCGAATTGATCGTTGACGCGCAGGGAAATCCGCAGAATCCGCATGTAACCCGTGCTCTGGGCATGGGACTGGACGAAAAAGCCATCGACGCGATTAAGCAGTTCAAGTTCAAGCCGGCCTTCGACAGAAATAACAAGAAGGCGGTTGCCGTGATGGTCTCCATCGAGATCAACTTCCGGCTGTATTAGCAATCAACGAGAGGGTTGTCAAAATGAGCGAAGTGCTGATCCGCTTCGCTCTTCTTATATGGGTGAGGGCTAGGAGAGAGAATGAATAATCCGAAAATATCCAGAAATGTATGGTGCGCCCGGAGAGATTCGAACTCCCGACCTACTGGTTCGTAGCCAGTCGCTCTATCCAGCTGAGCTACGGGCGCGCGCGATTGGCTTCAAGCGAAACCATAGACAGAATATCAGGGTTCTGAGGGCGACGCAATTGCCGCATTTCAGGCAGCAGGCGCCTGCTGATGAGCCGGCTGCGGCGGAATCAAGGGCAGTTCTGCGTCGATCTCCAGGCCTGCCTGGCGCACCAACTTAGCCACGGCCGCTGCGTTGAGCCGAGTGGCGTCGTACTCCACGCAGAGAGTGCTTGCAGCGTGGTCGAAGATAAGCCTGCGAATGCCGTAGACCTCGCGGGTATTCGCTAGCGCACGAATCGCTGCCTCCGTAGGCGGAACTGCATAGTGAAAATGAATTTCCACTGAGGTCATATGAAGAGAATATCACCGGTCTGCGCTCATTCAGGGCGGTACTGGCAGACTTAGTATTCGCTATGAATCATTTCAAGCGGGGGGCCTTGATGCTCGCTGTCGTTCACTAGTTCAGCCTTTTCAGGGCCGGTGAGTGTCAGATGGAAGCGAGACGGTGGATCCGAAAGCGTACTAGGAGGATGGGAGCGACGATGGCTGATCTGGAAGTAGAGAGTTTTCCCGTCGAAGTTAATGTTGAGCATGGGTTCGGGTATTCCAGGCGTAGCCTTGAATGGTTCATTGACGGTCTCACGCTTCCACATATAAAAAAGTGCGGCGCCCGATAGAGCATTACCTTCATCGGACACGACAAGCGCAACAACAGGCAGGTTCTTCATCTCACCGCGCCAGACCCCTGTTATGACGGCCTTGCTGGCAGAAGGCGTTGATCCGGTCGAATTAGTCTGTCCAGGCGCGAAATATGCTGAAAGCAGAATGGGCAGCAAATATACAATCTTGAGTATTCTCATGAAGCCTCCTCGACAATCAACTATATTGATGCGTGTGTCCGGTCACGGATTCTGTTTCAGAGGCTTTTCAGATAAGCGCGGATTTCAGGACTGCCCCAATCCTGTGGGCCGACGACCTTGCGGCGGATGACTCCATTTCTGTCGATGATGTAAGTCTCCGGCCAGCCCTCGGTATGGAAGAGCTTTGCGGCGGTCTGTGCTGGGTCGCGAACTGAAATCAGGTCCACGTGGTGGCGGGCGAGAAAGCGGCTGTAGGCGTCAGGATTTTCGTCGATGCTGACAGCCAGGATGGCCAGATCGGGCCGGTCGTGGTGCAGTTCGAGCAGCGAAGGAATCTCCTGAACGCAGGGCGCGCACCATGTAGCCCAGAAGTTGAGCAGCACTACGCGGCCCCGGTAGTCGGCCAAATGAACCGTAGTAGAGCCGTCGGAGATAGTGAAGTCCGGGGCTGACTGACCGGTCAGGGTAGGATGTGCGCCCCGGTCACAGCCGGGCGCGAGGGCCAACGGTAAAAGTAAAGTGAGTGAGATGAACCGAGGGAGCCGCACATCTCTATAATAACGAGCGATAGGCCCCATCGGTAATGACGGTGAACGAATGAGCATGGAACGGGAGAGCGCAACGGTTGGGAAGAGCAGATTTGTATCAGTGCTAGGGCTCTCCGAGACGCCCGCAGAGCAGCCCGTTCTGTGGGGAACGGTCTTTGACCAGCCTGAGCCGAAGAAGCTAATGGAACTTACCGTCATCGTTCCGGCTCGCAACGAGGAAGAGTGCCTTGCCGACTGCCTTCAGTCGCTACTGAGCCAGTCCGAAGAGCTCTTCAAGCTTGGCCGCGACTGGGAATTGCTTGTGGTGGATGATCACTCAACAGACCGGACTGCGGAGATTGCCCGTAGTTTTGCCGGAGTGACTGTACTCGAAGCGGGAAAGCTGGAGGAAGGTTGGACCGGCAAGAACAACGCCATCTGGACAGCGGCCAAAAGGGCGCGCGGACGCTGGCTGCTCTTCACTGATGCGGATACCCTTCACGAAGCGGGAAATCTGCATCGGGCGCTGCACGAGGCCGACAGGCACAAGGTGGGCGTGCTGAGCTATTCGCCGCGACAGGTGGTCAGCGGGCTTTGGCAACGGTCACTGATGCCTCTCATCTTCTGCGAGCTGGCGCTGGCCTATCCTCCCGCCAAGGTCACCGACCCCGCAGAGCGCATCGCCGCGGCTAATGGACAATTTTTATTGATCGAGCGGGAGGCTTACCGGAAGCTCGGCGGTCACGCAGCGGTCTCGGAAAAGATTTTGGAAGACGTGGAACTGGCTTTCCTGGCCAAGCGGCGCAAGGTTGGCCTGCGCTTTCGTTATGCCGATGATGCCGTCTCCACGCGCATGTACCGCTCCACGGCTGCCATGATTGAGGGCTGGACCAAAAACCTGTCGTTGCTCTTCGGCAACTGCATGGCGCTGGCTATTTGGCGATTGATCGACATTCTGCTGCTGGCGGCGTTACCTCTACTGGCGGTTGAGTTCTGGAACGCACGCATCTTCGCGCATTCAGCCCAGTGGCTGATCGCAGGCTGGGTTCTGGCGCTGGTGTGGGTCCGTAACCTCTTCCGCTTTTACGGCCGGGTGGCTAAGAGCAACTTTTCCTTTGTGAATTGCGCCCTTGCGCCGTTGGGCCTGCCACTGTTTGTGGGTCTGCTCTACCGCAGTTGGTTCCAGCACCGTATTCTAAAGCGCGTAAGCTGGAAGAGAAGAAGTTATAAGGCTTAATGTAGCTGGAAGCTCAGTGCATGAAGCTTTGACCGGGGCTCAAGCATCTTTGTAGGTAGGGTATCAGAATGATCTACCTGACGCGACGTGCTACATTTTCCGCTTCGCACTACTACTGGAATCCGGCGTGGTCTGCAGAGAAGAATGAGCAGGTCTTCGGTCGCTGCGCAAATCGCAATGGGCACGGGCATAACTACACGCTGGAGGTTACAGTTGCGGGTGAGCCGGACCCGGTGACCGGCTTCGTCGTCGATCTGAAGTGGCTGAAGGATATTATCGAGCGCGAGGTGCTGTCCGCCTGGGATCATCGCCACCTGAACTTAGAGACGCCCGAGTTTGCAACGGCGATGCCGACTACGGAGAACATTGCCATTGCTGCGTGGAAGCGGCTGGAGCCTGCAGTGACAGCCGCCAGCGGAGCGCGATTGAGCCGGGTTCGGGTCTACGAGACTCCGGAGATCTTTGCTGAGTACAGGGGTGAGTCATGAGAGCTTGTTTTGGCCGCCGCTATATGATCTCCGCCAGTCACCGGCTGCACACAGATGCGCTTTCGGCTCAACAAAACCAAGCCACATACGGCAAGTGCAACAATCCCCATGGCCATGGCCACAACTATGTCGTTGAAGTCCTGGTTGGCGGCTGCGTAGACCCGGAAACCGGCATGGTCATCAACATGGTCGAGCTGGATAACGTGGTTCGCAGCCGCGTAATCGAGCGATTCGATCACGCCAACCTGAACCTTGACCCTCTGTTTGTGAATCGCGTGCCTACGACGGAGAATCTATGTAGAGCGGTTTTCGCATTGTTGAAGGACGCGCTGCCGGCCGGCGAGCTGGAGAGAGTGCGCGTGGAAGAGACGGAAAACAATTTCTTTGAATGTGAAGGCGACTGAAGATGACGCCCCTTTCCCCGGGGTGAGAGGATGTGAATCATGGCGCAGCCGATTGCAGTGAGCAAGACTGTTCGCCGGGCAATTGAGACGGATGAAAGCCTGAGCGAATTCAGTATTCCCCAGATGTACCGCGAGATTCTGAGCCGTATCGGTGAGGACCCCAACCGCCAGGGCTTGCTGGCAACGCCCGACCGCGTGGAAAAGTCGATGGCCTTTCTGACCAAAGGCTATCGCGAGGATCCGACAGTAATCCTGCGCGGGGCGCTCTTCGACGAGGATTACGACGAGATGGTCATCGTCAAGGATATCGAGATCTTCTCGCTCTGCGAGCACCATATGCTGCCTTTCTTCGGCAAGGTCCATGTGGCCTACATCCCCAAAGGCAAAGTCATTGGATTGAGCAAGATACCGCGATTAGTTGAAGTGTTTGCTCGACGTTTGCAGGTGCAGGAGCGGCTTACCCGGCAGATTGCTGACGCCATTCAGCACGCCATCCAGCCGATGGGCGTGGGCGTAGTCGTCGAGGCGCGCCACCTGTGCATGATGATGCGCGGCATCGAGAAACAGCACTCATCTACTGTGACGAGCGCCATGGTGGGCTGCTTCCGCCAGAAGGAAACGCGCCTGGAGTTCCTCTCGCTGGTTCGCCAGCCCGACTCTGGCGGAGTGTGAGCGGCCGGGGTCCGTCAGCTAAAGTTAAGAAATGAACGGGCTTCTGGTGATCGACAAACCGGCCGGCATGACCAGCCACGATGTGGTGGGAATACTTCGGAGAATTACAGGCGAGCGCTCCATCGGCCACCTGGGCACACTGGACCCCATCGCCACCGGCGTTCTGCCACTGCTGCTGGGCAAGTTTACCCGCCTTGCGCAGTACTTCTCCTCGGCGGAAAAGAGCTACACCGGAACGATCCGCTTCGGATTCGCAACCAACACCTATGATGCAGAGGGCGAGCCCGCCGGACCGGATTCACATCCTGTTCTGATGCTCAATCAGGTGCGCGCGGCAGCCAGCCGCTTTCATGGGGAGATGGAGCAGATGCCTCCGCCGTTTTCCGCAAAGAAAATTGCCGGTACGCCCGCCTATAAGCTGGCTCGCGAGGGCAAGCCGGTGGAGCTCAAGGCGGTCACAGTCCGTATCAACTCATTTGAAATCAACGCAATGGATCGCGCCGAAGCCAGCTTTACAATGACCATCAGCGCCGGCGGCTATGTGCGGTCCGTTGCTAACAAGCTGGGCCAGGATCTGGGCTGCGGAGCGCACCTGAGCAGCCTATGCCGCACCCACTCCGGAGTCTTCACGCTGGCTGATGCGCATACGCTGGACGAACTGAAACCATTAGCCGGAAACATTGAGGCGCTGGAGGCGTTGTGCGTCCCTCCGCGCAGCCTGTTGCCGGAGATGCCCTCTGTCACCGGCGATGCGATGGCGATAGGGCGCTTGCGCAACGGAGCACAGGCCAACCTTCCGGATTTTTCCAACGCGCCACTGGTGAAGGTCTTTGCCGGCCAGAACGAACTGATGGGGATTGCCAGAAGGGTAGCGGGAACGCTTTTCCAGCCGGTGGTGGGGATGGGGTGAAGTCAGTCTATTATTCCACCTTGGGTTCGTTGACGCGGATCGCAGTAAATTCCTTACCGCCCATCTTTATCAGGATCTGGTTCACGATGCCCTTTTCGTTAACGATGAATTGAAACTCAGGGATTGTGTCGTTGAAGTAGAACTCCGTATCCGAAGTGGCAATCATGCCGAACGGCGCTGGCTGCCCGGTGCTTAACATATACAGCTTGCCGTTGCGCATGGTGATCTTGATTGCGAGCGGACCTAGATGGTAATCGCCCACATAGCGAGCCATCACATTTTCGGCCGGATGCACAATAGCGCGCACTACCGGAACCGAGTACTTTTCTCCAAACAGGATCGCGGTCAAGTCCTGGGACACGGCGTCAGTGTTCAGAGTCTCAAAGTTGCCAAGTACGATTACCACCGCATCATCATCCGGATAACGTTCGAATTTGGATACGAAGCCACCGATCCATCCTCCATGGCCAACATATTTGTGACCGAACTTATCACCGATCATCCATCCGTAGCCGTACTCCGCCTCGAGCGGAATAGGCGGTGGCGCACTCCAATGGCCGTAGGCGGTCCACGCTTTGGACTTGATTGCGGCTGAGAACAACTTTTCCAACTTGAGGGCGCGGTCGAACTTATAGAGGTCGTCTACCGTGGAGCGCAAGGCCCCGGCGGCCCCAGCCCCCGCTGGGTCTTCCTGTCTGGCGTTGACAATCGTCTCGCCGTCAAATTTGTAGCCGTTGGCGCGGTGAGGAACCAACGGTGTCGTGTGGTCGAAGGCGGTGTTCGTCATTCCCGCCGGCCCAAGGATATTCGTCTGAAGATAGTCCTCGTAGGATTGCCCGCTAACCTTTTCGATCACCCTGCCCAGCAGGATGTATCCGGAGTTGCTATAGCGCAAGACCTCGCCGGGTTGGTTTATCAGCGGCTTATCGGCGTACTCCTTGAGGGCATTCTCCACGTGCTGGCTGTTCTCCAACTCGCCGTAGGCTTTGGCGTTGGTAAACTCCGGTATGCCGGATTTGTGACATAGCAACTGATGGATGGTGATGGCATTCCAGGCCTGCGGCAATTCGGGAATGTACTTAACCACCGGATCACTGACTTTGAGCAGACCCTGCTCTTCCAATCGTAGGATGCTGAGCGCGGTGAACGATTTGGTGATGGATCCGATGCGGAAGACGGTTTCCGGGGCGTTGGGTACGCTCAGCTCGTAGTTGGCCATCCCATAACCCTTACGCAGCAAAATCTTGCCACCCCTGGCGATTAGGACCGTTCCAGAAAATCGCCCTTGTTTTGCCCAAGTGTTTAAATAGGCATCGGCATTAGTGGCCACATCCTGACCTGCCGCCAGACCAGTCAAAAAAAGCAATATAGCAGCACCTGCATACAATGGCCGTCCTGTGCGCATCATGGTATTGCTCCCTCTTCTTGTAATTAGTAGATGATACGGAGAGGTGAGCCGTTTGGTTCATATTAGTTTGCCGGTACTATCAGTGTGTCGTTTTCTTCAACAAGGGGGTGAGGACCGGCAGTAGCGTTCGCGCAATGATCTCGGACCCTTTGGCTGTCGGATGGATGCCGTCAGGCTGTATCGTGTCGGGAACATTGACCAGATTTTTATAGATCATGGGGACGGATGTAGTGTGATGTTTTCGGGCTAGATCGCGGAAGATCAACTCGAATTGTCGGATGTAATCCTGACCGTAGTTTGGCGGGAGGGTAATTCCGGTGAGCACAGTTTTAATGTGGGCTTTTTCGAGCGCTGTCAGTACGGCGTCGAGATTGCGGCGGGTCTCGGCGAGTGGCAGGCCGCGCAAGCCGTCGTTGCCGCCAAACTCGATAATGACGACCTGGGCGTGCATCAACAGGATGGAGTGCAGACCGGCAACAGCGTCCTTTGTGGTGGCGCCGCTTGTCCCTTGGTTGATAACTTTGTATTGATAGCCGCGGCGGTCGAGGTCACGTTGCAGCGCATCAGGAAAAGATTGACCGGCCTCCAGCCCATAACCCGCGGTGATGCTGTCGCCATAGCAAATGATGAGTGGCCGTTCAGCAGCCAGCAGCGGGTGGGCGAGAAGAATCATCACAAACGAAACAATCAGTGAGCGGAGAACGTACACAAGTACAGTGTAGCGAAGAGCAGGGAATAGAGACAGAACACAGGAGGCAGGCAGAGTGATTGAGGTTCGTGACGCGAACAAGTGGATTCAGAACGGCGCGCGGCGCGTGGAGATTCTCAAAGGAATCACCCTGACCATTCCCGCCGGTCAATTTGTGGCCATCCTGGGCGCGAGCGGCAGCGGCAAGAGCACGTTGCTCGGCCTGCTGGCGGGCTTGGACACGCCCAGCAGCGGCGAGATCTGGCTGGACGGCATTCCGATCCACAATCTGGCTGAGGCGGAGTTGGCCGAGGTGCGCGGCGCAAAGATTGGCTTCGTCTTTCAGTCGTATCAGCTGATTGAGACATTGACTGCCCTGGAAAACGTGCTGCTGCCCTATGAACTGAACGTGGAGGGCAGTGGCGTCGAGCAGGCGCGGCGGTTGCTGGACGATGTTGGCCTAACGGAGCGTGTGGACCATTACCCAGTACAGCTATCCGGTGGTGAGCAGCAACGCGTGGCGCTGGCGCGTGCCTTTGTCGTCGAACCGTCTATCGTGATGGCCGATGAACCAACCGGGAACCTTGACTCCACCAACGGGCGAATGGTGCTCGACCTCTTGCTGGAGCGCAAACGCAAATCAGGTACGACGTTGGTGCTGGTGACCCACGATCCGGAAGTTGCCGGCCGCGCCGACCGCAAGATCGTTCTCAAGGACGGAATGATCGTAGAAGATACATTGCCCTATGACGGGCCGAGTGCGGTTGTTGTTCAAGACCGGGTGAAGAATGGCTAAGCGCGCGTTGAGTTGGAAGCGGGCAGGAGCCATCGGATGGCGAGATCTGCGCTCCGCTCCGGGCAAGTTCGGATTTGTGGTGCTCTCCGTGGCCGTGGGCGTAGCTGCTCTCGTAGGCGTACGCGGCTTCAGCGAGAGCTTCCGGAGAACGCTGAGCACTGAAGCGCGATCATTAATGGCCGGCGATCTGAGCACGCGGCTCTTTCACCAGCCGACAACCGAAGAAAAGGATAAAATTGCGGCCATCGCGCAGCCGGGCGGAATTCGCACGACCTGGGTGACGGAGACGGTTTCCATGGCATCAGCGCCGCCCGATCCGGTGCCGCTGCTGGTTTCGCTTAAGGCCGTTGACCCGGATGAGTACCCGTACTACGGCACTGCTGAGTTGGAGCCTGCAATGAGCCTGAAGCAGGCTCTGGATGGAGACTCGGCGGTGGTGGCCGAGGAGTTTCTTATCCGTCTGAATGCGCATGTGGGCCAGACACTGCGGCTGGGTGGCAGAAGCTTCATCATTTCCGCCGTGCTGAAGCAGGAGCCGGACCGCCTGAACGCTGGAGCAGGGCTGGGACCGCGGGTAATGATTTCGCAGATTGCGCTCGAGCGTACCGGACTGCTGGCCCCGGGTAGCCGTGCCAGCCAAAAGCTGCTCATGAAGCTGCCGCCGAAAGCCGATCCTGTTGCCTTGCGCAAGCAGGTGGAGACGGCGCTGCCCGACGCTCAGGTCATGGACTACCGCGAGGGCAATCCGGGCCTGAACAAGGGTCTGGATAACGCGACGGCGATTTTGAGCCTGATCTGTTTGGTCGCCATGGTGCTGGGAGCCATCGGCGTGGCCATGGCAATGCACGCGCATCTGGAGCAGCGCATGGATATGCTGGCCATCCTGAAAGCCGTAGGCGCGAGTTCCGGCGATCTGCTGCGGATATTCCTGTTGCAAACATTAGGTCTGGGCCTGGCCGGGGGCTTGCTGGGCGTAGCTGTTGGCGTGGGCGTGATGGCCGCCTTGCCGGCTGTCTTCGGCAAGCTACTTCCGGTTCATGCGATGTTGGAATTTCCCTTGCGTTCGGTTGCCGCCGGGATGGGAACTGGATTGCTGACGACCTTGCTCTTCTGTTTGCCGCCACTATTGGACGTGCGAAATGTCAGACCAGTGCTGGTCTTGCGCAGGCTGGTCGAGTCAGGGCCGGAAGGCATCGGCGGCTGGTTTGCCCGCTGGTGGGCGCGTCGGCTGCAACTCGGAATTTCTGTGGTCGTGATTGCCGCGCTGGGTGGAATTGCCTGGGCGCTGTCGGACTCGGTCAAGGTAGGTGGCTGGTTTGCGCTGATCTTCACCATAGCGCTGATTGTGTTGTTGATACTCGCGGCGGTCGCGTTGCACACGTTACGCTTCCTGCTCAATCGTGTCCGGCTGAGGCTGCCTTCCTTTCTGCGCCATGGGCTGGCGAATCTCTACCGGCCGGGAAACCAGTCTGCGGCGGTGCTGGCTGCGCTGGGCACTGGTGTGATGCTGATCTTGGCGGTTTACCTGATGCAGGCGATGCTCCTGCGCGACATTCGCGAAACCGCATCGCCCAAACTTCCCAATGTTTTTTTGATTGATGTAACGACCGATGAAGTTGCCGGGGTGAAAGAATTCTTTGCTCACCAGAAGGGAGTGAGTCAGGCTCTGGACTTGATGCCGGTGGTGACAGGACGATTTATCTCGCTCAACGGCAAGCCCCTGACGGACCTTAAGGACCAGCATTTCCCGCGCCGAATGCTGGAAAATGCAGAGCTTAGCTGGGCCGATGCGGCGCCGGCAGGCGACAAGGTGACGCAAGGCAAGTGGTGGACTGCTTCGGACGCGGCGGAGTTGGCGGTAGGAGAAGGAGCCTCCCAGCGGCTGCACTTGGTCTTGGGCTCAACAGTCGAGTTGGAATTGGGCGGTGTAGTGCGCACGCTGAAAGTTACCGCAATCTATCAGGCTGACGGACAGCACCTGGGAGCGCGAGTTCAATTCGTGTTGCCTTCGGGGCAGCTCAAGGACCAAGCTGCAACCTGGTACGGCGGCGCGCACGTTGATCCCAGACAGGTGGCAGCCATGGAGCGGGCGCTCTTCGCGGTTTATCCCACGGTGACGGTGATCAATCTGGCCGATGTTTTGGAGCGCATCGAAAGCGTGGTCGATCAGATTACTTTCGTGGTGCGTTTTCTGGCCGGGTTCTCCATTGTCGCCGGGCTGATGATTCTGGCTTCGAGCATCGCCAGCACGCGCTTCCGGCGTATGCGCGAGGCTGTAGTGCTGAAGACTCTGGGCGCAACTCGCTTGAGAATCGTCCGCACCTTCAGCGTGGAGTTTAGTGTGCTGGGCCTGTTGGCTGGCTCAGTTGGCGTGGTCTTTGCCAACGTGCTGACGCGTGTGCTGTTGCGCAAACTTGAAGTAGGCTTCCAGATCGAGTGGCGCGCCACGCTGATTGCTCTCGTGGGTACGGCAGTGCTGGCCACGGCGACAGGTTGGATTGCGAGCTACCGGATTCTCGGGCTGCGGCCGCTGCAAGTCCTGCGCGAAGAGTGAAAAAGGCAGGGAATAGGGAGTAGAGAACAGGGAATAGAAGGGTGCCCTGCCTTCGCCGCGCTTTTTTGCTGCTAAGTTTGGATAGATTCACTATCTATAGTTCCTTAAGGAACGCTTCAAAATCTGTGCAATCAAAGCGGGTTTGACCGGGGCAGAGAATCCCCATTATGATGAACTAGTTGGCTTTTTGGTTGTCGGCGCCCTGCCGCGACCCATGCCAGCATGGCTGCAAGAAATGCCTGTGCGTTCTTGTTGCCCCCTCGTTCAACGGCAGGACAGCTGACTCTGGATCAGCATATCGGGGTTCGAATCCCTGGGGGGCAGCCATATTGGAACTGCATCTTGCGCTGCATCTTCTTTCATATCTAGCATTTATGTTATGGTTGTGCCAGGGCTTGAATCAGGTTTATGCTGTCTCACCTATGTTCTTCCATTCACGCCAGATGATTTCATCCCTGTAACACTTTGTTGGCTATGCATGGACGCACGAGACAATATCATCAACTTTCCTGAATTTTCAATGCAGATCTGATGAAAGAATGAAGAAGGGAGGGTTCAAATGGTAAAAGTGACATTGGTTTTTGCGGTTCTTTTGATTGCCCTCGGCGTGGTTGGCTATCTGGGCACTGGTAGCTCACACCCCACCGCACTGATTCCCGCATGGATCGGCGTCGCCCTGGGCTTTGGCGGCCTGCTGGCTATCAGCCCGAGCGAGAAGCGGCGCAAATTGTTTATGCACATTAACGTGAGCATAGGACTCCTCGGTTTTCTGGGCGGAGCCGTTGAAGTGCTGCGCAGCTATATACACGGTACGTTCCTCAGCCAGGCGGCTATTATCGCCATGGCGTCGAAGCTCGCGATGACTACGATTCTGTTGGTTTATGTGTACCTCTGCGTGCGCTCCTTCTCCGCCGCGCGGCGCTCGGGGAAGGTCTAGCGGATGGGCGGTTTGCATGGGCCTGGCGGCGGAGTTGCATTAGGCGGGCGTGCCGAGCGTTCGCCACGAGGCGGCGGAGCGCGCGCGGGTCAGGCTGATCTGCCCAAGCGCAAGCCCAACCTGAAGAAGCTGTGGCCGCAGATTCGCGCCCTGGTCGCGCCACGCAAAGGGCTGCTGGCGGGCGGAATGTGCCTCATGGTCATCAACCGCCTTGCCGGTTTGGTGCTGCCTGTTACCTCTAGGCCGCTGATCGATACGGTGTTTTCTAAAGATCATCCGCGGCCTGATCTGCTGCCCATCTACATTGTCCTTGTTTTCGGGGCCATGGTGGTGCAGGCCATTACGTCTTTCTCGCTTACGCAATTGCTCTCTAAGGCCGGCCAGCGGCTCATTGCCGAGATGCGCTGCAAGGTCCAACGGCACGTGGGATTGCTTTCCGTCTCCTACTACGACGAAAACCGCAGCGGCACACTGGTAGCCCGAATCATGACCGACGTGGAGGGAGTGCGCAACCTGGTGGGTACAGGCCTGGTGGAGTTTGTGGGAGGCTTGCTGACCGCCGTACTGGCATTTTTATTCCTCCTGCATCTGAGCGTTCCCGTCACACTTACGGTCTTCGCGGTGCTGGGTGTATTCGTTTTTATCCTGCAGTATGCCTTCAGAGTCATCCGCCCCATCTTCCGCGAGCGCGCCAAAATCAACGCCGAGGTTACCGGCCGGCTGACCGAGTCGCTGGGCGGCGTGCGGGTCATCAAGGGCTATCATGCCGAGGAGCGCGAGGCGCTAGTCTTCTCGGCGGGCGTGGATCGCCTGCTGGCCAACGTTATGAAATCGCTGACCATGACCAGCACAATGGCTGCCGCTTCCACTACCGTGCTGGGATTGGTCTCCGCGATTGTGATGGCTATGGGCGGCCATCTTATCTTCGGCAACACATGGACCACCGGCGTTTACTTTCAGTACTACGTGTTTCTCGCCTTCATGATCGCTCCGGTCTTCCAGATTGTGAATATCGGCACGCAACTGACCGAGGCCTTTGCCGGCCTGGACCGCACCAACGAGATCATGGCCGAGCCTGAAGAGAACCAGAGCCCCGGCCGCATGGTGAAGATGCCGCCCATCCAGGGCAATGTGCGTTTTGAGAACGTGGAATTTGCCTACGACCCGGAGAAGCCCGTGCTGCACGGCATCAGTTTCACCGCCGAACCGGGAACGGTGACCGCGCTGGTGGGCTCGTCCGGATCAGGCAAGTCCACCATGATCAGCTTGATATGCGCCTTCCACACGCCTTCCAAAGGCCGCGTTCTGGTCGATGATGTGGATCTGGCGCAGGTCAATCTGGACACATTTCGCACCCAGTTGGGCGTGGTGTTGCAGGATTCATTTCTCTTCGACGGTTCGATTCGCGAGAACATCCTGTTTTCGCGCCCCGATGCCACCGAGGAGCAGTTTCTCTCTGCCTGCCGCACGGCACGCGTGGACGAGTTTGCCGAGCGCTTCCCGGAGGCCTATGACACCTTGGTAGGCGAGCGTGGCGTAAAGCTTTCGGGTGGCCAGCGTCAACGGCTTTCCATTGCGCGAGCACTGCTGGCTGAGCCGCGCATCCTCATACTCGACGAGGCGACTAGTTCGCTCGATTCTGAGTCCGAAGCCATGATCCAGGCGGGGTTAAGCCAGCTAATGCAGGGGCGAACGACGTTCGTGATAGCCCACCGCTTGTCGACTATCCGCCGCGCCGATCAGATTCTGGTTGTGGAGCAGGGGCAAATCGTCGAGCATGGCAACCACGCGACGCTTTATGCCTTGGGCGGACGCTACTATGACCTCTACACACGCCAGCACGGGCTTGAGGCGAACCTTTTCCTGGCGCCGGGCGAAGGGGATGTAGTCGAAGAGTGAGCTTCCAGCGACACTGAAATTATTGCCCGACTATGATTGGGAGTGAACTTCCGTCGTCGCGCTATTCTGCTTTTTTCTTTATCGGAATTGCCACTTGCTCAACGATTTCCAGGCCGAATCCCTCCAAAGCGGGAATGTGCATGGGGGTATTGGAGAGCAGGCGGATGCGCCGGATGCCCAAATCCGACAAGATCTGGCCGCCCAGGCCGATGGCTCTCAGAATGCGCCCGGTGCGTGCCTGCTGTCCTTCGCGCGCGCGCAGCTCCTGGTGCAGAACAATCTGACCGGCGTTCAATCCAGGGTCGGCACTGCAAGTTGCGGCTCCTCCCGGCTCGAAAACACAGACCGGCGGCGTCACGCGGTCAATCTCAAAGCCTCGCGAGGTGTTGTGCAGGTAGAGCAGCACTCCACAACCCTCCTTGGCAATCATGCGCAGCGACTGATCAAGAATCTCGCGGCAGTCACAGTCGGCAGCAAATACGTCTCCCGCCGTGCAACGGGTATGAACGCGAACCAGAACGGGGCGCTCGCAGGGTTGCCGTAACTCTGTCTGGGCAGGCGTGCCAATTTCCGGCTGGCCAGTAGCGGAGCCGGCATGGAAGGCTGGGCAATCGGGGCAAAGCTCGCCGCGTACCAGCGCTATGTGGCTCTCGCCGCCGTTCACCTGGCTCTCGTAGGCGATCATGCGGAACTCGCCCCAGCGCGTCTGAATCCGGCTCTCGCCGGCGCGCACAATGTAGCGCTCGTGGCGCAGCCGGTAGCGAATCAACTCCGCGACGGTAAGAATCCGCAGCCCGTGCTCCTTGCAGAAGGGAATCAGGTCAGGAACGCGGGCCATTGTTCCGTCGTCCTTCATGATTTCGCAGAGAACGCCAGAGGGATTCAGCCCCGCCATCCGCGCCAGATCGACTGAAGCCTCGGTTTGTCCGGCGCGCACCAGCACGCCGCCCCGGCGGGCGCGCAGCGGAAAGACGTGACCGGGACGGGCCAGGTCGGCCGCAGTCGAGCGCGGCGCTATGGCCGTCTGTATGGTATGCGCACGGTCGTAGGCGGAGATTCCGGTGGTCACGCCCTCGCGCGCTTCAATCGACTCGGTAAAGGCCGTGCCAAAGCGCGAGGTGTTCTGCTGCGTCATGGGGAAGAGGCGCAGATAATCCGCGCGCTCCTCGGTCAGCGCCAGGCAGATCAATCCCCGGCCATGCTTGGCCATGAAATTAATGGCCTCCGGTGTGACAAACTCGGCGGCCAGCATCAGGTCGCCCTCGTTTTCCCGGTCCTCATCATCAACCACAATAATCATTCGGCCGGCGCGAACCTCGGCCAATGCGCCGGGGACGTCGGTGAAGGGAAGCTCGAAGGTGCGTGCGGTTTCCGGCATCAACTCTTTCATTCTCGCCGATGGCGGCGGGAAACGGCAAAAAGGGACGGGGTAGGCGGCATCTAGTGGCTTTCGGGTTTGCCGGTCACATGCCCGGAACCAGGATGTTCGAAGTATCTAGGCATTCGCTGATTGCGTTGGTGATTTTGCGTCAACTAAAAGCGCAATTAAGTAGTGGAATCATTGCGTGGATACGTGTCGATATTATTCGCTCGGCTGATCGCCTGACTCGGGAGGGAGAAGAACAGGTGTTGTACCACCACTGATCTCGACGGTGGTTGGTTCTTGGAGCGGCGTAAGCCTCTTCTCATGTTTTACAACTGTTAAGGCCATCGGTTTGCAGAGAATTTCTCGAACAATAAAGTCGGTTAGGAAGTCCTGAGTGGGTGAAGTTCTAGCGAGGATTGCCGTATCCGAAGTCAGGCAGATCGCATGTTGCCCAAGTTCCAAGTATCCTGCATCGGAAGCCACCAAAGCAGCCTGTACGCAGAGGCTCATGCTGCCGCCAAAAATACTAAGAGCATTTCCTATCAAAGTTAAATCCTGCCCCAATATTCCATGCTGTCGATAGTGTGCGGCGATAGGAGCAAACGGTAGATGTGCCCTCAACAATGGGACCCCATTTTCAACAAGAAAATCGAGTGTTTTCGGACTAATTTCAATGTGTGCGCCATCTTTGAACCGTTGGCCATAAGGGAAAGTGACTGCGATCAGTTGTATTTCCTTGAACCTTGGCTGAGAGAGGTACTTCTCAATTGCAATTCGCGGCCCTTGGCCAATACCCGTAAAAATGACGATGGTCTTTACGTCGCGCGAAACTGCAGTCTCGAATGCTATTCGCAGACAGTCTTCAAGATTCTCCTTCCCTTCATGGAAGAAGTACTCGATTACGCCGTTGTATGAGTTTGGCATTACTTCGTCACCGTGAATCGCAGGATCTTGTCGAATTTGTCTCCGCTTCGTCGATACTCATTTACGGCCCGTATGAATTGAAATGGCTCCATGTCCGATATTCTTAAGTTCTTCACTCGGTCCTGCGGTATATGATCCTCACCTTCATAGTGGAGGTGAGGGCCGATTTGATCATCCTGGTCAATCCGTATAATGGCTGGATACAATTCGCTGCGCAGCGGGATGCCATCGGTATCTCTTGCAGGATTGGCCGGTCCATAATGAAAAGAAAAATGCTTGCGGTAGCCCCCGCCACCGAGGGTTGATCCGCGGCGATACCAATTCTCCACTACATGCAAGAACAAACCGTCCTTGAAGAAAATGGTCCATTCCATTTGCCAAGGTGGCTTGTCTGGGGTCACGGTCGGAGTTGCGAATGGACCAATCTGGACGCAACCCTTCTCGAAGGTAGTGTTGGCTACCTGCTCCGCAAGCCACTTCGCATACTCCGGAAAATGCATTTCATGCAGCGAGAAGCTCGGAAGAGTTCTCGCAATTTTTCAACCGCACTTCATGCCCCTTTGGTAGGGCAGAATACAGCCTCTCAATGGCAGCATCTTGTAGCGCAGAGAGCTGCTCGCGCAAATATTGCCACTGTATAGCGTCATCTTCGTCCACTCGGTTGTCAAGGCCGTCCTGCCGCAGAAACTCATCTGTTGTGATGCTGTATCGGAATTCGAACGCTTGCATCTGACGAGTAACACCCTCAATCGTAGGGATATTGCGTCTTTTGATCGGCATTTCTCTCACAACTCCACACAAATTTTGTTGCAACCGAAACGTATAACACAAGCATTACTGGTCCAGCAAGCTATTGTTTGACGCTTGGTTGCGACCTCCGGTTGCACGATTCCGTAATCGGCACGATTTCGCAAAAGGTTTAGTATCTCTATTATCTGCACAAAACAGCATAATGTCACGCAAAAATCGACAAAAAAATACTAACGTCTTTTGTTCCATGCTCTTACGCAATTCATCTGAATATGGCTATTCACCGATTGAAGAATTCGTGCCTAGCACTTCCACCGAGTGGCTGGTGGCCCATTCCCCACGTTTGAATCTGAGTGCTCCAGCTCTGGATTCTCGAACCTGAGAGGTTGCCGGGAAGGTAAACGTGTTGCCAACAACCCTTCGCGTGAAACAAAACCGCAGGGCAGGGAGTGTCTTTGTTTATTGCAGATTATTTCCTATCCCCTTGATAGACTGTGAAATAGGCTCGAATTTAGGGCGGCGGGAGGCAAAAAACTGCCTACCCCCTACCCCCCTCCTATATTTTCAAACTTTGCAGATTATTTCCCTCTTCGAGCGCACAATGGAAGCATGAACTCGCACACTCTCCGCCTCATGACAAACAGTCAGGGATGTCCCCGGTCCGTACCCCGGAAGGGACCCCCACCCCCACCCCCCCCCTATACCCCCAGGGGGTATAAATATTCCCAAAAACCGTGCAGATTAATTCATCTGACCGGCAAAGTGAAACTTCGCATCCTGCCCCAAACAGCAAAAGCGCCACCCGAAGGCGACGCTTTGCTGTAAACAAGCAGATTGGGTAGGTGGTTTACAAAGCTGATTCGATCTCAAAACCCCAGGCTTCTAGAAGAGCCTCGGGGATGTACTTGGAATTCTTGTTCCGGCGAGCCCACTCCCGAAGACGGGTGGACCGGATGTACTGATCCGGGCTGAGCTTGAACTCCTTCACGATCTGCTCGAAGGAGGTCACCGTGGGCACAACCGGGCCGATGGGCTCGGGCTTGCCCCAATTGGGATTTCCACGACGCTTTGCCATTGATTTACTGTCCTTAGAGAAGGTGTGTTGTTTGCCTTTAAATCCAGAACCGCGGGCCGGGGATAATGGACCCGGAGTAATAACTACACTTCTATTTTACGGATTTTTCCTTCAGAAATCAATAGCAAAATTGCACACATTTGAGAACACTAATCAACCCCCATTTGACCCGTAAAGAATGGATATATGACTCTTTCTAAATGATTTATATGATTTTCACAGTTCTGGAAAAGCCGATTGCCATCTCTGTGGAGTGATCATTTCAGCGTAAAAAGTTGATGCATTGAAGCCTAGTCGCACCATGCGTTGAAGGCTCCAGCCCTGACGGCTGCCGCCATTGTCTCGATGTCGGGCGCCAAAACCCGGTCTTCGTCCAGCCGCGGCACAATTGCCCGCACAACCGCATGAGCGCGCTCCACTTCACGGCTGGCATGGAGCGGCCTGCGGAACTCCAGCCCTTGCGCAGCGCACATCAGCTCAATGCCCACGACCCGTTCGACATTCTCCACAATCTGGCGCAGTTTGAGCGCACCGGTCATGCCCATCGAGACATGGTCCTCCTTGCCCCCATCGGTGGGAATGCTTGAGGCCGATGAGGGGTGGGCCAACACCTGACACTCGTTGATCAGCGCCGCGGCCACAATCTGCGCAATCATGAAGCCCGATGATAGTCCCGGATCAGGCGACAGGAAGGCCGGCAACCCCTCGTTGATGTCCATATTCAGCAGCCGGTCGATGCGCCGCTCCGTGATGCCGGCCAGATCGGTGAGCACAATGGCCGCGTAATCAAAGGCATAGGCCAAGGGCGCTCCATGAAAATTCCCTCCAGACAGCACCGCTCCGCGGTTTTGCGTTTTGGCGGAGGTATCTGGAAAGACCAGCGGATTATCTGTAGCCGAACCCGACTCTATTTCCAGGATTCCCCGCACGTGCTCCAGCGCGTCGCGCACAGCTCCATGCACCTGCGGCATGCAGCGCAGGCAATAGGCGTCCTGGACACGCGTGTCCGCGGTGCGATGCGACTCGCGAATCGGCGAATCGGCGAGCAGTTTGACCAGGTGCTCCGCAGCGCGAATCTGCCCCGAATGTGGCCGGGCCTGGTGGATGCGCGGATCGAAGGCGTCTGGCGTGCCCATCAGCGCCTCAAGGCTCATGGCCCCGGCCAGGTCGGCCAACTGCGCCATACGCAGGGCGCGCGCCACAGCCAAGGCTCCCACGGCAGACATTGCCTGGGTTCCGTTCAGCAGCGCGAGGCCTTCCTTGGCCTCCAGAGCGATGGGCTTCAACCCTGCTCGCTTGAGCGCTTCGCCGCCCGGTAGCCGCTCACCCTGATAAAACGCCTCACCTTCGCCAATGGCTACCAGCGCCAAATGAGCCAAAGGAGCCAGGTCGCCGCTGGCGCCAACAGAGCCTTTTTCAGGGATTACAGGATGTACCCCGGCGTTTAAAAGCGCCACCAACAGCCCGACCAGGGCAGGACGGCAGCCGCTGAAGCCTTTGGCCAGCACATTGGCACGCAGCAGCAACATGGCACGCGATTCAGATTCGCTCAGTGGCTGGCCCACACCACCGGCATGGCTGCGCACTAGGTGGGTTTGCAACTGTGCAAGGTTTCCGGATGGGACCCGAACGTCCGACAACTTCCCGAAGCCGGTGTTTACTCCGTAAACCGTCTCTCCGGCTGCCAGAATCTTCTCTATCAGAGCCCGGCTCTGGGCTACGCGAGCCATGGCGGCAGGGGCAATGACTACGGGGCGGCGGGTGAGCGAAACAGCTTCAATCTCGGCCAGCGTCAACGGCTGCCCGTCGAGAATAAGAGCATCCATAAACCGATAGTAGGCTGCCTGAATGCGCTGGTCCAGAGCGATTCCTCGGTAGGTTCTGCTGATAAGCGGTTATTTTGCAAGATTGTAGAGATAGTAGTTGAGCTCGAGGACATTGACGCGCGGTTCGCCGAGCAGTCCCAACTGGCGCTTGGTCGTGTGTTGCTCGATAAGCTTGAGAACACTCTCCTCGCTCATATTGCGCGCCTTGGCCACGCGCGAAGCCTGAAATTTTGCGGCGTCTGGGGTAATGTCGGGATCAAGTCCAGAGGCAGAGGCCGTCACCAGGTCAATGGGTACCGGCTTGCCGGGGTTCTCGGCGGCCAGCTTGTCGATGTCGCCTTGGATGCGCGTGACAAACGTCTTGCTCGACTGGGCTAGGTTGGAGCCGCCGGAGTTTTGCGCATCGTAACTGTTGGCCGAGGGGCGTGGATGGAAGTAGCGGTCACTGGTGAAACTCTGAGCAATCAGCTCAGAGCCGATGACGGTGCCGTCGTTGAGCTTGATGAGGCTTCCGGCCGCCTGGCGGGGAAACAGAAGGCCGGCGACGCCGGTGACCAGCAATGGATAGCCCAGGCCCAGCAGGAGCGTGGTCACGAGGGTGAAGCGAATTGATGTCTTCCAAACCGAATGCACAGTACATCTCCTTGCGGGCAGCGCCCGCGAGTTTTACGCCAGGTGCAGAGCTACTAAAAACATGTCGATGGCCTTGATGCCGATAAAGGGGATGATGATGCCGCCTACACCATAGATCAGCAAATTGTTGCGCAGCAGTATATCGGCAGCCTTGGGCTCGTACTTGACGCCCTTGAGGGCCAGCGGAATCAGGGCCACGATGATGACAGCGTTGAAGATGACCGCCGATAGAATGGCCGACTGGGGCGAGTGCAGGAACATGATGTTGAGCGCGCCCAGTACCGGGAAGACGCCGGCGAACATGGCGGGGATGATGGCGAAGTACTTGGCCACGTCGTTGGCGATAGAAAAGGTGGTCAGAGCGCCGCGGGTCATCAGAAGCTGCTTGCCGATTTCGACGATTTCGATGAGTTTGGTGGGGTTGGAGTCGAGATCAACCATGTTGCCGGCTTCCTTGGCGGCCTGCGTGCCGGAGTTCATAGCCACGCCCACATCGGCCTGAGCAAGCGCAGGAGCGTCGTTGGTTCCGTCGCCTGTCATAGCTACCAGCTTGCCCTTGCCCTGCTCGCGCTTGATCAGGTCCATTTTGTCCTTGGGCTTGGCCTCGGCGAGGAAGTCGTCCACTCCGGCCTCGCGGGCTATCACGGCGGCGGTCAGCGGGTTGTCGCCGGTGATCATAATGGTGCGAATGCCCATAGCGCGCAGACGCGCAAGCCGATCCTTGAGTCCGCCCTTGACGATGTCCTTGAGGTATATAACGCCCAGAGCAGTGGTGTTTTCGGCCACTACCAGCGGAGTCCCGCCCAGGCGAGCGATCTCCTCTACGGTATCGCGGACTTTTTTGGGCAACGAAGAGCCTTGCTCTTCGAGGAAGCGGGCAATGGCGTCCGCCGAGCCCTTGCGGATGCGTACGCCGGGCAGGTTAACGCCGCTCATGCGAGTCTGGGCGGTGAAGGGAACGAACTCGGCGTGAATGCTGCTCAGATCGCGCCCACGCAGGTTGTACTTCTCCTTGGCCAGCACGACGATAGATCGGCCTTCAGGGGTTTCGTCAGAGAGCGAGGCAAGCTGGGCCGCGTCGGCAAGCCGCTCGTGGCTCACGTCCGGGGCAGGGATGAACTCAGTGGCCTGGCGATTGCCAAGGGTAATGGTGCCGGTTTTGTCCAGCAGCAGGGTGTTCACGTCGCCTGCAGCCTCGACAGCGCGTCCGCTCATGGCCAGCACGTTGTACTGGACCAGACGGTCCATGCCTGCGATGCCGATGGCCGACAGCAGCCCCCCAATGGTGGTGGGGATGAGGCAGACCAGCAGTGATACCAACACGAAAATGGTCTGCGGAGCATTGGAGTATATGGCGAAGGGCTGAAGTGTGACCACGGCCAGCAAAAAGACGATGGTGAGGCCGCTGAGCAGAATGCTGAGCGCGATCTCGTTAGGCGTCTTCTGGCGGGTGGCACCCTCGACCAGGGCGATCATGCGATCCAGAAAGGTTTCACCGGGATTGGAGGTTATGCGGACCTTGATCCAGTCCGATAGAACCTTCGTCCCGCCGGTTACGGCCGAGCGGTCTCCGCCAGCCTCGCGGATGACCGGCGCCGATTCGCCGGTGATGGCCGATTCGTCCACCGAGGCCACGCCCTCGATCACTTCGCCGTCTCCTGCAATGTATTTGCCGGACTCGACATAAATTATGTCTCCCAGGCGGAGCAGGCCACTGGCGACATCTTCCAACTTGTTGTCCGCTTTGTATCGTTTCGCGATGGTCTCGCCCTTGGCTTTGCGCAGCGTGTCGGCCTGGGCCTTACCGCGGCCTTCGGCCATGGCCTCTGCAAAGTTGGCGAAGAGCACCGTGAACCACAGCCAGAGAGTGATCTGCAGGTTGAAGCCGAAGCCGGCGCGGTGGTGAACGGCGTTGTCGATGAGCAGCGCCGTGGTCAGCACGCTGCCTACCTCAACGACGAACATCACAGGATTCTTGACCATCCAGCGCGGATCGAGCTTAAGGAACGCATCCACAAGCGCCTTGGCCATGATTTCCGTGTTCCAAAGACTCTTTTTTTCAAGCATGACAGTCCGTTTTGCCTTGTACTGTGCGTTATCGGTTAGAAAAGCGTTCCAGGATTGCCGTGGAGCAGCAGGTGTTCCAGAATCGGCCCCAGGCTCAGCGCCGGGAAGAAGGTAAGCGCGCCCAGAATGACAATGACGCCGACCAGTAGCACGGTAAACAGCGCGCCGTTCACCGGGAAGGTTCCGGGCGAGGGAGGCACGCTCTTTTTGCTCGCCAGGTTGCCGGCCAGGGCCAGCACCGGAATCATCATGAATAGCCGTCCGAACAACATGTCCCAGCCCAGGGCCACGTTGTACCACCAGGTGTTGGCGTTGAGTCCGGCGAAGGCCGAGCCGTTGTTGCCCGCGCCCGAGGTGAAGGCGTAGAGAATCTCTGTGAGCCCGTGCGGTCCCTGGTTAGCCAGGCTGCTGAGGCCGATATTAGGGGAGAGTACGAAGGCTGCGGTAAGCGAGAGAATAATAAGCGGGAAGATGAGCACGTAGAGCATGGACATCTTTACGTCATAGGCCTCGATTTTCTTACCGAGGTACTCCGGCGTTCGGCCCACCATGAGGCCGGCGATGAAGACCGAGATCACCACCATAATCAGGATGCCGTACAAGCCTGAACCGACGCCGCCGAAGACCACTTCGCCCAGCATGATGTTGGTGAGAGGTACAAGGCCGCCGAGCGGGGTAAAGCTGTCGTGCATGCCGTTGACAGCTCCGCAACTAGCGTCGGTGGTAATGGTGGCGAACAGCGAGGTCGCGGCGATGCCGTTGCGCACCTCCTTGCCTTCCATGTTGCCGCCCGGCGCGGTCAGAGTTCTTGTCTGTGCGGCACCATGAATCAGCGGATGCGGATGCGACTCGGCCCAGTAGACGGTGGTGAATCCGGCGGCAAAGAGCACGAACATGGCTGCCAGCACGGCCCATCCGTGGCCCGGCGATCCGGTCATGCGGCCAAGCGTGTAGGTGAGTCCGGCGGGAATCACGAAGATCAGGAACATCTGGAAGAGGTTGGTGAGCGGGGTGGGGTTCTCAAAGGGGTGGGCGCTGTTGGCGTTGAAGAAGCCGCCGCCGTTGGTGCCCAGCATCTTGATAACTTCCTGCGAAGCCACCGGTCCCTGCGCGATGGTCTGCGTCTGGGCTGGCTGTTCCAGCGGATGAGCCGTGGTGTAGGCGCTCAGGTTCTGCGGGACGCCCTGCGCAACCATCAGCAGCGCGCCGAGTATCGATGCGGGCAGCAGCACGTAGAGCAGGGTGCGCGTCATGTCCACCCAGAAGTTGCCGATGGTGCCCGATGTCGTCCGCTTGATGCCGCGAATCAGGGCAACAGCCACCGCGATGCCCACCGCCGCGGACCAGAAGTTGTGCGTCGCCAGTCCGGCCATCTGCGTCAGATAGCTCATCGTGGTCTCGGGCGTGTACGACTGCCAGTTAGTGTTGGTGGTGAAGCTGGCAGCGGTATTCCAGGCGAGATCCGGCCCCACTGCGGACAGATGCTGCGGGTTCCAGGGGAAGTAATATTGCAGACGTTCAAGGCCGTAGGTAAGCAATAGAGTGACGGCCGAGAAGCCAAGCACTGCATAGGCGTACACGCGCCAGTTCATCTCTTCTTTGGCGTTCACGCCACAGAGTTTGTAAATAAGCCGCTCGATGGGACGAAACACCGGCGTGAGCCAGGTACGCTCTCCTTCCAGCACACGGGCCAGATAAATGCCCACCGGGCGAACACTGGCCAGCAAAATCAGCGAGAAGACGGCAAACTGTAACCAACCGTTAGCGGACATCTCAGAACTTCTCCGGGAAGAGCAGGGTGATGGTCAGGTAAGCAAACAGCAGGACGGACAGAATCAAGGCAACGACGGTGATGATGTCGGTTTGCATGGGTTACCTCAACTTCTGGCAAGCCTTGACGTAGAGAAACGCCAGGGCGAAAAAAACTGCCGTGAACAGCAACATCACTGCATCTTGAATCAGATTTTGCATTTCTGGTCTCGCAGTCCTATGAGCTGGACGTTGGGGAAGCCGCCTGCTCAAGAATGATTATGATTAGTGTCTCATTTGAGTATCGAAAAAGTTTCCTAAATAAAGCGTAAGGACTTGAAAGCCGCATCTCTACAGCTTTTTACGCAGATAATGGAAGACGCCATGCCCTATCAGCGCGGCAATCAAGGCGATAGCGAAATTCGTGACCGTAAAGATATCGCGTAGGGCGAAGGCCAGTGTTTTTCCCTGTCCGTTGGTTCGAGAGAACTCTCCCATCAATAGATTTGAATAAAAGAGAAAGACAATAAACGCGACCTCAATCAGGGCGCGCCTGACCCGGGCAATGAGCCGGCGATCCTTTTGGTCAAGATGATGCATAGGTGGATGATACCAACAACCGCATAAGGATTCCGTGTGTGGGAGGAGTTCACTCTTCGTTGCCGCTAAAGCCCTCGGGAACAAAGCGGTAGCCCACCCAGGGCTCGGTCTGAATGTACTGCTTGCCGGTCCCCGATTCGAGCTTCTTGCGCAACTGGCCGACGAAGACACGCAGATACTCCGGCTGATGAGCCGACTGCGCTCCCCACACAGCAGTCAGCAGCACGCGATGGGTCATCACCTTGCCGGCGTGTTGGGCCAGGTGCAGCAGCAGGTCAAACTCCTTGGGAGTCAGGTGAATAGATTTACCCAGGACGGTGATCGTGTGTGCCTCCGAGTCCACAACGAAGTCGCCGATTTCCAGAGCGGCGGTGGTCCGCTCCGGGGCGCGGCGCAGATGGGCGCGGACTCGGGCCAGCAACTCCTGAATACTGAAGGGCTTGGTCACATAGTCGTCTGCCCCTGCATCCAGAGCCTCAACCTTGGAGCGCTCGTGGTCGCGGACAGACAACACAACGATTGGAATTGCCGATTGAGCGCGTATGGCGCGGCAGACCTCGACTCCGCTCAGGCCGGGCATCATCAGGTCAGTCACCACCAGGTCCGGCAGCCAGTCGCGAAAAAGCAGAAGGCCCTCCTCCGGATCGTTGGCGGTACGCACGTCAAAGCGCTGCGCAGTGAGCGCGGCACGCAGCACGCGGGTAATCTGCGGCTCGTCATCGATAACCAGGATTCTTCCCGGCATTGAGTTAGCTCCACACGAAAGATTACATCATTTCTGCCGGACAGGTATGATTTATTTGGTGGAATAATGCGACTGCCCTCCTATTTGCGCGTTATAGCACGCTGGCTCGCGGCCACACTGGTCGCTGTGGCCGCCACGAGTCTGCTGGTCTGGCTGGGCGTCAACTCGACGACTGCTGGGATGGTCTTTCTGGTACTGGTGGTGTGGTTTGCCGCCCAGGCAGGCATCTGGCTGGCGCTTTATGTCGCGCTTCTGTGCGCGGTTGCTTTCGACTACTATTTTTTGCCGCCAGTTCATACGCTGCAAATTGTGGGCTTACAGCAATGGGTGGCCATGATATCGTTCCTGATCAGTTGCGCGGTAGTGGGCCGGTTGGCCGAGCGGGCGCGTAGTCAGGCACGCCAGGCCGAGCAACGCCGCGAAGACGTGGAACGGCTGTACGAACTCTCGCAGGAGATGATGCTGCAGGAAGACGCCGCCGGACTGATTCGCGACCTGCCCCGGCTTATCGTGCGAATCTTTTCGTTGGATGGGGTGGTGCTTTACGTACTCGATAAGGACCTGTTTTATTCCTCAGCCTCCGAAGTTCCTGCAAGCACTCAGGAGAGCCTGCGGGCCTTGACACGAGGTCAAAATCCCACACAGACTTTTCCAGACGGTTACACGGCGATGTCGTTGATGCAGGGGCTGCGGCCGGTGGGCGCGCTGGGCTTTCGTCCGGCCGTGCTATCCCGCGAGGTGGCCACGGCAGTCAGCGCGCAGGTAGCCATAGCGCTCGCCCGCGCCACGGCGATTGAAACTTCTTCACGCCTGGAGGCGGCTCGCGAAGCGGATCGGCTGCGCGCCGCGCTGATCGACTCGTTGACGCATGAGTTGCGCACGCCTCTGACAGCCATCCGAGCCGCCGCGACTACGTTGGTTGAAGGTGAGGGACTGGACGAGGCGGGGCGGCTGGAACTGGCGGATATTGTCGATGAAGAGAGTTCGCGGCTTGACCGGCTGATTGGCGAGGCCGTAGAGATGGCCGAAATCGACGCCAACGTGGTCCAGGTCCGCCCTGTGCCACATCATCCGCGCGCACTGCTTGATCAGGCAGTGGAGGAGTCGCGGAATACCCTGACCCGACACCTTGTAGTTGTTGATACAGAAGAAGCGGGAAGCCAGGACAAAGCGAACGATCCCGCCTGGTTCGATCCACACCTGCTGGGTCGCGTGCTGCGCCACTTGCTGGAGAACGCAGCCCGTTACACACCGGCAGGCGGCCGCATTCTGCTGGGCAGCAGGCGCTTGGGCGACCGGCTGGAGTTTCGCGTGGAGGACGAAGGCGAAGGCATCGATGCCGTCGATCTTCCTTTCATCTTCGATAAGTTTTACCGAGGCAAAAATAGCGCTGGCAAAGGGAAGGGAACGGGGATGGGTTTGGCGATCAACCGCGCCATCTTGGCCGCGCATGGTGGGGAAATAGAAGTCGAGAGCACTCCGGGACATGGGACCTGCTTCCGCTTCTGGGTGCCGCTCGTGGAAAAGGAGCCGGCGAGCTCACAAACTGCGAAGAGCCATTAGAAGTAGTTCGCTCCAGCGCAAAATCCTCGCTTGACCTCTACTTTGGCTCCTCGCTCCAGTCGCAGGAAATTTCGCGGTGCTTCTCCGAACTTTCCATGGCCCACTCCATAAGGCGCGCCACGCGCCAGGCAGCCAACGCAGCTACCGGAGCAGGAGCTTTTCCCAGCAAGGCATCGCGTACGCCTGCGTAGTAAAGCCGGTAGTCACCGGGGATGGGTTCAATGGACCTGGTGACCGTGCTGCCGTTGACATCGACGTGGAGCGTGCCCCATTCCGCAGATGGCTCCTTACCCCAGTCCGGATAGTCGATGCGCGTGATTTTATTCAGCGCAGCCTCCTGCGGGTCGAGGCCTGACTTCCAATAGTTGCCCTTGGTGCCACGCAGGTGGAAGCGAGGGCGCGAAGGCGCGGTCAGGCAGTTGGCGCCCAGGACGGCCCAGAAGCCCGGATAGCGCAGGCGTAGGGTGAAGGAGTCGCAGGCGCGCGCCCATTCGCGCTCGCAGAGAATCTCGGCGGAGACCGCTTCCGGCTTGCCAAAGAGGGTCAGAGCTTGGTCAGCCAGATGCGTTCCCAGGTCGAGCAGAACACCGCCAGACGCCGGGTCTTCCTTCCAGAGGCGGTCGATAGGGGGATCAGGCCGCCAGCGGTCAAAACGTGACTCGAAGTAGACCAGACGGCCCAGTAAACCTTCATGCAGTAGTTTCTGAATTGTCTGGAAGTCACTGTCCCAGCGGCGGTTATGGAACGGGATAAGATGGGTTTTATGGACTGTGGCAAGCTCCATCAGATGGGCAATTTCGGCGGATGTGGTGCACACAGGCTTGTCCACGATGAGGTTTTTGCCGGCTTTGAGAATCTGGCTGGCGACCTCGAAGTGGCTTTGGCTGGGCGTGGCGACTACAAAAAGGTCGAGCGAGTCGTCGGCCAGCATGGTTTCAAGAGAGCGGTAGGTGATAATGCCGGGATAGCGTTCTGCAGCTTTGTTCGAAGTGCGCTCCATAACGGCAGCTAGCTTCAGACCTTCAACCGAGGAGATCAGCGGAGCGTGAAAGACCCGCCCTACCATTCCAAACCCAACCAATCCGACACGAATCATGCAGCCTCCCGAAGCGCATGTTTGAATAACCCGGTCCTGCGAGCTTATGCGGGGTTAAACTTCCCGCCGTCCATCCAGCGCGCGCGCCATGGTCACCTCGTCGGCATATTCGATGTCGCTGCCTGCGGGAACGCCAGTGGCGATGCGCGTGATGCGAACAGGAAAGCTGTGCAGCACTCCGGCTAGCCAATGAGCGGTAGCCTCGCCTTCGAGAGTGGGGCTGGTGGCCAGGATAACCTCGTCCACTTCGCCCTTTTCGACGCGTGCGATGAGAGTGCCGGTGCGCAACTGATCCGGCCCCACGCCGTGCAGTGGCGATAGCGTGCCGTGCAGCACGTGGTAGACGCCCTGATAACCGCCCCCCTGGGAACCGGATTGGTAGCTGCGGGTGCGCTCCACGGCAGCGATGGTGGTGGGCTCTTCGACGACGCAGACCAGGCGATGATTTCTGGCAGGGCTCGAACAGTAAACGCAGGGATCGATGTCGGTGACATTGTTGCAGACAGAGCAGAGACGCAGGCTGGCCTTGAGGCCGCGCACCGCCTCGGCGAGGGCCGCCGCATCCTCGTCGCTGGAGCGCAGGATGTGAAAAGCGAGGCGCTGAGCGCTCTTGGCTCCCACCCCGGGCAGCTTCTTCAACTCTTCAATGAGCCGGGCCATTGGCTCGGCATAGCGGGTCACGGTTTGCGCCTCCTACAGTGTCCGATAGACGATGCCGGTAAATGTATCGGCGTCCATAAAGCCTTTGGCCAAGGTAGCGTCGAACTCCGCTGTCGGCTTTTTGGCGATAACCTCCTGCTCGCTGGTGCCGCTGGCCTTCAGAGCTGCCACCTTATCGCGAATCGTCGCGAGCATTTCGTGATACTTCTGAAAATCGGCCTTCGTGCCCAGAGGCCCATGGCCGGGAATGATCTTAGTATCGTTGTCCACTACGGCCAGCACTTTTTCAGAGGCTCGAATCATGCCGCCGATAGAGCCGCCGGTGCCTTCGTCGATGAAGGGATATATGCCATTGAACCAGATGTCGCCCACGTGCAGCACATTGGCCTTATGGAAGTGAATGTAGATGTCGGTGTCGGTGTGCGCGGGGGCGAGGTGAACGAGATTGAGCGCGTCGCCATTGCGCCAAACGGTTAGAGCATCCTCGAAGGTTACAGTCGGCCAAGCGCCGGCCGGAGCGGCTGGCGTGGTCGAGTGAAAGATCTTCATTGTTTGCGGCATTGAGAGCCGCTCGCGGGTATTCCGGTGGGCGACGATTGTGTACCCCGCCGCGTGCAGCCCTTCGTTGCCGCCGGTGTGGTCGCCGTGCCAATGAGTGTTAATCAAAGCGAAGGGAGCATCCTTGACGATAGCGGCGATGGCCTCGAGAATCCGCGGAACCGCCGGGGTAAAACTGGCATCGATGAGTATATTGCCCTCCGGGCCGGTTTGCAGTGCCATGTTGCCGCCCTGGCCCTGAAGTAGATAGACGTTGTCATGGAGCATGGTGGTCTTGATGGGCGTGTCGGCGGCGCTCGAACGGGGTTGCGCCGCCTGGCCGGCTGCTGGCGCGGCCTGGGCGCTCAGCGTGCGGTATAGCATGGCCGCCGCGCCTGCCGCGACACCAAGCTGCATGAAATCTCTGCGATTCATTCCTTGAAGCATCAGTTCATCCTCCCTCTGATTTCGATCAATATCTCTTGGCAAAACTTAGCCCATTCCCGGCAGATTCAATCCGCCCAGCACGCCCTTCACGCTGGACTGAATCGCCTCATCGGCCTTACGTCCGGCCTCGTTGACCGCGGCCACCACCAGGTCTTCCAGCATCTCCACATCAGGCTTGTCGCCGCCGAGGCCGATGACCGCAGCAGGTTCAATGTGAATTTTGAGAAGCTGCTTCTTGCCGTTCATGGTTGCGGTTACGGCGCCGCCGCCGCTGCTTCCTTCCACCACTGTCTGGCCCAGCTTTTGCTGAACCTCCTCCTGCATCTTGTTGGCCTGGGAGAGCATCTCGGAGATTTTGAGCGGGTTGAGCATGGTTTGTACTCCTCATCTGGAGCTTGATTATTTTTGACGGAGATCGACGACGCTGCGCACGTCAGCGTTGAAGATTTCACGCGCGCGCTGCACCAGAGGATTAGCCAGCGCTGCCTCTCCAATGCTGCCGACAGGCGGCGCGGCCATAGGCACGGCAGACTGCGCCGATCCTTCGCCGGGAACCACCAAAAAGCGCGTGGGCGCGCCCAGCCGGTGCAGTTCCTGGCGGATAATCTTCTCTGCAGCGGCGTTAATTGTAAGGGCCAGCATCTTTTTGCCCATGCCGGCTACCTCAATGCGCAGGCTCGAGTCATCGAGCATCCACGCGCCGGTGCCCAGTAACTGCGCTGCCGACACATGACCGCCATCGACCAGAGCGCGACCGACGGCGTGACGAATCTGCTCGATGGTGGGAAGACTGGTTACAGGTGCAGCAGCCTGCGGTGCCACGGCCAGCGCGCCTTCCGTTACAGGCGCTGCGTATCCGACGGCTGGAGCGGCCGCGGCAGGGAAGGGCGTTGGCGATGCCCGCTCCATGATCGCAGCCGGCGGGGAAGCTGAACCCGATTTCGGACTGGACTCCAACTTTGGTTCAGAGCCCCAATTGCCGCCTGTTGAGCCAAAGGGTGAGAGAGGCGGTGCGGCAGCCGGAGCAGCGGATGCCACAGAACGCGCAGGGCTTGCGGCTGGCCGTGACGCTGATGCCGTGGCAGAGGACGTAGTAACGGGGCGCGCAGCCCCAATATTACTCAACAACTCCTCTATCGGCAGCAGTCTTTGCGCATGAATCAGCTTGATCAGGCCCAACTCCAGGTGGAAGCGCTGCTCCTGGCGGTAGTTCAGATCGTCGAAGGTGCGCAGGACGATCTGAAGATTACGAGTTAGCTCCTCCTCAGAGAAGAGTTGCGTGGTACGCACGGCGCGAGCGCGCTCATCGGCAGAGATTTGCAACAGCTCTGTCTGCTCACCGCCCAGCTTGGCCATTAAACAATTTCTCAGGTAGCGAACCATCTGACGGGCCAGCGACGATGGGTTGTGACCGGCATTGACCAGTAGGTTCAATTGCTCCATCAACTCGGCGCTCTGCCCGGCGGCGACGGCTTCCATCAGCCGCTCGAAGACTGTATTGGGCACCGCGCCCATCAGCTCACGAATCTGCGCCGCCGAAAGCACCGGGCGGCCTTTCTCCACCGGAGCGGAGGCGATTGCCTGGTCCATGATGGAGAGCGCATCGCGCATAGAGCCGTCGCCGGCCTCGGCCAGCAGGGCCAGCGCGGCCTCCTCGGCTTCGACCTTTTCCTCAGCGGCGATCATCTTCAACTGCGCCAGAATGTCGTCGAATTTGACGGCGTGAAAGCTGAAGTGCTGGCAGCGCGAGCGGATAGTCTGGGGAATGTCCTCGGGCTGGGTGGTGGCCATCATGAAGATGACGTGCTCGGGCGGCTCTTCCAGGGTCTTGAGCAGCGCGTTGAAGGCCGCGTCGGTAATCTGGTGGGCCTCGTCGAGGATGTAAATCTTGTAGCGATCACGCGAGGGCGCGTAGCGGGCAGCGTCTCTCAGCTCGCGAATCTCGTCGATGCCGCGATTGGTGGCGGCGTCAATCTCAATCACGTCCACGGCGTTTCCCTGGCGAATCTCCATGCAGGAGTCGCACGTGCCGCAGGGCTCGGACGAGGGGCGGGACTGCGAGCCCACTTCAGTGCGGCAGTTCACGGCCATGGCCACGATGCGGGCGATGGTCGTTTTGCCGATGCCACGATGGCCGCTGAAGATGTAGCCATGGGCGACGCGGTTCTGGCTGAGCGCGTTGAGCAGGGTCCGTGTGACGTGATCCTGGCCGGCCACGTCAGCAAAGCGCTGCGGACGGTATTTTCTGGCTAGAACCTGGTAACCCATGAGTGAACCCGCTCCCTCAGGCCTCTCCGGAATGGAGGCCGCTAGAGGGGATTGTATCGCTCCGGGGTACGGTCAATGGAAGTCTACAGGTTCACAGTTTCACAGGCAATAGGGGGGAGGGGGTGCCTGGTGGTACAGACCGGGCCATCCCTGACAGATCGAAGAGGGGTTTGGACCACTTTTGTTCATTCAGTCAGTGTGCGCCAACGGTGGGTAATTATCTGACCACCTGCGATGGGGCCAACTGCCCTTCGGACGACGTGGTGTACGACCACCTGACGAGATTCGCGGGCTTGTGCTCTTGCATCAAAAAGCGATTCCCAGATGGGGCGGCATGAGGTCTGTAACGCCAACCGAGATTGGGTGAGTATTCATTTAAGTTTGTGTGATGTTCGATTTGTGTGTTGCCGATCTTGGGTATGTCTAGAATTGACCATTTTTAATGTCCGAACACCGGTACAAAACCTATGGGGGTATATCCATGGCACTTACTATTGCTTCCCGCGAAGTGAGCGGCGTTCCCGTTCTGGACCTCAAAGGACGGATCACACTGGGCGAGGGTAGTGTGCAGATACGTGATGCCATTCGCGACCTGATCGGCAAGGGACAAAAAAGCATTCTGCTGAACCTGGGAGAGGTGAACTACATTGATAGCTCGGGTTTGGGCGAGTTGGTAGGCGCCTACACCACGGCCAAAAACCGGGGCGCCGAGCTTAAGCTGCTGAAGCTGACCAGGAAAGTTCATGACCTGCTTCAACTGACCAAGCTCTATACCGTCTTTGATATCTACGACGACGAGGCCGCCGCCATCGCATCTTTCAAGTAGACCAAGTCCGGGGCCGCGCCCGAACGGTAAGCGTGAAAGACCGATTAGCTCCAGGATGCGGCTTATATCGCTTTTGCTTGATCTTATTCACACGGCGCCGCTCGCGCAGACTTAAGAGGTAGGCGCATCTCAATGTGTTGGGTAGCTCGATGGAGGTTGGGGCATGTCCGCGCAATACCAGAATCCTGTCATTCCCGAGGATGCCGCCGCCACGGTGGAGGTTGTAACCGAGGTCAGGCGCGAAGCGGCCCTGCTCAAGACAGGGGCGCTGCAGAACGCGATTTTTAACAGCGAAAATTTTTCGAGCATCGCCACCGACGAGAAGGGCGTCATTCAATTATTCAACGTCGGCGCGGAGCGCATGCTGGGTTACACGGCCGTCGAAGTAGTGGATAAGATCACTCCCGCCGACATTTCCGATCCACAGGAAGTGATTGCCCGCGCCAAAGCATTGAGCCTCGAACTGGCGACCCCGATTACGCCGGGCTTCGAGGCACTTGTCTTCAAGGCTTCGCGCGGCATCGAAGACATTTACGAGCTGACCTACATCCGCAAGGATGGCAGCCGGTTCCCGGCGGTGGTGTCGGTCACGGCGCTGCGCGACGCGCAGAACGCCATCATCGGCTATCTGCTGATTGGCACCGACAACACTGCGCGCAAGCTGGCGGAAGAGGCGCTGCTCAAGGCGGGCGCTCTGCAGAGCGCGATCTTCAACAGCGCCAATTTCTCAAGTATTGCTACGGACGCGAAGGGCGTCATTCAGATCTTCAACGTCGGGGCAGAGCGGATGCTGGGCTACGCGGCCGCCGAAGTGATGAACAAGATCACGCCGGCCGACATCTCCGATCCGCAGGAAGTGATCGCACGTGCCGCAGCATTGAGCCTCGAGTTAGCAACCCCGATTACGCCGGGCTTCGAGGCACTTGTCTTCAAGGCTTCGCGCGGCATCGAAGACATTTACGAGCTGACTTACATCCGCAAGGATGGCAGCCGGTTTTCGGCGGTGGTGTCGGTGACGGCGCTGCGCGACGCGCAGAACTCCATCATCGGCTATCTGCTGATCGGCACCGATAATACCGCACGCAAGCAGGTGGAAGCCGAGCAGGAGCAACTCGATCAGCGCCTGCGCGACCAGCAATTCTACACACGCTCTCTCATCGAATCCAACATCGACGCGTTGATGACTACCGATCCGCGCGGCATTATTACCGACGTCAACCAGCAGATGGAAGCGCTCACCGGTTGCACGCGCGACGAGCTGATCGGCGCGCCATTCAAGAATTACTTCACCGATCCGGAGCGTGCCGAGGCAGGCATCAAGCGGGTGGTGCTGAGCGGAAACAAGGTTACAGACTACGAACTTACCGCGCGCGCACGAGATGGCAAGGAAACAGAGGTCTCCTACAATGCAACCACCTTCCACGATCGCGACCGGAAGCTTCAGGGCGTATTGGCCGTGGCGCGCGACGTCACGGAGCGCAAACGTTTTGAGAAGATGCAGCAGGATAATAACGTCGAGTTGGAGAGAGCCAAAGCGGCGGCGGAAACAGCCAACCTCGCAAAATCGGATTTTCTTTCCAGCATGAGCCATGAGCTCCGCTCGCCGCTCAACGCGATTCTTGGTTTCGCCCAGCTCCTCAACTCTGATTCCCCGCCGCCAACGCCTTCCCAGACGGAAAGCATTGATCAGATTCTCCACGCGGGATGGTATCTGCTGGAGTTGATCAACGAAATCCTGGATCTCGCGCAGATCGAGTCTGGCAAGATGGCGCTGTCGCTCGAACCAACGTCGCTGGCGGAAGTCATGCTCGAATGCCAGGCAATGATCGAACCGCAGGGGCAAAAGCACGGCATCAGACTGATCTTTCCACAGCCGGAGATCCCTTACTTTGTTTATGCCGATCGTACCCGGTTGAAACAGATTCTCATTAATCTCCTTTCCAACGCAATCAAATACAATCAGGCGAATGGAACGGTCGTCGTAGACTGCGCCACGAGCACACCGGAACGTGTCCGCGTCAGCGTCAGGGACACCGGCGCGGGGTTGCCTGCGGATAAGCTGCTACAGCTATTTCAGCCGTTCAACCGTCTCGGACGAGAGACGTTGGCGGAAGAAGGCACAGGCATCGGCCTCGTGATGAGCAAGCGGTTGGTGGAACTGATGGGAGGCATAATGGGGGTGGAAAGCACCATCGGCCAGGGAAGCGTATTCTGGTTCGAACTGAACTCGGCTGCTGCTCCACAACTTGCAGTTGACCTTGCCAGACCTGAAACAATAGCCCAAGCGCGCGTTCAGCATGACGCGCCGATACGCACCCTGCTTTATGTAGAGGACAACCCGGCCAACCTGAAGCTGGTCGAGCAACTCATCGCGCGCCGCCCTGATTTGCGCCTGCTGAGCGCCAGAGACGGAAATCAGGGCATCGAGCTTGCGCGCGCCAACCATCCGGAAGTGATCCTGATGGACATCAATCTGCCTGGCATCAGCGGTATCGAAGCGCTCAAAATCCTGCGCGATGACCCAACAACAGCACACATCCCCGTGCTTGCCCTCAGCGCAAATGCGATGATCAGCGACATCAAAAAGGGTCTGCGGGCGGGATTCTTCCGGTATCTGACCAAGCCTATCAAGGTCAATGAGTTCATGGATTCGCTGGAAGAAGCACTGAAATACGCGGCACAAGAAGCCGTTCAGTCAAAGTAAATCCGGGCGAAGATCATGGTTAACTCGGTCGATATTCTGAACGCCAAAATCCTGGTCGTTGACGATAAGGAAGCCAATATCCAGCTGATCGATGGCATGTTGCGCGTCGCCGGCTATGCGTGCGTCCACTCCACGACTGATCCGAACGAGGTCTGCGAACTTCACCGAAAGAACCGTTACGGCCTGATCCTGCTCGATCTCCAGATGCCCGGCATGGACGGATTTCAGGTAATGGAAGGCCTAAAGGAAATCGAAGAGGACGGCTACCTGCCGGTCCTCGTCATCACTGCGCAGCCTGGTCATAAGCTGCGCGCGCTTGAAGCCGGAGCCAAGGATTTCGTCAGCAAGCCATTTGACCTGGCCGAACTCCGGGCGCGCGTCCACAACATTTTGGAAGTGCGCCTGTTGCACCTCGCGGCGAAAAACCATAGTAAGGTGCTGGAAGAGACCGTGCGAGAACTGGAAGCCAGCCGCGAGGTCATTCGTCTGAAGACAATTGAGGAGCGAAGGAAGAGCGAGCAGGAACTGGCCTTAGCGCAGGAAACTCAGGAAAGCCTGCTACCCCGATTTCTGCCTCAGTTTGAGAATTTCAGCATCCATGCTTTCAACAATCCTACCCGTTACGTGGGAGGAGATTTCTACGATTTTCTGCAACTCCGTTCAGGGGAATGGATGGGAGTTCTGGCGGATGTCTCCGGCAAGGGGATGCCCGCGGCCTTGTTAAGTTCGATGGTACTGGGCGCTCTCAGCATGGAATTCCGCTCGACGACTCAGCTACAGGAAGTCTTGAACCGGGTAAATCTGCTCCTTTGCGAAAAATCTCTTTCTTCCCAGTTCGTCACGCTTTTTCTCTTTTTGCTGAGCCCGAGCGGCGCAGGACAATTCATCAGCGCGGGACATAATCCAGCCTATCTGTTCCGCTCTGCCACGGGAAATATCGAAGCGTTAGTCCCCGATGCTTATCCGCTGGGAATGTTCGATTTCGCCTCCTATCAATCCCGCGCATTCCATCTCGACAAAGGAGACATTCTGGTGGTCTATTCCGACGGACTTACGGACGCGGAAAACCCGCAGGAAGAAATGTTCGGAAATGAAAGGCTGCTGGAAATCATTCAGCGAGAGGCTCCCTCGGGAAGTCGCGCGGTCGAGCAGGGGTTCTTGAAGGCCATTGAGGATTTTACTCAGGGCATGTTGCAAACGGACGACATCACCTTCGTGGTTGTTGAAAAATCTCACTGAGTGATGTGGCTCGCCAAATCAGCGACCTACTGTTGGAAAATCGCCTTCCCATTCAGGGAACGGTCCAGCGCGCTGTTGACGAAGTGACGGCATTTTTCGAATGGGGTCGGAAAACAGTCAACCCGGAAGTTGACCGAATAACTGTAGCTGCCTCCACTATGTTGCTTTGGCGGTCTTTTTGACAGCCTCTTTTGCGGCGGCCAATCTCTTCCTTCGAGTACATGGGTTCCGCGGCAGTTGGCTGCGCCGAAGTTGCACAGGGCTTCGACGTCGCCGGGGGCGCTATCGTAAAGGCAGTAATCGTTAGTGAGTTCCTCGCCAGAGGCGATCTTATTGATAACCTTACGCTCGCGGATCACTCTATACTTGTAGTGTATGAGGCGATTGAGATGAGACGCGCATCACCATTTGCGCTGGTTGTGGTTGGCTGCGTGGCAGTCTGTCTGGCGGCGGGGCCGCGGCTGATGGCGCAGGCGCCGGCTGCGGGCGATACAAAGGGCCAGAGCAAACCGGCTGGCGATAGCAAAAAGCAGACCCAGTCCAACTCATCTCAGCCAGGATCGACTATTCAGTCCAGCAACAATCCCTTTCCCGAGGATACGAGCACGGTTCCTGTGATGCCTTCCAGGACCACTCCGCCGCTGCCTGAGGGGACGCCCTACCACGCGCCGGAGAGCTCGCCGGTCCCATTGGTTCCCATGCCGAGCGAGGACGTTGACCCGGTCCGCAGCCCTGACGATCCTGCGCCGGCGGCCAGTGTGCCTGAGGCAGAATCTAGCTCCAGCCTCACAGGCGTGGAAAGGCTGCTGCCCAAACCGGGGGACGACGATCAGCAGAGTGGAAAGAAGAGAAAACTCCTCGTAATCAAGGAACCCACCCACCAGGAGGTTGCCTCCAAAGACATCGAGGTGGGCAGCTACTACTTGCAGACCAAAAACTGGAAGGCTGCGCTTTCGCGCTTTGAGTCCGCGATGATTCTGGACCCGGAGAATCCCGAAGTGTATTGGGGTTTGGCCGAGGCGGAGCATCACTTGGGCGATTATGCCCATGCCAAAGAGCATTATCTGAAGCTGCTGGAGTACGATCCCGACGGCCCGCACGGCAAGCAGGCGCGCAAGGAGCTGAAGGACCCAGCGCTGGAGAAAGCGCAGAGCGGACCACCGGGCCAGCCGGCGGCAGCTACGCCGAAGTAGGCGTTGTCGTGGAGCCAGGGATTCGGGATTCAAACGTGTGGCGATAGAATCATCGGGTAGGTCAGCAGAGGTTCGGATATTGTGGTGAGGTAAAGGTGAAATTATCATCTCTGGCACGTTTCTTCCGGCAGCAGCTCGTTTACTTCGCTATATCGGCTGTCCTCGTCGCCGTTTTCTGGGCCATCGGAGTGCAGATCAATCCTGCCCGGGTTTTGGTGTCCACGCTCTGCATAGCGAATCTCCTCTCGCTCTCAATCGGCCGGTTGGAGTTTCTTTTTTCGGATAAGCCATATCCTTTCAACTTGCTGATATATCTACTTGTCCTCCTTGGGTTGGCGGTCCCTGTCTATTTAATTTCGGCCGCAATTCTATGGTTCATAGCTCCGCCGGTTTCTCAAACGCTTTCTCATCTCATCACAACAGGATGGAAGATTCCGTTACTGGTCATCATTGTCTTTGGGGTTTCCAGGTTTCTATATCACACCACGAAAGAGCGGCTGGAGCAACGCAATGTCGAGCTGCAGCATTCGGTGGAACGCAGCACTATCCAGCTTGAAATGCAGGATCAGGAATTGGAGCGCGCGCACGAGATACAGCAGTCGCTGCTTCCCGGCAAAATTCCCCAGATTCCGGGATTCGAGGTCGCGGGAGCGTGGCAGCCCGCCAGCACGGTAAGCGGAGATTACTACGACGTGCTTCGGCTCGGTGAGCATAGGCTGGGAATCTGCATCGCCGACGTGGTAGGAAAGGGGGTGTCCGCCGCCTTGCTGATGGCCAATGTACAGGCCGCGGTGCACGCGTTTGCGAGCGACGCGGAGAGCCCTTCCCAGCTTTGCGGCAAAGTCAATCGGCTTCTGTTCGACAACATCGCGACAGGGAAGTTCGTTACATTCCTCTACGGAGTCCTTGATGGTGAAACGCGTACGTTCCGGCACTGCAACGCCGGGCATCCTTACCCCATCCTGCTGTCGGACGGCTCCATCCGGGTGCTTGAGCAAGGCGGCGCAGTGCTCGGCGTTTTCCCAGACTGGACCTACCAGGACTCCACGGTCGAGTTGAGGGCAGGGGACCGTTTGTTTCTGTTTACCGACGGCATCACGGAAGCCTCCAACACTGACGGGCAGGAATTCGAAGATGCGAGCATCGCGGCCTTCGCGAAAGCTAACGGCACGCTCACCGCAAAGGAGTTGAATAACCGGCTGCTTGCGCAGGTCTCTGCCTTCTGCAGCGCACAATTCCAGGATGACGCAACGCTGCTGGTCATCGCTGCGAATTAGGCCTTCCGGATCTGCTGCGGAATTGCTGAGATCCCATCACGCGGCTGGGACGAATTATTCCACAGGGTAAACGGGGAGTATATTGACTGGAAGCCGGAAAGCATGAGGGCAAGCTCCGGCTAATTCAATCTCAGATCGGTACGGCCATAAAATGCTCAAACTTAGAAGGTTTTTGTGCGGATGTTTTGGGAATTTCGCACTGATATTCATCATCGTCTCCACTGCTACGGTTCCGCGTCTTTTTCACTACTATCACGCGCGGAGGATATTGTCGTCGACACCAGGCGCGATCCACCACAATAAGCCTGTTTCTATCTTTCTGGTCATGCTCCTCATCACTATTCTTGTGTCGCCCCCGTTAGTTGCGTTTCTCAATGGTATGGCTTGGTGGACTGTCAAAAAGGGGAAGACCTCGGCCAGGGGTTGGGCTATTGCTGCAAGTTTGTCGCTTATCTTATCGAGCATTCCAGTTTTAGCCCCCGGAATTTTCGCTTGGAAATACACGCCAATCGAATTCCTAATAGGATTGTTTGTCATCGGCGCGTCGATAATGGCTCTCGGAATCGTTGGTTTAGTGGCTTTCGCAAAGCGAGACGCAGTAGCACAGGCCCCGATGGAAGCCACCAGGCCCCTTCGGATTGCCGGCGATGGAACGAGCTATTTGCTAGAAGCGTTATCATGGCTGCTCGGACTCGCTGGGTTTTTTGCGGCGATTTTCCTATGGCATCGCTGGGGCCAGGCACAACACCTGCCGAGAGCGTATGTCGGATTGCTCCAGCTCGTGGCTATCCTGGTGATCGTAACGGTCGTACATGAGCTTGGTCACGCAGTAGTGGGCAGCGCCCTGGGAATGAAACTTCGCGCGTTTATTATCGGTCCGTTTCAATGGCGGATACGCGACGGTCGATGGAAGTTTCAATTTCTTCCAGCGAAATTTCTATCGGCTGGCGGTGCAACAGCCTTAGTGCCGACAGATCCGCATCAAAGTCGCTGGAGCCAAATTTCCATGATTGCGGCCGGCACAGTGGTCAATCTGCTGACTGGCTTGATAGCTCTCTGCGCCGCTCTTACTGCCAAAGGCCACCCATATGAACAATACTGGGGATTTCTTGCTTATTTTTCCACGATCAGTCTGCTAGCGTTCGCACTAAACCTGATTCCCATGCAATCCGAAGCACATTATTCCGATGGCGCAAGAATATATCAGCTTCTACGGGGTGGTCCACTGGCTGATTATTATCGAGTGCTTTACCTCGTTGGTTCGACTTCTGTGACGCCTTTGCGGCCCAGGGATTATGACATCGAGACAATTAAGCGTGCTGAGCGGTCCTTCACGAAGGGACATCAGGCACTTGTGTTGCGACTTTTTGCTTCGTCATACTATCTTGATCACGGCATGATTCCAGAGGCTTCTGATGAAGTGGCCGAGGCGGAATCGATCTATCATGATTCTGCCGTGGATCTTCCCGCCGAACTATGCATGGACCTTGTCTATAGAACCGCCTTTCTGCGTCGCGATGCAGCCAGTGCGCGCCAATGGTGGGAACGCATGGAAGCCAAGAAACCCGCTTATTTAGGCGTGGATTACTGGTTGGCCCAGAGCGCGCTTTCCTGGATTGAAGGCCGCAGGGAAGAAGCGCGCGCAGCGTGGAACAAGGGGAATGTTCTGGCCCAGCAACTGCCAGCAGCAGGAGACTACGAGTTCGACCGGCATCGCAGCGCCTTGCTGCATGATTGTATTGAAAATGAAGCGGCAAACACAGCCAGTTAATTTCACCCGCTGAGATGGCGAGTTAGAGAGCTGGCACGATCAAGGACGGACTGAGCGAGTCCAGCGCGCCAAAAACGGTCGTCTGCTGCTACCCTATCTTCAGGCATGAACGAGATTTTGCACCAGTTGCGCTGTATCGGATGCGGGGCGCGAATCGCAGGCGCGGAGGCCCGGCCCGACTTCCGTTGCGTCGTCTGCGGAGAGCTGTTTGACGTGGAGTACCCCGGCTGGAGTCAGCGCGGGGGCAAGGACCGTCCCAATCCGGGCGGGCTCAAATGGGTCTTGCGCGAGCGGCGCTCGTCGGCAGAGGCGCTGGACCGCTCCGGCGTCTGGCGCTATCGCGAACTGCTGCCCATTCTGGACAACTTTGGCAACGTGGTGAGCCTGCAAGAGGGCAACACGCCGCTCTACCACTTGACGCGTATGTCCAAAGCTCTGAAGATAGACCGGCTCTTTGTCAAGCACCAGGGAATGAACCCTACCGGCTCTTTCAAGGATACGGGCATGACCGCGGCGATGAGCGTGGCCAAGGAGTGGGGCTTCGAATGCGTGGCCTGCGCGTCGACCGGGAACACTTCGGCCGCCATGGCCGCTTATGCCGCGCGCGCCGGGCTCAAGAGCCTGGTGCTGATTCCCGAGGGCAAAATCGCCTGGGGCAAGCTTTCGCAGGCCATGGATTATGGCGCCGTAACCTGTCAGTTGAAATCCGATTTCGACGGCTGCCTGCACCTGCTGTCGCAGATTGTGAAGGAAGCACCTATCTATTTACTGAATTCGGTGAACCCCTACCGGCTTGAGGGGCAGAAGACGCCGGCCTTCGAGATTGCCGAGGCCTTTGACTGGAGTGTTCCCGACCACCTGATTGTGCCCGGCGGCAATCTGGGCAACAGTTCAGCGCTGGGCAAAGGCTTCAGGGAGATGCTCGAGTTGGGGCTGGTATCGCGTATGCCGCGCATCAGCGTGATTCAGGCAGCGGGAGCCAATCCCCTGGTGCGCAGCTTCAGGGAGCATCAGGCTACCGTGCTGGAACCGGTGATGGCCCATACCCGCGCTACTGCCATTCGCATCGGCAATCCGGCTTCGTGGCGCAAGGCTGCGCGCGCTATTCAGGAGACCGGCGGCTGGTGCCTGGACGTGACTGAAGCCGAAATCGCCATCGCCAAGGCTGAGATAGGCGCTGAGGGGCTGGGCTGCGAACCGGCCTCCGCGGTAACGCTTGCGGGGCTGAAGAAGCTGCGTGCAGAAGGCAAAGTGAGTTCCAGCGAGACGGTAGTTCTGATGCTGACCGGCCATACGCTCAAGGATGCCGATTACACCATCGACTTTCATCGCGGAAAATTGCTGGGGAAAGAAGAAATCGCGGGAAGGGAAGCAGAGATCGCCGGACTGCGGCGCGACGCGCTGGCCGTGGAGGCCACGCCGGCCGCGGTATTGGCAGCGCTGAAGGGAAGAGCAGGATGAGCGAGGCTTCGAGCGCTTTTTCCGGAGACGCAAAGTCCGCGAAAATACGGCTGCGTCTGCCGGCCACATCCGCCAATCTCGGTCCCGGCTTCGATGCCGCGGCCGTGGCTCTCGACTTTTTCCTGGAGATTGAGGCTGAGCCTGCCGCGGAGTTTTCGATTGCCGCGACAGGCCGCGACCGGGAGCAGTGTTCCCGGCTTGAGAACAATCTCATTCTGGAGATTTATAAGCAACTGCTTGAGGCGAACGGGCGGCCGGTGATTCCTTTAGCGATTCGCATGAACAATGAGATTCCGCTAGGGATGGGCTGTGGCTCGTCGGCGGCGGGAAGGCTGGCGGGTATCTGTCTGGCTGTGCATTATGGCAGGCTGAAGTGGAGTTCAGGGCGCATTTTGGAGGAGGCGGCGGCGCTGGAGGGCCATCCGGATAACGCCGCGGCCTGCTGGCTGGGCGGTTTTGTGACGGCAGCTTGCGAGGGCAGACGTGTCCATGTGGCCCGCGTTGAGCCGCCGGATGAGTGGCGGGCAATTGTGGTTCTGCCCAGTGAGCCTTTGGCCACCAGCGAGGCACGCGCCGCACTGCCCGCAACCTATTCTCGCGCGGACGCGGTTGCCAACATTCAGTCTGTGGCGATGCTGGGGCTGGCCTTTGCACAGGCGCGTGGTGATCTGCTGCGCGTGGCCATGCGGGACCGCATTCACCAACCCTACCGCGCACCATTATGTCCCTTGCTGCCCCGGCTGCTGCCGCTGGCCGGAGAACACGGCATTCTGGGCGTGGCTCTGAGCGGCGCCGGACCCTCGGTTCTGGCCATCATCGGCAGCCAGAAGATAGCTCCTGAGGCCGAGGCGAGCATCCGTAAGGCGCTGAAAGGGTTGGCGCAACCTGAACTCAGACTCTGCCGGTTTGAGCCAACTGGTGCAAGTCTTTCTTTTGGGGCAACAAATCTGGACCTCTGACCAGGTATTCACTGGCCTTCCGGCACGATTTTCGCCTCAGAATCAAGAAATCAGGAACATGGTGTCGTGTTACGTAAAAAACTGCCGGGAATGTTACTTTTTCCCATTTTTTTTCTGTTCGCATGTTACTTATTTTGTTACTCAAGATAGCTTGCTTTTAATGCTTAGAAAACCTAAATTCTCACTCGTGGGCAGTTCTGGGGGAGGGCTGCTCTAGCGCCCGTGATCCTTTATAGGATCCGGGCGCTTTTATTTGCTTTGCCTGCAAATTATTGATTGCCGCAGTTTGATAGAGACGTTGCCTCTCCGATTTATCGACCTTGTTTACCTTCGAAACTCGAAGAGCTGTTTGCGACTTTGCCGTTCTTTGCGCATCTCATGAGAGTCAGTTTACCGTTACACTATACGAAGGCAGTGACAGCAAGGAGGATCATGGCTGGATCGGGAATTTTAGAAGTTAGCGACGCAACATTCGATCAGGAGGTGCTCCGCAGCGAGCAACCGGTTCTGGTGGATTTCTGGGCTGTCTGGTGCGGCCCCTGCAAGGCAATCGCGCCGATTGTGGATAACATGGCTGCAACCTATGCCGGCAAGTTGAAGGTCGCAAAGGTGAATGTGGACGAGAATAGTGCAACCCCATCTCGTTACGGTATTCGAGGCATTCCTGCCCTGCTTTTTTTCAAAGGAGGCAAAGTGGCAGATCAGATAGTCGGCTATGTTCCTCATGATGTGATTGACGAGAAAATCAAGAATCTGCTGGCGTAACGACAACCCCGATACGCCTGCTAATGAGCAGTATGAAAAGGTCCGGCAAATCTGTCGGGCTTTTTTATTTTGGACAAGTTTAGTCTGAGCTAGCTAATATCCGGCGGGCTTCGCCGGTGCCCCAGCATGGGAGAGGGGCTCCAGACCCAGCCGCTTGCGGCATTCTTCCAAGATAGCCTGGGTATTGGAGGCGCCCACCCGGCTCACTCCGATTTTGCGCACGGCCAGCAGCGTATCGAGATCGCGAACGCCGCCCGCTGCTTTGACCTGAACGCTTGCCGGAGAATGTCTGCGCATCAGCTCGAGATCGGCCATAGTGGCCCCGCTGGACGCGTAACCGGTCGAGGTTTTGACCCAGTCAGCTCCAATCTCCGCGCAAATTTCGCACAGCCGGATCTTGGCTGCGTCGTCCAGATAGGCATTCTCGAAGATCACCTTGATCTTGGCTCCGCCAGCATGCGTAGCCGCCGCAAGCGCCGATAGCTCATTCCTCACATATTCCCAATCCCCGCTCCGGGCCTTGCTGATATTGATGACCGCATCCAGCTCTTGTCCGCCGTCGGCAAGCGCCTGCCGGACTTCGGCTAGCTTGACGGTAGTGGTGTGCCCTCCGTGCGGAAAGCCAATGGTGGTGCTGGTGTGGACCGTGGTTCCAGCCAGAAGGGCAGAGCACCGGGCCAGGTAGTAAGGCATGATACATACGCTGGCCACGTCATATCGAACTGCCAGTGCGCAACCCTCCTCGAGAGCAGCGGCTGTCAGCGTGGGATTAAGCAGTGAGTGATCGATGGTTTTGGCGATATCGGCATAATCGTACGGCTGAGTCAAGTACATCTCCTTACGAGCGCGTGTGCGTCAAGTTTTATTCCAGATTTATTGCCGGTACTTGCGCAAAACACCCAGCACACGTCCCTGGATGGCCACCTGAGCGGCGGGAACGTAGATAGGGTCCATCTCCATGTTTGAAGGTTGCAGCCGCACCCGGTTACCCTCACTGAAAAAACGCTTCAGAGTGGTTTCTGCGTTACGCACCAGAGCCACCACGATATCGCCCTGGCGCGCTGTGCGTGTGCGTTCCACCAGCACATAATCGCCGTTGATAATATGCTCGTCGCGCATAGAGTCCCCGCGCACCTCAAGAGCAAAGACATCGCGGTTGCCCACCACATCGTGAAGCGAGATGCTCTCGGGGTTTTCGATTGATTCGATGGGGGCGCCGGCGGCGATTCGCCCGGCAAGCGTCAGCCGGTCGCTGGTGCGTGTGCGCGTTCCCGGCGGCACTACGTCGATGGAACGGCTGCGGTTATGCACGCGGTCCAGCATCCCCTTCTTTTCCAGGTTGGTAATGTGCTTATGCACGGTGGCCAGGCTCTTCAGCTCCATGCCGCGCGCAATCTCTTCAAAGGACGGGGAGTAGCCGTTGCGCCTTACAAACGACTCCAGGAAGTCGAGAATCTCTTTTTGCCTGCGTGTGACAGCCATGGGCGCATTATAGCGAATAAAAAGCGAACTGTGTCAAGTATTTTTTCGTCTTTTTTTCGTTTACGCTGCAAACTGGCTTCTGAAGACCGCTTTAATATGCTCCAGACGCTTGCGCAGGGTCTCGGCCTCATCCGGCAAACCGAGCTCCGCGGCAAGCCCGATAGCGTCGTAGAAGGCCTCCTTGGCGTCGCTGTAGCATCCGCGGGCGCCGCTGGAAGAGTGCGCCTCGTACATATCGTCGTAGGCCTTCTCGCCAAACTGCTTGCAGCGGGCCAGGCTGGCCAGCTTCGCTTGCCGCTCTTCTTCCGTCATGCTCATCTCTCCGGGGCCGGCCCATGTAGATGGCTTCCAACCCGCGATTGCTCAAGTGCGCCCGTGTGTGCCTTTCAGCTTGCTCATGCGGCGCATTTCCTTGTCCGCTTCCAGCTCTGTCAACACCACCCAGCAGCGCAGGCACGTGGGCTTGCCGTCGCGACGCCGCGAGGTGGGTTTCTGGCAGCGCACGCAGGGCTTGGGTGGCAATTTGCGTTTCATCTCGCTCTTCTTTTCAGGCGGCGCTCTCAGGGACGGCGCACGCACAGAGCGCGTAAATTATGCCCCCAACTCAATTGGCAGGAATTCCGATAGCGGATATTGAATTCGAAAACCCACGCCTCCCCTGAGGCCTCACCCGCCGAACTGCTCCAAACACTTCCAGAGAAAGAAAGCAGAATGCCGGTCTTGATGTGATGGCTGTCCGAATCCTGTCTTTCGACGGAGATGGCTTCTAACTCGGTTATGGTTGCCAGCCTCCAGTCGGAATATCCGCCCGATCGCAGATTGGCGCAGTAGCTGTTTGCCTGGTACCAATTGATGTCCGTACCGTTGTCCTGATGTGTCCACATCAGCCTGGTTGCGGGGTCGGTCCAGGTGGCCTGCGCGCTTGCGAGCACGCTGCCGAGCCCGATAAGGGCCAGAGCTGCTACGAATCCAAACATCCTCATTTTCCGCATTGTTTCACTCCTTTTTTCCGCCTTCGCGGCTCGCAAGTTCGAATCCTGTGAGTAGAAACCAACTTTTAAGCGCTGATTCACGCGCAACCATCCTACATCTACGGCTAAAGAAAACCAAATCACAGTCGATATACCTGTGGTATTGCCTTTGCGCGACCTGCCAGCGTAGAAAGATGTTCTCCGAGGAACGATGATCTCCATCAAACATTATCTTGAAGAGACGCAGACGGAGTCCGGCGATCACGATGAACCGGGTGCGCAGCAAGATGCAGAGGCGCAGCCTCTTCTTTCTGTTACGGTTGCCGCTTATCGCTCCTCTCTGGTGGAGATGGGCAACTGCGGTCGGGATGCCTGTCCGGCTCTGGGCGGGGAACTGAAGCAGGGGTTGGGCAAGGTGTATCGCGAAAAAGCAACATCGCGGAAAAGCAAAAACGATCGTGCGGAGAGTACGGCCGCAGCCTGAGGTTGTCTTACCGGCCGAACTGAGACCTATAATGCGGAAAGCAAGCCGCGTTCCCAGAGGTTTGCGCACTATCGCCATTTCGGGAACACTATTGGCATTGTGCCATTCCCGGAATCGCTCTGCCTCCTTTTTTTCTTCCAACTATTGAGTTTCGTCTCTCCACGCGGGATGGTTAGGTGAAGCCGTCCGTTAGCGCACGCTAAGTTGGCCGGCCAGAATATTTGAGCAGACAGGCGCAGGAGTCAAAGGGCGCCGCTCAATGAGAAAGGTTGCTATGAGGTTATTAATCGCCGAAGACGACAAGGCGCTGGGATTGTTTCTGAGCCGCGGCTTAGAAGCCGACGGACACCGTGTTCACTTGACGTACGATGGAGCCGATGCAGTGGAGGCATTTCGCCAGGAGATGCCCGACCTGACCATTCTTGATCTGAATTTGCCGGTCAAGGACGGCGAACAGGTGCTCGAGGAGGTTCGCATGATGGATGCGGATCTCCCGGTTCTGGTGTTGACCGCCCGCCAGGAGGTGGACACCCGAGTCCGCTGCCTTGATCGCGGAGCCGACGACCTGATGATCAAGCCCTTCAGCCTGCACGAACTGCGGGCCCGCTGCCGGGCGCTGCTGCGCCGCAAGCGTGATGCACGGCTGCTATTGCGCGCCGGCGACCTTGAACTGGATCGGCTGGACCACACCGCGCACCGCGCCGGCTTGTCGATCATTCTCACCAACAAGGAATTCGCCCTGCTCGAGCACCTGATGCTGAATCGCGGCCAGTGCGTCACGCGGGTGGAGTTGCTGGACTCCGTCTGGAATCTGGAGCCGACGCAGACCACCAACATCGTGGATGTCTACGTCAACTACCTGCGCCGCAAGCTCAAGGACCCTCCTCCTGGACAACTGATTCGCACAGTGCGCGGCCAGGGTTACACAGTGCCGTCGGAGAGCGAACTTGCACTTTCAGCGCTGCCCCCGCTATCTGTGCCTGCGCTTCTGCCAGATACGGTTATGCCAGTGGCGGCCGCTTAAGTTATTGACCTTCAACAAATTTTGAAAACACCAACTCGATAGACGTTCAGGAGATTAACATGGCAACCGTTTCCATTCCCACTCTTCCCCTTGCCAATCGCATCCACCAGCGCACCGTGCTTGTCGCGAGCGCTGATCGCAACTTTCGCCAGCGGCTCTCTGAAACTCTCACCGGACTGCGCTGGCAGGTGCGTGAGGCCGATGGTGGCGCACAGGCATGGGCTGAGGCGGAAGTGACCCCACTGGAGGCTGTCATCGTCGATTCATGGTTGCCCGACCTTGACCTTGCCGAGTTTCTCGGCGATTTCCGTATAAATTACCCCGAAGTGGATCTGGTGACAGCCAGTGGATCCAGCGCACAGGAGAGCCCGCGCGGACCATACCGTCAGGAATTGTTATATGCTCTGCGCCGCTCGCAGGATAATGACACGGCAATCTGGAACGCTGCTCCCGCGCTCAACAAAACGAGTCTGTCAGCCGATCCCACGCAGGGCAATTTGTGGTCTACCGCGTCGATTCCATCTCAGGCCCCGCCTGCTTTTCCGCCGCAGAGCGTCTTGCCTGATGTGATCTATTCTCATGCCGGTCTTCCTCTCATCATACCGGCCGAAGCAGAACTGCCCGCAATAAGCGGGCCACAGGCAGCCTTTGAACGGTTGCCGGAGATTATTGGCTACGCTCCCTGCATGCTCGAGATCAGCCGCCGCGTCCGCCTGGTGGCTCAGCGTTCTACCCCAGTTCTGATCGAGGGACCTACCGGATCGGGCAAGGAATTGGTAGCCGAGGCGCTGCACCGGCTCTCGGCCCGTAGCCGTAATCCCTTTGTCGCCATCAATTGCGCCGCAATTCCTGAAGCATTGCTTGAAGCCGAGCTTTTCGGCCACACCCGCGGAGCATTCACCGGCGCGGTGCAGGGACGCATCGGGCGGATCGAAGCTGCCGATGGCGGTACCCTGTTTCTCGACGAGATTGGGGAGATGCCGCTGGCCCTGCAATCCAAGCTGCTGCGATTTGTGGAGTGCGGCGAGTTGCAGAGGGTAGGCGACAACGAGAAGGTAAAGGTAGATGTGCGTATCGTGGCCGCCACTCACCAGGCACTGGCCCAGCAGACCCAGGACGGCGGCTTTCGCGCCGATCTCTACTACCGGCTGGCTGTATTTTTGATTCGCACTCCCTCGCTGGCCGAACATACCGATGATCTTCCGCTGTTGGTCAATCACTTCCTGGCGCAGATGGGCCGCGCGGCCCCTATCAAGCGAGTCGACCCAAGCGCGCTGGCCAAGCTTGCTGCCCACGATTGGCCGGGTAATGTCCGCGAGCTTGAGCATGTTCTGGAGCGGGCCGCCATTCTGGCTGGCGAGGAGGCCGTCATCACCGCGCGGGAGATCGACTTCGGCCTGACGGTTAATTGAAAGGGTGATGGGATGCAGATCGAGAGCCAGCTCAGCGACCAGATTGCCCGTTATCTGGATCTGTCCGTCAGCGAGGCCAAGCTGACCGCGGTCAACATGGCCAATATCGACACTCCCGGCTACCGTGCGGTGGGCATGGACTTCGAGGCCGAGATGCGGGAGGCGATGACCGGCGTAGAGAAAGGGCAACCGGCGCGGCCGGTGCATGTCAAGTCTGTAGACGGGCTGATTGCGCGGCCAGACGGAAACAATGTCTCCATGGATCGCGAAGGCCTGAATCTGGCCGAGGCGCAATTGAGGTTTAAAACCGGCGTTACGCTGCTCCGCCAGGAGTACCAGAACATCTTGGACGCCATCCATTCTGATAGCAAGTAAATTGGAGAGCAACGTGCAGGGAATCATCTGAAGATTACGCAACAGATTGTGTTTGCGTGAGAAGGAATCCCAGATGAACCTCTTTGCGATGATGGAGACCTCGGGCAGCGCCATGCAGGCCGAGCGAATGCGCGCCGAGGTGGTGGCGGCCAATATGGCCAACGCGGAGACGGCGCGCACGGCCACCGGCGGCCCTTACCGCCGCCAGCACGTCGTTTTTGCCGCCAATGCCGGCGATCCGGCATTTGTCAACAGCTTCAATGCAGCTACCGGGCAGACAGCCTCCGGAGGCCTTGTTTCTAATACTTTGCCTGCATTTCCCGCGCCTTTGCTTCAAATGAATCTCAACGGCTCTGGATCAACCACGCCGGGCGTGCATATTACTGCCGTGGTTGAAGATACATCTCCCCCGCTCAAGCGCTATGACCCTGGAAACCCGGATGCTGGTCAGGATGGATTTGTCTCATATCCGGACATTAATCCACTCACAGAGATGGTGGACCTGATGGGGGCGACACGTGCATATGGTTTGAATAGCTCCGCGGTGCAGGCTGAGAAGGGCATGATCACGTCGGCATTGGAGATTGCCAAGACGTAGACAGCATACCGGGTTTGGCGGCAGATTTTTGGGCTCCTGTAGGAACTGGTCCCAGAGATTAAAAACGCCTGCGGCAGCAGGGAGAACCAATGTTAACTCCAATCAATCCTATAAACACGGCGACACAGGCTGTGCAGGGTCTTATCGGCTATGGCGCTGGAAACTCCGCAACGTTGACCGGTGGCTCAGTTGCCGCGCCCACCCCGTTTTCCGATCTGCTGACCGATGCTGTTGGCCAGGTGGACCAGCTTGAAGAACAGGCGCACACGGCCGTTGCCGGATTGATGACCGGCACCGGCGTGGACGTGCATCAGGCGATGATTGCCACCGAGAAGGCGAACATGGCCTTTGAACTGGCGTTGGCGGTGCGCAACAAAGCAGTGCAAGCTTACCAGCAGGTGATCGGAATGCAGTTTTGATAGCAGTTGTCAGTAGTCAATGTTTAGTTGTCAGTTGCTAATTGTTTTATTGACTACAGATCACTGACCACTGAGAGCGGAGACCATGGCCACCGGAACACAGTTGCAGAAGAACGCGCAAATGATGCCCGGCCAACCCCAGTTGACCGACCGGCTGGCCGGACTTTGGGGCCGGACGCGGGTCCGCTGGGCGCAGATACATCCATCGCAGCGCGGCTGGACGGTGGTGTTGATTCTGCTGCTGGCAGGGATGATTGGAGGCATATTCTGGTATGGCCTGCGGCCTGATTGGCACATCCTCTACGCAAACATGGACCCCGAGGACGTGCGCCAGGCAGGACAGGTTCTGGCCCAGGCGCAGATTCCCTTTGAGTCCTCGCCCGATGGAACGGGCATCCTGGTCCCGGCAGCACAACTCGACAAGGCGCGGCTGGTGACCGCGGCCAAGGGCATGAAGAGCGGACGGCTAGGCTTTGAGCTCTTCGACAAACCCAATTGGGTGGGATCGGAGTTCGACGAGCAAGTCAACTATCAGCGGGCGCTGGAAGGAGAGTTGGAGCACACCGTTGGAACCCTGTCGGATGTTCAATCGGCGCGGGTACATCTCGTGTTGCCGCACGACTCGCTCTTTCGTGAGACGGATCGTCCCGCCAAGGCTTCGGTGGTGCTTAAGCTGCGCCGACGCACGCTAGGCGATGGGGAGCCAGAGGCGATTCGCAACCTGGTCTCCTCTGCGGTAGACGGCCTGACTCCGGAGCATGTGGTGCTGGTGGACGCGGCCGGTCACATTCCGCTTGGGCCCAAGACCGCTGATGCTCTGCGATTGAGCGCCGAGCAGGCTTTGGAAGAGAAGCTGATCAGCACGTTGGAACCGGTGACCGGGGCGGGCAATGTGCGTGCCTCGGTGTCCCTGGACTACGATTCTGTAGCCGCGGAAGAGACCAAGGAGAGCTACGACCCGGATCAGACGGTGATTGTATCGATGCAGCGCACCGAGCAAGCTTCCGGTCCCCAGCAGGCGCCTGCAGGCATTCCCGGCGTCGCCTCAAACGCGCCCAATTCGCAGGCGCTGCCGGTCTACCCAACACAGACCTCGCAGCCGCAGACCGCCAAGAGCGAGGCTGGGACCTACGCTGCCACGAAGACCTTGCGGCATGTGGTCGAAAACCCGGGCAGGGTGCGGCGGCTTACCGCGGCCATTGTGGTTAACGACCGGCTGGCGGAGCCCGCTTCCAAGAACAAGGCGGCGGTTTGGCAGCCTCGCTCGCCAGAGGAGTTGCGCAACCTGTCGGCGCTGGCTCAGGCCGCTGTAGGCTTCGATGCGGCACGCGGCGACCTGCTCGAAGTCAAGGACCTGGCCTTCGAGGACAACCATTTGCAGCCAGCGGCTTCGTTGCCGGGCCAGATTCTGGCCACCGCCGAAGGCTCGCCGATTTTAGTCAAGTATGCAGCCTTGCTGATAGGTCTTCTGGTGGTTATTGCATTCGGAGTGCGTCCCGCACTGCGCCATGCCCGGCTTGCAGCGGGGCCAGGAGGCAAGGGTGGGGGCAGGGAGTTGCCGGGATACGCAGAGTCAGCGGAAGCGCGAGCGCTTAGACCTCCTGAGCCGGTCGAGATTGACCCGGAGCGGGCCAGGGCGCAGGAGATCTTCGAACAGGTTACCGGCCACCTCAAGCGCGAGCCCACGCAAAGCTCCCGCTTGTTGCAGAGCTGGATTCATTCTGATTGACCGGAGAGTGGCGGACAAAATCGATGAGCGGCACGAGGGACAGCTAGAAGCTAGCAACAAAGGAAAGGACCAGGGTCTTGGCCGATCAGGGATACCAGAACGCGTCACCACGGCGCCAGCTTACGGCGAACATGAGCGGGGTGCGCAAGGCAGCCGTCTTACTGGTGGCCGTGGGCGAGGAGTTGGCGAAGGAGATTCTGCGCGCCCTGCCGGAGGCGGACGTACAACTGCTCACCGAGGAGTTGGCCGAGCTGCGCGGCATTACGCCGGATATATCTACCGGGATACTGGAGGAGTTCTGGGGGCTTCTGGACACCAAGAACTTCATGACCCACGGCGGGCTGGACTACGCCAGCCGTTTGTTGAAGGAGACCTTCGGTGCGGCGCGCGCCGACGACCTGTTGATGCTGGTGCGCCGCTCACAGGAGGAGGCCCATGGCAACCTTGCCAAGCTGCAGCGCACTGACCCTCAGCAATTGGGCAAGCTGCTCGACAGCGAGCATCCGCAGACCATCGCCCTGGTGCTGGCCCACCTGGACCCCAAGCGAGCTTCGATGGTGCTGGATAGCCTGAGCGAGGACCACAAGGTGCTCTCCATCCAGCGGCTGGCTGAGATGCGCCAGTTTTCTCCGGAGATGGCGCAGAAGGTGGCGCACATCCTGCACCGGCGCCTGGAAAACGTGGGTGACACGGGACGCAAAAGCTACTCTGGCTTCAAAGCAGTGGCAGATCTGCTCAACCGGCTCAACGCCGAGGAGTCGAAGAAGATACTCGAAACCATCGAGGATGGTCAGCCGGAGCTGGCCCTGGCCATTCGTAACCTGATGTTCACCTTTGAAGATCTGGTGACGGTGCCACCGACTACCATTCGCGAGATTGTCTCTGGCGTGGACAAGCGGCAACTGGCGTTAGCCCTGCGCGGCGCCAAGGAAGAACTCCGCGCCCAGATCTTCAAATCCATGAGTTCGCGGGCCGTGGAGATGCTGAAGGAAGACATGGAAGTTCTGGGTCCGGTGCGCTCGCGCGAGGTGGCGCAGGCGCAGCAGGAGATTCTCAACCTGGCGCGGCGGCTGGAGGCAGAGGGCAAGGTGGTTCTCAAGCTGGAGACCGGCGACGAGATGCTGGCGTGAACGCAGCAGACAGCAAACAGCTTACAGCGAACAGTTTGTGCCTAATTCACTATTAGCTGAAAGCTGTTAGCTGGAAAGGAAATCTTGCAGCAGGCATCATCGGCAACGAGCAAGAGAGCGTCCGGGCGCATCGAGGCCTTCGAGTATCCGGCCGGTCCCGATGCGCCGTTTTTGCCGGAATGGAATGGATGGGAGAGTGTCGAGGACGCCGTGCCCAGAAGTGTCACAACGCTATCCCGGGATGCTACGGCCGGAACCATCGAGCACCGGATGAGCGCCGAACTCGAGGCTCGCATAGCGGAGGAGAAGCGTCGAGCCTTTGAATCGGGCCGCGAACAAGGCCATCAGGAGGGCCACAAGGCCGAGCACGAGGCGCAGAGCGGCTCCCAGGCAGCGATTCAGCGGCAGCGGATGCAGCAGGCCGCCGAGTTTCTCGAGAGCTTCACCCAGGAGCGAAACCTCTACCTGCAAAAACTCGAACAAGAGGTGGTGATGTTGGCCCTGGCAGTGGCGGCGCGCATTCTTCGCCGTGAGTCGCAGATGGACCCGCTGCTGCTGACCGGCGCAGTCAGGGTGGCGCTGGGACAACTCTCCCAATCAACTCAGGTGCGATTGCGCGTGCCCTCTGCCGAGCTCGACCTGTGGTGCGAAGCCATTGCGCACCTGCCCAACCTGGCCGTCAAGCCAACTGTGATTGCCGGTGAAGGGATGCGGCTGGGCGACTGCGTGATCGAGACAGAGTTGGGTTCGGTGGATCTGGGAATTCGCGCGCAGTTGGGAGAGATTGAGCGTGGTTTCTTTGACCGTGCCGGCGGCTCGAGAACCGGCAGCTCCATCTCTGACGCTGCACAGCCGGCAAGCGTGGACCCTGGCGCCGTCCAGGAGAGCCACGCATGACGCGGCTGTTGGAGCGTTACTTTACTCGTCTGGAACGCGGCCAGCCCTGGCGTTGGCGCGGGCAGGTGCTCGAATCAGTAGGCCAGACTATTGAGTCGGCTGGGCCGCTGGCTTCGGTGGGCGAATGCTGCGAGATTCAGGACCAGCACGGTCGCGCGCATTTGGCAGAGGTCATCGGCTTTCGCGGCTCCAGTGTGCTGTCGATGCCGGTGGAGAGCACTGAAGGCATACGCTTTGGAAACAAGGTAACAGCCTGGGGAGTCCATCCCGAAATCGAGGTGGGGCCGGCGCTGATGGGCAGAGTGCTGAATGCGCTGGGTGAACCTATCGATGACGGGAACCCACCGGCCGTCTCTATAGCATTGCCGCTGGAGGGAGTGGCGCGCCCGCCGCTGGACAGGGTGGCGATACGCACTCCGCTGGGTACAGGGATTCGCGTACTCGACGCATTCCTGACGGTGGGACGGGGACAGCGTGTGGGCATCTTCGGCGGCTCGGGCGTGGGCAAAAGCACGCTGATCGGCATGATGACCCGCAACACCGAGGCGGATGTGACGGTGGTGGGCTTGGTGGGCGAACGGGGGCGCGAGGTAGGCGAGTTTCTTGAGGATACGCTGGGCGGCGAGGGCCTCGCGCGCTCGGTTGTAGTGGTCTCAACCTCCGACCAGTCGCCGCTGATGCGCATGAGGGCGGCTCTGGCCGCCACCACCATCGCCGAGTATTTCGCCGGGCAGGGCAAGCACGTGTTGCTGGTGCTGGACTCGCTGACACGCTTTGCCATGGCTGCCCGGGAAATAGGCCTGGCTGCAGGAGAACCGCCCACCAACAAGGGATACACGCCATCGGTCTTCAACCGCCTGGCCAAACTGGTGGAGCGCGCCGGGCAATTCCGTGTGGGCTCGATTACCGCCTTTTATACCGTGCTGATGGAAGGTGACGATCAACAGGATCCGCTAGTGGACGCGGTTCGGGCGTTGCTCGATGGCCACGTGGTGCTTTCGCGCGCACTGGCTGCCGAAGGTTGGTATCCGCCCATCGAGGTGCTGGACTCGATCAGCCGGCTGATGCCGGTGGTCACTCAGCCCGCGCATCGCGAGCATGCTGTGCTATTGCGTAAGCTCATGGCTGTCTACGCGCGCAGCGAGGATCTGGTGCGCATCGGAGCCTACAAGCCGGGCTCCGACCTGGATCTGGATCGTGCCTTGAGAGCCCGGGAGACGATGCGAGCTTTTATGACCCAGGACATGCATGAACAGGTTCACTTTGACGATTGTTTGCAAAGGTTGGCTCAGCTGGCTTCGGAGGTGTGAGCCATGGCTGTCTCGCGCGCATTGCGCCGCCTGTTGCGCATTCGGAACATTCAGGAAGAGCAGAGCCGGCTGGTTCTGGAATCCGCGCTTGGCGAACTTCACCGTCTGGAGCACTCGCTGGCGGTTACCCACGAGCGGAATCGCCGGGGCCGGAGCCTGATTCAAACCAGTGCTCAATCCGGCCAGTTGACGGACCGGCTTGCCGGCCTTGAAGAGACGCGATCAGCCAGCCACCATGCCGCAGCGCTCGGGCCCAGGATCGATGGGATGGGAGAAGAAGTCGCGGACCGGCGTCAGGAGTTTCTTTCTAAAAGAGTGGAACGCCGCCAGGCGGAGACCCTGATTCAGGAGGCAGAGGCGCAAGAGGCTATCGAATCCGGGCGGCGCGGCCAGCAGGCGCTCGACGTCTGGTACAGCTCCCGGTTGTACCGCGAGGCGGATAAAGAAGGTGTCGAAGCTGAAACGATGGCCTCAACCGCAGAAGGGTTAGCTCATCATTAGAATGTCGTCTCCCACCCGCCCGCCGTGAATAAGAAGCGTACATGAGCAAAAACTTGAGGGCAAATACAAACAAAAGAGTACAGCTTCCTGAATTGGGATGGCCGGTTCCATTCCTGACAATGCTCTAACCCATCCATGTCGCACTTTGGCACAGTGTCTGCACTATCTCTTTCCATGACGATTGCCGCAGCCATCGAGATTGCAGCGGGAGCTACACCGGGGCAAGGCCTGGGCAAGACGACAGGCGCGGCGCACGGCTCAGGGCTTACCGGTGCTGCTGCTCAGTGGTTTATGGCTTCGACTGCTTCAGGTGCGGAGAGCTTTGGCGAAAAATGGCAATCGCTGCTGGCTTCGCTGAATTCCAGCAATACAGATACTGACGAGGCTGAGGCGAATCATAAAACTCTCATAGATGGATCGGCGCCTGAAAATACATCTGAAAAATCCTTTGTATCGAACCTTGTTGCCGGCATCCGATTGCACCAGGGGCAGGGAACTGAGAAAGAACGCGCTGAAGCGGATTCAGGAGCAAAGTTGTCTTTGGCTTGGGCTCGGGCTCAAACCGTAGTGATCGAGCCTGATGCCGGGACTGCAAAGCCAGTCTCGGCCAAAACAGAAGAGATAAAACCTGCTGCGACGCCGAAAACAGAATCCGCCCTCAACTCGCATCCTGTCCGGTCAATCAACGCCACCAAGGAAGACACTCTCCCAGCCGAAGCGTTAACGGGAGTGGTTTCGGCCGCAATTGCAAGTCCATCGCCGGTTGTGCAGGCAGCTGTGCTCACCAACCCAGTTACATACAGTGCGGACGAGAAGGCGCAGCTTGCACAGATAAAGATTTCGGCCAATCTCTCGACAGACCAGCCAGCAGCGACTTTTTCGGCTTCGTATGACACGCAACTACCCAAGAATTATGCTTCCGGAAAAATTTCCGATGTAGTGAATCCAGCAATGCAACAGGCCACGGAAAAACTGAATGCGCCCACGCAGAATAAACAAGCCTCGCCTGCTTTGAGTATCAATGGGTCATTCGGCCAAACCCTCAGCAATACAGAAGCTTCCGCTGCTTACAACAGTGCGCCGCTGCCAGTCGCAATGCTTGCCGAGAGTGTGGCCCCGCTTGAAACGTCTGTGCCGGCTATGAACTTGCCTACGGTTATAGAAACAAGCCAGAACACCGATCAGCCACATTCTTTAAGCCAGGACCCTGCACGGACCTCTGCCCCGAAACCTGATCTGACGCAGACAGTAGCGTCTAACCAGAATCCGGCTTCGGCATCCGTGCAGAGCCGGAACCCGATGCAGGCGCAGGTCGCGAGTCAAAGCATCACTCCGACAGCAGTGCCAAGTCAGAGCCCGAGGGAGACACAAGCGCTTAGCCAAAATCCCTCTCAGACGTTCACGCCAGACCAATATCAAACACAGACGTTCGTTCAGTACCAGGAACAGGTTATTCCGCAGCCGGGAAAGCAGATTGTGAGCGAGGTTGCGGTTTCGCTGCCTAACGATAGCTTGAAGTCCTTGCCTGTAGCCGCCACCACCCCCCAGCAAGGCCAGCTCTCTGCAGTGGTTCCAATCCGAGACAAACCAGGGTCAACCTCCAATGAAAAGGCCATAACATCCGAAACCTTGCGGTCAGTTCATACAGTCGGCAATTTCAATTCACTCCAACAGGGAATCCTTCCTGTCGAAGGGCAATCTTCCGTCTCGGTTGTTGATTCCATCGCGATGGCGCGCTCAATGTCCGGCGCGGCTGGAACTGTGAGTGCCGCCAGTGAACCGGAGAGAGCATCAAGCTTTGCTTCAGCTCAACAAGATACACGCGAAACCTTCGCAACCCTCGACACTGCGGTTGTGCCGAAGGACACTACCTGGATTCACGTCGGTACGCAGCGGGCCGAAGCAGGTTTTCAGGATCCGGCTCTGGGCTGGGTAAGCGTGCGCGCAGATCTAAGCGGTGGCGGAGTTCATGCCCAGCTTGTCCCCGGCTCAGCCGACGCAGCCCAAACCCTGAGCAGCCACCTGGCAGGATTGAACTCCTATCTTGTTGAACACCACACGCCTGTCGAGACACTCACGCTTACATCGCCTGAAGGCCGTTGGTCAGGGTTGGGCAGCGGCCAGAGCGCGGGAGAGGGAATGCAGCAGGGGGCAGGCCAACAGACTTCGCAGGGCGCCGATGCAAGCCTTTCATCTGCTTCCAATCCAGAAACCGTTATCCAATCGCCGGCTCCTTCGCTCGAGCCGCCGGCATTCTTCGGGGATATGAACGAAAGCGTACAAGCGGCAATCAGGGGAGGCTTGCACATTTCGGTAATGGCCTGAGCAAGAAGGCAGGCTCAAGGCAAGGACGGTACAGCGGGCAAGAGCCTGGCAAACACGGATGAAGCAGAACGCAAATTGTAGCAGAGAAGAGCAGGGAGGCAACATGGCAGCGGCAATTCTGAATCACACAATGACAGCGGTGCAGTCTCTTACGGGTACCATCGCAACCCCCGTAGCCGCGGCAAACGGTTCGAGCTCTACGGCAAACGCGACCAGCAGTTCAGGCAGCACAAGCAGCGACTCGGCCACCATTTCGGCCAACGATTTTCTGACATTGTTGGTCACCGAGATGAAGAACCAGGATCCGACCGCGGACACCGACCCCAACGAGTACATCAACCAATTGGTGAATGTAAACAGCCTGGAGCAACTAATCTCGATCAACCAGACGCTGACTACGGATCTGGGCAGCACAACTGCCAGTTCGAGCGGCAGTGCTGCCTCGGCTCAGGCCACAAGAGCTCAGGCTCAATCTACATCGCCCGCTGCCGCTACATCTCTGCCCGGCGCGCTGAGCGCGGCTGCGACCAAACTGGCTCCCGGCAATCTAAGTATTCCCGCGGCCAACCCCGCGGCTCAAAACGTGGCTCAATCCCTGAGCGGACGGCCACGCGCATAATCGTGATTTTGCGAGCTTGAAACGGCCCGGCACAGTCAGCTTATATGCCTGCCGCCAATGTCCGCGCCAACTTCAGATGCAATCGAGAGGAGAACCACCATGCCCAGTTTTTACATTCCACTCAGTGGTCTCGACGCCGATAATACAGCGCTGAACACCATTGCCAACAACTTATCTAACATGAACACCACCGGCTTCAAAGCGCAGACGACCAACTTCAGCGACCTGTTTTACCAGCAAGTGGGTACCACCGGCGCGGGAGGCGAGATTCAACAGGGGACAGGAGTGCAGGTGGCCTCGAACAGTACCGATTTCACTGGCGGCTCGGTCTCTTCGACCGGTGTCGCGACCGATGTTGCCATCGATGGCACGGGCTTCTTTGTGCTGGACAACGGCGGAGGCGCACAGCTCTACACGCGCGACGGCAACTTCCAACTGAGTTCCACCGGAACGCTGGAAAGCACCGAGGGACAGGGAGTCATGGGGTATGCGGCCACCAATGGCGTGATCAACACTAGCGGCGGCTTGTCGGACATTACGATTCCCACCGGGCAGGTGATGCAGCCATCGGCGACTACATCCTTTAGCATGACCCAAAACTTGAATTCCGCATCTCCCATAGGCACACAAACCACGGGACAGGTACAGATCTACGACTCGCTGGGAAAATCCTATGAAGCCACGGTGACATACACCAATCTTGGAAACAACTCTTGGAACTACAACATCTCGTTGCCGGATACCCTGACGCCGGCATCGGCTACCCCGACAACCATTTCCAATACTGGTGGGCTCTTGGGAATGACGCAGAGTTCTACTACAGCCTCAGGCATAACTACGCTCAGTTATAACTTCGGTTCGAGTGGCGGCAATCTGGCTACAGTTGATCCAGGGACGACTCTGACGATTACCGGGCCATTGGCTGTCGGTGTTGGCACGGCGACCATAACCGCACCGACAGTCACTGCAGGTGAAACCGTGGCCGAGTATGCCACTGCCCTCAATGCAGCGTTGGTGACGGCAGGCATTAAAACCGGCGCCACCGGCGTAACCGTTTCGGCCACGGCAAGCGGCCAGTTATCCATCGTTGGACCGTCAGCCACGCTCTCAACCGCCGGTATCGTTAAGCAGGATCTGGCAGGGACAATCCTGAATTACAACTTCGGATTAAGCGGCGCTACGATGGCTACGGTCGATCGGGGGACAAACCTGACCATTTCCGGGCCAACCGCCACCGGCGGTACGGCGACCATTACCGCGCCGGTGATCACCGCCGGCGAAACTGCGGTCAGCTATGTTGCGGCCCTCAATGCAGCCGTAACGGCAGCGGGAATCACAGGCGTGACCGTCACCGGTCCAACCGCTACGGGCCAGGTGACCATCACCAGCCTTGGGACCAGCGGCAGCATAATTCAGGATACAGTTGGATCGGCCAGCACCAATGGGACGCTGGTCTTCGACACCAGCGGAAATTTGGTTACCCCGGCCGCGAATGTGGGCGGCATATCCTTCGGCGGACTTTCCGACAATGCGGCGACGATGAACATGACCTGGGGTCTCTACAGTACCGCCGGCAATGGAAATATCAGCCAGACCGCTGCCGTATCCGGACAATCGGCACAAAACCAGAACGGGTATGCGAGCGGCGAGTATCAGAGCTTCACCATCGGCTCCGATGGAACTGTTACGGCCACCTACTCGAATGGCCAGAGCCAGAGTGTAGGACAATTGGCGATTGCCACGGTCAGCAACCAGCAGGGACTGGTGGACACGGGCTCAACTCAATACCAGGCCACTGCCTCTTCAGGCCTTGCCACTGTTGGAGTGGCCGGGGCGGGCGGGCGCGGCACGCTCGAAGGCAGTTCACTGGAGGCCTCGAACGTCAACATTTCCGCCGAGTTCTCAAATTTGATCGTCGCTCAGCGCGCCTTCGAAGCCAACGCCAAGTCGGTAACCACATTTGATACCATCACCCAGGAAACCATCAACATGATTCACTAAGCTCGACGCGGGACGGTCTTCGGGCCGTCCCGCTGCTCTATTGGCTTAACTATTTGCTGATCAAGGCAGCATGATCCGGGCGAATGACTTAGGTCCTGTGGTCTCTGCGCACTTCGACGAACAGTCCCTTTCCTGCAGCCAGAACGCGGCCTTTGACATTGATAATTCTGCCTTCGGTCCAGTGTTTTCGTCCCTCGCTGCGCACTCGGCGGCCCTCCAGGCGAATCGGCGTTCCGGAGTGGACAGGAGAATGGTAGACAATCTCCAACTGGCTGGTTAAGCTCGTCACACCCAGGGCGCGAACCGTCTTGCCCATGACCTCATCCAGCAGCGTGGCAATGATGCCGCCATGCACAAAGTCAGGCGGGCCTTCGAATTTTTTCGGAATCGTTGTCGGACAAACCACGCTCCCATCGTCGGCAAGAAAGAACTCAAGGCGCAAGCCAGTCTCATTTGCTTGTCCGCAACCAAAGCAGCGGTTCTGTGCCGCGTGCGCCATCGGGGTCAGATGTTCAGAAGATGCATTCATGGTTAAAGCATAAAGGAGCCGGTATAGTGCCTACGAGGGAAGGGAATCTCTATTATTCAAGCATACTTTTATGGTTTCGGCGCATCGAACCCAATAGAGGTTTTCACACATGGATCGCCGAACCGCAATCAAGCACATGGGCAGCGTGGCAAGCGCGCTGCTGTTGACTGAAGCCCTTAGTAGCCATGCGCTTTCCACCGGGCAGGCTGCTGCCGCAACCCCTCCTAATGCGCCTACCGGCCCCTTCACCCTGCGGCCACTGCCCTACGCCTACGATGCGCTGGAGCCGTACATCGACGCCGAAACTATGCACCTGCACCACGACAAGCACCATCAGGCGTACGTGAACAACCTGAACGCCGCCGTAGCCGCGCACCCCGAACTGGCAGGCAAGTCCGTTGACGAACTGGTCGCCAACCTCAGCACCTGGCCTGAATCTGCGCGTACTGCCGTGCGCAATCAGGGCGGAGGCCACGCTAACCACTCCTTGCTGTGGCAAACGTTGGGCAAAGGCAGTGCAGCGCCCACCGGCGAGCTAGCCAAGGCCATAAACACCGCCTTCGGATCGTTTGCCACCTTCCAGGACAAGCTAACCGCTGCGGCCATGAGCGTCTTTGGCAGCGGCTGGGCCTGGCTGGTGCAATTGCCGAACGGCCCCATCGCCATTGATACCTCGGCCAACCAGGACAGCCCACTCACCCAGGGTCACAAGCCGTTGCTGGCAGTTGACGTCTGGGAGCACGCCTACTACCTGAAGTACCAGAACCGGCGCGCCGATTACGTGAAGGCCTTCTTCCAGGTGGTCAACTGGGACTACGTAAGCGGCCAATTTGCTCAGAAGGCGTAGGTAGCGCGTGGCCTGGATTCTCTGGCGAAAAACAGGTTGGGCCTTTGTTTGTATACAATTGGCAGCCAGCTTCGGCCTGGCATTGGCTGGCTGCCATTCGGCACCGTCGCTCACCCCGCAAGAAGCGGAAGGCAAGCACCTCTACCAAGTCCGCTGCGCCCATTGTCACGAAGACAACGACCTGGTGCTGAAAAAGGTACCGCCTGATCTGCATGGCGTGTTTGCCCGCAAGACCCTCCCCAGCGGTATTCCTGCCACGGACATGGCCGTGCGGCAGAATGTGCTGACAGGGAAGGGAATGATGCCCGGATTTACTGGCCGCTTCACCGACGAGCAAATGGCCGAACTGCTTGCTTATCTGCGTACTGGGCTGCGCTAAATCTCATATCCACACGACCCTCCAGCTATTTTGAAGCACTAATAGGATTCACGTAACCTAGACAGTAAGCATTACCATAGTAACGTTTATGTACAAATATTCTTACACTTCAGTAACCATATTTGGGTACATTCTTAATATTGCAGCCCAGTATCTGTTTTTATCTTTCTCGCAAGTTGAAAGGGATAAGACAATGATTCAGAAAATCTGCACAAATTACGGAAAATGCGCACTCGCTGACAGTCATGAAGACTTTTCTCTTGATAAGAGTGTCAGAAAGTGTTGTCCACTTTGCGATAGTGCACTTAGTGAAGTCAGAAATATAGCAGAGATTACAGATTTGGCACTCGCCAATGTCAAAACTGCGTCGCCCAGAAACGTGAACTCAATCTTCTCCGACCTGGCCCTGGCTTTAGTTCTCATCGCTTTTCTTTTTATCGCCGTAGGAAAAGACTGGATCAAGTCACCGCAAGGTACCTATGCCGCAGAAATGAAGATCATTCATCAGAATGCGATCCTTCGTTTAGCTGGTTCTGACGTTGTCGGAGAACGTCTGGGGCCCGAGTTGGCCGAGGCCTTTCTTCAGGCTCAGGGTGCGACAAATCTTCAGATTATCTCTGGAGTAAACCAGGAGGATAAAATCGCTGTGGGTATTTTGCCCGGCGATACAGAGCCTTCCTCGATCGAGATATCTGCTCATGGCTCCGCAACTGCATTTACATCCCTGGCTCAAGAAATCTGCGACATTGGGATGAGTTCGCGAAGAATCAATCCGGACGAGGTTACCAAACTAGCGACGTTGGGCAATATGACATCAGCTGCCGACGAGCATATTTTAGGGCTTGACGGCATCGCGGTGATCGTTAATCCCTCCAACCGAATCAACGAGCTTCGCAAAGACGAAATCCGGCGAATCTTCACCGGGGACATTACCGATTGGTCTCAAGTCGGCTCCTTCCACGGTTTGATCAAAATATACGCAAGAGATGATCAGTCGGGGGTCTTCGATGCGTTCAATAGTATGGTGCTGGCTGGTAAACCCTTGACATCAGCAGCCCGGCGTTTTCAGGATAGTAATGCGCTTTCCGATGCAGTCTCCGACGATCTGAATGGTATCGGTTTCGTCAGTCTTCCTTACGTCCATAATGCGAAAACTATAGCCGTATCGGAGAAGGGAACACTGGCGCTCAAACCGACCCGGCTGACAGTCGCTACGGAAGACTATCCGCTCTCTAGGCGGCTTTATCTCTATACACCTGCAACAGCACGGAACAAATACTTGCAAATGTTTATAGCATTTGCACTCTCACGGCAGGGGCAGGAGGTGGTTGCCGCCAACGGTTTTGTCTCCCAAAATCTTCAGCATGTGACGCTACCTGTATCCAATACAGCTCCGGAAGAGTACAAGCTGCTGACGGAGGGCGCCGAACGCCTCTCTGTGGATTTTCGTATTCAGGCCGGAAAATCGGAGCAGGACAGCAAGGTTCAAGCGGATCTGGACCGGATCGCCTCTCTGATCGCTGACCAAGATGGCGAGGGAGATCGGATTCTACTCTTTGGGTTCGCAGACAATGAAGGCACTCCGGAGGAGAGTCGAGCGATGTCTTTGAACCAGGCCAAGATCGTTGAGAGTCAGTTAAACCAGCGGGGTATCAAGCTCGCGGTTGTGCGAGGCTATGGCTCAGAGCTGCCCGTCGCTTCCAACGACACCAGCGAAGGTCGAGAGAGGAACCGGCGCGTGGAGATTTGGATCAAGAAGAAAGCGAAGCCGGTTAAAGCCGCGATTGGCGAAGTGGGGCAGGAAATCGCCGATGTTCACAGGTGATGGAGTAGAAAGCTGCAAATTCCAGACTCTGCGTGGCATCACTCTTAACGACGCACATCGCCTGTCTGTGTACCGGGTTACGTTGATTTTTTCATCTTCCTGCATCCGAATTTTCATTGCCCGTTAATGACTGTGGTTACCTTTGCAGATAACCTACGCTAGTACATCCCGAGCCGACCTTGAGATGCTCCTATCTCGCGACTTTGTAACGAGAGAAATGTATTTGTGTCTCTGAAGGCTGGATGAAGAGCTGCGATTTGCACTGAATTAGCCCCAAACACGTCTAGAGTTTTTCTTATCAAGTTACTGGCAAACGAGAAAGGGGGGGGTGTCATGACTGTCCGATGGGGAAGATGTTTCAACTTCAATAAATGCAAGGACGCCAACGAAAAGCAACATATTCCCATTCCAAAGGGAGCGCCTTTTATTTGTCCTGAGTGCGGAGAACAACTGGTGGCTGAAAACGCCGTTGCTCCCCATGAGGCTCATGTTACGCCTGGCAAGCCCAAAAAGAAGAAGCCAAATACTTTTCTCGTCGCCGTAGCAGTATTGCTCCTTCTTGCGGTGGTCGCCGGGTTCGCAAGATGGGGCATGCAGCACGGAGCGAAGGCGGCAACGTCAAAGACGATTCTTCGCCTGGCTGGCTCGAACACCATTGGAGACACGCTTGGTCCGTCGTTAGCCGAGGCATTTCTGAAGAATCAGGGAGCGACAAATGTTCGCATTCTCCCCGGAGCCAACCCGCTGGAGAAGATAGTCGAAGGCGTGCTGCCCGGTGACAGTACGCCTTCCTCGATTACCATTGCGGCGCATGGTTCCGCCACTGCGTTTACATCTCTGGCCGAGAACAATTGCGATATCGGCATGGCTTCGAGGAAGATCAAGCCCGATGAAGCATCCAAGTTAACGTCACTGGGAGATATGACTTCCGTGGCAAACGAGCACATCCTGGGGCTTGACGGTATTGCGGTCATTGTCAACGCATCCAACCCCGCCAGTCAGCTTGACAAAGACAAGATCATGCGTATCTTTACCGGGGAGATTACTGACTGGTCGCAAGTCGGCGCTAAACGAGGCGCGATCAAGGTTTACGCGAGAAATGACAATTCAGGCACTTATGACACCTTCAAAACCCTGGTGCTGGGGGGCAAGCCATTGGCCGCGGGAACGCAGAGGATTGAGGACAGCAAGGCGCTTTCCGACGCGGTTGCAGCTGATCCCTACGGCATCGGCTTCATCGGCCTGCCATATATCGCCAGTGCCAAGCCTGTTGCCGTCTCGGATAAGGGCACGCTGGCGCTGCTGCCTACCCGGCTGACCGTGGGAACGGAAGACTATCTTCTGTCGAGAAGGCTCTTCCTTTATACGCCTGGCAATCCAGGCAACAAATACACGCGCCAGTTTATTGAATTTGCCATTTCCAGAAAGGGCCAGGACGTGGTGAGCGCCACAGGTTTTGTTGCCCAGAACGTGACGCAGGTGGCGCAGGCAGTGCCCGCAAACGCTCCGGAGGAGTATAAGTTGCTGACCCAGGATGCAAGTCGCCTTTCGCTCGATTTCCGGTTTGCGTCCGGACAAATGGACTTGGACAACAAAGCCAAGATCGATCTGGATAGGGTCGTTTCTCTGATTGCGGACATGAATATTCCGGCCGGTAAGATCTTGCTTTTTGGTTTTTCCGACAGCACCGGGGATTACCAGTCTAATCTGGGCTTGTCGTTGAGCCGGGCAAAAGTGGTTGAAAGCCAATTCATCCTTAGAGGGATGAAACCGGCGATTGTTCGCGGATTCGGATCGAACCTGGCCGTCGCCTCCAATGACAACGACGAAGGACAGGCGCGGAACCGTCGTGTGGAGGTATGGATTAAGAAGTAATTCGGTCCGGGGCGCGACCGGCGTAATGGGGCAGGGAATCGTTCGATTTATGCCGGTCGCGGTATACTCAAGGTTGCTATGGCAACCGACAAAACCTTTTACATAGAGACCTTCGGCTGCCAGATGAATGCCCATGACTCGGAGAAGGTCATCGGCACATTGGAGCACGAGGGCTATCGTCAGGTTAAGCGCGAGGAAGATGCCGGCCTGATTCTCTACAACACCTGCTCCATTCGCGACAAAGCCGAGCAGAAAGTCTTCCACCGCCTGAACGAATACAAGCGCCAGCACAGAAACGGCAAGCGTTTCGTTGTGCTGGGCTGCGTGGCGCAGCAGGAGGGCGAGAAGATCTTCGAGAGGGCGCCGTTTGTCTCGCTGGTCTCGGGCTCGGCCTCGTATCGCAAACTGCCGGAAATGCTCACGCGCTTAGAGGCAGGCGAGACGCGCATCACCGGTCTCGACGACCGCCAGACTGATGAAACCTTCGAGACCGAGTTTACCGCGCGCCAGAACCCCTATCGCGCTTACATTACCATCGTCGAGGGTTGCGACAAGTTCTGCGCCTACTGCGTAGTTCCGTACACCAGGGGTCGCGAGCGCAGCCGCACTTCGAATTCCGTGCTTGAGGAGGCCCGTCGCGTCGCCGGACAGGGTTACACCGAGATTCAGCTCCTCGGCCAGAATGTAAACAGCTACCGCGATCCGGAAGGGAAGCGGAGCTTCGCCGAACTGCTGGCCGCGGTCGGGGAAGTAAGCGGCATCCGCCGGGTGCGCTTCATGACCAGCCACCCGCGCGACTTTACCCGCGACATCGTTGAGGCCATCGACGCCGTACCCGCTCTCTGCGACCACGTGCACTTGCCGGTACAGTCGGGTTCCTCGCGGATTCTCAAGGCGATGAACCGCGAGTACACCAGAGAGAGCTACCTGGAACGGATCAGCTGGATCAAGGCTGCGCGTCGGCCCATCTCAGTTTCGACCGACATTATCGTCGGCTTTCCCGGCGAAACTGCTGACGATTTAACCCAAACTATAGACCTTCTTGCCGTGGTGGAGTACGATTGCGTCTTCGGCTTTAAGTACTCGGGACGGCCCAACACTCCGGCCTTGCACCTGATCGATTCCATTCCTGAGGCCGAGAAAGCAGCCCGGCTTCAAGTTGTGCTTGACCGTCAGCGAGAGATTCAAAGAGTCAATAATGCCAGGCACTTGGGGCAAATAGTGGAGGTAATGGTTGAGGGGGTCAACCCGGCAAAAGGGCAGGTTATCGGACGTAGCAGCCAGAACATTCCGGTAAACTTCACCTGTGTTCAGCCGATTGCGCCGGCGCCGGGAAACTACCTCAAGGTTAAAATTACCGCAACGCATCCCAACAGCTTGGTCGGCGAAGCCGTCTAAGAGAGCGGGGGAAGGAAGGGAAGCAATGGAAAGCGACCTGAAGAAGCGGATCGAGGCTTTGCGCATGGAAGCAGAGGAGCAGACGCGCAAGGGGCAACTGGACCGTGCTGCGCAGATTCAGTTTGGCGAACTGCCCAGGCTCGAAGCCGAGCTTAAGAAGCTATCCGGCACACAGGATGAGACGCAAAAGGACAAGGGAAGCGTCGAGGTGCGCATCCGCGGGCTGATGATGGACCCTTCTACCAGCATGCCCATCGTTGTGCTCAAAGATGTCGCATCCGAGACGGTAATGCCCATCTGGGTAGGGATCTTCGAGGCTAACGCCATTGCCTTGGAGATTGAGAAAGTAGCTGCGCCGCGCCCCATGACCCACGACCTCACTAGAAACCTCATTCGCAACTTGGATGCCCGGCTGGAACGTGTTGTAATTTCAGAGCTTAAGGACGATACATTTTATGCAAAACTGTGGCTTCAGCAGGGGAGTGATCCGCTGGTGATTGATGCCCGGCCGTCAGACGCCCTTGCTTTGGCGTTGCGTGCGGATTGCCCCATCTACGTTACGGATGAGGTGATGCAGAAAGCTAAGCTGAATACCTCGGGGCAGGCCGAGGGCCCGACTGCTGAACAGCTGCGCGGTTGGCTAGAGGGCCTGAATGACGAGGACCTGGGGCGTTACAAAATGTGATCAGCACACACTGTTTTTACGTATAATCCTGCCATGGTTGGCATGAACTTCGCCCACTAAACCATTGTTGTGCCACTGGCAGGGAAGTAAATCTATGCTCAGGTCCATCCTATGTTGAAAGGCGTAAGAAAATTCTGGCGGCGCATCACCGATGGTTTGGCACTCGGCCAACTATGGAACCAGTTTCACACCGATGCCCGCACCAGCTACCGGCTATATTCGCAGGAAATTGATTCGCGTCGCATGCCCGGAACAGGAAGGGTGCGGCATTTATTCAGGATGATTAAGCTGTTTTTATGGGCCATCGTTGATAAGCTATCTCCTGCGCGCCGCGTCATCTTATTGATTGCGCTAATCCTCTTTTTCCCCCACATGCATTTAACCGGTTTCTCGACCAATGGCATCTTTTGGGGCTGCGTATTGCTGTTCTTGCTGCTGGTGATGGAAATCTCTGACCGCGTGGTCATGAAGCGCGACCTGCAGATCGCCAAGGAGATCCAGGCCTGGTTGCTGCCGCCAGGCCCGCCGCAGGTGCCAGGTCTGGAGATTGCCTTCGCCACTCGTCCTGCCAATACAGTAGCAGGTGACTACTACGACGTTTTTCCTCGTCCAGCCTCGCATTCGCCCGGCGGCACATATCTGATTGCCATCGCCGATGTAGCCGGCAAGAGCATGCCAGCGGCCATGTTAATGGCCACATACCAGGCCAGCCTCAAGACCTTGGCAGGCGTCTCCAGTTCGCTAATCGATCTGGCGGGTCGCATGAACAACTACGCCTGCGGCAACAGCGAGAATGGACGCCGATTTACCACCACATTCATCGCTGAATACGATCCGGCAACGCGCGGCCTGGTTTACGTCAACGCCGGGCACGACCTGCCCATATTGCGCCGTCAGTCAGGAGCAATTGAACGCTTGACCGCGGGTGGTATACCGCTCGGAATCCAGGAAAACACCCGGTACGAATCGGGAAGTACAACGCTTCAATCTGGCGATTGGCTCGTCATTTTCACCGATGGAGTAACGGAAGCGGAAAATATGCGCCAGGAAGAGTATGGTGAAGTACGCTTTATGGTGCTGCTATTCGCAAATCAGACTGTGACGCCGTCAGTACTGTTAAACACCATTCTGGCGGATATCGAGCACTTTGTAGGGAACACACCACAACACGATGACATCACACTTATGCTGCTGAAGGCTGTGTAGAGGGAGCTGATTGAACCGTACGTGCGGTATACAGAATATACGTTATCAGACATTACTATTGTGTATAAGTCCTTTGTTTCTTTACTAGGTCTTTGCCTTAATCAGTAAATCTCGGCAGCAAACAGGTCGGCCATCGTCTCCCTGCGTCGAATCAGTCGCGTTTCTTCGCCCTCTACAAGCACTTCGGCTGCACGAGGGCGGGTGTTGTAGTTGGAGCTTTCCACCATGCCGTAGGCTCCGGTGTCGAGAATTGCAACCAGATCTCCCGGCTCAACCGGCGCAAGCTGGCGGTCGCGTGCAAAAAAGTCGCCCGTTTCGCAGATCGGTCCTACCACATCCACTATGCGCGGCTTCCCTGTCCTCGGCCTGACCGGCACAATCTGGTGATAAGCCTGGTAAAGGGTAGGGCGGATGAGGTCGTTCATGGCGGCGTCGGTAATCACAAAGGTCTTCTTGCCGCTGCGTTTAACCTCCAGAACTCGCGTAAGAAGAGCTCCGGCCTGTGCAACGATAAAGCGGCCCGGCTCGATGAGCAGGCGGCCCTGGAAGGCTCCAAGGGCGCTTTGAAGGGCGTTAGCGTACTCTCTAACCCTCGCGGCAGCATCGAATTTGCCAGAGTGATAGTTGATTCCCAGCCCACCCCCCGCATCGACGGTCTGGAGGGTGATGCCTTCGCGCTCTAGCTGTCGCAGCAGCTTGCTGACCCTCTCCATGGCCGCTCCAAAGGGATTTGCGGAGCAAATCTGCGAGCCGATATGAACGCTGACGCCATGCGGCTCAAGCCAACGGTTGTTTGCGGCGTTTTTGTAAATTTTCAGAGCCTTCCTGATGTCGATTCCGAACTTATGCTCGCGCAGGCCGGTGGAGATGTAAGGGTGAGTCTCGGCAAAGACGTCGGGATTTACGCGCAGGGCGAAGCGCGCCTTGCGCCTGATCCTGGCTGCTCGGCAGGCAAGCAGTTCCAGCTCCGCCTCGCTTTCAACGTGAAATTCGAGGATATCTGTCTTGAGCGCCAGATCTATCTCGGCGGCCGTCTTGCCTACACCGGAGAAGACAACCCGGTCCGCAGTCTCAGGTACGGCAACCAGCACCCTCTCCAGCTCGCCGCCACTGACGATGTCGAAGCCGGCGCCATGACTCGCCAGAAGCTTCAGAATCGCCAGCGACGAATTGGCCTTGACCGAATAGCAGATCAGATGCTCCCGTCCCGCCAGTGCCTGCTGAAACAGCCTCAACCGATCGACGATCTGGTCGGCAGAATAAACGTAGAGCGGCGTGCAGTGATGCTTGGCTAATGATTCGAGCGAGACCTTACCGCAATACAGAGCGCTGCCCTGCTGTGGGTGGTGGAAGGGACGAGGCGATGAAGGCAAAGGCTTGATCAAAATGAGCTTCCTGAAACAATCTCTCTCTTGAGCCTACAGCATCTCCGTGAGACATTCGAATACGGATGAGTTTTAAGAACAGGAATTCTATACGGTTCAAGTCTGCAACAGCTGCGTAAACATTCTATCGCCCATTACAATAACAGAATGACGGTGCCGCCGATGGTAGACCTGGTGGGTGTTGGAGTGAACGCCACCGATACTCTGATTCCACTTACTGATTACCCGGCGCGCGGCTCCAAGGCTGAGTTTCGCGACGCCTCCGTTATGCCCGGCGGTCAGACGGCGACAACTGTAATTGCCTGCCAAATCTGGGGAATGAGCACTCGCTATGTGGGCAAGCTGGGCGACGACGACGCGGCCCGGCTGCACCGCGAGGCATTTGCCAAAGCGGGGGTTGATGCGCGGCTGATTTCAGTTGCATCAGCCGTCAGCCCGCAATCGCTGATCATTGTGGACGGCGGTGGTGAGCGAACGGTGCTGTGCAGAAAAGACGAGCGGCTGGTGCTACAGCCCGAGGACCTGGAGCGCGCATGGGTTGAAAATGCGCGCGCACTGCACGTGGATGGCTACGACACGGCCGCGGCCACTCTGGCGGCGGGCTGGGCGCACTCTGCCGGTATCCCAGTCATTGCCGATCTGGATGAGCTTTACCCCGGCGTGGAACATCTGCTCGAAAACGTGGATTATCTTATCGTGAGCCGTGACTTCCCTTCCCGTCTGATGAATGAAAAGAACCTGGCGAAGGCGCTGAGGGCAATTCAGTTGCGCTACGGTTGCACTCTGACCGCCGCGACTCTCGGGGAAGAAGGTGTGCTGGCCTGGGATGGCAGCCGGGTGCTCCACCGTTCCGCTTACCGTGTGCCGGTAGTGGATACGACCGGCGCTGGAGACATCTTCCACGCTGGATTTATCTATGGTCTGCACCAGCGCTGGCCTCTGGAGCGGCAGCTCGACTTTGCCTGTGCCTCAGCAGCTCTTAACTGCATGTCAGTCGGAGCCAGGGGCGGCATTCAATCTATCGCCGCGATTGAGGAACTGATGGCGACTGCCTCGCGCTACGACGTTGATTATTCCTCGCTGTTCCAGGCTGATTGAAACGCCAGCCTCAAGCTTCAATATTGCGCAGCCACTCACCCAGCAGCGTGGCGACCATCTGCGGCTGTTCATAGGCGGCGAAGTGACCAGCGTTGTTCAACAGGTGGAACTCGCACCCTTCAGGTGCGGCCTGGAAGGCTTCCATTTCGGCCGTAGTCGTAGTCGGGTCTTCGCCGCCGGCAATGGCCAGAATAGGAACTGTGATCGTTTTCACGGTGAGCACGGAGTCTGGCCGCGCGCCCAGGCCAGCCTGTACGGCGACCAGTGCCTCTGGAGTCAGTGTCATACGGGTGCGCAACTGGGTTACGATCTCGGGATGTTGTTGGCGGGCGGTTGCCCCAAGCAAGGCCTGGGCCATGCCGTCAAAGAGCGTCGCGCTCTTGCCCTCTCTCGCCTGGGCGATTGTGGCTACGCGCCTCGTTAGATTGGCCTCGGCATCTGGCTGTGGCTTGGCGCAGACGAAAGCCAGCCCACGCACCCGCTTTGGAGCCTGGCGCCAGATTTCCAGCAATACGGAGCCGCCGATGGAGCAGCCTGCAAAGACTGCCGTTGGAATCTTTAAATGGTCGAGCAAAGCAAGAACGTCGGCAGCCAGCTGCGCCATGGTCAGCACAGGAGTATCGGGAACCGCCGAGAAGCCGCCCACCGGCAGGCTTCCTAGTTCCGATGCGCCATGCCCGCGCAGGTCAGGAACGATCGCGCGCACGCCGGCCAGATTTTCGGTAAGCGGGCGCCAGTACTCCCCATCGAGCGGTGTGGGATGAAGAAAGACAACTGGCAGGCCAGCACCAGTGTCACGGTAGGCCAGTGCCGCGCCGTCTGAGCGGTATATTCCTTTCATAGCAACAGGATACGCCCTTAGCGCAGCGGTAAAGGCTCCTCAGGAATGCCAATCCAGCAAGCCAGGTAGACCACCCCTACCGTCCCGCCGGAAAAGAAGAGCCCGACGACTGCCAGGATGCGAATCAGGGCAAGATCCCATCCATAGGCCTGTGACAGGCCGATGCAAACCCCGGCAATCTGGCGGCCGGCAATCGGACGGACCAGCGGCCTGCCGGGAATGTAAGCGCCAACGGGAACGGCCGCGCCACAACTGGAACAATAGCGCACGCCCACGGGTAACGCGGTCCCACAATGTTGACAAAAGAAGGCCATTGTCGATCCCTCCTAATCTAGGTAAAGATACGGCGTAGGGGCCACGGCGGTTCCCTTGTCAACAATAAATCCTGCCAGTCTCACGGTTCTTGATAGGGATTGCGAAGGCGTTTGCGCGCGGTGTCGGCGCGCGAGGTATTTGGGCCGGCTTCGATGGCTGCCTTGTAGTCTCTGACAGCCAACTCGCGCTCGCCGTTCATGTCGCGGCACTCTCCGGCAGCCAGCAGCGACCGGATCTTGAGTTCCGGGCCGACATGTTTGGTCCCGGCGGCCTGCTCAAAGGCCTGAGCCGCCTCTGCGAAGTGGCGCTGGCCGCGCAGGGCGTCGCCCAACCCAAAGTAAGCCAGTTCCAGTTGCGCCTGGGCATAATAGCCGGGCTTGGCGCTATCAATAAGAAGATTCCGATAGGCATCCACAGCGACCATGCCCTCGCCGTCGTCCCTGATCAGGTTGGCCTCTTCCAGGCAGAAGAGGAAATCGCGGGGATACTGGCTTTTGAGGCTGCGCACCACCTCGATTGCCTCTTTATACTTCGCTTCGCGGCGCAGGAAGAGGGCAATCGCTGTGCGCGCCTCTATGGAAGTGATGATGCCGCGATCGCCGGCGTCGTTGAGCATCTTCAGGCCTTCGCTCTTCGAGCCGGTGATCCCCGCAAAGCCGATCAGCAGCTTGAAGGGCCAGGGCAGCGCGCCCACCACGTACTCGTACACACCAGTCACCAGCTTGGCGTCCACATAATCCGGATCGAGTTTCAGCACGCGCTCTTCATCCTCTTTGGCTTTCGTGGCCAGCCGGAATCCCGCGCCGTACGCCCGCTCCACCATCGCTACATAGGTGCACTTCAGGCTGCGAACCCATCCGCGGGCAAAGAGAGCATCGACGTCGTTGGGGTTGTGCTCAATGCGCGCGTCGGCCTCATGGATGGCCTCGTCTGCCAATCCCAGAATGCGGTCGCGGGTCGCCGGGTCCTCCTCAGTCGCGTGCCGCCCGGTTAGAAAGCCGTCATTGGCGTAGAAGGTGGTGTCCAGCAGGTCGAGCCTGTATAACTCCTGAAATATCATGGCGTTCAGCAGCATCGCCGTGGCCTGTGGATCGCCCGGATGCGCCTCATGTATGCGCTCAAACCGCTCCACTGCGCCGGGATAGTCCAGGTTATAGAAGTGCTCATACGCCACGCGTACCTGCGGTTCGAGATTCAGCGGATTGGTATGCACCTCTGAGGCCCAGCCCATACTGGCCGCGAAAAACAGCACAACTCCGTATCCGCAGGCGCGCATCCAGCTCGAAATTGGTCGCAAACCCACTTCCCCTCCCTGCTCACAGGATACGCTGCAAGATGTCGAGTCTCCAGCGCACCATATGCGGTAGATACGAACTCCGGATTCTCGAATCTAGGAAGGATTATGTGTTCCCCTTAGCTATAATGACGCATGTTTTCCAGGAACTTTACGCATAAGGACGCATAAACACCCCCAAAAACCACACCCATATCGCAAAAGGCTCCGCGCATCGCCTCTTCTGACCTATGAACTCTTTTTGCATATAATTTCCCTTCCCCGGCGCACAATTATCCAATGAACAATCACCAGAGCTGCGGGGCTTTTCTGACAACTGACAACTGACAACTGAGAACTGCCCCACCCCCCTCCCCCCCTATTTACTGTGTAACTGTGAAACTGTGAAGAGGGTTCTGAACGCGAAAAAGCCCGGTAATCACCGGGCTTTTCGGACTTCAAACTTCAATGTACGCTTAGAGCTTTTCGTAGAAGTCGCACACAGAGCACGAGATATAGACGCCGCCGGGGACGCCGCGCTCACGGTCCTTCACGCGCTTGACGATGCGCGTCGGTTTTTTGCACTTGGGACAATCGGTCGACTTCGTCGTGTCCATTACCTTGTCGCGGTGAGCGATTTTTGCAATCTTCGCCATAGGTCGGGTGTTTCTCCTTCTTGAGGGTGTCTCTGCTCACACGCTTGCACGCGGCTTCAACGGCGCGGTCGAATGCTCGCTTCACAAGAAGGCAGCCTGACTCGCTTCTATAAGTTTACATCAAGGCGCCTGGGCCATTTAGCTTGATCTTCTGGCCAGAACCAATGGCAGGTAATAGCCGCTTTCAGCGGGCAAAATCCAGCGAATATCCGTGAATCCTGCCTCCCGCAAAAGATTCGAAAGCTCTTCGCGCAGCAGGCTGCGATATTCCGAAACAAAATGATGCGCCTGCCATGACCGGCCGGATTCAACCGTGATGTACAAATGCACAATGTACCTGCGTTCATCGATCCAGTCCCAAACCTGATGAACGATTCGCCGATTTCCCGGCGCTCCATGGAACGCGGGTGACTGAATCGCAGGTCTATCGAGGATGAGCGCATCGTAGTCGCGAATGCTGGCCATAAGCAGGCCATTCGGCTTGAGTTTGGAGGCAATCGCTCGGGCCGCTTGTCCGAGCTGCGCAGGCGACAGATGCGGCAATGCATTATCCATGGTCACTATGGCATCGAAGTCGTTCTCGGCTATTTCTTTGAGCGAGGTCATATCTGAGGCGTGAAAAGTAATTTCCAGCGACCGGCGCTGAGCCTCTCGCCGTGCGCGATCAACCGTGCGTTTGCTGATATCCGAGGCAACAACTCGATAGCCCAACGCCGCTAGTCCAAACGCCTGTGTCCCAATCCCGCAGGTGCAATCCAGAATCTTTGCAGGAATTCCGCAGCCCTGTGAGGCTAGCAGAGGGCCGAGAACTTTAGCCTGTCGCTCGATGGAGTCATCCCAATTCTCAAAGATGAGATGGTAGTAATCGGCGAGTTCGTCGTAAAAACCGCGGATTTGCTCGGCCATTGTGTGCTCCTAAACCACAAGGCTATCAGTTTGGCAGGCTCACTTCGCTAAAATTGATGTTTGGAGGCTGACGCGATGCCCATTCGCTGGATGAGTGAAGACGAAGCCCGTGAGTTTCTTGCCGCGCAGACCGAAGGTCGTATGGCCACTTGCGACTCTGCCGGACAGCCGTACATCACGCCGCTCAATTATCTCTATCGCGAAAGTAAAATCTACTTCCACAGCAAGCTGACAGGGCGAAAGCTGGATAACATCGCCGAAAATAGCCGGGTCTGCTTTGAAGTGAGCAAGGTTGAAAAAATCACAGTCTCCAATGATCGTCCCTGCGCCTGTTCCACTCGTTATACCTCGGTGCTGGCCTTTGGCGCGGCGCGGGTCATCCCTGACGGCGCTGAAAAGACCGCTTTGCTAAATTTACTGGTTGCGAGATACGCTGCGGGCAAGCCGTTTCAGCCAGTAGAGGATTGCCACGCCGCCGAATGTGCGGTAGTGGAGATTCGCATCGATGAAATCAGCGGCAAGAGGAACGTCGATCCGGAGTAGTTGCTATTCCACCTTTGACGGCTCTGAAGTTGCCTGCGTCGGCGTAGCAACCGGCAAAATCTGAACAAGTCCGGCAGCGGCAGGCTCAGCCGTGCCCATGGCGGCCTCGTGCTGTCCCTTTGCGGCAGCACTCAGGTCCACTGGGATGCCTGCGGACACGATTACCGGCGCATTCCAGCGGTAGTCCAAATCGCGCGTAAGGCGATAAACCACAGGCAGGGCGGCGAGCAGGACGACAAACGCGATCCAACTGCTATCCAGGCCATAGCCTCCGCCGGTGATCCAGAACGGGCCCATCGGGTTGCCCTGCACCACGGGCGAGTGGCTGTTGTCACCGCTGATGGCCAGCCCAAAGATGAGCGCGCGGCTGGCCTTCCAGCCGAAGTTGATTCCCCAACTCAGCCAGAGGGCGCGTGTGCGTAGGTAGGCTGTTGAGAGAATAAGACTTAGTACGATGGAAACGGCAATGCTGGCGTGGTTTGACCCGGGCAGAAGTGCCTGCACAATGGCATAAAACGCCGCGTAGCCAAGCGCTGCTCCCAGCTGGCCCACGGATTGCTCGAAGCGCTGAAATCCGTAGCCGCGAAAGGCAACTTCTTCGGCCAGCGCTACCAGTGCAAAGAATATGACATCGATCGCGAGCCAACCCCATGCCGAGTGTCCCAGAACGAGCACAATGGCGATGCCGCCGCCTATGACCATCGTGAGGACGCAAGCTACGGCTAAAGCCCAACCAACGGCCAGTCCCAAGCCAGCTTCGCCCGGCCAGCCATCCCTTCTCGGAAACCCCTGCTCACTCAACGGATGCAGCTGGCCGTCGAGCATTAAACCCATTCCCGCATAGCCTACTAGCAACAGAAAAACCAAAAATGCCTGCTCGGCTATGGGCCGCCATTGCTCGTCTGCCAGCCCCAGCGCTTCGTGATGAGCCAGCGCCCGCGCCAGGAAGAACCACAACACGGCGGCGATAAATCGCATATAAGAGCGGAAGCGGCTTTGAGACGGCTGGTTGAGGCTCATGGACACTTAACCTTGTGAATAGAACTGCGCAATGTTGCGGAATTTTGCCTGGCGTGCGGCCACCAGAGCATCGATTGGTTGCGTCTTGAGCTCGGCCAGGTGCTTTTTAAGCACAACGCCCATCAGCCCAGTGCCCGCCTCGCGGTCGGTATGGATGCCCTCCGGCGGCTCGGCAACGATCTCGTCCACGCAGCCCAGCGCGGCAACCTCCGGAGCGGAGATGCGCATGGCTTCGGCAGCCAATACCTTATGATCCGCGTCGCGCCACATGATGGCCGCGCAGGACTCGGGTGTAATTACGAAGTAGAGAGCATTTTCCATGATTAGTACGCGATCCGCGACGGCCAGAGCCAGCGCGCCGCCCGATCCACCCTCGCCGCTGATGACCGAGATGGTAGGCACGCGCAGCCGCGACATCTCCAGCAGATTGCGGGCAATGGCTTCGGCCTGGCCCCGCTCCTCTGCGCCCAGGCCGGGATAAGCTCCGGGGAGATCGATGAAGCTGATGACCGGCCGGGAGAACTTTTCCGCGAGCTTCATGCATCGCAGTGCCTTGCGGTAGCCCTCGGGATGGGGCATGCCGAAGTTGCGCCGTACGCGATCTTTTGTCGAACCGCCCTTGCGATTGCCGATGACCAACACCTCATCCGCACCCAGCCGGGCCATGCCGCAGGCCACTGCCTCGTCGTCGCCAAAGGCGCGATCGCCGTGGATCTCGCTGAAATCGGTAAAAATATTCTCGATGAAATCCATAGGGTAAGGTCGCTGGGGATGTCGCGCCCGCTCAATCCTGATCCACGCCGGCGACACTGCCTGCGCAGGATGGGGAGTCCCTGTTTCCTGTTCGCTCATCTGTTCCTTGTCTTTCAAGGTCGGGTGTAGTTCAACAATAAGCGCTATTGACCGCCTATGCTGATTCTACGGGGCGAAGGGCGTTGGCACAAATGGAAGGATGGAAAGGACAGAATTTCGTCCATTGACGGAAATCACAATGGTCGAGACACACAACTCAATCGATCGTCTAAATTACAGAAACAATGAAGATGCCTTACCGTGCGCCGTTCGCTGAAGCAGCCCTTTGCGTGGCAAGGCGGCTTACGGCCTCACTCTGCTTGACCATCTCCATCACCGAGAGGCCCTTTTCCGCAATTGCGCCTGTGGGACAGGCCTGCACGCACTTGCCGCAGCCGGTGCAGTTGCTCGATTTGCCCCAGTCGTCTTTCAGGTCGCTCACGAGGCGCGAGTAAATGCCGCGTGAGGAGACCTCCCAGACATGTGCTCCTTCTACCTCCGCGCAGACCCGCACGCAGCGCGTGCACAGAATGCAGCGATTCTGATCGAGAACGAAGCGGGGGTGTGTCATATCGACGGCGAGTCGCGGATTGTTGTAGGCATAGCGCACGTGGGTGATGCCCAGCGAGCGGGCCATCGACTGGAGCTCACAGTGGCCGTTGGATACGCAGGCCGCGCAGATGTGGTTACGCTCTACCAGGAGCAGCTCGATAGCCATCCGGCGATAGAGCGTCAGCTTGGCCGAGGCAGTCTTGATCGACATACCCTCCTGAATGGGCGTGGTGCAGGCCGGCAGCAGACGGTCAGTTCCGGCAAGCTCCACCATGCAAACGCGGCAGGCTCCCACCGCGCTCAAGCCCTTCAGGTAGCAGAGCGTGGGAATCTGCTTCCCGTGATCGCGGGCCGCTTCCAGAATGGTCTGCCCTTCCCTGGCGTTCACCAGTTCGCCATCAATTCTTACTGAAATCGCTTTAGTCGGCACAGTGACCCTCCCTATTTACCACTTTTAATTGGCACTGACAGGAACTCGCAAATCGCAACGCAGGCAGCGGCGGCATTCTTCCAGCGCCTCTTTTGGATCGAGGCCGGCAACCACTTCCTGCTGCGAACGAACCCTGAGGGCAGCGGGAATAGCGTGCGCCTCGTGACGGCGGCTGAGGCTTGGCTCTCCCGGCGCCGTGCGGCTGTATTCGAAATCCGGGAATAGCCGCTCCCAGCGCTGTTCGCCCATCATGCGCTCGTCCATCTTCTGCGCCGCCTGCTTGCCGCAGCTCATGGCGTTGGAAACATTGGAAGCTCCGGTAATTACATCGCCGCCGGCATAAAAGTTTGGCCGGCTGGTTTCGTAGGAGAAGCGATCCACGATTATCGTTCCCTCCTCCTTGAGCGCCAGGCCTGAAGCGCTGCAGAAATCCTTGTCGAAGGTCTCGCCCACAGCCAGAATCACGCTGTCACACTCAAAGCGCTGCACCTCGTCGGTGGGCATCGGCCTTCTGCGGCCGCTCTTGTCATATTCGCCCAGGCGCGTTTTGACGATTTCGATAGCCTTTACGTTGCCCTCCGCATCTCCCACAATGCGGTGCGGCGCGGCCAGAAAGACAAAGCGCACGCCTTCTTCCTCAGCTGCCTGAATTTCCTCGTCGATGGCGGGCATATCCTGACGCTCGCGGCGGTAGAGGATGGTGGCTTGCGCGCCCATGCGCATCACAGTGCGAGCCGAATCGATAGCCGCGTTTCCTCCACCTATAATCGCCACGCGCGCTCCCGCGCCAATGGCCGCCTTCTCCTTGCGGGCGACGGATTCCAGGAACGGCAGTGCGGGGTGAACATTCTTCAACTCCGTGCCGGGCAGATAGAGCCAGGATTCTTTCCAGGTTCCAATGGATAGAAATACCGCATCGAACTGGTTGGCAAGATCATTTAGCGGAACGTCGAATCCGATGCGGGTGTTAAAGACCATCTTCACACCGACGCCCTCGATGAGGTCCAGCTCGCGGCGTAGCACCGATTTGGGCAGCCGGTACTCTGGAATGGCGAAGCGCAACATGCCGCCTGCCTCGCTGCGTTCCTCAAAGATCGTCACGTCGTGTCCGAGCATCGCCAGATAGAACGCGGCCGTCAGGCCGGTGGGGCCGGAGCCGGCCACGGCTACCTTGTGGCCTGTCGAAGCTAGTTTGCGCGCGCGAATGCGCTCCAACATCGGCTTGAAGAGTTCCGACTGATAAACCGCGTCTGCCAGGAAGCGGTGAACCTCGCGCATGTTTACCACCTCATCGAAGGACTGGCGGCGGCAGCGATTATCACAAGGATGCTGACAGACCCTTCCCGTTGATGCAGGCAAGGGATTGTCCAGAATCACGGACTCGAAAGCGTCTTCCAGCCGGCCCTCCTGGTAAAGCTCGAGGAAGCGCGGAATGTTCATCCTCAGCGGACAGCTGTTTTCGCACGGAGAAAGCGCGAGTTCCTGGCAGACGCCGGCGCGGCAGCGATGAGCAACAATGTGGTCCTCGTACTCCTCGCGGAAGTGGCGGATGGTGGTGAGCACGGGATTGGGCGCCGATTGGCCCAGCGCGCAGAGCGAAGACTCGCGAATCATCCGGCCCAGCTCATCCAGCAGGCTCATCTGCTCGCGGGTTCCGCTCCCATTGGTAATTGAATTCAATATGCGCAGTGCCTTGTTGAGGCCAACCCGGCATGGAACGCACTTGCCGCAGGACTCCGAGTGGGTGAACTCGATGAAGTAGCGGGCCACGTCAACCATGCAGTTGTCTTCATCCATGACCACCATGCCGCCGGAGCCCATGATGGAGCCGATCTGCGCCAGGCTCTCGTAATCGACAGGAGTATCGAGCATCTCGACTGGGATGCAGCCGCCGGAGGGCCCGCCGGTCTGCACGGCCTTCACGCGGCGGCCGGCCACGGCGCCCTCGCCGATGTCGTAAATAAAGCTCTTCAGCGGAGTGCCCAGCGGCATCTCCACCAGCCCGGTGTTCTGAATCTTGCCTACCAGCGAAAAGACCTTGGTCCCAGGACTCTTCTGGCTGCCGGTTTCTGCGAACCATGCTGGTCCGCGAGTGATGATAGGGGCGATGTTATACCAGGTCTCAACGTTGTTGATGTTGGTCGGCTTGCCGTACAAGCCTTTCTGCGCCGGGTATGGCGGGCGTGGGCGCGGGTGACCAGCCTGGCCTTCAAGAGAGGCAATAAGTGCTGTTTCCTCGCCGCAAACGAAGGCGCCGGCGCCCTGCACCAGCTGGATGTTGAAGTTGAAGCCGCGATCGAGAATGTTCGTGCCCAGAAATCCGAACTCTCGCGCCTGCTCAATGGCCCTGTTGAGCCGGCTCACTGCCAGAGGATACTCGGCGCGCACATAGACGATACCTTCGGTTGCGCCCATTACATAAGCGCCGATAATCATGCCTTCCAGCAGCGAATGTGGGTCGCCCTCAATCTCGTTGCGGTTCATGTAAGCGCCGGGATCGCCTTCATCGGCGTTGCAGATAATGTATTTGGTGTCGGCCTTGGCCTTGGCCAGAAAATCCCACTTGTTGCCGGTGAGAAAGCCCGCGCCGCCACGCCCACGCAACCGGGAGGCCTTGATCTGCTCGATGACAGGATCCGTGCGCCCGTCGATCAGCACCTTGTAGAGCGCCTGGTAGCCGCCCACCGCGATGTACTCCTCGATGTCCGAGGGATTGATGAAGCCGCAGTTGCGCAGAACAATCTTCTTTTGCCCCTTGAAGAAGGGAATCGTATTCCAGGATGGTATATCCGGGTAACCCTGGCCGTATTTCAGTTGCGCGGTGACGTGGTCCCATTCCTCGATCTTGCAGTAAACCAGGCCGGCAGGCATAATCCCGGTGGAGATGCCTTCCAGGATGCGCGCGGCGTCGTTGACCTGCACGCGATGCAGAATTACCAGGGGATTGCCGGGCAGCCGGACGCTCACCAGCGGCTCCTGAAAGCAGGAGCCAAAACAGCCTACGCCCGCCAGCATCACATCGACGCCGCTGCGATGGATCGCCTCCTTCAAGGCGTGAAAGACCTCCTCAGCGCCATTGCCGCGGCCACATGTTCCCATTCCCACCGTCAGGCGTGGCGTAGCCGGCATCAGCTTTGCAAGTCCGGCTTCACGAGCCGCATTGAACGCGCCTATATCCTGAATTCGAGGCATTATTTCCCCCTATTTGATCTTTCCAGTCTGGCCCAACGCTTTGATTTCCCGCTGCAACGTGCGCTCATTCACGTGGCTGAGAATATGGTGGTTCACCTCGACTACCGGGGCCAGCGCGCACTGGCCGAAACAGGCAACGGTGCGCACCGTGAAGCGGCGATCGGGCGTGGTGAGAGCCAGCTTGTCGGCCTCGTTGGTGTCGCTCGCTTCCTGCCCGCTCAGTCCCAGATCGAGGCAAACCTTCTCCAGCAGATCGCGGGAGCCGCGCGTGTGGCAGGCCGTTCCCCGGCAGACGCAGACCAGGTTGTCGCCCTGTGGATCGAGATTGAAGAGCGCATAAAAGGTGGCGGCGCTATAGATCGTGGCCGGAGGAATGTCGGTTTCCTGGGCAATGTAGCGCAACGCCTCCATCGACAGATATTTATGCGCGTTGGCCGCCTGAATCGTCTCCAGAATTCCCAACAACGCGCCGGGTTTGCCTTGGTGCTCTGCGACCGCCTGGTCGATGAGCAGTTTTTCGTGAGCTTTCAGCACTTCATGGGCAACACTCTGCATGATTCCTCCGCTTCTCAGCAGACTTCACTGGCAGCCTGACAGCTTGCATTGATATTCCTCATTATGAACGCATTATCCGTAGATTGCGACCGGGCTGGCGCCGCTTGAATTACGGCACACATCTGCCGCGCGCACATTGTGTTGTGACGGGATGGAGAGGGCGACATAACCGTACCCTGCTCGCTTCTGGACCATATCCGGGGAGTAGAAGGAGATAAAAAGACGTTCGCCTATGCAGCCCTGCACGCCCGGAAAAGAGAACATTGCCTATTCATATCGGCTCGTTCCGCAGCGGCTTGCACCCCAAAGAATGTCCATAAGAATTTGAAACCACGAGAGCACCTTGGGCTGTGCCTTAGATCACATCAAATTGTGATGGTTGTCTATATCCGCTGCTTAGAGTCAGGATTAACGCATTCTAATCGGCGGTCATACCTTTGGTTTTGATGTTTTATTCCGATCATTCAGCGGCGGTGCGGCAGATATTTCCTGCGATATATCAGTAGTCTTTGCAACAGAATCGGCTATAGTGGCCTTCACTTCGCCCACGGCTGCCTTGCTGGATGGACTCCGCAGCAGATCTACGCGATAGTCAGCAGCCTCGGCAGTTTCCAGAGCCTTGTCTATGGCTCTACTCATCGCTCTGACCGCTGCGCAATTCGCTGCCACCCGGCTGGGAGCAGTTTCGCCCGCTATACGCAGCAACGGCGGCATGAGCAGCCACCAGAGTTGCTCCTCGTAACGCTCACGCAATATATATTCGCGGCCCTCCGCCTCATGCACACCGGTCAGCCAGCGCACATCGGGGTCGAGCCACAGGTCTGGCGAAAGTGCAATCCGCTCGGCCATTTCCGCTTCTGGTTCTGCAGCTGCTTTTTCCTTTTCCGGTTTGCCCACACCAGCCCAGGTGAGAAGCCCAACCTTGACACGCGCGGCAACTTGCCAGCTCTCCTCACCTTCGAATCCGAGCGCGTGAAAAGCCTGAGCAAAGGGCTCGCGCAAGCGGAGGCGGTCAAAAAGGTCCAGCGCGATGCGCTCCGGATTCTCACGATCAATGGATTCAGCCAGCAACTCCAGCACACACCAGCCGAGCACTGGCCCCCACATTGCCGTCGCAGTACGTTGCGGACTGGGGCTCGGAAGCACACAGCGGGCGGCCGTGGTCCACGGAGCCGAAAAGAGCGCTTCTATAGCGGGAACTCGCATGGCTGCGCGCAGGCGCGCACGGTAGGCCACACGCAACAGGCTGGGATTGGCGGGCTGTAAATCGCCTGCCCCCTTCCCTGCACGAGCGAGATAAGCCTTCTGCGCTACTCGAATGAAGTTTTCGCAGCGCGTCCAGGCAGCCTCAAAGAATTCTGCACGCTCAGGCTCGATTTGCTTTTTTACTCCAACATCCAAAGTGCGTGGATGCTCAGCCAAGTCAGCAAAGAGACGCACAATACCAGAGTCAAGTTGTTCGCGCAGCGCATCATGTACCGGCTGCAGATCCAGACTCACCAGCGCATCGTCCAGATTCACCACACCCCGGCCATTGAGATGATCACAGAGTCTGTCCCATGGCTGTTCGGCAGTAGAATAAAGCTCGCGCCAATCGAGAAAGACGTGGCAGTGGTAAGCGTGCAACTCCAGCGTCAATCCGCGCTCGGCGAAATCGCTCGCCCGGCGCAGGTATTGGAGGCCCGTGAGAGAGTCGCGCCAGGCCACAATGGCCGAGGAGTTGTTGCTTAGACCCAACCCTTCCCTAAGCCGCTGCTGGCGTAGTTGATTTGCGCCTTTGTCGGCATATGCCGCCGACCAATCAATCGTCCCGCGCGTCTGTCCGTAGCGGTTGTTATAAACCACAAGGGCGCGCTCTCCTCCGCTGCGGTTGGAATAGGCAAAGACGTTTTCGTCCACCGTGCCGTTTTCGCAGAAGAAGTCATAAAGCCGGAAGTTGCCGCTCTCGGCAAAGAGCCACCGGCGCTGCAACAGGGGCGCAATCTCACGTTGATGGCGCTCGACCATCCAGGTATCAGGATTCTCCTCGTAGCGGGGCCGTTGATACTCCATGCCGTATTTTTCGGTGAATCCCTCGATTTGGCCGTGGCCGAACATGGGCAAGCCGGGCAGTGTTGCCATCATTGTGGTCACGCCGAAGCACTTGTCTCCTTTGCCGAATTGATCGATGGCGGTACGCTCATCGGGATTGCTCATGAAGTTGACATAGCGCTTCATGATGTCCGGGTCGAACTCTATCGTGTTCTTAATGACCGAGCGATACTTGGCGTTCTCCTCGTCGCGCAGCATGACCATGAAGGCGCTGTTGTAGACGCGGTGCATGCCCAGGGTGCGAACGAAGTAACCCTCCATCAGCCAGAATGCCTCAGCCAGCAGCAGTGTGCCCGGAACCTCGGCAGCGACGCGATCCACAACCTCACGCCAGAACTCGTGCGGCATGGCCTTGTTGAACGCGGCATGGCTCATGCCGTATTCGGCGCGCGAGGGAATTGCTCCGCTGGTTCCCGGACCCGGAAACCACAGCCGATGGAAATGTCGTTTGGCCAAAGTCATCGCCGCGTCAAAGCGAATCACCGGAAACAACCGCGCCACGTGCAGGATGGTCTGAATCACCTGCTCGCGGACGGCTGGATTCAGGTAGTCGAGCTGCGCCGTATCATTCCAGGGAAAACTGGTGCCGTCGTTGCCGTGATAGATGTAGCGGGTCTCGCCGCTCTGACGGTCGCGGCGGCGAAAAACCACTGCGGCATCCGATTGCTCAAAGTAGTGGTCTTCAATCTTAATCTCCACGCGCCCATCTTGAGAGAGATCAGGTCCGTTGAAACTATAAGCGGGATAAGGCGACTGCGGACGGGAGATGAACCACTCCGGATGTTCGACGACCCAGGGCGAGTCGATGCCCATGTGGTTTGGCACCATGTCGCTGGCCAGGCGAATTCCGTAATGATAAGCGCGGTCGCGCAGGTTCGTGTAGGCCGCCTCGCCGCCAAGGTCTTCTGCGATTGTGTAGTCATAAAGCGAGTAGGCTGAAGCCACAGCGTCCGTGTTGCCGCAGAGCTGCTTGATGGTCTTTGAGGCGCGGCTACGCTCCCAGACGCCAATCAGCCACAGCGAATTGAGTCCGCGTTGCGCCAGTGTTGCCAGTTCTTCTTCTGGAATCTCGTCAAGGCGCGTGATTCTGCGTCCGTACTGCCTGCTCATCTGCGCCAGCCACACATACGTGCTCTTGGCAATAAGCACCGCAGTCGGCATCCAGGCCTTATCTGGCGAGAACTTCTCATCTTCCTGTGCCGCATCGCCGAAATCTGGCGCCTCCGCGCTGGCAACTATCGAGCTTTCCTGCTCACGGCTATGCCCGCTCGGAGGATGGAACTGCATCCAGATGGCCAGCTCTTCCTCGTGCAGAATCTCGCTCGCAATCAGCAGCAATTGCTCCAGGGATTCTCCCAGTAGCGGTTTCCATAGCTTGCGAATGAGGGCCAACTGGTCTGCGAGTGAACGAGGTGCACCCACCGCCGGTGCTCTCAGCAGTTCCAGCAGGTTCATCGGCTTGGCGCCTGGCAGCGGAATCAGCGGGCGCGTGGCAAAATACTCCGGCAACTGCCGCGTCACCTGGCGATAAACGGTCTTTTCAGCTAGGGTCTTGTCTTCAAACAGCTCCTCGAAGGGCTGAAAGGCTTCGTTGCGGTTGGCAGCCCAGAGCAGCAGCAGCTCTTCCAGCGCCGCCGCCCGGTGTGCCATGCCCTCGCTTTGCCCCTCAAGCCATTGCTTCGGCGTCTCGATGCCGCGAATAACCGAAATGCCGGGAAACTGCTCGACAAATGCAAGCAGCATCTTGTCCAGCGCCGCCGCGCCCACATTGGTGGAAAAGAAGCTCAGGGCTTCAGTCATTACCGCAGGGTCGAATTGCTGGCGATAGCGCGCCATCAGGACGTGGCTGGCCTCGTCGATAATGCCCATTGCGAAAAGTTGTCCGGCATGAACTGCCAGTTCTGGATGCTTTTCAGCGTCGCGAACCGTGTTCATGCGATGCGCAAACTCCCGGCAAGCGGCTACATTGGCAAAGACCACGTTCCCTGTATACGAAAACAGAGACTCCGCGAACTGGTAGCGCTCACGCGCCTTCCGGGATATATGGAACTCCATCATCCGATGCCGGACTCCCAATGGTCCCTTTGATTCTATCGCTCCGGCCTTTTAATCGAGCGCTTTGTGGAAGCGCAAGATCGCCGTCGTCAGCAATGCGACACTCAGTCCGGCCATGGCCGCCATCTGCGGCCACAGGATGTCCATCCCCACGCCTTTCAGATACGTGCCGCGAATCACAATCAAAAAGTATCTCAACGGAAGCGCATAGCTGCAAATCTGCATCCAGTGCGGCATGGTGCTGATGGGAAATCCGAAGCCGGAAAAGGTAATCGCCGGCATGATAAAGAAAAACGCCGTCACCATCGCCTGCTGTTGCGTCGCGCTGACCGTCGAGATCAGCAGCCCTACCCCCAGCATGCACAGCAGAAACAAAACTGCGCCCGTCGCCAGAACGGCAATATTACCGCGAAACGGCACTTGGAACCAAAGCGAGCCGACCACGGCAATCAATGTCACGTCGAAGAGTCCGATTAGAAAAAACGGCAGCGTCTTGCCAAGAATAAACTCCGCCGGACGAATGGGCGTGACCATGATCTGTTCCAGCGTTCCAATCTCGCGCTCGCGCACTACGGCAAAAGCCGTGAGCGTAACCACCAGTACCAGCATCAGGCTACCGATGATTCCCGGCACAAAGAACCATCGGCTTCTCAGGTCTGGGTTGTACCATGGGCGCGGCGCAAGCTCAACCGATGGCATCACCTCCACCAACTGCGGCGCGATGCGGTAGATTCGGTCTTTTTGGTACTGCTTCGCAAAGTCCAACGCAATCTGCGAGATGTAGCCCGAGGCGATCAGCGCGGTGTTGGAGTTGGTCGCGTCCACAATCACCTGCAGCGGAGCGGTCTGCCCCTTTTGCAATTGCTGCGCAAAGCCCGCATCGATTTCCAAACCAACCGTTGCATCTCCCCGCTCGATCAGATCCCCCAGTTGACGCGAGTCCGTCAACTGCCGTTGCACCTCGAAGTACGGGCTTGAAGTAAAGCGGGAAACCAGCTCGCGGCTCTCTTGGCTGTGATCCAGATCGAGCACTACTGTCGGTACATGGCGTATCTCGTAGTTAGCCGCGTAACCAAAAATCATCAACTGAATGATGGGCGGACCAATGAGGATAAATCGCGTCCGCTTGTCGCGCAAGGTCTGGATAAACTCCTTGATGATCATTTGCTTCAGGCGCGCAAGCATTTTTCTCTCCTCTAATCCAATCTCTTGTGGAAGCCGTGTGTAGCCACCAGCGCCAGCACAAACGTGAAAACAACCAGCGGAATCAGGTCCGCATAGAGCATCGCGGCAGGTGTTCCCTTGAGAAATATATTCTTCAGCACCGAGACGTAGTAGCGCGCCGGCAGAATGCGCGTTATCCATTGCAGCACAACCGGCATTTGCTCTATGGAAAAAAGAAATCCCGACAGCAGAAACGCGGGAAGAAAGGTAATTATCAGCGCAATCTGGCTGGCAGCAAACTGGCTCTTGGCAAGCACAGAGATGAAGAATCCCAGCGAAAGAACCACCACCATGAACATAGCCGACGCAACCATCAACGTGACCCACGAACCGCGAAATGGTACCTGAAACCAGTAGATAGCGATAAGCGCGCTGATGATCGTGTCGAACATTCCCAGCACAAAGTAGGGCGCCAGCTTGCCCAGCATAATCTCCATCGCCGTCACCGGCGTCGAGATAAGCTGCTCCATCGTGCCGCGCTCCCATTCGCGCGCAATGGTCAGCGATGTGAGAAACGCGCCGATGACCGACATCACCAGGGCTAGAACGCCTGGAATGATGAAAGCGCTGCTCTCCAGGTCTTCGTTGTACCAGGTGCGCGTCTCCACGCTCATTGTGGCAGGTTGAATCGAAACTCCGCGTTCGCGCAGCCAATTGATCTGCATCTCTGTCGAGTAGCCCTGCACCACAGCCTCCGAATAGCCGATCAGCACGTTCGCTGTATTGTCGTCGGAGCCATCAATAAGCGCCTGTACCTCTACAGGCCTGCCGTCGCTGATTCGCTGAGAAAAATCCCATGGAATCACGATGCCCATCTTGGCGTGGCCGTCGTCAATCGCGCGCGTCAGCTCCGGGTAACCTTTGACCACTCGTTCAACTTGAAAGTAGTCGCTCGACTGAAAGTGTTTCAGCAGGTCCTGGCTCTGCTGGCTGCCATCTTGATCCAGCACATACACAGGCAGCCCCTTGAGGTCGAGATTCACGCCATAGCCGAAAAGCAGCACCATCACCGCTGGCATAATTACGACGATGATCAAACTGCGCGAATCACGTAGGATCTGCACTACCTCTTTTCTGGCAATGGCCAGCACGCGAGTCAGGCTCATGATGCGCGCTCCTCTGCCGCTTCCCTGCCCGTCGTCAGCGAGACAAAAACATCTTCCAGGCTGGGGTGAATCTTTTCGATGCGCGTTACCGAGATGCCGCGTTCGGCAAGATAACTATTAAGCTGTGGAGCTGAGCTTGTGGCGTCCGCTACTACAAGATGCATGGCGTTGCCGAAGACCGCTGCATCCATCACTCCCGGCGCGGATTGCAACGCTTCCACCGCCGCGCCCAACGGCTCGCACTCGACGAAAAGCAGCTCGCCTTTCATTGAATCCCGCTTCAATTCCGATGGCGTTCCCAGCGCTACGATCTTGCCGCGAAAGATCAGCGCCAGGCGGTTGCAATACTCTGCTTCCTCCATGTGATGAGTCGTTACAAAGACGGTAACTCCCCCCTCAGACATCTGATGAATCAGCTCCCAGAACTGGCGCCGCGTGATGGGATCGACGCCCGAAGTCGGCTCATCGAGAAAGATGACGGGTGGCTTATGCAGGACTGCACAACCCAGCGCCAGCCGCTGCTTCCATCCGCCGGGCAGCGTCCCGGTAATGAGATTCTCCTGTCCCTTGAGGTTGGCCATCGTAAGCGCCCATTCAATTCGTTCCTGGATTATGTTGGCGGGCACGCTATAAAGTCCGGCAAATAAGCGTATATTTTCAATGACCTTCAAATCGTTATAGAGAGAAAACTTCTGCGACATGTAGCCAATGTTCTGGCGCACGGCTTCCGGGTATCGGCTCACGTCGAATCCCACAACCTCGGCGCGTCCTGATGTGGGTTTCAGCAGCCCGCAGAGCATGCGAATCGTAGTGGACTTACCGGCGCCGTTCGGGCCCAGAAAGCCGAAGATCTCGCCCTTGAGAACTTCGAGATTGACCTGGTCCACGGCTACAAAATCGCCAAACCGCTTGACCAGGTTCTCGACCACGACCGAGTTGTGGTTCTCAGGCATGAGAGGCAGCCCCCGCGCTGACCGCGTCGACAAACAGATCTTCAATCGATGGCGCAATCTGCAGAATCGCATCAAACGGAATGTGCAAGCGCTTGAGCCTGGCTTCAAACTCAGGAATGCGGCGCGCTGCGCTGTCCACTACCACGTGCAGCCCATCACCGGTCAGCAATAGGCTCGATATTCCCTCCGCGTCTTTGAGTTCATCGCGCAATCGCCTCGGCTCGGCTGCTGTAATCGACAAAACTCCCTTTTTTAACTTTGTTTTCAAATTCGCTGGAGTATCGCAGAACAGCAACTTGCCCTGATGCAGCAACGCAACGCGATGACAGCGCTCTGCTTCGTCGAGATACGCAGTCGAGGTAAGAATCGTGACTCCCTCCGCAACCAGTTCGTATAGAATGCGCCAGAAATCACGCCGCGAAACAGGATCGACGCCCGTGGTTGGCTCATCGAGCAAAATTACCTTGGGCCGATGAATCAGCGCGCATACCAGACCGAGTTTTTGCTTCATTCCGCCGGAGAGCTTGCCTGCCAAACGCTTGCGAAACTCGCTCATCCCCGCGGCTATAAGCAATTGCGTTGAGCGTGTCTCGCGCTCGGTTTTGTTTACGCCGAAAAGATCTCCATAAAATCGGATGTTTTCATCGACAGTCAAATCTTCGTAAAGCCCGAAGCGCTGCGGCATATAGCTGAGGGTGTGCTTCGCGCCCTCCGGATCGCGCGCCACATCGAAACCCGCAACCGTAGCCTTGCCCGCATCCGGTGGCATGATTCCCGCCAACATGCGCAACGTGGTCGTCTTTCCTGCCCCGTCGGGACCGACCAGGCCGAAGATCTCTCCGGTTCGCACGTCGAAGCTCAGCGCATCGACGGCTCGCACGCCGGGGAAGCTCTTAGTCAATCTCTCGGCCACAATCGCGGATTGGATCGAATCCATCATTTCTGTGTGGTCGCGGATGAGCCCTGATTCTGTTTGCTGGCACTCAATTCAATGCGCGCGTCGGCAGGCATTCCCGGTTTCAACTCATGGTTTGGATTGTCAATGTCGATTTTGATGCGGTAAACGAGCGTCACGCGCTCCTTATACGTCTGCACGCTCTTGGGCGTAAATTCCGCGGTCGAGGAGATGAACGAGATGCGCCCATGATACTGCTTGCCCGGATAAGTATCTGTAGTGATGATTGCGTCCTGACCCCAGGTAATAAGGCCTAGATCTGTCTCCGCGATGTATGCGCGTAGCCAAATGTGGTCCAGATCCGCGAGAGTCACCACCGGGGAGCCGGGCGCAACCACCTCTCCTAACTCCGCCTGTCTCACGGTCACCACGCCAGCCGACGGCGCCCGTAAAACGGTGTAACTCAGATTCACCTGCGATAGGCCGAGACCGGCATTGGCCTCATTGAGATTGGCTCGCGCGATTGTGATGTCTTCCTTGCGGCTGCCTTCGACTGCCTCGTTGTAGCGCTGCTGGGCAGCCTTGAAAATCGCCTCAGCGCGCTTCAGCGCGGTCGCCGCCAGGTCGCGCTCTTGCGCGGATACTTCATCCTTGGAGAAGAGCTGCTGCGCACGCTCATTGTCCAGCTTCTTCTCTTCCAGATCGGCCTCGGCGTCGATCATCGTCTGCTGCGCCACTCTCGTCTCCTGCTCGCGTGTCCCTGCCAGCGTGAGCGCAAGATTCGACTCGCGCACACGCACTGTAGCTTCATCGATGCGCACTCTCTGTTTGTAGTCGGCGTCGTCTAGCCGCGCCAGCAGCGCGTCCTGCGCCACCTGCTGGCCCTCCTCGACCGGCAGCTCGACGATTCGCCCTGGCACCTTGAAACCTACCAGGCTCTCATGCGCTTCAATGTTTCCGGAGAGCGCAAGCTCATGGTCCGACGCCTTCTTAACTGTCAGGCGCGTGTAATAATACACGCCTGCCGCAACGGCAACCGCCAATAGAATCACAAGCGGAATCATTCGTTTCATCTCTTCAAACCTCGCAATTACTGCCCTCGATTGTTGCTCGGTAGTTATTGATTGCCCATGAATTCAACAATGTTCTTTTCCGTATCGCCCATGGCGCGTGCCAGCGCGCATTTTGCATCCACATGGCTGCTGACGGCAATAATGTAGTTCTCCTCGGCGCGCGCCAACTCGTCCTGTGCGGTGACCACTTCGACATTGTTGGTTGTGCCCGACTGAAATCGATCTTGCGCCAGTTGCAACTCGCGCCGCGCCAGCTCCTGCCCTTCCCGCGCCACGTCCACCTGCTCAGTCGCTGATTCAAGATTGAGCAGCGCTTCGCGAATGTCCTCCTCAATGCCCCGGCGCAAATCTGCAATCTGATCGTCTATGCGCTTGATGCGGCTGGCCAGCTCCTGCGCTTCTCCATTGCGGTCACGGTCGAAAAGTGTGAAATCTATCTGGCCCTGCACCAGGCCGGTGCTCTGCACGCCTCCGATGCTGCGGCCTATCTCGCCAAAGTTGCCGCTGACGCTCAGCTTCGGATAGGAACGTGCGTGTGAGGCGCGTTGCTGTTCGACCAACCCCTGCCGCTGGCTGGCAAGCGAGAGATAATCAGCGCGTGTCGTGAGCGCCGCCAGTGCAAGCGCTTCTGGCTCCGGTTGCTGAATGGGCCGATAGTTGAGCGGCTCTGCAAGCTCCAGCGGCGTGGCCGGGTTCATGCCCAGGTTGCGCGCTAATTCAAGCAGCGACTGCTTCAATTGATTTCTGGCTATTAACAACGCCTGCCGGTCGTTGGCCAGTTGAACCTGAGCGCGGAGCACGTCCACGCCCGTAGCAGTCCCGGCATCATGCTTGTCTTTAGCAAGTTTGTACAATGTCTCTGAATCGGTCACGCGCGATTGTGCTGCATCCACTCGTGCCGCGGCGGACTGTGCGTTCAGATAGAGTGCTGCAATGGCGCGCACAATCAGGTCGCGCGTATCGCGATAGTCCATCTTTCCGGCATCAAGAGCTCTTTCACTTGCCTTGAATCCGCGATAGCTTTGCAGATCGACAATATTCTGTTGTGCATAAATGCGGAAATCGTAATTCGAAAGCGGCCCGACAACCTTCGGAATAGGAAGACCGGTAAAGGAGAGTCCTTCAGCTTGCAAATCGTGGTTTTGATAATTTGCATAGACTTGTGCATTCACGCGCGGAAGCAACGCTGCCGACAGCCTGCGTATCCGCGTGCCTTCCGCCTCTTCAACCCTGGTATTGGCGACCAGCACGCTCAAGTTGGCCTGAAGCGCCTTCTGAATTGCATCCTGCAACGTAAGCCGGTAAGGCGCCGCTTGCTGCGCTGCGGCTGATACGCACGCGAGCAGAACGGCGAGACAATCAAAGATGGCAATGTGTAGTTTCAATTTCATGGCTTCTTCTCATGACTGGAGAGTGCTATGGCTCTCCAGAAGTGTTCAAAGCTGTCCTCAATCCATACTTTGAGCGCTGGCTCTCCGTGGGTCGACCACAGCAGGATCGTACCCATCTCCGCCTGTAGAAGCTGCGTCGCAACTTTTTCCTGATGCAAGCGGGGATCGATCTCTCCGCGCTTCTGTCCAGCGGCTACAACCTCTGCGATCATCCTGTGGCCCTCGAACATCCTGCCCACAATGATCTTTCGAACGCGCTCGCTCGCCAGAAAAGAGGAAATTAGTGCGCGTGCAAGGTCGGGACTGCGTCCAGGCTCCTCGGCAAGCCGCAGCATCAGTCGGTGCAGCACAGTGTGAATCGCTTGTTTGCCTTGACTGGCGAGCGAAGCGGCCTTTCTCACCTTGCCCAGTTGAATCTCGGCCATCACCCCCAGCACGTGATCTTTGGTCGCAAAGTAGTTGAAGAATGTGCCCTTGCCCACGTCCGCCGCTTCGGTAATATCTTCTACCGTGACGTTGGGGAAGCCGCGCTCGGCAATCAACTGTAATGCGCAACGGAAGAGCCGCAATCGGGTCTCAGCGGCGCGGCGTTCGCGGCGTCCGGCTCCAGAAGGTTTGGTCTGACCGCCTGCAGCCAGAGCCTGGATATGTGATACGGTTTGCCTTTTCTGACTCATGCTCATATCCGATTATTGGCCATTTATGACCACTGGTCACTTATACTGGAATCAGCTTGCCGTGTCAATCTATATTTTTTGCCGCCAGTCAGCATCTTCTGTAGTTGCCTCTTTTGGCACAGACTGCCGGATTAACTCCTGTAGGAATCACGAGATGTAACCTATTTCAACGCCATTGATCTCCTTCCATTCCCCGCCATGTGCCATCTCTAGCCTGCGCTCATCCGTCATTGCATCCGTAGCGCATTTCCCGGTAAACTAATGGTGATTTATTCACTTCCTTCTGTTATGCAGAATGCCGTGAATCGCGGAGAGGTGGCAGAGCCCGGTTGAATGCACCTGACTCGAAATCAGACATAGTCGCAAGGCTATCGGGGGTTCAAATCCCTCCCTCTCCGCCATTAACCCTTCCAAAGACATCGTAAGACATCCCATGAAATACTATAATCTCTTGTAAACGCAAGGGATATGGTCTATTTGTGTCCAAAGTTGTACTATGGAAGCAAGGAGCTACGGGGGGTACTTTGGGGGGTACTTTTATTTTGACCGGGGGGTACTTTTCCGAGTGAGATGTTTTTAAGGTGTAAAATGCCACTTTCAGATACGGAAATTCGCAAGGCCAAAGCAAAGGCCGCTGCTTATCGCTTAAGCGACAGTGGAAGCCTTTATCTCTGGGTAACGCCTGCTGGCGGAAAGCTGTGGCGCTGGGCATATAAACATGAAGGCAAGGAAAAGCTCATGTCCTTCGGCAAATACCCGGATGTGTCCCTGGCGCTTGCCAGAAAACGCCACGCCGATGCCCGCAAGCTGCTGGCCAATGGACTTGACCCAATGGCCCAGCGAAAGGCTGTAAAGACGGCTGAAAAGGCAGCAGTCGAGAACTCCTTCCAGAGCATCGCCTCCCTCTGGATGGTGCACTGGCAAGATGGGAAAAGCCCGCGCCATGTGGAGTATGTCAAGAGGCGCATGGAGGCTGACATTCTGCCCTGCCTTGGGGCGCGTCCTATAGCGGAAATCGAAGCGCCGGAACTGGTGGCCTTGACCAAAGCAATTGAGCAGCGCGGAGCGCGGGATATTGCCAAGCGCGCACTGGAGACCACAGGACAAGTATTTCGCTATGCGATTGCACACGGCCACACGAGGCGCAACCCGGCGAGTGAAATTCGCCCTAGCGACATTTTGAAAACGACGCATAAGGTCAACTATGCCCGCGTGGATGCAAAGGAACTGCCTCAACTCCTCAAGGCAATCGAGGTCTACAGGGGAACGCCAGTAACTCGCCTTGCCATAAAGCTGATGTCCATGACCTTTGTCCGCACCAGCGAATTGATTGGAGCGAAGTGGGCTGAGTTTGACATGGAGAATGCACGCTGGGATATTCCCTCCGAGCGCATGAAGATGCGCACCCCGCACATCGTTCCATTGGCAGCGCAAGCAATTGAAGTGTTGGAAATGCTGCGCACGTTGACCGGAGAAAGTGAATGGCTCTTTCCTGGTGATCGTAGCGCCGCAAAGCCCATGAGCAACAATACGATTTTGAAAGCGCTGGAGCGCATGGGCTACAAAGGCAGAATGACCGGTCATGGCTTTCGTGGGTTGGCTTCCACTGTCTTGCACGAAATGGGATATGCACACGAGCACATCGAATTGCAGCTTGCACACGCCCCACGTAATGCCGTGAGCGCGGCATATAACCATGCCCTGTACCTTGAGCCTCGCGCCAAGATGATGCAGGACTGGGCGGACTTTCTGGAGCTTACCCTGCGCGGAGGCAAAGTGCTGCCCTTCCGTAGTTCTGCGGCATAAATGAATTGCCCCTCCGAGCAAGTCACCCGTTGCCACCCTAGTCAGACTGCCGTCGCCTGAGCGCCTGCTCCCGTACCATTAAGCCTTCTGGCCACTGCTTCAGCGATGTCTTCTACGCTGTGCTGTGTTGACAGCCGGGACATTGCCAATCCCCGGATAATCTCGCCCTGGCGGTCATACGCCACGGAACCATAATTCCGGAAAGTCGTCAAAACCTTTTCATATCCCAGGTTCTGGCTCCACGCCTTGAACTCTTCGGGAGACTTGCAAACCTCCTCGCCAAGCCGCGCCAGTGTCCTTCTCAGGCTGTGCGGATGGAAGTATGGCAGGCCCGCAAGTTCAAACGCCTCACGAAAGATCGTTCGGATAGGCCCGGCGCTGCTCCAGTGCTTTTGCTCCAATCCCGTCGCTGCAAACTGGTGCGTCTGCCCTACCACGATGCGCGTGGCCGGGAAAAGCGGATCGTCATTACCCCATAGCTTCACTTCCCGCAGATAGCGCACCCATTCCGCTACGATCTCCTTGATTTCCTCGCCCACGGGGAAAAAGAACGTTGTAAAGGTCTTGCTGAATTTTGTCTTCACTTCCCGTGCGTCCTGGTGGACGCAGTTTTCTATAAGGTCGATATGTTTCAACTTCATAGAAGCAATGGCGCTGTCTCGTGCGCCGGTCAGCAGTGTGAAAGCCACCAGAGCGCGGTTACGGTGCTCGATCTCGGTCTCGGTCGGCATCGTCTGAATTACATGCCTCACCTGCTTCAGCGTCGGCGTTTTCTGCTCCCGCTGGGCGGTGGCAACCCGTGCATCCTTCAGATAGGCGAAGTATTTACGCTTGATACGCTCGTTTTCCGGGTTGTGTTTGCTCATGGTTTCTCGTCCCTATTCCAAGTCACGGTTTACGGTGGGCTGACTACTCTCGCTTAGTTGCCACACCGGCTGCTGAAAGTGCGGCCATGTAATTGAAAAGCAAGGTTTTAATAGAATATTTCTCGGCACTCAATAATATGAACATTATTTTACGAGAATTATCGTGACTGAGATCTCGACATGGTTACTAAAAATATTTGGTAAGAAATTCGTACCCTATGTTATATATTATCCCAACTTTTAGTACCCTAAATCGGCGTTACGAACCTATTTAGTGAGGGTGAAGTCTGAACGATTCGAGAGAACGAATGGAGCGGAGTATGAAAGTGAAAGGTCTACTTGCTGGAATAGGCGTTGTGTTAGCGATTCTCGTTTGTGCCCGGCAGACGGTCGCACAGGCTGCCCCTGGAGTCTTTGCGGATGCCACCCACCCTGCGGGAGCGCCTGATCCGGAGAAGCTCGACCAGATATGGCAGGTCGATCCACTGACCGGTTCGGTCAGCATTACGATTCCCTTTACGACGACGCCTGCCGGCGGCCGCGGCCCCAAGATTCCATTCTCGCTCCACTATAACTCCGCCTCTACAGTGACGTTACAATCTGTGTACAGTACCACCGTACCCAATACTGCTAATAGCGTTGAAGGTATGACCACTACGGAACCACCGTATGTCACACAATGGTTTACCTGGGGTGCAGGAGACATCAGTGGTCCTGCTCAGGGACCGGTTGGCCCATGGACGACTTCGGGGCCATTTTTCTACACAAACACAAACACGGTTTCTGAGCAGAATTTTACGGAATATATTAACAATACGAACTACTACGTCATGTATGGCTCAGGCTGCATTTTCTACGGGCCATATATCTACACAGATGAGAGCGGCGCGGCGCATGACATGAATCTGGAAAAATACGGCTATCCTCTTGGCTCTGACCCTAGCATGTCGCCGCCCTGCCAAAATGCATTCAGTGCGAATTATACTTATGGATCGACCTTCTACACGACCGATGGTTCCGCTCTTGCAACCCAGTGTTGCGTAGGTGCGCCAAACGTGTTGCGGCCGGACGGTACGCAGGTCTTTGCGTCCACCACTGGCGCCACGCTGGAAGATTCAAATGGCAACACGGCTTCACTTGCGTTCAATACAACCCTCAAGGAATATGTTGCCACGGACAGTCTTGGGCGGCAGGCATTCTCAACCACTCTTCCGATTGGCGCTGCTGGCCAAATTGGGACGAATACCTATAATGTGAAGACAACTGGAGCGACCGGAAACATCGAGATGTATTCCGTGGTGTTTTCCCAGATTTCTCTCGGATCGTTCACAATGCCTCACCCAATCAGCGGACCTGGCGGGACCGCCACCTCCGAGATACAGAACCTGGGATACTGCGTCGCGACGATTACCTGCCCGACAGGCTATGGCGTCTATCAAGTAGGTTATGGGCCGGCAGGCGCAGGAAGCACATTGGGAACCACACTGCCCGTGGTCTCTTCGATCACGTTACCAGACTCGACCCAGTATGCCTTCACATACGACCCGACTTACGGAACCATCTCCAAGATCGTATTTCCAACCGGCGGCTATGTGCGGTTTGTTTGGGGAATACGGGGCGATGGCGGCGGTCACGGGCAGTTCCTTCTTCTTTCGACTATTGTGGTGACAGAGGTTTGCACCTCCACGGGCTCCGGAGGCGAAAACTGTTGGCAATACAACTTTCCCTCCTACTCCTCCACGACCGGGCTTACCTCGACCGTGACCGCTCCAGATGCAAGTTACACGGCCTACACCGGCGTGCCGGTACAATACACCGGCGTGCCGCTCTACACAATGGGAGCAGCGCCGAGCTGGAAGGAGGCAAGCCGCCTCGAATACAACAGCAGCGGAACGCTCATGAAGTCCGTGGCAACAACATATAATTTGGCCGGCCCTGCCACAGGACTTCCATCCCAGGTTGCAACCACGCTCTACGACGGCCCGACACCGCTGCAGCAATACGTGCAATACATATACGATTCCACTTCGCAGGCTCCCATCAGTTATTACGCTGCCGAATACGCTGAGGAGATCGCGTCCAATTTCGGCGCTTCCTACGGGTATAACGTTTCATATGGCAACGTCATCGAGAAGGACGAATCCGACTTCAACCCCTGCTCGGGATCACCATGCCCGATGCCCACGACACTGCCGAGTTTTTTGCGCTCGACGTATACCAGCTATGCCTACGCCAGCAATCCGGCCATGGCCGCGGCGTATATCGTAGATAAACCGTACCAGGTGCTGGTCACGAACGGCAGTGGCAATCCAGCATCGCTGACCACCTATGCATACGATGAACCCGGGCACATCAGTGGTGGTCTTACCGGCATTTCTACGCACGACGATGTGAATTATGGCTCTGGCTCTACGCGTCCTCGCGGCAATCTGACGACGGAGAGCAAGTGCATCTCCGGCATCACGGTCAGTAGCTCTTCAGGCAGTTGGACGGCAAGCTGCGGCTCTTTCGTGAACAACTCCTATTACTACGATCTGACCGGGCAGCTTACACAGAAGATCGAAGGAGGAACCGGTCCATCCTCTCCCGCGACCACCACTTACACCTGGAGCGGCCCGAATGGAACAAGCGACGGATACAACGGCTTTTTGACCAAGGTGCAGCATCCTGACGGCACCAAGGATCAATACACATATTGGCAGCCGATAGGCGCAATTTATCAGCATACGGACGTGAACACTCAGACAACAACCTATAGTTATGAGAGTTACTTAAACAGGATTGCTTCCATTGTATTGCCGTCTACAACAGATGGGACCACCGGATCTGCTGGAAATGGAGGGACGATTTACACATACACAGACACGCCTGGAGCTTTCTCGGTTCAGGAGCAGCATCCGGTTGACACGACAGGAACCACAACCTCAGTCACGAAGACCTACGACGGCTTGGGACGTGCAATCCAAACAGCAGCCGCGGTTCCTGCCACGCAATGCAGCGGCGGGACTCTCTTTACACAGACAACGTACGATTCAATGAGCCGGGTCTACTCTGTCAGCAACCCGTATTGCTCAACCTCCGACCCAACGTATGGGTTGACCTATTTTGCCTACGATGGGCTGGGAAGGAAGATACGGACAACATTGCCCGACGGCGCCGTCAGCACTATTGCGTATGCCGGCAACGCCACGGAGACGACCGACCCCCCGAATGGCACAACCAGTGTGCAGCATATCCAGCAATCCAACGGCCTGGGCTTTTTGACCAGCGTCTGCGAAGTGGGTCTAGCGCCGCTGGCCACAGGCGGCCCGCAACCTTGCGGACTCAACATCGCTGGCTCCGGCTCCCTGACCACGTATACTTACAACCCTCTGGGCAATATGCTCAGCGTGAATCAGCATGGGTTGGGGCGGTCGTTCACATACGACAGCCTTTCACGGCTGACCACGGCGTTGAACCCAGAGGTTGGCCTGGACACCTACACCTATTCAAGCTCAACCAGCGCCTGTTCCCCAAGCGCCGATGTGCCCTGCTCCCGGCAAGACGCACGCGGCGTCATCACCAGCTACGCCTACGACAGCATGAGCCGCCTAATTAACAAGTCGTATTCGACGGCGGCCTCGAACACAACGGGGACCGTCTCCGATCTGACCTCCTGCTACCTGTACGGAACCACACAGTCCAACAACACCGTAGGCCGGCTGATTGCCGAGTGGCAACAGGCGGGCACTTGCGCCTCATCCATTCCCACTACCGCCAGCGCCATCACCGTCCGCAAGCACCCCAGCTATGATGCCATGGGCCGTCTGCTCCTCGACCAGCAATGCCTAACCGGCGCAAGCTGCTCCTCGACCACCGGCAACTTCGTTTACACCTACAACCTGCTCGGCAACCCCGTGCAATCCAACAACGGCATCTTTGCCGCCCAGGTTCCGGCCACACAGACCGCCCCAGCCAACCCCGCCACCGGCAACGGCACAACCATCGCAGCCCCCTCCATCACCTGGAGGACCACCTACGACATCGCCGATCACATCAACTACGCCGGCGTCCAGGACCAGCCCTCCACCTCCGTCTTCCCCACGGCCACATACTCCTTCGCGCCCACCCTGCTCAAGCCCACCGCCTACGACTCCTTCAGCCACATGACCGGCGCGCAACTGAGCATCCCCAACGGCTCAACCACGCAGGCCATCAATATCGCCCGCCAGTACGACATCCGCGGCCGCATCCTGAACGAGACCGACGGCGGTGATGTAATCACCTCACCCAGCTCCGGCAGCACGGGCCTCATCTCGCTTTCCGGCACAGAGGCCGGCCCGCTGACGGCCACGGCCACCTCGGGCACAGGCACGCTCACCGTCACCGGATCGGAAGGCTACCAGACGATATGCACCACCACATGCAATCAGTACACCTGCTGGCAGACCTGCAACGCGGTGCCCGACACCGGCACACTTGCCGTGACCATCCACGGCTTCACATCCTCGGTCAGCTATAGCTCCGGCTCCACCGACGCTTCGCTCGCGGCGGCGCTGACGGCCGGATTCAACGCCTCTAACTCGCCGGTCACCGCCGTGCAGAACGGCTCCTCCTTCACGCTTACCGCCAAGGCCACGGGCACAGCCAGCAACTATCCCATCACCTTCTCCAACGGCGATTTCACGGTCTCCGATCCCTACTCGACGCTCACCGGCGGCAGTAACGCCGTCGCCTCCGTCTACGATGCGGGCACGGTTACGGCCACCATCAGCGGCGGCTCGCCCGCGGTCAACATCACCACCGCGCCGGTCACCTGGGGCCAGGGCGACACGCCCGCCACGCTGGCCACAAAGCTTGCCTCGGCCATTAACACCGCCTCCTCCTCCTACGTCACCGCCACGGCCAGCGGCAGCACCATCAACCTGACCAGCACGGGAACCGGTGCGGGCGTCGACTACGCTGTATCCGTCTCCATCGCCGACACGCAAACGGCCACTTACCCCTCGCTCTTCCCCAGTGCGTCGTTTACCGCCAGCGCCTCCAGCATGACCGGCGGCACGGCGGCGCAATCGGGTAATGGCACAATCTACTCATACTTGATTCCGCAGGGCGGTTACGCGCCCAACGGCAACATCCTGGCTCATACGGATTCGGTGATGGGTACGTGGAACTTCAGCTACGACGCGGTGGACCGTCTGACTTCAGCCACAGCGGGCTCGAACGCCCCCACCGTCTTCCGCGGCCAGAGCGCCGCCTGGAGCTACGACTCCTACGGCAACCGCACCGCGCAGACCTTCTCCAACTCGGTTGTCTCCAACTGGGTGAACTATAACCCGGCCAATAACCGCATCACCACGGCCACCTCCGCCGTCACCGGCTACGTCTACGACGCCAGCGGCAACACGCTCTACGACGGCAACAACGAGTATTGGTACGACGCCGAGGGGCAGCTCTGCGCGGTGCAGAGCCAGGCTCTCCCCGGCCTGCCCATCACGCAATACGTCTACGACGCAGAAGGGGCGCGTATCGCCAAGGGCACGTTGAGCGCCGCGCCGTCGAATTCAACCTCTCTCTGCGCTCCGCCGCTCAGCTCTGGGTTTACACTATCGGCAAGGTATCTGGTGGACCAGGGCGGCGATCAAGTGACAGAGCTGAGCGAGCAGAGCGGCGAGGTATGGAAGCATTCCAATGTCTTTTCTACCGCCCGCCTCACCGCGACCTATGACACCAGCGGCCTCCACTTTGAGCTGGCCGACCCGCTCGGCACCAAGCGCGTGCAAGCCAACATCTACGGCCAGATCGAGATGAGCTGGGTCAGTTTGCCCTTCGGCGACGCCTTGACTCCCATCCTCCCGCCCAACCCGCCCTCCACTGCCGACGACGCCACCGAGCACCACTTCACGCAGAAGGAGCGCGACAGCGAGTCCAACAACGACTACTTCTTCGCCCGATACTACAACAGCGCCATCGGACGTTTCACAACGCCCGACTGGAGCGCGAAAGTTGCGCCTGTCCCTTACGCCCAGATGGGCGACCCGCAGAGCCTGAACCTATATGCTTATGTGCGGAACAACCCATTAATCCATGTGGATGCGGATGGGCATGGGGGCCTTAACTGCAGTGGCAATAATGCGGGAGGGATAGGGTGTCTATGGCGAGCCGCATTGGATGCCGCACACGGAATTGATAGCCAAGTATTAAGAGATGTCTTGAGCTACTTTGGGGGATCTACCCAACAGCAGCAAAGTGCCTCGAGTCCAGCGTCTTCTGGGCATATCAACAATCATGCATTTGCAAATTATATGGACGCCAACGCGCTTTCTCATGCTGACGGTCATTGTGCCAGGTATTGCCGAAAGGGAATGGAGGCGGGCGGGCTTAACACGAATGGCCGTCCCAATGACGCAAAGAACTATGGACCGTTTTTATTGAAGCATGGGTACCACATAGTTACAATCACAAACTATTTTGGTAATCAACAAGTGGGGGATATCGCCGTATTCCAACAAGCTCCAGGCCACTCGGAATCCGGTCACATCGAGATGTGGGATGGACATCGATGGATATCTGATTTTAAGCAAAGGAATTTTTCGCCATACAACGGACTTGGCCCGTCTGATCTCAATTTCAAAATCTACCGGCAAGACAATCAGTAAGAAGCCGAACAAAGAAAGGATTACGTGATGTTCCGTCATTTTTTGAGTGCAGGAGTAATTCTAGCTGCCAGCCTGCATGGGGTTACTCAATCGCGGCCCCCGATGGTAGCCCCTCTGTTTCCAATCAGCTATGATCCGCAACGTGTTCACTTCGAGCCTGCGCCCCCTTCTATCGGTCAGTTTTGCGGTGATCTCAGAGGTCGTAAGTTGTGGGTTTATGCGTCATGGAGCAGCGGAGAAACGAAATATTTCATCGTCTCGGGCTATCTTGTAAGTCATCCCGACGGGCCTGGCCCAGGCAGCATCGAGCCTGATCCTACAGGGATTGCTGTGGCGCTTCAGGGATCGAAATGCACAACAGATGCTGCGGACTGGGTTATGTCTGGCCAAGTTGATTCAGCTCAGAAGGCAAAACTATCAGAAGCTGCTTTGGAAATACTTCCAGGGTACGGAGCGCCAAGCGTCTGTGATAAATACGGCACATGCCATTATGTCGTTCGTTCCCGTCAGACGGAGGCGGTTTTAGAAGGGCTGGCATCGGATGCCTTGAAGAGGTTTAGCAAGGCGTTCGGAGGAAAGGAGGCTTTTCTGAGTGCGTTTCAGCAAACTGTTCGTCATCCTGACCTTCTCGAGCCTGTGCTCCGCAGCCGCCTTGATGAGTATCGCAAGAAGTAACAGGTTGGCTGTGCCTCGCCAAAACTCCCCCCGGGCGTATTAGTGGCATGATTCTGAGCCAGGAGACTATTTTGGATGGAGAATATGATTGAAAGATGTGTGTTTGGTTACCGTGAATCATCGCAAGGGCAGTGCCAAGTGGATGGAGAAGGTTTGGTGGACACACCACTCCCGCAGTTCATCTTCAACCTTGAGGAGATATCTTCGCGGTAGCAATTCAGGCGGCCAGGTCATGCGATGCTGCCCTCCGCTTGTAATGCTGTTCCGCTACCGCTGATGAACTGGGCGAACTATAACTCGGCCAACAACCAGATCACCACGGCCACGGCGGGCACATACGTCTACGACGCCAGCGGCAACACACTCAACGACGGCAACAACGAGTATTGGTACGACGCCGAGGGGCAACTTTGCGCGGTGCAAAGCCTGGCTATCCCCGGCCTGCCCATCACGCAATACGTCTATGACGCCGAGGGAGCGCGCATCGGCAAAGGCACGCTGAGCGCCGCGCCGCCGAATTCCACCCCTCTCTGCGCTGCGCCGCTGAGTTCAGGGTTTACACTATCTGCGAGGTATCTGGTGGACCAGGGCGGCGATCAAGTGACAGAGCTGAGCGAGCAGGGAATGCCGACTCCGGCGACAGAGAATTGGAAGCACTCCAACGTCTTTTCCGCCGCCCGCCTCACCGCAACTTATGACTACAACGGCGGCAATGGCGGCCTGCACTACGAGCTGGCCGACCCGCTGGGCACCAAGCGCGTGCAAGCCAACATCTACGGCCAGATCGAAATGAGCTGGGTCAGTTTGCCCTTCGGCGATGCACTGACTCCCATCCTTCCGCTAAACCCACCCTCCACCGCCGACGACGCCACCGAGCATCACTTCACGCAGAAGGAGCGCGACAACGAGTCCAACAACGACTACTTCTTCGCCCGCTACTACAACAGCGCGATTGGACGCTTCACAACGCCCGACTGGAGCGCGAAGGTTGTGCCCGTGCCGTATGCGCAGATGAGCGACCCACAGAGCCTAAATCTGTATATCTATGTGAGGAACAATCCACTTATACGAGTGGATGCGGATGGACATTGTTGCGAAGCAGTGAAAAACTTTCTGTATGGAATCGATGATGTGTCACTCTTTCCACTAGAGCAAGCTTTCAATCATCCAATCGATACAGTACGGGCAATGGTGATCCATGGGATGGACCCATTATCCGATGTCGAAGATGTGTTGAATGCAGCCAGCGTCGTGGATTCAGCCTTACACGGAGACGCTAGATCAATCGGTAAAATCTTTGGCACTGGTCTTACGGCCTTTGTTGGTGGAGAGCTAGCGGAAGAGATTACTCCAGTAGCCGGTGTAGGAGCCGAAGCCGGAGAACTGGAATCCGAAGCTGGAGCTGCAGCAAACGGGGTCAAAAGTGGGGGCCTAAAGACTCCTAGAAGCTACTTCGGTAACAAAACAGCAGGTGAGGCAAATTCTGCTCTTACCAAGAAGTACGGAGGCGCAAAGAGCAGTCGGCCAGGAGCAGATACACATTTCGATCCAAAGAGTGGTCGTTCTTATAATGTCCATACAGACAAATCTCACGGGTCGCCGCACGTTGATATCAGAAAACGTGGACCTTTCCCAGATCGAAAAATTCCGCTCAAGCCATAAGGAGAATGACCATTGACACACAAATTCGATGAGATCGATCATGCGGGCTTGGATTTTCTTGCAAACCAGGAATTCGTGGAATATGAGGGAATGGTGTTCCGAAAAAGTGTTTTTAACAAGGAGGCAATAGATACATCATTGGCAGTGGGGCAATCAAAATCCTCGATCCAACTCAGTTTGAATCACGAGAGTTTGGTTACTTATGGAGGGAGTGTTCCGCAGCAAAGGGCGTTTGCCGAAATAATCCAGGCGAACTGGCTTGAGCGTCTATCAAGTCAATTTCCTCAGCTTTACCCATGGGTTGTTGTGGAAACATCTCCGTTAGAGGTAATTCTCTCCTTTCGCGTAATAGTCCGCTGAATTTATGTTTCGCCTAAATTCCATCCGGGATGACAAGGACCTGTTTTATGACGACCCGCGGATGGCGCAAGTAGGTGGGTGGTGCAGTTCCGGCTAACTAATACCGGGTGCTCAAGGCCCGGAATTTCGGTCCTGGGAACCGCGAACTTCAAATGGCCTAATTGAATGAGTTATGGTCTCGGTTATGGGCACGTGGGGCTTCAGGTACGACGCTGTGGACCGTCTGACTTCAGCCGCAGCGGGCTCGAACGCCCCCACCGCCTTCCGCAGCCAGAGCGACGCCTGGAGCTACGACCGGGGTCCCCAGCGAATGATCTTTGTTCGATGGGGTGGAGGACTCCTACGGCAACCGCACCGCGCAGACCTTCTCGAACTCGGTTGTCTCCAACTGGGTGAACTATAACCCGGCAAACAACCGCATCACCACGGCAACCTCCACCGTCACCGGCTACGTCTACGATGGGGTCCCCGTTGACAGGTCTTCGTCAATGGGGTGGGACGCCAGCGGCAACACGCTCTACGACGGCAACAACGAGTATTGGTACGATGGGGTCCCCGTTAACAGGTCTTCGTTAACGGGGCGGGACGCCGAGGGGCAGCTTTGCGCGGTGCAGAGTCAGGCTCTCCCCGGCCTGCCCATCACGCAATACGTCTATGACGCGGAGGGGGCGCGCATCGCCAAGGGCACACTCAGCGCCGCGCCGTCGAATTCAACCTCTCTCTGCGCGCCGCCCCTCAGCACCGGGTTTACACTATCTGCGAGGTATCTGGTGGACCAGGGCGGCGAGCAGGTTACGGAGCTGAGTGAGCAGGGCGGCGAGCTCTGGAAGCATTCCAACGTCTTTTCTGCCGCCCGCCTGACAGCGACCTACGACACCACCGGCCTCCACTTTGAGTTGGCCGACCCGCTCGGCACCAAGCGCGTGCAAGCCAACATCTACGGCCAGATCGAGATGAGCTGGGCCAGCCTACCCTTCGGCGACGCCCTGACTCCCATCCTCCCGCCCAACCCGCCCTCCACCGCCGACGACGCCACCGAGCACCACTTCACGCAGAAGGAGCGCGACAACGAATCCAACAACGACTACTTCCTCGCCCGCTACTACAACAGCGCGATAGGCCGTTTCACTACGCCCGACTGGAGCGCGAAGGTTGTGCCAGTGCCTTACGCCAAACTTGACAATCCGCAGACGCTCAATCTTTACGCCTATGTTGGAAATAATCCGCTCGTTAGGATAGACCTAGATGGACATTACCAATGTGTCGAGGTGGGTAAGGACCAGAAAGGAATGTGCGATGCTTTTCAAAGAGCTCTGAACATTGCAAAGAACAATGGAACTGGGGATACGGTTGCCGCTGCTTGGGCATATGGAGATGCAAATAAGGCAAACGGAATCACTGTGCGCTTTAGCGAGTCTACAAATAAGGCAGAAGGCGGGGACGTATCCTTCGATAAGTTGGACGGAAAAGCAACTGGAGGCCTGACCGTTACGTTTTCGGCTAAACAGATGGACCGAATTCAAGCAGCAAGGGATAACAATCAAAGGGACGTAGCCAATAACATCTTTGCCTCACAAATAATCCATGAAGGGAGCCATGTGTTGGATGAAAAGGCACTCATCAATAGTGGATACAATGCCAGCTTCAATATTTCGCACAGAGAGTCGGAGCAGAGGGCATATGGATTGCAATCCCAATTTCTAGAAAAGCTCTACCCGGGAAATCTTAAATCGGCCCAATGGAACTCTCGCGATAATATCAATCATTGGATTGATGTAACGCATCATGATAGTTATCCAAACCCAGATTCGCCTTTACTTTCACAAGGGAGTATCCCATAATGATTTACACACGGCATTGGAAACCTACTCTATTTGCGTTCGCGTGCCTATTAACCTGGTGCTGTGCCATTTCATCGTGTTTTGCGCAACCGGCCAGGGCTTTGTGCGACCAATGGTGCGTAGCTCATCCGGGAGCGTGCCATTTGGTACGCGCGGATGCATATCTTGTTCACTGGAGGTCATCCGACGAGCTATGCTGGGATGCGTTCATAGCCGATGCGAAATGCCTTCCTTACCGGGACAAGCCAGTGAGAGGCATTGCGGAACTTAAGGCAGCCGCAGCAGACCCCGGTGTTTCTCAGAATGATCTGCGGGAATACCGTGTTGAAATCGCTGAGTCAACGATGAATCTCGGTCATAAGTTGATACGTAACAATGAACTCGTAGAAGGTGGACGACTGCTGGATGAGGCAGCGGAAGAATTTAGAGCAGAGCTCGCAATTAAAGCTCATTCGGAGCTGGAAAAATATCAAAATCATCGCATTGTTGTTGGTCTGTTGCGATGTGGCCATCCACTGGATGCACTTGCTGCTACGTCGTCCATTGACTCTGCGGATCAAGATCGGTTGTATCTGAAAGCCGTTGCCCTGATGCAACTCGGAGAAAGAAAACTCGCTGCAAAGGTGTATGAGCAGTGGATTCAAGCAGGTTGCAAATCGGATTTTGATCTTGTCTTTAATGACGATAAAGAACTGCTTTGGGAGAACCTTGGTGGGCATATTGGAAGCCCACCGTGCGCATCCCTGCCTGTCGAGGTTCGCTCCGCACTCGAAGCTCTCAAGGGTGAGTTCGGGCATCCGAGTAATTTGCCAGCGCATAATAGCCTTCTTACATTGGTGCCGCTTTTTGGCAGAGATACAGCCCCCGAAAATGAGGAATGGAGTGACCCTTCGTGCCGTGTACCGGAGACCACGCCTGGCGTAAATAGGCCGCTCGGAGACTCACTGCTCCACGAGTCGGGTCATGTAGTCGATCCGCCGAAGCCGCAGTGAGCTGGTGTTGTGCAGCAAATCGCAAGCCGCCTCTCGGGGCGGCTTGTTGGTGTCTGGGGCGTCGGTCAGGCTTCTTGCTGGACATGGGCAGCAAGGCACGGTGCATGCTACGGGAATTAGAAGAAACGGCTTGCCCAAGGTCTCCATGCCGTCAACCAGCGCGGCGAGTTATACTGCGGCTACGAACCAGGTCAGCAGCAGCAGCCAGAATAACGGCGCTGGTTTTCTCTACGATGCGGCGGGCGACGTGACCTACGACGGCAACAACGAGTATTGGTACGATGGGGTCCCCGTTAATAGGTCTTCGTTAACGGGGCGGGACGCCGAGGGACAGCTCTGCGCGGTGCAGAGTCCGGGGTCCCCACGGATTCGGGGTCCTCTGTGAGCGATTGTTGCTCACTGGGGTGAAGGGACAGGTCCTCGTCCGTGGAGTGGAGAGCCTGCCCTTCGGCGACGGCCCGACCACCGTCAGTCTGCCCGGCTATCTCCCCTGCGCCTCCGGCATCACCGTGCAGGACCGACCCAGATCCACCCACCAGACCCCTTTAGTGTCAATCTGCAGAGGGTACTTTGGGGGGATTTTCAACTTCTGCATTTGCAACATAGTGATAAATATAGACTTATATGGCGATATGAATCCCTCCCTCCCGCCATAAATTATCTAGAATCAATAATTAATCGAAGACATGCATCATGGTTGTCACAGAAAATCGGGCCCTTCATTTCCATACCAGTCTCTCAGTTCAACTGGTATAGAAATTAGCCGGGCAATCCGGTGATTTCGATAAAGGCATTCTCAGGGACAAGCAATTGATCTCAGCGCTCTCCCGCCCGCGTCTGCTTCGCCACAAGATGATTTGGCCGCCCCAGCAAGACTTCAGAGGGCAGGTACCGGCGCCGCTCGCCACAGAGGGGGCAAATAACCACAAGTGGCTGAAAAGGAAACTCATTCACCCCAGCAGGAATATCGCGCCGGCACCGCTTGCACTCGACAACGAACAGTTTCCTTTCCTGGATTCCAAAAGCCATAGCAGAATCACTATAGGCGAAAATTAGGCGAATGTCTACTATGGAAATCCTCCATTTCGTCTGGGGGCCTAGCAGGTCAGTCCAGAACGCAGAGATGATTACGTCGGTTGTCGTAACGCGAACGATTCAATAGAGTTATCGCGCTAATCACTATGCGGCTCGTTTGGCGCTCACCAGGGCGCGAATGAACTCCGGCGTGGTTCCGCAGCATCCGCCTATAAATGCCGCGCCCGCGTCACGCAGGGCCGCGTAATGCGATGCGAAGAACTCTGCCGACGTGCTGTAACGGATGGCTGTCCCCTCCATCGTGGGCAGGCCTGCGTTCGGCTTTATCCAGATGGGAAGATCACATGCCGCGCGCAGCCGCCGGCAGATGGGCACAACCTGCTCCACGCCAACACCGCAATTTGCGCCGACCGCGTCTGCTCCCGCCTCTACCATTGCCTCGGCCACAGATTCGGGCGTCGCGCCCATCATGGTGCGGTCCTTGTTCTTGCCGGTGTCGAAGGCGAAGGAAGCGATGACCGGCAACCCAGTGCGCCGTGCCGCTTTCACTGCCAGGCGTGCCTCCTCGATGTCGCTCATGGTTTCTAGCAGTAACGCATCCGCGCCCGCCGCGGCGAGAGATCGAGCCTGAACGATGTATGCCGCGGTAACCTGCTCGCTATCGATATCGCCCGAGAGCAGCAGCTTGCCCGTTGGCCCTATGGAGGCAAAAACCAGCGCTTCGCCTGCCGCGTGACGTGAGAGCGCAACTCCTGCGCGATTGATTGCGTCCAGATCGTCTTCAGCGCAGCCGTGCATGGCAATGGCGTTAGCGCGAAAGGTGTTGGTGAGAATAACCTGGCTGCCTGCCTCCACATAGGCGCGCGCTACGGCTTCCACGCGTTCAGGATGGGTCAGGTTCCAGGTGTCCGGCATCGTGCCAGGTGACAGGCCGCGCGCCTGCAACTCCGTTCCCCAGGCGCCATCGGTGATCAATAGGCCATCCGCCAGCCACTCGCTCAAACGGCTCATGCTAGCCCCCGTTTGCGCACCTGTAACGGCAAATCATTCTTGCATCCCTCGATCGCGGTTTCATTCGGTCTGCGCAGACCCGGCATACGAATCTCCGTTGCTCCACAGCGCCAGTATATCGCCGGTTATTCCTCAGTGCATCGATAGCGAGGCGGCTGATGCCCCCTTGGGCTGATCGACGTGAATAAACATGGTGAGAACGGCGGCCGAGTAGTAGAGGACACCGTAGACCACGACCACGCCGGCGATTCCCCAGAAGGGAAGAATCAGCGCGGCCAGCACGGGGCCGCCGAAGTTGGCCAGGCCGCCACCCAGGTTTTGCACCGAGACTGCCGCTCCCTTGTGCTCCGGCTCCATCATGGGGAAGATAGCGCCCATGGGCACAAACGACGTAACGGTAAAAGCGAACAGCAGCGCGGCTATCGTGGCCGCTAGCGTGTTGTGCGGGAAATGGAGCGGCAACCAGTAAAACAGCAGTGACGCCGTGCCGCAGCCCACAAAACCAAACCAACGCATCTGGCGCATCCACCCGATCCTGTCGCCGATTAGGCCCCAAACCACATTAGTGACGGGCTGGACGAGAAAGAATGTTCCCCAGATGCGCGCCCACTCCGGTACGCTGAAGCCAATTTGCGCCGAGGTGTAAAACAGCGGCATGATCACCGGGAATCCGAAGAGCGAAAGATTACAAATGACGCGCGTTATCAGCGCCAGCGCGATGTTACGGTTGTGGAAGATCAGCGTAACGCACTTGCTGATCTCCTCGAATTTGCTGGTTTCGCCGCGTTGAAGATCGATGCGAGGCGCAGTCGGAACGCCACCAGTAAAAAAGAGAATCAACAGCCCGCCGGCCAGCACCCAGGCCATCGACATCCACAAGGTACCCATGTAGCCGATCCAGGGAATGGTGAAGCTGGGCAGGTAGGAGCCGACAATGCCATAGCCGATGGTAAACATGCTCCATGTCCAGCCGATGGCCGAGGCCAGTTCGTGGGGCCGGCTCTTCTGCACTACCCAGACAAAAAATCCGTAGAAAAACATCGGATAGGCAAAGCCGCGGATGCCATAGAAGAGCAGCGTCAAAGGCAGGTTGGGGTGGGTGAGGCCCAGCCAGAGAAAGAGCACATGGAAGACCAGCCACCAGACGACGCCGATGAGCATGATGCGGCGCGGCGTAAAGACCTCGGCCAGCACACCGGAGAGCCAACTGGAGAGCGCGGCGGTAGCGCCGTAGACGGTGAATACCAGCGCGGCATCGGCTGCGCTGAAGCCCAGGTTGACAAGGTACTTCGACAGGAAGGCCTGCTCGATGCCATCGCCTGTCATACAGAAGACGATGGCGATGAAGCCGCCCAGTAAAGCCAGGGGCATGCCCAGGATAAAGCGATCGTGCCGGACAGTTTTGACTGCCGGATCTTCGAGGCTGAGAGGTTTCACTGGGCGGATTCCTCGACGACAATCTGCAGCTTGATGTCGGCGGGGCGGCCTTCAGCTGCCCGTTCGAAGGCGGCAATGCTCTGCTCAAAGGGAAAGCTGGCGGAGATGAGTGGCTTTAGGTCAACCTTGCCCGAAGCCAGCAACGCCACGGCCTTGGAGTAGACATTGGCATAGCGGAAGATGGTCTCGATGCGCGCTTCTTTGGCCTGTGCAGCCACTACGTCAAAAGAAACCGCGCCGGGCGGCATGCCCACCAGAACCATCGTTCCCGCTGGAGCCAGAAGGTCGAAGATATTTTCGTAGGCATGGGGACTGCCGCTGGCCTCGAAGACTACGTCCGCGCCCCAGCCGCCTGTCATCTCAGCCACGCGCGCAACCAGCGATCCGCCGCGGATATCGAAGGGATGAATGCCTGGATACTTTCCGGCGATGGCCAGCTTCTCCGCGGATAAGTCGGAGATAACCACCTGGCCCGCGCCTGCGGCCAAAGCCGAAAGCGCCACCATGATGCCGATCGGCCCGGCGCCGATGACCACCGCCGTGGCGCCCGGCTTGATGCCGGCCTTGGTGGCAGCGTGCAAGCCTACGGCGAAAGGCTCAACCATGGCGCCCTCTGCAAGCGAGACCTGCGCGGGCAGTTTGAATGTAAAGGCGGCCGGATGGATTACCTCGCTGGTCAGGCAGCCGTGAATCGGCGGTGTAGCCCAAAATCGCACTGCTGGATCCAGGTTGTAGTGGCCCTCCAGGCTCGCACGCGATGCCATATCGGGAATGCCTGGCTCCATGCACACCCGGTCACCGGGCGCAAGTTCCCGAACTTCGTTCCCCACGGCGGCCACCACGCCAGCAGCTTCGTGGCCCAGCACCATCGGCTCTTTCACCACGAAGGGACCTATGCTGCCGTGCTTGTAATAATGCACATCGCTGCCGCAGATGCCGACTCGCGCAATGCGGATGCGCACATCTCGCGTTCCCATCTTCAGCGGAAGGTCAATTTCGCGCAATGATAATCGGAGTTTCTCTTCCAGTACGAGAGCTTTCATTTTAGATCTCTTTTTCGGTTTTACATTCCCACTCCGAGCTAAACTTTATTAGTTTAAGGGTCTTCGTGTCTAGTTGAAAGTCGCAAGAGAGAACTCTGACCGATGCGGTGCATGAATTCAAGGCGCGAGATAGATAGCTATTGAGTCGCATCGAAACTAGCTTAAAGAATGCAGACTCGTTTCCGGAAAGGCAATGCAGTCGGCAAACTCATCCTGGAAGCCCGGGTCGGCGGCAAGATTCACGTGCTCGATCTTGGGGAGTGTAGGCTCGTCATCGGATAGAAGCAGCATCTTGGCGCCGTGCAACGCTGTATTGCCGCTGGCATGGATGCGCTCGATGGGCGCTTCGATAAGCCCTATGCGGATAGCGCTTTCGGCCTGTACATAGTTGCCGAATGCGCCAGCAAGATAAATGCTCTTGAGAGCATCGGCGTTTGCGTTCACTCGCTTCAGCAACAGCCTGAATCCGGAAGCGATGGCGGCCTTCGCCAGTTGCAGTTCGCGAATATCTGCCTGATAGAGAACTACCGGCGCCTTAACCGGAAAGAGCTTTGTGCCATCGGCCACGCGTCCTGACGGCAGAATCGCCCCACTTTCCAAGCCCATGGCCACCGCGTCCACAAGGCCGCTGCCGCAGATGCCCCTGGCCTCCACGTCTCCGATTACGGTGGCGCGCATCTCCCCGTTTGAGTGCGAGACGCGCGAGATGGCGCCCATGCATGCTCGCATTCCCATGCGGATGGAGCCAGCTTCAAAAGCTGGTCCCGCTGCTGTCGAGGCGCAGAAAATTCCGTCGCGGTTGCCGATAGCAATCTCGCCGTTTGTACCCAGGTCCACCAAGGCAAGCAGATCCTCGCCGCGCGAGATGCCTGCGGCTAGAATTCCGGCCAGAATGTCCGACCCCACGAAGCCGCCCAGGCACCGCTCAAAGCGAATGCTACAGCCAGAAGGCAGAGGCCAGCCCAGTTCCTGCGCCCTGAAAGACTGCGCGCTCAGATAAGGAGAATTGAATGGCACGTGCGAAAGCGGCTCGACATCGAGCCCGCAAAACAGATGGTGCATCACCGTGTTGCCGACCAGAACAACCTCGGCAATTTCCTCTTCGCGGCTGCCGGCCAGCTTGGCAATCATCTGCCGCAATGCGACGCGCACGACCGAAGTTAGATCGGCTCCCTGCAGTGCCGCCTGAACCCTGCTCATCACATCCGACCCGAACGATGCCTGAGGATTGAGAGCAGCCTCAACGCCCAGAACGTTGCCCGTGGCCATGTCAATCATCTGCGCGGCAATGGTGGTCGTGCCCAGATCGATGGCAATCCCCAGGCCGGACTTGCCCGCGCCAGAGAGGCTGGAGTTGTCCGTGAGCACATCCATGCGCCATTGACTGCACTCCAGAACCAGCGGCGTCTCCGCGCGTGCCTGGCAGGCGAGACGCCATCCATCGGCGAGTTCGTTCGCAGAGAAGATTGAACGGTCAGATTCTGTAATTGCGAGCGATCCCTCGATTACGCGGACGCGGCATGCTCCGCAGAGAGCAGTTCCGCCGCAAGGAAACTCAACGCCCACATCCGCGAGCACCGATGCGAGCGCGGCTCCACGCGGAACTTCCACCACCGCCGACGATGGCTCCAGTTGAACTCGTACCTTATCGTCGCTCATATCGCTTCCACAATGGATTCGCCCAAGGTGCCCTGCACAGTCGCGCCTGGGGGCACAACCAGAAACTCCGCCGCATCCCACTCTCCATTCACGAGACGTTCCAGCAGCCTGAGTGACCCTTGAATCTCTTCAAAGCGCCATCCCTCCCTCTCTGCTTCAGCGCGAGCTTGGCTGCGAAAGCCATCTTCGGATTCAACCCCGGTGGAGATATAGGTCAACCCGGAGTAGTTGCGGCGATAGGCTCGAAATTGCTCGAAGAGATAATTTCCGTTCTCCTCTCCATACTGGGCGATTATTTCCTCGCGGCTACGGTGCTCACCGATCTTGTTCTTTGCGGAGGTATTGGCCGGTTGGAGAGCTAGATCCGGCGTGGAAAACTCAACCCAGCCAGGAGAGCGGAAATAGACTCCGGGATGTGTGTCGAAATAGGCCTGATATTGATGGCGGTCGCCCATCAACAGCCCGATGCAATCGTGCGCGCGCGGCAGAACAAGCTGCGTTTTTCCCGCGCGCAGGCCTTCAGTCCCCCTGCCGCAGAGCGCATATCCCAAAAGGATGGCGTCATACCCTTCCCTGTCCGCCGCATCGATGCGCTCCTGCAGGTACGGTCGCATCGACGCGCCCAGATCGTGCAGGCCCATCGGCAGTATCTCCAGTTCGATCGAATGCGGGGACCGTGAGATCGCGCTCTTCATCTCTCGCGTGAGAACCTGGCAACAGATTGTTTTCAAGCGCATGGCTCACCCCGGGGAGATCTCCGATGTCACGTAGCCTCATGATCGAGTGACTCTCATGATCGAAGCCAAAAACGATTTTCTAACTACTATATACTTTAAACAGAAAAACGCGCTGAGCGCATGAATCTCTTTCCTAAAGCCGGTCTCAGGATGGACGAGTCAAAAGTCGAACCGACGGAAGTAGCGCAATTCGGCAGGTACGAGTTCTCGCTCCACGACGCAAAAACTTTCAGCGTCACCTGGGAACTCGTTCCCGGACGAGGAGCCTTCGAGAAGGCGCAGCTTGACATGATCGACGCCGCGACTAAAGCTGCCGCCAGCGGCCGGATTCACGCGCTAACCATCACAGACAATCCCGGCGGCAGCCCCGCGATCTCGGCCGAGATGCTTGGCGCCGAGATTCGCCGCCTCGGCATTGAGCCGCTCGTTCACCTCACCTGTAAAGACAAAAATCGCAACCAGTTGGAGAGTATGCTCTATGGATTGCAGCGTGCGGACGTTCGCAATCTGCTCGTAATGAGCGGCGACTACCCCAAGGCCGGGTATGGCGGCACCCCCAAGCCGGTCTTCGACCTGGACCCCATCACTCTGCTTGGACTTATCTCCGAACTCAATAAGGGAAGAGAGCTCCCGAAACCGTGGGGCAAGAAACCGCTCAATACGGCGAGATTCTTTGCCGGGGTGGCGGCAAGCCCCTTCAAAGCGTTGGAATCAGAACAGATGGGGCAATACTACAAACTGAGGAAGAAGCTTACTGCGGGCGCGAGGTTCATAGTTTCTCAGTTGGGCTTCGATGCACGCAAGATTCAAGAACTTTTCCAGGTAGTGAAGTTGCTAGGTTTTGGGAATATACCCGTTGTAGGCAATGTCTACCTGCTTCCTCTGGGCGCGGCAAAGCTGATGAATAGTAACGGCTTGCCTGGCTGTGTGGTTACTGACAAACTGCTGAGGAATGTGCAGGCGGAAGCGTCAGGCCCAGATAAGGGTAGAGCGAAACGCCTTGAGCGCGCAGCAAAGATGTACGCCCTGCTCAAGGGAATGGGATATGCCGGCGCGCACATCGGCGGACTCGGCATGACTGTTCCTGACCTGCTGGAAGTGATTGAGCATGGCGAAGAGCTATCGCAGCGCTGGCCGGATTTCGTTCATGAATTCGACTATCCCATGGAGAACGGTTGGTATTTCTTCGAGCGCGACGATAAGACCGGATTGAACACCATGACGCCGGTCTCGCGAGAGGCGCATACTTCCGCCAGCATCGGTTATTCCACATTGCGACTGCTTCATCATCTCGCTTTTACCAGGGAAGGCGCGCTCTTTGGGCCGATGCGCGCGTTAGCCAGGATGGTGGACGGATCCGCGCTCGAGAGCGCATATACGAAATGCGAACAGATTGTCAAAGGTCTGACTAACGACTGCCGCCACTGCGGCGATTGCGCCATGCTGGATATGGCTTATCTGTGCCCCATGAGCCAGTGCCCCAAGAATCAGCGCAATGGTCCGTGCGGCGGTAGCTTCGAGGGCTGGTGCGAAGCATATCCCAACCAGCGCAAATGCGTATACGTACTCGCCTACGAGAGACTCAAGGCGCACGGCGCGGATCAATCGCTTGGGGAGGACCTGGTCCCGCCGGTGAACTACGATCTGAACGAGACCTCCTCCTGGATTAACTTTTACCTCGGACGCGATCATTCAGCGTCGAAACTCAAGATCGAGACGGTTCCCCGAAAGAAGAATCCTAAAAAGAAGAATCCGTAGTAGTGGCGCGAAGCGAGAAAGGACTCACCGATGCTGATTATCGGGGAAAAGATCAACGGTACTCGCAAGCTGGTCAATAAGGCCGTGCTGGAGCGCGACGCCGCCCATATTCGCCATCTTGCCGTTTCGCAGGTTGAAGCGGGCGCCGACGCGCTGGACATCAACGCCGGCACCTTGCCCGACCGCGAGCCGGATGACATCGTTTGGCTGATCAGTACGGTTCAGGAAGTCGTGGACAAGCCGCTTTGCCTCGACAGCCCCAATCCTGAGGCGCTGCTTGCGGGCATCTCCGCCGCCAGGCAAGTGCCCATCATCAATTCCATCAGCATGGAAGAGCAGCGCATACGCGAAGTTCTGCCTATCGTCGCTAAGCATGGATGTCGCGTTTTGGCCCTGGCGATGGATGGAAGCACCATTTCGCAGAGCTGCGAGGGCCGCGTGGCAGTCGTTCGCCGTCTTATCGTAGAGACCAGAAAAGCCGGCGTGAAGGACGAGGACGTGTTCGTGGACGCGCTTGTCATGTCGGTTGGTACAGAGAGCGACGCATGTCAGACTACCCTGGCGACGATGCGTGCGATTCGGGCCGAATATCCACGGGCCCACCTTACCGGAGGTCTGAGCAACGTCTCTTTCGGGTTGCCCGCGCGTACGCTTCTCAATCGCGCCTTCCTTACTTTAGCGATAGAAGCCGGCCTCGACTCCGCAATCGTGGACCCAACCGATCGCGGATTGATGGAAACCTTGTATGCAACCAATGCGGTACTTGGAATCGATCTCTATTGCGCGCAGTACAACCGTGCCTTCCGCGCGGGCAAGATCGGGCCCAGGCTGGAAGAAAGAAAAACGAAAAAATGATGCCGCGCGCTGCTTTATAGATGCAGAAAAATGCAAAGGATGGAGCAAGAAGCGTCAGGGCACGACTTCGGTCGTGCCGCAAATGCCGCAAAATCAGTGCGGGCTTAAACCCCTGAGGGACGTCTTGCATGAACTGAATAGCAATTATGAGATGGCTTTTAGACACCCAGCAGGTTTTTGACCAGGCTTACTGCGCCGCTGGCGTTCTCGCTATAGCCGTCCGCGCCGATCTCTTTGGCATACTGCGGAGTGACAGGAGCGCCGCCAATCAGCACTTTCACCTGCGAGCGCAGCCCCGCGATCTTCAATGCGTCGATGGTTGTCTTCATGGCCGGCATGGTCACCGTAAGCAAAGCCGACAAACAGACAAACTGAGGCTTCTGTTCCTCCACCGCGGCCACAAACTTTTCCGGTGAAACGTCGGTGCCCAGATCGATCACCTCGAATCCACCGCCTTCCAGCATTGAGCCCACAATATTTTTGCCAATATCGTGCAAGTCGCCCTTGACCGTCCCGATCACTACTCGCGTGGACAGCTTCTCGCCGGAGGCTATCATCAGCGGACGAAGCAGTTCCAAAGTGCTCCTCATGGCGCGTCCGGCCAGCAGAAGCTCGGGAACGAAGTATTCTTCTGCCTCATACAGCCGGCCAACCTCGTCCATCGCCGGCACCATGGACTCGGAAATCAGTTGCAGCGGTGCGGTGCCCGCCGCAAGTGCGGCTTGAGTGGCAGCGTGAGCCTTCTTTGCATCGCCTTTTAGGATCGCGTCATAGAGGTCGTTCGACTGCGCCATCTTGATTCACCTCAAATCTTCATTTAAATAGAAAACTGGGACTCCGCTTGCGCCTGGCATGCCTGGAAAAAGACGACGGTTATCACTCGAATCGATGAACATATTCTTCAGCTCCCAAATCATGCTGCGTAAAAACAGTTTACCAAGAGCTGATATGCGGTGCCTGCCAACATTTTATCTGGACCAGGTAAGGACGCATATCGCTGGCTTAGAATAGAAAGTTACACGAGGCTAAGGCAGGCCATGACCGACCAGCAATGGGAAACACTCGTCTCTGTCGTTCGCGGAGAAACGATCCGTCCTCTTCCGTCGGCATTCATCATCGATAGTCCCTGGCTCCCGAATTGGGCGGGGCACTCTATTCTCGATTACTTCACCAACGACCGTATTTTTCTGAACGACAATCTCCTGGCCATTCGCACCTTCCCGGAAGCGATTTTTCTGCCCGGTTTCTGGTCTGAATACGGAATGTGCACGGAACCCTCGGCCTTTGGTTCTGTCTCCATCTGGGGCGAGAACGAATTCCCCTTTGCCAGAAAGGTGCTGCACTCGCCCTCAGAGATCGAGCGTCTGGAGAAGCCCAATCCGCGCAAACACGGCTTACTGCCCTTTGTGATCAAACGGCTCAAGCACTTGCAGCCGGAGATCGAAATGGCCGGCCACAAAATCCGTTTCGCGGTGGCCCGAGGTCCGCTCAATATTGCCTCGTTTCTGATGGGTACGCCGGAGTTTTTAGAGGCGCTGAGGTCAGAACCAGTGCTGATGCATCACTTGCTGGCCATCGTCACGGACTTTTTGGTGGACTGGATCGCCGTTCAGCGCGAAGCGTTCCCATCGATTGACGGCATCTTCCTGCTCGACGATATTGTTGGATTTATTAGCCGCCGCGATTTTGAAATCTTCGGTCTTCCCTATTTGCAGCGCGCATTCAACGCCGGCGTGAGCGTTAAGTTCTTCCACAACGATGCACCGGCGAAGGCCAGCGCTCCCCTGCTGGAGACGGCCGGAATCAATTTGTTCAACTTTGGCATGCAGTACAAACTAGCGGATATGAAGGCCTGGACGAACAACCGGATCGCGCTGCTGGGCAATATTCCGCCGCGCGACGTGCTCGCCGAAGGAACGCCCGCTGACGTGAAGCGCTCGGTCAGGGAGATGCTGAACGCGCTCGATGACCAGTCACGCTTGATCGTTTCGTGCGGGGGAGGAATGCCTCCCCATGCGCCCACGGAGAATATCAATGCTCTTATCTCGACCGTAGCCGAGGAGACAGTATAGGTCTTGAGCAAAAAACGTGCGCATCTTAATGCTCTCCAGAGAAGCCATCCTGCCTTATAGAGGATTTTCCTTCAATTCAAGAAAGACCTATCCTTGACTCCACCAAACAAATCTTATTTTCTTGTCAACATCCATGGAATATACATATAGTTCGTGACGCCAAATATACCCTCTCGTTATCCATATCTATTGCTGTGGGCGGTTTTCCAGCCAAGTACGATCTCCATGTCAAGTGGAATCAATGGGTTACGGCATATTCCCGAGTCATGTTTTGCGTGGCTTAATAACCCGAACACGACGTTGCCGTCATCTACCAATATGAACGCCGGCAACTACGTAACTTCCGATTTAATCACCAGCTACGGCCCAACGTACTCTCCGACATAGGGTGCGCTCTCAATTCAGTTCAGCGGACGTTTCGACTTTGAGTAGTTGATCTTCGCTTTTTCTGCCCACTCCGTGGTTCTACAAGACCTCCAAGCGGGTTTTCTTTTGTGGGCAATTGATCAACATGACTAGATTCGATACGCAGTGGTTGCATGCGGCTATACATCTGTTCCGCCAGGCAATTCTGGTGACCGAAGTGATGACTGTTTGCTTTGTATTCTGTGTATTTCCATGCAGTTTTTCGCATAAATCTGGTATCCTATAAACACTACCGCCAATAGCAGCTATTCTATTGGTCCCCAGTTATACACAACAAAACACTAACATTGGAGAGCAAAATGCGCGAAGACTTAATCGCAGCTTTACGCAAGATGATCGTCAACGACTTGTTCGTCGAGATTGCCGAGGAGAATATCGGTTTGGATGACGGACTCCGGACTGTCGTAGGCCTTGACTCGGTCGGTTTTGTTGATTTGCGCGCTCTTTGCGAGCATCGATTCAACATCGAGATTAGCGACGACGACTACACTCCCGAAAATTTTACGTCGATTCGGCTGCTGGCTAACCTTATCGACCGCTTGCAAACCGAAAAAGCTGCCGTTAAGGGCTCTTCCCAATAGCAACATAATTTCTCAGCAACGAAAGTTGATGTCCTGCGCTTCAGAGTTATTTCCCTCTCTTGCCCAATCAGCTGGAGCTGAACAGACCATGTGAACAACAGCAAGTTTTTCCAGTATTGTTCTTTGTTCTATTCTGCAGCTGCGAGATACCATTATCGTATGTCATCACGCTTGCGAATCGCGGTTACGGGAATGGCATGGCTGACTGCCTTGGGTGATGACCTTGAACCCGTATGGCAGGCGTTGCTCAATGGAAAGACGGGCATGAAGCCTGTCGCCTACGACGGGCGGTTGCGAAATATGCTGGCAGCGCCCGCCATGGACGCGGAAATACCACCCTCCGAACGGCTTGTGAAAATCACATGCGCGACCATACGGAAAGCGCTGGCATCAGCTAATCGCGAACCAGGCGATCCGGAGGTGCGCTTCATCCTGAGCACCAGCCTTGGCGCTTATCTTGACGATGAGAATTCCCGCACTCCACTTTCGGGCTGGGCCAGAGATGTAATGCGGGAGTTAGGAGCAACTACGGCGCCAATAGTGATTTCAACCGCCTGCTCATCTGGCTCCGACGCGATCCTGGTGGGCGCGGAGTTGATTCGCTCGGGAGTTGCCAAATGTTGCGTTTGTGGTGGCGCTGATGTCCTGACGCCGAACAAGCGCCTTGCTCATTCGGCTCTGGGTACTATGTCTCCTACCCATTTGCGCGCCTTCGATATCCGGCACGATGGAACGCTACTGGGCGAAGGCGCGGGCTTTATTGTTCTCGAGCCTGAAACGAAAATGAAACCCATCCATGCGATTCTCAGCGGCGCGGGCTCGGCTAATGACGCTTCAGGGATGACTGTAGCCGACATCACGGGATTATCCGCGGGATATGCGATGCAACGATCGCTGGCGGATGCAAATCTTCCTTTATCTGCTATAGGACTGATCAACGCGCACGGCTCCGGAACAGTGATGAACGACACTACGGAAAGCAATGCATTTGCAGCTATGTTCACGGGGACATCGCGCCCCTTGGTGTTCGCAACAAAGGGCAACTTCGGGCACACGCTGGGCGCAACCGGGGCTATTGAAGCGATCGCTTCGATTCTGGCCATGCGCGAGGGTCGCGTTCCTCCAATTTATGGTTTGGAGCAACCATTGCCAGAGTTTACTTTACCGCTGGCGATCTCCCTGCCGGCACCCTGCACATCCAAAGCGGTGTTAAGCCTGACACTCGGATTCGGCGGATTCGACACAAGTCTGGTCTTTGAGGCAGTGTCATGAGTGAACTTCATCAATTAATGGTCGTAGGATCCGGTGAAGCGAGTACATCGCAGCGCGACCGGTTTGATGCACGAGTTCGCTCTATTGTGAGGTATGCTGATCCGGCCGCGTGGACTACAGCCACTGCCGTAGCGAACGCTCTGGCTGGAGCCGAGGAACTATTGGCAAAATGGCGGCATGAAATCGGCATGATCGCCATCAGCGATCAAGGACCTGGCGGAACGATGGCTGAGGTACAAGCTGAGGGGGCCAAGGGGCTTTCAATGCCTATGCATTACGCGGCAGCAAGCCCAGGGACTCTCGTCGGAGTACCGTGTATTGCCTTCGGATTGCGTGGGCCAACCATAAATCTGATTATGGCTCCTCGGGAAGGCATTCCTCTGGCCATGACCCTCTGCGCGGGATGGCTGGAGCGGAATATTGCACAGTTGATGGTTTTGGCCACCTGCCGTACCGGCAGTTACGGAATGATGAGCCACGCAGTGCTTTTAGCGCCACATGGATTCTCAGGGTCTGGTACACCTCTGACGGAATCTGTCATTACCTGGCTGGCAGACGTTGACCCGGCAAGTGAGGCCAACGCATGAAGAACTTTCTTTCCCCGCGTCTGTTGGATTCCTTCGTTGAACGAGCAGTTGATGCACTTCCAGCGGGAGTCCCACACAGCTCTCCAGACTGCAATGCCCTGGGTAAATCTTGGAAGAAACATGGCCTTCGCCCAGGCGATCTGGTATTACTTTGCCTGCCCAACAGCCGCGAGTTGCTTCACCAGTACTTCGGGGTCTTAATGGCTGGCGGCGTACCAGCTCTCCTCCCGCCAACGCTGCCTTCAGCGCGTCTGCGCGAGATTGCAACCGCAATGGGAGCTTTCGCGATTGGCGCTTTGCGCCTGTCATCGGGCGACCTTGGTGCGGAGTCTTATAACTCCATCGGCCCGCTGCAGGTCGCGATTCTCAGGCCTCCGCCGGAACCAGCCGGGGCCCCGGGTGAAGTCGTACTCATGACATCGGGTACTTCGGGGGTTTCCAGTGGCTGTGTCTTCGACTTTGAGGCTATCTTGTTAAACGGGCAGCGCCATGTCAAAGCCATCGGTCAAGGCGCGGAAGATACAGTATTAGTCACGCTTCCCTTGTATTTTTCCTTTGCACTGTCCGCCCAGGCTCTTTCCTCGCTGGCGTGCGGAAATCGGCTGATTATCAGCGGCCCGCCGTTCAGTTTGGGAGGATATCGCAAAGCGCTGCATGAATACAACATATCGGTTTCCTCGTTGACGCCTGTGGGAATTCGTTCCGTTCTAACGTCTGATGCAACAGTGTTTACCGGCTTGAGAGTACTGTCCGTTGGCGGCGACGCGCTGGAGCCGGATCTTGTCGCCCGCCTGGTGGAATTGCGGAAACAAAAAGATGTTTATATTACCTACGGCCTTACTCAAGCGGGGCCGCGCGTCTCTACATTGGCTGCGCACGCCGAACCCTCCTTCAGATACAGCTCCGTGGGCCTTGCGCACGAAGGAACTACAGTGACTCTTCACCCTGTCGGAGACGGAAGCGGCCGTAAACAGCTTTACGTGAATTCGGCTACCGTGATGAAGCGTGCGATTGGTAACGTCGAGGGCCGGTCAAGCAACGATCTTGTAGGACCGCAGACGATTGCCACGGGCGATGCGTTCGATCAGGATAGGGATGGTTATCTTTATTTTAAGGGGCGGCTTAGTGACTTTATCAGCCGCAAAGGAGAGAAGATTAGCCTGGCCGCGGTGCGCCGCCTGGCGGCAAAACTTCCCCATGTGCTCAGCGCAAAAACGCATATTATCAAGCATAGAGATGGTACAGAGGATTACGATTTGGAGTTGCGGGTGGATGCAGTTACCCACGCACAGCACGAGAAATCTGATATGCGTGCATTGCTGGGCAGTCTCTTGCAGCGGACAGAAATGCCGCGATCAATCCACATCGAGCCTGTAAATGAAACGGATGGACAGAGGTACAAATGAGCACGGATCAACTTCACGCTGAAACTGAGCGCAGCGAAGCCGTCAGGCCATCGCTCCGCAGACGCCTTGCGACTTCTCAGGGCAGTCTGGCTCGTTTTCTGCGTTGGGGTTACCGGTCAATCAACAATTTTGCCGTGCCTGCCCCGAAGATCATTGTTAAGCCGCTGCTATGGGTTTTCCTGTTACTGCGCAAAGCCTATTATTTTGCCGTGCGTGTCTTTATTTGCGAACCGCTCTTCAAGGCTTATTGCACAAAATATGGGCGGAATCTGCATACCGGTTGTTATCTTCACTGGATTGTAGGCAGGGGCGATATCGTTCTCGGCGACAATGTAACTATAGACGGCAAGGTCAGCTTTGCATTTGCGGCCCGCTTCTCTGATCAACCTACGCTGCAAATCGGGGACAATACCGGAATCGGCCACGGTTGCAGCTTCACTGTAGGGAAACTGATCTCAATCGGGAAAAACTGCAACCTCTCCGGCGACGTCACAATCATGGACTCCAACGCCCATGACACGGATCCAGTAGCGCGGTGGGCACACAAACCGCCCAATCCGGAAGATGTCCGCCCTGTCATCATTCGCGATGGAGTTTGGATAGGCCGTCAGTGCATCATTTTCCCTGGCGTAAAGATTGGCGAAGGCAGCGTCATCTCTGCTGGATCCGTTGTCCGGTCCCATGTTCCCCCCTACAGTGTGGTTGCAGGCAATCCGGCAAAGGTCATGTTCCGGCTGAAAAAACCCGATCAAACCTTGCAATCATTGTGATGAAACGGAGCTGTTGATGGAAAAGATAACAGGCGGGATGTTGCTGATCCGGGCATTGAAGGCACACGGAATCCGTCGCCTTTTTACAATTCCCGGTGCGCCTCTGTTTCCGGTATATGAAGCGTGCCTTGACGAGGGCGTCGAGGTATTCACCGCCCGCCATGAATCGGGATTGATCCATATTGCCGAGGGCTGGTCACGCGCGACAGGAAACCCCTCAGTGGTGCTGGTCTCGCCCGGTCCTGGGCTTGCCAACGCAGTGCCTGGGACTGCCATCGCGTTTGCCGAATGTTCTCCAGTTATCGTGCTCAGCGGCATTGATGTGCCTGCAAACCTTGGCAGAGGGGGCCGTCAGGAACTGCCACAGGTGGCGATGTGTGCCCCAGTCACTAAGTGGTCGGCTCTTCTATCAAATGGCAAGCGGATTCCGGAGTACGTAGCTAAGGCGTTTCGGATCGCCATGAATGGAATGCCGGGGCCGGTCCATATCAGCATCACGTCAGATACATTCTCCGAGCTTATCGAGGTGGATGAAAGCGCCATTTCCCAACTCGCCAATATGCAGCCAACCGCCACGGCGCAGGCCGAGCCTGCATTTATCGAACAGGCCTTGCAGCTTCTTTCCACAGCGGAGCGGCCGCTGATTATCGCCGGCGCCGCCGCCTTTTGGTCTCATGCCGGCGATCCGCTTCGGCAATTCGTCGAGACCGTTAAGATTCCGATTATGACTGTGGAGCAGTCGCGCGGAATAGTTCCAGATTCTCATCCCTATTGTTTCGGCGATGGCTACGGCACAGTGAATATGGCTGCGCAATTGGAAAATCGCGTTGATGTGCTGTTGCTGCTGGGCGACCGGCTGGATCACGCCTTTGCCTACGGCAATTGCTTTAGTTCCGCCAAAATCATTCACATATGCCCGGATGCTAATGAGATCGGAAAGAATCATCCTATCGAGTGCGGAGTAGCTTGCGACGTGCGGACAGTGACAGCACAGCTTCTTGAAGCCGCAAAGCGCCGTTCATGGAAAGAGCCGGCCGAATGGGTCGCTCTGCTTCGCCAGACGCGCTGCGATCAAACTGTCCGCGTTCAAAAAAGCTTAACCTCCGCTCATTCCGGTGTCCATCCGGCCCTGATTGCGCTCGAAGTGGAGAAGATGCTCGACGCGCAGAGCATCCTGGCCTTTGACGGCGGCGATTTTTCCTCCTGGGCGCGCTTCTGCATGACTGCCCGCCGCCCCGGAGGCTGGATTGCCAGCACAGTTCTGGGGCATCTCGGTGTGGGCCTGCCTTACGCAATAGGCGCCAAACTCGCATTTCCTGAAGCCAATGCGGTCGTCTTGACTGGCGATGGCGCAATGGGCTTTTCGGTCATGGAACTTGAAACAGCCATGCGTTATCACATTCCTGTGGTTGTCGTAGTGGCTAACGACGCTGCCTATGGTGTCGAGGTTTACTACCAGCAGAAATGGTTCGGCCCGGATCGCGTGGTGGGCACTGAACTGACTAATACACGCTGGGACCTGCTGGCCGAATCCCTCGGCGCACATGGAGAGTATGTCGATGCTCCCGAGCAACTCCGCCCCGCGCTCGAGCGCGCCTTCGCATCCGGCAAGCCGGCTTGTGTGAATGTAATGATTCATCGCACGCCCAGTCCGCAGACCGAGACCTTTTCGCGCCTTTACTTGCGAAAACGAGCCAACGCCCGGAAAAACGCATGAGGATAAACGCATGAGCGAAAGCACAACTTCCAAAGCACCAACTCCTCCGCCTCCAGCCGATCCGTACGATCTGCTGGCCGAAGGAGCGCGTGCGCGGAAGTTATCGGCTGAGTCGGAAGGCGTGAAATGCCTGGTAGAAGGCATGCGCATGATCAACAGCACCATCCTGACTCATGTGTTGTTTGCTCTCTGGGACAGCGGTTTCTACGAGTATTCGCTCTCGCACCCGCGCTTTCGTGTCGCCGAGGCAGCCGAGGAGTTACATCTCGACCCGGAAGTCCTCGAGAGCTTGCTGCATCATCTGGTTGGCTGCGGAATTCTGCGCGTGGCAGAGGGCCAGATGGAACTTACCGAATATGGCTCCCGGCTTTCCAATATTGTCTTGCGCGGCACCATGAATATTAATGTAGGAGGATACGGTTCGCAGGTAGCCAACATCGGCCCGCTGCTACGGAAGGAAGTCACGCGTGAGGAGATCGAAGAATCACACTCTGGATTTCATTCAGGCCTTGGAACGGAACAACTGACCAGCGTCCGGCTCGTTCCGTCGGTGTTAAAGATTCTTGCAGAACGCAATCTCCATTGCATGCTGCATCTGGCCTGCGCCGCAGGCGGATTCCTGGTGCAGGTGGCTCTTTCTGATCCGTCGTTTCGCGGAATTGGCATCGACAAGTCGGCGCAGAAGATCGCCGGTGCACAGGAAAAGCTCCGCCGCTATGGCCTGGAATCGCGCATTCGTTTGATGCAGGCGGAGGTCGGAGTCGAACCGTTGCCGCTCGATGAGGAGACGCGCAGTCAGATCGATGTCGTTGCTTCGATTTATCTTTTGCATGAGATCGGCCGCTACGGCAGGCAGCGGATCGTCGATGTTCTGAGGCAGATTAAAGCATCCTTCCCCGGCAAGCTGTTCCTTTTTTCTGAAACCATGCCGCCCAGTACGCCGGACTCGGTCAAAAAACAGCCATCCCAGTATTCACAACTCGATTACCTGCTGATCCATCGCCTGCGCGGAAAAGGCATGCCGCATCCGGCCGAGGAATGGAAATCTATCATCGCTGATGCGGGACTCAAGCTGATTGAGTTCAAGGAAGTCTATTCGATCGGTCTTTTTCTGGCGGAACTTTAACTGGAGACTCCCAGTATGACGCAAAAGACAGCTTTAGTGATTGGCGCGAGCGGCGGATTAGGCCGCGCCATAGCATCGATGCTCGCTGGAGAAGGATATTCTTTGGCTCTTGTTGGCCGCGACATCGCGAAATTGCAAAATGTCCGCGACGCAATGGGTTCTGCAGCTCAGGGCGCGCTCCTTCTTTCTTGCGATCTCACTGACCGCGCGCAGGCGCAGGCTATGGTCGATCAGGTTCTCGCGCAATTGAATTACATCGATGTCCTGATCTGCGCCGCCGGAATGAATGTCCGTCAGCGAAGCCTGCGATCCCTTGATCCCGCCGACTGGGACCGTGTAATCGCCGCGAATCTTACCACTGCGTTTAATGCGATTCACTTTGTGCTGCCGTCAATGCGCACGCGTGGTGGTGGTCTGATTGTGCAAATCTCTTCACTCGCTGGGCTACGGGCAAACACCGTAACTGGAGCGGCATATTCCGCGGCTAAATTTGCGCAGTCAGCGTTGGGAATCAGCATCGGCCGCGAGGAGCGCGGTCGTGGAATTCGTTCCACCGTCATTTACTCCGGCGAAGTCAACACCCCGCTTCTGGACGTGCGCGCTGAACGTTTGGGCGCGTCCGCGGACGAAGGGCGCCGTGCCATGATCCTTCAATCTCAGGATATTGCCGAGTTGGTGCGCTTTGTTGTAAAGCTTCCCTCTCGCGCCCATATCCCTGAGCTGGTGATCAAGCCTACAATTGACGATTTCTCCTGATTATCGCTGATAACATATTGGTATGTTTCCAAAGAGTGTCAGAGAGGGAGTATTCATATGGCGGCAGTGTCTAACGCGTCTTTATCCCAATCTACTAATCAACCACTTCGCGTCGCTGTAGTTGGTCTCGGCAGAATGGGAATGATCCATGCGCTTCACATTCACGAGCTGGCGCAAGAGTCCGGTCTTTGCCGTCTGGCGGCCGTCTCCACCCTCGACAAGCAGGCCGCGGACAAATTTCATACCTTGATAGACGCTTCGGTACCTGTCTTCGACAACATCAATGCGCTTGCCAACTCCGGCACATTCGACGTTGCGGTCATCGCAACCAACACGGATTCGCACCGCGAGCACTCGCTGATGATGATTCGCTCCGGAAGGCGCGTTTTTCAGGAAAAGCCGCTTACCGGAACGCTGGAAGGCGACCGTGAATATGCGGCGCTGCTCGAACGCGAGTATCCGCATTCCCTGATGCTGGGCTTCCAAAAACGCTTTGATGCTCCTCTGCTCTATGCCAGGCAGCTCATTGATGAGGGCGCCATCGGCCGGATATTCAAGATCTACACCGCGCTCGAAGACTCATGCCCCGCCCCCAATGGCTTCAGCAGTCCCGGCATTCTGCCGGACATGGCCGTTCATAATGTCGATGAGATTGTCTGGTTCTCGGGCCGGAAGCCCGTTTCTGCTCTTGCCATTGGCTCGCGCATCTTCAGTCACCGCCTTACTACCTGCAAGGAAGACTTCGATGATGCCTTGATGCTGCTCGATTTTGGCAACGAACTCATCGGCCAGCTTCAGGTCACGCGCAATCATGTCTCCGGTTACCGCGGCGAAACGGTGATCTATGGCGAGAAAGGCCAGATTCATATTGGTCGCTTTAACCAAAAGCTGCTTGAGGTCATCGTCGAGGCGTATGGAACTCGAGATGCAAAGCAGCCAATCGCTTTGAAGACCTTCGAGATGCGCCGCTATGACCAGCCCCTTCCCGAGTTCATCGATCGTTTTGGCGCGGCATATAAGCAAGAACTCAGGACTTTCCTTGAATGTTGCCACAGCAATCAGCCATTTCCAGTTACCCACCGCGATGGCCTCTGTGCGCAGGAGATTATTTCTGGGGCCATGAAAGGCTCCATCCGCAAAGAAGACATGGCCAAAATCGAGTATTCAACTCTGCCACGTTCAGCCTAGCCTCATCTCTCGCTTAACCAATGCGGAAATCTCCGGCAAGCACGTAACTGTGCAGGTAGAGACCCGGTGAGGCGATTATCAAGCAGGCAGGCGCAAAGGTTACATTGCACTAGTTCTTTGGCCGCTTGAAAATGTTCCATTTGGAAATGTAGCGCCGGCCTCCCGGCCGGCTGTAACGTGGGCCTCCTGGCCCACGTTCGCTCATTCAATAGAACATCTTCGTCCGGTCACGGCCCTGGAAAGCATTAGCTTCAAACAGGAGAGGCCGCGACAATCGGCGCAGCCTCTCCTTATATTTAGTTGAGTTCCTGTTGTCTACACTCCGCTGAACGCTGAAAATCCGCCATCGACCGGAATCACCACGCCGGTCACGAAATCCGATGCCGGTGACAGCAGCCAAAGCACGCACCCCAGCAGATCCTTTGGTTCGCCAAGGCGCCCCATCGGCGTATGCCCGACTATCGTCTTGCCGCGCGCGGTCCATTCGCCCGTTTCCTTGTCAGTCAACAGAAAACGGTTCTGATTGGTAAGGAAAAAGCCCGGTGCAATGGCGTTCACTCGGATATTCGGCGAATATTCCTGGGCCATGTGCACGGCCAGCCACTGCGTAAAGTTGCTCACTGCGGCCTTTGCCGCCGAGTAGGCGGGGATTCGGGTCAGCGGCCGGAATGCATTCATCGACGATATATTCAGAATTGTTCCATGCCCCTGCTCCGCCATGATTCTTCCAAACGCCTGCGAGGGCAGAATCGTCCCCATGATATTCAGATCGAAGACCCAGCGCACCGCGTCCGCGGGAAGATCAAAGAATTTCAATTCAGCGCTGGTTGTGGCCTGGGGCTTATTGCCTCCCGCGCCGTTGATCAGGCAATCCAGTTTACCCAGTTTGCTTACTACATCTTTAGCTGTTTGAAATACATTATCGCGGTCGAGCACGTCGCATTTGAATAGAGAAATCTGATTCCCGCGCGCTCCCATGCGCTCCACCAGCGCCTTGCTGGCATCTATATTGATGTCTATACTGGCGACATTTGCGCCACATCCGACCAGCGCGCACACAATTTCACCGCCCAGAACTCCGGAGCCGCCGGTGATAGCCACCGTCTTCCCACTGAAGTCATACATCTTCGTCAGTTCAGCCAAATCGAATACGCATTGTCCACACTCTTGCCTCTGTTCATTTGCCATACTGCACCCCCTTTTCAAATGTCGTCAGATAAACCATATCAAAAAAAACAAAATCACCCGCTTCGCCCGAGAAATACAGGGGCGATGTGCCGGCCGTAGAGGTTCTGAGTCACGTTCTTCGCGATAACAGCTTCATTGGCTTCGAGCAGGCTGAGATAGCGCTGTCCCATCTGGGCCGCAACCATGAATCCCACATGCAACAACTGGCGCAGGCTTGGGTTGTATTGCGCAGCTCCGCACACATGGCGCAATGCTGAGGCATATTGTTCGGAACTCCAGCCATTGACAACCGCTTGCGTCGGCAGCTTGGCAGCATCGATGTCGATGACTGTCGCGTAAGGAGCGCACAGTTCTTCGCGGTGTGCGAGTGCCTCTGTGTAAATCTCCTTGGCCAGCTTGAGCCCCTCACCGCCTGCTTCGGCCAGCCCAATCAGCTCCTCCAGCCACGTGGTTCCAGCAGTCTTTAGGTGAACACCGGCGTCAAATCTCTTAATAGTCGCATGAATCGCCGGATAAATGGAGAACTTATCCGAGCCCGAGTGCACGCTCAGCTTCAGATTGCCAGGCAAACCAAAATGCTTGACTGCGTAAGCGATGACCTCGACATCCAGTGTAAACTCACGCTCAAACTGCGCCACGTCGCCCACATAATCCACGCCCTTGTTGAAGCGGCCGCTGAACTTGGGCGCGATGGTCTGCACAGGAATGCCTTCATCGCTGATGGCTGCCAAAATAATGAGCAGCTCGACCGGGCTCTGCGCGCTGTCAGTCTCGTCCATCGAGACCTCGGGAATAAACTTCCCTTCCCCCTTGGCTGCCACAATTGTCCTATAAATCTCGCCGGCCTTCTTCACGGCAGTGAGATACTTCCGCGCGGTCTGGCGCAGAATTTTGGGCGTTATCTCGAAGCTATCGCTCACTCCTTCTAGCTGGATGTGCCCCAGCAGCTCCTTATGTTTGCCGACAAAGCTGTCAATGCCAACTTCCGGCGCAGGCTGGCCGATAAAGTCGGCCACATCGTGCGTATAGAAGTTGCACGCATCAAGAAATCGGCCGACGGTTTGCAGCGTGATATGGTCGGCATCGCAATAGTAGGGCAACTTCCAGCCAAGCTCTTTGACCGCTGCATCTGCGGCCGCGCGTGTCGTGGCCGGCTCCGAGCCGATGATGGTGTGCTCGCGATTCGACTTATTCCATACCGGAACTACTTCAACACCTGCTTCAAGAGCCTTAATGCATGCCTGCAACTGCGCCTTGGCCTGGTGCGTAAACCGGTCACCGGTACCAACCGAATACTTCGGGAGAATTAGTTTCTTCTTTTCCATATTCTCTCCGAATTACAGCGGTTCTCCAATTGCGATACCCCGAAACCTCAACCGTTGAGTGGCTTTTTCCGTAAGAAAAAGACACCTTGCACAACATCTGCAAGGCACATGAATTGGAGAACCGCTCTAAAAACGGCTGCGGTGCGCCCACAGTCCTAATCCTGGATTGGAGATAAAGAAAATCTCTTCTCCATCGACCTTATTCATGCCGAGCGAGAGCTTGCTCGGGTCGTAACGCTTGAGCGTCGCGTTCAAATCTCCATAACTGAAGCCGACACTCTCAACCTCTTCCTTGCTTAGATGTCCAGGGCACCAGGTGATCTTGAAGCGGCCCTCTGACGAACCGTGAATCAGGTGAGCAGCTGCGCTCAGATCGTTAGCCAGATCGGCATTAGTTTCAACTGCCTTGAGCGTCGCCGGCGTGCCGCGATAGCCGTATTTGCGGATTAGGCTGTCAATAGTCTTGTCTTCGCCGAATTCCTTGACAGCCGGTGCGAGCACAATCAGCTCCGCGCCGTCAGCCAACGCCATGCGTGTGCGGTAGATGGCCTTGTTCCCCAGCCAGGTGGAGTGGAACTCTTCCGGATCGAGATAGACGACGGCCTTCTTGATCGGCACATCGAGCATCTCGAAGTTCACCTTCAAACTCAATGCGGCTGCCCGGTTGAAACATTCAATGTCGTCGCCGATATAAAGGCCGCACACCGCCAATCCGCCGTCTGCCCTGCGGCTCACTACAGTCAGCACATAAACGATGGGCAGATGTTTGAGAAAATGATCTGCGGCGTAGTTGAGCACATTGCGCACAGGATTTGCGGCGCGGCCCATGATCCGCTCCATCCCGTAGACGGCGCCCAGGTAATGGCTGCGATTAATGCCGTCGCAGCCGCCCGCGCCCACCAGGACGTTCTTGTTGTAGTTGGCCATGCCGCTTACTTCGTGGGGCACAACTTGGCCGATAGACAGGATCAGGTCGAAGCCGCCCTTCGAGATCAGCTTGTTCACCTGCGCCGGCCATGCATAATTCAGCTTGCCTTCCGACTGCTCTCTGACAAATTCGGCCGGTACTTCGCCCAGGGTCTCGATGTCGGTGCGCCAGTTATGAACTCTGAAGAGATCAAGCGGCATATCGCCGTACATCGCCGCTATCTGCTCCGGCTTCATCGGCGCATGGGTTCCCAACGCCGGTAGAACCGCCTTCATCCGGTCGCCGTAGTGCTGCCATGCATAGCGCGTCAAATCGCCGGCGCGGGAGTGTGCGCGAGTCTGATCCGGCGGCACTGCCAGCACTTTGTTGCGAGGACCCAGCTTTGCCAAACCCTCCACCAGCAGATCGTTCAGCTGCTGAGCAGTCAGGTCGGTATCTGCGTTTCCAATTGAGCAGTAAAGACTCATGCGGTTAAATCCACCCTTTTCAGTCCCGGAGCGATCAGGATCATAATGACCATCGAAATGAGATATATATAGGCGCAGAATTCGAAGAGAGAGGTATAGCTGCCCGTCAATTGCACTATATCGCCCGCGTAAACCATCATCAACGCACCGCCGACCGCTCCGGCCATGCCGCCGATCCCGGTAACTGATCCCACGGCGCTGCGCGGGAACATATCCGAGGCCGTAGAGAAGAGATTGGCCGAGAATCCCTGGTGCGCGGCTGCTGCCAGGCTGAGCAATCCAACTGCAATCCATTCTGAGCTGGTGTAGTTGATCAGAAAAACAGGAACAACGAGAAATGCGCAGAGAAGCATCGTCGCTATCCGCGCGCGCTCCGCCGTAAGCCCCATGCGGATGAAGGGCGCGGGCAGATAGCCTCCTGCGACGCTGCCAATAGTCGAAGCGCTGTAGACGACAATTAGAGGCAGCCCCAGATGCTGTATGTCCAGTTGATAATTCTTGCTGAAGTAAGAGGGCAGCCAGAGGAGATAGAACCACCAGACAGGATCGGTAAGAAACTTGGTGATGGTAAACGCCCACGTTTGGCGGATGCCCCACAAGTTAGCCCACGGTGTCGAGGCTTCTTCCCTCTCTGTTGTCCCCTGGTTGATGTAGGCCAGTTCAGCTTGAGTAACTCTGGGATGCTCGGCGGGCTTGCGGTACGTGAAGTACCACAACACGATCCAGGTCATGCTGAACAAGCCGGTAAACAAAAAGGCATAGTGCCAGCCAAAGTTAATGATCACCCAGGGCATGATAGCCGGGGTCAGAATGGCGCCCATGTTAGCGCCTGAGTTGAAGATTCCGAAGGAGAAGGAGCGATCTTTCTGCGGGAACCACTCGGCGTTGGTCTTGTTAGCGGCGGGGAAGTTGCCCGATTCGCCCAGCCCAAGACCGGCGCGAGCAATGCCGAACTGGAGAACTGAATTGGCCAGCGCGTGGCTCATCGCCGAGAGGCTCCAGGCGGCCATGATGATCATGTAGCCTATTCGCGTGCCAACCTTGTCCACAAAGCGCCCCGCTCCAAGCAGGCCGAGTGCATACGCGACCATAAAAGCGGCTGTGACGTAGCCGTAGCCGCGGTCGGTCATGCCGATGCCACCCTGGGCAACGCTCGCCATAAGCGTTGGCTTGACGAACCCGATAACAGAGCGATCCACGTAGTTGATCGTGGTGGCTGCAAAAAGCATGGCGCAGATAGTCCAGCGCACATTCCCTAGCCGCGCGCCAGCAGATGTCACTGCTCCCTGTTGTCTGTCTAATCCCACACTCCCCCAATATCTTGCCATTACAACTTGTATGCCTTCTTCACCAGCCCGTAGGTCAGTTCGTACGCTACTTCATAGGCTTCATCCTGGTCCATCCGGTGTTCGGCAACTAACCGCGCCAGAAAGGCGCAATCGATGCGCCGCGCCACGTCGTGCCGCGCCGGAATGGAAAGAAAGGCGCGCGTATCGTCATTGAATCCTACCGTGTTGTAGAAGCCTGCGGTCTCGGTCGCCTGTTCGCGGAAGCGCATCATGCCTTCGGGGCTGTCATGGAACCACCATGGTGGGCCGAGGCGCAGGCAGGGATAGTGACCGGCCAGAGGAGCTAATTCGCGGCTATAAGTTGATTCATCCAGCGTGAAAAGAATTATCGTCAGCTTGCTCTCGTTGCCAAAGCGGTCAAGCAACGGCCGCAGCGCGTCCACGTAGTTGGTTGGCCTGGGAATGTCGCTGCCCACATCGCGGCCATGCTTCTCATAGACCTTGCGGTTGTGGTTGCGCGTGCTTCCGGGGTGAATCTGCATCACCAGCCCGTCCTCCAGGCTCATCTGCGCCATTTCGGTAAGCATCTGGGCCTGAAAGAGGACCTTCTGCCGCGCGTCGGCCTTGCCGGTGAAGACCTTATTAAATAACTCCGTAGCCTTGGCTGCGGGCAGGTCAGCGGTTTCCGCGGTCAAGTGCCCATGGTCGGTAGAGGTGCAGCCCAGTGACTTGAAGCGCTGTCGCGCCTTGCGCAGGGCGTTTAGGTAGCCTGTCCATGTTGAGGTGTCCTCTCCGTTCTGCTCGCCTAGTTTGAGAATCGACTGGGAGAATCCTTCAAACTCCGGATCGACTACCGGGTCGGGGCGGAAGGCAGGTACTATCCTCGCTTTCCAGCCTGATTCGCGGATCGCCTTGTGATCGGCCAGAGAGTCGATGGGAGAATCTGTCGTGGTCAGAACCTCGATATTGAATCGCTCATAAAGCGCGCGGGGCAAAAACTCCGCAGTGTGCAGTTTCGCGTAAATCGTGTCGTAGTAGAGGTCGGCCGTCTTCGCACTCAGCCGCTCCTCCAAACCAAAAAGCTCCTGGAAGGCATAATCCAGCCACATTCGTGTCGGGGTTCCGCGAAACAAGTAGTAATGGCTGGCGAAGATGCGCCATACCTTGCGCGCATCCTTGAGCTCCGCTTGCCCAATTTCCAGGTCTGCGAGGGATATTCCCTGGCTATACAGCATCCGGTAGACATAGTGGTCGGGCTGCACAAACAGCTTTGCCGGGTCGGGGAAGGGCTCGTTCCGGGCGAACCAACTCGCCTGCGTATGCCCGTGCGGACTGATGATGGGCAAGCTTCGAACCTGCGCATAAAGAGCTTTGGCAATCTTTCGTGTTGCCGGGTCGGCGGGAAATAAACGGTCTTCGTGGATTAGCATTACTTATCTCTGCCTTCCTTGGGAGCGACCAGGTTGGACCACCATATAGGTCAGACCTCTGTCCCATAACATGCCCTTACTAAACGGTATAAGTCGTAGAGGAAACCCGTCCTCCGTGCCCGGTCCAGTTAGTATGGAAGAACTCTCCGCGCGTCTTGTCTACGCGCTCATACGTGTGCGCGCCAAAGTAATCGCGCTGCGCCTGCAACAGGTTTGCGGGCAACCGCGCGGTGCGGTAGCCGTCGAAGAATGCCAGCGCCGTTGAAAACGCCGGCGTCGGCACGCCCAGTTCCACCGCTTTAACCACGGCCTTGCGCCACGAAGCCTGGTAGTTGTTCAGCGCCGCGGAGAAAAAGCTGTCCAGCAGCAGGTTCTCGATTCCCGGATTCTTGTCAAAGGCCTCTTTTATCTTGCCCAAAAAGCGGCTTCGAATAATGCATCCGCCGCGCCACATCAGCGCAATGCCGCCCATGTTCAGGTTCCAGCCATGCTCCTTGGCCGCAGCCCTCAGCAGCATGTAACCCTGCGCGTAGGAAACGATCTTCGAGCAGTAAAGCGCCCTGCGCACATCCTCGATGAATGCGGCTCGATCGCCGACAGAGGCTTTACCCGCCGGTCCCTGCAAAATCTTCGCTGCCTCCACGCGCTCTTCCTTCAGCGCCGACAGGCAACGTGCAAAGACCGACTCGCCGATTAACGTTACCGGCTGGCCAAGATCGAGCGAACTGAAGACCGTCCACTTGCCTGTGCCTTTCTGGCCGGCGGTGTCCAGAATCTTATCCACAATCGGCTTCCCGTCATCGTCTGCTTTGGCAAAGATATGGCTGGTAATCTCTATCAGATAACTGTCTAGCTCTCCTTTGTTCCACTCGGTGAAAACCGTGTGCAGTTCGTCTGCGCCCAATCCCAGTCCGCGCTGCAGCAGGTCGTAGGCCTCGCAGATCAGTTGCATATCGCCGTACTCGATGCCGTTATGCACCATCTTGACAAAGTGGCCGGCCCCATCCTCGCCCACCCAGTCGCAGCAGGGCGTTCCGTCCTCCACCTTCGCGGCAATGGCCTGGAAAATCTCCTTCACGTGCGGCCACGCGGCTGGATTGCCGCCCGGCATAATCGAGGGGCCGTGTCGCGCGCCCTCCTCGCCGCCCGACACTCCGGTGCCGATAAACAGGATGCCTTTGGCGGCCAGATATTTGGTCCGGCGGGTGGAGTCGGTAAACAGCGAGTTCCCGCCGTCGATAATAATGTCGCCCTTTTCTAGACAAGGCAGCACATGCTCGATCGTCTCATCAACGCTGGCGCCCGCTTTGACCATCAGCATCACGCGCCGCGGCCGCTTCAGCAGGCCGACAAACTCCTCCATAGAGTGGGCTCCCACTACCTGCGTCCCCTTGGCTTCGTTGGCCAAAAAGTCGTCCACCTTGGATACGGTGCGATTGAAGACGGCAACTTTAAAGCCATGATCGTTCATATTGAGGACTAGGTTCTGTCCCATCACAGCAAGTCCGATCAAGCCAATATCACACAATGCTTCCGGCATACAAACTCCCCATCTCCCTGAATCGTTACTTCTTCACTGTTTCACTTCTTCACTGTTTCACTTCTTCACTACCGCTGAATCCGCGCTGATCCGCCTTTGGCAAAGGCTCTCACCTGCTCCACGGTTGCCATGGTTGTGTCGCCGGGGAAGGTGGTCAGCAGCGCGCCATGCGCCCAGCCCAGCTTGACGGCCTCTTCCGGCGTCTCTCCGGCCAGCAGCCCATAGAAAAATCCCGCCGCGAAGCCGTCGCCGCCGCCTACCCGATCCAGTACATCCAATTCAGCCGTCGGCGCGGTATAGGTCTTTCCGTCAACCCACGCCACCGCGCTCCAGCTATGCCGGTTAGTGGAGTGCACCTCGCGCAGCGTCGTGGCCACCACCTTCACATGCGGATGCTTCTTCACCACCTTGTCGATCATGCCGAAAAACACGCTGGGGTCCAGCTTCGACTTCGCCGCCACCTCCGGCCCGAAAATGCCCAGCCCCTTCTGCAGGTCCTCTTCGTTGCCCACCAGCACGTCCACATTCTCCACAATCTTGCCTATAGTCTCCACGGCCTTCTCGGCGCCGCCGTGGATATTCCACAGCTTCTCGCGGAAATTCAGATCAAACGAAGTAATTGCGCCCGCCGCTTTGGCTTCTTTCATCATCTCCGCTGCCAGCGGCGCGGTCGTCGGCGACAGAGCCGCAAAGATGCCGCCACAGTGCGCCCACTTCACACCCTTCGAAAAAATCACCTTCCAGTCGAAATCTCCCGGCTTCAGTTGCCCCGCCGCTTCGTTGCAGCGGTTGTAGAAGACCACCGGAGGGCGCACGCCGTAGCCCCGGTCGCTGTAGACGGTGGCCATGTTGGGGCCGTTCACCCCGTTGTGCTTGAAGTGTTTGTAAAACGGCTTCACCCCCATGGCGCGCACCCGCTCCGCGATCAGATCGCCAATCGGATAATCCGCCATCGCCGAGACGATTGCCGTCCTCATGCCAAAGCAATTCGATAGGTTGGCAGCCACATTGAACTCGCCGCCGCTGACGTGTATCTGGCACTCTGTCGCCTTCTGAAAGGGTATGATCCCCGGATCGAGCCGGTGCACCAGTGCGCCCAGAGATAGAAAATCCAGTTCCGCATCCTTGCGAATATTCAATCCATGACTCATGGCCGTTTACTCCTCAAAAAGACTGATAAAAAATCTGCAATATTTCGAGCGGCGCTCCTCTAAATCCCATTTGTACCATGCTCAGGCACAATAACATCTGCCCTGTCCTGCGCACTCTCTCCCGTGACAGCTCCGCGTCTGTCGCGCTACCCTAAAGAGTACACACACGGCATAATCAAGGAGCATTCCAACCCTCATGCCTATCCAAGCCACATCCAAAATCTGGCACAATGGCACTCTCATTCCCTGGGAACAGGCCACCATCCACGTCATGAGCCATGTCATCCACTATGGCTCCAGCGTCTTTGAAGGGATTCGTTGTTACGGGCAGCCGCAGGGATCGGCCGTCTTCCGTCTGCCGGAGCACATGCAGCGGCTTCTGGACTCGGCCAAGATCTACCGCATGGAGGTGCCCTTCACGCTCGACGAGCTCTGCGCAGCAGTCGTGGATGTGATTGAAGCCAATGGAGTTGCTCCCTGTTACATCCGCCCTGTCGTGCTCCGTGGATACGGCGAAATCGGCGTCAACCCCAATGGTTCGCCCATTGAGGTCTACATCGCCAACTTCCCCTGGGGCAAGTACGTGGCTGGCCACGGCGGCGCCGACGTATGCATCTCCAGTTGGAACCGGCTGGCGCCCAACACCATGCCCTCACTGGCCAAGGCTGGCGCCAACTATATGAATTCACAACTGATCCGCATGGAAGCTGACACCAACGGCTACGCCGAGGGCATCGCTCTTGACGTCAACGGCTTGGTCAGCGAGGGCTCCGGCGAGAACGTTTTTGTGGTCCGCAGCGGCGTAATCTACACCCCGCAATTGGGCAACTCGGCCCTCTCCGGCATCACCCGCGACAGCGCGATAGCCATTGCCCGCCATCTGGGCTATACGGTCATCGAGCAGCCCATTCCGCGCGAAATGCTCTACATCGCCGACGAGGTCTTTTTCACCGGCACGGCCGCCGAGGTCTCGCCCATCCGCTCCATTGACCGCATCCTGGTCGCCGACGGTAAACCCGGCGAAGTCACCAAAAAGATCGGCGACGAGTTTCTCGGCATTGCCAACGGCCTCAAACCCGATCGCTTTGGCTGGCTCACTCCTGTCAAGGTCAACGCCAGCAAACCGGTCACCGCATAAGCATTTCTCGTCGAGAAAACCAAGGGTGGTTTCTTCATATCCACCTTCGGTTTTTCCTTATTACTGGCGAGTATCATGAACCTATGGTCATGGCTGATCCCTGATCTCTGTTAAAGGAAGCGTGCCGCGCGTGAAACCCGAGATGAAAGTATCGCTGGCTGGGCTGGAACTGGCCAACCCCATCATTGCCGCCAGCGGCACCTTTGGCTACGGCATCGAGTTTGAGGATATCGTCTCGCTGGAGCGCATCGGTGGGTTCGTCACCAAGGGCATTTCGCTCGAGCCCATCGCCGGCAACTCCCCGCCGCGCATCATCCAAACCGCCGCCGGCATGTTAAACGCCATCGGACTGCAAAACGTGGGTGTCGAGGAGTTCATCGCCCGCAAGCTGCCCCTGCTCCGCCGCTATCCCCGCTGCAATGTCATTGTCAACGTCTTCGGCTACACGGTGGGCGAGTACCTCGCGGTCATCGAGCGGCTTAACCAGGCCGAAGGCATCGCCGCCTACGAGCTGAACGTCTCCTGCCCCAACGTCCACGCCGACTACATGGTCTTTGGCACCGACCCCGGCTCGCTCGAATATCTCATTAATCAGGCCAGCAACGCTTCCACCCGGCCGCTCATCGTCAAGCTCTCGCCCAACGTGACCTCCATCGCCCACATGGCCAGGATCGCCGCTAACGCCGGGGCCAACGCCGTCAGCGTGTCGAATACCTTTCTGGCCATGTCCATCGACCCCGAAACCCGCCGTCCGCGCCTGGCCAACGTCACTGGAGGCCTCTCCGGCCCGGCTATCAAGCCCATCGCCCTGCGCATGGTCTACGAAACCGCCAAGGCCGTCTCCATCCCCATCATAGGCATGGGCGGTATCACCACCCCGTCAGACGCCGTCGAGTTCCTGCTCGCCGGAGCCACTGCCGTCCAGGTTGGCACGGCCAGCTTCGCTGACCCCTTCGCCGTCGAGCGCATCGCCCACGGACTTGAGTCCTGGTGCCGCAGCCACGGCGTGCAGCGAGTCTCCAGCCTTACCGGCGCCCTCGAAATTCCGCGCAACTGAGGGTGCCCCACCCTCTCCGCGTTCTCGTTTTTGCGGATAGGGTGGGATACCAGGAATCTTCGTGCCACCTCGATCGAAGTCCCCAGCGAGTGATTTTTACTCGCTGGGCTGATGGAACACGTTATCGTCCGTGGGGTAGAGCTCTCGCTTCCGAGACTCTGGACCTACTTCTTTACAACTTCCACCCGCCGGTTCTGCGAGCGGCCCAATGCGGTGTCGTTGCTGCTCACTGGACGGCTCGACCCAAATCCCTGGGTTGTCAACCGGTTCGCAGCCACCCCGGCGTTGACCAGGTAAGCTTTTACTGAGGCGGCGCGTTTTTCTGAGAGCGTCTGGTTGTGGGCCTCGCTGCCCACATTGTCGGTGTGTCCTTCGATCGCAAAGTTCCACGTCGGCTGGGAGCGGGCTGCGGCCACCAGCTTATCCAGCGTGGGTTTGGATTCTTCCTTCAGGTGGTCGGAATCGGTATCAAACAGAATCCCGTAGAGCCGCGCGCGCCCTTCACTCTGCAGCTGCTTCATGACCTCATTGCCGGTTCCCGGCTTCCAGTACGGGCACGAGCCAACCTCCCGCGAGATGCGCTTCCCGCTCCAGCCTCCATTGGGGCTTCCGCTCTTGTTGCCTTCATTCCACCAATAGCCGGTAAACGACTGCCCGTCATCGGAGAAGATCAACATCGCCGGGCCGCCATGCCGTTCACCTGGAGCGACTTCGCCTTCGGTCCAGGTGAACCGTAGCACCCTGCCGTCGAATCCGCCGTTTTCTATTAGCCCGTTTTTGTACTCATAACACCCGTTTACCGTAGCTCCGGTTTGCTGCATGTGGAAGTTTCCGTAACTGGAAGAAAAAGTGCCTGAGTTGTCAGCCAGCGGCCGTGTAGCCAGTGGTCTGCCATAGGCGTACATATCCATGATTTCCATGTACTGGCTATCGCCCCAGTTGTTGAGCACCGTCAGCCTCAGATATCGTCCCGTGGCTGGCGTCTTCAGTGCGAACTTCTGGTGATCCATGACTGCCGCCAATGAAGGCCTGGCGATCTCCGTGAAGCCTCCGGCCTTGCTGTCGGAGATCTCTACGATCAAATCCTTGGCCCCGCGCCCCCGGTTCTCCACTTGGGCGGTATCGAAGGCTAGGCTGGTGATTTCGCTCCGGTTCGCCAGCTCAAATACGAACACCTTGGGCGTTATGTCGCCAGCCGGAGTGGCCCAACCCGTGCCTGGAAGCTCGTCCAGAAGCATATCGGGCGACCAGTTGCCGCTATTCGAGTAGGACGGGGGCGCTTCCACGACGAGCGCGCCGGCGCCCCACGACAGCAGGTTCACCTGACCCGTGCCACCTTGGGCCCGTGCCGGGGATGTTGCTTGAAGCAATAGGATTGCGCACGAGACTACGATTCCTGGAAAAGTCATTGCACTTCTCATTGAAACCTCCTGGTCTGGCGAGTTTAGTTCCCTGGTTCCCTCCGGTCAAGCCTTATTCGAGCGCCCCGAACCTGCTCTTTGGAGGGAACAGAAGGCATCAACCCTGGGATTACGCCGGCATCTGCGCCTCAAACTGCTTCAGATTCCCGTAGCGTGCTTCGCACCAATCTACTGCGGGCCGGGGCAGGTGTCTTTCAGCGTCTCCCCCAGATCTTCCTTCTGGATTTCCAGCGTGGCATGCGTCGCGCCGTTCTTGCCGGTCCGTGTGATGTGAAAAACATAGATCGTTTCAAAATCGCTTTCGGGCCACTCCAGCTCCTGTGCCCCAATGCTCCCGTAGGACGTAAGCATCGCTTCGGCGAATTCACGCAAATAGAAGTGCTCCCAGACAACAAAGATCAGCTTGTGGTCTAGGGAGGACTGAAGCAATTCGTGCTGCAGCCTGGCGATATGGGTGTATCCGATATCCGTATTCACCGGCATCCCCAGGCGGATAGCGGTCGGTTCGATGGTTGCCAACGGCCTCAGGTAAGGGTAAGTCGGCAGAATGTGGCCGTCGTTCATTTTCTCGTTGGGATTCGGCGCATAGATGAAATCCGGCTTGCCATAGCGGCCAATCAGCAGGGATGGCAGCGCCAGCGACCGGTTCAGTCCTTTGCAGGACAACTGGCCAAGTCCGCCTGCCGGTTTTTCGCCGTGCCGGATGAGCACGATGGTCTCTCCATTGACCTGCGGCGTTTGCGGTGCGGAGGACAGCGGATTTCCAAGCAAACAGGCGAGTACAAGACTCATCCCGAGACAGCGTTGCAGAAAAGCTGATAGCTTCATGAAGGTTCTCCTCGCGGCGTCCTGGCCCATAAGTTTAGATCAGCAGTGACCAGTTTAGTCACCTTTGAATGATTTTCCAGTTCTATTAGCAATCTGCCGCGTGCCGCGTGCCCCCCAGCGTGATCGCATACAACCTAAGGAATCTCTGTTATTGCTGAGTCAAGTCGCTTACACTGATACTCATAAATACCATCCAGGCACTGTCTGCGCCGGGATGGGCCTGTTGCTCGCCCATCAGGCGCATGCTGGCGTCTCTGTGAAAGGCATGAGGTGAGAAGATGTCGACGTCGAATAGCAAGACCGTTTCCCTGGTTCTCGGTAGCGGCGGCGCTCGTGGTTTGGCGCACATTGGCGTCATTCATTGGCTCGAAGAAAATGACTTCAAGATCAAGTCGATAGTCGGTTGCTCCATCGGCGCAGTCATCGGCGGCATATACGCTGCCGGAAAACTGGATGTGTACGAGCAATGGGTGCGTTGCTTGACCAAAGTCGACATTATCACCTTGCTCGATCTTTCCTGGGATAAAAGTGGACTGGTCAGAGGTGAGAAACTCGTCAACACCCTGATCACCCTTGTGGGGGAGAAACTGATCGAAGACCTCCCTATTTCATTTACCGCCGTTGCCGCTGACCTCAGAGGCCAGAAGGAGGTTTGGATACGGTCGGGCAGTCTCTTCGATGCCATGCGCGCCTCTTTCGCCATCCCTCTCTTCTTCACGCCGTTCAAGTACAGGGGAGTCGATCTTGTCGATGGAGGGGTTCTCAATCCCGTGCCCATCGCGCCCACCTCTGGCGATGAAACCGACATGACCATCGCCGTAAATCTGAACGGCCCCGCTGAAACTCCGGCAGAGCCGGCTGTCGTGAGTGCCGCCCCGCAGTCCCCTACGTCCCCACTCCGTGAGAAGCTCAATCGCTTCATCAGCCGCCTCCAGCCATCCACGCCAGGCGGCGGTAGCCGGGATTGGGGTCCGTACGAAATCGCCATTCAGGGCTTCGAAACCATGCAAAGCACCATCGCCCGCCTGAAGCTGGCCGCCTATCCACCAGACATCGTCATAGATATCCCCAGGAACGTCTGTAAAACGTTGGAATTCGACCGGGCAGCCGAGATCATCGCATTGGGATACAGTAAGGCCAAAATCTCCGGCTTAGCGTCCTCGGCTGGCAAGCGCTAGCAGCGATAGGTTGCGCTCCGTGCAATCAGAGGTATACTCTCTTCTCTCCGGGAAAGAAAAATCCGGATGAAGTTGAACATGCTTCCCTAGCCGTATCAATTGAAACAGAAGGAGATTACCATGCGTGCTATTGGCCGTATGACCTGTATCTGCATCTTATTAACCCTGACGGCGTGCGAAAAGTCAGGAAAACTCGTTCCATTACTGCCAGCCGCGCCCCCAGGCTGGAGTGTCGAGGGCCAGCCCGCAAATCAAAGCGTTTCGGGATTAGGTTACAGCTCGATGAGATCCTATATCCCTTCTAGCGGCACACCAGCATCAAAAATCCAACGCGTGAAAGTGCAAATCCTGGTTGCAAATAAGGATGCGCAAAAAAAGGATCTCAGCAAGATGTTCCTGGGCGCCCAGGCAGGACTTTGGGAGCAAACCACGGTGAACGGCTTCAAAGCGTCAGATTCATTCACCGTGTCGGGCGAATGCTATTCACTGGTTGTCTATCCCAGCAGCACGACGTACGTTCAGATCATTGCCTACAGCGGTAGCGCCGAAATGGATAACGACGCCATTGACCAAGGGAAAGAAATAGTCAAAACCTTCGCTGACAAGATCAATTTCTCGCAAATTGCTGCGCTTAAATAACGCATGAACTTGCAGACTATCAGTCTGCGTTCCTCAATTGCCGTTGCTCAAGATCCTGGCCCCCCAGCGAGCGATCTATGCTCGCTGGGATGACTATTCCCTAGTCCCTAGTCCCTAGTCCCTATTCCCTATTCCCTATTTCCTATTCCCTGTTCCCTGTTCCCTGCCGGGGTCCCCGGCGAGCGATTTTTGCTCGCTGGGGTGGCTGTTCCCTGTTCCCTATTTCCTGATCCCTGACCCCTGATCTCTGATCTCTGTTACCCAAAAAGTCACCGGTGTTCAACGGCCCTGTTTGGCCCCAAGATAGATCAGGACGGCGCCGCCTGCTATCGCAATGACGCCAAGAATAGGAGATACAGGGATCGTATGGTCTTCTGTTGTGCTGATGTGCATTGAACCAATATTTGCAACATTTTTTTGGCTCGAATATGTGAATCCCCCGTAGATAAGCGCTGCAACCCCTAAAATGATCAGGACTATTCCGGCGATCTTCATCATTGCTCCACCTCTTTCAGCTTAGGCAGGGTTTCTATCTTCGCCCTAGATTTGACGAGGATGCGGAAAACGATTTCTCTGGCTGCCTGCGAGAAATCCATATAAGAATCTAAGACAATTCTCGGCCTCGCGGATGCTCAGAATTGCTCATGTTGCCGGCAGATCATCTCAGAAGGCAGGTGGCTCGCTCATCAGTAGCGAAGAATCACCCTAAGCCTTGAGAAGCTGTGCCCCGTTCATCGCAGTCTCATCGCGATGAGCGGGCGGGTGACATCAATCTGGCAATCTCGATGAGCCGCACCGCTCCTCCCGTAGGGAGGATATGAAAATAGCCCAGCGCCGGGGTCCCCACGGACAGGTCTTCGTCCGTGGGGTGGCAGGGTGAAGCGAAGCGCAACCCTGGGTTAGCGTCCCAATATAACGGAACCGTCCCGTAGGGCCGGTGCGAAATCCGTCGGCAAAATTGTTGACGTGTGCCTGATGTTCTACATCCAACCTGGCTGCAATCTTGAAGCTGGCCTTCTCCGGCGGGCTCAACAAGAGCATTGGTCTGTTGCCAATAGTTGAGAACAGAAGTCGCCAACATTTCCCGACACTGGCCGACTTGTAGGCACTGATTTGTCCATACGAGACTGGTCTATTCCGAGTCGTTGCCCAAGTAGTAACTGACGGATTGCCGATAATACGACCACGACCGGCGAGACCCTATCAGACGAATCAGGATTTCACCAATCGCAACTCTAGTCCATTATCGAATAGGCGAGATATGGGCGCGAGATGCTGATCAATTGGTCTTCGCCACTTTCCCAGGTTTCCACAGCGCCAACCGCCCGGAAAACTGCATCGACCTTTATGAATGGGCAGTCCTTGTAAACGTAGGTTCTTTGCGTCCTTGTGGAAAGTCCGCCCTCCTCTGCGAAGACCTTCAGAAGGTCTTTACGCGTCATTCCAGGGCGAACAGTATCAATTTCCCTGAGAACCTTGCCAATCCACACCGTCTGTTGCTGCGAGAAAGCGGGACCTTCCGGTAGCGATTCCTCGGCCAGTTGCCATTGGCTTTTGGTCCATTGCGGTAGTCTGCGAGGTTGCGGCGAACCCGGAAGGCGCTCGACCTGTACTCCTGTGAGCGTATCGTACAACGCATATGTTCCGGGTCCATCCGGTGTCCCGTAATGGACGGCGAGTTGCTTGTCCTCCCGCCAGAAATGCCATTCGCGAATTGGACTACCAGGTTCAATCGTATAAATCCGTTTGCGGTTGCGATAGATCTCTAATTGGGTCGGGCTGGAGAATTTCACGGGATCATGGTCCCAAACGATGCAGGCGTATGTCTTGCCATCAACTGTGCCTTGACCCACGGAGCAGTGACCTTCACTGACTCCCATCATCTCCTCTGCTGACTGTGCCCAGACGCTCGGACACCAGGCTGCAACCGTCAGGTACAGCCCAAAGAAATAAAACCAACGATGAAGCCGGGATGCTTTTCCTTTCGGCATAGCCGGATTGCCCTCCTTGCATGATCCAATCTTCTCTGGTGAGTTCGACTCGCCACACGAGTGGCTGAGTGACATACCATTAGACGGCAGAAGCCGCGTCGGGGAATTTCATTTTCATGATAACGAGCGGAAAAGATCGGCTCGTATTGGCCCAAGATGCGTTCCGGTCGTATCGTCGCCTATTCGGAAGTTACTCTTTGGTCAATACTTGCCGTGAACCGGGATCCCATTGAACCAGCATAGATGAGGCTTTCAGCCCACCGATGCCCCAAATCGGCCAGTTTTCAGTCCGGCGGGCAGGATCGGTAACGGAAAACGCCCATATAGTCGGGAGCGATTCTCAATTCGCGCCAAATCCCCAACCATCAATCCAACTAACTCCCATCCCTATCGAACCCACGTGACAATCCCCGCAAGGCGGCAAAGACAGGTCCCCGGAAACGCCGGATACCCCATTTTTTCGCGCACTTCGAGGAAATAATTGCGAAAAGAATGGGGTATCCCGCCGTCTCGCTAACTCGCTGACTTGCTGACTTGCTAACTCGCCGTCCCTGACCACTGACAACTAGTATTTCAGCGCCAGTCGAACCAATTCATGAAGCGCTGCTATTTGGGGATCCTGCTTCCGGCGCCGCTTGCCCTCCATCTCTCTCTTGTCATCCCTCGCTACGCGTCCTATGTCAAGCACCTTCTCCCGCTCCGCCCGATGCACCGCCTCCATCTCGGCCAGCGTTCCCTTCCGTGGCGTCAGCGCGTATATCAACTCGCAATCCAGAGCCTCCGCCGCCCGTCGCAGCGATCCTAGCTCGATGCGCGACTTCGCCTCGGCCCTCTCCATCCTGTAAACCTCCCGTTCTTTCACCCCCATCCGCCGGGCGAACTCCTCCGCCGGCATCCCCACCGCCTGCCGCACCGCCCGCACCCAGCTCGGCATTTCTCCCGCCGCTGCCCGCCCCAACCGGTACCCAGGCAGAGCATCCTCCATCCGCTGCCGCATCTGTTCCCGCGCTTCCTTCGCTATTCCCATCTCCCGCCCCCTGATCCTTATTCCCTAGTCCCTAGTCCCTAGTCCCCGCCGGGGTCCCCAACGAGCGATTTCTGCTCGCTGGGGTGGCTAGTCCCTCTCCCTGACACATGCCTTGCCGAAGGCGTATGCCTGGACGGCCAGTCCATTGACCTAGGTCATGACTAGTCTTTTTGCCTGAAAAACAGCTGTTTTGGGTCGATTTTGAATCGAGTATTACAGATTTTCATGTATTTATATGCAAACCTTTCCTTGCCAAAAAGCCCTTTTCCGGCATTACAGTGTCGTTTGAACGTCACTTTTGCCGAGTTCACCATCACTACGCAGTATTTCGAGGAACTATTGCGTAAAGAATGGGGTATCCCGCTGTCCCGCTGGCTCGCTGACTTGCTGACTTGCTGACCACAGACCCCTAACCACTGGCCCTAAAATCCTGTGATGCAAATTACGTGTGATCTGCATCTTGACTGCGTATTCGCCCAATATGTGCAAAATTGAACACCACAGGTGTGACATAGGTCACAGCCGACCATACTTCCGTCTCCGTAACTTCACTTTCAACCATCGGGGAACCAGGGCGGCTCCCTTGGGGGGTCCTAGCCGCCACGGCTTCTCCGGTTCCTGCATACACGGAGCGAGGTAGGCATGGGTCAATCAATTTGGAATTCGATGCAGCAGAAGGGCTACAGCCGCAGGGACTTTTTACAGTTCTGCGCTGCCGCCGCAACCGTGGCCGGGCTGGGTAAATCCGGCGTGGCTCAGGTCGTCTCAGCCTTCGAAAAGAAGGAAAAACCGGCTGTTGTCTGGATGCACTTCCAGGAGTGCACCTGCTGCAGCGAGTCCTTTATCCGGGCGTCGCACCCCATCGTTCTGGACGTGCTGCTCGACGTGCTGTCGCTCAACTACACCGAGACGTTGATGGCGGCCTCCGGCTTCCAGGCCGAAAAAAGCCTCAACGACACTATCGAAAAGAACAAGGGCAAGTACATTGTTCTAGTGGAAGGCGCCGTGCCAACCCATGACGGCGGTGTCTACTGCATGATCGGCGGCAAAACAGCCGAATCCATCCTTCAGACCGTCTCCAGGGATGCGGCCGCGATCGTGGCCTGGGGCAGTTGCGCTTCCAACGGCTGCGTTCAGGCAGCCAAGCCCAATCCGACTGGCGCAACGCCCATTTATAAGCTCGTGGACAAGCAGGTTATCAATGTTCCCGGATGCCCGCCCATCGCCGACGTGATGATGGCCGTGGTGACACATCTCCTGGTCCTGGGACAGATTCCGGCGCTCGACTCGCAAGGCCGGCCAAAAGAGTTTTATGGCCGTCGCGTTCACGATACCTGCTACCGCCGCCCCAACTACGATGCCGGCCTCTTCGTCGAGTCCTTCGACGACGAGAACGCGCGTAAGGGCTATTGCCTCTATAAGATGGGCTGCCGCGGTCCGGTCACCTACAACGCCTGTTCGGTGACCAAGTGGAACGAGGGCACCAGTTACCCCATCCAGTCCGGCCACGGCTGCATCGGTTGCAGCGAAGAAGGCTTCTGGGATAACGGCCCCTTCTATCAGCACCTGGCCTCCTTCCCCGGCTTCGGCGTTGAAAGCACGGCGGATACGATTGGCACGGTGGTGGGAGTAGCCACCCTGGCCGGTGTTGCGGCCCATGCGGTTGTGACCAATGTTCGCAAACGACGCGTAATTGCTGAAGTTCACTCCGAAGAAAAAAAGGAGTCGTGAGAGTCTATGACACGTGTAGTCGTCGATCCGGTAACTCGCATTGAAGGCCACCTCCGCATCGAGGCAGTGGTGGAAAATGGCGTCATCACCGACGCATTCAGCGCAGGCACCATGGTGCGCGGCCTGGAGAAGATTCTCATCGGCCGCGATCCCCGCGATGCCTGGGCCATCACCGAGCGCGTCTGCGGAGTGTGCACCACGGTACATGCGCTTACAAGCGTACGTGCCGTTGAAAACGCCCTCGGCATCACCATCCCCCCCACCGCAGAGATCATCCGCAACATTATGATGACCACGCAGTACGTGCAGGATCACGTGATCCACTTCTATCACCTGCACGCGCTTGACTGGGTGGACATCGTTAATTGCCTCAAGGCCGATCCCAAGAAGGCCGCCGAACTGGCGCAGGCTTTCTCCAAATGGGACAAGAACACGCCCGCCTATTTCGCCGAGGTGCAGGATAAGGTCAAGGCCTTCGCCGCCAGCGGCCTGGGCATCTTCGCCAACGGCTATTGGGGTCACCCGGCCTACAAGCTGCCGCCGGAGGTGAACCTGATCGCGGTGGCGCACTACCTGGACGCCTTGGTCTGGCAAAAGGAACTGGTCAAGATCCACACCGTCTTTGGCGGCAAGAACCCGCACCCGAATTATCTGGTGGGCGGAGTTCCCTGCTCCATCAACATGAATGAAGTGGCCGCCATCAACTCCGAGCGGCTCAACCTGGTCAAGCGGCTGATCGATCAGGCGGATGAATTCCTCAACCAGGTCTACATCCCCGATCTACTGACTGTGGCCGGCTTCTACAAAGACTGGGCCAGCCATGGCGGCGGATTGTCTAACTACCTCAGCTACGGCGAGTTCCCCACCAAAGGCTACAACCAACCAGATTCGTTCAAGTATCCGCGCGGCGTCATCCTCAATCGCGACCTCAACCACGTATATCCGGTCAACGCAACCGATTCGCAGGAGATCAAGGAGTATATCGCGCACTCCTGGTACAGCTACGAAAAGGGAGACAGCGAGGGCATTCATCCCTGGGCCGGCGAAACAAAGATCAAATACTCCGGGCCCAAGCCGCCCTTCGTGACCCTGGAAGGCTACGAGAAGTACTCCTTCCTGAAGACCCCACGTTGGAAGGACAACGCCATGGAAGTGGGTCCGCTGGCCAGGCTGCTGGTAGCCTATGCCTCCGGGCGCACGGATGTGCAGGAGCTGGTGAAGGCGACCCTGGGCAAACTCAATGTCCCCGTCACCGCGCTCTTCTCCACGCTGGGCCGCACCGCTGCGCGCGGCCTGGATGCCGCGCTGGCCATGATCTGGCTCAAGGAGTACTACGGCCAGTTGATGGACCACGTGAAGATCAACGAGGTCTCCACTTTCAATGGCGAGTTCTGGGAACCCAAGAGCTGGCCAAAAGAAGCCGAGGGCGTTGGCCTTACCGAGGCGCCTCGCGGCGCGCTGGCGCACTGGATCAAGATCAAGAACGGCGCTATCGAGAACTATCAGCTCGTGGTGCCAACCACCTGGAACGGCTCGCCACGCGACGCCAAGGGACAGCGTTCATCCTTTGAGCAGGCGTTGATCGGCACTCCGGTGGCTAAGGTCAACGAGCCGGTCGAGATTCTGCGCACCATCCATTCCTTTGACCCGTGCCTGGCCTGCGCCGTGCATCTGTACGATCCGCAGGGACGGCACCTTCACCAGGTTTCCTTCGAGTGACGGCTATGAGCTATCCAAACTCTGCTGCGGGTGTAGGCGCACGCGATGCGTTTTCGTCGAACGGTAATGGGCAACCGGTCGAATACAAGCGCATCTATGTGTGGGAACTGCCGGTACGCGCCTACCATTGGATTAACGCCATTGCCCTGACGGCCCTTTGCATTACCGGCTACCTGATCGGTGCGCCCATGCGCATGTTTTATGCGGGTGAGGCCTACCAGCAGTACTGGTTCGGCTGGGTGCGCTTCATTCATTTTGTGTGCGCGTTCGTCTACGTCTTTAACTTCCTGGCAAGGCTCTACTGGGGCTTCGTCGGCAACAAATACTCCCATTGGAACGCCTTCTTCCCTCTCAAGAAGGCGCAACAGAAGGAGATCGTCGATGTCATCGAGGCCGACGTGCTTCAAACCAAGATGCACGGCCCCATCTCCACGGGGCACAACGCGCTGGCCGGTGTGATCTATTTCGGCACCTTCCTCGCGTTCGTATTCCAAACCATCACCGGCTTCGCGCTGTACTCCAGCATGAGCAACTCGTGGCTGCCGAGGATGTTTAACTGGGTCGTGCCGCTGATGGGCGGCGATGCAAGCGTGCGCTTCTGGCACCACACGTTCTTGTGGTTCTTTGTCACCTTTATCATCATTCACATCTACCTTGCCTTCTATCACGACTATATCGAGGGGCGCGGTACGGTATCCTCGATCATCGGCGGATGGAAGTTCGACAGGGTGGAGAAGAGTGGCAAATAGCTCAACCGCAACAAGGCAGGAAAAGACGCTGGTGCTGGGCCTGGGCAACGTCATCATGGGCGATGAAGGCGTCGGCGTGCATGTAGTACGAGCTCTGGAACAGCACCCGCTCCCAACCAATGTGGAATGTCTCGACGGCGGCACGGGCGGATTCACACTGCTCGAGCCGCTGCAAGAGGCCGGCCGCATCATCCTTATCGACGCAGCCGCCGACGGCAACCCTCCCGGCACTGTAACACGCACCACGCCCAAGTTCTCGCGCGATTATCCGCCCACACTGACCGCACATGACATCGGCGTCAAAGATTTGCTGGATGTCTTTTACATTCAGGGCGGAGCCCCCGATGTAATCCTCTACGCCATTACCATCAATCCTAAGCAGCCAATCTCGATGGAGCTCTCGCCTGTGATCGCCAAGGCCGCGAAAGTGGCTATTGCTGAGATTCTGGCGGAGTTGGGATCCAACTCCGCCGCCTGACTATTTGGCCTGCGCGTTCAGTTTCCCAAGCACCTGCTTCAAATCGTCAAGCTTTTGTCCTGCCTCTGCAAGTTTGCCCGCCGCCGTGAGACGTTGATAATCATCGAAGTCCCTGCCTGCCTGCACAATCAGCGCCTTTAAATCCTGTTCGGGCTGCGGCTTGCCTGCCGGAGCAGTGGCCATCGCCGGATTCTCAGTGACGCTCAACGACGAAATCCCGCCGCCGAACAATGACGACAGCGCCGCCTCGAAGGTTGGCCCGTAGGCGAGCTTGTCCTGCAGGGCCAGCACCACCAGGCGCAACTCCGGCATGGGACTGCGGTCGGCCTGCAAATAAATCGGCTCCGCGTAGAGCAGCGCGCGCCCCGACGGAATGACCAGCAGCGCTCCGCGCACAACATGAGAGCCTTGCTGATTCCACAAGGTCAACTGGCCAGATAACTGCGCGTTCTGGTCGATGCGTGCCTCAATCTGCAGCGGCCCATCCACCAGCCTGGTCTTGGGAAAGTCGTAGACGATGGATGTGCCGTAGTGCTCGCCGTCGCAGCGCCCGGCGATCCAGCCGATCAAATTGTTCCGGTTGAGAGGCGTGAAGGGCAGAATCTCAACAAACTCGACGCCGCTCTCGCCGGGCAGCTTCATCAGCACAAAATTCGGCTCCATCGCCAGCGTCTGCTGGCCCTGACTCGACCCGGGACCCTCGCCCAGGCCGACCTCGGTAGCGACCGTCCACTGGTCTTCCTTGTTATAGAAGACTTCGGGATTGGTCATGTGATAGAGACCGTAGACTTCGGCCTGCAGCTTGAGCAGTAACTCGGGATAGCGCACGTGCTTGCGCAGCCCGGTCGGCATGGCGGCCGCGTCCTTGAAGAGGTTGGGAAAGATGGCGCGATACGCCGCCAGGATCGGGTCTTGAGAGTCGAAGACGTAAAACGTCGTTGTTCCGTCGTAGGCGTCAATGACCACCTTGACGCTGTTGCGCATGTAGTTGATGGGCTGGCCGTAGACCGAGTAATGCGTCGAGTAGGGATAAGTGTCAGACTGCGTAAAAGCATCGAGAATCCAGGAAAGCCGGCCATCGTCGCCCAACACGATGTACGGGTCCTTATCATAGGTCAGGAACGGCGCTAGTGCCGCGGCGCGCTCGCGCACCGTGCGCCGCATCAGCAGGCGGCTTTGCGCATTCACATCGTCGCTGAAGGGGAGCTTGGCAAGGTCGCCGCGGTCAAAGGCAATCAGAGTGCGTCTAAGCAATCCACCTAACTCGATACCGCCCGTGCCCTGGTATGAGGCCAGGTTGTTGCTGGCGCCCTGGGGGTAGTTGAACTCCTGCTGCCGCGTCATGACGTAAACGTCAGTGTTGGTCATTTCGCCAAAATAAATTTCCGGCCGCGTTACGTTGAGGCTGGGCGACGTGCTTTGCACCGGCATATTGCTCAACAGCAGCGTGGGCATGCCCTCCGGCGTAAACCCATTCACCGGGTTCATAGTGATGCCGTAGCCGTGCGTGTAGATAAGTTTGTCGTTGATCCAGTTGCGGCTGCTCTCCGGGAGCTTGTCCACGTTCAGTTCGCGCGCGGCCAGCATTACCTCGCGCATGGAGCCGTTGATGTTATAGCGGTCAATATCGACATCAGGAAAGTCGTAGTAGGTGCGAATCTCCTGAATCTGTTGAAGTGTCGCCTGCAGGGCCTTCCAGTCCCACAGGCGAATGTTCTGCAGCGTTGCCTGATTGTTGGCCGGATCGGTGGCATCGACGGTTGTCTCGGCGGGGAACTCGCGCTGCTGGAAGCGGTCCAGGCCGTATGCCTGCTGCGTCATCTCGATGTTGTGAACGATGTAGGGCTGCTCGCGAACCAGCTCGTTGGGCTTGACGATAAAGCTGGAGACGTACCAGCCTACCAGCGAGACGCCGACGTAACAAACCACGGCCGGAGCGACGGCCGCCACCAGCCAGCGTGCGCGCGGCGCAAACACGCCGCCCACGGCCGCGATTATCGCTCCCAGCAGCAACGCTGCACTCACAAGGAGCATGCCGGTGATTGTCACGTGCGCGCCTGTGTAGGTGACGCCGTCGAAGATCGTGTGGTGATCGAAGAGTTGCTCGAAGCGGCCAACATACACGCGCAGGCCGATGATGAGAAGTAGAAAGGCAACCGTGATGGAGAGCCCTCGCCAGGGAAGCTCCGCAAGACTGCTGCGACTGTCGCTGAACGCGCGCGTGCTGCCTGAAACAATCAGAAACACAACGGCCAGCACACAGGCGATTATGCTGAGAGTCAACAGCCAACCCAGAATGAGTTGCCATGCCGGCAGGGTGAACAGATAGAAGTCGAGCTGTCTCGCAAAGATCGGATCTGTCATAGCGTTGGTCCCGCGCGGCGCATACCACCAGAGCGCCAGCGTTTGCCACTGCGCGGCCATAGCCCCGCCGGCGAGAAGCGCTATAACCAGCGAGCCACCTATGGACACGATGCGCAGCACCGGCTTGAGCGAGAGATTCACCTCTTGTCCGGCGATGACAAGGGTGTGATCGCTGGGCAAATCGCCGGCATGGGCCCGCTTGAGAGCGGAAAATGCCCCCAGCAAAATAAAAAATGTCAGGACAAAAAACGCCGCGAAGATGCCCCACTCCAGCCCGCGCGCCTTCCAGAACACGCCGCTGTAACCGAGCGACCTGAACCACAGCAGGTCAACCCAGTAGGAAAGCACTGTCCGGCTGCAGAGGAACAGAACAGCGAGGGTTGCAATGAGGAAAAACAATCCGCGGCGGATGCGGCGCCGTTGCGAGGTCAACTTAGGCCAATTGATAGTTTCGGGCATCTCTCTACTCCACACTTTCTGTTTCTGTGAATTCGGCGTTCCTGGGTGCCTCGAGCCCCTGATATGTGTGGACTATTACGCTTCAGGAACCGAGGCTAAGCGGTCTCTCCAACTTCACTTTAGTCCTCTTCAGAGTTTATTGCAGCAGGATAAGCCCGCCCCATGCTTCAGCTCCGGACTTTAACAACCAGCCATTCTCCGGATGGGTGGACTGTAATTCACATTTTTCCTGAACCGGGGCGCTTGCCCGTGCTACCCTCACAGCACAGCATGAGCCAGAGCCCTTCCTCGCAGACACAACCAGTCATGGCTAACCTGCCCCGTGTACTGGGCGCCAGCCAGGCTACGGCTATCGTCGTGGGCACTGTTATCGGCAGCGGCATCTTTCTCGTGCCCAGCGAGATGATGCGCCACACCGGCTCCTCGGCGCTCGTCTATCTGGCCTGGCTCGCCGGAGGCCTGTTGTCTCTCTTCGGCGCCATGACCTATGCCGAGCTAGGCGCCATGCTGCCCTATGCCGGAGGCGGGTACGTCTTCCTGCGCGGCGCTTACGGCGACACGCCGGCCTTTCTCTATATGTGGACCTGGTTTGCCGTGGCCAAGCCGGCCTCTGCCGCGGCTATCACTATCGGCCTGGCCCGCACCCTGGAGTTTTTCCCCGCCTTTCATGGGCTCGGCAACCAGGCTATCGGCGGACCCTTCCACCTGCTGTGGGCGCAGATCTTCGCCATCGCCGTGGTTTGGTTTATGACCGGCCTGAACTACCTGGGCATCAAAAAGGCCGGCAACTTTCAGCTTATCTTCACCATCCTGAAAGCTGTCCTTATCCTCATCGTCGTCACACTTTGCTTTGCGTCGGCCTCCGGCTCCCTGAGCAACTTTTCCACCACCCTGCCCCATGCCGTAGGCGGCTTCCGCGGCTTTATGCTGGCGTTGATCGCCACCCTATGGGCTTACGATGGCTGGCCCGACCTTACCATCCTGTCCGGCGAGATCAAACGGCCGGGACGCAGCCTGCCCATTGCGCTGATCGGTGGCCTGTGCATCGTCGGTTTTCTCTACATGGCTACCAATGCCGCCATGCAGTACATCCTCTCCGCCACGCAGATCGCCGCCAGCGAGCGTCCGGCCGTGGATGCGCTAGCCGTTGTCGCCGGTCCGGTCGGAGCGGGCTTTGTGGCCGCCGCCATGGCCCTCTCCATCTTCGTCACCCTTAACGGAACCGTCATGAGCGGCGCCCGCGTCCCTTTTGCCGCCGCCCGCGACCGGCTCTTCATTCGCCACTTTGCCCGCATCAGTCCGCGTTTCCAATCCCCTTCCACTTCGCTGGCCATCCAGGGAATACTGGCCACACTGCTATTGCTGATCTTCAGCCAGTTTGAGAAGCAGTTCGATCTGGCCATCTTTGCCGAGTGGCTCTTCTATTTACTCATCGCCACCACGATCTTCGTCTATCGCCGCAAACGGCCTGACCTGGCGCGTCCCTACAAGGTCTGGGGCTATCCGCTGCTGCCCGCAGTTTTCTGCCTCTGCGGTGTCCCCGTTCTTGTCTATTGCTTTTTGGGTAATCTGAAAGGTTCGCTGATCGGCCTTGCTCTGATCCTGCTGGGGCTGCCTGTGCTGTGGTGGGTGCGACGCCAGTACGGAGCATCTGTACCCATTGGGGAGAGCCACTCCGGATAGAAATGGGCTCTCAAGCTGTCAACGCCCTGCTATACGATTCGTGATTCTTCCCCCTGCGATCGTTTCTGCGCCGCTTCCTCGTATACCTTCGCATACTCCCGCGAGGGCTTCGCCCACCCATAGTCTTGCGCCATACCGTTAAGCATCAGCCGCTTCCAACCCTTCTTATCCTCGAACGCCGCCAGCGCCCGCTCTATGGCCGCCCATAAACCTTCGGCGCGCAAGCTCTTGAATTTAAATCCAGTTCCTGTTCCCTTCCCGGGATTCCATTCCTCGATGGTGTCGTCCAGCCCACCTGTAGCCCGCACCACCGGCACCGTGCCGTACTTGAGCGAATAGATCTGGTTCAGCCCGCACGGTTCATAAAGAGACGGCATAAGGAAGATGTCGGCTCCGGCCTCGATCTTGTGAGCCAGAGCGTTGTCGTAGCCGATTCGCACAGACACATTGGCCTTGTTCCAGAAGACCCAGTCGCGGAAAAACTTCTCGTAGCCCGGATCGCCTGTGCCCAGCGCCACCACGGCCACGTTCAGTTCCGACAGCCGACCGGCAATCTGCTCTACCAGGTCAAAGCCCTTCTGCATGGCAAAGCGCGAGACGATGCCTATAAGAGGCGTCGATCCCTCCACCTGCTCCAATCCGAAGGCATTCAGCAGATCAGCGCGGCAAACAGCTTTTCCGGCAAGATTCTCCGGCGAGTAGTTTGCCGCCAAGTGCCGGTCCGTGGCCGGGTTCCATTCCGTATAGTTCACGCCGTTCAGAATCCCGCGCAGGTCCGCCGCACGACCCCGGAAAACACTATCCAACCCTTCGCCGAACTCCGGCGTCTGAATCTCCTCGGCATATTTTCTGCTCACTGTGGTCAGTATGTCCGCGTAGACCAGCCCGCCCTTGAGGAAGTTGAATCTGTCGAACTGCTCCACTTTGTCCATGGTGTAAATCTCCCAGGGAAAGAGCAGTTGCTCGGTGGTCGCCGGAGGAAACGCGCCCTGGTAAGCGGCATTATGAATCGTCAGAACTACGCCTGCGCGTTTCAATAGCGGGTTGGAAGCGAAGACCGTACGCAGATAAACGGGAATCAGCGCCGCCTGCCAGTCGTGCACATGGAAGATCTCTGGCACACCCAGTTTTTTGCACGCCTCCAGAACCGCGCGGCAGAAGAGCGCGAAACGTTCGGCGTTGTCCGGATAATCGCCCGCGGCTGTTCCATACAGTCCCTCCCGTTCAAAGAGCGCCGGGCAATCCACAAAGTAGTACTGAACTCCGGCGCGTTTGACGCCGTCCACTATGCCCACCTTGCGGTTGTTGTGCTGAAACGGAATCGTGATGGATCGCACGGCGTACATGAATTCGCCCACAAGTTGCCGTCGTACGCTCGTATAGAGCGGCAGGTAGACCGTCACCTCGTGGCCCAGCTTGACTAACTCCGACGCCAGCGCCCCCACCACGTCGGCCAGTCCGCCTGTTTTGGCAAACGGCACGCACTCCGAGGCGACAAAGACAATGCGCATAGAAACAACTCCCTGGCAAGCCAACAAATCCGTGACATTTGATCAAAATGCGTAGTCAAAATGCCAGTCTACTACGCTCTTACTTTGCAGCGCACAACCGATGGCATCATCTAACATCAAATCAGCCTATGCCCGCCAAGCCCAAGCTCGGTCAGAACTTCCTCGTTGATGAGGAGGCCATTCAGCATATTGCGGCCTCCATCGGCGACATCACAGGCCGTACGGTGGTCGAGATCGGCCCCGGTCACGGAGCCATTACCGGAATCCTGGCCTTCCGCGCCGCTCGCGTGTTGGCCGTTGAGTTGGATCACGAGTTGGCCCTCCATCTGCGCGTTCAGTTCCCTCCCGACCGCGTTTCTGTCGTCGAGCAGGACGTACTTCAATTCGACTTTAAGGCGGCCTCAGACGCGGCGGGCGAGCGCTTCCTGGTGGTTGGCAACCTGCCCTACGGCATCACCTCGCCCATCCTGCTCAAACTGGCCGCAAGCCACGCCGCCCTGGACCGCGCTGTACTCATGGTGCAACGCGAGGTGGCCGACCGCGTCGTTGCCCAGCCCGGTTCGCGCGACTACGGCCTGCTTTCGGTCACCATCCAGATGCACGGGCCCGCACAGCGGCTCTTTACCCTGCCGCCAGAGTCCTTCAGCCCGCCGCCCGAGGTGCATTCGACCGTCTTCCGCTGGCGATTTGCCCCGCGCTTCGCTGAACTCGGCGTTGAGGAGGCAGGCTTCCTGCGCTTCGTGCGCCAGTGCTTTGCGCAGAAACGCAAAACGCTGGCCAACAACCTGCGCGCCGCCGCAATGCCCCCAGCAATTGTTACTAGCGCGATGGCTGAGGTAGGCCTCTCCTCACTGGTTCGTGCCGAAGCACTGCCCATCGAGAGCTTTGCGACCCTCTGGCGCTGCCTGGAAAGCAAAGTACGCGCTACGTCCTGAAATGCAGACCCATGCTCCGGCCATAAATCCTTCTGAATCAATACGGGATGGCTCATGTGGCGTCAAACTGTATAGTCAGCGTCTCAGTGCAAAGTTGTGACCTCAATTGTTTTCATCGGCAACGATTGCGTGCTACAGTGTGAGCATTCCAGCTTTTCTGATTGTTTATGGCCAGTGACGAACTGAAACCGAAGAGTGCATGGGTAATAGGGCGCGCGCAGGACTGCGACCTGGTGGTGCCTGAGGCACAAGTCTCCTCACATCATTGCCGGCTGACACACCAGGCGGATGGATTCACGCTGGAAGACCTGGGCTCGACCAACGGCACCTATGTGAACGGGGCAAAAATCGCTCCCCATGAACCGGTGCATGTGCCCCATGGGGCGCGCGTGACCCTGGGCGGCCATATCCTGATGCCCTGGCCTGTCGCCCCTGCATCTCCTGCCGCAGCCAGCACTCCACGTCCGCCCGTAATCCCCGGCAGCGGACGCCAGATCACCATCGGCCGCTCCCCGGACTCCACTGTCCAGATCGATCTGCCCATTATTGGTTGGAATCACGCCGTCATCATCGAAGAAAACGGCCAGTACATCCTTCAAGACAACAACTCGCGTAATGGAACGGCCATCGGGGAGATGAGCAACCGCATCCAGAGAGCCGTCCTACAGCCCTCCGACCAGGTCTACCTGGGCTCCTACAAGATCTCTGCCGCACAGCTTCTTAACCTGGAGGCCAAGGTCGAAATCGGCGAGGCCGCCTTCCAGACGGTCTCCTTCCGTGGCAAATCGATGGAGGCTGGGCGCGACCCCAAATGCGACATTCCCCTCGATTTCCCCATGGTCAGCTGGCGCCACGCCCGGCTCACGCGTACTCCGGAAGGCATCCTGGTTGAGGACCTCGGCTCACGCAATGGTACATACCTCAACGGCGTCCGCGTTTCCGGTAAAGTGCTGGCCCGGCCAGGCCAGGAGATCGGCCTGGGCAGCGTCCGTTTTCAACTGATGGAAAACGGCCAGCTGGCACAGAGGGACTACAACGGCAAGGTCACCATCGAGGCCAAGGAGATCGTGGTCCACGCTCCCAACGGAAAGCGCCTGCTAGATCCTGTCTCCCTCACCGTCTTCCCCTATGAGCTGGTGGCCATGATGGGCCCGGCCGGCTCCGGAAAGACTACGCTGCTGAAGGCTCTTAACGGCTACACCCGTCCGGCGAGGGGAACGGTGCTCTTCCGCGGCCAGAGCCTCTACGACTACTACGACCTCTACCGTCACATGATGGGCTACGTGCCCCAGGACGACATTGTCCATCCCCAGTTGACCGTCCGCCAGGCGCTCTATTTTTCAGCGCGCCTGCGCACCGACCTGACAGACGAAGAAATCAACACGCGCACCGAAAAAGTCCTCAACGACCTAGGCATTCCCGATAAGATCGATACCGTCATCGGGTCTCCGGAAAAGAAAACTCTCTCGGGTGGCCAGCGCAAAAGGGTTAACATTGGGCTGGAACTAATAACTGACACTCCGGTTCTGTTTCTCGACGAGCCGACCTCCGGCCTCTCTTCCTACGATGCTGAATCGGTTGTGGACCTGCTGAAGGAGCTATCCAAATCCGGCAAGACCATCCTCACCACCATCCATCAGCCCAGCCTGAAGGTCTACAAGCAATTCGACGACCTGCTCATGGTCTCCCGCGACAAGGGAAACAAGCCCGGGGCGCTGGTTTACTTCGGGCCGGCATATCCGGACTCAATCCAATTCTTCAATCCTCCCGTTGCAGGCCCCACCGGCACAGCGCCCATTCAGAGCGCCGAGCTGAATCCGGAGATGCTCTTCTCCGGCATGAACACGGTCCCGGATGAGAGCCGCACCGATACCTGGCGTCAGCGCTATATGGCCTCTCGCTACCGCAAGGAGTTCGTCGAGAACCGTAGTGGCAAGCAACCCGCTGCTACCGACAAAACCGGTGAAGAAAAGCCGCGTCGCCAGTTCGGCCTGGGCCAGTGGCTCGCTCTGGTTAAGCGCAATGTCATTGTTCGCCTCCAGGACCGCGCCCAGACCGCCATCCTGCTGGTGCAGGCTCCGGTGTTCGCCGTGCTGGTGGTGATGCTCAACTATCCCTTGCATGCCGCCACTGAAGGCGCTACGGACTTCGGCGATCTGCCTATGAAGATGTCCATCGTTCATTTCCTCATGGTGGTGGCAGCCATCTGGTTCGGCTGCAACAACGCTGCCCGCGACATCGTCGGCGAGTGGACCATCTACAAGCGCGAGCGCATGGTCACCCTCAAGCTCCTTCCTTACATCTTCTCCAAGTTTGCCGTTCTCATGGCGCTGTGCATCTTCCAGTGCGGCTCCATGCTGGCCATCGTCTACCTGAGCTGCGGGCTGCACAGCAACTTCCTCTACGACTTCCTCGTTTTGCTCATCTCTTCCATGATCGGAGCGGGATTGGGCCTCTCCATCTCGGCGGTCTCAAAAACCACCGAGAGCGCCATCGCCATGCTGCCCCTGGTGCTGTTGCCCATCATCGCCCTGGGTGGCGGCATGAGGCCCATCTACCTCCTGGATCCAAAAGCACAGGTCATCACTACTATCATCCCTTCCCGCTGGGCTTATGAGGCCAACCTGGGCCATGAGGCTGAGGCTAGCGAGTGGGGAGAACATATGAATGCGTCCGACTACAACTGCAAAATTGAGCTGCCACAGGCTCCCGCCGGCAGCCAGCAGCAGATACTGGCTATACCACCCGGCTCGGCCGTGCCGCCTGGTGTAACCGTACCGCCTGGCGCGTCCATCTTGCCCGGCTCGTTAGACCCCTACGATTTTCAGTTAGTCAACGGCAACATCTTCCTCAAGTCATCGCAAAACTTTAGAGGAGACCTAGACTTTAGGGGAAAACCAGCCGAACACTTCAAGGGAGACCCCGCCGAGGGCAACATTCCCCATTACCTCATCACCTTTACCGACCCCTTCGGGAAAAAGCACACCTGCCGCGTCCCGGCGGCCGACGAGCATTATCCCTACTACGGCCCTGTCGCATATGCCGTCAGCTTTCGCCATCGTTTCCGCGAATCGCTCTCCGTGCTGGTCGCCATGCTGGTGGTGTTGGTCATCGGGGTCATCGCCATTCTGCGCAAGCGCGACACCGATCCGCAATAATATAGGGTATCGATTGAAGTCACACATTAAGATGTGAACAAATATAAACCACAATGAATTTCTGAGGGTAGACAAGAATGGCTATTTCCAATTTACCAAAACGGCTTGCCGTAGTGGGGATGTTAGTGGGGTGTGTGCTCATGATTATTTATTGGTATGACTATGAGCTCAACCCTTTCCATTTACCAACCGTGACGGACGCGACAGGTCATCCTGGACTCTCAGTACCGCTGTGGTATCTTGTCGCGCGGAAGGTAATGTTTGCTCTTTGCCCAGGATTATATCTACAAGTGTTCACGCTTGATACCGGTATTTGGATAGCACTTGTCATGTGGGCTATAGCTGTATTACTCAATGGATTGATTTACTATCTTGTCGGCTTTGCATTTGTTGCGGCCTTGAAAAGTGTGACTCGTACCCGGGACGTTTAAGACCCAGCTCGGGACCACCAATACATGTATGGCTGTTGCCAACAAGAACGTACGCATCATCTGGTCGCTGATAGGCCGCGAACAAAAGTGCCGGTGCGCAGCATAACCATGAATAAGAAGCAGCAGAAAAGCCTTCCAAACGAGATGTTTGATTTGAAGGATGGGCTTCTACCCATCCCCTTCATCATTCATATAGATAGATCCGGCTTTACTGTACTGGAGCAGGAGTGGGTATCAACACAGGAGCAGGCGCAGTCGCCGGCGCCAACAAATCCGACGGCAGAAACGCCCCCGTCTGCTCGTCCTGCACCAGCCCGATTACTCCGTCCGGCGTCACAATCGGCGAACCGAATACCGCCGCATCCACCGGCACATTCAGCCGAATGCCCAGTCCCTCCCGATGCGCTCCCAGTTGCAGCACCTCGACCGATTGCTTCTTGGTCGCCGCATCCACACGCAGGCGAAAGACCGCAACATGTTCCCAACTGCCCTGCGCAACCACAGCGTCAGGAGCCACGGAGAGCGCCTGCGTGGCGGGTGGCGCATGAAGCGTCAGCACGGCCAGCGCAGTGGGCGATGCGCGTTGTAATACCTTCATCTTGCCGTGTTTGCCGTTCGCCGAAATCAGAGTGTCTTCCTCCGGTGTCCCGCGCAAATCCACGGTAAAATCCCTGGCACTGAGCCGCAGGGGGTTGCCTTGTACAAGTGGCTGAAGTTGAATCTCCTGGCTCTTCTTCTTTAGCTTGGCTGTGCCCGATTGCACTGCTTCCAGAAATTCCGCATCGTACTTCCATGGTGACTGCGACTCAGCCGTAGTCACAACTCCGGCTGGCGCAATGCGAAAGCCCAACTGGATTGATGCCACAGGGTAACTCGCGTTTGCCTGTTTCAGCGTATAACTCGATTCCACGGCATACAGATTCGCCGGGCCATTGGCCTGGAGATCGCGAATCCACTGGGGCTGCATGCCCTGCATGTATTTGTTCGCCATGGCTTTGGCTTTGAGCCCGGTATCGATCACCTGCAGGATGGTCAACTCGATGTTCCGTTCCAGCGCCTTGCCGCCCAAATCCACGGGCACATCCTGGTTTAGCGCGATCGCCACGCCGGGATGCTGGGTGTGCAACACCAGCTTCTCCATCATGGTGAGCCGCACATCCGCCACCAGTTCACCCTCGACCCGGACGCTATGGTTTTCAACCATTCGCCGTAGAGGATCTGTCGTTTGCAGATCGCGAAACAGAATCGTGACATAGAGCGGAGGCAATGCCGTCACCACACCCTTGTTCAGAACCATCTCCTGGTTCAAGGGCGAGGCGAATACCGGCAGGCCATTCAGATGAAGCGAGCAGAGGCGCAGGTTCTCCAGGGTCACAGACTGTGCCGGGGTCAGATTGAGATCTAGGGCCAGCTTCACATGCGACGTGTCAATCTCCGCAACATTGACTACTTTGAGCTGAAAATCCCCTACCGATGGCGCCTGCATAACAGGCTGTGCCAGCCCGACTACTGCTGCAAGGACGCTTATTCCGGAGATTGCAACACGCAAAGCTGCCTTCATTTCGCCTCTCTTCTCTGCAAGCATAATACCGTCCGCAATCGGGCGCGGTTGTTCGTATTAGACGCACGGGCGAAGGTGCTGGTTACATAGGAGTGGCTCAGGAAGGGGCTTTACCGGTCTGTTTACGTTTTGGGTACTAGAACAAATGCCATAGGTGTTACGGGTGTGTGCAATGGGGAGTATATTGGTTCGTAGCCAACAAAGAAGTGGCTATTCCGGCTGATTACTGCTGGTTCTCTGTTCACGCCTGAAGCGTGGGAACTTTAACTCTTTCCGCATCCCTTAAAGGAGGGATCATGCCCGATCAGAAAAAGTCTGGCTTCTCTGACAATTCGCTTGGCGCTATCGCCTATCTGACCATTGTTCCGGCGCTCTTCTTCCTGGCCATCTCGCCCTACAACAAGAGCGCCTATGTGCGTTTCCACGCCTGGCAGTCCACGATGTTGTCTGTTACGGCATTCATCCTCAGCTTCGTCCTGAGCTTTATCCCCGCGCTTAGTACGTACTTGGGGTCACTTGTCACGTACGTAGGGTCACTTGTCATTCTGTGCCTCTTCGTGCTGATCTGGATCGTCTGGGTCTGCATTTCGCTTTTGTGCGCCGTCAAAGCATTGAACGGCAAGCATATCAAGCTACCGATTCTCGGTGCTTGGGCAGAGCAACAGTCCAAAAAGTAACCTGCCTGCATGGCTTTGTTATTCTGCGAACGGCCTCTCATGGAGGCCGTTTTCGCTGACCTAACATGGCTGCGGTCCGCAAGGCACAAAGCCCGTCTGTTCTACTCGAAGTAAATCTGAAATTGTTGGGAAGACTGGTGGGCGCTGCAGGATTCGAACCTGCGACTTCCACCGTGTGAAGGTGGCACTCTACCGCTGAGTTAAGCGCCCCTTGCGTAGGTTGGTGGGGGCTGGCTGAGAGCAAGCCAGCGGGGCATCCCGTAGGTTAGAGTAACACCAGCGGGGCTTTGCGGCCAACCCTGGCGACAAGAACGGGCCAGCCGGAACCTGCACAAAACACTCCATGCGCTGGAACGCCAGATCAATTCGCCGTGCAGCCGGCTTACCTCCAGACGGAATGGTTGCGTTGTGTCCGGCTTTAGCCTCTGGCAGCTTCGGGTTAGCGGGGTTTGACTCAGCCGGTTCAAGCCTCTCCGGTGCTGGTTTCACGCTCCGGATGACCAGTTCTGGCGGCCATCGCTCTGGCACCCGTTCAGTTTCATCTACAGACGATAAAAATTCCCCGCAAACTGCTCTTTCAGCGCAACATTCCAGCTCCGATGGGGTTCCTTTTGATATGGCAACCCTGGTCCTGGACAACCCGTCCCTGGGAGCAGGCCCGGCTACGCAACCGGAAGGACGGCAGGGCTTGGCCGCCGATCTGGATCCCATGAGCGACGCCGCAATCATGCTGCACGCCGCCGCCGGCGATGAGGCGGGGTTCAACTATCTGGCGGAGAAATATCACCGGCCCATCTACTACTTTCTTTTTCGGATGGTACATAACCAGGCAATTGCCGAGGAATTGGCGCAGGAGGTGTTCCTGCGCGTTTACCGCTCCAGGCAGAGCTATCGGGCTGAGGCCAGATTCTCCACATGGCTTTACCGGATTGCCACCAACCTGGCAGTAAACCACGCGCGCGACACAAAGTACGAACGAGCCGCGCGAAATGTATATCTGGATGCCCCGGACGAGCAGACCGGCATGACTCCGGATGTGGCCGACGATGAGCCATCTGTGGAGCAGCGGCTCATGCGCGAGGAGCGCATGAAAGCCATTCGGACTCATGTTATGGCTCTGCCGGAAAGGCAAAGAATGGCCGTCCTGATGCACAAGTATCAGGGAATGGACTACCGCGAGATCGGCGAGGTGCTCAAGCTGAGCGAGTCAGCCACCAAATCGCTGCTCTTTCGCGCATACCAGACGTTGCGAGGCAAGTTGAAGGATTTTGTTTAACGGGAACAAGCCGGGATTGACCGGCGGAGAAGCGGGGTGGCGCCAATGGTACGGATGCCAAAAATGCGAATGAAGTCGAATTGCACAGGGATGGATGAGAAGCTGACGAACCTGCTGCTCGATCCCGCTACGGTGTCTGACAAAGTGCAAACTCATCTGGACGGGTGTGATCGCTGCCGTCAGGAATTGGATGAGCTGCGGGCAACAGTGGCATTGCTGGATACCTGGAAGACGCCGGAACCAAACCCATACTTCCTCACCCGTCTGCAGGCGCGCCTCAGAGAGGAGCGCGAGGCTGCGCCGGCCGGATGGTTGGCAAGCCTGCGCGCCCGCTTCGCAATTCAACCAGTGGCTCGTATTCGTCCTCTGGCGGCAATGGCGTTGACCATCGTGTTGCTGGTGGGTGGAGGAGCCTATCTGGGCATCACCAACTGGAACCAGCCACCGGCCACCCTCAAACAGACTGCGGTAGTCAATGATTTGCAAATCTTAGAGAGCAACGCCCAGCTTCTTGACCAGTTGGAGACGCTCTCCAGCAGCGACGAAAGTGGGGACTAACCTCTCCATCAGCAACCAGGAACCGGTATCACGATGTTTTCTGAAGCACACAATACGGGACGGATCGGCCGTGCAGCGATAACCGTGGCTTCCATCCTTTTTTGTGTGCCAGCGGTGTGGGCTCGCGGCCAGCACACCAGCGCGCCTGCCCCACATTCCGCACCTTCAACTCAGCCTGCGCGCCCGCTGTCCAGCGCTCCGCGGCCTTCCACCCCCGGTTACACCGCGCCCCGTCCCACGTATCCGGCTCCAGCCTACATGGGTCCACCCCATCCTGCTTATCCGGGCCATGTTCCGCTTGCTCCGGGTCCGCCGGGCCACCTGGGCGACTGGCTTAATCAGCACCGCAATCTTCCCGTTCAGGAACAGGAACGGGTGCTGCGCGGTGATCCTAACTTCCGCCGCCTTTCACCTGCCGAGCAGCAGCGGGTTGTCAATCAATTGCATCAGGTAAACCAGTTGCCCGAGGAGCAGAGGCAGCGCCGACTGGCTCGCGCTGAGTTGATCGAGCATCTTCCGCCCCAGGAACAAATGCGTATCAATCAATCTGCGCGCCGCTGGTCCGCCTTACCTGCTGGCCGCCAGGCGATGATGAGGCGTGCCTTCCAGGATTTACGCGCGGTTCCGCTGGACCAGCGCCCCATGGTGCTCAACTCCTCGCGCTACCAAGGCGTCTTCACCCCCGAGGAGCGTGGCATCCTCTCCGATTTGCTGCGCGTCGAGCCTTACCAGCAGGTGCGGTAACTCCCGCGTCTTAGTCCGCCACTATGCTCTCTCCAGGCAAAATCGGCCGTGTCCGCAGCAGCATTCCGCGATATGCAAACCATCCCATCAGCGCTAAAGCTCCCACAAACACTCCCAGCTTGACCAGATTGGTCGCGCCGTTGATCGGCAGCGTCTTCCACAGCACCAGCAGCACAGTCTGCGCCACCGTCACCGCCCATACAGTGCCGTAGAAGTACCGCCGATGAGTGCCTTCTTTCCTGGTCGAGGACTCTACCCGCGGCAGCTTGCCCAGCGCGCCTAGCAGCAGAATCACCGCCGCCAGCGGCAGATAAGCGTAGTAGTAAATCTGCCCCATGTACCACTTGCCGCTCACAACAGCAATCAGCAGGCCGCACAGGTTCAACAGCGCATAGCTCACCGCGGCATTCCACGCGAAGCTGTAACAAACCCGCCGGTAGAGCGGATTCGGCTTGTCCTCATCAAAGCGCAGTATGTACGGCGCTGGTTCGGCGCCCGGCAGCCGCCCTCGCAACGCGGCCACGCCTGTACAAGCCAACACGAATCCCAGCCATGCCCAGTTCCACCAGTTGAACTCATGCGCAAATAGCCGGAATGTCAGCGGTCCCGGCGCAAGAAAAAAGACAAAAATCCAGATCGGCCAATGCGCCAGACGGTAGAGACGCGTATTCCGCGTCCGCATCTTCCGCTCCTGGGCGTACTCCACCTTCCCTCTGTATTCCATGCGGGCAAGTTTCGCAGAGCCGCCGCGGAGGCGTCAATTCGCGGAAAATGTTCAAAAATATACATTCCTACCCATGCGAATGGGTGTATCATTTTGCACAGTCGGGCTGGCGAGCTGAGAATCCCGGCTCCCTCAAATCTGAAGCGGCCGTGTTAGCTTCCGAACTGCTCCCGTGAGGACCGCATCCGGGGCAGGCCATTCCCCATGGTGGAGGTGAGAACCATGACCTTTAATCTCGCCGTCTTCCTGGAAGAAGCGGGCGTAGGACGAAAAGTCGTCCATTTGCTGCCCAAACAGACCTTCTTTTCTCAGGGAGATCCGGCTGTTTCCATCTTCTATCTACGCACGGGCCGTGCAAAACTCACCGTCGTTTCGCCCGAAGGCAAGGAAGGCACTGTCGCGCTTCTCACCTCCGGGGAGTTCATTGGAGAGGAGTCGCTGGCCAGCGTGGGCGCTCTGCATTTGGTCACCGCCACGGCCATGGTTGCCTGCACGGCGCTCGAAATCGCGCGGGAAGAGATGATCCGCGTGATGCACGAGGAGCGTTCCCTCTCCGATATGTACCTGAAATTCCTGCTGGCCCGAAGCATGCGCACCCAGGCCGATCTGGTCGATCAGCTATTCAACTCCAGCGAGAAGCGCCTGGCGAGAATCCTTCTCTTGATGGCCGAATTTGGCGAGCCGGGTAAACCGGAACCCTTCATTCCTTCCATCACCCAGGAAACTCTGGCGGAGATGGTCGGCACCACCCGCTCCCGCGTCAGTTTCTTTATGAATCGTTTTCGCAAGCTCGGCCTCATCGAGTACAACGGCCGCATCCGCGTCCATAAGTCGCTGATCAATGTCATCCTGCACGATCAGTTCACCCTGCAAACCGCCGAAACTCCCGAGGACTCCGCCGCTCCGCCGCAATGATCAAGGCAGGTCCTACGCTGAGTACCTCTGACCTAACTGAATGCAGGCGGGAATTTAGTGTTTGGCTGCTCCTTGCAGCGCCAGCGTCTGCGCGGTATGAATGTGGCAGATGGCGATGGCCAGGGCGTCGGCGGCATCGGCTGGTTGCGGTGCCTCGGCCAGCTCCAACAGTCGCGCCACCATGAATTGAACCTGCTCCTTTTTTGCGAGGCCGTAGCCCACCACGCTGGACTTGATCGTCAACGGCGCGTACTCGGCCACCGAAATTCCATGCATTGCAGCAGCCAGCAGAGCCACGCCCCGCACCTGTCCCAGCTTCAGCGCCGATTTGGCGTTCACCGAGTAGAAAACCTCCTCGATGGCCACCGCATCCGGCTTCCAGCGCTTCAGTTCAGCGCACAACTCGCGGTAGACCTGCTCCAGGCGCTCGGCCGGTGTCTTGGACTTGGCCAGCCGGATCGCGCCCATGGTCTTCATCACCAGCCGCTGCTGCCGTCCGGAGTCCTCCGACTCCACCACCCCATACCCGGTGATCTCCGTCCCGCAATCGATGCCAAAGACCCGCATGGGCCTGAGTGTAACGCAGCCACGCCCTGCACGGCTCTCCGAAATTCTGCCTTAAACAGAACGGCGGCCTGGGCGCATTACCCAGGCCGTCGCGGTGATCTGTTGGGATTGGACTAAGGCCATCGCACTAAAGCGATTGCCCAATGGAGCAACTATGGGACCTGCGGCGCGATGCCTTAGGCCTCAGTCACCTCACGTAAAAAACATCTCGAAGAATCTTTTTGCATCAGCTGGATCAACCTCCTTTCCCGTGTGCGCTTAATCTACCCCTCTGCCCACGGCTCGTCAATAGCAGTTTTCCGGAATCGAATCATCCCCCCGCTGCCCGCCGGTCCACCGGCCCATCCATCCGAGTACATTAAAGTAATGTAAAAAACTCTTGACATGGCTTATCCTGTGCATATAAAAAAACTGATGAGTGTGCTTTTACGGGCCCTATCTGGCTGCCTTCCCTCCCCTCCAGACGGAACTTAAAATGGCGTGCTTCCCAAAGGGGATTATGAAGAAAGTTTCGGTCATTTTGCTTACATTGGCTGCAGTCCTGGCGATTTCTCCGGCTGCGCTGGCCGATTCGTTCCCGTATACATACGTAGGGAGTGGTTTGGATGCCACATTGACATATACCGCTGTTTCAAATGGTTTACCGGACGGCAGTTATACTATCACCGGAGTTGCGGGAACAATCACTGCGGGAACGGACTTGGTTACAACTACATTCAACACCGCCCTTGGCACTGCTAACACAGGCATTGGCACCTCAGCTATGCTAATTGATCCGAACACTCCGTGCGGTTGGAATTGCGGTGCCGGCTACATTACCATTGGCAATATCGAGTTCGATAATCAATTATTCCCAGGGAACGCACCAAATCCAACTCTGGACTTTGGGGGCGTAGCTTTTGATGTCGACGGTCTAAACATCAACATCTATAGCAATGGTGGCATTTATCAGTGGACAGATAGCGGCGTCTATCAAAATGGCTCCAATACATCTCAACCCTTAGGATCATCTGTACCCGAACCATCATCCCTGTTGCTACTGGGCACTGGCCTTGCCGGACTTGCTGGTGTATTGCGCCGCAAGCTGCGCGCCTGAGAGCCTGATGACAAGATTTCGTCATTCCTCAAACACGCCGGTGCGTCTGCTCCGGGGTATTATTTTTACTTATCGCACCTGCGGCTTAAATCGCGTCTGCGCATCTGAGGCGTGGCTAGGCTGAAGCTGTATCCCTTTTCCCACGGTTCGTCAAAAGAAGTTTTCCGGGGGCGAATCATCCCATCCCCCGCCGCTGGTTCGCCAGCCCACCTGCCCGCGCACGTTAACGTAATGTAAAAAACTCTTGACATGGCTTACCATGTGCATATACAAGAGTAATAAGTGTGTGCTTTTATGGGCCTTATCTGGTTGCCCTCCCCCCACCAGACGCAACTTAATATGGCGTGCTTCCCAAGAGGGACTATGAAGAAAGTTTCGGTCATATTGTTCACATTGGCTGCAGTCCTGGCGATTTCTCCGGCTGCGGTAGCCGACACACTATTTACTTTTTCTTATGTCGGCGTATCGGGCAATAATATGTCCTTCTCCGGAACCTTCCACACTACCCCCACCTCTACTTATGGTGTATATAACATCGATAGCATTTCAGGTGGTTATTTCACGGATACGAACAACATCCTCGGTATAACCAGTGGACCGATCAATATAAACAGTGCACCAGTCATCTTGATTCCCGACGGCTCTGGCCCCGCGACGATCCTGTCGTCTATTGATGGCTCCGGCCCCGGCTGGACCTCTCCGGATGGTGCTGAGGTATACGACAACGTGCTTTACTACCCTGGAAACCCTTACTACCAGGACACTTGGGGCGGTATCCTCTTTAGCGCTGATGGGTACGAAATCGATATTGCTCAGTACGGAACCGAATATGGCGCTTGGGTGTCTGTCCTCGGCAACAGAAATGGTTATGTAGACCCAATCGCTAACTCTTCACTTTGGATCAGTGGGGAACCACTCTCCCTCTCAGAGACCGAAGTGACATATGTGAGTGGCCCGCAAACTACCCCCGAGCCCTCTTCTCTGCTGTTGCTGGGCACTGGGCTTCTCGGCCTGGCAATCGTCTCATTTCGCAAGTACAAGCCATCCACACAGAGTTCGAAACCATAGCCATACTTTCCTCTTGAGTGTCAATGAACAGGGCGCGATTCTGGCGCCCTTCTCTTTTGAGACGGATTTATTGAGAGATAATTGTTCAGCCCACGCATGTTCGCTAGCTTATATATGACCACTGCATGGGCAAATTCTGTCCTTACATATGCAAAGATCTGCACATTTTTTCACACTTGCCGGCCATTCAGCAGCTTAGAACTCGGCGATCACCGTGTTTATAACCTATTTATTATCAATACGCTACAGCGTTAATAAGTATTTACAAAAAAACACTTGACATGGAACATCGAATGCATCTATAAGCATAAAAGATGGTCGGCTCGGGCGTTCAGAGGAACTAGACGCTCGATGTATCTAATAACCCCAGTTTCCGCATGGTTCCCCCAACCAGCCGGAACTCAACAACAAAATGAGGCTCGAAAAACATGAAGAGATTCTCGATTGCACTTCTCGCATTGGCAGCGATCCTTGCGATCACCCCGGTGGCGAAGGCCAGCACCCTGTGCTCATCGGCAGGCCAGGTTACCACTGGCTTGGTTTGCACGGAGGGTGTCTTCACCTTCACGTTCGAATCTATCAGTATCATTCCCCCGACTAGTGGCGATACTTTGTATTTCAACTCAGGTCTCACCGTAGTCTCCGGTGACAGCGTCGACCTGGGTTTTCAGGTGTTAGGCGGCGTTGCTGCAGACATCAACATGGTTTATGAGGTACAGGGTCCGGCTGGCATATACCAGCTTAACAACAGCTTCCTCGGCGGGGGTGTTGGTGATAATATCTCGGAAACCGCATGTACAGGGAACCCGATTTGCGGTACCCAACTGGCCTATGTATTCAACAACACTGGCGGCACCAATGTCTATTCGGGGACCTTCGCTACAAACGGCACATTCTTTGTTAACAAGGACGTCTCGGACAGCCCATATACCTTCAGCGAGTTTACTGACAGCATAGATCTCGCTCCCGAGCCCAGCTCTTTGATCATGTTCGGCACCGGCCTGCTTGGGTTGGCAGGAATGCTTCGCTACAAGTTCAGGAAGACCAGCTAAGCCAGGACGTTCGATCTAGAGAATCGTCCAGTTTTTCACCTCAAACAAAGATGGGATGCGTTCCTCGCATCCCATCTTTTTATCTACCTAAATATTTTTTCCCGGCATTATTTAACTCAATCTGACTCGTGCTTTTATCTGTTCCCTCTTCCATGACGCGGTCAGAGATCAATTGTCAGTGGCCAGTCCGTTCATGGATTTGATGACGATTTTAGACATCACACACGTCTGAAAACTGTCCACCTTTTATGGCAAAATCTATCCATTTCCATGCACATTTTTTCACTCTTGCCGGTCATTCAGCAGCTTAGAGCCCGGCGGACATCCGGCTTGCATCGTGTTTATTATCAATGCACTACAGTATTAATTAGAATTTACAAAAAAACACTTGACATGGAATATCGAATGCATTTATAAGCATAAAAGACGGTCGGCTCGGGCGTTCAGAGGAACCAGACGCTCGATGTATCTATCAACCCCAGATTCTGCCTGGTATCCCTAACCAGACGGAAACCTTAGCCAATCAATAAATCCTGGAGGATGTACGATGAAGAAGTTTTCTATAGCACTACTTGCGCTGGCAGTGGCTCTTGCGATAACCCCAAGTGCGTTGGCCAGTACATTCATTAACGGTTCACTCGGCGTCACTGGCGGTAATGACAGTTGGAACGGAACGTCTGTTACATTTAATACTCCCAGCGGGACTGTCACAGACAACTCCGGCAATTTCGGGATTATCCCACTTACCACTCCTACGACAATCAACTCCACTACTCTCACATTCGCCACTCCCGACGTACTCGTCTTAACTACGTCCGGGGGGGACGCCACATTCACCATCGTCGGTCCGCTCAATATCATCTATGACGCCTCCGACGGACTCCTTTTTAATGGTGACGGCACTCTAACCTTGACCGGTTTTGCCCCAACAGAGGGGCTCGTCAGCTTTAGCAGTAATGTTTCAGGAGCCTCCACCGGATGGACTTTTGAAATCAGCGCCAACGGCGCCCCGCCGCCTGTTATTCCCGAGCCGGGCACGATGACGCTGCTCGGAACCGGCCTGCTTGGGTTGGCAGGGATGCTTCGTTCCAAATTCGGGAAGGCCCGTTAGACGAAGACGTTAAGTCCTCCAGTTTGTCTGGCTTATTGCAATTGGGTTTATCAAGAGAGGGTATGCGTTCTGTGCATGCCCTCTTTTTTGCCTCTATTCCCTGTTCCCTGATCTCTTATTTATTTTCAAAATCTTGCTGATAATTATGTAGTAAACATAGAGTTAAGCTCAATAGAATGAATATGTTCCACGTGGAACAATTTCGGGGATCCTAACTCCTTATTTCTCTTCATTGCCTGGGTCCCTAACGAGCGATTAGTGCTCGTTGGGGTGAAAGAAGCAATCTTTGCACGCTAGGGTGTCAAGTCCCCAGTCCCTGTTCCCTGCCCTTCTCACCTGTTAGATTAAAACCATCACAGAAATGTCTGACGCTACCCAATTTGCCCTTCCGCGCGGCTTTCGCTTTGGCGCTGGCAAGGCCGGCATCAAACAGAGCAGCCGCGCCGACTTTGCTCTTATTGTTGCCGACGCCCCTGCGAGCGCAACCGCCGCCTTTACCGCCAACCGCGTCATCGCCGCTCCGCTGATTCTCGACAAGGAGCATCTGTGGACCTCCGGAGGCAAGGTGCGCGTGGTGGCTATCAATGCAGGCAACGCCAACTGCGCGACCGGCCAGGCCGGGCTGGACGCGGCCCGCGCTACCTGCCAGGCAGCAGCCCGCCTCTTCGGCTGCCGGCCGGAGGAGGTTTTCCCTTCTTCGACCGGCGTTATCGGCGTCCCGCTACCGGCAGAGAAGCTCATCGCCGCCCTGCCAGATATGGCCTCATCTCTGAGCGCTGACTTTGACCACTTCCAGCAGGCCGCACAGGCCATACTCACCACCGACACAGTGGAGAAGACCGCATTCGCTAAGCTGAATCTCCCCGGCCAGGATGGCGCGCCGCGCGAGGTCCGCATCGCCGCGTTCTGCAAGGGCGCGGGAATGATTCATCCTCAACTTGTTCCGCACGCCACCATGCTGGTCTACATCCTCACCGATGCGGCTATTGAGCCCACGATACTGAACGGCTATCTGCGCTCGGCCATCGAGGTCAGCTTTAACCGCATCTCGGTGGACGGCGACACCTCCACCAACGACACCGTGCTGCTGCTGGCCTCGGGCGCCAGCGAAGTCGTTGTAGGCCCGGATAACGCAGCCTTCGCTTCCGCCCTCACGCAGGTCTGCACCTCTCTGGCCCGCCAGGTTGTGGCCGACGGTGAAGGCATCACTCACGTTGTGGAGTTGCATATCGAGGGTGCGGCCACGGAAGCGGACGCGCTTAAAGTAGCCAAGGCCATCGCCCATTCACCGTTGGTTAAGACCGCCTGGGCAGGCAGTGATCCCAACTGGGGCCGGATAGCGGCGGCCATCGGCTACTCCGGCGCGCAGATTGACCCGGAACGCATCGACATCCGCTTTGGCGATCTGGTCATCTGCCGCGACGGCGGCCGTGCAGCTGAGTTTGATGAGGCCGCCGCCCACACCTATATCTCTCAGCCCGAGTTTTCCATCACCGTCAATCTCCACCAGGGCGCCGGCTCCTGCACCTTTTGGACCACCGATCTGACCCATGAATACGTCAGCATCAACGCGGACTACTCGACTTAGTTTGTTGTTCCGGCAAAGGCCGGTTTAAGACAACCAATCCTGGACCGCACCCGCCTTCGTCCTTCAACCGCCTTCATCCAAAGAAAAAGCACAAAACACAACGCCGCCGCGCCGCAGCAGTCCAGCAGCACATCGCTGAACTGGCCGGTCCGGTTGGGCAGAAAACTCTGATGAAATTCGTCTGCGCTGGCCATCAAACAAGTCGCCAAAAGCGCCAGCCCATGCGCATGTAGTTGCCGCAGCAATTGGAACGCCGTGCCCTGCAACGTAATCCAGAAGCTGCGAAAACAGACCAGGGAAAAGAATCCGTAGCCCATGAAGTGGCCAGTTTTGCGAATGAGATGGTGGATCGCGGCCCAATGCGCATCCACGCCATTGCCACAAATCATTTCGGCCAACCGCCGCAATGGAGCGCTGGTGCGGTCCGCCCCGAAATAGGGCGTGGACTCGACGGCACAGACCATTGCGCAAACCAGCACAGGCAGCCATGTCCGTATCTGGTCCTGAAGCCGCATAGACCGGCCAGTTGAAGTCTGCGTCGCGTAGACTCCATAGGCCACAGTAGATGAAGACATTATGATCGCTCCGATGATCGGCTCAGGAATCTGGCGCAAAATCCGCACACATCCACGGATGGATAAGCATCTTTTCGGCTCAAGCGCGCGCGACTTGAAGAGAATCTTCAAATATTTGAAATATTTAAGCTTGCGCTGTCCTGAAACGAGACATCGTATACCGCCATTGGAACGGCTGCCTGCAATGAACTACGAGTTCCGCGCACTCCATGAAAATGCACTTCGCTACTCATTTCCTCCATCCCTGCAAGGCAAACGAATGATAAAGTGAGGAATATGAAGGTGAGCAAACGCAGGTTCCTGGCTGCCGTTTTCCCATGCACGATGTTATTGGCTGGGCTTCCCTTCCTGGCCTCTGCCCCTGCCGCCGCTGAAGATCACTCCGCGGCCAATACTGCCGAGTCTGCTGGTGGTCAGTGGGGCCGTGACAGCGGCGGTGCCGCGCCTGTCTGCCTGCCCGCAGCTCTTGGTTCGCCCTATATGCCGGTCGACAGCTGGGTCTATCCAGCCATGCTGCGGCTTTACTCGCTAGGCTTTGTGGACAATGTATTTCTCGGCATGCGGCCGTGGACGCGCTCCAGCATGAGCCATATGCTTGAGGAGGCCGGCGCTCGCATTGAAGATGCCGATGCCGGACCGGTTACCGACGAGGCTCAGGAGATCTACGATGCGCTGATGCACGAATTGCGCAACGAGATGGCCGGGCCCTGCATGCCCCACCAAGGCAAATCCCGCACCGAGTCGGTTTACACCGTAGTTCGCAGCATCAGCGGCACTCCCCTGCGCGACAGCTATCATCTGGGCTCAACCATCATCAACGATTACGGACGCCCCTACCAGAGCGGATTCAACAACTACTCCGGCGCCAGTGGCTATGCAGCTGCCGGCCGGTTCGTGTTTTATGCGCGTGGCGAGTTTGAGGCAGCGCCCTCGGCTACCGGCTACTCACAGGCGCTGGCCCACGCTCTCTCGACGGTGGACAGCACGACCTTCCTCAATCAGGTCACTAATCTTCCCTACCCCCAAGCCACCATTCCCATGGGGCCCATCGCCAACACTGCCACCGGCAGGGTTATGGAGGCTTACGTCTCCGCCAACCTCCTCAACCACGAAGTCTCCTTCGGAAAACAGGACAACTGGCTTGGGCCGGGGCTGGGCGGCGGCATGGCCTACTCCAACAACGCCGAAAACATCTACTCCTTCCGCATCAACCGTGTCGAGCCGCTCCACATTCCGCTGATCTCCCGGCTCACCGGACCCTTCCGATACGACTTTCTGGTCGGCAAGCTCCGGGGACACACGTTCATGCCCAACCCGGCGAATCCCGGCGGCACAAATCCGAATTTGCCCAACGTGATCAACCCCGGCGACCCCTGGGTCCACATTGAGAAGCTCAGCTTCCGGCCTACGGAGAATCTCGAATTCGGCTTTGAGCGCACCGTAATCTGGGGTGGCGAGGGCCATGCGCCCATCACCTTCCGCACATTCGCCAAGAGCTTTATCAGCATGTCGTCTCCTGGCGGCAACGCCAAGAACGGCCGCGACGATCCCGGCGCGCGCTTTGGCGCCTTCGACTTCTCCTATCGACTACCATTTGTCCGCAACTGGCTTACGCTCTACACGGATTCAGAGGTGCACGACGACATATCCCCCGCCGATGCTCCCCGTCGCGCTGCCTACCGGCCCGGACTCTATCTCTCCCACGTGCCCGGCATTCCCCGGCTGGACCTGCGCGTCGAAGCGGTCTCCACCGACCCCTCCAGCTCAGACCATCCCACTCCCCCACAAGGCCCATCGTACCCAAGCCTCTACGGCCATTTCATGTACTACGAAGGCATCCAGAAACAGGGCTATACCAACCAGGGCCAGCTCTTCGGCGACTGGATTGGGCGCGAGGACAAGGGCGGCCAGGCATGGATAACCTGGCACTTGAGCGGCAATGAATGGATACAGGTAGGCCTGCGCAATCAAAAAGCTACCACGTACTTTATCCCCGGCTCAACGACCCAAACCATTCCTGCCCACAGTCCCGGATGCCCCGTCGCAACTCCATGCCTGAGCCCAGTCAATGGCGGCACCACTCTGAACGACATCAACTTCCAGGTGGTCAAGCGCATCGGCAAGGACTTCGAGATCAACGGCAACTTTGCCTACGAGCACTGGAAGGCTCCGATTTACCTTCCCGGCCAGCAAACGGTGACCACCACGAACATCCAGCTCACCTGGTTCCCTGGGCGCAAGGTGAGCTTCTAAGCAGCAGGGCGTGAGTTCCCCGGCAAGTCACAGTCAACGGATCGTGCCCTTGCTGCGCAGATTTTGGACAAGTTGAGTTGAATTCGAGTTGGGCGGTTTATGCGTCAATATAAATAGGGGTTTTAGGGTGAGATATGCGTCATTATGCGTAATTGTTGCGAGAAATATGCGTAGTTATACGTATGCCCTGCAGTATCTATGCGTAGTTATGGGTGTAAGGGCATCCGGCTGACACCATACCCGGCGAAATTTCGCCAAGCGCCGCAAGCGTGGCATTGAACTCATGGTTTAGCCATGAGGCAAATGCCGGACCAGGGTCGCGAGCCCTGGCGGCCGTTCGATGCCGGCAACAGAGATAGGAGCCGTAGAGCGAATGAAAGACGATTGAGACGCGCTGCCGTTTTGAGTGGCGATCGCACATCAATTGGCTTCCAGCCGCAGGGAACAAAGAACTCCGGACCTTCCTCCGGACCAAATTTCAACGAGGAACCGCTCTGTATGAGAGATGGATCCATGTTCTTTTGGAGTAGACGCAGGAGACCTGGTGATGCAAGATCCAATATCCAACGATGAAACGTTGCAGGAGCCGCAAGGTCCTCTGCAAGCGCGCTGACCTGATCGTCGTTGTAATAGATTAAGAACCCTTCGGTGAAGATCAAGCACTTGTCGGCCCTGCTTCCGAGTTGGGCGAACACTTCGCGGCGGGCAGTGGCGTCAAATAGATCGAGGCTGACGTGTTCCAGAGCGCAGGCTGGTTTTTCATTGGCCAGAATTTCTTCTTTGTACGCAAGGATGCCGGGAAGATCGATCTCAACCCACTGTAGCGTTGCCGGCAGGGTCATGCGATAGGGGCGGGTGTCGAGGCCCGCGGCAAGATTGACGACCATATCCACGCCCTGCTGACATTGTTCCTCGATGAATTGGTCATACAAGTATGTGCGCACCACCCAGGCCCAGGTGTGGCGGTCGCTGAAGGGCATAGATTCGGCGATCTGTTCGCCGCGTGTGCCGGCTAGGCGGCTAGCAAGGGGATCGCGAAAGAGCGCGTCACGGCGCTCAGTCTCTCGCGCCCGATAGACCGCCGCTAAAAGTGCCGTGTCCGAGATATTACGGATTAGAGGTTCAGCTTGTGTCACGAAATTATGCTCCTGCCCTGTCACTTTGATGAGATGCAGAAAGCTCGACTTGGATGCTGCTTGCTCTCGTGGACCGCTTCTGGAAGGCTGCCAGGGAACATTACGCGGGGGCGTAGAGGATTCAATTGGTTCTAGTCGTGCGTGACCCAGGTCTCGATTTGGAGACTTGTGATACCACCAATCCTCTGGCGCGTAAGCGCCGTCTGCCGCACCGCAGGTCATTGCCTGGACGGCCAGTCCTTGCAGATTATTTCCCTCACATATGCACAATTGAAGAATGAACGCGCACGCCCTCGATCTCGTGACAATCTGGCAGGGATGTCCTCGGTCCGTACCCCTAAGGGGGTACCCCCACCCCCCTATACCCCCTGGGGGTATAAATTTCCCCTGAAACCTTGCAGATTATTTATAAATTCTTTGAAATCAACGCCTGTGGAAATTATTCCACCCAAAATTCTCCCACATTGTGAGATTTGGCATCTGAAAATGGCCGGAAAAACTTGGAAAAATTCGGTTTTTTCCCAATTTTGAATAGCCAATTGCCCAATTCTTCGCCCATTGTTCGCTCATTTTCGGGGCAAAATTGGCAGTAATTGAATTGCTTTTGTGGATGGATTCACGGTTGCGGCAAGCAGTACTTGCCTCTCGTCATGCCTACCGCGCCCTGGGATGCGTGCGGTCGTAAACCACTGTCAACTGCGCGGTGGTCAATTGCGTGTAGCGCTGCGTGGTGGAGAGGCGCTCGTGGCCGAGTAACTCCTGAATCGCGCGCAGGTCGGCGCCTTCTTCCAGCAAATGCGTCCCGAAGGCGTGGCGCAGGGTGTGCGGATGCACGTCGGCGGAGAGGCCGCGCAGAATGGCGATCCGCTTGACGATGCGGCCGATGCTGCGCGTGGTGAGCCGCGCATCTCCTCCGGGCTTGGCCAGACCACGAAGTTGCAAGTTGAGAAAGAGCGCCGGTGTGGCGTAGTTTTTTGTATCGCCCGCCGCTGCCAGCCGCGCAGAACGCTCGGCGAGATAGGCACGCAGGGCCTGGGCCGCCGCATCGCCCAGCGGGACATAGCGTTGTTTTTGCCCTTTGCCGCGGATCAGAATCGCTTCATTGGCCCAGTGAATGTCTTCAAGGTTCAGCCCGGTCAGTTCCGCGTTGCGAATGCCGCAGCCGTAGAGCAGCTCCAGAATCGCCGTGTCGCGCGCGGGCCAACTAGCAGCGTCTTCATCAACCGAATCGACCACGCGGTTCATCTGCTCAATGGAAGGCACGCGCGGCAGATGCCTGGGCAGCTTTGGCGTAGCCACCAGTGAGGCCGCATTCTGCTCCAGGCGCCCCGAGCGCGCCAGCCACCGAAACCAACTACGAATGGCCGCCAACGCCCGAGCAGCGGATGCCTTGGCTAGGCCGCGGTCATAGAGCGTGCCCATGTAGGCGCGGATGTGCGTGTGCTCGATGCTCTCCACGCTTTGATCTTTTCCGTATATTTGTGCGATATAAGCGGTGAATCCACGTAGCTCTCGCTCATAAGCACGGATGGTGTGCGCCGATGCGCCACGCTCGTTGGCCAGCACGCGCAGGTAATCGGCAACGAGCGAATCCAGCGGACTGGTGGCGTCTTGAGCAGGTAAGGAAACGGATGATGCGCTCATACCGTATCCTCGCCCGGCTGTTCACTGTCCCGTTGGCTGATTGGAACAGTGCTCGAAACCAAATGCAGTCCTTTGCGTCCAGCGGAAAGTTCTACAACCTTAGCCCGTTGCCGTTTGGCGCGAGGATGGTGCTGGCGATGCACTTCCTTGAGCCGGCCCAGAGCAAGGTGCGTATAAACCTGCGTGGTGGAGATGTCGGCGTGGCCCAGCATCAACTGCACGCTGCGCAGGTCGGCGCCGTGCTCCACCATGTGCGTGGCGCAGCTATGCCGCAGACGATGTGGGCTTGCGGCGGAGTTGGCCATCTTAACCACATGCCAGACCCATTGCCGTGTCAGAGGCATTCCGCGCAGAGAAAGAAATAAACGTGTGGCGTCCTGCCGCGCGGCGTTGGACTTGCTTCGCTCCGTGCCCGACGAACTGATGCGAGCCAGGTGCGGTCGTCCCTGTTGCAGATATTCCTCCAAGGCCTGAAGCGCGGTTCGCCCCAGGGGCACGATGCGTTCCTTATCGCCTTTGCCGCGCACCTGCACCCGGCCCAGGTCGAGCGCCAGGTCGCCGGTTCTGAGCGCCGTGACCTCCGAAACGCGCAAGCCGCCCGCGTAGAGCAGCTCCAGAATCGCCCGATCGCGTAGGAGCGTAGCCCGAGCCTGCGGATGCTCGGCGGACATCTGTGCACGGTCCAGCATCTCCACGACCTCCGGCTCGGCCAGAGATTTGGGCAGCACCTTCCACGCTTTAGGCGATTCAATGTTGACGGTGGGGTCGTGATGGATGCGACGGTCGAGCAGGAGCCACTTGTAAAAGCCGCGCAGGCAGCTCAGCTTGCGCGCCGCTGAACGCTGTTCGATGCCGTGGCCGCGCAGATGTTCCAGAAATGCCGCCACATCCTCCTGCGACGCCGTCAGCAGCACTCCGCTACGCCCCTCGATAAACTCGGCAAAGGTCCTCAGGTCGCTGTCGTAGGCCTCGCAACTCAGCGGCCGCAGCCCTTTTTCCACGCGCAGATACGCCTGGTAGTCCTTCAGAAGTGAGAGATTGCGCGTGCTTTCCACACTTTCGATTATCGGCGGCTGAGGTGGCTGACGCCGCACCCGCACGTGCCTCTGAACCTCCTTCATCATGGACTCAACATCGGCAATAGGGTGTTTTGACACTGACAGAGTAGCTCTGGTTTACGCTAGCGGACTTCCAATGGCACATCCCCGGTCTGGCAGCGTATAACGCTGGAATGGGGGTCTTGGCGGCAGTAGAGATCGATGCGTGGCTGCGCGAGGGCGGGCTGGTGGTTACGGCCAGCGACCGCGCCGCTCGCGCCGTTGCCTCTGCCTTCCATCGCGCCCGCCATGCCGAAGGTCTCACCGCATGGCCCGCGCCCAACATTCTCGATTGGCAGAGCTTTGTTCGCAGGGCCTGGGAAGATCGCGGCGCCGATGGCCGCCTGCTGCTGAATCCCGCGCAGGAGGAGGCGCTCTGGTTTGCAATCGCCGGCCAGGACAGCTCCCTGGCCTCGTTGCTGGAAGGCCCGCGCCATCGCCTTGCCACCCTGGCCATGGAGGCACACGAGCTGATTTGCTCATATGCGCCTCAGTTTTTGCGTACGCCGGCGCGCGCCGCCTGGCAGCAGGACGCGGCGGCCTTCAGCGGCTGGCTGGCGGCTTTTGACGAAGCCTGCCGGGCTGAAAGTCTGATTAGCTCCAGCCGCTTGCCGCATGAGCTGATGCCACTGCTCAAGGCCGGCACGGCCCAGCGGCCGCCGCTGCTTCTGGCCGGATTTGACCGCATTCTGCCTGTGCAGCGCAGCATTTTCCACGCATGGGGCGAGTGGCACGAGGCTCCCACGAGCGATCCGGCTGGCGTAATTCATTTCCATGAAGCTTCTGACTTCCCGGCCGAGCTGACAGCTTGCGCTCTCTGGTGTAGCCATCATATCGCCGACAACCCTGATGCTCGTCTTCTGGTTGTTACGCAGGATGCAGGAACGCGCAGGGGCGAAATCGAGCGCGCCTTTCTTCGCCATGCCGGAGCGGCTTTCGAGTTTTCGCTTGGTGTCCCGCTGAGCCAGGTTGCGCTTGCGCGGGCGGCTCACCTACTGCTGCGCTGGCTCGACGGTCCACTCGACGAGCAGGAAATCGACTGGCTGCTTTCCACCGGTCACGCCGCCGCCACCTCGCAGGAGTCTGCCGCGCTGCAAGCATATATGCGCACGTTGCGACGCTACGGCATGGAGCGAACGCAGTGGACTCTCACGCCATTTCTCGGCGAGCGGTCTGCCTCTGAGCTTCCGGCTCCCTGGGTGGAGCGCATCACAGCCACTCAACGCCTTCTGGCTGGCTTTACAAGACGTCCGCAAAGCCCTCTCGACTGGGCGGAACTGGTTCCGCGGCTGCTGGAGGAGATTCATTTTGCCACTGCCCGGTCGCTTCAGAGCGCCGAATACCAGGCAGTCCGCCGCTGGCAGCAGGTCGTGGAGAGCTGCGGCTCCCTGGGCTTCGATGGCCGCCGCATCAATTGGAAGGATTTTCTCTCTCAACTGGGACGCGCACTGGACGAGACCCTCTTTGCTCCCGAGTCGCGTAATGCGCCCATCCAGATCGCCGGACCTGCCGAGTCCGCCGGGCTCACGGCCGACGCTGTCTGGTTTCTGGGAGCCGATGAGGAATCCTGGCCTTCCAGCGGCTCGACCCATCCGCTGCTGCCCATCGAGATTCAGCGCGAGGCAGGAATGCCCCACGCCACGCCGCAGCTCGACTGGGAGCTGTCTGAAGCCATCAGCCGCCGCATTCTGGCTTCCGCGCGGGAGGTCCACTTCAGCTATGCAAAGCAAAACGAGACTACGGAGGCCCGCCCATCGCGCTTGATCATCCAGTTGGCTGGCGAGGCGCAGAAGCTTTCGGCGGATCTGAAAGCGCCAGACGCGCCGACTCCGCTTACAGTTACATTCGAGGACCGCAGCCGCATTCCCTTCCCTCCGGGCAAGGTCAAGGGCGGCGCAGACGTCCTCACAGCGCAGTCGCAGTGCCCCTTCAAGGCCTTCGCCACCGCGCGCCTGGCCGCACAAAGCTGGGAGCCTGCCGAGGCCGGTCTGACCACTATGCAGCGCGGCAATCTGCTCCATGCCGTGCTTCACTCTGTTTGGGATGGACCGCCTGAGGGCATTCATTCGCACGCAGAGCTCAAGAAACTGACCGGCCTGGAGGCTTTTGTTGCTGGTCACGTCCAGCGTGTGCTGGCACGGGAGCTGCGACCGCATCAGCGCGAGCTGATGCCCTGCCGCTATCTGGAACTGGAAGAGCAGCGGCTGATAAAGCTGGTCACAGAGTGGCTGGAGTACGAGGCCACGCGCGTTGAATTCGAGGTCGCCGATACCGAGGTCAAGCGCACGGTTCACCTTGCCGGACTCACGCTCGACCTGCGCCTGGACCGCGTTGACCAACTGAAAGACGGCTCCCTGCTGGTCATCGATTACAAATCCGGCTACGTCTCGCCCAACGCGTGGGAGTTGCCACGGCCCGAAGATGTACAGTTACCTCTTTACGCTGGATTTGCTCTTGAGCAGGATGAACGCCTTGGCGGACTGGTCTTCGCCAGTGTGCTCCCCGGCAAAGTTAAATTTGCCGGCCAGGTCGGTGATGTCACAGCCACGCTCCTTGCCGGCTTAAAGGGAACAAGCAACCTGATAAAGAACAAGCTCACCGACGAGCAGCTTAACGATTGGCGCAAGTGCATCGAACAACTCGCCAAAGATTTTGTCGCAGGCAAATCCGAAGTGGACCCGCGCGATCCTGGCAAGACCTGCAAGCGATGCGGTATGCAAACTCTCTGCCGTATACAGGAGCGCGACGCCCAACTCGAAGACGAGGACGATTCCTTAGGCGCCGACAGCTTAGACTTTGCGGAGGACGGCGATGAGTAGACCCGTCCGTCGAGATCCTCCCGATCAGTTTGAGCGCCTCCGTGCGCTTCATCCTGGCAGATCCATTCTGGTGCAAGCGCCCGCGGGCTCCGGCAAGACCGACCTGCTGGCTCGGCGCTTTCTCCGCCTGCTGGGTGAAGTAGACGAGCCTGGACAGATCGTCGCCATCACATTTACCAACGCCGCAGCTGCCGAGATGCGCAATCGGATTCTCGATGAGTTGAGAATGGCTGCCACTAGCCCTGCACTGGATTCCGATGTGTTTTCCATGGACGCTCTCGCCCATCGAGCTCTGAAACATTCACAGACGCTTGGCTGGAAGCTGCTTGACCTGCCTACTCAACTACGCATCCGCACGATCGATTCGTTTTGCCGCGAGCTTGCCCTTCAGCAGCCGTTGCTCTCCGGACTGGGCGGCGGCCTCAACATAGGCGAGCAGCCTGAGGAACTTTATCGCCGCGCGGCTCGCGAAGCCTTGAGAAAAGTCGACCAGACAGGCTCGTCCATCGGCACGGCTGTCGAAGAATTACTATCGTGGCGCGACAACGGCTGGCAGGATATGGAGAACCTGTTGGTCGATATGCTGAAAGGCCGCGACCGCTGGATGCACGGAATCGTCCTCGAGCACGAGCCGGATTGGGAAACGCTCCGAGAGCGTTTGGAGCGGCCCTTTGCTCATGCCGTACATGAATCGCTGATCAGGTTGAGTGGGCTTCTCGACCAGGTTCCCCACGCGCGAGACGAAGCGCTGGAGCTGGCGCGCTTTGCCTGTGCGCAAAGCGGCGGCCAGCTTCACCAGGAACTCGCCGAGTTGGCCGAATTCCCCTCCGCTCCATTTACCGACAGTGCCAGTGTTGAGGAATCCCGACAGGCACACGTGAATCTTGCCGCATTGTTACTCACCGTCGATGATACCTTCCGCAAACTAGTCGATAAGCGCCTGGGCTTCCCCGCCGACCGTAAGCGAGAAAAAGATCGCATCCTGGCTCTGATCGCAAAGCTGGACGCCGTTCCCGGCCTTGAAACCGCCCTGGCCGCCGTTCGCAATCTGCCTTCCGTCCGCTACACCGAAGAAGAATGGAAGATTGTGAAGGCCTGCTTCACGTTGCTACGCGAAGCGGCGGGCGAGCTACGCGTAGTTTTTGCCGAGGCCGGCGCCGTGGACTTCACCGAGGTGGCGCAGATAGCCCAGCGCGTGCTCCAAGGCGACGACGATCTCCCCACCGACGCCGCGCAATATGTATCAGACAACATCCACCATCTGCTGGTTGATGAGTTCCAGGACACCAGCCGCCGCCAACACCGGTTGCTCTCCAGCCTTATCGCCGCATGGCCGGAGCGCGCTGGGCGCACCTGTTTTGTGGTCGGCGACCCCATGCAGTCCATCTACTTCTTCCGCGACGCCGATGCCGAACTGTTTCCGCGTGTCAAAATCTTTGGTCTCGAAATTCCCTGCCCTGATTCGCGAATCGCCGAGCCGCTGCTCTTCGATTCTGTTTCTCTTACGGCCAACTTCCGCACAACGCCAAGGCTGGTCGAGCGGCTTAACAAGGACTTCGCGCAGATCTTCGCGGCGGACGACGGCAGCGGCATTACCTTTACACCAGCCGAAGCGGCCCGGGAAAAGATAGCGAGCTCAGGGCCGCCCTTCATACTGCATCTCGACTTCGTTCCTCAGGCCGGACGCGGCAAAACCATCGATACCGGAAGCGAAAGAGAAGCCGCCCACGCAGCGCAGATCGGAGAGATTGTCGAGCTAATTCGCAGCCATCAAGACTCCATGGATCAGACCCGTATCGCCCGAGAGCGTAGTGAAGACAAAAAATTCCGCATTGCCGTTCTGGGCCGCGCCAAGAACCACCTTGTGCCTATCGCCGAGGGTTTGCGCGAGGCCGGAATCCCCTTCCGCGCCGTCGAACTCGAACAGCTCGCTACACGCCCCGAAGTCCTCGACGCGCTGGCCCTGGCCCGCGCCCTGCTCAATCCCCAGGATCGCGTGGCCTGGCTGGGTGTGTTGCGCGCTCCGTGGTGCGGTCTCTCGCTCGACGACCTGCACCGCATTGCCGGCAGCGACGATCCAGAGTCGCGTCCCCGGCCCGTGCCTGAGTTGATTGCCGAGCGGCTGCCTCTGCTGAGCGAAGAGGGCCGTCTGGCCGCTGCGCACGTGCTGGACACTCTTGCTGCAGCGCCCGACCTTCGCGCCGCTCATCCCACGGCATCTCTGGGAACCTGGCTGGAACAGGTCTGGCTGCGACTGGGCGGAGCGGCCTGCGTGGATGCGACTGCCCGCGCCAACATCGACCTTCTCTGGAGTTGTCTGGACAATCTGATGGGCGGCGAACCGGATCTGCTTGGTTCCGGCCTTGCGTCAGCCCTCGACAAGCTCACCGCCCTGCCTGACCCCGGGGTCAGCGGCGATTGCGGCGTGCAGTTGATGACCATTCACAAATCCAAAGGCCTGGAGTTCGAGGTGGTCATCGTTCCCGAATTGCAGGCCCGAATCAGGGGCGACAATTTCAAGATGCTTTCCTGGCTGGAGCGCGGAATTACCGAGCCGGACGAATCGGGTGAGATTACTGAGTTTCTAGTAGCTCCCTTCCAGCGCAAGCGCGCTGACCGCAGCCCGGCAAAGGAATGGGTTGATCGAGTCTATCGCGAAAGAGAATCGCAGGAAGACCGGCGTATTCTCTACGTCGCCGCAACCCGCGCCCGCGAGGAATTGCACCTCTTCGCCCGTCCTGCGTTCAAAGAAAAAGACGGGGAGTTGACCCTGGTGGAACCCGCGAACAGCCTCCTGGCTACAGCCTGGCCCGCGCTGGAAGAAGAGGTTCGCGCGCGCTTCGAAAAGTGGAAGGCTTCCAGAGCAGCCCTGGTGGCCCCCCAGAGCCAGGAGATCGAATCCCTCGCCGCCTCTGACGAGGGCAATCTGGCGGTTATGCCTTCTCCGACGCTGATGCGGCGGCTGCCGCCGGAATACCGCCCTTCGCCAGCCGAACCAACCCAAAAAGCCGCTACCGAACCCTCTGTTCTGGGAATGGGAAAGGCTCCAGCTCAGCTTTATTCCCGCCACGAGGGCGGATTGCTCTCCCGCGCCCTGGGAAGATCCGTCCACACGCTGCTGGAAGAGCTGGCCCGCCTGCGCACCAGACTTGACTGGGAGGCTGCCCGCTCTGCTCTTCGACCTTATGAGCCGCGAATCGCCGCCCAGGCGCGCGCCGTCGGCGTGGACCAGCCCCAAGCCTCACAGATCGCCGCAGATGCCCTACAGCTGGCGTTAAAAGCCTCTCACGACCCCATTGGTTCGTGGATTCTATCGCCTCATGCAGCCGCAGCCAGCGAGGCAGCCTGGGCCGGGGTCGTCGCCGGCGGACTGCACGCAGTGCGCGTGGACCGCGTCTTCCGGGCCGGCCCCGCGCCCGGCGCCCAAGGAGAGGATTGCTGGTGGATCATCGACTACAAGACCACCCACGCTGGTAATTTAGATCCGGATCAGGCCCTGCCAGAACTACGCCAGCTCTTCGCTCCGCAACTCGAGGCCTATGCCAGCCTCCTGCGCAACCTGCACGGCGGGGATGCGCCCGGCTGCTCGATTCGGGCCGGCCTCTATTTTCCACGTCTCTCGCTGCTGGATTGGTGGGAAATCTAGCCAGCTTGGCAGGTTGACCTGGCTTTTGGGGGCTTCATCCAGCCTGGCCTTGCCCCCGAACGCCTGCCGGTTCCTGCAAATCCCGCCCGGCACAAGTTTTTTAGATTCAAAAAGATTCCTTGTGCGCAAATGCCATTCGGGGGTTACAATTCCCACAAGGAGACCCATGGCCGGAGATATGCAAATTACCTGCAGCGATTGCGGGCAGGAGTTCACCTTCACCGCTGCTGATCAGACGTTCTTTCAGGAACGTGGTTATTCGACCCCAAAACGATGCAAGAATTGCCGTCAGGCAAAGAAAAACGATTCGGGGGGTTCCGGCTACCGTTCGGGCTCTGCACAGGGAACACCTGTGATTTGTTCGGGTTGCGGCCAGCCTACAACAGTGCCTTTTGAGCCTCGCGGCGATCGCCCGGTCTTTTGCCGGGATTGCTACCAGGCGCGCAAGGGCAGCGGCGGCGGCGGTTCACGCGGCAACCGGTAACTAGGTTTTGAGCGGATCCGGCGAGCCAAGGTGCTCATCGGGCCCGTGTAGTTCGGCGAGTTCGAGCAAGGCTCCCCGGCGACGCTGATTTGTCTGCGGCTGCTGTGAGTGAATATCGTGAGTGAGATTTTGTCCATTTCCCCCTCCATCAGGACGGATTCATAATTCTCGAGGACTGTTCCCTGCGCATGGCCAGCCAACTCTCCTTTACAGGTTTTGCATGGAAGAATCTCTGGCGCAGGCGCCTGAGGACGCTGCTGACCCTGGGCGGCATTGCGATGGCCATAGGCGCTTTCGTGGGGCTTGTGGGCTTTTCACGTTCCTTTGAGCATGAATGGCTGCGCATGTACCTGAGCAGCGGCACAGATATTGCGGTCGTTCAGCAGACTTTTCTGAACACATCGGTCAACGAGTCGGCCGGAGCGACGCTCAAGGCCCTGCCCATCGTGGCTCAGGCAACTCCGATGATCCTGAACCTGATGGACCTGTCGCCCGAGGTCAATGCATTGGCTTACGGCTGGAAGGCCGACTCCTACGAGTTCGAGTCGCTTACGCTGACTTCGGGCAACCGCTTCCGGGACGGCCAGCCGGAGGTGATGCTGGGCGATCTGCTCGCCGAAAACATGAAGAAGAAGCCCGGCGACGCGCTGGAGATTCAGGGTTCCACCTTCACGGTGGCCGGCATCTACCACGGCGGCTCGGCGCTGGAGGCCGGCGCGGTGATCATGCCGCTGGATCAGATGCAGAAGCTGGGCAGCCTGGAGGGCAAGGTGACGGCCTTTCATGTGCGGCTCAGGCCGGCTCCTCTGGGCGAGGCTGCTGACCATTATTTGGCGCGCGCGCAGGCTGAGATTGAGGCTGCACTGCCGGGTTTGCGGGCAGTCCCAGCTGCCGAGCGCGCCGGCAACAACCAGCTTGTGCTGCTGGCCCACGCCGCTGCCTGGGGCACGTCGTCCATCGCGCTGCTGATTGGCATTCTGGGCATCGCCAACACCATGGCCATGTCCGTCTTCGAGCGCACGCGCGAGATCGGCATTCTACGCGCGCTGGGGTGGAAGCGCTGGCGGATTCTTGCGCTGATCGAGCTGGAGGCAGCGGTCCTGGGCCTGGTTGGCGGAATTGCCGGCATTGCCTTGGGCTGGGGTTCGCTCCGCCTGTTGGCCACGCTGCCGCAAACCGCGAGCATCGTCTCCGCATCGTTTCCTCTGCTGCTACTGGCCGAGGCGCTGGGCATCGCCGTGCTGGCCGGACTGGTTGCGGGCTTTATTCCCGCGTGGCGCGGCGCGCATCTTTCGCCGGTGGAGGCTCTGCGCCATGACTAAGCCGATCCTGCAAGTGCGCGACCTGCGCAAGAGCTATGACGAAGGACGCATCGAGGCCCTGCGCGGCGTCGATCTCGCCATCCGCGCCGGGGAGTTTCTGGCTATTAGCGGACCGAGCGGCAGCGGTAAATCCACCCTGCTGCAACTGTTGGGCGGGCTCGACACGCCCACCAGCGGCGAGGTTCGCTTCAGGAATGTCCAGCTCGGCTCGGCAAACGGCCTGGATGCGTATCGCTCGAAGAAGGTCGGATTCATCTTCCAGTCATTTCATCTGATGCCCACGCTGCGCGTCCTCGACAATGTTCAGGTTCCGATGCTGGCCCTGAGTCCCAAGCCGCCGAAGCGCGCTGAACGGGCGCTGACTCTGCTGCGCGAGATGGGATTGGAACACCGCTTGCGGCAGTATCCGAATGAACTCTCCGCGGGTGAGCGGCAGCGAGTAGCGATTGCGCGGGCGCTGGCCAATGAGCCGGAGATATTGTTGGCCGACGAGCCGACCGGTAATCTGGACAGCGCGAACTCGGCGCGCATCATGGAAATTCTTACCGGGATTCAGAAGCAGCGGGGAATGACGCTGATTGTGGTGACGCACGAGAACGAGATTGCGCACGCGGCGGCGCGGCAGATTCGCCTGCGCGACGGAAGGATTGAAGCATGAGAGTTGCGTCCGTCGCACTGGTGGCAGCGCTGCTCTTCCCAATGGCCGCGCAGGCTGCTGAGGCCCATTCCCCGCTTGGGGCTTCGCGGCAACGCTTGCAGACAGCGGATTATCGCGCCAGCGGCCATCTTGTTTGGGTGCAGGCGAATGGCATTCGCATCAGCTATCCCATCACTATCAAGGCGCACTGGTTTCCGGGCGTGCTGCGGGTCATGTTGGAGATTGGCACGGGCTCAAAGGCGAACACAAATTCATCGGGTAGCGCCCACATTCCCGTCCACGTTCTTCTGGAGATGCGGCCAGGAGGCAAGAACACGATTCTGATTGCTCACCCCGGTGATAAGGAACTCACTTCTCTGCCCTTTGACAAGTGGAGTGATGGACTGCTTGGCAACGGATTCAGCTACGAGGATTTTCTCGAAGCGCAATACTTTTGGGCAGAACAAACGGCGCTTGGCGAGAAGAAGTTTGGCGCGCGCGATTGCGACGTTGTGAAGAGCACGCCCGGCGCAGCCGACAAAACGCATTACATTGCGGTCATCACATGGCTTGATCACAGCATTGACTTTCCGGTATACGTGGAAAAAACATTGAAAAGCGGGACCGTGAAGGAGTATACCTACTACGGTTTGCGTCAGGAGCGCGGCCTCTGGTCAGCGCACCAGGTGGAGGCAAAGATTCGCGGTCAGGCCGGTTCAACCCTGCTGATCATCGACCGCGGAACTCCCAAAGCAAACCTCAGCCTGAAAGATTTCAGCCATGCACAACTGACACATTTTTAGGACGCTTTATGCGCTTGCTTCTCTACCTTCTCGCTTTGGCCGCAACCCTGATTATTGCAGGCATGCTCTATCAACAGCTGGGCGCACGCCGAGACCGCAGACGCTATGCCAATGGGGGCCGGTGGATCGACATCGGCGACAGACGCAGGCTCTACCTTGTGCAGAAGGGATCGGGAAGCCCCACCGTGCTCTTTGAAGCTGGGATTGCAGCCACCAATCTGAATTGGTTTCACATTCAGGAGCCGGTTTCGCACTTTGCTTCGACAGTTTCCTATGATCGCGGCGGACTGGGCTGGAGCAGTCCCGCACGCACGGCGCGGACGCCCGCCAACATCGCCGTCGAATTGCATCAATTGCTGGAGAGAGCTTCCATCAACCCGCCTTACATCCTGGTGGGACATTCTTTCGGCGGGTTGGTGATGCGCTGCTTTGCACTCAACTACCCAGAAGAGGTTACCGGCGTGGTGCTGGTGGACCCCATGCGCTGCGAAGAGTGGCCGCCGCTGAACCCGGGCAAGCAGTCCGAACTCAATCGCGGCAGGAATCTCTTCCGCATCGCGATTCCCTTTGCGCGCATCGGAGTTACCCGCTTAGCAGTCACCTCTCTCTTCCTGCGCTCGGGGCGAACCGCGCACCGGCTGGCCAGCGCCGCCGGAGATGGCGGCCAGCACGTTCTTAGCCGCATCAAGGACGAGGTGGGTAAGATGCCGCGCGAGGTCTGGCCCTCTATTGCCGCACATTGGTCACGGCCGGAAAACTTCAAAGGGATGCGCAAGCACGTGGAGGCTGTTCCCGACACCGTCCGGGAGATGCAGAACGCCGAGCCGATTCAGCAGATTCCCGTGCTGGTGCTGACCCCGGGGACATCATCGCCGCTCTCCCACGAAGATCTGGCACGCATCGGCAACAACGTGCAGCAGGTGATTGCGACGGAAAGCGCGCACTGGATTCATCTCGACCAACCCGGCCTGGTGATCAATTCGATCTGCAAGATGGTGATGTCTGCTGCCGATGCTGAGCTTGTGGCGGCGGCCGGATGAGGCGCGGTGAAGTTCACAGTTTCACAGGAAATAGGGGGAGGGGGGTAGGGGGGCCTCCTTCTCAGCGGTCACTATCAGCAAAAACCTGCTCCTGTAGTCATTGTTTATTTTTCATTTGTGCGCCGATGGAAGGTAATTATCTGTAAACCGGGCGAGAATCCCGCCGCGAATAGGAAAAAAGCCCTGCCGGCTGCCTTTTCCAATTACAGCAATCGAGGAACTACGTTAGGGAAGCTCTGGTTAAGTCCATTTTGCTAACCGGCATTCCCTCAGGGCTAAAGCCCGACGTTTATTTTGTTGCATTTACGGCACGACTGAAGTCGTGCCCTTTCAAAACATAGGCTGATTCAGAGATTTCTTAGCGCTTCTTTTTTGCTGGTTTCTTAGCGGCCTTTTTGACAGCCGGTTTAGACGTCTTAACCGGCTTCTTTTTGGCAGGCGCTGATTTGGGAGCCTTAGTCTTCGCCTTAGCCGGGGGCTTGGCGGCAGCTTTAGCCTTAACCTGTGCCTTAGCCTTGACCCGTGGCTTTGCCTTGGCCATGGGAGCCGCTGGTTTAGGCTTTATCTTGGGAAGTGGCTTTTTGGCTTCTACAGGAGCAGCCTTAGCCTGCGCGAGCCGGGAATCCTTCTGTGATTGAGCTTTGAGGCTGGACGCCGTCTGGGGCTTTTCTGCCTTTTCCGGTTTGGGTTGGGCTGGAGCCTTGGCAGCGCTCTTGCCCTTTTCCTGTTTGGAAACCTGCTTCTCAACCAGGTCCTCTGCATCCTCTTCGTCTTCACCAAGAGCGGTTTCAGCATCTTCCGTGAGGTCGATATCCACGTCAATCTTGGGCACAGTCAGGCCCAGATCAATGACATCGTCATCAGCCACGCTGATGTCTTCCAGATCCTCTTCTTCTTCTACGTGGATCTCTGCCTCTTCGTCGAAGGCGTCTCCTTTCAGCTTGACCTCCGCGCCGCGCTTGACACGCGGCCGCTTGATAACGACCTGCGGCGGCGGAGCTGGGGGTGAATAGGGCTCCAGGAAGGCGCGAGCTTCTTCCGGGGTGGTAAGTTTGCCATCGATCAGTTGCAGGAAAATTGTCTGCACAATCTCGCCATATGAAGGCAGATCGGCGGTTATGCGCATCTCCTGCATCAAGGCGTAAGGAATCTGCTGGCGCATTGCAGGCCAGACCTTGAGGAAAAGGTTAAAGCGTTCCTTGACGGCCGTGTCCTTAGTGGTAAAGCCAAGCCAGAGAACAGCTTCCGGGTCATAGCTCATGAAGAGCTTGAAACATGCCGAGGGCGTGACATTCTGCTTGGCGAGAAGCACCTTGGCAAATCCCGAGGCCATCGAGTCCAGGTCGCTCCACTCATCGACAAAGCCGGGACGCAACATCTGCTTTTTCAGAGCGGAGACTTCCCTGCCTGACATCCTGGCGGTCAGCAGGCGCATCTGTGCCGCCGACATATCGGCATGTACGCCTTGCATGAGCAGTTCGACAGCCAGCTCGTGCAGGGCTATCAGCCCAGCCTCGTCGGCTTTGCTGGAGGTCCAGATGGGGTACAAGAACTTCATCCAGCCCTCGGCTTCAAGCGCCTGCAATACCTTCAGCCCCTCTTCCTCGTGGCCGATCTGCTCCAGTTCCCGCTTTCGTGCCTGGTTGGAAAGCCTCTCAATCACGCCTTCTTCCTTGGCGTTCAGATAACGGACGCGGGTTCTGGGCTCCATCTCCCAGCCCAACCGCGTCATGTAACGCGTGGCGCGAATCATCAGGGACGGCTCTTCAAGGAAGCCGTAGTTGGAGACCAGGCGCAGCGTTCGGGTTTCAATGTCCGCGGCGCCATTCATGGGGTCCAACAGCAGCCCAAACGAGCCTTCGTTGAGGGAGATGGCCATGGCGTTGACGGTAAAATCGCGGCGGCGGAGGTCCTCCTGGATGGAAGCCGGCTGATAGACAATCTTGCCGGGCTTGGGAATCTCGATGCGGTGGGCGGTGACCAAATCGACGCGGACCGTACCGGGAAAACACAGGTAAAGAGTGCGGGCGTCTTCGTCATCGCCCCATACTTTAGCGCCCAGTTTTACCATTGTTTTCTTATACTTGAGCGCATTTCCATGGATCGTAAATTCGAGATCGCGGACGGCGTGGCCGCTGGTGAGGTCGCGCACCGCATCACCGGTTAGAAACAGAATGGTGCCCGCCTCGCGGACGGCATCGCGCACGTGGCGCAAGGCGCTCTGCTGGTCAGCCGAGAGCCGATTCTCCAGAAGATAAATGTAATCGGGCATTCCGTTTCCTGCTTCCGCTTCTGATTTCCACAGCCAAGTGCCTGATGCGGTTGCTTTTACAGTATTTCTGGCAATGGTTGCAAACCGTACCTTAACACAAGTCGGCCTGGTTGGCTATGCCCCTGTGCACCAAATTTGCAGCTTTTCCCTTCGCGGCACCTACATATTCCGTGCGACAATCCAAAGCGATGGCCTCACAGCGTAAACCAGTGATCGTACGCAAGTTCAGCCGCGACTGGTACGCCGGCTACGCGGGAGTCAGCTTTGGCCAGAATTCTGCCGAGCTGGAGATTCTGGACCTGGGCGGCAAGGTTCTGCGCATCGGCTGGGAGCAGGTCAAATGGGTCTGTTACGTGCGCGACTTTCCGGCAGGCGAAACCGCCAACCCGGAGCGGCTCCTGCACAAGCGTTTCTCCATCCGCCCGAGAACTCCCGGCTTATGGCTGCGCGTGACCCTAATCGACGGCGAGGAGTTGGAGGGTCTGGCGGCAAATGATCGTTCCTTGGTGGAGGGCGCGGGGCTGCTGCTCACCCCGCCCGATACACGCTCCAACACGCAGAGGATCTACGTGCCGCGGCAGGCGATTCAGACTCTGGAAGTGGTGAGCCTGATAGGAGCGGCCAGCCGTAAGCGGGCAGAGGCCGCCAGCCGGGCGACGGAGCAGCCGGAGCTGTTTCCGCAGGAGATTAGCGGGGAATAGGCGCGCCCGGTTTGCGTGGTCATGCTTGAGTACACAGCCGTTGCCGCTACCATTCCGGTACAATTCATGCCATGAAGCTAGGCGAGTTGGCAAAGATGCTGGGTGCGGAGCTGCGCGGAGATGCGGAGCTGGAAGTCACAGGCGTGAAAGGGATTGAGGAGGCCGGGCCGACAGAGATCACCTTCGTGGCCAATCCCAAATATGCGGGCCTGGCGCGCAAGACACGCGCCGCAGCCGTGGTGGTCGAGCCGGAGTTCCAGGAGATTGAGGCACCTACTCTGCGCATCAAGAACCCATACCATGCCTTTTCCCGGGCGCTGGGCTTCTTTTATCAGCCGCCAGCTTACGCGCCGGGCATCCATCCGACGGCGGTGATCGACCCAACGGCTGAGATCGGCGAGGGAGCGCACATTGGAGCTTACGTGGTGATCGGTCCGCGCGTGAAACTGGGCGCGCACGCCACGCTTCTGCCCCATGTGGTGCTCTATCCCGGAGTCGAGGCTGGCAGTCATTTTTTTGCTCATGCACACGCCGTGGTGCGGGAGGATTGCGTTCTGGGCGACCATGTGACTCTCGAAAATGGCGTCATCATCGGCGCGGATGGCTTCGGATTTGCCAAGAACGAGCAAGGTCACTGGGAGAAGATTCCGCAGTCGGGGCCGGTGCGGCTGGGCAACCGGGTGGATGTGCAGGCCAACGCCACCATCGACCGGGCGACGGTGGGCGCAACGGAGATCGGCGACGGAACAAAAATAGATAATCTGGTCCAGGTGGGCCACGGGTCGCGCATCGGGGAGAACACGCTGCTCTGCGCACAGACGGGACTTGCCGGCTCGTCGGTGATAGGCAACAACGTCATTCTGGCAGGACAGGTGGGCATAGCCGGCCATTGCACGGTGGGCGACGGCGTGATTCTGACCGCGCAATCGGCGGTCTCACACGATGTTCCGCCGGGCAAGACGATTTCCGGCTCGCCGGGCTTTGACAACCGCGTTTGGCTGCGCGCGGTGACCATCTTCCAGCGGTTGCCGGAACTGCTGAAGCGGCTGGAGCGGATGGAAAAGAAGCTGGCGGCTCAGGAGCCAACCGAAGGCGCAGGCGGGGAACAGAAATGAAGGCTCGTCTCAGTCGTTTGGCGGCAGCCGCAGTCACGGCGCTGCTGGTCCTGGCCGGGTGCCACTCGTATCACGTTGAAACCACGGTAGAAAACCGCACAGGCGGCGCAATTCAACTGCTCGAAGTCGATTATCCCAGCGCCAGCTTCGGAGCCAACACTCTGGCTGCAGGTGCGGAGTACCACTACCGCATTCAGTTGCGCGGCACCGGACCACTCAAGGTGGAGTACACGGGGAGTGACGGGCGGAAGATCCAGATAGAAGGGCCAGTTCTGGCCGAGCAGCAAGAGGGCCGGATCGAGATTGTGCTATTGCCAGGCGGAAAAGTGGAGTTTCATCCCAATCTGAGTGACGTGGCAGTCAAGACTAAGAATTTCTAAACTGCATTATGGAAAGGCGCGGCGAAGAAGCGGCCACCTCAGCGCTGCCAGAGGCTGTCGCGAATGTTTGTTTGGAAAAGTTCAATCTAAAAGATAAAAGGGCCGGAAGTTGAGCGACTCCAGATGGAATCGTCCGCCGGCCCGTGAAATGTAGCAAGCGCCTTCAGTTCATCGCACAATGCCCTTGAAGAGCGGGGATTGAAGGAGACTGCTGAACTCCGCATCCGAAGTGGCAAAGTGAATCGACAGACGCCCGGAATCGGAGGAGATGGAGGTGGCGTTCAACGCATGTTTCTCGGCGTCGGAGCCGCTCATCTTGCGCAACGTCAGCGCGGCCGTCAGGAGCGAAGAGAGCGTTGCCGCTGCAAATGTGTCGCCGGTGGAGATGGTGAGGTCGAACTTGACGCCGTGCTGGAAGTTCATCGAATACCATGAGGCCAGCAAACGTTTCTGCACGCTTTCATAGTCGGTCAGCGAACCAGCCTCGCCCAGCACCTGTTTCATCATGGTCTGCGTGCCCTTCTGGTCGAGGATGCTCCACAAGGGCTCGGAGTCCACAGCATTCATGGCGTCCATCATAGGGCTGTTGGTGAGCAGATTGGGAGCAAGCCCATCGCGGGCGTCCAGCGCTTTATTGACCGCATCCTCATCTCCAAAGACCATGGTGGATGGATCAACGAAGCAGACCACCATGCCGGTCTTGGCCATGGGATAGACCCTGTTGGCGCGCACCAGTTTGGCCTTCACCTGCTGCTTGCGGAAGTTGGCCACAATCTCCTGCACGGGGAACTGCCCCTGGGCAATGCCGACCGTGTCCAATCGGTCGCTGTCATTGCTGGGACGAAAGAGGGCGAAAGCCAGCTGCTCGACATCGTGGTTCTCGTTCAGTCCGGATTTTTGCAGCGCTTCTTCAAATCGCTTCAGCTCGGGCGGCATCACGCGTTCGCGCAGATTCATAGCCGAGGTCGAGTTCTCCATGGCATGGTAGTCGATAGCTACCAGCTGCTGCACATCATGCGGAATAGCGGTACGGGCATCGGTGGACAACTGCGCCGCGGGCGCCGAGGCGACAGCGGCAAGCAAGATAGCCGGGATTGAAACTCTTAGAAAAGACTTCAACAAATCCAACCTCCGTTGTTGTGGTAGTCCCGATCAGGCTATGGAAGCCGCCAGGCGGCTCCCCAATATCTTGGTTTGCGGATCGAACCCAGTCATAAGACGCATCCACTCGCAATTCCGTTCACAGAAAGACCGGAAAGCCGGTCGATAATCTCACTCACGGCAGACGTTGGGTACCCCGGGTTATCTCCAGCGGGTTAAACCCACTTGTACCTGGATGCTGGCATTGACGCCGGGATTGCGGTCGCCCAGCGAGGCAGAGGAGATATGCACGGCGTTCAAACCCACGTCGATGGAGCGCTTGGGGAAGATAAAGTAATGAAAGCCCACGCCGCCCTGCGGCGTAAAGTTCCACACGCTGGTCGAGCCGTCGACGGGAAATGAGGGCGTGCTCGAAAAGCTCGGCGGATACTGGCGGGTAGTGTAGATCAGCCCGCCCGCGCCCTGGAACCAGGGTTGAAAACGTGTCGATTTGGTCAGGATGTTCCAGCGGAAGATAACCGGTGTGAGGCTGACGCCATTATAGGTGCCGCCAGCAACCGGTAAAACGCAGCTGACGGGTTGTCCTGCCTCGATACAGGTAAAGGTCGCCGTATGCGGAGCCGGCGTGTAGGACTGCCAAAGGGGCATGATGTTGCCGCCCAACTCGAATTGGCCGCTGAAAACGCCGGCATGAAGGACCGGCGTAAGCGGCTTGCCCAATTGAACGCCAGCCGAGAGAAACCTGTAATCGGAGCGGTCGCCGACGCCTATGCCCCCACTTACGAAGGGACCAAACTCCCAGCTTCTTGCATCGCGAACCTGAGCTACGGGGCTGACAGCTACCGGACCCGGTGTTGCGGGGCCGCCTGTCGTTTGTGCGGCGGCGGCTATCATCGTTCCTGCCATCAAGACAAGCGCGAAAAGTTTTACGATTCGAGTCAACGTACTTCCCTCCCCTGGATGGGATTTCTGAATCTTCATAAAAAGGCCGCCACAACAGGGCGGCCCTGTGAGCGCCTTACCAGTGCCCTCTTACCGGGTCGCGGCTTCCATCTGGTCGGCGTCCATGTCAAAGTTTGAATAGACGTTTTGCGTATCGTCGAGCTCTTCAAGAGCCTCCAACAGACGAATCATCTGGCTGGCCGCCGAGCCTTCCAACCTGGTGTAGGTGGAGGCAACCATGGTCACCTCGCTCATCACCGTGGGAATGCCGGCAGCCTTGATGGCCGCGGCCAATCCCTCGTGGTCGGCCGGGTCGGAGACGATTTCCCAGGTGTCGCCTTCATCGTTCAGGTCTTCGCCGCCATTTTCCAGCACAATTTCCATCAACTTCTCTTCAGTGGCGGCTGACTTCTCCACGGCAATCAGGCCCTTCTTGTGGAACATGAAACGCACCGAGCCGCTCTCGCCCAGGTTGCCGCCGTTTTTGGTGAAGGCGTGGCGGATCTCGCTTACCGCGCGGTTGCGGTTGTCGGTTAAAACCTCTAGGATGATGGCTACTCCGCCGGGACCGTAGCCCTCGAATGTTACTTCCTCGTAATTAACCCCCTCCAACTCGCCGGTGCCGCGCTGGATGGCGCGCTTGATGTTCTCCTGCGGCATGTTTTCCGCTTTGGCCGCCAGGATAGCGGTGCGCAACCGCGGATTGCCATCCGGATCGCCGCCGCCGCTTTTGGCGGAGATGCTGATTTCCCGGATCAGGCGGGTGAAAATCTTTCCGCGCTTAGCGTCCAGCGCGCCCTTCTTGTGCTTGATAGTGGCCCACTTTGAATGGCCGGACATGGGAACCTCAGAAAGACTGAAATAATGCGGCGCGGGCACGCGCCTGACCTAGTGAGTATACCATTGGGCCCGACGCGCACCGCATGGCCCGCTATCCAACCGACGGCTGAAGTTCGACCTTTCGTGTGACGATTACCAGCTTTGCCGGAGTCAGCTCGGGGCCGTCCCAGCCTTCCTTCACCGCCTCGATATTGATCTCGCCCGCACTCCTGGTGGACTGCACAATCAACTGCGCCAATCCGTTGAAAAGAGAGCGTTTGGGATCCTTATCACTCTCCTGGCAGTTGGGATCGCCGTTGCCCACGCCGAGCAGCACACCGTTACCGGAGACCTTGAAACCGATAAGGTTTGATGCAGTCGGAACAGGCCGGCCTTCCTTGTCCAGCGCCTCGACGGTCACCATCGCCACGTCCTGGCCGTCGGCATTGATCTCGGTCCGGTTCGCTGTCAGCCGGATAGCCACAGTCGCCCCGGTGGTCTCGCGCTTCCCGGTGAGTACGACCTTGCCATCCTTGCTGCCACGCGCCTCGATCACGCCCGGCTCGTAGTTGACCTTCCACTCCACGTGGCCCAGGTGGGGAACTTTCTGAGTGCCCAGGCTCTTGCCGTTCACCAAGAGTTCAACCTGGTCCAGATTCGAGTGAACCCAGACGGGGATTGCTTCGCCCTCTTTGCCCTCGAAATTCCAATGCGGGAACAGGTGCAGCACCGGCTCCTTTCCCCACCAGGACTTGTAGTAATAAAAGGTGTCCTTGGGGAATCCGCACATGTCCATGATGCCGAACTGCGAGTTGATGGACGGCCAACCGTAGGGTGTGGGCTCGCCGCGATAGTCAAAGCCGGTCCAGGCAAAGCCGCCCGCCTCCCACTCGCGCGTAGCGTAGAATTTCCACCACTCCTCTGCCTGCTCGCCCCAGCCAGGATTGTTGACATCGTAGGCGCTTACCGTGTTGCGCAGCTTATCGGTCGAATAGACGCCGCGAGTCGAGACGGCGCTGGCTGTCTCAGAGCCATAGATAGGCCGCTTGGGGTTCAACTTGTGATACTCGTCAGGGCGGTTCAAGCCATAGTTGAAGCCGATGATGTCAAAGGCATCGGAGACGCCTTTCTTGTTGTCTCCGTTCACCGCCGCAGAGACGACGCGCGTGGGGTCCAGTTCGTGGCAGCGCCGCACCATGGTTGCGGCGATTTTCGCGCCCTCTTCGGCCATCGCGTCCTGCAAAACCCACTCTTCGTTGCCGACCGACCAGAGGATGATGGACGGCGAGTTGCGGTAGCGCTTGACCATGGCCTCGAGTTGCGCCATGCCTTCAGGGTTGGAGCTCATCTGCCGCGTCTCGCACATCATCATCACGCCCATGCGGTCGCAGGCTTCCACCCACTCCGGCGTTGGCATGTTGTGCGAGGTGCGTACGGCGTTCGAACCCATCTCGCGCAGCACGCCCAGACGGAAGCATTGCAGACGGTCAGGCAAGGCCGCGCCCACCCCGGCGTGGTCATGGTGGTTGCAGGTGCCCTGAATCTTGAGCGGCTTGCCGTTGAGGAAGAAGCCCTTGTCCGCGTCGAAGACCGCGGTGCGCACGCCAAAGCTCACACGCTCGGCATCGCGCGCCTTGCCGCCTGACTCCACGGTCACAATGGCGGTGTAAAGGTTCGGCGTATCCACCGACCACAATGCTGGGTTGTCCAGAGTAGTCCCACCAATCTCTTCCAACATACAGTTAGCCTGGGGTTCGAGAGCTGTCTCGGTTAATTCAGAGGTTAGAACTCTCTTGCCAGCGGGATCTAGAAATTGCCATGTAACGCGGAATGTCTCGCTCTTTGCGCTTTCATTGACGACCATGGCGCCGAAAGTGAGTAGGGCTGTGTTGCCATGTAACTCCGCGCGCACCCAGCTCTCCCACCGCCCTAAATGCAGCGCATCAGTCTTGGTCAGCCAGACATGGCGGTAGATGCCTGCGCCCTCATAAAACCAGCCGTCACCAAAGCTCGCATCCACGCGCGCCACGATATAGTTCTTCTGGCCATAACTCAGAAAATCAGTGAGATCAAAGCTGAAGGGCGCGTAACCATTGTTGTTGCGGCCGATGAAGCAGCCATTAACGAAAACCAGCACGTCGCGAAAGGCGCCATCGAACTCGATGGTGATGCGCCGGCCCAGATCGCTGGCCGGAATATCGAACTCGCGCCGGTACCAGCCCACGCTGGTCTCCGGGTAGCGGCGGCCAAGGGGTTTGTATCCATGCGAATTCAGCGCCTCGTCGCGCACAAAGGGCAGCTCGACGGCCCAGTCATGAGGCAGGTTCAGGGCGCGCCACTTGGAGTCGTCAAACCCGGCCTTTGCGAAAGCGAATTCGCCAGTCTTGGCAAAGTCACCCTGTCCAGTACCAAATCCCAGATCACGGGCTGGGTCAGTGCTGTGGCCGAACTGAAACTTCCAGCCAAAGTCGAAGAGCAGCCGCTCGCGTGGCGCGATGACTACCGAGGCCTCGGTGGTGTTTGGTTCCGAAGCAGCCGCTAGGCGCCCCCAGGCCGAGCGGGCAACCAGGGAAGAAACTGAAAGAGCCAGCCCTGAGGAGAGCAGGTCTCGACGAGAGATATGAGCCATGAAAAACCTCTTTCCCAGTGAAATCTCACCGTAGACAACCGAAAAATGCCGGTCGCCAGTTACACATGGATTCTAAACCCGGCGGCACGGATAAGCAGACGGCTTTTATCACGACTGAGAATCAAAAATACATCACGTATTACCAACGGCTAGCTTGCAGACCACAACGGGGGAGTTTATCTCATCACAAGGGCGTGAGGCTGATACTCTATGGGCATGAGGTCAGGGGTCCCGGTCTTTCACGATTCCAAAGGCATTCGTAACACAACCCATACGAGTGCCAAGACCGCTTGCCCCCGTTCTTTTCTTTTACGCGACTCCGAGGCTCGGTTACAGCAATGATTGATATTCATAACCATCTGCTCTACGGAATCGACGACGGCTCGCCCGATATTGACACATCCATAGAAATGGCGGAGGAGTCCGCGGCCAACGGCGTAACCCACATCGTCTGCACTCCGCACGCCAGCGAGCAATATCCCTATCTGACCCAGCTCATCGAAGAGCGTTATGCGCAGTTGCGCGAGCTGTTGAAGGGCGAGATGGAGCTGAGCCTGGGATGCGACTTCCACATGACCGCGGAGAATGTGGCGGAGGCTGCGGCCAACCCCCTATGCTACTCCATCGACGGCAAAGGCTACCTGCTGATCGAGTTTTCCAACACTTCGATTCCCCCGCAGATGAACGACGCCATGTTTCTGCTGCAATCAACGGGCTACCGGCTGATTGTGACCCATCCGGAGCGTTACCCCGCCGTGCTGGGCAGGCCGGAGATGCTGGCCGAGTGGCTGCGCATGGGTTGCCTGGTCCAGGTAACATGCGGCTCCCTGTATGGGCGCTTTGGCAAGAAGGCGGAGGCCTTCTCCAACGAGCTGCTGCAGCGCAACTGGGTTCACTTTATCGCCAGCGACGCGCACAACATGAGCTGGCGGCCGCCTCACTTGAGGAAGGGCTACGATTATGTAGCCAGCCACGCCGGCGAGGAGACAGCGCGCCGCTTGTGCGAGACCAATCCGCGAGCGGCCGTGGATGGAGCGCCGTGGCCGGCGCAGCCTGAGCCCGTTGGACTTTGGGAATATGAACCTATGAAGTTCCGCGCCAGGAAGTTTGCCATCCTGCGCGGGAAAAGAACCATCGAAGATGCAGGCGACGATGCTACAAAGGCCGGTAAGCGCGGCTTTTTCAAGAGCATCTTCGGGCGATAGGGGCCTTGTGCCCTCGTGCCTATAGCAACCTCTGTGCCTATGCCGCAACCTTATCCAGTCGCCTATTTCATTGAAAAACAACTAAATATAAATATGACCCCGACGGGACAACTGGATGTATAGTGTTGAGCAGCCTTAAAAACACAATTGAAAATCCGGCTAATTTTTTTGTGTGCATCGGCACGGGCAATGTGAGTCCTTGAATCATGGCTCGCAAGCGTTCCATTCGAGCGATTCATAGCCGAAAAAGGAGATTTCAGATGAAACGTTTTGCCGTTTTAGCCCTTGTTCTATTCCTGGCGGGGACTCTATCCGCCAAGGACGAACAGCATCAGTGGAAGGCGCTGCAGGTCAAGCACTTCACTGATAAGCCAGGCGTGAATTTCACGCCGGAAGACCTTGGCTATCTTTACGACGGGGTGTTAGAGAAGCTGCGCAAGAGCAAGCTCGCCGAGCAGGTCCTGGATGACGGCGCGACGGTGCCTAAGGATATTGCCGCTGATTCCGTGGTGATGGAGGGTACCGTCATCTCCTTCGAGCAAGGGGACCCTTCTTCCCGGAAAACGAGTGCGCATGTGGAATTCAAGCTGTATCGCGTGAGTGACCACCGATTGATCACCACAACAGTTTGGCTGGGCGATAAACTTTTTCTTGCGCAGGTGCGCGGCAATCCATGGTTCTACTTTGGTACTGTCGCTGCCGAAGAGGTAGCTAAGACAACAAAGAAATTGCAGCCACTCTCTTCGTTTCTGCCTGCGGCCCCGGCTGAAGCGGAAACTCCGGCCATCGTGGCCACTGCACCGCAGGTTTCTTCAAACGCTGATGTGTTGACCAACAACTCCATCGTTGAAATGGTTACGGCCAAGCTGCCGGAAGAGGTTATCATCACCAAGATTCAAACATCGCCGAACAATTTTGACCTCTCCACACCCGCCCTGGCGGAGTTGAATCAGAAGGGTGTTTCCGCCGCCATCATGAAGGCCATGCTGATGGCCCCGAAGGCGGTTGCACCTGCGGCGCAACCGGCCAACACTGTTCAGCAAGCAAGCACTGCCCCCGCAAGCGGCGACCAGGTAAATACCTTCACCGGAAAGCTCGAATCCGTCACACATCTCATCATGCATACGCGCTCCTCGGCATACGCCAAGATGGTGGCCGTGGCCGACACCGGTCAGACGCTCACCTTCTACGTCTTCGCCTCCACATCGGTCACCGACGCGAGCGGTAACGACCTGAATAAAGGCGAAAAGTATCTCGGCGGACTTTTTCTCAAGAAGGGTCAACGGATAGAGGTGAAATACTCGGTCATTACCAACGGCTCAAGAATTACCAACGGCCAGTATGGGGCATCCTCGATTCACGCTCTCGAATAGTTCGACAAGAATTTGCGTGTTCGGCTGCTGTGTTGGTTTTGAAATGAAAGGGAGGATTTTTCAAATGAAGTATGTTTCGTACGTAGCCTTTTGCGCAATCCTGCTGTGCTGCCCCACTCTGCGCAGCCAGTCCACTATCACCCTCAGCGCCGATGATGTGAAGTTCCTCAGTGGCTGCGGCGTCCTACAGGGCGATATCAAGGTGATCCCCAAGCTGCCCAGCGATGGTCAGCGCAAAATCATGTTGATATTGCGTAAAGACGGCAGGGTGTGTAGCGACATTAAATCCTATAAAGATACCAGAGACCACTTGAGAAAATACACTCCGCCACCGAGCGTGGTTCCCATGCCGCCAAAAGGGTATGACATGGATTACTTTACGAAGGCTGAATTCGACTATGTAAGCAAGATCAACAACGATCTTCTTGAAAAACTCTTACAGTAAATGAGTAACGGGCGCTAAATACAACTCGAACGACCAGCAGTCAACCGAGCGGGATGGCCTGAGTTGCTTTGCGCTCGTTTGCTAGCGCAACAAATATTTCGTTTGAGCAGTCTCCTATAGCCCCAGCCCGCCATCCACGGCCAGCACCTGGCCGGTGACAAAGTGCGGCCCCGCGGCAAAAAAGAGAACCGCCTGGGCCACGTCGTCCACACTGCCGTTGCGCCGCATGGGCGTTTTGGCGGCAAAATGCGCCGCTGACTCGACGGACTTTTCGTCCAACTCAATCCATCCCGGCGCAACGCAGTTGACGCTGACCTCCGGCGCGAAAGCCTTGGCCATGGTCAGGGTGAGCATGTGCAACGCGGCCTTGGATGCGCAATAGTGTGCATGGTCGGCCCAGGCTTTCATTCCACCCAAAGACCCGATGTTGACGATCCTGCCTTCGGCTGCGCGCAAATGCGGCAGCGCCTCGCGAGCTACCAGAAACGGTCCGCGTGCGTTGGTCTCGAAGGTCGCATCCCACTGCTTGAGGGTGAGCGTGCCGAGTTGCGCGGACTCAAAGACAGCAGCATTATTGACCACGATGTCAAGCCGCCCAAAGCGGTTTACAGTGGCTGCCACAGCGGCACGCACCGATTCCTCGGAACGCACATCGCACTCCACAGCCAAGGCACGGCGGCCAGGACTCTCAATCTCGCGGGCGGTCTCGACTGCTTCGGCGTGGGAGGTGCGGTAGGTGAGGGCCACGTCCGCGCCGGCCCGCGCCAGGGCCAGAGCAATGCCGTGGCCAAGACGCCGCGCGCCGCCGGTTACCAGTGCCGAGTTGCCGCCGAGGGGAAGGCCGGTCATCGCTTTGCTCTGAGGTTCTGTAGTCAATTTGGCTTGGGCGGGCTCGAACCAGGCTGCGCCTCCGGCTGGGCCGGGGGCTTGGCTTCGTCCGGGCTTTTGCCGCCCTGGATTGTGTCGGGGTGGTGCTTGTAGATGGAATACTGCTCGCCGGGACGCCTCATCCGTATCTCGATCGCCATGTTTGCTTTGTCGATCTTGTAGTCGTCCCCAAAGGTCTGGAAGCCCTTGGCAATGATCTGCATCCGCACCGTGTAGCCGATGTTCAGCACGTCGATGATAGCTTTGCCGTCCTCGTTGGTCTTCAGCTCCATATTGCCCTTTTCACCCCCTATCAGGTGGAAGATGACGGCGGCATTCTCGATGGGCCTATCATTCACGTCCCGCACCACGGTGACCTCAATGCGCGCTGTGGGCGGCGGCGCCTTGTACTTTCTGCCGCGATTAGGGGGTTTCTGCTGAGCAACGGCGGTGAGCGACGCGAAGACCAGGCCGAACGCGGCCAAGACGATACCGAGACGAATATGAGAACTGCGCATCATAGGCATCATTGTATATGGTTGCAGACCCCTAGCGGCCAGAGTACCAAATTGCCCCCTCCGCCCGTAAAATGCTGATTCCGGGAATGATTTACGGCAATCAAATTTATATGAGTGAGTCTCGCTCATATTTTTGCTTTCCCTCTTGACAAAATACACCGGAGTTGCCTATCGTTAGCAATTGGAAGGCGAGAGTGCTAGCATATTGCTGGTGAAACTGCTCGCCGGGTCAGTTGCTCCGGATTATGGAACCGCAACCCTTTTATTCCAAAGTATTTACCGTAATTCCAATCAAACTCCGCAGCAGGGCTTCCCCCTGTCAGCGTGTGAAGGAGAATCAAAGCAATGGCATCAGCATCCACAGCAACAAAGTTCACCCCGCTACATGACCGCATCCTCGTCCGCCGTCTGGAAGAGGGCGAAACTATCCGCGGGGGCATCATCATTCCCGACAGCGCCAAGGAGAAGCCCCAGGAAGGCGAAGTCATCGCCGTCGGCAAGGGCAAATCCAATGATGAGGGCAAGGTCTTCCCCCTCGACGTAAAGGCGGGCGACAAGATCCTCTTCGGCAAGTACTCCGGCACCGAGATCAAGATCGACGGCGAGGAGTTTCTGATCATGCGCGAGGAAGAAGTTCTCGGCATCGTGAAAAAGTAGGCGCTCCGCGCTTTAGCGTGGTCAACGGATTTCGCGGACTGACCACTGACAACTGACAACTGTTTAAGGAGAGATACAAAAATGGCAAAGCAGATATTGCACGGTGAGGAATCCCGTCAGGCGATCCTACGCGGCGTTAACACGCTGGCGGACGCTGTAAAGGCAACGCTCGGGCCCAAGGGCCGGAACGTGGTCATCGAGAAGAAGTTTGGTTCGCCGACCATCACCAAGGACGGCGTGACCGTGGCCAAGGAGATCGAGCTGAAGGACCCGATGGAGAATGTGGGCGCGCAGCTGGTGAAGGAAGTTGCCTCAAAGACATCCGATGTTGCCGGCGACGGCACGACGACTGCGACGGTTCTGGCGCAATCGATCTTCCGCGAAGGCGTGAAGACGGTGGCCGCCGGGGCCAACCCGATGGCTCTGCGCCGCGGCATCGAAAAGGCCGTGACCGCGATCATCGGAACGCGCGACAAGGAAGGCAAGTGGACCGATGGCGGCGCCCTGGGCAAACTGTCCAAGCCCGTCAACGAGGGTTCCGTGGCCCAGGTGGGCGCGATCTCGGCCAATGGCGACCAGGAGATCGGCGACATTATCGCCGAGGCAGTCAAAGTTGTGGGCAAGGATGGCGTCATCACCATCGAAGAGTCGAAGACCATGCACACGGGCCTGGAGACGGTCGACGGCATGCAGTTTGACCGCGGCTACCTGAGCCCCTACTTCGTCACCGACGCCGAGCGGCTGGAAGTGATTCTGGAAGAGCCTTACATCCTGATCTACGAGAAGAAGATCAGCGCCATGAAGGACCTTCTGCCCCTGCTGGAGCAGATTGCGCGCGGCGGCAAGCCGCTGCTGATCATCGCTGAGGACGTGGAGGGCGAGGCCCTGGCGACCCTGGTGGTAAACAAGCTGCGCGGCACGCTGAACGTGGCCGCGGTCAAGGCGCCGGGCTTTGGCGACCGCCGCAAGGCGATCCTGGGCGACATTGCCATTCTTACCGGCGGCAAGGCTATTACCGAGGATCTGGGCATCAAGCTGGAAGGCGTGAAGCTGGAGGATCTGGGCAAGGCCAAGCGCATCACCATCGACAAGGACAACACCACCATCGTGGACGGCGGCGGCAAGCCCTCTGAAATCGAGGGCCGGGTGAAGGAAATCCGCGCGCAGATCGAGAAGACGACCTCGGACTACGACAAGGAGAAGCTGCAGGAGCGTCTGGCCAAGCTGGTGGGCGGCGTGGCCATTATCAAGGTGGGCGCGGCCACCGAGACCGAGTTGAAGGAGAAGAAGGCTCGCGTTGAGGATGCGTTGCACGCCACCCGCGCGGCAGTCGAGGAAGGCATCGTCCCCGGCGGCGGCGTAGCGCTGCTGCGCGTTATGCCGGCGGTGGACGAACTCATCAAGAAGCTCGAGGGTGACGAGAAGATCGGCGCCCAGATCGTCCGCCGTTCACTGGAAGAGCCCATGCGCCAGATCGTCGTCAATGCCGGCGAAGAGGGCGCGGTGGTGGTGGCCAAGGTGCTGGAATCCAAGGACCCGCACTTCGGCTACAACGCTCTTACCAACGTCTTCGAAGACCTGGTGAAGGCCGGGGTCATCGACCCCACCAAGGTCGCACGCACGGCGATGCAGAATGCCGCATCCATCGCCGGTCTGCTGCTCACCACCGAAGCGCTGGTTGTCGAGATTCCGGAGCCCAAGCCCGCTCCGGGCGGCGGCCACGGTGGCGGTATGGACGGCATGTACTAGGACAGTGAACAGAGATCAGTGATCAGTGGATAGGAAGTAAGACTACGACTGGCCCGCTATCTCGGATTCAACTGTTTATGATTCGGAAGCAAATCAACAAAAGGCCTCCAGCTTGGGCTGGGGGCCTTTTACTGTGCATCCTGATTTATTGCCTGCGGCCGCAACACAAGTAGCCGCTTATCTCCTCAACCGCCATGCGATTGATCACAGCGGCGAGGCGAAAGCCTCTAATGCCGCTAAGATGCTATTGCGACCACATTCGAGGAGGCCATGGAAGTCGCAGCTGGAGCAGGTAGCGGCCGCGATGAGCGCAACCACCCGGCGGAGAGCCATGAGCGCGGAATCGAAAACTCAGACCAGCCGCAATCAAGGCACACCAGGACATCGGGCGACGGCGTCATGGGAGGATGGCTCAGGGTGCGATGACAATTGCGATACAACCGGATCTCGGCAGGAATTACAGAAAGTGCTGCAGACTGGCATTTCGGACAATTCATGGGATACCCCTGAAGCAAAAACATCAGAAAAAGCAAATTTACAACCTGAGGAAAAATTAACTCTAATCTTTTCAGTACTGTTTTTCAATCATTAATATGCAAAATTGACCAAGAGAGCCTAAATTCTGCAATTTTTGGTAAATACGCTTTGATATTATCAAATATATTTTAAGTTATTTTGGGAGCATTTTCCCTATATCCGTGTTCGGCACTGCGGATACGGCTCATACTTTTCTCACTACGGATTACGCGCTGCCTTGTTCGTCGCAGGAATTACGTTGGACAAAAAAACGCGGCGGCCGAAACCGCCGCGTTGTAAAAGAACCCTGCCGCCTTAGAAATTGATGCGTGCGGCGATTTCAATATTACGCGGCGTGTAGGTGAAGTTGCTGCTGTTTGAATTGCTCGGCACCATAAAACTCTGGCTTCCGGTGCCATTCACACCTGTATACGTCGCCGTGGTTCCCGACAAGCTATACAGGTAGGTGGCCGAAAAGGCAGTGATGTTCTGGTGGTTAGCAATGTTGAAGATGTTGCACATGAGTTGCAGGTTGCGTCCCTTGTCGAAGGTGATCTGCTTTTGCAATCGAGCATCGTCGACTTCGCGGCGTGGGTAACGATAGGTGTCGTACCCGATTTGAGGAATGATGGAAGGACCACCGGTACCGTTCCAACTGCTGGCAATTGCGCCTGATGGCTTGCCGCTGACTCCTGCTGTAAACGGCAACCCGTTCTGCATCTGGAAGCTGTCGTCGAGGCTCCAGTCATTGGCCAGGTACTTGACCCAACTGGTTGTTTTGATGTTCGGGAAGTTAAAGAGCGCATACGCCACGAACCTGTTGGGGATGTTCCAGGTAGAGTTGCCGTAGTTGACCCGGTAATTGCCGTAGGGGTCATACCAGGATTCCGCCGTGCCTTGAGTATTGGCATTCTGCGCGAAGTCGAGCGCGTGTGACCAGGTGTAGTTCGCGTCGAATTGAAGGTGCTTGCTCGAACGATTGAGAATCTCGAGCACCATGGCATTGTAGTTGGAGTTGACGTTACTGATCAGCTCTGAAATGCCCTGGAAACTTGTAGCTCCAGATCCCAGGAGAGCGGTGTTGCCATAGGAGGTATAGACCGGGACGGTCACCGTGGCTCCATTCGCGCCCAAGGGACCCGCGCCGCTTGGGTCACCAGCGATCGTAATTGTCTTGGTGGTGATGGTTGGTTGGGTTGAGGTTGACGTCGAGGAAGTTGGGCAGCTCGCGACCCAAGGCGCCGAGATAGCTCACGGAGGCGAATGTGCCCTTGCCCAAAGAATGCTGGACCTGGAGATCAAACTCTTGGACCTCAGGAAGCTTCAAATTCTTGGCCATGAAGTAGGAGGTTGGTTTGGCAGAGGAGGCGCCGGCCGCGAATATATTCGGGTATACCGGTGCGCTGGCGGTGTTGTCGTACCAGGTTGCGGTGAACTGACCACTCGGGCTGCCCGTGTTAAGGCGTACGTTCTCAATAGTGCCGTTGGTGATGCGGCCGTAATAGATGCCATAACCGCCACGCAGTACGGTGTTTCCCTTGCCGAACAAATCGTAGGAGAAACCGATGCGGGGCCCGAAGTTCATCTTGTTGCTAGGGCTGTTGGCGATGCCGTTGTAGGTTACAAAGCTGCCAATGGCCATAGTGAGGTTTGGATCGGCAGGCGGGATCGTCTCATGATCCCAGCGCAGGCCGAGTTCCAGGGTCAGGCGCGGATTGAACTTCCAGTTGTCCTGAGCAAAGACGCCGGTATCCATCGTGGAGATGGTATAGACGGGATTGCCGAATCCCTGGATGAAGTCGTAGTAGCAGGGATAGGTGCCGGTTGCGTTGTGGGTGGACCCGCTTACGTTTTGCGAAGCGTTCACGTCGCAACCAACGGGGTGAAGGGCTGAAGGAGTCACGCCGTTCTTCATGTTGAGCAGGTCGTTAAAGTAGTTGCCGACCCAGTTATAGCTGAAGTCGCCATTGCTCTTGTAGGTGTTGTTCATCAGGTCCCAGTTGTGAACCGCATCTACGCCGAACTTCAAGCTGTGGTTCCCCTTGCCCCAATAAAGGACGTCGCCAACCTGCCATTTGCGCTCATCGGGATAGGCCACGCGGTGCTCATAGTACGTCGAGCCGGCATTGATGCCGTAGTTATAACCTGCCTCGAGCTCGGGAACGTTCCCAGTGCTGGCGGTGATGTCGGCGTTGGAGTAAGGTGTGAGAGCCTGCTGGGTCTCGTAGTTGAGTTCGCGGCCGTACTGATAGAGCAGCTCATTGCTGATTTTTGGGGTGATAAGGCTGGTGAGCTTGGCCACGCTATAGTCCAGCTTGACGAAATCGTTGCCTTGTGTGTCCATCGCGTAATTGTCAGGGTTAGCGGTCTGCACGCCGGCCGGTGAATCCCAGCGAAGGCGATGGTAAAGCACGCTCACATGCTCCTTGGGGTTGATCTGATAGTCCAGCTTGGGGGTGTTGATCTCCTGATAGCCGAAGCGCGGCGAAAGCCCAAGTTCGGAGCTGGAGGCAAGGCCGAGATCGGTGATTGCAGATGCTCCAGTGTAATTTGACAGGGAGCAATTGGCGCTGCCATAGGTCAGGACGCACCAGTCGTAGGAGGCCTGAACGTAGCTGATGTGCTGGCGCGCGGCCAAGGCGCAGGCATTGATGTCGTTAACAGCGGAGCTGGGAGCGCCGGCTAATGCGCCGGTTGTCGTGTTACAGGTTTCTCCCGTGGACAGCGCGGTCTGAGGCAACGTGTAGAACTGCAGAGGATTATATGGAACGCCAAGCACTGGGAAGACGTGTGTGTGCTGGTCATAGGTATAGATCCAGAAGAGTTTGTCCTTGATCAGCGCTCCACCCACTGTGAAGCCATATATCTTACGCAGGTCCTCCGGCTTGATGTGCGATTTGACATTGACGCCATTCACCAAGGTGGTGACGAAGGCGTAATCGTTCATGGCATTCCAGTTGCTTTCACGGTCATAGAAATAAGCTTGACCGTGCAACTGGTTGGTGCCGCTCTTGGTGACCGATGTGACGACGCCGCCAGCGGCGCGGCCGTACTCCGCCGAGTAGACGCCGGTGTTGATGGCAAACTCGCGGACGGCGCTGCCGGCCGTGGAATAGGCTTCACGGGTGCGCCCGCGTTCCTCAGAGAAGAAGGCCTGATTGTCGTCGGCGCCGTCGATTTCGACGTTGTTGAGAAGTGTGCTGATGCCGCGGACGCTGATGAGACCATAGCCGGAGGTATCCACTGTGACGCCAGGAGTGGTGAGGGCAAGAGCCGACCAGCGGCGGTTGTTGATGGGGATTTCCTGCAGCGCTCTCAAGTTCAGCGTGCCCTGGAAGTCCGGCGACTCAAGATTGAGCACCGGCGCCTGTTCGTTGACCTCGATGGAGGTGGTGGACGCGCCGACCGTCAGACGCGGCGTAACGTCTGTCGACTGGCCAACCAGGACAATGACGTTATTGGCGTGGAAGGTGGCAAAGCCGGCCGCGACAAAAGTTACTCGATAGGTGCCGGGCTCCAGCAACGGGGCTTTGTAAAAGCCGCTGGCGTCGGCGGTGAGCTTGATTTCGGCATTGGTTCCCATATTGTGGATGGTGACGGCGACATTGGGAACAACGGCCCCAGAGGGATCCAAAACTGTCCCGGAAATGGAGCCTTCGGTGGAAGTTTGTGCGTTCAGGGCAACGGTGCCTAAACATACGGCAAGAGTGAGAAACATCAGGCAGAAGATGCTCTGACGGATTCGATTCATAGTCATGACGGCTCTCCAAAATACTTCTGGTGTTGAGAATGCGCTGGATTGGTGATCGGCAGCGCCCCTTGGTGAACAACAGGCGCAACGCGTAACGCGTTGAGCATAAGGAACTCCTTGCACCTTTGGTTCTGGCGGCTTGTGCAAGCGACAAACCGCCCTTGGGGGTGCCGCAGATGCAAGCTTCCCCGTAAAGATGAATTTAGCAAGCCAAAATTAAGGCACTGTAAATGTTTGAATTGCTGCGGTTTCTGTGGGCAGTCGAACCGGACCGAGGCCATGCAAAACATCCTCCCATAAGCAGTTAGAGCGTCATCACAGCCCAGAGACAGGTCTAAGTTCTCTTTTCTCCTGCCCTCTCGCGGCTTTGGCCAGAACCATAGGTCACTAGCTTCACTTCAGTGAAAATCCAGCTCCTGCCACCACATTCAACTTCCCGAGCCCATGTGCCCTTCGGACGTACGCCAGTCTCTGCAGGCGCATAAATACTGCATAAACTACAGCCTCCAACCAAGCAAAGCTGCCCTCCATACTCTGCGTTGCGCGGTGCGCCTAACATCACTCATGATTCGTAGCGACAGCGCGTGTGTATTCAAAGGGAAGCCAGTATACCCCATGCTATTTAGAGGAACAATAGTGGAAAACACGTCTGAAATACGGATAAAAGAGACGTAGAATTGGTAATAATCGTGCGAAATTCGCCACCGCATACCGCATCATGGAATGCTAATCAAATCTGTCAGCGATTACCAGCCTTAGTCCACTCGATGCGCAGGCCCGTGCGGAAGTTAAAGGGCAAGCTGGGATAGCCGATGGGAGCGATGTGCTGATTGTTGGTGAGGTTTTCCGCCTGGCCATAAACGCCCAGCCAGGGAAGCAGCTTGAAGCTGGCGCCCAGATCCAGCTTGGCGTAGCCGAAGTCCAGATTCCTGTTGGGCAAGACCAGTGAGTTTCCCTGATTCACGTCTTCGTAACCGAGAAAAGTTGAGTCGTCGCTGCGGCTGGAAAATGCCGAGGTGAAGACTCCAGTGAGCCGCTTACCCGTATAGCTGGCTGTGAAGAATCCTGTGTGAGGCGGACGCCGGAAAGGCCGCGCGCCTTTCAACGGAGAGTAGATGCCGACGGGGATACCATCAAAAACTGGCTCATAGCCGCCGAGCAGCGCCGCATTGTCGCTGGAAAAGGAGCGCTGCACCACCGAATCCAAATATGTATAGCCGCCGCGGAAGAAGATGTTCTTGCCGATGCCGCTCTCGACGGTAACCTCGGCACCCTGAGCGCGAAAGGCGAGCGAGTTGAGGTCCAGCGAGTAGGCGTTTTCACTTTCTAGGGTAGACACCAGGGTTTGCTGCTGTTGAGTTGTCAGGTTGGGCAGCAGCGTGGGAACCAATGCCGCGCCTACACCTTCAATGGCCCGGCCGAACTCGTTATGGAAATAGGTTGCGCGAAAGAGGATGCGCTGACCCCAGAAGGCCTGCTCCCCGCCGCCCTCCCAGGTTCGCGTCGTTGGTCCCTCGATGGGGGAGATATTCATCTGCTGAATCGTCGCCTGACCGCCCGGTTGCCCCTGCAGAAAATCGTAGAGGGAACCAACTTCATCTGTCAGCTTGGGTTCGCGCACGCCTTGCGAAAAGCTGGCGTTCAACCGCGTTCCGCTGAAGACGCCCTTCCGCGGCCGCAGTGCATAGAAGCTCAGGCCGGCATGAGGCGTGATGCCGTTTCCGATCAGCTGGTAATGCATCACGTCCATGCCCAGCGTATAAAACAACCGTTCCTTAAAATCGCCATGCGCGCCAAAGATGTAGTCGTAGTTGGTGCGATTCTTTCCGAGGTTGATGGAGTATACAGGCTCGCGTTCGACCCCGCGCTCATTCTCATAGTGGAAACTGGCCAGCAGCAGCAGATGCGGCGTCAGGCGATAATCTCCCTGGTAGAGAAACTGGTCGCGATTGTTGATGATGTCCAGCCGGTTGGGATAGACGCTGCCGCTGTAATCCAAGAGCGCCGGCCCCATAGCGCTATAGCCGTTGGCGCCCTGGATGGTGACCGGCAGACCGTAGTAATTGCCGGCAATGGCGGCGCCGGCCGGATACCACTGCTGGGATTGCTCGCGCTTGCGTGTCAGGCCATACTGAAAGCGATTGTGAAAGTCGGCCGTAGTCTGGTTCTCCAGCGTGGCCCCGACATACAGATCCTGATCGCCCTCCTTGCGGTCATCGCTGATGTGATAAAAGTCCCAGGTGTTGGGAACGCCGGTGGCATCGACGCCATAGTGAACCGTGCCGCGAATCTGCGTGCTCCCGCTGGGCTGCCAGCCGAGGTTGGCCGCCGTGGTTGCGACGTGGTACTCGTCCATGGGCAGATTGTTGGCGGTCTGGAGCCAACTGAAGGCTCCCAGGTAATCCAGCTTGTTGTGCGCGCCGGCCACCTCCAGCTCTTCACGCGAGGTGGAGAGATTGCCGGCATCCGCCTGTAAGAGGACCGACGGATAGCTGGTGGTGCCGCGCGGAGTCGTAAGGCTGACCACGCCGCTGGCCGCATCGGCTCCATAAAGGCTGGAGTCGGGGCCACGATAGACCTCGGCGCGCTCGACAGCCGTGGTCGAGAGCGGTCCAAAGTCGAATTGTCCGCCCAAATCGCCTACGCTCACCCCGTCGAGGAGAATTTTATTGGCGTCCGAATCGCCGCCGCGGACAAACAGCGAGCTCTCCGCCCCCAGTTGGCCTGTCTGCACCACAACCGTTCCCGGCATCAGGCGCAGAGCGCTGGTTAGGTCGTCGCGCAACATCAGATCAAGCGGCCCCAGTACGCTGGTGGCCTCGCTGGTCTGCGGCTGGGGTGTAGGAGTTCCGGTGGCCGTGACCACGATGGACTCGCGCACCCACTCCGGCTCGAGCACGATGTTGCGCTCGATTGAATCGAGCCGCCCGGCATAGAAGCCCGGCGTCTCCAACTGGCGGAAGCTTTTAGCTGAGACCAGCAGAAAGAAGCGGCCCTCAACGCCGGTGATGATCTGAAAGCTTCCGTCAGCGGTGGAAACTGCTGCGCCGACGGCCTTGCCGCCGCTGATGAGAACCACATTTGCGCCGGTGACCTTGGCGCCCGAGGCGTCCGTGACCACTCCACGGATGGAGGCAGCCGGGCAGAGAGCTGCGCCGGCTGTGAGCAGAAGCAGGGCGAACGCGGCATATAGCGCGCGCGACAGGTTGCAGCGAGAGAAGGATTGCAGGTAAACAGGCATGATGATTCCTTCGTTCCCCTCGGAACGCAAGCGGGTTGAGGGCGCGAGGACCGGTCTCCTGACTTGCGCCTTTCCAGCCACCTTCCCGCAGGCGCGCCCAGAGGGGCTCGCCATGCAGTGGTTCAAGAGGGGCTTCCGTGACGTACGGAATTTCCCTGGCTGATTCCCTGCCCTGGCCTATGGTACGAGCCGTTGGGCCGGGGCGCTCACAGTTGCGGGGCAGTGGCGGAGTTTCACCGCCTTCCCGAGCATCCTGGCGATTGCCGTGGTAGTTTGCGCTGCCATTTGCAAAGGCAGCCGTAACGGCACAGAACAGATTTCCATGCCAACCATTTTTATAGACGGATAGGGGCATGATGTCAAAATGTGCGGAGCAAAGAAGTTTGCTGGGTCACAAAAATGTTTTATCGGGCTGCAATGCGGGAAGGAATGGTGACCCCGGGAAGACTCGAACTTCCGACACGCAGTTTAGGAAACTGCTGCTCTATCCACCTGAGCTACGGGGCCACATGAGATACGGGGCCACAACGCAACACTACACTATCAATAGGTTAGCATCAATCAGTTTACAGGCAAGAGGGGATTTTCGCGGAGTGCGTGCTATTCTTTGATTGAGGTTAATCAATACCCATCAATGAACACCATCAAGCGGCTCCCCATTACCAAGGCGCGCATCAATCTCGGCCAGATCGCCCGGCGGGCGCATAACAACAACGAGTACTTCATTCTAGAAAAAGGCGGGATTCCCGTCATCGGCATCCTGTCGGCGGATGAGCTGGAAGACTATCTAGAATTGCGCAACCCCAGGGTCAAGGCCTCGATTGCGGCCAGCCGCAAAGACCGCTCTGCCGGCAAGACCCGTCCCGCCGGTGCTCTGCTGGCTGAATTAAAGCGAAGCACCGTCCGCAAGACAGCATAGTCCACCCATGGACACGCCCACATATACCGTCCTCACTACCGCGCACTTCGACCGGCTGTTGAAGAAGCTCGCTGCCAAGCATCCCGGGCTTGTGGAGCGGTTTGAAGAGGCGATCACGATTCTCACCATCGACCCGCACAACAAGAGCAGAATGTACCCGATCAAGAAGCTGCGTAGTGTTCCAGCGGGAGAAGGCCAGTATCGGCTGCGCTCGGGAAGATTCCGCTTTCGCTATGACATTGAGGAGCGCGAGGTGCTGCTGCTGTATTGTGGGCTGTGGCGGGAGGATATGTATTGATTACACCCCCAGGTTCCAAAGCGGGACCTGAGGCACGCTCCTTTGTGACTCATAGGAACTGCACCACTGCCGGTGCAATTCCCGCGCCTGGGTTTCGCCTATTTTTGCCACTGTGAAACGGTTATGTTATTGATCCCATGCAGGTTATCTGATTTGGTTTTCGGCTTAAAAGGCGAAAATTGGATAAACTTTTGTTGCATTTTGCGCCTACGGCGGAGCTAACTCATGGTTTATGAGTTGGTTGCGGAAGCGTCGGAGGCGAAAAGATGCGGTTTTCAACTGTCCGCATATTCGTTTTCAGTTGTCAAGGATCAGAATGGTATTGCCTTTTGATTGCTTTGATTGTGCGCCGAAGTGGGGAAATAATCTGCAAAGGACTGGCCATCCAGGCGATGACCTGCGGTGCGGGGACTGGCCGTCCAAGCGGAGGCGCGCTTCGCGCATGGGGTTCGTGGTTTCCCACCCTTCAATCACCCCAACGACGAAGACCTGTTGTTACCACCCCAAGAAGCAAAAGCCACTTCTTGGGGGCCCCGGTCGTTGGGGACCCCGATATCGCATATTGCGCGAAGGATAGGGCACCCGTATCTTGGAATATTGAAGCTCCCTCTTCTAAACTCCTTGCATAGGATTGGGCGTCCCGCTCATGGTTAGTATCTGATCCAGTCTCCGCGAGAACTCGGCTATCTTCACCCAATAGATTATCCAGAGAATGAGGTGCGCTATTGCAGCGAATATTCCCAAAATGGGGATGATTGCGCATACTGCACATACGCACATCGCAATGCCTATTGCCTTTCCCGGCTCTGGTTCAACATTTGGAATACCCCTCGCCCGAAACTCTTTGCCCAAAGAATCTGCCAATCCAATCACGACAAAAAACTGCCAAACGAGATTGAATAAAGGCACAAGCAAAAGCCAAACCAGTCCCGGTTGCATCGTTCTTGATGTGACGGAACATTTACTTAACGCACGAGAGAGAGTGAGGATGTAGAAGATGTACAACAACAAAATGCCAACAAACATAATAAGAGCAAGCATTCCAACGATAATTTGAATCGTCGTTGTTGTATCCGTGTCCATTAGATTCTCCTTTTGTGTCGAAATTTCGAAAATAAGCTTAGCATAGCCATTCGCGACAAGCAATTGAGATTCATTGCCACAGTGCAATATTGATGTATAAGCGTCTATGGCACCTATTTTTCCTCAGCAAATATAGTTTTCAACCGTATCTTGGCTAATTGTCAAAGCTACTCCTCAACTAGAATCAATTCAGCCATGGCTGAATTCACGCACCTGCACTTGCACACCGAGTATTCGCTGCTGGACGGGGCTTGCGACCTGGCCAAGCTGATGGAGCGCGTGGCCGCTCTGGGGCAGAAGTCTGTCGCCATGACCGACCACGGGAACATCTATGGGGCGGTGCACTTTTTTGAGGAGGCGAAGAAGAAGGGGATCAAGCCGATTCTGGGCTGCGAGCTCTACATCTCGAAGAATGAGGACCACCGCCAGCCCGGCGTGGGAGACGACAACAACCACCTGCTGGTGCTGGCCGAAAACGAGGAGGGCTACCACAACCTGATACGGGTTACATCCGAGGCTTCGCTGCACGGCTTCTATCGCCGGCCGCGCGTGAGCAAGCGCTACCTGGCGGAAAACGCGAAGGGCCTGATCGGCTTCTCCGGCTGCCTGAGCGGAGAGCTGTGCGAGGAGCTGGTGGCGGGCAACTACGAGAAGGCGCGCAGCGTGGCGCAGCAGTATGAAGACATCTTCGGCAAGGGTAATTTTTATCTCGAAATTCAGGACCAGGGGCTGGAGCAGGAAAAGCAGATTCATGAGGCGCTCTTCCGGCTGGAGCGGGAACTGGGAATTCCGCTGGTGGCCACCAACGACTCGCACTACCTGTGCGGCGACGACGCCGGCGCCCACGATGTGATGCTGTGCGTGCAGACCGGCGCAAAGCTGCAGGATAAGGAGCGCTTCCGATTTGACGGCGACCAGTTTTACGTGAAAAGCGCCAAGGAGATGGCGCAGCTTTTCAAGGATTCGCCGGAGGTATTGAAGCGGACGATGGAGATTGCCGAGCGGTGCGAGCTCGAGCTCAAGCCGGTAGACGATCCATTTCCTTTGTTTGCCGTGCCAGAGGGGCACACCATCAACAGTTACTTTGAGCAGATCTGCCGCGAGGGCTATAAGAAACGTCTCGACACGACGGTACGCAGCCTTGCGGAGCGCGGAGTGCTGCGCTCGCCGGTGCATGAATATGATGCGCGGCTTGAATATGAGATTGGAATCATCGAGGAGAAGAAGTACGCGGGATACTTTCTGATTGTGTGGGACTTCATCAAGTATGCGCGCGACCATGGGATTCCGGTGGGTCCGGGGCGCGGATCGGGAGCCGGCTCGCTGGTGGCGTATTCGATGGAGATTACGAATATCGACCCCATGCAGAACGGGCTGCTTTTCGAGCGGTTTTTGAATCCGGAGCGAAAGGAAATGCCGGATATTGACGTGGACTTCTGCATGAACCGCCGCGGCGAGGTGATCGACTATGTGACGCGGAAGTATGGCCGCGACCAGGTGGCGCAGATCATCACCTTCAACACCATGGCGGCCAAGGCGTCGATCAAGGATTGCGGCCGCGTGATGGACATGCCGTATGGCGATGTGGACCGGATTGCCAAGCTGATTCCGGCGACAGTGGGCATGAAGATCGACAGGGCCCTGGAAGATGTGCCGGAACTGCGCAAGGCATACGAGAATGACAAGCAGGTCAAAGAGCTGATCGACACGGCGAAGAAACTGGAGGGGCTGGTGCGCGGCTCCGGCGTTCATGCGTCGGCGGTGGTGATTGCGCCGCGGCCGCTGATCGAGCTAGTGCCGCTGTCCAAGACCAAGAACGACGAAATTGTAACCGCCTACGACATGGACGCCATCGCCAAGATGGGCCTGTTGAAGATGGACTTCCTGGGACTGACGACGCTGACGGTGATTGACGATTGCCTGAAGCTAATCGAGAAGATTCGCGGCGAGAAGCTGGACATCGGAGCGATTCCGCCGGAGGACCCGGAGACTTACAAGAAGGTTTTTCACGCGGCGCTGACCTCGGGGATCTTTCAATTTGAATCGAGCGGAATGCGCGATGTGCTGCGGCGTTACAAGCCGGATACGGTGGAGGATTTGACGGCGCTGAACGCGCTGTACCGTCCGGGGCCGATCCAGGGCGGGATGATCGACGACTTCATCGAGCGCAAGCTGGGACGGCGCAAGGTGGAATATCTGTTGCCTGAGTTAGAAGAAATTCTCAAGGAGACCATGGGAGTTATCGTCTACCAGGAACAGGTGATGAGGATATCCAACGTGCTCGCCAGTTACTCCATGGGCGAGGCCGATGTGCTACGCAAGTCAATGGGCAAAAAGGATATGGATGTGATGGCCCGGCAGCGCAGCCGCTTCGTGGACGGCGCGGTGGCGGCGGGTCACTCCAAGGAGACGGCGAGCGATATCTTCGACCAGATGGATAAGTTTGGCGGGTATGGCTTTAACAAGTCGCACTCCGCGGCCTATGCGCTGCTGGCCTATCAGACAGCCTATCTGAAAACGCATTACCCGGTGGAGTTCATGTCGGCGCTGCTGACCTCCGAGACCTCCAAGCCCGAGAACGTCGTCAAGTACATCGCCGAGTGCAAAGAGATGGGCATCCCCGTGGAGCCGCCAGACGTGCAGGTTTCCGGAGCGCAGTTTACGCCGCACATTACAGAGAAGGGCCAGTCGATCCGCTTCGGCCTCGCTGCGGTGAAGAACGTAGGCGGCAACGCCATCGATTCGATTCTCAAGGCGCGCGAGGAGGCGGGCGGGCGATTCAGAAGCATCTGGGAGTTCTGCGAGAGAGTCGACCTGCGCGTAATGAACAAACGCGTGCTCGAATCGCTGATCAAGGCCGGCGCTCTGGACTCGCTGGGCAAGCGCGGGCCTCTGATGGCCGCCGTCGATAAAGCGATGGAGCAGGGGCAGAAGGCGCAACGGGATTCGGCAAAGGGGCAGAGCGGCCTCTTCGGGCTCTTCGATGAGGGACCGAAGGCGGGGCGGGAAACCGGCAGCGACCTGCCCACAGTGGCCGATTGGGAAGAGAGCGAGCGGCTCGCCAATGAAAAAGATGTGCTGGGGTTCTTTGTCTCCGGGCATCCGCTGGATAAGTACGTGGAGAAGCTGCGCAATCTGGCGGGTGTGATTTCCGTGGCCGAGGCGCTGGAACGCAAGCCTCCGGAGAGGCGCTGGGGCCAGCAGTCGGACTCCGCAGATGAGATTCAGGTGGCGGGCATGATTCTGGGCCTCAGGGTGCAGAAGAGCAGGCGGGATCAGAAACTCTATGCACAGGCGGCTCTAGAGGACGCCACTGGCAAAATCGACATGATCTGCTTTTCGCGGGATTACGAGCGGCTGGCAGAGCGGTTGAAGATTGAGGCGCCGGTTCTGGTGTATGGCGTGCTGATGGGCGACGAGGACGCAGCGCCCAAGATTGCCCTCAGCTCGATTCAGGCTCTGGAAGAGGTGCAGGTTAAGCTGCCTACCGGGGTGCGGATCCGCATCAATATGGAGCGCGCCGCCGAGGAGACGCTTGTCGCCCTCAAGAACGCGGCGGATGCAGCGCCGGGACCGGGCAAGGTCTTGCTGCATCTGGAAAGGAAGGGCGATTACACAGTCATTCTTGAGCCCAAGGGGATGAGCGTGGCTGCGGATCGCGGCTGGGTCGAGCGCGTTGAGCAGCTATTGGGCAAAGGAAGCGTGCAGGTGCTGGGATAGAAGTAGAATTCCCATCTAAATAAACAGGATTTCGACAGAATCGTACATACTGCCACTTCTAAGTCTGGTGTTGCATCTAAAATGGCAATATGTCCCCTTCGTTGTCTAAGCGTCACGCTTCGCGGACGCCTCCGCCGGACGATACCGGCCATGAGGCGCTCTACCTGCGCTCTTTGTGCGACCGCCAGGTCAACGTTCAGGTCAAGATGCGCGACGGCGAGACGGTGCGCGGCTGGATTGAGTACTTTGACGAGGGGATGTTGCGTCTGACTCGCGAAGGCATGCCCAATCTGTTCATCTACAAGCACCAGATCCGTTCCATTACAGAGGTGGGCAAACTGGCCCCGCGCCGCTCCAAAGCTGCTGCTCAGATAGCAAACGGATCCGCTAAGAACGGAGCGGTTTCGTGAACATGGCTTCAGATTGGGTCTGGGTTCCTGCGGCCACGGCCATCGCCCGCGAGGCCGGCGCGCGGCTGCGCGAGTTCTATTCCCAGGGTGTAGTAACCGAGTACAAAGGCGATGTGGACCTGGTGACGGTGGCCGACCGGACGGCGGAAAAGCTGATTCGCGAGCGGCTAAGCGAGGTCTTCCCCGAGCATGGAATCTTCGGCGAAGAGGGTACGCGCGACCGGCTTGATGGCGAGTTCCGTTGGTATGTAGACCCTCTGGACGGGACCACCAACTTTGCTCATGGCTTTCCGCAGTTCTGCGTCTCCATGGGTCTGGAACAGCGGTCAAAGGGCCTCGCACCGAGCGAGGACGGAACGATGGTGGCTGCGGTCATTTACGATCCGCTGCGGGACGAGCTCTTTGCTGCCGAACGGGGACGTGGCGCGCGGCTCAACGGCAGGCCAATGCACGTTTCTAAAACGCCGGAGCTGGCCGAGGCGCTGGTAGCCACTGGCTTTCCCAGCCGCAAACGCAACGAAAGCCCCAACATTCACTTTTACCATGAGTTCAGCCTGCGCTCTCACGGCGTGCGGCGGGCCGGCTCGGCGGCGCTCGATCTGGCCTATGTTGCCGCGGGCCGCCTGGATGCCTTTTGGGAGTTCAATATCAATCCCTGGGACACGGCAGCCGGCTATCTGCTGGTCGAGGAGGCCGGCGGGAAGATGACGGGTTTCTCCGGGAAGCCTTTTCGGTTGAACAGCCGGGAAATTCTGGCCTCCAATGGGTTGATTCACGCCGAGTTGGTGGGCCTCTTCGCGGATATGTTTGCCGGACGCAATCTAGCGCCCATCCCCTCGCCCCGGGAGTTTGCAGCCCGGCGAGCGGCGCGCGCGGCGTCAGCGGGTCAAGTCTGATGAAATAGGCAAAATTGCCGAAAATGAGCCTTCACAGGCATTTCAGGGTAATCTCCGAGTGGCCGTCGTTCGCCCGGAACCACAGAATCTGCCAGCTTGGAGCTCAATACGCAATGGCTGACGGGCAGTAATCCAAATGGTGCATGTAAACTTCTGTCGAGGGCGGATCGAAATGAAAAGCGCACTTCTGCTAGTGACAGTCTTTGCCGCAGGGTCACTTCTTACATGGAGTCAGGAAGACCAGACTCCGTCCAAGCTTCTTACGGCAGCGCGGGAGCAATCGGACATCTTCAACCGCGCGCAGCATCCGTTTCTGCTTGAAGCCGACTTGACAGTGCAGCTTGCAGTGCCGGTGCAGGGACACCTGACGATCCATTGGCAGTCGAAGAATCACTGGAGGCGTGAATTGGAATTCGGCGCTTACAAGGAGAGCGTTGTGCGCGTGGGCGAATGGGAGTACACGCTGCGGAACGTAGGCTTCGCTCCGTTGCGCGCCTCGCAGGTGGTTGAACTCCTCAAATTTGCAAGACAAAATGCCCAAATAGTCGCAAAGAGCGAGAAGACGCACAAAAGCAACGGAGTGGTGCTGACTTGCATAGACCTGGAATCGACCGGAACGAAAGGACACTATGAGATGTGCGCTGATTCCGCAACGCACGAGATTTTGAGTTACAATCCGTGGCCTTACGGCCTCGATGGCGGGAGAGCAGTATTCTCCAACTACGCCGGAATTGAAGAGATGCAGTTCCCCAAGCATCTGGAGTTGCGAATGGACAAAGGGTCCGTGGTTACGGTAAACATCACGAAGCTCGAAGACCAGGCGCTCGATGCGAATCTACTAACACCACCACCGGGTGCAACGGAGCGGAGGTACTGCGAGGTCATGACCGCGCCGGTCTTGATCCAGAAACCAGATTTCGCAAGACTCGGAGGCTTCTGTGGAGAAGTGCACGTGAGATTTCAGGTTACAGTTCTGACGGATGGGTCCGTTGGTGCAATTCAGGTCATCGGTCAGAATTCGACAGAAGCAGCAGATTGCATCCGGAAGCTATGGAAGGACACGCGATACAAACCAGCCATGTGCGGAAGTGAGCCGGTAGTTGCCGATGAGCAAGTTGGCCTGGATTTTACTCACTAGCTCTCTGGTATGGTGCCACGTGCTGAATAGAGTCAATTCCGCCACCTGCGTTTAATGTGCGGTCCAGTCTCTAACTCGGAGTTCCGGGTGGATGGTCGCTTATTCAAACATTACCTCGCACAAGCAACTCCGATTGCCAAGCCGTGGACCTTGAAAAAGCGGGGTTCGTGCCAAAAACAGGGTCTGAGTGTGTTCAAACTGGCCTAAAAAGCCCGTTTGGTGGCGAGTTTAGGCCCGACGGAAGGCGAGGGCCGCAAAGAGCAGCGAGGGCAATCGAGTTCCGTCGCGCATTGTGGTTCGCTTTCGGAATCGATACGAGGAAAATCAGCATCCAATTCCCGTAAAGCAATTGTAGCGAGGGGGATGGAGTCAACCTCCGGCCTCCTGTGCTACTATCAGCGTCGAGGATTTAGTTCCCCGGGAGAGATTTAAGATGGCATACGTCATTGCAGAACCCTGTATCGGCACCAAGGACACCGCCTGTGTAGACGCCTGTCCGGTCGATTGCATCCACCCCAAAAAGGACGAAGACGGCTTCGGCAACTCCGACCAGTTGTTCATTGACCCGGTCGAGTGCATCGACTGCGGCGCCTGCGTCCCTGCCTGCCCCGTTTCGGCTATCTTCGCGCAGGACGATGTGCCGGCCAATTGGGCCAGCTTTACCGCGAAGAATGCCAAGCACTTCGGCCGCTAAGCTGTTCCCGGCCGCTCGCTTTCATCCAGCTTTGCAGGCGCGCATCCCCTAACCGGGGTGCGCGTTTGTGTCTGCGTTGAAATAGTTACCCGACCAGCTCCATTCCCGCATCGCGCGCGGCAACCCGGTCGAAGGTGAGGGTTCCCTCGCACCCGGCCGCGTGAGCGCAAGAAGAGATCATGCAGTCGGCAAAGTCCACGTTGCCATGTCGATACAAGAACAGAGCCTGACGAACAGCCTCAACTCGCTCGACGACAATCTCTTGTCTGGTAAGAAGCAGGTGCAATACCTGAGAAATGCCGTCACGCTTCATCCCATAGGAATCATCCAAGACCCACACGAGTTCCAGAACCACAGCCAGTCCAACCCAGACGGGATCAGAAGCCGAAAAAGATGCCAAGACCGCCTCTGCTCGTGGACTTTGTACGGGATCGTCCTGCGTGAAATAGCGCACCAGAACATTAGTGTCAATGGCTTTCATTGAGGAGATGCCTTACCTTGCCTGAATGTTGGCCTCAATTTCAGGTCGGATGCCATAATCGCTGCGAGTCTCAGCGTCCAATCTCGCCGCATGTCTGAGCACAGCCAGATTCATCTCTTCAATGGAAATGGGATGGTCTGGCTTGGGAACGCAGCCTTTCATCTCCATGATCGAGCCGGTCTTGGGCCGGAGAACATACTCACCGTCTTCGACCTCATAGAAATCGACCCGGACGCCCGGTTTTAACCCAAGAGCCTTCCGAACCTTGACGGGAATCGTGATTTGGCCTTTAGATGTCATCTTCGCTGTCGGCATCTGTATTCCTTTCAATGCCCATAATACCATACTTTTTGTGAGATGTCTTACTATTTATACTAATTCCTTACTGTTAGGTAAGGAATTAGTATTGTGTATATCCATAGGAAGGCCGTAATGCGAAGATAGTAATCGCATGAGCCTGCTCTCCTCTGAAGCCGTGATTTTACGCACCTGGCCGGTCCATGAGGCTGACCTGATCGTGAGCTTTTTCACGCGCGATTACGGCCGCCTGCGCGGCGTGGCCAAGTCGGCGCTCAAGAGTCGCAAGCGCTTCGGCGGGGCGCTGGAGCCCATGACGCTGGCCCGCGCCTGGTTTGCCGAGCGCCATGGGCAGGAGCTGGTCCGCCTTGACCAGCTGGAAATCATCAGCTCACCGCTCTCCTCCCCTATCGACCCCGTACGCATGACCGTGCTCAGCTTTTTTGCCGAGCTGCTGGACGAGGCGCTGCCCGACCACGACCCCCACGAAACGATCTTCCGCCTGGTCGGCTCTGTGCTGGAGCAAACCACGACAGAGCAGCCTTGGATGCCGCTCACCTACTTTCAGCTCTGGATGACCCGTTTGATGGGCCTTTTGCCGGACATTGCCCACTGCACGGCCTGCGGCGAATTGCTCGCGGCCGGCGAAGCCAGCTTCGACGCTTTGGGCGACGGCTTGTTCTGTCAAGTTCATCGCAACGGCAACGCCAGCGGCCTTTCTGCCGACTCCTGGCAACTTGCGCAGCGCATGTTGCGTGCGCCGGTAGCGGCCTTTGCCGCCGAACCCTGGCCCCGCCGCCGCGCACAGGACTTGAGGCGCTTCACCCTCCAAGCCCTGGAACGTCATCTGGAGCGCAAACTGCGCTCGGCAGAGGCGCTGGCGTGGTTGTGAAGCGGATCGGGCCTGCTAAGCAGGACTGAAAGACTGATAGAATCGAGCCAGTCCTATCCAGAGAGAGTTGCTCGTGCATTCATCCCAGGTTCTATCCAAATCGAAGACCGCTCCGCTCACCTTTCAGGAGCTTTTGTTCCGCTTGCAGAGCTTTTGGGCGGAACGCGGCTGTGTCCTCCAGCAGCCCTACGACGTGGAAGTGGGCGCGGGCACCATGGCCCCTGAGACCTTTTTGCGCGTGCTGGGACCCAAACCCTACAAGGTAGGCTATGCGCAGCCTTCGCGGCGTCCTGCCGACGGCCGCTACGGCGAGAATCCCAATCGCCTCTTCAAGCACACCCAGTTTCAGCTCATCCTCAAGCCGCCGCCGGTCAACGTGCAAGAGCTGTATCTGGAATCCCTCGAAGCCATGGGCATCGACCTCTCGCAGCATGACCTCAAGTTCGAGGAGGACAACTGGGAGTCGCCGGCCATTGGCGCCTGGGGAGTTGGCTGGCAGGTGATGCTCGACGGCCTGGAGATTACCCAGTTCACCTACTTCCAGCAGTGCGGCGGTTTGGAGCTGGACCCCATCTGTGCAGAGCTGACCTATGGCATGGAACGCATCGCCGCATTTTTGCAGGATAAGGACTCGATCTACGAGATTGTCTGGGCCGTAGATCCTGAAACCGGCGAGGCCATCACTTACGGCGACGTCCGGCTTCCCGAAGAGTTGCAGTTCTCGGTGTATAACTTCGAGTTTGCTGACGTGGACAAGCTCTGGGAACACTTCCGCCTCTACGAAGCAGAAGCACAGGCCATGCTTACACGGGCCAGTGAGTTGTTTGCCAATGAAAACGCGAGCGCAGTCGAAAAGCGTCGCTTTCCGCTGCTGGCAACTTATGAACTGGCGCTCAAATGCTCGCACCTCTTTAACCTGCTCGACGCCCGCGGAGCCATCAGCGTCACCGAGCGAGTGGGCGTCATCGCCCGCATTCGCAATTTGGCTGTCGGCGTGGCCAAGGTGTACGCATTGCAACAGGTGACTTAGCGAATCAGCCGAGTTTTCAGTTCCCTGTTCCCTTTTCTCTAAATTCTTTTTGCGGAAAGTAATACACGTTATGGCTGACTTTTTGTTGGAGATTGGGCTGGAAGAGGTTCCCGCCCGCATGATTGCCGGGGCCGAGGCCGAGTTGGGCCGCCGCGTGAACGACTTGCTCACGCGTGAGCGGCTGCTTACCTCCGGGGCCAAACTGACCACGTACTCCACGCCGCGCCGTCTGGCCGTGCTGATCGAGGGCGTTCTGGCGAGCCAGGCCGATACCAAGGAGCAGTTGACCGGTCCCTCCTGGAAGGTTGCCTTCAAGGACGGCAAGCCCACACCCGCTGCCGAGGCCTTCGCCAAAAAAGCCGGCGTCGCGGTTGCGGCTCTTGAGAAGGTCTCCCAAGCCAAAGGCGAGTATGTTGGAGCCACAGTGAAACGACAGGGACGCAAGACAGTGGAGCTGCTGGCTACCGAGCTGCCCAAAGAAGTTCTCGGTCTCTATTGGGCGAAAAACATGTACTGGCGCACAGGCAAACCGGAACGCTTTGTGCGGCCGGTGCGCTGGGTCGTTGCCCTGCTCGACTCCTCTATCGTTCTCCTGGAAATTGCCGGCATCAAGGCAGGCAACACCAGCCGCGGCCATCGCGTGCTGCACGGCGAGAAGCCGGTAGTGATAGCAAAGGCAGCGAATTATGCAGAATCTCTTCGCGCTGCCAAAGTCGTCGTTGACGTGGCCGAGCGCCGGCTTGCCATTCGCAATGCACTGGATGCGGCCACGCGCACCGTTGTCGGTGCCCGCTGGCGCGAGGACGGGCCGCTCATTGAAACAGTCGTCCACCTCACCGAGTGGCCGACGGTGGTCCTCGGCGATTTTGAGCCTGAGTACCTGGCCCTGCCCGAAGAGGTTCTGGTCACCGTCATGCGCGACCACCAGAAGTACTTTGCCGTCGAGGGCCCCGAAGGCAGACCTAATATAGCAGGCAAGCTCCTGCCGCATTTCCTCGCCGTACTCAACACGCAGGTGGACGCGGAAGGCGAGGCTATCATCCGTCACGGCAATGCGCGCGTCTTGAGAGCCCGCTTCAAAGACGCCCGCTTCTTCTGGGATTTCGACCAGAAGACGCTGCTCACGGCGCGCGTCGAGAGCCTCAAACACGTCACCTTCCAGAAGGAGTTGGGCAGCTATCACTGGAAGACCGAGGCCAATCTCGCCGTGGCGCGTAAACTGGCTGCGACAGTGAAAGCTGCGGGCGTTTTGTTCGATGAAGCAGCACTGCTCAAGGCCGTCGAGCTGGCCAAGACAGACCTGACCACCGAGTTAGTGAAAGAGTTCACCGAGTTACAAGGCATTATCGGAGGACTCTACGCTAAGGCTCAGGGACTCGGCGATGTCGTCGCGCAAGCCATCTATGCGCAGTACACGCCGGCATCGACAGAAGATTCGATTCCGAAAACCGTTGAAGGTCAGTTGCTGGGACTTGCCGATCGCGCCCAGACCATCACTGCGATGTTCGGCATTGGCAATGAGCCAACCGGCTCAAAAGACCCATTTGCACTGCGCCGTGCGGCCAATGCGATTATCAAGATTCTGGCCGAGTCGGGATTGCCTCTCGCGCTCTATACCGTTCTCAATACCTGCGATGCGGACACGATCAACAAAGAGCAGGTTGCAGCCTTCCTGCGCGAGCGTCTGAGCTTCTATCTGAAAGACGTGCGCGGCTTTGCCTACGACGTGGTCAGCGCCGTGCTGGCCGCTGGCGCTGACGACGTGCGCGACGCTATAGCCCGTGCCGAAGCGCTAACCGCCGCGCGCCAATCCGCCGATTTCGCCGCCATCTCCGCCGCATTCAAGCGCATCAAGAACATTCTGCGCCAGGCCGAGGAGAAGGGATTCCCACTCGGCTCGTCCAAGGATGTAAAGCTTGCTCCGGAGGCGCAGCAACTTGCGAATGCCGCTGCCGCGCTTGCTCCTAAAGTGGCCAATCTCCGCCAGCAGCATGCCTACGGCGAGGCGTTGGCCTTGATTGCCACACTCCGCCCGGTTGTGGATGCTTTCTTTGACAAGGTGATGGTGCTCGACAACGACCCGGCGATTCGCGGAGCGCACCTAGGCCTCATTGACGAGGTGTTGCGCGGCTTCTCCGGCATCGCCGACTTCAGCGAGATTGTGACGGCGTAGCGGATTGACTTCCAGGTCCCAAAATCAGGACCTGGGCACCAACTTTTCCTGTGATTTCTCGCTGCATCCCCGCCTCTTCCCGCCCGTCTACAATCAGTAGAGATGTCCGACACACTTTATCTGAGCCTGTGGTATCCGAATCTGCGCATGGCCGCGCTGGCTGACAAGCTGACGGCGGTGCTGGGTGCCTTTGCCGCGCATGGCGGAGAGAAGCGTATTTATTCGGTAACTGTCTGGCCGGTAAGCTGGAACGAGTCTCCGGTCTTTGAGCAGGTCTATGGACGCAGAGTCAGAGCGGCCGGTATCGGAACTGATGAGAACGTTACTGTTGAGCTGGGCGTGGAGCCGCGCCTCGCGGTCGAAGACGCGCTCGAGCAGCTGCATGAGGATTTCGCCTACGAGTTTCAGATCGGCTGGAGTTTGTGGGAACTGGAAGAGCTGGCTTCACCGCAGGTGGCTCGCTGGGTCAGGCAGCCGCGGCTGGTGCGGGTTGTAGGCTTCGGGCCGCTCTTCGACGAAGGAACATACGAGGCCGATGGGCACATCCGCATCGACTTCGGCTCGGATACGCCCTTCCTGGAAGAGGATTTAGAGCTGGATTCCGTGGCCGCCCGGCACGTTGAAGAGAATGTGCGCCAACTGGTGATGTTGACCGCGGCCGTCGAGAAAGCCTCCGGGGCCACGGCGCGGATCTTGTGGAGCGAGTTGGGCGAGAGCCTGGCGGAGCGGCTGGCTGCTCGGCTATCGACGCTGGTTGGGGGAGCGAACTGACGGTGCGACTGACCATTGAAAAGATGCGGACGCTGGTGCTCGGAGCGGCGGTTCTTCTGCTGGTGGCGCTGGCAGTGTTTTTTGCCGTGGGCAAGGGCAAGAATCCCTTCAACCGGCGCGACCTGCCCCAGCGGCTAGGGGTTGATATTCAGCAGGAGGCCAACGGGGTCACCTACACCCAGGCGCACGGTGGCCGCACGCTGTTCAAGATTCACGCCTCCAAGGTTGTTCAGTTGAAGCAAGGCACCGCCATGCTGCACGACGTGAAGATTGAGCTATATGGCGAAGACGGCAACCGGGTGGACCGCATCGAAGGCAGCAATTTCGAGTACAACCAGCAGGCTGGCATTGCGGTTGCCACCGGACAAGTGGAGATCACGCTGATGCGGCCAGGGGTGGCTCCAGCTATCGCGCCCAAGGCGTCGGCTGGGCAGGCGGTAAGCGAAAGGCTGAAAGGCGCACCTGTAGCCTCCGTAGCCGAAGCTGCCACGCAAGGCGAGATTCGTGCGACAACCCGCGGCCTCATCTTCAATCAAAAGAGCGGAGTGGCTAGTACCAACCAGCACGTGGATTTTTCCATGGCGCAAGGAACGGGCAGTTCGATGGGGGTCACCTACGACTCCGAGCAGGGCCTCCTGGTGCTTGACCATGCGGTAGAGCTGACCACCCGGCGCGGCTCGCAGACGGTTCAGATTCATTCCCAGCATGCGGAGTTCGAACGTAGCAGCCAATTGTGCCGCATGCGCGAGGCCACGGCTAACTTCCAGGGCGGAGAGGCGAAGGCCGGCGACGCGAAGGTGCTCTTCCGCCAGGACGGGTCGGCGGTGCGGCTGGATGCAGTGAACGGCTTCACAGTCGCGACAGCGACCGGCGGCCATCTCGCAGCGCCCACTGGGCACATGGAGTTCGATGAACACAATCAGCCACGCCACGGCCACATGGAGGGCGGAGTTACGTTGGACTCTGTGACTGATGCGGCAGGACGGCATCGGCAGTTGCACGGAACATCTCCCACGGCGGAGTTGGAATTCAACTCACAGGGCCAGCTACGCCTAGCACACCTGGAACAGGGCGTGACCATGGACAGCCAGGAACTGAGTCGGGTTCAGGGCGAACCGTCAGCCCAGCAGTTGCGCTTGAATCGCCATTGGCGTTCGTCTATCGCCGATGTGGAGTTCCGTGAATCCGGTCATGCGCAAATCGAACTCAGCGCTGTGCACGGAAAAGGCAACGTGGTGGTTACGGGCGAGAGCCAGCGCGGCCAGGGAGCGGTTGTGCCCTCACGGCTTTCGGCCGACGACGTGACGGGGATATTAGGGCCGCATTCGGTGTTGACCGGCCTGAACGGCGTTGGCCACGCCAGCATCGAAGAGACCACCGATACGGGAACCCGGCAAACCACCAGCGGCGACCGGTTCACCGCGCATTTCGCGGCGACAGCACCAGCTGCTAATCACGGCCCGGGCAGTGAAACGCAGCTTCAGTCGGCTACCGTCGAGGGTCATGTAGTGCTGACGCAGACGCCGGCGGCCAAGCCTGGCGCTCCGCCGCAGCCAACTATGCGCGCTACCGCAGGCCGCGCCGATTACGATGGTCAGGGCGAATGGCTTCACATGACCATCACGCCGCGCGTTGAAGACGGCGCCCTGCAACTTACCGCCGACAAGGTGGACTTTGCGCGCGCTTCGGGTGATGCCTTTGCACACGGTAACGTAAAGGCGAGCTGGATGGATTCCGGCGCAGGAAACAACGGCCAGCAAAATAAGCCAGCCTCAGGCCAGGGCATAGTGGCTCTGGGCGGGCAGGGACCGGCTCATGTCGTCGCAGCTGAGGCGCAGTTGCGCCACGCAGTCGGCGGAACAACCCGCGAAGCCACCTTCCGCGGTCATGCGCGCTTGTGGCAGCAGGCCAATTCGGTAGCCGCGCCCATGATTGTTCTCGACCGGGAACGGCAAACGCTGCTGGCGCGCACCACGGATGCATCCGAGCCGGTTCGCGCCGTGCTGCTTAACGCGAGCGTAACAGAACCCGATAGAGAGCAAGGAAAAGCGACTCAGCCTTCTGTAATCCGCGTGCGCGGAGGCGAGCTGAAATATTCCGACGCCGATCGCAAGGCGGTGATGCACCCCGGCGTTCTGGGCACCGTGGTTACGGAAACCGGGACGGCAACCTCGGTCTCGAATGAGGTTGAAGTTACTCTTCTGCCGGCGAGCACGGTCAAGGAAGGCGGCCAGGCTCAGGTGGACAACATGACGGCTCGCGGCCATGTGGTTTTGACCAGCGAGGGCCGGCGCGGAACCGGCGAGCTGTTGGTCTACACCAGCGCCACGGGCGAGTACGTTCTGACCGGAACCGCCGCCGTGCCGCCCAAAATGTCCGACCCCGCCCGGGGAACGGTGACCGGCAAGGCTTTGATCTTCCATGGCCGCGATGATAGTGTCAGTGTCGAAGGCGGCGAACAGAAGACCACGACCGAGACTACGGCGCCGAAGTGAAGGGTTTTGCGCTGACTGAAAGGATGACGGAATGGAATTTACGACCAAAACGACCGAACAGGATTATGTCGCGGCATATCGGCTGAGATTCAAGCCGTTCTTGATGGTTCTCAACGTCGCATTCTTTGTTGTTTTTGGGCTGGCTTTGTATTTGTGCGTTATCGTATTCATCATTGAACCCGGTTCCCCATGGATTTACTTCTTTGCTTTTATGCTCCCGTGTCTACTGGGATTCAAGATGTATATTCCATACCTGGTGCGCAGAATATATCGATTGCGTCTGAATCAACAGGGGGAGGCGATCAATGAACTCACGTCGAAGGGTATTTCTAAAAAGTCCTATGAAGGATCATTGTTGTACTTTCCTTGGACTGTTTGCAGCGGCTGGCGGGAATCCCGAAGGGTCATCATCGTCATAGCTCAGTCTGGCATTTGTCTCGTCTATCCCAAGGCTTGCCTGACCACAGAGCAGCAGATCGAACTGCGCGGCATCCTGACCGCATCCCTACCAAAGAAGTAATATGTAATGACAGGATGATACGTTTGATGAATACATTGATCGCCGAAGGCATCAGCAAGAGCTATAAGGGACGGCAGGTGGTACGCGCGGTGGACCTGAAGATCTCGCGCGGCGAGGTGGTAGGCCTTCTGGGGCCGAACGGGGCCGGCAAAACCACCATCTTTTACATCATCGTGGGACTGGTGGCAGCGGAAGCCGGGCGCGTGCTGGTTGACTCCACCGAGATCACCGGAATGCCGATGTACCTGCGCGCGCGCAACTTTGGGATTAGTTATCTGCCCCAGGAGCCTTCTGTCTTCCGCAAGCTGACGGTTGAGGAGAACATCCTCGCGGTGCTGGAGGCGCAGTCTCTCGACAATGCGGAGCGCAGGGCGCGCACCGACCGGCTGATCCACCAGCTCAACCTCGGCCATATTCGCACCACGCGCGGCTACGCACTCTCTGGTGGCGAACGGCGCCGGGTGGAGATTGCGCGCTCGCTCTGCATCCAGCCCAACTTCATCCTGCTTGACGAGCCCTTCAGCGGCATCGATCCCATCGCTGTGCTGGAGCTGCAGAAGATCATTTTTGACTTGAAAGCCAGTGGTATTGGCGTCCTAATCACGGACCACAATGTGCGTGAGACCTTGAGCGTTACTGACCGGGCTTATATCATCGCAGAAGGGAGGATATTCCGCGCCGGTACACCGCATGAACTGGGCAACGACGTGGAAGTGCGACGGATTTATCTGGGGGAGGGTTTCACGCTGGGGTGATGAAAGTCTCCGGCAGTCAAGATTGGAAGACGTTAATTGTATTTGCCTGCGTCAATCTCTCAAGCAACTTTGCCGTACTTTGCATTCCAGAGAGAGATTCCCGGATTGAGAGCTGCCCAATCCGGTACGACTGTATCAATGTGTGACATTTTGACCTTTAGCTTTTTTCTTACTTCAGTACTCTGATGTTGAGTCCAAACGGGAATTCAGGCTCCATTTATGACGGTGTTGAACCAAAATTTAAACGTCAAGCTATCGCAACGGCAGATCCTGACTCCTGGACTGATGCAGATGGTGAGCGTTCTCGCGCTCAACAAGATCGAACTGAAGGAGATGATCGATGCCGAAATGGTGGAGAATCCCGTCCTGGAGGAGATTGACGAAACGGTTCCTCTGCTGGATGAGGTTGCGAGCCGCGAGGAGAGCCTGGCTCGCGGAGTTGAGGAGCGCATCGTCGAGGAGCCCGCGGCCCCGCCCCAGGACCCTTTTAACGAGGTTGACTTCGGAACGTACTTCAAGGACTACCTGGACCCCGGTTATCGTACACAGCCGGAGTACGAAGAGAACGAAAAGCCCTCGTATGAAAACTTTCTCTCCCAGCCTACGACTCTCTCCGATCACCTGGCGTGGCAGTTGGGAACTCTGACCCTGGATCCGGCTTTGCTCGAAGCAGCCGAGTTCGTCATCGGCAATCTGAACGAGGACGGATACCTGTCAGGCAGCGAAGAAGAACTGGCTGCGGCCTTCAGAAAAACCTCGGACGAACCGGAAAAAGCAGCAGCAGTGGAGTTGCTGCGCCGCGGCATCGACCTGGTGCAGCACCTTGACCCGGCCGGCGTGGGCGCCCGCGACCTGCGCGAGTGCCTGCTGATCCAGATTACCGCCCAGCAGCATGAGTTTGCCCATTTGTTTGCGCAGAGAAGGGCTGGCACGGACAGTCTGGAAGAGGATGTCCATCGCAGCTTCCGCGCCGAGGCCGAGGCGCGCATCGAGGAACGGCGGCGCTGCATGGAGTTGGCCGCGCTCATCGTAGACCGGCATCTGCACCTGTTGCAGAAGCGTGACGTAAAAGACCTGGCGCGTGCTGTCCAGATCACCCCCTCCGAGGCGCACGCCGCCATCGACTATATCCGCACTCTTGATCCCCGGCCTGGGCGCCAGTACAACCGCGAGCAGTCGCGGCTTATAGAGCCTGACGTAATGTTCGTCAAGCGCGACGACAACTGGGTGGTCACTATGAACGAGGATGATATGCCCAGCTTGCGGCTCAGCCGGCGCTACCGGCAAATGCTCACCTCGGAAAACACTGACAAAGAGGTGAAGGAGTACGTGAAGGAACGCTTCCGCTCCGCGATGCAACTCATGCGCAACATCGCCCAGCGCAAGAGCACCATCCTGCGTACCTGCGAGGTCATTGTGCACCGCCAGCAGGATTTTCTCGAAAAGGGCATTGAGGCGCTCCGTCCCATGATGATCAAGGAAGTGGCTGAGGAGATCGGCGTTCACCCCTCGACGGTCAGCCGCGCCGTAGCCAACAAGTACGCCCACACACCGCAGGGAGTCCTCGAGTTGCGCTCCTTCTTTTCCGAGGGTTCGCACGGGCCCGAGGGAGTTGATACGCCGCTGCTGGTGCTCAAGCGCAAAGTTCGCAAGCTCATCGCCGAGGAGAACTCGCAATATCCGCTCACCGACGAACAGCTGGCTTCTATGCTGAATGATCAGGGCATCAAGTTGACACGCCGCACTGTAGCCAAATATCGCGAAGACATGAACATCCCCAGCACTCATCAGCGCCGCCAACGGGACGCGTAACGGCACTGGAAGTTCCCGGTCCTGCTTTTTGCCTTTTAATCGCCTCAAAAACGAGCCTACAAAAAATGGAATCACCCAATTTTTCGCAACAAAACCTCTATCTCTATGCATAGCTCTTTTGTCGCGCCGTGGTCCGTTCATTATGACCACTGAAAAACTGACAACTGAACCCTGTTCGATGTAGAATCCGTAGTTCTCCAGCCGGAACATCCTGCTGCGAGAACAAGGAGCGGAGGTTGACATGGAAACTGAGTTCACAGCCAGGAAAGTTAAAATCTCCCGCGGGCTGCGTACCCAGGCCGCGGAGGGGATGGAACGAATTGCCCGCATTCTGGGCAAGAGCGCGAGCGCCGGCATTGTCTTCAGCGCGCAGAAACATCTGCAGATCGTCGAGGTCACCATTCAGGCCCGGATGCACACTTTTGCGGCCGAGGGCAAGGCCAACACGCTGCAATCGGCGTTGCACCATGCCCTCGAACACGCTGAACGCCAGGCCCGCCGCCACCGGGACCGCAGAATGGCAATCAAACGAAAGCCCAAGCAGGAGAAGGCGCTCGCCGCGCTTCCTGCAGTCCGGACCAAATCCCGCGCCGTACAGCCCGAGGCACAAGTCTCTGAGGAGCAACCAGTCCTCGCCGCGGCAAAAGCCCGCGCTGCCATTGCGGAGCGCTTCTTCCCTGCCCCCACGGCTGTCGTTGAGCCGCGCATTGCCATCGGTGGTGAAGCGTTTGCCGTCAAGCCCATGACCATCGAGGAGGCCGTAAAGGATGCCGAGTCCCACAACCGCGACCTGTTCATCTTTCACAATCTCTCTAGAGTGCTGTTTGTGCTTTACCGCCGTCGCGACGGCCAGTTAGAACTGGTGAAAATTCCGCAGAATGTATGAATTACCTGATTCAAGGGGGTATTCTTAGCCTGCAGGGCCGGATGCGGACCTGCCATGCATCGCGCCAAATAGAACGGCGGGGGCATTTCGATATCTTTGATTAGATGTTGGCGGAGCATGTCACCAGCCTCCAGGAGCGAGGGCACGAGCTGCGCCAGGGACCGCTGCTTTCGCCTCCTTTACAGTCCCCGCAGGCCCAGAAGCTTGCCGAGCTGGGCAGCTGGAACCTCCCACACAAGGCATGAATTGGCCCTCCGCATGATCTCTTTGCTCTTCGCCGAGATAGAGCGAAAGAGCCGCCTTTCGGTGTAGCATGAGCCCATGACGTCTTCCAAGCCTGCGACCCGGTCGGCCTCCTCTCGCCGGGCCGCCAAAACCGTCCAGAAAGCCCCCAGCAAGGAGCTGGTCATTGTCACCGGCATCTCCGGCGCGGGCAAGGCCTCGGCCCTCAAGGCATTCGAGGACCTGGGCTATCACGCCGTGGACAACCTGCCGCTGGAACTGCTGCCCGACTATGCCTCCCTGGTGGAAAAATCCGCTGAAATTCAAAGCGCAGTGATCGTGGTGGATGTCCGCGAGGGTCAGATCCTGGACCGCCTCCCGGAGATTCTCAAGCAGGTGAAAACGTTGCTGCGCACGCGCGTGGTCTTTTTGGATGCGCAGGACGCGGTGCTGGTGCGGCGCTATTCTGAGACGCGGCGGCCGCATCCACTGGGCCGGCAGGAGACCGTCTCCCGCTCCATCGTCGAAGAACGGCAACTGCTGGACCCCATCCGCAACGTAGCCGACACGCTGATCGACACCTCAAACTACAACGTGCACGAGCTGCGTTCCAACATCCAGGACCGGTTTGGCCACGACGAGGAGACTAAGCGCCTGCTCGTCAGCTGCCTGAGTTTTGGCTTCAAGAACGGCGTTCCGCTGGATGCGGATATGGTCTTTGATGTGCGATTCCTGCCCAATCCTCACTTTGTGCCGGAGTTTCGCAAGCTCACCGGCCTGGACCCCAAGGTGGCCGCCTATGTACGCAAGTTTCCGCAGACCACGGAGTTTCTCCGCCGGGTCACAGACTTGCTGCTCTACTTGCTTCCGCACTACATCGATGAGGGCAAGAGCTACCTGACAATCGCCTTTGGCTGCACGGGCGGCCAGCATCGCAGCGTGATGATGGTCGAAGAGATTACTGCAAAACTGAAGCGCGCCGGCTACCAGGTGAAGGCGCTGCACAGGGATGCGCCACGGTGACCGATAACCTCATTCTGATTACCTTGCTGGTCAAGCTGGGCGTGGCGGCTTCGGTGGCCAGTGTGCTGGCACGGGTCACCACCTTCCGGCGTCTCTTCTTTGCCGAGCAGCGACGGCGCAGCCAGACTTTGGCGCTGCTGGCGTTTTTCCTTGTGCCGCTCACGCTGGGCGTATGGATTCGCCTCGTAGTGCCCAACTTCCTGGCGGCTGACATCTCTTTTGAAACGATCATCCTGCTTGGCTTGCTGGTGGGACCGGAGTGGGCCATGCTGGGCGGAGTTGTGCTCGCGGTGCCAGCCGTTTGCTACCACGAATTTCTGGCCCTGCCCTTCAACGCCGTATTGGGACTGACAGCCGGCCTGCTGGGCCGCTTCGTCGACAAGGAAGACATCTGGTCCTTCACGCCCTTTGTCGACCTGAGCCTCTATCGATGGGTGCGCCGCAACCTGCCCCAGCCGGGCATGGACCGACAGATTCTGATGCTGGTCCTCATTGCCGTCATGGAGATGATCCGGGATTGGATTGCCTACGAGTTTCCCCACCGTCTCTTTGCGCTCATCGCCAGCCAATGGTGGTTGCAGGCGCTGGTCTGGCTCAGCGCGCCCATCGTGGTGGGCATTGCGCTCAAGGTTTGGAACGCGCTGCGCATCGAACTCAAACTGGAGGAACAGAAGCGCCTGCTGCTCGAAGCCCGGCTTGACGCCCTGCAACGCCAGATCAATCCGCATTTTCTGTTTAATACTTTGAACTCCATCGCCTCGCTGGTGCGCGTCAAGCCGGAGCTGGCCCGGGAGATGATCGTCAAGCTGGGCAACATTCTGCGCGCCTTGCTCAAGGAGCACGACAGCTATGTGCCGCTGAGCGAGGAGCTCAAGTTCACCGACGATTACCTGGACATCGAAGTCGTCCGTTACGGCGCAGGCAAGCTGCGAGTGGAAAAGGAGATTGACCCGCGGACGTTGGGGGTTCTGGTGCCCAGCATTCTCCTACAGCCGCTGATCGAGAACAGCATCAAGCATGGGCTAGAGCCGCGCATTCATGGCGGCACAGTCACGCTGCGTAGCCGCCTCGAAGGCGACCGCGTGCGCATCGAGGTAGCCGACGACGGCGTGGGCATGGTCAACCGCCCGCCATCTGCGCTCAGCCGCAGCGGTGGAGGCATCGGCATGAAAAACGTACAGGAGCGGTTGGAGGTGCTCTACGGAAACGAGGCCAGGTTTAACGTGGTCAGCAATCCGGGACGCGGGACGCTGGTCACGATTGAGATTCCGGCGGAGCTGGCGGGGTTGCGCTAAGATGGAGTGCCGATTGAAAGAGATGCGCTTCTTTTGTTGGCACGGGCAGTCAGCCATTCTACGTATTCATCTTTGATTGACACACCGGGCTTTCGGGACAGAGGACTTCGCGTGGCGAGATAATTGAGCCACGCCTCCTGATCTTCCGCAGTGGCCTCTGCGATGACAGGATTGATCGGGGCTGCTACTGGAAGCACCTGCTTCTTCTTACCCCCGCTGAAAAGCCAATTCCGCTCAAAGATTGCCAGCGCAATGACACCGAAGCGAAGCACTCGATAAAACGGGATAACACCATGCCCCATTCCGTAGAAGACGATGATCGCGAGACAGGCCAGGTGGGTCAGGATGACCGAAACAATCGACAGGGAGACACCCGTTTTGTGGTCGGCATCGATCAGAAGCCATACGAGAAAGAGGTGGTAAAAGACAAGGATGAAAGTGTAATTGGCCCACGGCCCAACTGGCACAAGGGTTGACGCCATGTATCCGAGAAAGGCACAAACGAGGAATGCAACCAGGTCTGCAGCCTTCACAAACCTTGTAAGCAGTCTAACCAGAGACAAAATCCCCATCACATCCTCCGTATCTCCACTTTCACACTGATCACAGGTTGTGCAGATGAGTTAAAGCCATAATTCCATTTCTACTTTGGCCTGTCAATGGAAATAACAATTTAGGAGCCTGCGCGAATGTTCGTTTGTATATCTGTCAGACTCTAAAGCCCCGGACTACAACCTGAATGAGTTTTCCACAGGCTGTAAAACCGTGCCCTTTCAAGAACGGATAAACGATTATCTGCATGAGAGACACCGCTACGTCCCGGTTCCAGCCATGACCACGCCGATGGTGCGGAGGATGAGTTGGATATCCAGCCAGACGCTCATGTTTTCGATGTAGGTCACATCCAGCGATATATAGCTGTCGAAGGAGGGGTCCTGGCGAGCCTGCACCTGCCACAGGCCGGTGATCCCAGGGGCCACATCGAGCCGGCGCAGGTGGTTCAGTTTGTATTCGCGCACTTCGCTATCGATAGGCGGCCTGGGACCGACCACGCTCATATCGCCGCGCAGAACATTGAAGAACTGAGGGAACTCATCCAGCGAATACTTGCGCAGGAAGCGGCCCAGCTTGGTAATGCGAGGATCATCGGAAATCTTGAACAGCAGGCCGTCACGCTCGTTCCTATGCAGCAGGCCGGAACGCTGCTTTTCAGCGTCGCTGACCATGGTGCGAAATTTGAAGCAACGGAAGATGCGGCCCTTTTTGCCGATACGATTGGAGATATAGAAGACCGGCCCAGGTGAATCCAGCTTGATGGCGATTGCGACGGCCAGCAGCAGCGGCGAAAAAAGTATCAATATTATGCTGGAAAAAATGACATCGAAGCCGCGCTTGAGCAATAGCCTGAGCTCGTGCACGTGGCCGGTGTGCAGGGGAATGGTAGGAAAATAGCCGATGTATTCGATAGGGCTGTTCACGGTGAGGCCCTCGTACATATCGGGGACCATGCGCAGGTCTACGCCAATCACGCGAGCTTGTTCCAGAACATCCGTAACAACACCTCTCTCGCAGGCGGTGGTGAAGAATATCTCATCCACAAACTTGGCGCGCACATTCTGAAAGAGCGTATCGAAGGAGCCCACTATATCGCTGGGGTTTACGGTAAAACGGGAATCGGCGTCTGATAGCCGGCCAGGCGCCGGAGCTTCAATGAAGCCCATGAATCTGTATCCCAGGTGGCGGATGCTCTCCAGATAAAAACGCAAAGCGATGGCTTCCGGCCCGGTGCCGACGATTAGCACGTTGCGCGTGCCGATTCCACGCTCGAAGCTGCGGTAGAGCAGCATACGATAGACCAGCCGGCGCAGGCCAAGGCCGACCGTAACCAGCCCCACTGTGACTAAAACGATAAACCGGGAAATATCCTCGGCTTTCACCATGTAAAGCAAGCCGGCCAGCATCAAACCAGATGTAAGGCAGGCCTGTGCGCTGAGGCGCTGTTCGTGGAAGATGTTGATGAGCCGGGTAGGCGTATATAAATTCAACCGCCGGCTGGTGAATATCAGCGAGACGGCGAAGAAGCATAACAGAGCCAGCAGGGTGCCCATGGGGCGGTTATGGATCAAAGTGCCATGCCAGAACCCTCTTGCGGTCGTCAATGGGTCCTTTTGCACTTTGTAAAGGGTGGCAAGCACCACAGATACGAGAATGGTAAACGCATCCATGGCTATCCAGAACTTAACCTTGCCCCGCAAGCCATGCGAAGCTACCTTAGCATGCCCAACTGACCGCGCCTGCGGGGAAGTGGCCGATGCGGATAGCTTTTGCCAAAAATCTGATGTTGCCATACGCGTTACGCCGACCTCACACACTCAAACTGTAAGGACGATGGGGGGGGGCCGGAATTACCGGAAAACGTCCTATTTGTAATAAACCATGCTCGAAAAGAATCCAGCCCTAATAACGGCAGACAGAGTTTCCCGTTCAAGGCTATTGCTATCAGATTAACTCAAATCAACAAAACACAATGGATGTAAACCGCTCCTGCTGAATAAGATCTCTTGAATGAGGATTATACAGCACTTGAGCATCTGAAGAACAGGTGCAATCACCGGCTCTCCCTGAAATGCCCACCGGCTACACTTTCGGTTAAGCCATCTACATCAGGATCACCCGGCGTAACAATTACGGCAAGTAAAAAACAAAAAGCTATAGTTACGAAGTGTGAACATTTTATTCCGAAGGTAATGTATACGCATCCAGGGCCAGAAATTGCTGAATATCCGGGTCTGAAGAAGCCAGGAAGCCCTGGAGGGAGCCAAAATACTGAGCCCGTCCTTGATGAAGGAAGAGGACCAGGTCGGCCAGCCGCTCGGCAAAGCGCGTGTCGTGGGTGACCACGATGCTGGTAAAGCGAAGCTGGCGCTTGAGAATCTCGATCAGGTCACCGAGAATGCGGGCGATGATGGGATCGACCATGGTCGTCGGCTCGTCGTAGAGCACCACCTCCGGCTTGGCGGCAAGGGCGCGAGCGATGGCCACAGCGCGTTTGCGTCCGGTGGAAAGGCTGGCCGGCAGGCTATCGATCACGTCTTCGGCGCCCACCAGGCTGATGAGCCGGTCCACCGACTCCAGAATCTCGTTCTCGTCCATGCCACCGCGCTCGCGCAAGGGAAAGGCCACGTTTTCGCGGACGCTGAGGGAATCGAAGAGAGCGCCGTTTTGAAAGACCATGGTAATGCGCTTGCGGATGGCACGCAGGCCCTCTTCGCTTAGGGTGGTAATCTCCTGGCCATCAACGCGGATGGAACCCTCATCCGGGGTAAGAAAGCCCATCAACATGCGCAGGGCAACCGACTTGCCCACGCCGCTGCGGCCCAGGATGCAGAGGGTTTGGCCGCGATCCACGTAAAAGCTCACGTCCTCCAGTACAGAGCGGCCGTCAAAGGAGATGCCCACGTGGCTGAAGGAGATGAAGTGCTCCTGCTCCGGGGACTGCTCCGTCATGGAGAGAAATTCGAACGTAGGCATAGAATCAGATTACGCGACCGGAGCGATTATGAAAATACGATATGTGGTGGGCATTCTGCTTGGCTTGTATCTTCTGGCTTTGACCGGCTTTTTTGTGTTTCAAAGGAGTTTTTTGTACTTTCCGAGCCATGACCATGTCTATTTGAGCGACGCACACGCGAACAGTGCTTTCAAGGAATTCACCGTTAGGACCGAAGACGGGCTCGATTTAACAGCCTGGTATGCGCCTGCAACGAGCCAACCCTTCACCATCGTCTTCTTTCACGGCAATGGAGATAGTTTGAGTGCCGCGTCGCCTGTAGCCGACCCATACATTGCCGAGGGATATGGCTTTCTGCTGGCGGAGTATCGAGGTTACAGCGGATTGCCCGGCACTCCGACGGAAACCGGCCTTTATGCCGACGCGCGGGCCTATATCAAAGGGCTGATGGCGCAAGGCGTCAAGAGCGAAAACATAATCCTGTTTGGACATTCGCTGGGAACTGGCGTGGCTGTTCAGATGGCCGAAGAATTCCATGTTGGCGGAGTGATGCTGCTGGCTCCCTATCTATCCATTGCAGAGATGGCGCAACGAAATTATCCGTATTTTCCCGCGAAATATTTCGCGCTGGACCGTTACGAGAACGACAATAAGATGAAGAATCTTCACGCACCGGTTTTGATTGTCAATGGCGCCGGGGATCAAATTATTCCTCCCTCCGAGGGGAGAGAGCTTTATGCACTGGCCAACGAACCCCGGCAATTCTATTCACTTCCCGGCCGCGGCCATAACGACTGCTTTGATGATTTTGCGATTATTGGGCTGGAGTGGATAAAGCGGCTGCGGGCAATAAATTGAGCTACCAGACGATGCGAGGAAAAAGATTGTTGTCTCCCACCCTTCCCGCAGATTGCGCGGGAAGGATGGGGCACACATCATTTATTGGCGGATCAAGGGTATGGCACCCGGCCGGCGAAAGAAGACGCCAGTCCCAACCACAAAGATGCCAATCAGTAGGTATATCGCGGTGGGCCCTTCGGGGGCCATTGCAGTGCCCGAGGCGAAATAATCGGTGCCCAATGGGTCTGGTGCAACGCTCGCATCTTCGTCGTTGTTAGGGATTGTTATGCCCTGAGGATCGCCGTTGCCGTCAAGGGTGACTAAGGAGGGCGTCAGTGTGCCTGAGGTGCTGCCAAGGTCAGTCTCGAAATCGCTGAGGCACACGCTCGGAGTACACGCATACGGGTCAAGCACGATCATCATGTTGGCGAAAAAGATGCCTGTGCGCGGGTTGAAGGAGTTGAAGAAGGCGAGCCCACCACCGCCGGCCGGTCCACCTGCCCAGGTGTAGGCCGCAGGGGTTACCCATTGCGCCGTGGGTACAGAGACATCGGCTCCGACGAAGCCATTGGACTCACCTAAGAAGGTATCGTAGGCGTACCAATAGCCAGGGTAACCGAGGAGCGAGAGAGATACATAGTCCTCAGGCGCGGTGGGAGCCCCCGGTGCGAGGGCGGTCAGGGCGCTCCAGCCTGCAACGGGCTGGGGATTGCCAAACCCCCAGTTGGGAGGAGCGGTGATGACGTAGAAGTAAAAGGGGGCCGCGGCGGCCGGACGAGCGATACTCAAAAATGCGATCACGCCCGCCGTGGCAAGAAGGACTCGTTTGAGCAGAGCAAGGGAATTCATTCAACCTCCTGGGGATGGTGTGGCTGGCCCGGAAACGATCGCGATCCAGGCCCGCGGGTTAGGGATTCGGTCTCCGATCCAATTTCACTGGCACTTGTTTTATAGTCACTTGCGGGGAGATTCAGGATCGGCCCGTGGGGAAGCCAACACGAATTTAACCAAATAATATCCAAAATATATTAAAAAGGCAAAAAATCTTTGATCGGGCGGGCCGGCGAATCATTGGCCGGGGTGCCCAGATCTCGGTATTGAGAAGATCTGGGGCACGAGCTTATTTGCCCGCTTCCTCCAGGAAACGAATCACCGATTCGATGCCCAGCTCGAAGTTCTTCAGATGGAACTTCTCGTTGGGGGCGTGGATGCAGTCGTCGGGCAGGCCAAAGCCCATCATCACGCTGGGCACGCCCAGATGGCGGTCGAAGTCGCCGACGATGGGGATGGAGCCGCCGGAGCGGATGAAGACCGTGTCCTTGCCCCAAACCTCGTGAAGGGCGCGGGTGGCGGCCTGGATGTAGGGGTTGTCGACGCGTACCAGGCAGGGGTCTCCGGCGCTGATCAGACGCACTTCGACATCGACTCCGGCCGGGGTGATCTTCTCGACATAGGATTTGTAGAGTTCGAAGGCCTTGGCGGGAGTCATGCCGGGAACCAGGCGCATGGAGATTTTGGCAACGGCCTTGGCGGGGATGACGGTTTTGGCGCCCGCGCCGATGAAGCCGCCGGGGATGCCGTGCACGTCGAGCGTGGGACGGGCCCAGGTGCGCTCCATGACGCTGTAGCCGGGCTCGCCCACAAGGGTGCGCGAGCCGACTTCGGTTTTGCGGTAGTGCTCCTCGTCAAAGGGCAGACTGCGCCAGGCTTTAAGCTCCTCGGGGCTGGGGGGAATGATGCCGTCGTAGAAGCCGGGAATAAGGATGTGGCCGTTCTCGTCCTTGAGTTTGGCAATCATCTGCGCGATGGAGACGAAGGGATTGGGGGCCGCGCCGCCGTACATGCCGGAGTGCAGATCGGTCTTTGCGCCGCGGACTTCGAGCTCGGTGTAGATCATGCCGCGCAGGCCGACGCAGAGGGTGGGCAGGCCGGGCGCAAAGAGTTCGGTATCAGAGACCAGGGCAAAGTCCGCCTTCAGTTCGGGCGGCTTGGAGGCGACAAAAGCGGCTATTCCCTCCCCTCCGACCTCCTCGTCACCCTCCAGAATGACGCGCACGTTGACCGGCAGCTTGCCGTTGTTGGCAGCCATCAGCGACTCTAGGCCCTTGATCTGCGCCCAGACCTGGCCCTTGTCGTCGGCCGTGCCGCGGCCGTAGAGGTTGCCGTCGCGCTCCGCCGGCTCAAAGGGCGGCGTGGTCCACTCGTCGATAGGGTCGACGGGCTGCACGTCATAGTGACCGTAAAACAACCCAGTAGGCTTGCCGGTGGCATGCAGCCAGTCGGCGTAAACCAGCGGATGGCCGGTGGTTTCAATCAGCCGGGCGTGCTCCATCCCTATGCGAGTCAGCTCGGCGGCCAGAGTCTCGGCGGCGCGGCGGCAGTCGCCCTTGTTCTCGGGCAGCGTGGAAATGGAAGGAATACGCAGCAAATCCTTCAGTTCTCTCAAGAAGCGGGGATGGTTCTGGCGGGCGTAGGCTACGGCGGGTGAAGACATGGATGTGCTCCCTTTTGAATAGAAATCCGACAGAGGAGAGTATAGACCGTTGAGGCGGCTCTTGCCCAAAGTGCGTATTGGATCGATTCCATTTATAATTCGCGAAAGGTTTGGGCATTCATTATGCGGATGAAACGATTTGCGGCGCTTGCTTTGGCCGCTATACTGGAATGCGCGGGCTGGGCGCAGACGATGCAAGAGCCGGTCAATCCAAATGCGACACCCGAGGCGCGGGCGCTGCTTGCTTACCTTGATTCAATCTCCGGCAAGGCGACGATCGCCGGTCAGCACAACTACCCCAATGATGGCGCGCGCTGGACGGACATGGCCTATGACCTGACGGCCAAATATCCAGGACTCTTCGGCGGGGACTTCGGCTTTTCCGGCGGTGAGGACAAGGATTCCGTGCTTTCGCGGCCAGCGATGATCGAAGAGGTCAAGCGGCAGTACCGCAACGGTGCGGTGGTTACGTTGACCTGGCACGAAGTGCGGCCCACCGACGACGAGCCGGTCACCTTTCACGGCAGCGTACAGGGCCATCTGACGGACGCCGAGTGGCAGCAACTGCTCACTCCCGGCACGCCGCTCTACAACCGCTGGTGCGCGCAGGTGGATGTGGTCGCCGGCTACCTGCGGCAGTTGCGCGACGCTCATATTCCTGTGCTCTACCGGCCCTACCACGAGATGAACGGCAACTGGTTCTGGTGGGGGGCGCGTCCGGGCAAGGAAGGATCGGCGGCGCTCTATCGCCAGCTTTACGACCGTTTCGTCAACGTTCATCATCTGGACAACCTGGTGTGGGTGTGGAATGTGAACGCGCCCGGCATCAATGCCGCGCCGATTGCGGACTTCTATCCCGGCGCACAGTATGCCGACCTGGTCACGATAGACATCTACGGCGAGTTCAAGCAGGAGTACTACGACAGCATGGTTGCGCTGGCCGGCGGCAAGCCTATTGCGCTGGCCGAGGTCGGGGGATTGCCCAGTCCTGAAGTTCTCCAGAAGCAGCCGCGTTGGACATACTTCATGGATTGGAGCGAGTTTATCCAGGAACACAACTCAGTTGAGCTGGTCAACGCCGTCTATCACGCGCCGCAGGTTCTGACCCGCGCGGATCCGCGGCTGGCCGGGCCGCTGGCGGCGATCCGCAAGGCAACGGCCGAGCGCAGCGGCAGCACGCCGGAGGCCGTTCCGTAGCCGGCCGCACGCGCCTAGGTAGGGCGCACGCTCTTGGGCGATTCGCATATCGCTGCACTGCTCCTGCGCAATGAATGAAAAAACACTGCGCCACCGCAGGGGCTTACCGCTCGCCCCAGCTGAGCTTGCTGCGCAGAGCCTCGAAGAAGCCGCCTCCACTCATGCGGACCAGGTTGACGGCATGCACGGATCTGCGACAGCGAACCTCATCGCCGATGAGCAGCTCGATGCCCTTCTGGCCGTCGACGGTGAGCAAAGCCGGATTTACAACGCCCTCGACGCGGACGGTGAGCAGGGCGTCGCCGCGCGTCACAATAGGCCGGAGCGTGAGCAGGTGCGGGCTGATGGGTGTGACTACCATGGCATCCACGTCGGGGGTGAGAATGGGGCCGTTGGCGGCCAAAGTGTAGGCCGTGGAGCCGGTGGGGGTGGAGACGATGACGCCGTCGGCGCGGAAGCAGGCTACGCTCTTGCCGTCCAGCTCGACGGCAAAATCTCCCATGCGGGCAATGTCGCCCTTGGAGATGACAACCTCGTTCAGCGCTTCATGGCTGGAGCGCAGCGCGCTGCCGCGCCACAGTTCCGCGTGGAGCATGGAGCGCGTATCGAGAACGTGGCAGCCAGCGCAGCCGCTGTGCCAGCTCTCCAACGCCGGATAGAGGTCGGCCAGGCGGACTTCGGTCAGGAAACCGAGCGAACCCAGGTTCACGCCGAGAATTGGCGTGCCGGTGGAGGCAAATATTCGCGCCACGGAGAGCAGTGTGCCATCGCCGCCCAGCACGATGACCAGCCCCGGCGCCTGCTCCGGCATCCGCGCTCGATCCATGGCTGGAGCGTCCGTGGTGTACTGGCCGCCCTCCATGTCGAGCAGTGGCTCATAGCCGTGCTGGCGTAGCCATGCGATCAGCTCCGGCAGCAGCCGGGCCAGCTCCGTTTTCTCCGGTTTGCAGACTATCGCGACGCGAACCATGCGGCTTTAGTGTATCGGAACCCCTGCGACAGGGCCAAGCCCCTGCAGAGGGGCCAAACCTGCAGCTAGGGCGGGGCTGCGACGTGGCCAGAATCGTTAATTTACCCATTACCGTAAGGTAAATAAGTTGGTGACAACATCGGGTGTCTATGTTGTATATTGGCTCATCGCAAAAAAACAGATGCTGATCGTAGGCTACGCGGGCAGTGAGACGCGGTGACCAAGCGCTCGGCATATTATGTTGGATAATCAACCAGAAATGGAGGGTGTGATGGATTGGTATTTGATGGTTTGGAGGAAGTACGCAGAGTTCAACGGTCGCTCACGCCGCAAAGAGTACTGGATGTTTGTGCTTTTCAATTTATTGGCCGCTCTCGTGCTGGCTGCATTGGGAGGCATAGGACTGGCAATATCAGAGGATTACGGTGGCGTCCTGTTCATTCCGTTTGGCCTCTATATTCTGGCCGTAATTATTCCTGGTTTGGCCGTCCAGGTGCGCCGGCTTCACGACTCCGGCAAGAGCGGCTGGCTGCTGCTGCTGTTTTTTGTGCTTGGTTTTATCCCCATCGTAGGATTCATAGCCACCGTGGTTCAGATCGTTCTCATGTGTATAGACAGCGATCCGGGAGACAACGAATATGGACCCAATCCGAAGGCCGCTGAACTGGCTGGGATGGCTGCCGGGAACGCCGGTTTTACCTCAATGGGATTAGGCGTGCCACCGCAGCCAGTCACGGGCACGAGCAACTATGGGGTTTGCGGTAATTGCGGCACAGCATTCAAGGACGCAACTCCATTTTGCAGTCATTGTGGCGTGCGCCGCCAATAGACATTTTTTGCGCGACTCCGTAGGGCGTGCCGGTGTATATTGGCTACGCACCCTAAACCGGGTGCAGATTCCCTATTGTGCGGCGAGCAGGCGTCAGGGATGCAGCGCTCGGCGCGTGACTCGGCCGACAACCAATAATGGAGGATGAGATGAATTGGTATCTGATGGTATGGAAGAAGTACGCTCAGTTCAGCGGGAGGTCGCGCCGCAATGAATATTGGATGTTTACGTTATTCAACCTCTTGATCTATGTACTGCTGTATGGAGCTGCTATCGCACTCATGGAGAGTGGGATCGGCAAAGCCCTGCTTGGAATATGTGCCATCTATGGGCTGGCCATCCTCATTCCATCGTTGGCGGTCGGCGTGCGCCGGCTCCACGACACCGGCAGGAGCGGTTGGTGGCTGCTAATTTGTTTTGTTCCCATCGTAGGAGGCTTGATCTTGCTCGTGTTCTTCGTGCTGGACAGCGAGCCGGGAACGAACCAATATGGCCCCAATCCTAAGGCGGCCTAGCTGTTTACAGCGATTAGCTATCTGATTTGCGTTGTTTCATCCGCAACTCCGCCTTCCGGCGGAGTTGCGGTTTTTGGGGAGTTTATGCCCGCCGCGCATAGAGCAGAAACTCGCGGTTGCCCTCCGCACCGGTGATGGGTGATGGAATCGTCTCCACCACCTGCCAACTCAACGAGCGCAGGCAATCAGCCACCCTGTCGATGGCCATCTGGTGCGCTTCGGGGTCGCGGACAATCCCTCCCTTGCCGACATGGCCGCGTCCAGCCTCAAATTGCGGCTTGACCAGGACGACGGCCTCGGTGAGCGCCGGTGCGGCGGCAAAGACCGGCTCCAGCAGCAGCGTGGCGGAGATAAACGAAACATCCATTACCAGCAGGGTGAGTTCGGGAGTTCCATGCCCTGACTTCAGCGCTCCCGGCTCAAGAAGTCGCGCATTGGTGCGCTCCAGCAGGCGGACGCGCGGGTTGTTGCGCAACTTCATGTCTATCTGGCCGAAGCCGGTATCCACGGCGGTGACATGCGCGGCACCTGCTTGCAGGAGGCAATCGGTAAATCCACCCGTGGAGGCGCCCACGTCCAGACAGGCGCGGCCCTGGACGTTGATATGCCATTGTGCCAGCGCCGCGGCCAGCTTGAGGCCCCCGCGGCTCACGTAGGGCTGGTCATCTCCCAGTAGCCGAATGGAAGCTTCTGCTGGAACCGTTGTGCCGGCTTTGTCTATCTTTTGCTCGCCAACCAGAACACGGCCGGCCAGGATAAGCGCGCGCGCCCGCTCCCGGCTGGGAACCAGTCCCCGCTCGACCAGCAGCAGGTCCAGGCGGATTTTTGTGCCGGTAGCCATTCTCTCTATCGTTTCACACGGCAATTAGACATACGCGAAAATTCCAGAGCAGACGCGGAAACAGCCAAAGTGGTCATCCCGCGGGAAAAACCTCTTTGGCTGCCTGGATACAAGTAACTCAGTGCAAACGCTTTATGGCTGCTTTCGGCAATCGGCTAACGTGTAGCCCGGTCCGTAGGTTGTTAGCATTACGCCCGGCGGCAGGTTGCAGGGCTGGCCGTAACCGGGAATCCGGCTCACAAGGTTGCTATTTCCGCTGCTGCCGTTCTGCGTGCTCACGCGTACATCCACGATATCGCCCTCCAACAGGATCGTCGTATCCACGATGTCCTGATCGGTGCGTAGGATGGTGAGATAGTCGGTGTTTGGCGAGGCTACATAGACCTTGCCGTAAATCGAATTCTGGGTATTCACCACGGTGCGCGGGTAGCCGGTGACGGGCAGCGTCTTTTCCACCGTGTAGCTGCTCAGGTTGGCTATGGTCACCGTCTGGTCGGTCTGGTTGGCCGTATAGGCGCGGCTGCCATCGAACAAAACGGTCACGCTGGCGGGGTTGTTGCCCACTGGAATCGTGTATGTGGTGCCGAAGGTGGCGCTGTCGTTGCCGTACTCATCCTCGCTCACGTCGATCACACTGATCGTATTACCGGCATAATCGGCCACCACCAATAGATTCTTGGCCATGTTGTACTCGGCATAGACCGGACCGGCGGTTACGGGCATGCCTCCGCAAGTCGGATCGGCTGTGTAGTTGCAATTGGGGGGGATGATGCCAATTGCAGTCAGCGCAGTAGTGGAAAGCGGCAGGGTAGGATGGCAGGTCACCAACCGCCCGGCTTGGTTGAGAAACGGCACGCAGGTATTCAGTGTGCCGTATTGCGCGTTAACCACCGAAATCGTGTCGCTGCCCCGATTGATTACAAAGAACCTCGTGGAATCGCTGCTTTCGACGGCATAGACCGGGCACCTGCCCACTGTGATAGGCGTATCGGTTGTATAGCTGGCGACCTCGATCGGAGTCACAATGCCATAGGGCTGGGTTGTAGGCGAGTTATTGCACTCCACGCCGGTGGGAGTGGCAATGTTCTGGCTCAGGGCAAAGTAGCGCTTTCCGCTAGGAATAACAGGACCCATCACCATCACTGGCGTTGGCGCCAGGGGAATGGAAAGCACGAGGGATACGGGTTCCCCGTTGAATACATCGGCATAGTTACCAGTCAAATCCGTAGTCCACATCCCGGCGTACGGCGAGAACATGTTCAAGGGCTTCGCCGTGCTGGGCAGCGTGGAGTAGGAAACGTTCTTGGTCTGCAACGTGGTGGTAAAAGGTATGTTGGATATGGTGTTGTCGCTATTGATGGTGTAGCCTTCGTAACCGGTCTCATCAAGCGTAAATGCACTCGGGCCAGGACCGATATTAGCTTGAGCCAGAATTGAATCACCTGCGTAGTCGATGACCGTGGCGATGCCGGGCGTAGTGGGCGATGGAGCTGTAACCACAGACACTAACGATTGCGGCTGCGGGGGTGGGCCACTGGGATTGACGGGATTAACCACCGGCCGATAGTTGTTGCCGCAACCGGCAACCAGGGCAGCAGCCGCGAAGACCGCACCCGCCTGAACCAACCGCACACACGCCTGACTAAAATTCATTCGTAAAAGCCTCATTCAGTTCATTTCTGCTTACATCGTGATTGTAAATCAGGGAGCCAGGGTTTAGACGTGTTGGGGTGCGGAAGAGTATCGAAAACCGGCCAGATGGAGGATTTCCCGGGCGGAGGCCCGCAACATAATCCTCGGGTTACGATGGATGAGTGGCGCGAATCAAGCTGATTTGGCAATCCAAGCTGGTGCTGCTGGTGGTGTTGCCCGCCGCGGGCGCCAGCGTGGTGCTGCAGACCCACTGGTGGGCAGTGAACTCACAGCCAGTGGCGATCTGGACGCTGGGGCTGAGCCTGCTCTTCGGGATAGTGGTACACAAGCTGCGCGCAGCCACGCCGGGAGGAGCCTTTGCTGGCGCGGTGATCACTGCCAGCCTCATGTTTTCCACAGCGACCTTCATTCCCGGCGAGCCGCTTGCTTATGTCCCTTGGCACACCGCCCTGTTGCCGGTGCTGACCGTCTTTGTGCTCAGCCATATCGCCACGCGGCTGGGCCGGGAGCAAAAGCTGCGTTTGGGCACGGCAGAACCTCGGCAAGGAAGAACCGCTGCGCAGGTGGCAGCTAACCTTGGCATCGCCGCGCTGGCCTGCGAAGGAGTGTTGCAGTCATGGCTGGCAGGCAGCAGCTGGTTCGCGCAGACGGCTCCGGCTCTGCTGCTCGCGGTGGGGTTGGCGGCGCTGGCCGAGGCCGCAGCAGATACAGTCTCCTCGGAGATTGGCCAGATTCTGGGTGGCCAACCGCGCCTGATCACTACGATGCGCCGGGTCGAAGCGGGGACGGACGGCGGAGTCAGCCTTATTGGCTCGATAGCCGGAGTGGCCGCTGCGGGAATTGTGGCGGCAGTTGGAGCCTGGGCGCTTGACGGTGACCGGAGATTTTTCGTGGTCAGTTGCGCGGGCGGCGTCTTCGGCCTATTTTTCGATAGCCTGCTGGGGGCGACGCTGGAACGGCGTGAATGGTTGAACAACGACGGAGTTAATTTTCTGTCGACGGCCAGCGCGGCTGCCTTTGCGCTGGGAGTGCTGGCGATGCTGCCGCGTTCCTGAATTAGATCTGGGATACTGTGTTAATTGCCTTCAGGAAGTGAGAGCGCGTTACATCCATCTATATCGAAGACATATTTCAGAAACCGGTCTCTCTTAGCCCGGGGTAAGTTTTTCACCGCTTCAATAAACTCCGGGTGCCTGGCGCGGCAGATTTTTTGCATCTGTAACGCATAGTCGCTGTGCGGGTCCTGGACCGAGACGATGGAATATGCCACATATTCCGGAATTTTGGCTGGAACCAGAAGCACGGCCCTGGCCAAATCACGCGGTATGCGTTCTTCCAACTGACTCAGCATTTTCATCTCATGATAAGTCTCAGTTTCGCAATGATGTTCGCCAACGGTCATCAAAAGGTGCTGCTGCTCATCGTCTTTGGGGATGAGATTGAGAAGCAGAACCGCCGCATCCTGCCGCTGCGGATCGAGTTCTATGAGCTTGGCTGCGTAGACGAGTTGTGCACGGTAACTCTCTCCTGCCTTTTCCCTGGAAGCGGCCAACTCCGCCGTCGAGATGGCGCGCGCCATCATAGCAATGGCTTTAATCTCGCTACAATCTGGCTTCTGCGCGGGCAATACCTTGCAGGACGCGAACAGGAATGTCAGGGCAACCACACTAGATGCGATTTCATGCGTCTTCATCCTGACTCTCCCGGTAGTTGCCCACATTTCGATGGACATTACATCCGATTCTATCGCCTCTACCCGGACTTGGAATCAGTGCAGATGCATGCGCCAGGCGGTGTAGCTGAGGATTTCATGGGCAATGCGCCTGAACTCCCATCCCGTATTTCCACTCCCGCCCTCAACAAATACGTGGGGCCGTGGCGATGTGAGCACGTCCAGGCCTTCGGCGGCGCAGATTTCATGGATGCGAAACATATGCGTTCCATCGCTGACGATAACCAGCCTGCGCAACCCGTTGGCGCGGGCTATTACGCTGATGCGGAGGGCTGATTCCTCGGTGTTGCGGCTCACCGTTTCGGCGATGATGGCCTGCTGGGGGACGCCCATGCCCATCAGGTACTCGCGACCCACGGCGCCTTCATTGTACTGGTCGCCACCATTTCCGCCCAGGGTGATGATGAGCGGGGCGATGCCGTGATGGAAGAGCGAGAGGCCATGATCAAGGCGGGCGCGGTAGACCGGAGAGGGCCGTCCGTCGTACTCCGCCGCGCCGAAGACGACAATGGCGTCTACATGAGCAACCTGGACAGCTTGATCGAGAGCGGCATAGCGCTCAATCTGCACATAAACCCAGCGGCACCAGCCCAGAGCTGCCACGACCAGCGCGATCACCAGCAAAAGCGCGGCGCGCAGGATCCATTTACGGCGTTTTGGCTGGGTCTTAGGCTTCATAGAAACTTTGATTCATGGGTTACTGTTATCGCTGCAACACTGTCACGATCTCATGCGTGGGGATGGCGCCCTCACGCAGAATCTCCCAGCGTCCTTCGCCCAGGGTGAGATCGACGATGGTGGTGGGCTGCGCCTGGCCGATGGAACCGCCGTCGACGATTAGCGGAATGCGGTCGCTAAGCTGTTCGCGAACACAGGCTGCGTTGCTGCAATCAGAGGCCCCCCGCAGGTTGGCCGAGGTGGCGGTGATGGGTAGCCCGAAGCGCTCCACCACGGCGCGAGGAATGGCGGCGTTTGGCACGCGCAGCGCCACGTTGCCGGTGTTCGCCGTAGAACGCAGCGGCAGCTTGCAGCCGGCACGCACGATGATGGTGAGCGGACCGGGCCAGAAGCGCTCTGCCAGCTTGTCCAGCATGGGGTTGGTGTCGCGGGCTAGTTCATAGGCCTGTGCCAGGGAGGCAATCAGCAGGGACAAGGGCTTGTTCTTCGAACGGGTCTTGATCTGATAAATCTGCTCGACCGCATGGAGATTGACCGGATCGACAGCCAGACCGTAGAAGGTGTCGGTGGGCATGGCAATCACATCCCCTTTGCGCAGACAGGAGACGATATAGTCGATCCGGTCCGGCTGGGGCTCTTCGGGATGGACTTGCAACATCTCCGCGGACAAGGAGGTTTACCTCAGTTCATGGGATGCGAAAAAGCAGAGATGGGGGAGTCTCTGAAAAGTCAACATTTTGAAAGAGCGCGGCTTGAGCCCTTAAGGGAATGCTTACGCGCAGCAATAGATTCCCTGGCGCTTCACCTGCCTGCCCGCACCCCTGTAAAACAGCTTAGAATCGGCTATGACGGTTTCACAATCAGTGTAGACCGAAACCGTACCGCTCAAATAGGTTTCGCACCTATGCCTTATCGCATTGTACAGAGTAAGCAAAATTCGCGCCTGAAGGATTTGCGCCGCGCGCTGGCCCACCCCGGCAGCGATTGGGGCAGCCTGTCAGGCCGCGAAAGCCACAGTTTGGCAGGAATCGAGGGACCGAATCTGCTGGCGGAGGCTCTGCGTGCCGGTTTGCGCGTCCCGACTGTCTTTGTGGCGCAGGGGGCGGAGCACCTGCTGGAGGGGCTGGCGCTTCCTGCGAAGACTGAGGTTCTGCTGCTGCGCAGGGAGCTACTGGATTCGGCGCTGGCCACCGAGACGCCTCAGCCTGTCGCCGCACTGGTTGAGCCGCCGGATTGGGCCTGGGCGCATCTACTCGGCGGGCAATTAAACGCTGCTCCGCTCGTCCTGATTCTGGACGGGATCCAGGACCCCGGCAACCTGGGCACGATATTGCGCTCGGCCGAGGCCTTTGGGACAAATGGCGTAGTTTGCCTGCCGGGAACTGTCAGCGCCTGGAACCCCAAGGCAGTGCGCGCCTCGGCGGGCAGCGTCTTCCGGCTGCCGCTGCTAGTGGCGAGTGCTCAGGAATGCTTTGCGAGGCTGCTGGAAGCCGGCATAAAGATATGGACTACTACCGTGCGTGGAGCTCAACCTGCCGATCTGGTCGATCTGGCCGGGCCAGTTGGGCTGCTCATCGGCAACGAAGGCAACGGCGTCTCCGATCACCTGGCCGCCAAGGCCAGCGGACGCTTAACGATTCCCTGCCCCGGCCCGGTCGAGAGCCTGAACGCCGCCGTTGCCGCCAGTGTGCTGCTCTACGAGGCCTCGCGACAGCGTTCCGTCTTGAGTGGCGGACCTATTGACCACAGAGGGAGTGCGCGATGAGCCTTTTTGACGGCACACCTGACCTACTACAGCGCACCACCAATAGTCCGCTCCATGCAATGGCAATGGCGCCACTTGCCGAGCGGATGCGCCCGCGCTCACTGGAGGAGTTGCTCGGCCAGGAGCACCTGGTCGGCCCCGGCAAGCCGCTGCGCGTACAGATCGAGCGCGATGACCCCGGATCCATGATCTTCTGGGGTCCGCCGGGAGTGGGCAAAACCACCCTGGCCAAGATCATCGCTGAAACCACCAAGGCCACTTTCATCGAGTTCTCCGCCGTGATGAGCGGCATCAAGGAGATCAAGCAGGTGATGATAGCGGCGGCGCAGGCTGCCCGCATGCACTCCCGGACGATCCTCTTCATCGATGAGATTCACCGTTTCAACAAGGCGCAGCAGGACGCATTTCTGCCTTACGTAGAGAGGGGCGCAATCCGGCTGATCGGCGCGACGACGGAGAATCCTTCCTTTGAGATTATTTCGGCGCTGCTCTCCCGCTGTCGCGTCTATGTGCTCGAGCCGCTCACTGAGGAGCAGATTGTCGTGCTGCTCAGGCGCGCGCTGGCAGATAAAGAACGCGGCCTGGGCGCGATGGAGTTGACCGCCGACAATGATGCGCTCGAACTGATTGCCGGCTACTCCTCGGGCGACTGCCGCAACGCATACAACACGCTGGAGGTTGCTGCACAACTGGCGCAGGAGCCGGGCCGTAAAGCGGGCAAGCACATCGACAAAAAACTGGCCGGCGAGGCAGTACAGCAGCGCGTGCTGATGTACGACAAGTCCGGCGAGGAGCACTACAACCTGATCTCCGCGCTGCATAAGAGCGTGCGCAACTCCGACCCTGACGCTGCGCTCTACTGGCTGGCGCGGATGTTCGCCGCCGGCGAGGACCCGCTCTATCTGGCCCGCCGCATCGTGCGCATGGCCGTTGAGGACATCGGCCTGGCCGCTCCCGAGGCACTCAATCTGACTCTCTCAGCCAAGGAGGCTGTTGATTTTTTAGGCTCGCCAGAGGGCGACCTGGCGCTGGCCGAGGCAGTCGTATATCTTTGCCTCGCTCCCAAGTCGAACTCGGTTTACACCGCCTACGGCGCGGCGCAGCAAGAGGTCGAAGAGACCCGCCAGGAGCCTGTGCCGCTGCACCTGCGCAACGCACCGACGAAGTTGATGAAGGAACTGGACTACGGCAAAGGCTACCGCTACGCGCACAACGAGGATGGCAAGGTGGCCGACATGGATTGCATGCCTGAATCGCTCAAGGGCCGCAGATACTACCACCCCACGCAGGAGGGGCGAGAGAAGGTGTTGGCTGCGCGAATGGAGGAGATTCGGCGGATTCGGGCGGGGAAACGCGGCGGGAGCTGACTCATAACATCTACGTCTGTTGAAAAACCATGCCCGCTCAGTCCGAATACTTCACCGCACAGCCGTATGGCCGTGTAAATGGCGTCGCCACAGGCTTTTCCGCCATCGCTCTGGTAAGCGCGTCGGAGACGTAATTCTGCGCTCCATGCACACACGCAGTATCCGTCGATCTTCATTTGAGTATCCTAATAAACTGCGCAGCCGCCTCGCACTGCAATTAGAAAATTCTAATTTTCTGGCATGTTCCTGATAAATCACAAAGAGATACAGGCCTTGTGAAGGGTTCCGGCAAAGATCAGTGTCTTTGATTCCGGCTGCAATCCAGATGCGCCGGCCCAGATGTACAGCATATGGGCTGGCTGCCAACGCAATTTAATTGTGAATCTTCTAATTTTATTTCTTCAATAATGTACCTCCGCATGCACAGCCTCCGTAGGTGCGTAAGTCAGCGGGCCTGTCAGGCGCTGAATTATTGCAGAAAAAGGCTCAGCGACTTGAGCGCCACATTGAGAAACCTTGGGAGGAATTGATCCATGAAGAAGTTGTTCGCAACCGCACTTGTCACACTGTCTACGATTTGTTTTCTTTTAACCTGTGCTTCACTGTTGGCTCATGCCGACACCGTTTCACTTTCCTTTGTCAGCACCGGGGGCCAGTCTGACGATGGGTATTACGTGTATCCCTATAACTTCAGCATCGATGGCAGTGCAACCACGGCCCCGCTGATGTGCCTAAGTTTCACCCAGGAGATCAACCTTGGCGACCATTGGATTGCGAATGTTTACAGCATCACGGGGAACGCCGAGGAGGAAGCGGGCTGGCTTTTCAATGACGCCAATCTCCACCCGGGGAACATTGCTGACGATCAGTTTGCAGTCTGGGAGCTCTTCGATCCTGGCATGACCGGTCCTGATCAGACCGGCATCAATGCTCAACTGGCCGCGGCGGCGAGTGGTATAACGATCTGGACATCTGCCGACTTGGCCAACTATGTGCTTTATCTTCCAGTCCCGGGTTCTGTTTCTCAGTCCATTGGCGATTATCCGCAAACATTCCTGGGGGATGCCACTGCAGAGAGGAATGCCGTCGCACAGGGGGATCTCATAGGGGGTGGCATCACGCTGACGAATGCTACGACGCCTGAGCCCAGCGGCCTCATCCTGCTCGGCACTGGCCTGCTCTGCTTTGCGACAGTGTTCAAGCGCATAAGGCGCTCATCTTGAGCGAGCTTCCGCAGGCCTGCATGCGCAGTGGCTTAGGGTAACTTAGCCAGAGCTTTGATGACAATCCCCGGTGTGAGCACCTCCGGCAGCAACCGTGGGTTGATCTCCCCTGGGACGTATAAAGCATATGCAGGGACGCCGCTGCGGCCGAGAGCGGTCAAGGCTTGCGTGATGGCCTCGTCGTGGCGGGTCCAGTCGGCGCGCAGCAGGGCGACATTGGCGGACTGGAAGGCCTGTTGCACCTCAGGCCGATTCAGAGCGACGCGCTCGTTTACCTGGCAACTCAGGCACCAGGCTGCGGTAAAGTCCACAAAAACCGGACGGCCTTGGGATTGGTAGTGGCTGACGGCATCTGCGGACCAGGACTGCCAGCCGGTGGCAGCAACGGAATCCAGATCAGTTCTTCCTGACTTTCCGGCAGGCTCGCCTACCAGCCTTTGCCCGTAGAGGGCCAAAGCAATGACCCCAAGAAGAATCAGAGCGGCGACAACAGCAGCCCAGCGCTTCGCCGGCCAGCGGCCCAGAAACCATCCGGCAATAGCCAGAAGCAGGAAGCTCGTCAGCAGCGCCGCCAGGACGCCGGCCCCGTAAGCGGCGGCCAACACCCAGGCCAGCCAGATGACCGTGGCGAAGATGGGCACGGAAATCGCCTGGCGCAGCACCTCCATCCATGCGCCGGGCTTGGGGAGCAGGTGGGTCCAGGCCGGTTGCAGGGTGAGCGCGACGTAGGGCGCGGCCAAGCCCAAAGCCAGCGCCGTGAAAACCGCAAAGGTGACCAAGGCGGATTGGGCCAGCGCGTAGCCGATGGCCGCTCCCATGAAGGGCGCGGTGCAGGGCGTGGCCACGACGACGGCCAGCACTCCGGTGAAGAAGCTGCCCGTGTAGCCCTGCTTTGCGGCGAGCGGACCGCCAGCACTGGTCAGAGTGAGGCCGATCTCAAATTGCCCGGCCAGCGAGAGACCTAGGAAGAAGAGCAGCCCGGCCATCAGCGACAAAAAGGCCGGCGACTGGAACTGAAATCCCCATCCCAGCGTTGCTCCCGCGGCGCGCAAGCCCAGCAGCACGCCCACCAGCACCCAGAATGAGATCAGAATTCCGGCGGCGTAGACGAGGCCATGCGCGCGCAGCTTGTGTCGTTCTTCATTACCTGAGTTGACCAGCGCCAGGCCCTTCAAGAAGAGCACAGGAAAGACGCAGGGCATGAGGTTGAGCAACAGGCCGCCGAGAAAGGCGAGGGCGGATGTTCGCATCAGCAGAGCCCAAGAAAGTGATGGTGTGGTAATTGGCGCCGTGCTGGAAGCGGTTGCGGTAGCAGTTGGCGTTTGTACCGCCGTTCCTATTGGCAGCGCCACAATCTCATAAGCCCGCCCGCCGGAAAGCTCCAGAACACCCCTAAGTTGAACGGGATTGGTGGTTAGAATGGCGTCTTTCTTGAGGTCGAGAACGAAGCCCGTAGCGGTGGGAGTTAACTTTTGCGGGGCGGGATTGTCGAGGATGTCCTGGTCTTCAGGAAAAAATGTTGCCTCGGTTTCGCGCTGGCCGGTTGAGACAGCGAGGCGGAAACCAGTAGAGGTGGGGGCGAAGGTGGCGCTGGCATTCTTCGGAAGCGCATTTGGCAATTCAGGGAGTCCAGAACGAAGCTCGCCGAGAAACTGCTGGCCCAGGGTCCGGTTGCGCAGAACGGGAATCTCGTACATTCCTGCCCATACGTTGGCTTGCATTTCCAGATCGGCCTTGCCGGGGATACAGGAGCCACGGCAGACAAGCCAAGTGATGTGGGCTTTCAAGGTGAAAGGTCCGAGCTTGCCGCCTGACTTCTTGGGATTGATCGCATCGTCAACGTCGAAGTGAAGAGGAAAGAGAACCTCATTCTCGTAGCCATAGTCCATCAGAGGGCCAAGAGGCAGGCGCTTGGGCGCGGGGAATTCGAGCGGCGATGCCGTGATCCCTGTGGGCAGTGTCCAACGCACATCGGGCGGTTCGCCCGCGTCGCCGGGGTTCTTCCAATAGATGTGCCAGCCCTCTTCGAGCTTGAAATAGATCGCAGCATTGTTTATCGCGGGCTTTCCGCCAAGATAGAGCGTATTGGGTGAAGGGATCAGCTCGACGTGCACATGCGGCGCGTCGGCAGAGTTCGACATGGGCCGCGCCGGCAAGCAGACTGCAAGCAGCAGCGGCAGCACGAAAATCAATCGGAATCGGCACATGGCGAAGATAATCTGACTCCTCAATGGTTGGACTCAGTCTAACTGACAAAGGTCGCGGAAGGATGGAGCACGGCCTGCCACTTCAAAGTCTGCCCCACCGCAGGTGGCTATTCTTCCAGATCGTCCTCCGGCTCGGTGGCTACGGCGGTGCCACGGCGCTTGGCCAGCAGGTAGCCGCGCAGAAACGGCTCAATGTAGCCGTCCAACACCTTGTCCACGTCGCCCACCTCGACCTTGGTGCGATGGTCCTTGGCCATGCGGTAGGGCTGTAAAACATAAGAGCGAATCTGCGAGCCGAAGTTGATGTCGAGCTTGGAGTCTTCGAGCTTCTTGCTCACCGCGCGCTTCTTGTCCAGCTCGTATTCGTAGAGCCGCGAGCGCATCATCTTCATGGCCTTGTCGCGGTTCTTATGCTGGCTGCGCTCGTTCTGGCATTGCACGACGATGCCGGTGGGAATATGGGTCATGCGTACGGCGGAGTCAGTGGTGTTCACGTGCTGGCCGCCCTTGCCGCCGCTGCGGTAGGTGTCAATGCGCAGATCTTCGAGCTTCAGGTCCACGTTAATCGTCTCGTCGATCTCCGGCGAGACATAAACAGACGCAAATGACGTGTGGCGGCGCTTGGCTGAGTCGAAAGGCGAGATGCGCACAAGCCGATGGACGCCGCTCTCGCCGGCCAGTTGGCCAAATGCGTACTCGCCGATGATGGTGAAGGTGGCGGATTTGATGCCCGCCTCCTCGCCGTCCTGGTAGTCGTTCATCTCGGTTTTGAAGCCCTGCTGCTCGGCCCAGCGCAGGTACATGCGCAGCAGCATCTCGGCCCAGTCCTGGCTCTCGGTGCCGCCCGCGCCGGGGTGAACGGTGACGATGGCGTTAAGCGCGTCGGCCTCGCCGTTTAGCATGGTCCGGGCTTCAAGCTCCTCGGCAAAGGTTCCCAGTGCCTTGATCTCGCGCTCCAGATCGGCCAACACGTCCTCGCCCTCGCGAGCCAGCTCGAAGTAGGTCTCGATCTCGCCGGTTCGGCGGACGAGTTCGTTGTCGTCGGCTACCAGAGATTCCAGGCGCTTGCGGTCGCGCATCAGAGGTTTAGTCGCGTTGGGGTTGGACCAGAGCGTAGGATCGGCCAGCTTGGTTTCTATATCGGCGGCTTCCCTGCGAATGCGTGCAGGGTCAAAGATACTCCCGCAGGTCGCGCACTTGGTCGCGCACGGGAGCATAAGCGAATTCGAGATCGTTCAACGACATGCTTGGCTCTTAAGACCTGACTTTGGGTTGAAGTGTTAGACTGCGTTCGTTTGACTATTAATAGAATATCACTGGACTAGTTGTTGCGGGTTTGGAGGCATTCGACCCACAGCGCGAATTGATTCATCCGAAGTCACAGACGCGGAACCAGATGTGTCCGGCTATCTTGGTATGTTCCGATTCAATCCACCTACCAATGGATCAATCAATCACCTTGTACTCTTCGTAAATGTAACTTACGAGATCGTACAGCGCAGGTTTGTAGGAGCTTCGAAAAGCGAAAACGAAGAGCGTTTTACGTGTGAACGACCCAACGAGCTGCGGATTGCCTTCAGAACCTTCGAACATGGAAGCTACTGCCACAGTGCGATCCTTATAGGAACGTCCGAAGGCATTGTCTTCAATCTTGATCGTTTTCACTTCAACGTCCTTTGTACTCTCCAACATACGAGAGATTGCTTCACTCTGCGATATTCCCCTAGCCAAGATTTTCTTGTGCTTCGCACTGCCCATTTCATAGGTTGTTTCCCAAAGCTTCACATTAGAGAGATCCACATTTGACCAATCACTGTAAGATGGCAGATTACCCAGAACCCGAATGTAACGATTGAAGGCTCTTTTGGCGGGATCTTCCAGGTCTCTGATCAATTTCCTGAATACTTCATCGCCCACTATCGAAATAATGATGATAGCTACTAAAGTGACAAAGATACCGAACGCCAGGATCACGCCGAATTCAAGACTGCTCCTGATCAGCGAAACAATCATGCAGGCATACACTACCAGTACGACCAGTATCCATATAACCCTGGCGATCATACTCGTTCCCCTTACCGCGGAGTCAGTAAACGCATACGAGGCTGGTGGCCCGCTTCCCAATCGCCCATACTAAACTTGGGTGCTTTGCAGGGTTCCGCAGCGTTCCCGCCGTTCATTCTAAACTACGCCACCTTGATCTCCTCGAGCAGATCGGGGTGACGGTCCAGCACTTTGAGCAGCTTGATCAGGGCTAGTGGCGGCTTGGTCTTGCCGCTCTCGTAAAGGGAGAAGGCATGGTCGCCGCCGATGAATCGGGCGATCAACGTCCCAACCGGCGCGAAATCCCTCAGGATTTAGCTTTCTTCGAAGGTTTCGACTTGCCGGAACTGTTGAGGGCGACCGCCTGGCGAACGAGCGCCTTAAAGGCGGACTCGTCAACTTCTTCTCCTTCGTGGATGTCGATCGCGCGGCGCGTGTTTCCGTCGAGACTCGAGTTGAAGAGACGGGCCGGATCCTTCAGAGATGCGCCCTTGGCGAAGGTAAGCTTGACGACATTCTTGTAGGATTCGCCAGTGCAGATGATGCCATCGTGTGACCAAACCGGAGTGCCCATCCACTTCCACTCCTCGACGACCTCCGGGTCTGCTGCCTTGATAAGCTTGCGCATTCTGCCGAGGGTTTCCCCGCGCCAGTCTCCGAGTTCGGCGATTCTTTTCGAGATGAGCTCCGATGCCGGCTGATCCTGGCTCGCGCCCGGCATTTTCATGTTCTTATCCAAGCTGGAATCTCCTTTTTGGATTCGATTTGACTAAATTGTACTGATACTGATTGGAATTGCACGAGCGGATCTGTCAGGTGGTCCGGTTCCTATGAAATTTGTTAAGCCTCTGACTGGATGACCCGGTCCGGATTTCTTTATGCAGATGAAGTGGCAGTCCACGCGCGCAGCAGTTTTCTTCCCGACCAGGCGACCACAACCAAACTCAGCAGGACGCAGAGCCATCCGAAGACGTCGCCATGAGCGGTGTAGAAGGTCACATCGCTGCGGAAGCCGAACTGGGCGGGCAGCGCGTCGGTCTGGTGGCGGGGGATGGACTGGCGGACGCGGCCATAGGGGTCGATGACCGCCGTGATGCCGTTGTTGGTGTCGCGCAGAAGCCAGCGGCGGTTCTCGATGGCCCTCATGCGCGCCATGTTCAAGTGCTGCCAGGGGGCGCTGGTGTCTCCGTACCAGCCGTCGTCGCTGATGGTGACCAGCACCTCGGCGCCCAGTTGCGCAAACTGGCGCACCTCGTCGGCAAAGACCGACTCATAGCAGATGAAGACGCCGTAACGGTGAGCTTCGCCGTTGGCCGCCGGCAGGCGGAAGACCTTGCGGTCCGTTCCGCGGGTGAACTCCGAAACGCGGCCAGTGAGTTTGTGGGCAAAGAAGAGCAACTCTTTGTAGGGAATGTATTCGCCGAAGGGGACGAGGTGGATTTTGTCGTAGCGGCCTACGCGCATTCCATCGGCGCCCTCGATGCGAGCCGAGTTGTAGTAACGCAAGCCACCCTCAACAGAGACGTCAACACCCAGGTTGCCCACGATCAGAGGAGCCTGCGCATGGCGGGCGAGCGACGTCATGGCCTGCTCAAAGCGCGCGTTCTGCTCGATGAAGGGCGCGGGCGACTCCGGCCAGACCACCAGGTCGGGATGCGTGGGGTAAGGCGGGCAGATGATCTCTCCTGTTGGCGCGCCGGTTTGCGGGATTCCGGCGATGTAAGTTTTACACTGATCGCCGGCCAGCCGCTGGAACTCGGCGATGTGCTGCTCCCACTCGCCGGGGCGCGACCACATGTTGTCGTCGCCCACGTCAAGATTGGGCTGGATGAGGACGGTGGTGGCCGTGGGAACAGGGACGGGCGGCTGGTAGTAAATGCTGCCATTTAGAAGAAAAAATACCAAACAATAACCGAAGATGCGCCAAGTCTCGCCGCCGAAGAGAGCTTTCAACCTCCATCTCGGCTGCCCTGGCGTGACCCACTTCCATGGCACCAGACAGTCGCTGACAAGTAGCGCATTGACGCCGACCAGCACAAAGCTGATTCCATAGACGCCAGTCCACGGCGCAAGCTGATTCACTATTCCGTTATCCACCTGCGAGTAGCCCAACTGGTCCCAGGGAACGGAGGTGATACGCGATGCGGCCAACTCCAACGCGGCCCAGAGAAACGGCGCAAAGGCCAGCGCCAGCCGCGTGCTGCCCGTGGCCCGGCGCATCAGCACGACTCCCAGGCCGAAGAGGCCGAAGTAGAGACCCAGCACCATGCTGTAGCCGATGAGCAGCAAGGTCGGGGCCATGGGCGGCATGTCGCCGTAGTGGAGCATCACATCGCGAACCCAGTAGCAGTTGCCCATGTACCACAGCACGCCGCAGAGGTAGCCGAGCAGAAAGCCGCGGCGCAGGGGGCGCGGGCGGTCTACACTGGCCGGCGAAAGAATCGCCCACAGCAGCGGGACCAGTCCAAACCAGGCGAAGACCGACCGCCAGACGGGCATCGGCCCGGCCAGCGGAAAGGGCAACTCCAGCAGGCCGGCAGAGAGAACAGCAGCTGCCCACAACTTCCATGCGCCACGTTTCCAGAATGTGCTCTGCATACTGGCCCCAAGTTTATCGCATCCGGCGCATGGCGAGAATCAATGAGGCTCTGGCACAAGACTGGCGCAGGCAGTCTGGCTGAGATAATTTTCAGTTTTTCTTGAGCATAATTTTGGCACGCCAGGAGACTCTATAGAAACACCAGCGCCGGACTATGCCTCATGAAGATGCAGCAGCGCGCGGCAACGCTCTCCAAATCTCGGCACCTCTGGGCACTCGAAGTAAACCTGACGGTTGAGAGCCATAAGCAACCGCACAGCCTCCAACTGCTCATTCTTTGCGGCAAACGCGAGGCCCCGGTGCATGAACTCGTCGGTAAGGTATTCGATGGCATGGGCGAGGTAGTTCAGCGCGTGTCCCGCCTGCGGCGTGATGTCGCGACGGCGGGTGGCGTGTACACTCGCGACGGGGATCGCCGGCACAGAGGCAGGGCGCGAGAAACTGGTAGTCGTTGTGGCTGCCATGCTTTTTATCCTCACCTTGTTCCTCGGCGCCACGGGCATCTCTTTTCAGATGACGAATGTACTGTTTCCCGCTAGCGAACTGTGAATGTCAGCGTGCCAGCTTGGGAATCGAATTGACCCACTGCATCTTTGCAGCCTGTTCGCGGCGTCCTTCGCCGGTGCCGCCCTGCCTTGACGGAACGAGGCTGAAAACCTAATCTCAAACCAGCATCCCGTCGCCTCGCGGCAGGTTTCGGCTTCGGTGAGCCGGGTGCAATTTTCTGGACTGGGCGGCGATGATCCCTTACCACTGGCAATATCTTCCGCTGTTTCTGCAAATCCTTGCAGCGTTTGGACTTGGACTGATATTCGTGGTGGCGTCCTGGTACGTCGGACGGCATCGCAACACCCCGGTCAAGCTGGCCCCCTACGAATGCGGGATTGTGGCCGTGGGCGATGCCCGGCAGCGCTTCAGCGTGCGCTTCTACATGGTGGCCATGCTGTTCATCCTGTTCGACGTGGAAATGGTTTTCATGATGCCCTGGGCGGTGGTCTACACCAAGCTCCCGATACTAACCGGCTGCTCCCGGTTCTTCGGCTTCTGGGAGATGGTGGTTTACCTGGGCTTTGTGGCCGTGGGGCTCTTCTACATTGTGCGCAAGGGCATCCTGAACTGGAGCCAGGACAAGGCGGACCTCTGAAGATGGCCGAAACCAAGACACTCATCGGCAAGGCGGCTGTGCTCGAAGGTCTCCCCAAACATCCTGCTTTGAAGGCCATCCTCGCGTGGGACTCCACTGCCCTGCTGGATGCCAAGTTTGACCGGGGCGAGCTGACGCTGACCATTGCCGCTGACAAGATTCGCGCTGCGGCAGCCGCCGTGCAGGCCGCGGGTTACAACTTTTTCGAGGATGTGACCGCGGTGGACTGGTTCCCCTCCTTGCCGCGCTTCCAGCTGAGCTATCACTTTCTATCGCACACTTATAAGGAACGCATCCGGCTGCGGGTGATGGTGGAGGGAGACGCGCCGGCAGTCGAGTCGATAACATCCGTCTGGCCCTCGGCCAATTTTTATGAGCGCGAGGTCTTCGATCTCTTCGGCATTCGCTTCGAGGGCCATCCCAACCTGCGCCGCATTATGATGCCCGACGAGTGGCAAGGACATCCGCTGCGCAAGGATTATCCGGTAGAGGGGTATCGCTGAATGAATCCAGATAGGAATTCAGGCGCACCCATCCTCGAAGCTCCGCCCGCGGAAGGCGCGCACGATCAGCACATGATTCTGAACATGGGGCCGCAGCACCCCGCCATGCACGGTGTTCTACGCCTGGTGGTGGAGATCGACGGCGAGATCGTCGTACGCCTCTATCCGGAGGTCGGCTATCTGCACACCGGCATCGAGAAGACCTGCGAGGCCAAGTTTTACCAACAAGTCGTCCCGCTCACCGACCGCATCGACTACCTCAGCCCCATGGCCAACAACCTTTGCTACTGCCTGGCCGTCGAGCGGCTGCTGGGACTGGAGATTCCCGCCAAGGCGCAGTGGATGCGCGTGCTGCTGGCCGAGCTGACCCGCTTGAATTCGCACCTGATCTGGCTGGGCACGCACGCCATGGACATTGGCGCGTTGACCGTCTTTCTATATTGCTTCCGTGAGCGCGAAGAGATTCTGCGCATCTTCGAGGGTTTGTCCGGTCAGCGGATGATGACCAGCTACATCCGCATCGGCGGGCTGGCGATGGAGCCGCCGCTGGATTTCTTCGAACGCGTGCAGGGATTCATCCGGACTTTTCCGGAAAAGATCGACGAGTATTCGAACCTGCTCACCGGCAATCCGATCTTCCGCAACCGGCTGAAGGGCGTGGGGATTTTGTCGGCGGCAGACGCCATCGCGCTGGGCGTGACGGGGCCGAATATGCGAGGGTCGGGAGTGGATTTCGATCTGCGCCGTGATATGCCCTACTCCGGCTATGAGAAGTTTCAGTTCAAGGTGCCCATTGCCACCGAGGGCGACTGCTGGGCGCGGTATCTCATCCGGCTCATCGAGATGCGCGAGAGCGTCGGGATGATCCAGCAGGCGCTGGACGGAATGCCAGAGGGCGAGATCAAAGCCGACGCGCCCAAGATTGTGCTGCCCGATCGCGAGAAGATGAAGACGCAGATGGAGGCTCTGATCCATCACTTCAAGATCGTCACCGAGGGCTTTGCGGTACCGGCGGGCGAGGTCTATCAGGGCATTGAATCGCCGCGCGGGCAGATGGGCTATTACATCGTCTCCGACGGCACGGCCAAGCCTTATCGCGTCCACTTCCGCAATCCGTCCTTCGCCACGTTGCAGGCGATTGAGACCATGTGCAAGGGCCGGATGCTAGCCGACGTGATTGCCGTGGTTGGTTCCATCGACATTGTGCTGGGGGAGATCGACCGATGAAACGCAGGCGACCAGAACCACTCATAATGAAGATTATTCGCGCCAATGCATACTTCGGCAAAGTAATCCCACCGCGATCAGTTGTGAGGCTGTTGTCGCAGTGGGGAAACGATCAGGGCAGAATTTTCCGGATCGGCTATTACCGCCGCCAGGATGGATTGAACTGCGTTTGGCTTGTGAATGAAGCGGGCACTTACGAACAGACAACAGATCAAAGGTCCATCGAGAAGGATTTTGAAGTTTTGAAACTCAGCGCGGAGACGGATCTGTATGGAGTTGATCGTGAAGTTCTCGGGCCGATCTCGGACGTTGAAACGCGGGCGCAGGGGAAGACGCGATGAGTTCTGAATCGATGAGTTTATTCTCTCCTCGGCTGGCTGCGCGGCTTGACGCGCTGGTTCTGAAGTACCCGCTGCGCCGCTCGGCGCTGGTCCCCATGCTGCTCTACGCGCAGGACGAGGTCGGTTATTTATCTGACGCGGTGATCGCCGAAGTGGCCGCGCGCATCGGTGTTACTGAGCTAGAAGTTCGCAACGTGGCCAGTTACTACTCCATGCTGCGCTTCAAGCCCGCGGGCAAGTACAACGTGCAGGTCTGCACCAACATCAGTTGCATGTTGCGCGGCGGCTACGAGATTTACGAGCGGTTCCAGGAAGAGTTGGGAATCGGGCACAAAGGCATCACGGCCGACGGAATGTTTTCGCTCGAAGAGGTCGAGTGCATCGGGGCCTGCTCGTGGGCCCCGGCGATTCAGGTCAATTACGATTTTCACGACAATCTGATGCCGGAGCAGGTTCCCGTGATTCTGGCAGGTTATCGTCAGGCAAATGCGAAGGCCGCTCTGCCTCAGCTTGTCTCTCATCCCGATGAAGTGATGATTGTCTCCAAGCGCTTTGGCAAGGGAGCTGCCAAAATCGATCGTTATATCGAGCTCGGCGGATACGAATCCGCGAAGAAGTGCCTCGCGCAAGGTTCCAACTGGATCATCGAGGAGATGAAGGCATCGAACCTGCGCGGGCGTGGCGGCGCGGGCTTTCCGGCGGGCATGAAGTGGTCTTTCGTGCCCAGGCAATCCGACAAGCCGAAGTATGTTCTGGTCAACGGCGACGAGAGCGAGCCGGGAACCTGCAAGGACCATCTGATTTTTTTGCATGATCCGCACGCGGTCATCGAAGGCACCATTATCGCCGGGCTGGCCATCGGCGCCAAGCTGGGCTTCATCTATCTGCGCGGCGAGTATCGCTATCTTCTCGAAATCATGGAAAAGGCCATCGCCGACGCCTACGCCAAGGGCTTTTTGGGCAAGAATATCTTCGGCAGCAGCACAGAATTTCAAATCATTACGCAAACCGGCGCAGGCGCGTATGAAGTGGGCGAGGAGTCGGCACTGATGGAGTCGCTGGAGGGCAAGCGTGGCGTGCCGCGCATTAAGCCGCCCTTCCCTGCCGTTGTCGGCCTCTATGGCGGGCCTACGGTCATCAACAACGCCGAGACCATCGCCACGGTGCCGCATGTGATCGAGATGGGCGGCACGGCCTTCGCATCCGTGGGCACGCCGCGTAATGGCGGGACAAGATTGTTTTCGATCAGCGGCCACGTGGAGCGGCCCGGCGTCTACGAGCTGCCCATGGGCTACAACCTGAAGAAGATGATCTACGAGGTTGCGGGCGGCATTCGCGGTGGACGCGGGTTGAAAGCGGTGATTCCCGGCGGCTCTTCGACGCCGGTGTTGTTGCCCGATGAGATCGACATCGGCATGGACTTCGATCAGGTGGGCAAGGCCGGCTCGATGCTGGGCTCGGCGGGCGTGGTGGTCATCGACGACCAAACCTGCATCGTCGAGTTTGCGCTGCGGACCATCAGCTTCTATCAGCACGAGAGCTGCGGCTGGTGCACTCCCTGCCGCGAAGGAACTGACTGGCTCAAAAAGTCTCTGACGCGCTTTCACGCAGGATTCGGTGAGGCTAAAGACATCGACAACATTCAGTATCTTGCGGAGAATATCCTGGGCCGGACGTTTTGTCCACTGGGCGATGCGGCGGCCATGCCCATGCTGGGATTCGTGAAGAAGTTTCGCAAGGAGTTCGAGGAGCATTTAGGTGGCAGGCCCTGCCCGTTTGCAAGAGAGGGTGTGCCACAACTAACCGTGGTGTGAGGGAAGTCAATCAGAGTGAGAGGAGGTGGACAGCGAATGGACGAAAACCTCGTTCCAGGAACACTACGAGCAGGTGCGTTTGGAGAATTTGTGATTTACGGCAACCCTTACAGAAAGAAGAGTGCGCCCTTGAATGTCGCAGAGGCTTGGTGTCTGACTGTTGTCAATCCATGGACCCAGGATCATCAAGAAACCATAAATGACTATTGGGTTTGTGGGGAGGAGTTCCGAAGCGTAGTCAAGGAAAAGTTACTCGAGGGGCTGACGCCGGCGTCCACTTTCATTCTCGGAGAAAATCCGGTCGAGCCACCTGAGGCGGAGAAAAGAGCGGCTTTACAAGCGATCATAAATTGGAGAGGCAAAGCCGCAAACTCGTAGTTGGCGGTAAAAAATCATTTTTGCGTGCATTTACGAACACGGTAGGAGAACATCATGGCAAAAAGATATTTGATTGTATTCCTTGCCGGCTGTATGGTTTTAGCACTCGTTTGTGGATTTGTCTGGGCACGTAACGAATGGCGATCACGCATGAACGCAGAATCGAAGGTTCTCAACGAAAGAAAGGCATCAGTAATTAAATGGGTACAGCTTTCAAAGCTAGGTACTCATGAACTGCGAGATCAAATTGCTTCAGACTTTCTTGGAGAAACTACAACAACTGATGATTGTGATTGGCGTGCATACCCTACTTGGGACAGGAAGTTGAGTAATCCAAACTGGTTTAGCGAAACGAAGGGGATTGATGGCTTTAATGTTTTTTGTGAGACATCTGCTCACGATAAACATAATAGTGGACTTGTAATCGAATACGACATTGAGGGATGTTGGTATGGTTTTGAAATCGTAGGCATTAAATGGCGTTATACCGAGTACGATTGAAACTGATTTGATGAGGCTCGCAGAATCAAGTATTGATGTTCATTCAGAGGGAAACTGGTTCGGAATGGCAGACGTAACCTTCATTGTCGATGGAAAGAAGCTGACGGCTCCCGCGGGGACGCTGCTGATCGACGCTTGCCGCAAGGCTGGCATCGAGATTCCGGCCTTCTGCTACTACCCCGGTCTCAGCTTGCAGGCCGCCTGCCGTATGTGCGTGGTGCGCCAGGAGAAGGTTTCCAAGCTGCAAACCGCCTGCACCACCACCGTCGCTGAGGGACAGGTCTTCGTCACCGACTCCGAAGAAATCGCGCAGGCGCGCAAGGCGACGATTGAGCTGCTGCTCGGCAACCATCCGCTCGACTGCCCGGTCTGCGACAAAGGCGGCGAGTGCGAGCTGCAGGACATGACCTTCAAGTACGGCGCGGGCGAGAGCCTCTACGAAGAGGCCAAGGCGCATCGCGAGGAGCAGCAGTGGTCGCCGGCCGTCTACTACGACCGTCCGCGCTGCATCCTCTGCTACCGCTGCATCCGCGTGTGCGGCGAGGGCATGGACGTGTGGGCGCTGGGCGTACAGAATCGCGGCGTCAACTCGGTGATTGCCCCCAACGGTGGCGATCATCTCGACTGCGAGCAGTGTGGTATGTGCATCGACATCTGCCCGGTGGGTGCACTGACTAGCGGCAGCTACCGCTACAAAACCCGGCCGTGGGAGATGAATCATGTTGCGACGGTATGCACGCATTGCGCCGACGGATGCAAGGTGACGCTGGGCGTGCGCCAGACCAAAGACGGCGCTGAAATCGTCCGCGCCAGCAACCGCGACAAGAGCGGCATCAACGGCGACTTTCTCTGCGCCAAAGGCCGCTTTGGATTTGACTTCGTCGAGAGTCAAGACCGCCTGACCCGTCCGCTGGCTCGCAACAGCGAAGGCAAGCTGGAGCCGGTCACCTGGGAACATGCGCTGCGTTTGGCGGGCGGCAAACTCAAGAGGATTCGCGACAGCAAGGCTAGAATTGACGGAAGTAGCGCGGCCATCGGCGTCGTCGGCTCCAACCGCACCACCAATGAAGAGAATTACCTCTTGCAGAAGTTTGCGCGGACCGTTCTGCAGACGAACAACATCGACCATGAGCGCACTGTAGACTACGCGTCATTTGTGCGAGCTCTCGCCGGACACAACGGCAAGACCGCCAGCCTGCGCGATACGGCCACTGCGCCGGCGATTCTGCTCATCGGCGGCAATCCGACCGAGGAACATCCGCTGCTGTCCTGGAATCTGCGGACGAATGTCCGTCTCAACAGCGCGCGGCTTTACATCGCCAATGCAAAGGCAATCAAGCTGGAGCGCATGGCCAAATCCACGCTGCGGCTGCCCGCAGACGGCTACTTGGCCTTGGCTGCATATCTCGGCGGCAGCGATGCTGTTCTTAAAGATGCAGCCTTCCGCAATGCCGTGCTGGCCGAGGAGTCACTACTGGTGGTCTTCGGCGCTGAGTACAGCGGCGCGCAGGTTGCTGAGCTTGTGGCCTGGGGCCTCAAGCGAAGAAACGTACGCTTTGCCTTCTTGGGAGGCTACGCCAACTCACGCGGTGCGGCGGATATGGGTCTGTTGCCTGACCTGCTTCCCGGCTATGTGCCGGTCACGGCTCCTGGCGCATTTGCCGAGTACGCTGGACTGCCCGCAACCCCCGGCAAGACGCTTTCCGAAATCTTCGATGCGGCCGCCACAGGCGAACTGGGCGCATTGCTGGTGGTAGGCGCCGATCCGGTCGCAAAGCTCGGCGTAAAACCGGAAGTATTGAAGAAGACCTTTGTCATCGTCGCAGATATATTTCTCACCGAGACGGCTACGCTGGCCGATGTGGTGTTGCCCGCCGCCAGCCTCTATGAAAAATCCGGCACGGTGACCAACACCTTCGGCGACGTGCAACTGGTGCGCAAGGCTGCCGACCGCGCCGGAGTGAAGCCGGAGTTTGAGATTCTTGTTCGCCTGGCCGGGGCAATGGGTGTGGATGTTAAGACACTTGTACCTTTCGGCAAGAGCGGCGTCACGGCCGATCTCGGCCAATCACGCGGCGCACAATCCGGCGAAGCGGACATGCACGCGGTGTGGCTCCAGGCAAACAATCTGGAACCAAAGCTGAGTCCCTTCGATCCGCTGGCGGTGCTGGACGAAATTTCAAGGTTAGTCCCAAGCTACGCTGTGGACCGCATGAATCTTTTGAGCGGCAACGATGTGCCGACCGAACCGGGTTTGTCGCCGGCCTCGGCGATAACCATGCGGGGCCAGTTCATACCCGCTCACGATGGATTGTTTACATCCGGAACGCTGGGGCAGCACAGCGCGGCGCTCCAGGAACTCGCGCGGCATCAGGCGGCACAGTTGGTAAAGATTCGGACGAAGTAAGTTTTCGCAACAAAGAAGAGGCTGAAGACCAGTGACGATTTTGCAATTCATTCTGTGGAGCGTGCTCAAGGTGGCCGTGGTGACGGTGGTGATGCTGCTGGGCATCGCCTACACCGTGCTGCTGGAGCGCAAGCTCGTGGGGCGCATCCAGAATCGCTGGGGTCCGAGCCGCGTTGGGCCCTTCGGTCTCCTGCAGCCGCTGGTGGATGGCGCAAAATCTTTTCTTAAAGAGGACATCATCCCCACCGGCGTCTATCGCCCGCTTTATCTGCTCGCTCCCATCCTCGCGCTGGGCTGCTCACTGATCTTGATCGGCGTCGTTCCCTTCGGCGAGCCGTTTTCCGTTTGGGGCAGCCCGCCGCTCTTTCAGATTGCCGATGTCAACGTCGGCCTGCTGGTCATCCTGGGCGTCACCTCCATCGGCGTCTATGGCATTGCGCTGGCCGGCTGGTCGTCAAACAACAAGTACTCGCTGCTGGGAGCGCTACGCTCCTCGGCGCAGTTGGTAAGTTACGAGCTTGCGCTGGGGCTCTCTCTGGTCGGTGTGGTGCTGCGTGCCGGAACCCTGAACCTGCGCTTGATTGTGGAGCAGCAGGGGACCAACGGCATCCTGAGCTGGAACCTCTTCGGCGGATTTCAGTTTGTCGCTTTCTTCATCTACCTGATGGCCGCCTTCGCGGAGACCAACCGCTCTCCCTTTGACCTGCCCGAGGCGGAAAGCGAGCTGACCGGCGGCTATCATACCGAGTACAGCTCCATGAAGTTCGCCATGTTTTTCATGGCCGAGTATGGCAACATGATCAACGTGGGCTGTGTGGCCACTCTACTGTTTCTGGGCGGCTGGACAAACCCATTTGGCAATTTGTTCGGCACCTCGCACAATATTCTGGTCCAGGCGCTGATGCCCCTTTTCTGGTTTGTCATTAAGGTTTTTTCATTCCTCTGTTTGTATGTGTGGGTGCGGGGAACGTTGCCGCGCTTCCGTTATGACCAATTGATGAACTTCGGATGGCGCTGGCTGATGCCGCTGGCTATTCTGAACATTGTGGCGACAAGCCTTTGGCTGGCTTATCGTTGATTTTCGAATCGGGGATAAATTCCCGGAGCGTGTGATGCACCTGATTTTATTTCTCGTCTTTGCCGGACTCTGCCTGGCTGGAGCAATCAACCTCCTCCTCCAGACTCATCCCATCAACAGCGCTCTCTCGCTGATTGTGGTGATGACATCGCTGGCCGTGCTTTACCTGCTGCTGGGCGCGGAGTTTTTGGCCGCCGCGCAGGTCATCGTCTACGCCGGCGCCATCATGGTGCTGTTCACATTCGTCGTCATGCTGCTTAACGCCGGGCGCGAGGAACGCACTCTGGGCAGCCGCGTAGCGCGCTCAATCGGCTTTCCCGCGGTGACAGCGATCCTGGCCGTCATCGCCACTGTAATATTGCACGCGCAGGGATTGGGCGTGGCACGGCTAGGTGACGGCATCACCTCCACGGAGGAGCTGAGTTCGGTCCTCTTCACCAAACTGCTGCTGCCCTTTGAAGTCACCTCTGTGCTGATTCTAATCGCTATTTTGGGCGCGGTGGCATTGGCTCGTCACAGCGAAAGCAAGGAAAACTCGCAAGGCGGCGCGGAAAGGACGGGCGAAAAATGAGTCCTTTCCTCACGCAGGAAGTTCCGCTTAGTTGGTATCTTTTATTGAGCGCCGTCTTGTTCTCGCTGGGCGTGGTCGGCTTTCTCATCAAGCGCAACCTGATTACCGTCTTCATGTCCATTGAACTGATGCTCAACGGCGTCAATCTATCCTTTGTCACCTTCGCCCATCAGTGGCACGCGGTGAAGGGGCAGATCTTCGTATTTTTCGTGATGATGGTTGCCGCGGCGGAAGCTGCCGTGGGACTGGCCATCATCATCGCCGTCTTCCGCGCCCGCGCAACCCTGGCCGTCGACCGCATCGACCGGATGAAACTATGAATACAGACCTCCATCTCTGGCTGATTCCGCTCTTGCCCTTCGTAGGCTTCCTCTTGAATGGAATCCTTGGCCGCGGTATGCCAAAGTGGTTTATTACTACGACTGCGCTGCTCGCCCCGCTGGCCTCGTTTTGCGTGGTGCTCAACGCATCACTGGGCGTCTCCGGCTTTCACTCAGCCTCCAATTCCCTTCCCTATATCGAGACCTGCCCGCTGCCATGGATCAGCGCCGATTTACTGCACATCGACTTCAGTTTCGTCCTCGATCAGCTTTCGCTGGTTATGCTGCTGGTGGTCACTGGCGTCGGCTTTCTGATCCATGTCTATTCCGTCGGCTACATGGGCGATGACGAAGGCTACGCGCGGTATTTCTCATACCTAAATCTTTTTCTATTTTTCATGACGGTGCTTGTGCTGGCCGGCAATGCGCTGGTGATGTTTATCGGTTGGGAGGGAGTCGGCCTGGCCTCGTACTTGCTAATCGGCTTCTGGTTCCAGAAGAAATCAGCCGCCGACGCGGGCAAGAAGGCCTTCATCGTCAACCGCATCGGTGACTTCGGCTTTCTCATCGGAATGTTTCTGCTGGTCGCCAACTTCGGCACGCTCACCTTTAGCGAGCTTGGCGCGAATCTCAACGCGCATCCCGAGTGGCAGGGCGGCGTGCTCACCATCATCGCCCTCTGCCTGATGCTCGGCGCGGCGGGCAAGAGTGCGCAGTTGCCGCTCTACATCTGGCTGCCCGACGCCATGGAAGGCCCCACGCCGGTCTCCGCGCTCATTCACGCCGCCACCATGGTCACGGCTGGCGTCTACATGGTCGCCCGCACGCACGTTCTCTTCGACCACTCTCCCGTCGCGCTCGGCGTGGTTGCAACGGTGGGCGCGGCCACGGCCATCTTCGCCGCGACAATTGCTCTTGTCCAAAACGACATCAAGCGTGTGCTGGCCTACTCCACCATCTCGCAGCTCGGCTACATGTTCCTGGGCTGCGGCGTGGCGGCTTATTCGGCGGCCATCTTCCACCTGATGACCCACGCCTTCTTCAAAGCTCTGCTCTTCCTCGCGGCGGGCTCTGTGCTTCACGCCATCGGCGGCGAGCAGGACCTGCGCAAAATGGGCGGCCTCCGCAAGAAGCTGCCGGTCACCTTCTGGACAATGACAGCGGCCGTCTTCACCATCGCAGGATTTCCACCAATGGCCGCTTTCTTTTCCAAGGATGCAATCCTCTATGCAGTCTTTTTGCAAGGAGCCTACGGTAAAATTCTGTATTCTGTCGGTCTTTTAACGGCGCTCTTGACGGCTTTTTATATGTTCCGGCTGTGGTACATGACCTTTATGGGTGAGTCGCGCGGCGAGAATGTTCACCCGCATGAGTGCCCGTGGTCGATGCGCGGCCCTCTGCTGATTCTCGTCGCTCTCTCGGTCTGCGGTGGCTGGATTGGCATGGAACATTTCGGCGCTTTCCTTGCGCCCTCAGTCGGCGCGCCGCCTACTGAGGGTGGCAATTGGCGTCTGGAGCTGATTCTGAGTCTCGTCGCCATCTACGTCGCGCTCATCGGGTGGTACTTCGCCTACAAGCTCTACAGGCTAGACCCCGAGCGTCCAGCGGAACTCGCCAGCAACTATCCCGGCGGTTACAAGCTGCTGGTCAACAAATATTATGTCGACGAATTCTACGGCGCGGTGGTGGTCAAGCCGTTGCTCGCCGTTTCGAAATACGTTTTGGAGTGGGTAGTGGACATCGGCATCTTGGGCGGCGCAGCCTGGCTGCTCGGCGGCATTGCCACCTTCACCGGAGCGATCTTGCAACGCTGGCAATCGGGCAACCTGCGCTCCTATGCGGCGTGGCTGGCCGCGGGCGCGGCAGCGGTGCTGCTCTTCCTGCTGGTTCCGTGGACAACGGTGCTGGCCAGTCTTCCGGCAATTCATCTAGGCATGGCGGGGCATTGAGTGATGGGTACGGACTTTAGCCCGTACATTAAAGACAGAAAAAAGTCGGGGCTTTAGCCCCTGAGGGAAATTCAGAGCGGAACGCCATCCATCGAAAGAAAGGAGAACAACGATGCAAGATGACAGAATTGGAAGATTCATAATTGTTATTTCGATTCTTTTTTCGTTTATCTTGGCCACAATCTTGGTGCAAGCTTTCTGGATTTCGCATGATTCATCTAACCTTTTGCTCGATATTTCTATTTCGCTTAATATCACTCTGTTAGTAGGGCTACTCATTTGGTATGGGCGACGATGGAGACATTTCAAAATTGCTTCAGAGTCAATGCAGATTGTAGGTTGGGGAGGGCTTGCCATTTACAACTATATTCAGGGAAATCGTTGGATGGCTTTTCTTCCTGCGTTTTTATGCGTTTGGGCATTCCTTTCCTTCTTCGAAGAAATAAGAATGTACAAGTCGCTCAGTAAATCCGAACAAACGAACTGCGAGACCAAAGGAAAGGGGTAGTTTTAAGCGATGTATTCCGAAGAACTTACCTCCGTGGCTAAAGCCTACATCATCATCGCAGAGTTTATATACGGCCTAAAGCCCGTACCCTTCAACGGTTCTGGTTTTTAACAGGTTTTCAAAAGAATGAACGAAATTAACAACTCGATTCTCACCTTGATCCTGCTCGTTCCACTGGCCGGAGCGGTACTGGTGATGCTCGTCCCCGACCGCTTCAAGCTGCCCAACTGGATCGCTCTGCTCACCACGCTCATCACCTTCGGCCTCACTCTGCACTTGCCCGCGCACTTCAGCCTAACGCAAGCCGGCTTCCAGTTCGAGATCAACCGCCTGTGGATCGAGAGGCCTGCAATCTTCTACCACGTGGGCGTTGACGGACTCAGCCTGTGGCTGGTGGTGCTGGTCGGCCTGCTCGCGCCGGCCGGAGTCGTCGCCAGTTGGAACGCCATCCAATCGCGGCGCAAGCTCTTCTTCGCGCTCTTCCTGATTCAGCAGACGGCCATGTTCGGTGTCTTCCTCTCGCTGGATTTGATGGTCTACTACGGCTTCTGGGAGCTGTCTCTGGTCCCCATGGCCATTCTCATCGCCATGTACGGCCGCAAGAACGGGCCCAAAGCCGCGCTCAAGTTTTTCCTCTTCACCTTCATCCCCTCGGCGCCGCTGCTCGTCGCGATTCTCTGGCTCTACGCGCAAACCGGCAGCTTCGACTTCACCACGCTGCAAATCCTCATCGCCCACGGAAACTTTCCCGCCGGAGCGTTGTTCTGGGCGGCTCTTGCTTTTCTCTTCGCCTTTGCCGTCAAGGTTCCGGTCTTTCCGCTGCACGGATGGCTTGCGGACACCTTCAGCGAAGCGCCCGTCGCACTCGCCATGGTCGTGGCCGGCAAGCTGGGTCTCTACTCCATGCTTCGCTTCCACATCGGCCTCTTCCCCGAGCAGGCGCGGTTGTTTGCTCCGTTGATGGTTGGCCTCGCGGTAGTTGGCATTCTCTACGGCGCATGCCTCGCGCTCGTCCAGCGCGACTTCTGGCGGCTAATGGCCTTTGCCGCGCTGAGCCATCTGAGCCTCATCACTCTGGGCATCTATGGCCTGACGCTCACCGGCTGGGAGGGCGCGGTTTATCAGATTCTCTCGCACGGCGTGGTAGACGGGGCGCTCTTCCTGCTGCTGGGCGTGCTCTACGACCGCTACGCAACCAGCCAGATTAACGCCTACGGCGGCCTGGCCACAAAGCTTCCTCGCACGGCAACCTTCTTCGTGATTGCCTCCCTGGCTATGATCGGCCTGCCCATGCTCAACGGCTTCATTGGTGAATTCCTGATTCTCGTCGGCACCTTCACCGGCGTCAGCAAGGGCTGGGCCATCGTCGCCACGCTGGGCGTAATTTTGAGCGCGGCTTACATGCTCTGGCTGATTCAGCGGCTTTTCTTCGGGCCGGAGAGCGCGCTGGCCACGTCGAAGCTGCCTGAAGATTTGCACGTAGGTCAACTGGCCGTGCTCTGGCCGCTGACCGCGTTGATGCTGGTCATGGGCGTAGCTCCGATGCTCTGGCTGCCTACCATCGCAACTGGCACACATCCTCCACCTGTGCATGTGCAGACCATTACTACTTCGTCTCAAGTGGAGGTCCAGCGGTGATTTTTGTTTTACATTTCCTTTTGAATCACGAGGATCTCTTCCGCATCCTTCCCGAGATAATCCTCACGTTGACCGGCGTTCTGGTAATGCTGCTCGACGCCACACTTCCTCCCGGCTGGGCGCGCCGTCCGTTGGGCTGGGTCGCCGCCTTCGGAACCACGCTCGCGCTGTGGGGCAGCCTCTTCCAGCTTTCCCTGCCTGAAGGAACCGGCTTCTCCGGCACAATCGAGACCAGCGCCTTCACCGTCTTCTTTCACGTGCTCATATGCGGCATCGTTCTGGTTGCGCTGCTGCTCTCGCTCGACACCTTGCCTGAAAAAAGCCATCACCAGGGCGAGTTTTACGCGCTTATCGTCTTTGGCGCGGTAGGCATGTGCCTGCTCACCGGCGCGGTCGAGCTGCTCCTGGTCTTCATCGCGCTGGAAATCTCCTCCATCGCCACCTACATTCTGGCCGGCTACCGCAAGCACACCGCCCGAGGACCGGAAGCGGCCATCAAGTATTTTCTGCTTGGCTCCTTTGCCACCGCCTTCCTGCTTTACGGCATCGCGATGATCTTCGGCGCCACCGGCACCACGCAGATTTACGAGATCGCCCGCCTCGTGCCCACAGCGCAGAATCAATCGTTCATTCTGGCCGGCATGGGGCTGATGCTGGTGGGAATTCTCTTCAAGGTTTCCGCCGTGCCCTTCCACGTTTGGACGCCGGACGTTTACGAAGGCTCGCCCACGCCGGTGGTGGCTCTGATGTCCACCGCGCCCAAGGCTGCGGCCTTCGCGCTGCTGCTGCGCGTGGTCTACGAGATGCTGCCCACGCTGCGCCCCGTCTGGCAGCCGCTGCTGTGGGTAGTGGCTGTGCTCTCCATGACCGTAGGCAACCTGGCCGCGCTGCGCCAGCAAAACGTGAAGCGCATGCTGGCCTACTCCGCCATCGCCCATGCCGGCTACCTGCTGGCGGCCTTCGCCGGGCTCGGCACGAGCGGCATCGCCGCCGCTAGCTTCTACACCGCTGCCTACGCGGCCATGAACGTGGGCATCTTCGCAGTGGTTACCCTGGTCAGCGGATACGACGAAAAGCTGCCGCTGATCAACGATTATCGCGGGCTCATCTACCGCTCGCCTCTGCTCGGCAGCCTGCTGATCTTCTTTCTGGTTTCGCTCATCGGCATTCCCTTCACCGGAGGATTCTTCGGCAAGTTCTATTCGTTTGCCGCTGCGGTTGGCGGCGGAGCCATCTGGCTGGCCATCATCGGCCTGCTGAACTCCGGCCTGGCCGCCGCGTACTATCTACGCCTGGCTCTGGTAACTGCACAACGTCCGGATTTCGATGGCGAAGCAAAGTCTACCCCGCCACAGGGGTCGCCGCGGGTCGGCGCTGCCGTCATTGCAGCCGTAGCGATGGCAGTTCTAGCCACACTGGTTCTGGGAATTATTCCCAACGATGTGTTGCGTGCCACCGAATCCGGCGCGCATACGCTGCAAGCGCCTCCCGCCGAAATCAGCGTGCCGGTAAATATTGTGGAGCCACCGTCGCAGCCCTGAAACTCCGGAGTCAATTCGAACATTACACGGAACCCACAGGGACTGGCACACTTCCTGTATCGACGGCCCGATTCCGCTCGAGCAGGCTTTTGTAGCAGCGCACGGTCAGTCCCAGAACGTAGTCCTTCACATAGTTCTCCAGAACCCAGGCGCGCGCTGCCATGCCCATGCGGCAGCGTCGCGCATGATTGCGCAGCAATTGCAGCACAGCCTCGCTGATGGCGGCCGGGTAGCCGGGTGGAATCAGCAGCCCTGTCACCTCCGGCACCACGGTATCGCGCGAGCCGGTGCATAGGGTGGTCACCACGGGAATCCCGCTGGCCGCGGCCTCCAGAACGACATTCGGAAACCCCTCCCGCCAGGTGGGCAGAACCATCACGTCCATAACGCGGTAGTAGGGCGCCGTGTCGGCCACGTATCCGGTCATGTGAATGCGCGGATGGTTTTTGATGCGGACGCGCAGGTCGCGGTCGAGCGCATCCTCTGCAGCGTCAAACCAACCTACCAGGAGCAGATGCGCCAGTGGCTTGGCAGCCATAATTGCGTCGAATGCCTCCACCAACTCCGGCAGCCCTTTGTCGCGGGTCAAGCGGCCCACAAAGCCAACCACAGGCGCATCTGAGGGCAGGCAGAGCCGGGCGCGCAGGATGCCCGGACCCGGCGAGAAGTGCTCCACATCGACGCCGTTGCTGCTGCCGCTCCCCAGCAGGCGCAGTTTGCTCGCCGGCGCCACGCGCAGTGCCAAGGCCTGGTTGCGCAGGCTCTCGCTGTTGCATAGCACGGCATGAGAACAGGCCGAAGCCAGCCGCTCAGCGGCCAGAAGGATGCGGCGCTTGACTCCGGTAGAGGTCTCCAGTTTGAGCCCGCGTAGAAGATAGACGCGCGACGGCACGCCGCAGAGCATGGCAGCCACCGAGCCCAGCAGACCGGCCTTGGGCGTGCTGAACTCCGTTATCTCCGGCTTCAGCCGGTAGAGCAGCCAACATAAACGCATCAGCGACCACAGGTCAGAGACCGGCGCCATCTCCCGGCGCATGGGAACCGCAATCGACTCCACGCCTTCCTCAGCGGCCGTGCGAGTAAGCAACTCGCCGGGACCTGAAACCAGCGTTACCCGAAAACCCGCCTCGCGCAGAGTGCGTAATCGTCCGCCTAGAATCAGGCAACTCTGCGAGGCCGTGATGCCGACAACGATGTGGGGTCTTTGCGACGTGTGGGACCGCTCCCCGAGACGAGCTGAAGAAGGAAAGCGGTTGTTCACCCAAAAAGATGGGCGCAAAAAAATAGAATCTGCAATTTCTCCGCTACGCTTGAACACGAGTCACTCCCCTAAAAGGGCCCTCGCGCTCCGAAAATCATCGGAAACGCGTTAGGAAGGGTGCTCGACGTGATCAGGAGTTCATGCTCTCCGGACGCCCTGCTGCGCTATCCTCCGCGCCGTTCGTCCACTCCCAATCTCCGTCCTATCTGCTCCCCTCGTGACAACGCAGAAGAGGCCATAAAAAGGCGGTCTCCCGCTGGAGATAAGCAAATGCAGTTTTCGTGGCATATTGAAGAAAGCTGACAGTCTCGGGATCAATTGTGGAACTCTCAGTCCGGCCATCGCCGGATCTGGCGCGTCCACTCCCGTTCACCGCCTCAGCCGCTCTTCCAGAGACAACACGTAGTGAAGGAGACACCGAAAGGTCTCCTCCGGAGATAAGCAGGTGCAGTACTCACAGGAAACATTAGTGGGCTTTAATTTGTCAAGAGGAAAATATCTTCTGGATAAATATGCTTTAATTGCGGATTAATAAGGACATTTGCTATATACTCGCTGAAATCCCTGAGGTTTTTCACATGCCCGCGAATGCTCGTCCAAGGGTCCTGTTGCTGATTCCGCATCTTGGCGGCGGCGGCGCGGAGCGTGTGACGTCGCTTCTGGCGCAAAATCTGCCAGCAGAAAAGTACGAACTGCATCTGGGGCTGATTACCCAGGCGGAGACTGGTCGGGAAGCGCTGCCGGCCACGGTCCATCTCCACGCTTTGGGCGCTTCCAGGGTACGCGCCGGAGCCTTCCGGCTGCTCCGGCTGGTGCGCCAGCTAAAGCCCGATCTGATCCTCTCCGGAATGGCTCACCTGAACTTTCTCGTGCTTCTGCTCCACCCCTTCTTCCCGCGAGGAACGCGTGTTCTGGTGCGCCAGAATGGCACCATATCCGCCATCCTGGCATTTGGCGGAGTGCCCTGGTACACTCGCCTGCTCTACCGTCTGCTCTACCCCCGCGCCGACGGCATCATCTGTCAGACACAGTCGATGGCTGAAGATCTGGCCCAGGAGCTGAGAGTTCGGCAGAACCTGCTTGCCGTGCTGCCCAACCCGGTGGATGTGGAGGAGATTCACAGCTTCCTCAGCCCTAATCCGGTCCCACAAGCCGGAGCTGGCCCCCATCTGCTGGCCGTGGGAAGGCTCGTGAGGGAAAAAGGCTATGATTTGCTGTTGCGGGCCATGTTCTCGGTCCGAATTGAGTTTCCTGACGCTAGCCTGCTGATTGCCGGCGCTGGTCAGGAAGAAGCCGCTCTGAAGGCTGAATGCCACGCGCTGGGGCTAAATGCAGCGGTTCGTTTTGCCGGCCACATCGACCGTCCCTGGACGCTCTTTCCGGCTGCAACGCTCTTTGTGGTCGCCTCCCGGCACGAAGGCCTGCCCAATGCCCTGCTGGAGGCGGCAGCAGCGGGACTCCCCATTGTGGCCTTGCCTGCCTCTGGAGGCGTCGTGGAGCTGCTGCGCAATCATCCCGGTGTGTGGCTGGCCTCCGAAGTCTCCGCAGGGGCGCTTACCGATTCCCTTCTCGCCGCGCTTCATACTCTCACGCCGGGTAAGCGCTTCGCCCACAGCTTTGTTGAAGCCTATCGGCTCGACCGCGCGATTCAGGCCTATGAACGCCTGATCGATCGAACCATTGCAGTGAACCAGTAGAAAACCGGCCCTAGCAGAGCCACCACAGTGGCCAGCAGCAGGCTTGAGCCGTAAAGAATCAGGTCGATTGAGATCAGCCGCTCATCTAGCGGCGAGCAAGGTGCTTCCGCCGTCGCCGTGCGTGGCGGGCCTGTGCTCGCCACAGCGCCCATGTTTCATGGAGCTTTTCAATCGGGCTCAGCCTGGCGGGTGGATACTCGGCCAACACGCGGTCCAGCGACGTGAATTGAGCGGCGTGGGTGCGGATGAATGCATGTAGCTCCGCCACCTGGGAGGCATGGGTAAAGTTGCTATGGATGCATATCGTCCATATTCCACAGGACTTTTCCACTGGCCCCCAAAGCTGCTGCGGAATCCATGTAACTCCGGCGCGCGTGAATGGGACACGGGCAAAGCCGTCCGAGATTATTTTCAATCCCTCGATGCGAAGCGCGCGGAGTGTGGCTTGGTCGAAACCGTGGCGTGGCGCGACGAAGAGCCTGGGGGTAAGCCCCTGGCCGCGCAGAACTCCCAACCCTTCGCGAATCCACTGACGCTGGGTCTCTTCCTTTACACCGGCAAATTCACTGTGTTGATGCAGCTTCAAAATGTTCGGGCTCTTGCTGATGCAGTTATGGCGGTACCCATGCAGGGCAATGGTCGCTCCTTCCGCCTCCAAGGCCCGCATCAGCGGCCAAAACTTGGGGTCCGGCGGCGAAAGATTCAGGCTATGGTCATGGTTGTCGGGAACCACGGCAAGAATCGGCCGCAGCCCGAACTCCTCGATCATCGGCAGGCAGCGCAGCCAACGTTCATGCTCCACCGTGGGACAAAGATCGTCGAAGCGCAGCAGATATTGTGCCGGTCTGGGAATCATGCTTTAGTCCTCATCGTGCTTTCTTGCCATCCCGGCAGAGATTTGCCTGCCTTCATCTAGAATAACTTCGGCATTACGCTTTCTCGGCTGCTACCTTGGGTAGCAGCTTCCAGGCCCAATACCATAGAAAAGCAAAGGTGCTCACGGTCCACAGAGATGTGGCCAGCGCAATTCCTGCTACGCCGTACCAGCGCATGAGGACCAGATTTAAAAATATATCAAGTGTCAGGTTCAGTATTCCACAATAGAAAATCAGGTCGGAACGGCGCAAGGCAATCAGAAAGCGGTACAAAACGCGGCTGGAGACAAAAAATGGAATCTGGATGGCATACATGGCCAGAACCGGGCTGACCAGTGCCGTGTCGTGCGGCCCGAAGACGCCATGCTGGAAGGCTATACGAATCAGCCAATGCGAGCCGGCAATCAGGGCCAACGCAATGGGCGTGGACACCAGCGCCGTGAGCCGCACCCAGGTGCGCAGCGTATTCCGGCATCCGGTCCAGTCCAGCTGGGCGATCATGCGCGAGAAGTGCGGCGTCACCGCCGACGACACTGCACCCGCCAGCAGGGTAATCACCACGCTCACAAAGCGGTTGGCGTAGGCCAGCGCGGAGACGCTTCCGGCTGGCAGCATCGCCGCCATCGATTGATCCACCAGCAACCCGCCGGAGGCCACTACGCCGCTCAGCAGCACCGGCCCATACTGTTGTGCCACCTCGCGCGTAGCTTCGGTCGCTCCGTGCCACCACAGGCGAAAGCGGTATCCGCGCGCGTCCATCATCCACGCCACCGTGCCGGCGTGGACAAGCGCTCCGGCCAAGGTGGAGTAAACCATCGCCCAGATTCCGTAGCGGCCGCTGAGCAGCAGCGCTCCCAGGATGATGAGCGCCGGAGTCGCCACCGGCGCCAGCGCAGGCCATGCAAAGCGGTCGAATGTGTTCAAAACCGCAGTGCAGTTGGTGGCGATTCCGGTAATCAGCACCACGGGCAGCAGCGCGTAGAAGAGCCGTATGGCGAGCTCCATCTTCTCCGGCGGAAAGTGCGAGGCAATCAACGGAAAGAAGCCGCGCGCGGCCAGGGCCATAACCACCGAGACTGCGGTCAGCAGCACACAGACCCATAGCATCGAGCTCGACAGAAGCTGCTGCGCGCGCTCGTGGCCTTCCCGCTCCCTCACCCGCACCAGCGTCGGCACCAGCGCCTGGTTCATTGATTCAGAAATCAAATTGATGAGCAGGTTTGGAATCAGGAAGGCTGCGAGAAAGGCGTCCATCGCGTCCGTGCGGCCATAAACCCCGGCAACGGTGAACTCTTTGAAAGTAGCGACAATCTTGACCAGAATCCCCGCCGCGGTCACCGATGCCGCCGCGCGGAAAATGCGCCGGTTGACGCTGCCGCCCTGGAAGAGCCGCGCGAGTTGGGGGATGGGGAACATAGGATCGGAAGCATTCGGGTTAAGCCGCCAGTTTACATCGGCTCAGAGGCCGCCAGTAACTCACGGCGCGACACAACGGCCGGAAAGCACTCCTCCAGCCTCTCCGGTTCTTCGGCGGCCAGCCGGCCGGCCAGCGTAATCATCGCCAGCAGCAGCCAGCTGGTGCGGTTCTCCTCCACTGTAGCCACCATCGAGGTGATGCCCCAGATCACCAGCGTCAGAGCCAGCGCCCAGCGCAGCGGCCCCTTCGTTTGAATAAGCGACCAGACGACGACGGCCACAATGGCTACAGCCAGAAACAGCGCAACCAGACCACCGCCAACGGCAATCGAAAGAGCCGCGTTGTGCGCCGTGTCGATGGGCGATAGGCCGGCCGCCGAAACAAACGAGCCCGCCCCGGTTCCGAAGAGTGGCGCCTTCACAAAGGCATGCCAGCCGGCTGTCCAGATGTTCCATCGCAGGTTCAGGCCGCCGCCCTGAAGCTGCTCGTTGATGGTGGCCAGCCGCTCCAAGCTTCCCCGAGGAACAATCCACCAGATCAGCGCGGCCAGCGGCGGCAAGGCCAGAGCCCCGGCCCAAACCCTCTTTGGATGACCGTATCCCAGCAGAATTCCGCTGCCTGCGAGCGCCACCATGACCTCCAGAAACCCTCCGCGAGAGGCCGTGAGCAACACAGCGACCAGCCCCAGCGGAAAGTAGCCCGCCGCCAGCAGCCGCCATGGCCACTTCTGCTCGCTATTGACCAGCAACGCCGCCAGCGGAAAGGCTAGGTTGAGAAAACGGGCTACATCGTTGGGGTCCTGCCCCGTGGCGACAAAGCGGACCTGCTGGTTGGTCATGGCATCCGTGGAAACGTAGTTGGCCAGTGTCAGCGCGGCCAGCACCCAGGAGCCGGCAATATAGGCCCGCATCAGCGCGCGCAGATCGTCGGCGCTCTCGGCAAACTCCCACACCAGCCAGACAATCATCATCTCCTGGAAGTAGCCGCGCAGCTTTGTCAGCGTCGCCAGCGGCTCAATGGTCCAGAAGCAGGTGCAGCAGAACCAGAGATAGAGGGCAAGAACAAGCCACAGCATTGTTCCGGGAGTGCGCAGGCGGCCGGCCTGAAAAACCGCGGGAATCGCCACCAGCAGCAACAGCAAGCCCACTACCCGGGCAATGTTGCCCAGCGGCTCGCCCAGTTCCAGGGAGTACTCCCAGGGAATCGCAAAGGCGAAGATCAGCAACAAAACCCAGGCGATGCGGCGCATCAGTACCTCTGCGAATAAACCAGGCCGGAGTAAATCGTGACGCCAATCGCCGATTGAATGGCCGATTCAATGACCCGGTTCCACAGGTTTTTGGCCGCCGAGTCGGGCACGTAAAGAATGTCGCGGTCGTGGACCAGCTGGTCCGGCTCCTGTCCGTGCAACATGCGCTTCAGGTTGAGGCTGGTGAGTGTGCGTCCGCCCTTTTGCTCGCGAATGAGGATGGCCTTGCCCATGGCGGCGTTCTGCGTCGGTCCCCAGGCCAGCGTGAGCGCCTGCACCACAGTCAGCCCCTGCACCGGATCGACGGGAAACCCGCCCGGACGCTGCACATCGCCTACCACGTAAACCAGTCCCGCGCGGCTCACCTGCACCGTGTCGCCGGGAGCCAGTTCGGGATTGTGATCGTTGGCAGTATCGGCGGCGTCGGGGTCCAGAACAACCGGATGCGGCGTCTTGGCGTCGTCGCGGTGGAAGATATTCACCAGCCGCCCCGCGCTCGGTGCCAGGCCGGAGGCCGCCGAGATCAGGTCCATCAGCCGGTGGTGCAGCGTGTAGGGATAGACGCCCGGACGCACCACCTCGCCCAGCACGCTCACATCCTGCCCAACGTAGGAGATCACCAGCACTGTGACCAGCGGGTGCAGCAGCATTCCCTGGGCAATCAGCGCCGCCTCAATGGCATGCGCGGCAGCCTGCTCGTCCATTCCGCCAATCTGCACCTCATGCACCATGGGCAGCATCACCGTGCCCGTCGGCGATACGCGCACCATGGAATGGAACTCCGGCGTGTGCACCTCGCTCACATCCAAAAAATCGCCGGGCGCGATGGGAGCGGGCATGGGAGTGGCCGGCAGTGTGCCGGCCATCGGTTGCGCGCCGGCCTGGCCGGGATTGTTCCAGGTTGCCGGCGCCTCCCTCGGATTGGGCTGAACCCGCGTATCCGGCGTAGCGGGCAGCCGTACTACTCCCGTGGGCAGTCCGGAGGTGGTGGGCGTGGGCGCTTGGGCATGAATCACCGCGCCGGCCAGAGCAGCACCCAGCAGCACGACAACGGCACGCGGAACAATGGAATGAGAGGAGGGATGAATCGACTCCATCAGGAACGCGCCTCCAATCGCCAGCCAAAGGCTGACAAAAAGTGTGATGAGCATGTAAAGCAGCAGATCGGGAGCCACCGGCTTGACCGGCTGGCGGGCAGCGTCCACCACCGTGATATTGGAGCTTTCTACGCCGGCGGCCAGTCCTGCTTCTTTCACCTTCTCCAACACCCGCACATACAGCTCATGATTGGCTTTGGCCTCCTCGCTCATGGCTGCGTACCGGATGGCCGCCTCGTTGGCCTTCATGCCTTCCGCGGTCAGTTCCTCAAGATTTTTGCGCACAAGTTGCTCGCGGTCGGCAGCCGTCTGCCACGCGCTGCGGAATCGCTCCATCAGCTTGGCGTCCTCGGCCTTTTTCTGCTGGTCAAGATTCAGCAACAGTCCGCGAATTTCCACCACGCGGGGAAAGTTGGGGCCATGTTCAATGCTGAGTAGGGCCTGCTCCTGCTCCAGATCGCTCCTGCGGACGTGAATCTGCTGCAACAGGACGGTGGCAAAGTTGCCGCTTTCGGCCTGCAGGTGCGGGTTAGAGGCGATCACCAGCTCCGGGTCGCCCTGCTGGGCAGCGCGATACTCAGCCTCGCGCAGGATGCGATCCGTGGAGGCTGCCACCAACTGGCGGCCCAGCTCATCGATCTCCAGCATCGCCGGGGTGTGTTCACTCACGCCCTGCATGCCGTTAGCCAGCGTCTCGGGCGTGGTCAGCAGGCCGTGCTCGCGCTGGAACTCCGCCAGTCGCTGCTGGTCCTGATCCACGCGGGCCTTCGACTCCTTGAGCTGGCTCTCCAGCCACGCTGCAGCCTGGGCTGTGGTCTGCACCCGCGACTCCGTCTCCTGCTCGCCATAGGCGCGTATCAGGGCGTTCACCACGCTGGCCGACAGCGCCGCATCCTTCGACCGGAAGCGAATCTCAATCAGCAGCGTGCGCGGCAAAGTCTGCACCACGAGCCTCCGCTGAAAGCGCTCCAGCAGCCACTCCCGGGCGTCGATAGCCGGAGCTTCGGGGTGAAAATCCGGGAACTTGCTGGCAAATCTGCCCATGAACCCCGGCGCCTGGTAGAGCTTGAGGCCGGTAATCACCCTCCAGGCCAGTTGGTTGCTGCGGAAGACGCTGGCCAGAGTCTCCTGCTGCACTGGCGCGGTGAGAATGGAGGCCGCCACAAACTGCTCCTGCGCCTCCAGGCTGAGCGCCGAGACGGGCGAGGTGCGCAACGCCACTTTGGCGCTGGCCTCGTACTGGTTGGGAGCAATCAGGCAATACAGCAGGCAGGCCAGCAGCATTCCCCCCACCACCCAGCCCATCAGGCGACGGCGGCGAACCAGCACACTCCAAAGCTCGCTCAGGGTGCGTGTAGAGCTGCGCGCGCCGCTTTCGGGCCGCGCAGGCAGCCACTGCTCGGGTCTTTCCTCGGGGTCGTAAGGCGAATCATGCGGAACGTCGTTTGATTCCGGCATGTGTAGGGTACCTCCATCCCTTCATTACTCAGGTGGAGGCAGATCTGGGATTCAAAACAACAAAATACTACAAAGTGAATCACCGACAGTGTGCTTGATGGAAATCAATCCGTCAATAGATTCCATTACTCAAGAAATCTGGATGTGGAAAAACGCGGCATTGCCCGTTTTCACTCCGCTCCCCCGCCGCTCCGGTACCACTTCACGGTGCGGCGCATTTCTATCGGAATTTCTATTGGAGCAGAATAGCCGCGTTATTGGAATCGCCCCGAATCTCGATGAGATCGGTACAGACGGGGAGCAAGCAAGTGGGGTGATTCATATCCCGAAGTCGGCAATCAGGAGCATCAAAACCCTGATAACAAATGACTAACCCTTTTTCGGAAGTTTCTTTTGCTCTTGAATGTGGCGCAATACAGACGCGCACACCTTTTGTGTTTGTTTGTCGGTTAGGGCTTCTGGTTCCTTCGTCCCTAATCCGGCCAAACGTTCGATTTCAACTGAGGTCAACTTCGCGGGAGGTCTCGTTTGAGTCATACCCGAATATACCTCAAAAGGAACAAAACATGTCCAGCCTTGTACTTCCAATTCGCCCCGTGCCAACGCATACCCGAAAGCCTTATACTCCTGAGAAATAATGGAGGGCGACAGTAGTGACCACAATAGCGGGGCTGAAATTACGTGACGGTGTTCTATTGGCGGCGGACACCGAAATCAGTGAGGGGGTTGCCAAGTATGCTGAGTCAAAGATATTCGCAGAACAGATAAGCCCAACCGTTTCGCTGGCTTTCGCTTATTCCGGTACCAAGGATTTTGCGACAATGGCGATTCAACAGATTTTTTCGGTAGTACGGTCCTCGAATTTGGACACACATCCCGCGATTCAAGTTGCTGTAAAAGACACAATTGACGAAGTTTATACTAATTCTATTGGAAGGCTCCCCGAATATAGTCAGTCCGACAACTTTTTTAGCTTACTTATAGCTGTTTGGGCTGAGAAGATACCTCGACTTTTAATCACTGACCAAACGGCAGTTGTGGAAGAATCTCAGTTCCGGTGTTTTGGAATGGGAAAAGCATTAGCTAAATACCTTCTGACGCCGGTTTATTATTCGGAGGCCAAGAATATAGCCCATTCAACCGCTGAAATGGCCGCCCTCAGAATGTTGGATCACGCTAAGGAAAATGCTGGAGGAACCGGGAAAGAAAGTGAATTGGTGTTTTTGAGTTCTGAAGGAAAGATTGAGAAGAAAAATGAGGGGGACTTCAAGCCAGAACTGAAATTATTAGATTCCTATGACGGCATAATGGGCCTTATATTTCCGTTCGCCACAGACCTCGATACGACCGAAGAGGAGTTGGATGCCATCTTCAAGTTTGCTCTTGATCTGCATAAGCGAACACTGTTGGAGGCTAGGGCAGAGCGTTTTACCAAAAAAATGAGAAATGATCCGAGATGGAGCTGCTAATCTTTCAGCTTACTCTTAGCCCATCTCGCGTTCACGGCCTTACGCGCCGATTCGCTCCGTAGTTGTAGAGTCATTGCAGCGGCTCTAGCGGGTCCGCCCGCTTTGCCGCCCTTCTTACCGATCTTGCCAAGTATTGCCGGAGTTCCGGCGGAACGGAGTTTGACATGGGGACATGTTTATACTGAACCGGCTTTCGTAAGCAAACCTTTTGTGCTAGTATGTGCGGAATGTCCGATACTTCGAGTCCAAAATGTGCCGTATGTTATGCCCCAGCAAAGTGGTGCTGCGTTTTCTGCGGATCAAACTGCTATTGCGATGAACACGCTTGCAACCATATTGCCAAGCAGTATCCCGAAGAATTCGGCCTTAAACCCCGTCCAGAACAACTGGAACAACAAGAAAAACAGAAGACGATGCGGTTTATTCTTATCGTACTTCTGGTCATATTTCTGCTGTGGCTACTCAGTTGGATATGGAGTCAGCCAAGCTCTGGAAATTCAGAAACTATGCGGACTCTCTCTCCGGCTTCTTATACACTTCTTGCATTTTCCGCTTGATATACGTGAGCCGCTCACGTAGTCAAGGCTGCACATTTACGCGCGATAGAAGTATTGTCCCCACAAAACGAATCCAACCCACCAGCCTCCAAAAATTACAAAGTACACCCAGTCGGAGGCACCGTGAACATAGGCAACGATGAGCAATGCCATAGTAGCGAACAAAGAAAGAACCGGCCATGCCGCTGTGCTTTTCTTGGAACCCATGAAGATCACTATAAACGTACAGACTCCCAAATAATCATGAATTTTGTTGTTGACATACGAGAGCTGCTCACGTGCAGGAAGAGCATGAACACTCTACCGCTGAACAAAAAGCTAATCGTCCTCAACACAATCCCCGGTTTTCACTCCCCCCCCGCCGCCGCTCTTGTACCACGCCACGATCCTTGCCAACCCGCTCCTTTCGCTCTTTTGCAGATGATTTCCCCATCCTGGCGCACAATGGAAGCCATCAGAAATGGATGCCGCTCCCGATCTTTGACAACTGACTCGCTGACAGCTAAAACAGCATCTTTTCGCCTCCGCCGCTTTCGCAACCAACTCATAAAACACGAGTTAGCTCCACCGTCCGCGAAAATTGCAATAAAAGTTTACCCCATTTTCGCCTTTTTAGCCGAAAATCAAATCTGGTAATAGCTCTGGGATCAATAACATAACCATTTTGCAGCGGCCAAAAAAGGCGAAACCCAGGCGCGGGAATTCAACCGGCGGATGTCAAGCTGATTTCGACAAAAACGAAGGTAATAGCCCTGAAATCAACAACATAACTAAATTTATGGGCGATCAAAGGGCGAAAGCTACGCGCGGGAATCTTCGGGTTTTTCACGGTTTTGTACCTTCCTATTGCGCGCCGCCGCTCCGGTACCACTCCACAGTGCGGCGCAGGCCTTCGCAGAAATCGACACTGGGCGCGTAGCTCAGCAGCTCCCCAGCCAGGCGAATATCGGCCAGCGAGTCGCGAATGTCGCCAGCGCGCGGCGGAGCGTAGGCCGGTTGGCCCTTGTAGCCGGTCAACTCCCGCAGAATCGCGAAGGTTTCATTCAGCGTGATGCGTTTGCCGGTGGCCAGGTTCATCATCCGGCCGGAGACCTTTTCCGCCGGGGCGGCGGCGGCCAGCAGGTTGCCCTTCACCACGTTGTCGATGTATGTAAAGTCGCGGCTTTGTTCGCCGTCTCCATAGATAGTGGGCTGCTCCCCGGCCAGCATCCTGCGGCAGAAGATGGCCAGCACGCCGGAGTAGTGGGAATTTGGATCCTGATACGGCCCGAAGACGTTGAAGTAGCGCAACGTCACCGTTTCCAGCCCATAAACGCGGGTGAAGGCGCTCATGTAATGCTCGCTGGCCAGCTTGGCCGCGGCGTAGGGAGAGATAGGGTTGGGCAGCATCTCTTCGTGCTTGGGCAGAGTCGGCGTGTCCCCGTAGGCCGAGGACGATCCTGCGTAAACCACCCGCCGCACGCCTGCCTCGCGGGCTACTACCAGTAGATTGAGAGTCGCGTCCAGGCAATTCCTGTTGGTGCCCACAGGGTCGGCCACCGAGCGCGGTACTGAAGCCAGCGCCGCCTCGTGGAAAACGATCTCCACCCCGGCGCAGGCCTTCGCGCAAACTGCCGGATCGGCTAGGTCGCCTTCGATGAACTCCATCGCCTCCAACCCAGCCAGATTGGAGCGCTTGCCGGTGATGAAGCTGTCGATGCCGCGTACACTTTCACCGCGAGCCAGCAATGCTGCGGCAATTGAGCGGCCGATGAAGCCCGCGACTCCGGTCACAAGATAGCTTGGCAATGAATCCCCCAAAGTATGTCAGTTTGCGGCGAAGAAGCTCTCCGCGTCCTACTTTAGAGAGAATACTACTTTAGATACGAACCTCTGGTGATGCATTCTGCGCCAGGCTACCGCCTTGGATTTATGTCCTACAATCAAATGCATGACCATTTCGACCGAGGGCCGGTTGCCCGGCCTCATAGCAAGAATTGACTCCCGGGAAGCTCGCATCGGCATCGTCGGGATGGGATACGTCGGCTTGCCGTTGGCGCTTCTCTTCAGCGCCCAGCGATTCAAGGTGACGGGCTTTGACATCGAGCCCGGCAAGGTGAAGACGCTGAACTCCGGTAAATCCTACATCCTGCATATTCTCCCCAGCGAGATTCAAGCAGCACAAAAGGCCGGCTTCCGCGCCACGGCGGATTACTCTGAAATCGCCCAGATGGACGCGATCATCATCTGCGTTCCTACTCCGCTCAACGAGTACCACGAGCCCGATCTGAGCTTTGTGACCGGAACGGTCAAATCGATCGCACCTTGGCTGCGCGAGGGTCAGCTCATTGTGCTGGAAAGCACAACTTATCCTGGCACTACCGAGGAAATTGTGGCGCCCCTGCTGGAGGCAGGCAACCCCAGCGGTCTGAAGGTTTCGCGTTCGCTCGACGAGCCCGGCTTGCATGTGGCCTTTTCTCCAGAGCGCGAGGACCCCGGCAACAAGGAGGTGGCGCGCCATGACATTCCCAAGGTCGTTGGCGGCTGCGGCCCGGCGGCCACCCAACTAGCCTCGGCGATGTACGGCGCCATCTTCACCCGCGTGGTGCCGGTCAGCAGCCCCTCGACAGCCGAGATGGCCAAGCTGCTTGAAAACATCTACCGCTGCGTCAACATCGCGCTGGTCAACGAACTCAAGCAGCTTTCCATGAGGATGGGCATCGACATCCACGAGGTCATCGACGCAGCCAAGACCAAGCCCTTCGGCTTTCAGGCCTTTTATCCCGGCCCTGGCCTTGGTGGCCATTGCATTCCCATCGATCCCTTCTATCTCTCCTGGAAAGCCAGGCAGTTTGACTTCCGCACCCGCTTCATCGAGCTGGCTGGTGAAATCAACATTAATATGCCCTACTTTGTGATCGATCAAGTCGCCGCCGGCCTCAACGAGCATCGCAAATCCCTCAAGGGCGCGAAGATTCTGGTGCTGGGCGTGGCCTATAAGCGCGACATCGACGACCTGCGCGAGTCGCCCTCTCTCACCATCATCGAATTGCTGCGCGATAAAGGCGCCGTGGTCGCCTACAACGACCCCTACTTTGCCGCCGTGGGCCGCGGCCGCCACTACGACCTGAATATGACCAACACTCCGCTCGACAACCTAGGTCAATACGACGCCGTGGTCATCGTCACCGACCACTCCGCCTACGATTACAAGGCCATCGTCGAGCAGTCACAGTTGGTGATTGACACCCGCAACGCCACTAAGGGCATCGATTCGCCCAAGATTGTCCGCTGCTGAAAAGAAGCATTCCACATGCACCTCCATGGTGAGGAACGCGTTGGTGGATTAGGTTCTTTTTGTCCTCTGTGACTTGCTTGCGTTTGCCGCCGCGTTCATAATGACTACAGGACAGCATCCGATGAGTGCAGAAGCAATCCAACCCGATTATGTGACCCTCTACAGGCGGGCTTTCGCTGAGTACGGAACGCATGCCCTCTGGAACCTGCGCGCCTTCGAGACGCCTTCTTACGAAGATGCGCTGGTCGTTGCGCGTGCTTTGCGCATTGAGGGCGACTTGGTTGCGCGCCGCTTGGCGGAACAGATCGAGCAAGCCTGCCATGCCGCTGTCTAAGCTACAAATCGATATTCTCCGGCTATTGGCTTCGCACCGGAGCCCGGAGAGCTTTGTTGGAGGCTCGACGCCGCTGAACCGGAATACTCTCCGCTATTCCGGCGACATCGATGTCTTCCATGACCGTGAGGAACGTGTCGCCGACGCCGCTCTCAACGATGCCCATGTCATGGAAGAAGCGGGTTACAGCGTCACCTGGCTGCGCCAGCTTCCCTCGATCCACACCGCCCAGATCGCCTCAGGGAATGAATCGACCCGCCTGGAATGGGTGGCCGACAGCGATTACCGCTTTTTCCCTGCAGTTCCGGATGAGGTCTTCGGCTACGTTCTCCATCCCGCCGATCTGGCCATGAACAAGGCCATGGCCGCTGCCGGCCGGCGCGAGGTGCGCGACATCGTCGATCTCGTAAACACCCATGAGACCGTCCTTCCACTAGGCGCCATAGTCTGGGCAGCTGTGGATAAATCACCTGGTTTTACACCCGAAGGCCTCCTCGCCGAAATTCGCCGTAACGCTCGCTATTCGGTTGCCGATTGGAAGGCGCTGGTAACTTCCGAACCGATCGACCCAGTAGATGTCCTCGCCCGCCTGCGTGCAGCTATCGAACAAGCCGAAGCCTTTGTCGCCCGCATGCCCACCGACAAGGCGGGCCTACTGTTCCTGGACAATGGCCGCGTAGTCCAGCCCGACCCCGAACATCTGGATCGCTACCAGACTCACGCGGGGCAAAGGCGCGGCCATTGGCCGGCCAGCGCGGAGATCACCTCCGCCATGCTGGAGCGGTACAACCAAAAACCGTAGCGCCTGTCGAGTACAAGCGGCCTGCCGCACAAATTCGCTAACTCGCTAACCCCGCGAAGCGGGGGCTAATTTGCTGACTCGCTTCCCCGCGACATCCCCCCACCCCATCCTGTATCTTTGTGAAGTTCGCTTATGCTCCCTCTGAATACAACCCTTGCTGAGCCTCAGTCCTTCTCTCTTGCAGAGAAACTCCTCCTCATCCTGCTGGTCGTGACCTCCATTACGGCCTTCTGGCTCCGTTTCCGCGTCGTCCTCGGAAAAATCCTCCACTCCAAAAAAGACGCCAGCTTCCGTCTCTTCCCCATCGGCAAACGCGTCTGGGATTTCATCTGGGAGGTCGCCTTTCAGGCCAAGGTCATTCGCCAGCGCCCGCTGCCCGGTCTGGCACACGCCTTCGTCTTCTGGGGTTTCTGCGCCTTTGTTCTGGTTACGCTCAATCACTTCGCCTCCGGGCTGGGCTCCGGTTTTCTCTCGCCCGCTGGCCGCTTTGGCCGCTTCTACTTTGATTTCGCCGCCATCTTTGCCTTGGCCTGCGCCATGGGTATCCTGGGGCTTTTCATCCGTCGCTTCCTCGTGCGCCCCAAGTGGCTCGGCGAAAAGCTCTCTTACCAGTCCGGTTTCATCGCATTTCTGATCTTTCTGCTAATGGTCTCCTACCTGGCCGCCTTCTTTTTCGCCGACACTGACCCGGCCACGCGGCCTCTCTGGTGGGTCCACACCCTGGCGCTTCTGATCTTTCTGCCCATAATCCCCCACACCAAGCACCTGCACCTGGTTCTGAGCCCGGTCACTGTTTTTCTCTCCCGCGGCAGCTTTAGCCAAATCCCTCCGCTCTCGGGCGACGAGGACTTCGGCCTAATCGCTGGCACGGACCTCACTCGCCTCGTCAGCCTGCAAGCCTACTCCTGCGTGGAATGCGGCCGCTGCACCGAGCATTGCCCCGCCACCAACACCGGCAAGCTGCTCAACCCAAAGGAAATCATCCTCGGCCTGCGCGGCTACCTAAACGATCTCGGCCCGTCCTCGGAAGTGCCGCTGCTAGGCAAGTACAACCCCCAGGAAGCTCCGTTTCAATGCACTACCTGCGGCGCCTGCGAATTCCAGTGTCCCGTGGGCATCGAGCATCTGCCCATCCTCATCGGCTTGCGCCGCGGTGCGGTCAACACCGGCGCATGGCAGGACGACTACGGCAGCAAGCTCTTCCTTGCGCTTGAGCGCGGAGCCAACGCCCACGGCCTGCCCGCCTCCGAGCGTGACAAGTTCATCGAGAAGGCCGCCCTACCCATCTTCGACGGAACTCAGGAATACTGCCTCTGGTTGGGCTGCATGGGCGGCTACGATCCCAAAGGCCGCGAGATCATCGCCGACTTCGCCCGCGTGATGAACTACCTCGGCGCGAGCTTCGGCGTCCTGCGCAAGGAGAAGTGCTGCGGCGATCCGGTTCGCCGCCTGGGCAACGACCTCGTCTTCCAGCAACTCGCCGAATCCAACCTCGAAGCCCTGGCCCAAACCAAAACCAGAAAAATAATCTCCATCTGCCCCCATTGCGTCCGCACCATTCAGGAAGATTGGAAAGACTTTGGCGCACCGCCCCCGATCGAGCATCACAGCGAGTTTCTCGCTCGCTATGCTGACAAACTCCCCCAAAAACACTCCGGCCCGGAGAGCATCGTCTACCACGATCCCTGCTACCTGGGCCGCTATCACAATGTCTACAAGCAGCCGCGCGCGGTCGTGGCGCGCACCGGCCAACTCGTCGAGGCCCCACGCAATCACGAACGCAGCTTCTGCTGCGGCGCGGGAGGCGGGCTAGTCTTCCTCGGCGAAGAAACCGGTGAGCGTGTCGGTCAGGTCCGCACCGCCGAACTAGTCTCCACCGGAGCCACAACCATCGCCACCGCCTGCCCCTTCTGCAACAGCATCTTCTGCGACGCGCTCGCGGAAAAAGGCGACAGCGCTCCGCAACTCCTCGACATCGCCCAGCTAACCGCGCGCGGTCTCGACAACACCTCCAAATGGTGACTTTTACTCTTCGGGAGTTTGAAATGACACGATTGATTACCTTGCTTCTCGCTGCCGCCTCCCTGTTCGCTGCATTCCCACCGTCTGGAAGCGACTTTTCGAAGTACAAGAAGGTGGAAGCCTACGAGATCCGTCCCGGAATTCTTATGATGCCTGTCTATAATGCAAGTGGACAGATTTGTGAGATTGGATTGCAACCACGTAACTACTCTCCAGAGTTGATACGGCTCACCTCTGACATGCCGAGGGAGGAGATAAGACAGGCTTTTGACGAGCTTGTGCCGCCGGAAGCACGTGGACCGCTGCTACCCGATCAAAGCTTCAATTCGATACAGGGTAGCGGAATGACTGAGAACGAGGAATACGAAAACGTCTCGTTCCAAATCTATTCTGCGCTGACATACAACGGTGATATTCAGGACATGAACATCAAAAGAATCATTGAAAACGCAACAGTCGCACGAACCGCGGTCTCCATCCAATTTAAGAAGCAGCCATGCAAATGAGCTATTTACTAAAACTCAAGTGCCACAAACGAAAAGATACGCAAGGATCTCGTCTATGAAAATCATCGTCGCCATCAAACAAGTCCCCGAGCGCGATGCGCAAATCCGCATCGACGCTGCCGGAAAATGGATTGATGAATCCGGCCTGCAGTACGCGCTCAACGAGTCCGACGCCTACGCCCTCGAAGAGGCTCTCCAGCTCAAGGAGAAGCACGGCGGCGAAGTCATCGTGCTCACCGCCGGTCCCGAGCGCGTCGGCACAACCATCCGCGAAGCTCTGGCCAAGGGTGCCGACCGCGCCATCCACATCGACTGCGCCGATCTCAACAAACTCGACGCCCTCGGTGTCGCGCGCCTGCTCGCCGCCGCCGTCAAGCCCGAAAATCCCGACCTCATCCTCACCGGCCTCCAGTCCGACGACCTCGGCCAGGGGCAAACCGGCGTCATCCTCGCCGAGTTGCTCGGCCTGCCTCACTCCTCTCTCATCCTGCACGTCGACAAAACCGGCACCGGCATCACCGTCAAGCGCGAGCTCGAAGAGGGCTGGTTCCAGTTGATCGAGCTACCCACCCCCGCCGTGCTCACCATCCAATCCGGCGGCAACAAGCTGCGCTACGCCACTCTGATGGGCATCAAGCGCGCCAAAACCAAAGAAGTGCGCGTGCTGCCCGCCTCCGACCTTGCCGTAGACTCCGTCCCCGTTGCGGTGCTCGAGCGCGTCTCCCTGCCGCAGAAACAAAAATCCACCCAGATGCTCCCCGGCTCGCCCAAGCAAGCCGCGGCGGCGCTGGTAGAAAAACTCAAGTTCGAAGCGAGGGTGCTATGAACGGCATTTGGGTCGTAATCGAAGATCGGGACGGTCGCGTCAGCCGCATCAGTTGGGAAGCCGTAGCCGCCGGGCAGAAGCTGGCCGCACTCGCCGGCCAGCCCGCAAACGCGATCGTCCTCGGCGCGCAAACCGAATCTCTCGCCGCCGAAGTTGCCTCCAAAGCTCTGGCCAAAGTCGTCCGCATCGAGCACCCTCTGCTGGCAGCCTACACGGCCGACGGCTTTACCTTCGCCCTGCAACAATTTTTCGCCGCCGAAAAGCCGGACTACGTCCTCTTCCCCCACACCTACCAGGTGCGCGACTACGCTCCCAAGCTCGCCACTTGCCTCGGCCAGGTGCTCATCGGCGACGTGACCGCCATCGGCGACGGCCCCCTCTTCACGCGGCAACTCATGCAAGGCCGCCTCAACGGCTCTTACCGGCACTCCGGCAGCGGCCCCTGCTTTATTTCGGTGCAGGCCGGAGCCTTTCGCGCTGCCGATGTCAAACCCGGCGCAGCTGCAGTCACCGTCTTCACGCCGACCATCGAGCCAGCCCAAATTCGCACCCGCCCCAGTGAGCGTTTTCGCGGAGCGGCGCAGACTGTGGACCTCGGCGCGGCGCAACGGATCATCGGCGTGGGCCGCGGCATCAAAGACGCCGCCAACCTTCCGCTCGTCCAGGAGCTGGCTGCGGCCCTCGACGCAGAGCTGGGCGCATCCCGCCCCATCTGCGACAATGGCTGGCTGCCCATGGAGCGGCAGATCGGCAGCTCCGGCCAAACCATCGCGCCCCGGCTCTACATCGCCCTGGGCATCTCCGGAGCCATCCAGCATCTGGTCGGAATCAAAGGCTCGCAGTGCGTGGTGGCTGTCAACAAGGACCCCGGCGCGCCCATCTTCGAAGCCGCCGACTACGGCATCGTTGGCGACCTGCTGGAAGTTGTCCCGGCGCTCACTGAAGCGGTGAAGGCCGCCCGGCAGTAGAACCAGCGCGTCGCTTCCCTCCCGGCCTACCCGAGCCTGTGAGATGGAAGCCGGTGCAATAACTCTGCCCGGCCATATCAACCGGAGCTATACTGTTTCGTAGCCGAAAAATGATCGACTTTTCCGGCTGGAAACGGGGAACAACACTATGGACCTGAATATAATCGCCTTTCTGGTCTTGCTGGCCTTGGCGGTTGCCATCCCGACGATCCTCTTTCTTCTGCTGCGCTCCAGCCTTTGTGGTCTGCTGCGCCACACCCTCAAGCTCGAGGCCGGAATCACCTTCTATCTGCGTTCCTTTCTTCTTGTTTTGTATCTTGCGGCTCTCTCTGGCGCCATTGGAATCTCCTTTGAATTGAAGCCGGAATCTCACTTCATGGAATACGTCTGGAAGGGAGCTTCAGGCCTCTCTTCATCCCTTCAGAGTCTGGTCCTCTTCATTTCCGTCTACATGATTCTGATCACCATTCTTATTGCCACACTGAAGGTCAAAATTGACGAATGAGCAATATCTGATCGTCTCCTATTTCGTCTGCGCTGCGCTGTCTCTAGCGGCGGGGATCCTGGTCTATCTCTATCTTCGGCGGCCCTTCGCTGCCGTGGCCGCCGCGGCCTCGGGCAAGCATCTTCCCACAATCCTCAAACGCCTTTTTCCCTGCGGATTGCTCTTCCCCGCCCTGCTGGGATTTCTTTCTGTCTCCTATCGGGGTTGCAACGAGTCCTACGAGAGCATCATTGAGCACCGGGAACATCTCGTCACCATAAATCAGCAACAAATCTCTGCCATCCTGTTCTACGTTGTTGTCGCAGTTCTCTTCTGGAATCTCATCGCCCTCCTCATCCTGCGCTCCGCGCAACACAGCATAAATGAAGACTAATTTTGTCGTACTCGTCGTCAGGGGCGAAGCGCAGCTAAGTCGAAAGATCCGTATTCGTCGCCGGATATACCGGATGGTGAAGTCGAAAAGGGTGGCTACTTTTGTGCAAGTGCCTTCTGGATTGCTCGATCAACTTCACCAACGGCATCCGGCTTGATACCCAGACCCTGATAGACGATGATTCCGTGACGGTCGACGACATAGGTGCGGGGAATTCCGCCTGCAGCGAAGAGCGCGTATGCCTCCCGTTTTGGATCCCATGCTAGCGGAAAGGTAAAGTTCGGATGGGTCTTCTGAAACCTGAGGACAGTGTCCTTATCCTGTTCACGTGCGATGGCGATGAAGGCGAAGTCAGGCGAGGATCTGTATTTCTGCCAGACTTGCTTTTCCAGTTCAGGCATCTCGATTTGGCATGGGCTGCACCATGTGGCCCAGAAGTTCACCACAACCACCTTGCCCGTCTCGGCAGTGAGCGAGAAGGTGCCGGAAGTCCCATCGACGGAGATGGCGGGCATCTTGTCCCCAACCTTTGTGCGGGCAGCATATGGGTAGGTACCGAGCCGACACGAGGCGAGCAAAGGGAAGATCAAAAGAGCGAAGTAAGAGAACACAACGAAGTGGCGCGGATTCATGCATCTATTTATAGCCGATGAGGGTGGTTCGCAGAAGTAGAATATTCCGCGCGTAGGTCCCATGGACTGGTCATCGTCCGTGGGGTGGTAGGGTGAAGCGGAGCGAAACCCTGAGTCAGATTCCCCAAAAACCCTCCGTCCCGTAGGGCCGGAGCGAGACTCCCCCCAACCCGCCCTGCCGAAAGCCTGCCCTGAGCCTGTCGAAGGGGCTTCCGCCTAAACAACCTGGCTGACCCCTGACCCCTGATCTCTGATCTCTGATCTCTGATCCCTGTTTTCAATTGCAGATAATTACCCTCATCGCGTGCACAATATAGAAAAGCGTCTGAAACCCAGACTCCGAGGAAACCCCATATGACCGATGTCAATCAAACCACCCCCGCCCCTATCGCGTTGGAAGAACCCGATGCCGTACCTGAAAACCCTGCCATCGCCCGCTGTTTAAGCGCCTGGGCGCGTGCCTATAAAGAGGAAAAGGCAATTAAGAATGACCACTACGAGGCCGTAAGGAAGGGCAATCATGGCTACCGTAAAGCCATGCCTCGGCTCTCCGGCTACGAAAACATCCGCGACTTCATCGCCTGCGTCGCCCACGGCATGCTCATCGGTGCAATCGATTGGGACTACAGCACCAAGCTTCTCTACGCCGCCCAGGTCGCGCTTGCTACCGTCCCCCGCCAGCCCGCGGCCCCTAAACGCGCTGCTAAATGACACCCCCCTACCCCCCCCAATATTTTTAAACCTTGCAGATTAATTCAGAGATAGGTTTCGAAAGGTCTTCGCTTTTGGGTGTTCGGAAGGTGGAAATCACGAATTCCATGGCGCGCAAGCGCCGTCTGCCTGGACGGCCAGTCCTTGCAGAATAATTCAGCGTTGGGTTTCGATAGATTTTTGTTTTTGAATGATCGGAGGGTGGGAATCACGAATTCCATGGCGCGTGAGCGCCGTCTGCCTGGACGGCTAGTCCCGAATCGTCTCCTTGCGCACGGTCAACCGTTCCACCAGCTCCGCACGCACCTCGTAGCCGCGGCCCGGAGCGTCCGGCACGGCAATCTCGCCCGCCGGCGAGACCGTGACCTCCGGCTCGATGATGTCTTCCTTCCAGTAGCGCGCTGAGGCCGACACATCGCCGGGCAGTGTGAAGTTTTCCAGCGTCGACAGCGCGATGTTGTGCGCGCGTCCCACGCCCGACTCCAGCATTCCGCCGCACCACACTGGAATCTTCCGCTCCCGCGCCGTGTTGTGCACGGCGATGGCCTCGCTGAATCCGCCCACGCGGCCTAGCTTGATATTGATAATCCGGCACGACATCATCTCGATGGCTGCCTGCGCGTCGCGACGGTTGCATATCGATTCATCGAGGCATATCGCTGTCCTCAGCCGTTTTTGCAACTGCGCGTGGAAGTAGAAATCGTCATGCCACAGCGGCTGCTCGATCATCAGCAGGTTGAAGGCGTCGAAGCTCGCCAGGTGCTCCGCATCGCGCAGGCTGTATGCCGAGTTGGCGTCGCAACTGAGCGTGATGGCAGGCCAGCGCCCGCGCACCTGCTCGAAGACCTCCACGTCCCAGCCCGGCTTGCACTTCAGCTTGATGCGCTGATAGCCGGCAGCAACTTCCCTTTCGATGATCTCCAGCAATTCGGAGATTGTGGGCTGAATTCCCAGCGAGACGCCACAGGGAATTTTGCGGCGCGTTCCTCCTATAAATCTTGAGAGCGAGACTCCTTCGCGCTGCGCCTCCATATCCCAGATGGCGTTTTCCAGCGCCGCCTTGGCCATGCGGTTGCCGCGCACTCGCCGGAAGATCAGCGGGCACGCGCCGCCGGTCGCCGGCGACTCCGCCGCCAGCATCGGCCCCAGCTCGTCGATGATCACCTGCCAGGCGCTGTCGGTAGACTCCTCGGAGAAGAAGGGCCGCTCGCCGGCCGTGCACTCGCCCCAGCCGGTCAGTCCTTCGGATCGTATCTCCGCCAGCAGTATTCTCCGCTCGCGGGTGACTCCAAAGCTTGTTTCAAAGGGACGCACCAGCGGAAGGTGCAGTTCGCGCAGGATGATGGCGTCTATCTTCATGTTTCTTACACTTCCCCGGATTCGAGGTTTGCATCGCTCTGCATGAGAGGACCCAATTCGTAGATTCCGTTTCCCTCCGCGTCACGGGTGAAGCCGACTACAGCCAGTCCATGGGAAAACGCCGCCTGAAACTTTTTGCGGTTCTCCGATTGAACAGTCAAAGCGCGCTCCCGGTCAGCCTCCGATGCTCTCCACGCGGAGATGGAGGCCGGAACAGTAATCCGCGCCTCGATCTTGCGTGCTGCTGCCGGCCGGCCTTGGAGAGCCGCTTTGACTCGTGTCGACTCAAGCTCCCATTCTGCCACCAGGCGGTCCGTCGGCAGCCCGCCCTGAAGTCGAGATGTGGACGCGCCATAGAAATTATTCTCATACCGGCGGGCAATGGCTCCTAGCTTGTGAAGATTGAGATAAGCGTTTTTAATCTCCAGCGGATCGAAGGTCCATTCCATGTGGCGGATTCCGCGCTTGAGCGCATCCTTGCGCTGCGCCAGCTTGAGCTTTGTGCCCAGGCCGCGGTTCTGGTACCCTTCGCGCACCGCCAGCATATGCGAGTGCAGGTAGAATCGCGGCCCGCGCTCAGTGTTTTTCATCCCCGGCAGCGACAGCGCGAATCCCACCAGCGACTTCGGCCCGTCGCCTGCAATCTCGGTATCGAATGCGCCGATGACCTGTCCGCCGATCTTCTGTATCAGCAGAAAGGCCTTGCGCGGAAGCACGTCGCTCGGGTCGTAGCCCCAGGTCTCGATCTCCAACTGGACGCACGCTTCCAATTCGTCAAAGCCCGAGCAGGAGCGAATCGCAATCATGGCTGAGCCTCCAGATTATTTTCCGCCAGCTTCCGCTTCGCCGACACCCACAGCGCTTCCAGCTCATCCAGGGATAGCTCTTCCAGCGGCCGCTCCGAGGCCATCTCCATGGCGCGAAACCGCTCGCGGAAACGCAGATTGCAGCCGCGCAGTGCCATCTCCGCATCCACACCCAGGTGACGGCCCAGGTTGACGACGGTAAACAAAAGGTCGCCCAGCTCCGCCTCTACCTTGGGCTTGCGCTCGGGATCGCCGGAATCAGCCTCGGCCTCCAGCTCTGCCGTCTCCTCCGCGAGCTTGGGCAGCAGATCGCGCCAGTTAGGCCAGTCGAAGCCGGACTTGTGCGCTTTCGCTCCCAGCTTGGCAGCCTCGGCCAGCGCCGGCATCGCCCGCTGGACAGAATCCAGCCGCGACTCTGGGAGCCTCTGCGCCGAAGGCGCGTCTGCTGCATGCAATGCCTTCTGCGCTGAAGGCGCGCCCGCTGCATGTAATGCTTTTTCCGCTGCCTTGATCTCTTCCCAATTGTGCAGCACTGCTGCTGAAGATCCTTCCACGTCGGCATCTACTTCAGCCCGGTTGCCGGCCTCGCGCGAAGCCTCCTCGCCAAAGACGTGAGGATGGCGGCGTACCAGCTTTCGATTCAGGTGGTCCAGAACATCCTGGATGTTGAAGTGGCCCTCGTTGGCCGCCATCTCGGCATAAAACAGGACTTGCAGGAGCAGGTCGCCCAACTCCTCGGCCAGGTGCGGCCAGTCGCGCCGCTCAATGGCGTCGAAGACCTCGTAGGTCTCCTCCAGCGTGTATTTGCGAATGGAATCGAAGGACTGTTCGCGGTCCCATGGGCAACCGCCCGGAGCCCGCAGCCGCGCCATGATGGCAACCGACTGCTGAAACAATGCCGCCGCACGCTCCGGATCAATTGCCCTTGCCGGGTCCGATGCAGGCCGCGATGCGGAAGCCTCTCTGTTCGAGCGTTCAGGCGGAAGTTTCATGCACATCAATTCTACCTTGGGTCGGAGCGGGAGATATGGTTCCTGCGTCTCTGAAGCCGTATACTCAACTTCGTCTATGATTCGCATCCTGGGAACCATCTTTGCGAGTCTGTTGGGCCTGGCCTTCGGCAGCTTTCTGAACGTCTGCCTGAGCCGCTGGCCCGCGGGCGAGAGCATTATTCGGCCTCGCTCCCACTGCCGTCAGTGCAACCGCACACTGAAATGGTGGGAGAACATTCCACTAGTTAGTTGGCTCGCCCTGCGCGGCCGCTGCCGCACCTGCCGCGAATGGATCGGCTGGCGGTATCCGCTGGTGGAACTGGCTGTGGGGGCGCTGTGGGCGTATGTCGGGTGGCGTCTTATAGAGCAGATTCAGTATCCGGATATTGCTACACAATTCGTGATTGGCCCTCCACACTTCGGTTTCATTCCAGCATTAGGAACCATCATCTTTCTTTGGCTGTTGATCGGAATTGCTGTCCTCGATGCAGAGCATTTTTGGATTGCTGATGCCATTACATTGCCGGGTATCGTATTAGGTTTTATGTTTCCACTCCTGTATGAGTCCCTTTTGCGGAATCCTCTAGGATTGCATTCGGAGCTGTGGATTCGCCTTGGTGAGAGGTTATTGGGGGCCGTCGCCGCCGCCGCTCTCATCCTGCTCATCCGCTGGGTCTACTGGCTGATTCGCCGCCGCGAGGGCATTGGGCTGGGCGATGCCAAGCTGATGGCGATGCTCGCCGCGTGGCTCGGCTTGCCGGGAGCGCTGCTTTCGTTTGGGCTGGGAGTTTTGCTCGGAGCTTTGGCTGCAATTGTGATGCTGATTGTCCCGTCAACGCGTCGGGAACCAGGAAGCTTGGCACTACACAAGCTGCCGCTGGGCACGTTCCTCTGCATCGGCGGCATCGTCAGCAGCCTGTGGGGACAGCAAATGCTCGCCGCATATCTCCGCTTGGCCGGATTCTAAGAGTCCACCTCGAGACACGTAGGCCGGAGCAGAACGCTCCGGCCTGTCGCGCTACCTGTCGGTGCAGGAGTAGCAAGGATCGATGGAGGCCTGAATCAGCGGCGTATCGGCCAGCCGAGCGCCCTTCACCATCCAGCGGATTGCCGGCATCACGGCAAAGGTCGGCGTGCGCACATGGACACGGGCCGGATTCCGCGAGCCTTCTTTCCAGGAGACCGAGTACATGACCTCTCCGCGCGGCGCTTCGACGCGTGCGGTAGACGTTCCGGTGATGAAGTTGAACTTGTCGTCGCCGGTGTGGAACTCGCCGGGCGGCAGCTTGCTGAGTGCCTGTCTTAGAATCTTGCAGCTTTCCATGATTTCCAGAGCGCGAACCAGAAGCCGTGCGCGCACGTCGCCGTCGGGCACGACCGGCACGTCGAACTCCATCTCCGGATAGGCGGCATAGGGCGCGTCTTTCCTCAAATCCTGAGGCAACCCGGAGGCGCGCGCCACCGGACCTACAACGGCGCAGGAGATGGCATGTTCCTTTGTCAGAACGCCGATGCCCGCGCAGCGCGAGCGCGCCGTTCTGCTGGTGGTGAAGATGGGAATGACGGTATGCGCCATCTCGCTTTCCAGCTTCTCGACCATCTTGAGAATCGATTGCGGGTCAGTGATGTCGCGATTGACCCCGCCGATGCGGTTCATCGAATAGTTGACGCGGTTGCCGCTGATGGCGGCGAGGATGTCCATGATCTTCTCGCGAATTTCGAAGCAGGTCATGAACATGGTTTTGAAGCCCATGAGCTTGGCGGCGATGCCCGCCCAGAGCACGTGCGAGTGCAGCCGCTCCAGCTCCGCCATGATGACGCGAATGTACTGCGCGCGCGGCGGCGGCGTCTGATCGGTCAGCCCTTCCATCGCTCGGCAAAAGGTAAGCGTGTGGATAAACGAGCATATGCCGCAGACCCGCTCCATCAGCGCGATGGCCTGAATGTGGTTGCGCGTCTCGGCCAGGTGCTCGATGCCGCGAAAGTTGAACCCGATATGCAGTTTGGCATCCAGAACCGTCTCGCCTTCGCAGATCATGTCCAGCTTGTAGGGTTCTTCCAGAGCCGGGTGATAAGGCCCCATGGGGATCTTGTAGCTCATATTTTCTCCTGACTTGCGGCCACAGCGTCGCGCAGGTTCACGCCCATTGTCTCTCCCTGGCGCAGAAGCAGGGGTTCATATTCGCGGCCCGTAAAGTCGATACCATATTCTTCGTGAATCTCGCGCTCAATCCAGTCAGCGGCCTCAGTGAGATCAAAGATGCTCTCGATGGATTTGCCAGCGAGCTGAAAGGAAAAGCCCAGCAACTGGCCATTGAGGTCCCAGTGGTACTCCAGGCGAAAACCCTCGTCCTTGGGAAGCTGATATGCGGTGATGGTGATGAAGCGCGCTTGAATTTCGTTCATCGTCTTCGCCACTTCACGCACCTTCGCCGCGTCCAGCACGAGCCAATGCACGCCGCCCTTATCAACCCACGGTTCCGTGGTTCCCAGTTTTTCCGAAATGCTCTCAAACGAACTCATTGTGCGCCTCCATTGGCGGGGCTGGCTGCCGGCTCGGCAACAACAGCCGCCGGAACCACGGCCGGCTTGACGGTCTGCTTGCGTGCAACGGTGTAGGACTTTTTCAACTCGCCGGGGGTCAGGTAAATCGGCGGGCACTCAGAGTCCTGGCTCAGCGCATGTTCCTTGCAGCCCTCAACACAGCGCCCGCAAAAGGTGCAATGGCCAGGATCATAGCTCCAATAAAATTCTCCCTTGCCCGCCCTGAACTCAATAGCGCGCGCGGTGCAGCGCATTCTGCAGATTGCGCAACCCGAGCAAAGCGTGGGATCGAAGCGCACCAATCCCCGATAGTGCTCGCTCACCTTGGGGCGCTCAGGGTACAGCAGTGTCCGCGAACCACCCCACAGGTTCTTCCACAGCATGGTCAAAATATTCATGCTTTATACCTCATGAAAAGCGCGGACGCAACGGCCAGGACCGCGAAGATAATTGTGCATTGCCAGTAAAAACGCACCGTGGTATCGATCTGCAAACGCGCCGTGGCCGCCGCTACAACCGACAGCAGCAGCACCAAGCCGAAGGAGAGCGCGACAAAGACCAGAGCGGCAACCCACCAGAGGGTGAAGGCTGGCGCGATCAGCGTGGCTACGAGGCCGGTTGCCGCAACCCATTCCAGCCCATGCGAAAGCTCCCACATGGCCAGCTCGGGGCCGGCATACTCGACCATGGGGCCGGAGTAGATCTCCTGTTCCGCGTTGGGCAGCGAGAAGGGATTGAGATGCAGCTTGGCGGGCAGGCAAACCAGGATGGCCGCAATGCCCAGCCAGCGCAGCGGCGAAGCAGGAAGAGCGGCGAGCGCCGAAAGGCTGAATGTGTGTTGCGATGCGGCGATGGAGATGATGGCCAGCAGAAATACGACGTTGTAGCTGACGCTGAGGACAGCCTCGCGCGCCGAGCCGATCTCGCCGAAGATGGAGCGCGAACTGAAGCCCGCAGCGATGATGCACATGGAAGGCAGTTCAAGCAGCGCCAATAGAAGGATCAAATCACCCTGGAAGCCACCCGAAGCGGGCAGCACCGGCAACAGTCCAACCGCGCCCGCTGCTGCAGAAACAGCAACCAGCGGCCAGACCTTCATCAGCAGACCGCCCACGCCCGTGCGCTGAGGCGAGTCTTTGCCCAGCAGCTTGATGAAGTCGAAGAACGGCTGCATGAAGGGAGGGCCGATGCGTCCCTGCATTCGCGCCACCGCTTTGCGTTCCACCCAGAGAAAGAACCACGCGGCAGGCACGGCAAAGAGCAGGCCAGGAAAGATAAGCAGGCGAGCTAAGGCAGTTGTCAGACTGTTCCAAACCTCTGGTGTCATCATGCCTGCACCTCCGTGGAACTGCATGCGCAACTTTCACAATTATTTCCGGGGTCGCCCACGATCTCGGGCTCGGCGTCAGCTACCGGCGGCTTCGAGCCTCGCGCAGCCAGAATCCCTGCGGCTTTGGCCACGCCCAGAATGATGGCATCAGGACGGGGCGGGCAACCGGGGACAAAGACATCCACTGGAATATGCTTGTGCAGCGGCCCAGCCAGCGTGCGGCTGTCGATGAAGACATTGGTCGTCGCCGGGCAGGAGCCGATGGCTACCACGGCTTTGGGCCCGTAGACCTGCCCGTAGACTGTCTTGATAGCGCCGACTGCATTGTGAGTGACCGGACCGGTGACGCAGAGTATGTCAGCGTGGCGCGGCGAGCCTTCCAGGCGCACGCCCAACTGCTCGGCGTCGTAGCGCGGCGAGAGTGCGGCCACAATCTCGATGTCGCAACCGTTGCAGCTGCCCGAGTTCATATGAAAGAGCCATGGGCTGTGGCTGCGGCAATAGCACATCAATTTACTCCAGAGCTTCATGGTCTACCTCCAAGCAGCATTTGCAGCGCGTCCGGCCAGACGCCACCAGCCAGCACCAGCACCACTAGCGCAACGATCACGGCCTGCAATAGGAATGGCTCCCTTATTAGATGCGGTGGCGATGAAGAGGGATGCGGCACATGCTCAGGACCCCACCAAACGCGAGTTAAAGCCAGCGTGTACGCAATCAGCGCGAAGATCGACGAGAGGATGAAGACCGCTGCCAGCGGCCAGCCAATCTGCACCGCGGTCTCATAGAGTCTCCAGCGACCGATGTAGCCTAGCGTGGGTGGCACGCCCAGCATGGCCAACATTCCGAAGAGGAATCCAAATGTCGCGACTGGATAACGTGTAACCAAGCCCGTGTGTTCGCCGTCCAGCGCACCGTCAGCTTCGGGGCCGCTGAGGCAAGCGAAGAGCAGAGCCTTGGCCAGGGCATGGGTAATCGCTGCAAAGACGACACCCTGTGTTCCGAGGTGGTTTATGGAAACGATTCCCAGAAAAAGGAAGCCTACATCCTCGACTGTGGAGAGAACCAGCAGGCGCTTAAGGCTGCGCTGCGTGAGCATGAGCAGCGCGGCAAGGAATGATGTGGCAGCAGCCGCACCCAGAAGGAATCCCTGGGGAGTCAGCAAGCCCGGAGTAGCCTGGGCTGCAAGGTAGAGTTCGCCGAAGGCGGCCATGTCGACGACTGCGATAATCAGGCCAAGAACCACAGCGGGTAATTCGTCGGCCAGGCTGAGCAGCCAGAAGAAGAGCGGCACCGCAGCCAACTTGACGCAAACGCTGGTCAGCAGCAAGGCACGTGCCCAATCCGGCTGTCCGCGTTCCAGCAACAGATCGCTGGAAATCAGCGACACCGCAGAGATGAGAACTACGGCGAGGTAAGTCAGCTTTGCGGCTTGCGTTCGCGCGCTTTGCCAGACCAGCGCCACCGTCAGCAGCGCGCCCAACTCAAGAAGCCCAAGGCGCATCCAAGGATCGGCAACGATCAGCCCAGCCACAACAGCCGTGCCGGCCAAAATCATCAATGGCGTGAGGCGGAGCCATTTCGAATGAGACAGGGCGGCCAGAATCAATGCAACTCCGGCCACCGTGCAAGCCAAAACCAGCAGCGACGGCATTGGTGACAATGGAAGAGTCTGGACGCCGGCAATCGTTGGAGCAAACCAGTGAACTCCGGCGAGGATTGCCGCCGCCAGCACCACGACGAGGGCCAGCGCGTATCGCTCCATCCAGGAGACGATAACGCCCAGCCAGCGCGATACAGCCTGCATGCCGCGCCAGACGCCCAGATAAATAGCGTCCACATTGGACCAGCGGAAGAACTCATGCCAGTTTTGCAGGAAGATACTGGAGAAATCGCCTGCCGTGAGTCTTCCCTGCTCCGACAACGGCTCGCCGCCGGTGAAAACGCCTCCACCGGCCAGAGCCGCGCCGCCGCCAGCCGTGGCCGGACGCGCAACGTAGGCGATGGCGTAGATCAGCCCGCCGAGAATCAGCGAGACTACAGCCAGCACTAAGCCGCCCATGGTCGAGAAGCTACCCGCACCAACCGACAAGCCAAACCACGTCACCTGCACTGGGTTGAGTTGCAGCGCCAACAGAATCGGATTGAGCAGGTAGTTGACAGCCAACTGCGGCGCAACGCCTAGAATGACGCTGCCCACGGCCAGGAATCCCATGCCCCAGATCATGGTCGGCGGAGATTCGTGGGCGTCCTTGGTCGCCTTGGTCAGCGGACCAAGGAAGACGGCACTGGTAGCCTTGGCGCCGAAAAAGACCGTGCCCAGACTAGCCGCCCACGCCACCATTGCCGGAACTGCCCAGCCAGCCTGCAATGCTGCCGCGTAGAGCATCCACTTGCTGGCGAAGCCGCTCATCAGCGGAATGCCCATCATGCTGCCCGCGCCGATCAGCCATGACAGCGTTGTCTTGGGCATCTTCTGTGCCAGGCCACCGAGTTGGTTCATGTCGCGCGTGCCTGACGCATGCTGCACCGAGCCAGCAGTCAAAAACAACCCGGCTTTGAAGAATCCGTGATTAAGGCAATGCAGCAAACCTGCAGCAATCGCTAAAGGAGTTCCGATGCCGATGCCCATCATCATGTAGCCAATCTGGCTCACGGTGGAGAAGGCCAACATGCGCTTTAAATCGTTCTGCACCATGGCGTACATCACGCCGATAGCCATGGTGACGGTGCCGATCCACATCAGGGATTGATTCCCCCAGGCGATACCTCCGGCTTGCGGCCACGTGCCAAAGCTGTGCATGCGCGCGGCAAGGTAAACTCCGGCCTTGACGTAACAAGCCGCGTGCAGCAGGGCGCTGACAGGGGTGGGAGCGGCCATGGCCTCAGGAATCCAGGTGTGCAGCGGGAACTGCACGGATTTAGCCACCAAAGCCACCAGCATCAGAACAAAGATGCCGCCTGTAAATGCCTGAGCCACCTTGGGATCGGTCCACAGGGCGCTGCCGGTGCGGTGATAGACCACCAGAATCGCGACCAGCAGGCCGTAGCCAGCGATGTGGGTCATCAGCAGCACCTTGCGCGCGCCAGCGACGGCCTCGCGGTTGGTGTACCAGAAGCCCACCAGGCTGAAGGAACACAAGCCGGCCAATTCCCAGAAGAGATAGAAAATAAAGAGGTTGGCGCTGTAGACCAGTCCTACAAAGCCGCCGATGAACACCAGCATCGTGGCATAGAAGCGGGCGGCAGCCTTGTCGTGAGCCATGTAGCCGATGGAGTAGAGGAGCACTAAGGCGCCCAGGCCTGTACCCATCAAAGCAAAAAGGACACTGAGAGCATCTACGTGGAAGACGAGGTTCAGCAGCCCATCCCAGTGGAAGATGGTCAGTTCGACTGGCTGCCCGGTCTTGACCGATCCCACCAGCATGGCCACGGAAACGACGGCCGGTAGACATGTGAGAAAGGCCAGAATCCCCTTTAACCGGGCGTTTAACAGCGGCGCAACGAGGATCTGCAGCGCGGCACCCAACAGAAGCGAGCACGGCGCAATCAGAATAAGGGTCTCTGCGTTCATGGTGAATATGCTAGTTAGCTGATAGTTCATGGGCTGTGACCGGACTCACCGTTAGGGCTAAAGTATCGTAATGCGGGACACCTTTGTGACCGTGTTTACCCGCAGTGGTAAACAAAGCTTTTCACAACCCAGTTGCGTTTGATAGGGACATAGCTGACACTATAGGTTATGTCAATGCCGGGTCGGCTCATTGCCAGCATCTCTCTCTGCGTCCTGCTCATTTCCCCGTTCTCTTCTTACGAGCAGGACATGAAACCATCGAGTATCCTTAACTACTTCCATTTCAATGGTGAACCCAACCCCTCACATGAGCTACACGTCCTGTTGGAGCATCAGGCCCGTTGGGACGATGCGGTATCAGGCGACCTGAATCCGACAGGTTCGCGCCTCAATCCGGAAGGTTTGCACCTGCGCTTTACGAAGATTGACGAGCAGGCGACGCCGGGAGGCCAGAGTACGGCGCACTACCGCGTTTATGCCGAAGGCGCCCCTGAAAACAGGGTCTATTCATTTGGCACGTGGCCGATGGCCAGTAATCTGGTGTACGACCCACAGGATCTCTACGTGAATGGACAAGGGCTCTTGATGCTTCACAAGCCGAAGCCCGAGCAGGAGTTTAGCTTCAAAGCGGAGGCCGATGAGTACGACGTCGTGGCCGTCACCGATAGCGCGGTGCCGACACGATTTGTTCTCGCTTCGCGAGACAGGCAGCTGATGGTCTTCGGCACACTCGTTCCCAACCCAGTGGTAGTGGAAGAACAGGGATGCCGGTTGGAAGCGAGACTCGCCCAGCCTGATGCAACGGCAGTCCTGATCATTGCCGACCGATTTCCGGCAAAAACTAAGATTCCATTGGTGTTGGAGTCGGGAGGCCGGAGCAGCAACCAGTTACTGATGACCAACGATGAGGGCCATGGCGTGATGGGAGTCTTTCCCTATGTGTCCGGCATCGCGCATGGATTGCTCAAGGCGAGTGCGGAAGGCCCCAACTGCGTCCCTTACGTCGTTCTGCCATGGGGCGCGGGGCCTCAAGCGGGGCCAAAGACCCCGCAGCCTGAAGCTCCTAAGAACTTGGGACCAACCGCCCCGGGAGCCCCGGATTCAAAGCCAGAACACCCAAAGAAATCTTTCCTCAAAAAGTTGCATTTATAAGGGGTAAGGCGCGCACAAAACCTCTACGTATAGGCAAAGGGTTTGACGCGCATAGAACCTCTACGTATAGGTAGAGGGTTGTGTGCTCAAAATTGGGTTATTTGGGAAGCGGGACTTGCCGTCCAGGCAGACGCCTTCGGCCCGGCTCAGGACAGGGTCTGGGAACCAGGGGTCAGGGGTTGGCGAGTCAGCAAGTTAGCGAGTCAGCGGGTCAGCAAGTCAGCGAGTCAGCTCAGGGGTTAAAACCCTGCCACCAGTAGGGCGGCGGATTGCCGGGGTTGAAAGCCCGACCTGATGCTGCCGGCCTGCCAATATCTCCACTAAATATCCTTGAGGATCGCCTCTTTAGGTACGTTCTTATGGGCAGCTATGCTGGAAAGAATCCCATTCAGAGTCCCGATTCTGAGGGGCGTGTGCTCGGGAACCGCGATGCGGTGGGGTGTTGGCTACTGGGTTTGGAGAATGATGTGGCTGCCTACCTGATGGATTTTCTGGTATTCCCAGTGCTTGCAGAGGTGCTTGACCAGATCTTCTCCGCTCAGATCGCGTGGGAGTTTCATGCGACTGCAACAACCTCATCGCGAATCAGATGAAGGCGGATGGAAGCAGGCGCGGTAGAGTCGAAATAGAAGGCTTGCACGGCCTCCCGGACGTTGGCCTTCAGCTCATCCCAACTATCGGCCTGGGTGAAGATGCTCTCGCCGAGGGCTTCGGCGGTGTAGCCGCCGTCGGCCTCTTGTACAACTTCAAAGACGAGTTCCTTCATGCGGTTTAACCCCCTTGGCGGCCTTCATTTTATGATACCTCGACTTGGGGAATAACGAACGAGAAGCAACTCTCAGGGGTTAAACCCGCTGCCAGAAGGTCGGCGGATTGCCGGGGTTGAAAGCCCCCGGGCTACTGCTCCAGGTCTGCCAACGTTCAATATCCCAGGTCTCAAAAGCTAGATATAGGGCTAGGTAGAAACAGCAGAAAAGAGCAAAGTAAAGGGGTTATGAACCTCGAATATGTTCCACGTGGAACATATTCATTCTGTTGAGTTTATCTCGATGTTTACTACATAATTATCAGCAAGGTTTAAAAAATATATTTTGGTGGTCATCTCTACATTTCAGATATCAGCACACACAGTTTCTCAGTTGTAGAATGTTTGCATCACTTTGAATGGAGCATACCTATGGCAGATCGTTTGTTTGTTGCAGTAATTGGAACCCAAAAAGCGGGAAAATCCACAACTTGGAACACGTTGTTTGGGCACGAAGTCCGAACTGGGAAGGAGCCTCGCAGGCTCCAGCTAAGCCAGGGGCGTTCCGTGGAGGTATTTCTAATCAGCGGATCAAATGAGGAAAAACATCGATACGCATCAAGTGTCCTTGAGAATGTAGATTGCCAGATTGTGCTCTGTTCGGTGCAATACATCAAGGACGCTTTCGAAAGCACTTGGGATCATATTATTACGGAGGGCTTCGCAATCTATGCGCAATGGCTCAACCCAGGGCATGATGGAAAGGAGTATTTCGACGGGTTGGGATTAACAAATATCTTGCTGCAGAACGAAGCCACGCTTTGTATCAGGGACGGTCGCGCCGGTTCCGGTACTCTCACAAGCCGTGTTGAGGAGATCAGACAGTTTATCGATGGATGGGCATCAGCAAGAGGGCTCGTTTTTTGACTCAAATCCTAAAGGGCGCAATAAATGTCCGATATTATGCCGAGCCGCAAACCGAAAACGCTGGCGGAGAAACTTGCCACCGATGGCAGTTCTTGTCCGATTCCTGCGACACATGACCGTCTTGCGGAGGTTCATCATTGGTGGCACCAGATGGCCGAGCTATATCACGAGCCCGACCCTTTTCGGTATCGACTGAGCGCATTCGCGCAAGCCGCACGTGGCGTAACCAATATGTTGCAAAAAGAGAAAGCAGCCTTCGCGAATTTTGGCTTTTATGAGAAGTGGGTAATCAAAGCGAAGACCGACCCAATCATGAAGTGGCTCGACAAGACCCGGACGCGAGGTTTCCACCAATCGGCTTTGGCACCGTCGAGTTGGCTCCAGATAGAATGCTTCCACAATCCAAGGAGATCGATTTGGGATGAGGATGATAGTCCGCTCGGCACCGAGGACCCCTTCCAATGCACTCATTACTATATGAACGTTGGGCCATCCACGGATCACGGACATAACTTCACTCGTCATTGGAGCATGGATGGCCTAAACGGCCGTGAGTTACTTGACGTATGCGCATATATTTACGACCAGCTCGACGAAATAGTCACAGAGGCGCATGAACGATTGGGCGCTTCTGTTGCATCATATGCTCAGCCCGGCTCACTTCGAAGACTTCCTTGCATGGAGAACATCGACCAATACCGCATCGTCAAAACACGAATCCGGCGAGGCAAGGAAGTCTGGATCAACAGGCCGCATCGGCAGCACATTCACTGAGTATCTTCAGAACTCTGATTTACTATCCTCAGCCTTCTATTCCTAGGCACAGCAGAGATGGCCCGGTGACACCGCCTTGATTAATTGTGCTTGCCTTTCCATTCGACGTAGGGGCCTTGGAAGTCTTCGATGCCGTCTTCGTGGAAGGCCCAGATGCGGGTAGCTACCTCATCGATGAGGTCGTGGTCGTGGATGACCAGCAGGACCGTGCCCTCGTAGCGCTGGAGGGCGATCAATAGGCAATCCCACCCTAGCCGCAAAAACAAAGACGCGGCGAGGGTGGGGCACCCACATTTATTAGTTACTGGCGCGGGTTCACGGGCACGGAAGCGAGTTGCGCGCTGTGGTCCAGGAATCGCCACGGGCGGGATTACTTAAGAAAAACAAATGACTGCGCGTAGAGAGAAGCTGGCCGATAAGCTTGTGGGGAGGTTTGTCCTGAAGGGCTGCGTTCGGGCGAATCTCATCGGTGAGGCGCATGGATTCAACGCAAAAGGATTCCGAGCAGGGGACGCCAGCCGCGGAGAGCGTGGCGGTGGAGCGGCGCGCTCACCCGCGCGCACACGACTGGGGAACGGCATGGATTGGCATCTTCCCGGAGGGGACCAAGGCCCTTGGTTACCTGCTCGATCTGGGACTTGGGGGATGCCGCATCGAGGCCGATGACGCCATTCCGGCCACGGACAATGCTTCTGTCGAGGTGCTGTTGCATCTGCGGGGCTACACTCTGCGGCTGGCAGGCGTAATTCGCCATCAGGAAGAGGGCAATACCCGGGCCGGCATCGAGTTTGCCGATGTAAGCCCGCGCAAGGCAGAGCAGATACAGAAACTGCTGGAGCAACTCTTTGCGGAGTTGGAGTAGGCGCCTGCGCGACTCTTTTGGGTCAGGCGCGTCTATAGGGATGAAGGGTTCCGGAGATGGTTTGAGGCCCGGAGCGCCCAAAGGCAGAGGAATCGGCAGCCGGGCGGGTTTACCCGCGACTGGCTATACTAAAGGTTGTGCATGGGAGAATGAGAACGACCAGAACACACTGGACAAACTGGACAAATTGAACAAGCTGAACAAATTGTAAAAACAGAACAAGCCGGCCGCGAGGCTGGTATTCCGATGAGGTCAACGAAAAACATGAAATCACTCTTTGAACGGCTACGCACGCGCCGTCTAGCATCCGTGTTTATTTTGCTTGCCACGTTGTCGGCGGCCATATTGGCCGGCTCATATGCCGCACACGGAGTCCGCGGACAAGAGAAGCAGAACGACAGCTCCGACGCTACACCGCTGAAGGTGAACAATTCCACGGTGGAACCCAACAAGTTTGTGGAGATTGCCAAGAGGGTTGGGCCGGCGGTGGTGAACATCAACACCCAGATACTGCCCAAGCAGTCCTCCAACAAGAACCGGCGGAATTTTCACGGCCGCACTCAGCCGCTGCCGCAGCAACCCGACGACAATGATGAGGACCAGGATCAGCAGGGCCAGGGTCAAAACAACTTTCAGGATTTCTTCAACCGCTTTTTCGGCGGGCAGATGCCCGACATGGAGGGCGGGGATGACGGCAGGGTTCGCGAGTCGCTGGGCTCGGGCTTCATCGTCGATCCCAAGGGCTACATCATCACCAATTATCACGTGGTGGAGAAGGCCGACAAGGTTTACGTCAAGTTATCGACGGATCCGGATAATGAGGACCTGGGACGGCCGGCGCGGGTGATTGGGATGGACAAAGCCACGGATCTGGCGGTGATCAAGATTGAGACCAACACGCCGCTACCGACCGTGAAGATGGGCAACTCCGACAACGCGCAGGTGGGCGACTGGGTGGAGGCCATCGGCAGCCCGTTTGCGCTGGCGCAGACGGTGACGGCGGGCATCATCTCGGCAAAAAACCGGACGATTCAGCCAGGGGCGAACGGACAGTTCCAGCATTTTATCCAGACCGACGCGGCGATCAATCCGGGCAACTCCGGCGGGCCGCTGCTGAATATGAACGGCGAAGTAATCGGCGTGAACACGGCTATCTTCACGCAGTCGGGCGGCTACCAGGGGCTTGGATTCGCGCTTCCGTCGAACACCGTGGTGGATATCTACAACGAACTGATCGGGGCCAGCCACAAGGTGACCCGCGGCTCCATCGGCATCCGCTTCAACCAGGGCCTCTCGGGCGCGGTGAACCGCGTGTATGGCTTCAAGAACGGCGTGCTGGTGCAGCAGGTTCAGCCGGGCGGGCCGGCGGAGAAGGCCGGACTGAAGGCGGGCGACATCATCGAGAGCATCGATGGACGCTCAATCAAGGACGGCGACGACCTGGTGAACGAGATAGCCAGCCGCAGACCGGGCTCGAGCGTCCGGCTGGGCTACCTGCGAGATGGCAAACAAGCAGATGCGACGGTGGCTATCGGCGACCGCGACACGGTCTTTGCCGAAGTGGGCAACCAGCAGGCTGAAAATAATCAGGATGGTACAGGCGATGCGGGCGAGAGCAAGCTGGGCATCATGGTTCGCGAGCTTCCTCCGTCCACTGCCGCCAAGCTGCACAGCCCTGGGGTGTTGATTCAGGCGGTTCGCTCCGGCTCCTTTGCCGACCTGCAAGGGCTGGAGCCAGGGCTGGTAATTATCCGCGTGAACAAGCAGCCCACGGGAAGCAAGGAGCAGTTCAACGCCGTGGTAAGTAAACTGAAGACAGGCGACGACGTGGTCTTTGAAATTGTGGACCCGCGCCATCCCGACGACGGCATCAACCTGATCGGCGGAACGCTTCAGTAGCACATGGAGGGGCGCCCGAGACGGATTTCCGTTTCAGGCGCCCTTATCCCGTAACGCTTTGGATTCCCGGAAACAATTCCTGTTTCCGGTTGTTGCAATTCATAATAATTCGCTAGACTTTGAATAGAGAACCTGGCGAGAGACTGCCGTCCGAGAGGTGAACTCGCGTGCTGACTTTTCGAACAAGCCTGGTGTTGGCAGTGTTCATGGTCCTGGCCGCGCCGCCGGTATTCGGAACCACCACTCAGCCTGCTACCAATAGCAAGCCGGCAACGCATACTGCGCAAACGCATTCTGCCAAGGCAAACAGGACGAAGACGCGCGCGGCACAGGCGCATCCCACACAGACACATACGGCGCAGACACATACCGCACAGGCGCATACGGCGCAGGCGCAGGGAAGCCAGACTGCTCACACTACACACAAAGGAAAGTCCAGAGGGCGCCGCCCACGCGGCCAGCAGGTGATGGAGCCAGGCCGGATTACAGAGATTCAGCAGGCTCTCATTCGCGAGCATTATCTTTCCGGCGAGGCCAACGGCCAGTGGGACGAGCGAACCAAGGCGGCCATGACGAAGTACCAGGCCGACCAGGGCTGGCAAACGAAACTGCTGCCGGATGCACGGGCGCTGAAAAAGCTCGGCCTCGGCCCGGATTATTCCAACGCGATCAACGCGAAGGAAGCCACCTTTGTAGAGCCACCTCCGGCCAGCACGATTCCCCCGACGCTAGCGGCAGGTTTTGCGGCGGCTGCGGGCGTCAAGTAAGCTGTGCAGATCTTCGCCAGGAATATCGAAATGATAAATTTGAACAGAGTGTCAGGCGAGACGAGAATCGGTGCGTCAATTACGATGGTTTTTCTCTCGTTTGCCTTGCTGGCTGGCACGCCTACGATCGGCCAGACCTCTGCACAGAAGCCAGGCAAGTTTCCTCTTTGGAACTTTGACGAAGTGAAGGGCACTTGCGGCGCAAAGGGTCGTTTACAAGACAAGGAATACTGCGAATCGAAGATGATGGATCAGATCATCGCGCATGGAAAGAGCGCAATCCCCATACTCATCTCTCAGCTCACCGATACACGCAAATCTAAGGAACCGATCGAAGATTATTGGTACATGACGACGGACGGGGACATAGCCTACTTCATCCTGGGTGATCTCTTCACCGATTCCGATTGGCACACCTTCACGATGCCGGGGTTGGAGGCGCTCAATCACGACTGTGGCGAAAATGTAGCCGCTGAGCCTTGTTGGCGTGAGTTTCTCAAGAAGCACGGGAGAAAGTTTATTCAGGACCAATGGCTGGCTGCATGGAACGCAAACAAGGATCGAGTTTACTGGGATGAGCAGGCACGCTGCTTTCGGGTCTCCGCGAAGAAAGAAAAATAACTTTTGACAACTAGATTGACTTTAATCACGAAAAATTTCAAAACCGAAACGCCGGCATTCCCTTCAGCAGAAACTCGTAACGCGGGCGGAGGGTGTCAGGGCCGGAGGTAATCGTGCTGTCCAAGTGAATGAGCGAGTCATCTTTGTCGTACTTCGGCCAAGCGGGCAGGCCGGGTCCGTTGGAGTCGCCGGTGCGGGCGAAGTTGGTCCAGTAGCTCATCATCTGATCGCTGAGCGTACGATCCTCGGGACGCCATACTGCGCCGGGGCGGGTATCGAGCGTGCCGAAGACGTACTCGATGTCGTCAGAGTGGAAGGCGAATGAGCCGGGGTGGTATTTGCTGGGCGGAGCGGCCAGCTCGAGGTGATAGCGATAGATGGGCGAGTCGCCAGTTTTCCTGTGCGCCTCAATCCACTTCCATGTGCCGAAGGCAATGAAATTATCGCTGCCGTAGTCGATGGCCGAACGCATGGCCTGCGCATCGGTATCAGCAGGATAGAGCTGGAGGAACTCGGTGGCGCGCTCTTTGTAGAGACCGCCAATCATGCCCTTGAACTGATCCGCGGTGATGGGGCGCATGGCGACGAAGCTGCCCTCATCGCGGTTCCAGCCGGCCAGCAGCGGCACATGGGCCTGCTTGCCCGCGGCGTAGGTGTCTGGTACCGGCTCAGTGAGCAACTTGCCGTCAACCACGGGCCAAAAGCCGCCCTTCTTGTTTTTAACCGCAGCCAAGACCTTGTCCGTAGGCAGCGCACGCAGTTCCGCCAGCGTAGTCACACCCAGCGAAGCAACCCACTCCGCATCTTGTTTTTCGTGAGCTTCCAGTGTTTCGGTTGGCAGCGTGTCACTGAAGGCGGCGCCGCTTTCTCCGATGGCCTTGTGAAAGAGTCCGCGCGCCATGGGCGAGGCCATCAGCGTGCTGACCGCCAAGGAACCGGCGCTTTCGCCGAAGATGGTCACATTGTCAGGATCTCCGCCGAAGTTCCTGATATTGGCCTTAACCCACTGCAGGGCAGAGACCATGTCGAGCAGGCCGTAGTTACCCGCCGCACCGTTGGCCTCTTTGGCTAGGTCGGAGGTGGCCAGAAAGCCAAAGACGCCCAGCCGGTAGTTGATAGTGACCAGCACCACGCCCTTTAGGGGCAGAAAGTCGCCGTTGTGGCGCGGCTCCGAGCCGGCGCCGACAGCATAGCCGCCGCCGTGAATCCAGAACAGGACAGGAAGCCTGCTGTTGGCTGTGGCGTTGGCGGGCGTGTAGACGTTCAGGAAGAGGCAGTCCTCGCTTGCCCTATCGTCCTGAAAGATTATGTCGTCGAAAAGATGGCCCTGGGCGCAGTGCGCGCCGAATTTGGTCGCGTCCCGCTCGCCCTTCCACTTGGCTGGCGGCTGGGGCGCTTTCCAGCGCAGTTCGCCCACCGGAGGCGCGGCGTAAGGCAAGCCGAGAAATGCCTGTACCTTACCGTCGTTGATAGTCTTGCCTTGAACCTTACCCTGTTCGGTTTTGACCGTAAGGGAGCCGGCATAGGCTGCCGTGGACAATCCCGCAGCCAGAGCCGCAATGGCCAATGTGAACGACACTATCAATCCAGTTCGCATGGAAAAAAGCCTCCGCACAACACTATATCAGGAAGACAATAGCTATTTCTTGCCGACGACATCGATGGCCGCGGTGATTGTTTTGGGCGGCATGCAGGCGGTATTATCACAGGCCTGGTAACGGAGCGTGGCCTCGACGAGGTGATCGCCGGGCGTGGCCACGAAGCGCGCGTGAAGGACAAACTCGCCTGTGTATACGTTGAGCTTCGTTTTGGGGTCGAGGGAGAGCGTAAAGTCTGCTCCGGGAGGGTAAATAACACCATCAAGGCGCACGCCAGAGCCCGGAGGAAGCTTGAGCGTGGTGGGGATGAGTTCTTCCTGGCTGGGGGTGTGGGAGTTGATATGCAGACCGGGCGCGACGCGGAAGTGGAGGGCGACTGCGGTTGGCTTGCCGGCGGGAATGGTGATCTGTTCGGGATAGAGAAATACGACGGCAGGCTTTGGAGCAGTGCGCGGCGCGTCATCGAAGAGCGTTCGCTGGCCTTGGGCAAATGCAACAGCTATCGTGAGGGCTGCGGCGATGACGATTAATATTTTGCGGACATTCATGATTCGGTCCTCGAGTGCGCGACGCATTGCGTTACTTTACGATCCCCAGTGCCTTGCGGATATTCCTTTCGATCTCATCCTTTGAGGTCAAACCCATTTGCGCGGCTACCACAATGCCGTTGCGGTCCAAGAAAAAAGTGGTGGGCAGAGCGTCGAGGCCGCCGTACGGTTCGCTGATGGAATCGCCGTCGATGAGAACCGGGTAAGGCATCTGCATCTTCTGGACAAAGCGCGCGATCTCCTGCTTTTCCTCGTTCAGCTTGCGGGGATTTTTGCGGTCGATATCGTCGGCAGAGATGGCCAGCACCTCGAAGCCCTGCGCCGCGTATTGGTTGCGCAGATCGATGAGCCAGGGGGTTTCGACTTTGCAGGGAGCGCACCAGGTAGCCCAAAAGTTGATGGCGAGCGCACGGCCCTTGTAGTCAGAGAGCGAGACTTTCTTGCCGCTGAGGTCTTCGAGGGTAAAGGAGGGCGCGGGCTTGCCCTGGAGCGGGGTAAGGTACTGCGACGCGCCGCTTTGGTCGACAACTAATTCGCCTTGAGGAGCCGAGGCCCGCAGCCGCTCTGCAGCCTGCGTGCGGAATTCCCAGTTGGCCCAGCCGGACCAGGCAAAGACGGCCAGGATGAAGAGAACGGCGGTGATGACGAGGGTGTTGCGCTTCACGGGGATTGGCCTCTCATCCTTATTGTACAAAGGTGCGCTGGACATATTGCCGATGCGTCGAATTAAGAGAGTCAGCCTCCGCTTCGCGTAAGTAGCAAGTTAGCTGCTCCTCATGCAGGCGCCAAAGCTGTTACCATCAATAACCGATGAGCGAAGTAGGGAAACAACCCCGTTCCGGGAAGAGTGAGGCTGGCCGCGCGCCCGCACCGGCGGCTTTGGTGCGCACCGAGGCGGCGGCGCTGGAGGCGCTGGCGGCGCGGCTGGAAGGGCCGATGGCCGAGGCCTTTGACCGTGCCGTCGAGCTGATTGTGCGCTGTGGCGAAGAGCGCGGACGGGTGGTGGTTACGGGAATGGGCAAGAGCGGGATTATCGCGCAGAAGATTGCCGCCACGCTCAGCTCCACCGGCTCCCCTGCCCTGTTTCTGCATCCGGCCGAGGCGGTACACGGCGACGTAGGCGTACTGATGAAGGGCGACGTGGTGGTGGCGCTGTCGGCGAGCGGCGAGACGGAGGAGATTCTGCGCCTGCTGGCCACGCTGAAGCGCAAAGGCGACGCACTGGTGAGCTTCTGTTGCAATTTGAATTCGACGCTGGCCAAGGCGAGTGATGTGGCGCTGGATTGCGGCGTGGAGCACGAGGCCTGCGGGCTGAACCTGGCGCCCACGGCCTCGACCACGGCGATGCTGGCGCTGGGCGATGCGCTGGCGGTTGCGGTGAGCCTGCGCAAGGGCTTCAGGGCGGAGGATTTTGCCGAGCTTCACCCCGGCGGCAAGCTGGGCAAGCGGCTGGCCAAGGTCCGCGAGCTGATGCACAGGGGTGATGAAGTACCGGTGGTGGCGCCTGCGACGGCGATGACGGATGTGATCTACGAGATGTCGTCGAAGAAGCTTGGAATTACGACGGTGCAGGAGCAGGGACGGCTGCGCGGCGTGATCAGCGACGGCGACCTGCGGAGATTATTGGAGCGCGAGGGCGGCGCAGCGCTTAGCAAGACGGCCGGCGAGGCGATGAACGACCATCCGCGGACGATTGCCGCGGAGGAACTGGCGGCTACGGCGCTGTCGATTCTGGAGGAGCGGAAGATCACTTCGCTGGTGGTGGTGGATGCGGCGGGAACCGTGGAAGGCGTGCTGCACCTGCACGATCTGTGGGGCGTGGAGCTGATCTAAGTACAGGGAATAGGGAATCGGGCTCAGCGGTTAGGATACTGCCATGCGATCTTTTGTTCTTCGAGCCTTCTCGTGGGGGCTGCTTGTTCTCTGCATAGGAACCACGTTTTCACTTTGTGCCCAGACGACACAACAGGCGGTAAGCCAGACAGAAAAACCTGCAGCCGCACCCGTCGCCGTGACACCTGCCACGGTTGCACCTGCCACCGCGCAGAAGCCAGCGGCAAAGCCTAACGACGCTGGCCTTCCCGCGCCAACGCTCCCTCCCACGCGCGCCGAGATGCTGCGCGGGGCGTATGGCCCCTATCGCGCCAACAACAAGCTGCTCTATTACCACCTGGACATCCGCGTCGATCCGGAGAAGCAGTTCATCAGCGGCAAGAACACTATCCGGCTCAGGATGCTGGCAGATGGAACGCGCATCCAGCTTGATTTGTTCGAGACGCTGAAGGTAGACAAGATTTTGTACGGCGCGACGCCGCTCAAGTATGAGCGCGATTCGGGAGCTGTCTTTATTGACTTTCCGCAGACGCTGCGCGCCGGGCAAATTTATTCCATCGATTTCTATTACTCCGGGCATCCGCAGGAGACGGGACGCTTTGGCGGCATCACCTTCAAGAAGGATCCGGCGGGGCGCGTGTGGATCAATACGGCATGCGAGGGGACCGGCGCGAGCATGTGGTGGCCCAATAAGGATCAGTGGCGCGACGAGGTGGAAAGCATGGACATCAGCGTCGCGATTCCCAACGGCCTGGTGGACGTGTCGAACGGCAAGTTCATGGGCAAAACTGACCTGGGCGACGGTTACACGCGCTGGGACTGGAGGGTGCATTATCCGATTAATAACTACGATGTCTCGCTGAATATCGGGAGTTATGTTCACTTTTCCGACCAGTTAGGCGACTTATCGTTGGATTTTTATGTGCTTCCGGAGGATTTGGAGAAGGCCAAGGTGCAGTTTGCGCAGGTCAAGGGAATGCTGGAGGCGTTTCAGCATTACTTCGGGCCCTACCCTTTCATAAAGGACGGATACAAGCTGATCGAGGCGCCCTACGCGGGAATGGAACACCAGAGCGCGGTGACCTATGGGAACCTTTTCAAGAACGGCTACCTGGGGCGCGACTGGACGGGCGTTGGGATCAGCCTGCGCTTCGACTTTATCATTATTCACGAGAGCGGACATGAGTGGTTCGGCAACAGCATCACGGCCGCCGACCCGTCGGATATGTGGATTCACGAGGGCTGGACGACGTATCTGGAAAGCCTGTACGTGGAGTACCGCTGGGGCAAAGAGGACGCCATCAAGTACCTGAACGGCGAGAAGGCCAGGGTGAAGAATCAGCGGCCCATTATCGCCGAGCGCGGCGTGAATGCGGAGCCGGATCAGGATCAGTACTTCAAGGGCGCTCTGATGCTGAACACGCTGCGCAGCGTGGTGAATGACGACGCGAAGTGGCGGGCGCTGCTGCGCAGCTTTTATCAGCACTTCAAGTATCAGAACATTCTGACCGAAGACGTGGTGAGTTACTTCAACCAGCAGACAGGGATAAATCTGACGCCGATTTTTAATCAATACCTTCGGCACACTCAGATTCCACGGCTAGAGCTGCTGTTCGGCGAGGCTCCGGACTTAGTGATGTATAAGTGGCGGGCCGACGAGGAGAAGTTCGCTATGCCGGTGCGTGTGGGCAGGCCGGGGCATTGGAAGATTATCCATCCGACGACTAAGTGGCAGTGGATGAAGACGCCGCTGACGAAGGATGAGTTTCAGGTGGCGACGGAGCTGTACTACGTGGATGTGAACAAGCAGTAGGGGGATTGTCCGCATCGCAGACGCAACTTATTAAGAGCCTATCTATGCGGCGCTTGCCTTCAACCGCTTCATCCTTCTACGCGCCCAGAGATAGATCGCGAACCCCACCACAACGCTGCCGATTTCCGTGACCCAGACGGCGGTGATGGTCCGATACAGTCCCAGCCCGATGAGAGGCGAGCCTTTAAAGGCAATGGGTATGCCCTTGTCGGTGGGCGACAGCGCCGTCATCGGATGCGTGATCCAGTCAAGCACCCAGTGCGAAAAGACCAGCAGGCCGAAGACGATCCCAAAACGTGTCCGGCGCCGGGAGCGGCGTCCCAGCCAGGAGGCCAACAGGCCAAAGAGCACAGACCAGACTACGGCCATCAGCAGACTGTGGTCCCACCAGGGAGGATGAGCGCCAGGCCCATGGTACGCAGGCGAGGTTTCTAGGCCGACGCACCAGAAGGCAACCCACAGAATGTCCAGCACGCAAGTACCAAGGATAAGCCAACCAACATTGACTTCAGGAAGGAGCGGTTTGGCGGCCAGCCCTACAGCCGCATGCGCTATACCTGCCATATGAAACTTCCTCCCTTCGGCAGACCACATAGGTTTTCAGGAAGCAAGTCAATTATATGTGCAGAGTGCGTTGAAGCAATGTGAAACCCGCGTCAATTTGCGCTCTTGACGCGGACCACGGTGATCTTGGCAAAGCCCTCTTCGAAGACCGGCGGCTTGCGTTTTTCTGACATCTTGCGCATCACATCCTCGCTTACCGAGCGGTCACGCTAGCGGTTGCGCTCAATTGCTTCATGCGTCTTCGTGCCCAGATGTAGATCGCGAGCCCCACCACCACGCTGCCGATCTCCGTGACCCAGACAGCGGTCATGGTCCGATAAAGGCCTAGCCCGATGAGCGGCGTATCGCTGAAGGCGAGCGGCAGTCCTCTGTCGGTGGGCATCACAGCGGTCATGGGATGGGTGATGAAGTCCACCACCCAATGGGCGAAGACCATCAGGCCGAAGATCACGCCTATGTGCATCCGATGCGGGGATCGGCGTCCCAGCCACCAAGCCAGCAATCCGAAAAGCACAGACCAGACCACAGCCATGAGCAGGCTGTGCTCCCAGTAAGGCGGATGGATGGCAGCGCCCTGCTTGGGCCATGTCTCAAGCCCCACCGCGGCAAATCCGAACCAGAGAATATCGAGCACATAGTTGCCGAGTATCAGGTATCCGACATTGATATCAGGAGCGATCCGCTTGGCCGCAAGACCGACTCCGAGATGCGCGATGGCCGCCATAAGAAAACGTCCTTCTTACCGGGAGCAATTGAATATAGTTACGCGAACCGAGCGCCTTCGGTTCATCTACCACTGTCTTGTTCACCCCGCGCTCTTGACACGGACCACAGTGATCTTGGCGAAGCCCTCTTCGAAGACCGGTGGCTTGAGTTTTTCTGACATCTTGCGCATCACGTCCTCGCTGACCGAGCGGTCGCGCTGGCGGTTGCGCTCCAGGCAGACTTCGAGCGGCACGTCGAAGAAGACCCCGTGCACCTCGTAGCCGAAGCTCTGGGACATCTTGATCCACTGGCGGCGCTCGTGGGTGGAGAGGTTGGTGGCGTCGACGTAGTTCCAGGGCATGCGGGCGATGAGACGAGCGCGCAGCAGCGAGCGCAGGGTGGAAAAGACCAGCCCTTGGTAACGCTGCTCCTCGACATCGTCGAAGAGGATGTTGCGCAGCAGGTCGCTGGAGAGCGGGGTGACGCCGCGGCGCTGGAACCAGGTGGTTTTTCCGGAGCCGGGCAGGCCGATGGCCAGAACGACGTAGCCCTTGGGAGTCTGGGTCGAGCGCCCGGCTGCCTCCGGCGCGGGCGGCGCCAGGGTGGGCATCTCAGGCTGGGTTTCGAGCTCGAAGCGCCCAGAGCCAGCCGGTTCATTCCAATCCTTTTGGGCGGGGCGGTCCTGCTTGACGGGCCTATCCGGCCGGGCAGAACGCTGCTCGGAGTGGGGCCGCTGCGGGCGTGGTTGCGAGGTTGCCGCAGGTGGTTCATCGGGATAGAGAGGGACCAGTGGCCGCAACTGATTCGAGGGAAGTTCCTGGCCGATTTTGCCTGTGGATTCAGAGATATTAGGGTTGCGTCGCGAACGTTTTCTCATGCCGCCTTCAACACGTACTGATACGGGAATACCACACTTGGCAAGGGCGCTGCAAATAATGTGCACTCCGTCACATACGATCCTGTATTGGGAATGGCACACTAATAGAGCGGAGGGTTTGCGCATAAGGGGAAAAAACGCGCATTATTTCGCCTCCGCCGACCTGCAATGTTACCATCATGAGTTTGGTAGAAATGCGTGCCCGGCGGAGAATGAGCGGTTCTCCGATTCATGTGCCCTTGAAGACGTTGTGCAAGGTGGCTTTTTCTTAATGAAAAAAGCCACTCAGCGGTTGCGATTTCGGGGTATAGCCATTGGAGAACCGCTGTAACCGCCCAATCAGGGCAAGCTCGAACCAGATAAAACCACAGCCTCACCGACAACGAAGGAGAATACAGACATGGCAGTAAAGGTTGGAATCAACGGCTTTGGCCGCATCGGCCGCAACGTATTACGGGCTTCATTAGGCAATCCGGAGATTGATTATGTGGCGGTCAACGACTTGACCAGCCCGGCGACACTGGCTCACCTGCTCAAGTACGACTCGATTCTGGGCAACCTGAAGAACGAGATCAAGGCGGGCGAGGATTTCATCTCTGTCGACGGCAAGAAGATCAAGGTCTTTGCCGAGAAGGATCCGGCCAAGCTGCCGTGGGCTGACGTGGGCGCGCAGATTGTGCTCGAGTCCACGGGACGCTTTACGGAAGCCGCGGACGCTAAAAAGCACCTGGGAACGACGGTGAAGAAGGTCATCATCTCCGCCCCGGCCAAGAACGAGGATATGACCATTGTGCTGGGCGTCAATCAGAACAAGTATGACCCGGCCAAGCACCACATTCTCTCCAACGCCAGCTGCACCACCAACTGCCTGGCGCCGGTGGTCAAGGTGGTTCTGGAAACCTGCGGCATCGTCAGCGGCATCATGACCACCATCCACAGCTACACCAACGACCAGGTCATTCTGGACTTTCCGCACAAGGACCTGCGCCGCGCCCGCGCCGCCGCGTTAAGCATGATTCCCACCTCGACGGGCGCCGCCAAGGCTCTCAAGCTGGTGATTCCGGAGAGTGCCGGCAAGCTGGACGGATTCGCGATTCGCGTTCCCACGCCGAACGTCTCGCTCGTCGACCTGACGTTTATCGCCGAGAAGCCCATCACCGCCGAAGCATTGAATGCCGCATTTACGAAGGCCGCTGAGGGCGAGTTGAAGGGCATTCTGGGCGTTGACTCCAACCTGCTGGTCAGCTCCGACTACAAGGGGAACCCGCTCTCGTCCATCGTCGATCTTCCGCTGACCAAGGTGGTTGGCAACAGCGTGAAGGTGCTGAGTTGGTACGACAACGAGTGGGGCTACTCCTGCCGCGTCGTCGACCTGTTCAGCTTTTTGGCCAAGAAGGGTTTGTAACGACAGTGAACAGTGGTCAGTGATCAGTTTTCCGATCCCTGACCACTGATCGTATTACTCTGATCTCCTATCTCTGAACACTTCCATGCGCAAAAACATCAGCGGTACTTCTCCCTACGAGCCCATCATCGGCTTCTCTCGCGCGGTGCGCGTGGGGAATGCCGTTTATCTATCCGGAACCGCGCCAGTGGGCGCTGAAGACCAGGACGCGGCAGGCCAAACGCGCCGCATCTTCGAGATTGCCGCCGCGGCGCTTGCCGAGGCCGGCGCCGGCTTCGAAGATGTGGTCCGCACTCGCATCTACCTGACCTGCGCCGAGGACTGGGAGGCGGTGGGCCGCGTGCATGGCGAATACTTCTCCAAAGTTCATCCAGCGGCTACCATGGTGGTAGTAGCTCAACTGCTCAATCCTGCCTGGCATGTTGAAATAGAGATGGAGGCCGTGGTTTCCGGTTTTGAGCCCGGCGCCACCCGGTTCTAGAATTGTTAAGTAATCAAACTTCAAGGAAGGCTATTCCCATGCCTAAACTCACGATTCGCGACATCGATTTGACCAACAAGAAATTGTTTATCCGTGTCGATTTCAATGTGCCGCTGACCGAAGACGGCTCGACCATCACCGACGACACCCGCATTGTGGCCACTCTGCCGACCATTGAGTACGCCCTGCGGCGCAAGGCCAAGGTGATTCTGGCCTCGCACCTGGGCCGTCCCAAGGGCAAACCGAATATGAAGTACTCGCTGCGTCCTGTGGTGGACCGGCTGCGCGCCCTGCTGGGCAAGGCGCTGGGTGAAGCGGTCAACGTGGCCTTTGCACCGGATTGCGTCGGCGAAGTAGCCGCCACCATGGCGCGTCAGCTTGAGTCCGGCCAGGTGCTGCTGCTGGAGAATCTGCGCTTTCACGCCGAGGAAGAGGCCAACGATTCGGCCTTCTCCAAGGAGCTGGCCTCGCTGGCCGATGTGTATGTCAATGACGCCTTCGGAAGCGCGCATCGCGCACACGCATCAACGGAAGGGATTACGCATTTCCTCAAGCCTGCCGTTGCCGGCCTGCTGATGGATAAAGAGATTACATACCTGGGCAAGGCGCTGGAATCGCCGGAGAAGCCATTTGTGGCCATCATCGGCGGCTCGAAGATTTCAGGCAAGATCGACGTGATTGATAACCTGCTCGACAAGGTGGACACGCTGGTGATCGTGGGCGGCATGGCTTACACCTTTGAGCGCGCGCTGGGCGTCACGACCGGCAAGTCGCTGGTGGAGGAAGACAAGATCGATATGGCCAAGGCGGCGCTTGACAAGGCCAAGGCCAAGGGCGTCAAGCTGCTGCTGCCGGTGGATAACATTCTGGCCGACAAGTTTGCGGCGGATGCCAACACCAAAGTGTGGGATTGCTCGAAGAACTTTCCCGCCGACTGGCAGGGGCTGGACATCGGGCCCAAGTCGATCGCGGCGATTGAGGAAGTGGTCTCGACGGCGCGGACGATTGTGTGGAACGGACCGGCAGGAGTTTTCGAGTTTCCGCGCTTCGCAGTGGGCACAAACGCCATCGCCAGAGCTGTCGCGGCCAACCGTGCGGCCACGTCTATCATCGGCGGCGGCGACTCGGTCTCAGCCATCAACCAGGCAGGAGTAGCCGACCAGATTACGCATATCTCCACTGGAGGCGGGGCTTCGCTGGAGTTTCTTGAAGGCAAGAAGTTGCCCGGCGTAGAGGCGCTGACGGACAAGTAGCACGGGGAATAACTAAAAATCGCCTCCGACGTAGATTCTGCGCCGGAAGCGTATTTTTGTAAGAGTCATATCTTAAGTGTAGTGTTTTGCAGCTTGCCGAAGCTGATGGCACTTTGCATGCACCAGTTCTATGTTTTCAATCGTGTATCCGTCGGCGGCGTTCTTACGATCTAGTTCCGAGTATTGAATCGTCATGTCCCCATTACAATGCGCGCACTTGCCATGTTGTTGGTCAAATTTTTGAATCTTTATCTTACGGCGAGCCATTGGTTTAAGTCGTTCGTCGTAAATAAGCTCTTTGTAAATCTTTCGACGGTAAGCAAATCGCAAATCGGAATCGTTGCCAGCCAGCATATCTATCTTTCTCCGGATTTCGTCCAGCAATGTATGGGCGCTCTTCAATTCTTCATCGTTTAAATTTCTGTTTGTCATCGCCGTGTATTTCCTCCTCAACATTTCATTTCGTCGCATCCAGCGCCCTGAAATGCCCTTTTACTGCCAGCTCCAACAGCACACTGTCCGCGGTGACCAAAGTTGCACCCAGGTGGCGAGCTGTGGCGACGAGGATGCGATCGGCGGGGTCGGGGTGCATCTCGAAGGGCAGGCGGGTGCTGGCAACGGCGATCTCCGGCTCCAGCGGTACAAGACGTACACCGGGAGTTGCAAGCACTTCCAGAATCCACTCGGTTACGTCACGAAATATTTCGATCCGCTTCTTGCTAACCAGGAGTCCTATCTCCCAGGGAGTAATTGCGGAGACCAGGACAAAGTCATTTCTACAGGCACCAAGGATGCTCTCGGCGGCAACTTCTCCCAGTCTCCCATCTCCGAACATGAACCAAATCAGCGTATGCGTGTCGAGCAGGAGAAGTGGCATTCGCGCAGGGTCGGCGCCACCCGTCATTTCATGGCCTCCCACTCGACATCGATGGGCGAGATGATGTCACCCAGGATTACCCCGCTACCCCGCATGGAACCTACGATTGGCTCGCTGGCGGGTGCCGGCGTCAACTGCGCCACTGGCTTGCCGTGCTTGGTAATGATGAGCGGCTGGCGTGTCTGGGCCACTTGATCCAGCAGTTTCAAGCACTTAGCCTTGAACTCCCCGGCAGCGATTGTGACCGGAACAGATGTCGGAATGGTAGTCGCCATATGAATTCCTCCTATGGTCACTGACTATGGTCATATTTTAGCATACTCTGTGATTTTCTGCCTCAGAACTCGATTCCCCTACAATCATGGTGGGGTAAACATCTTCAGCTAATGATGGGCGTGTGTAATCTTTGCAGTCGGACGTGGCTTGAGCTGGCGGCGAATATAGGAGTTGAATGGTTCTGAAGAAAGTACACAATAATTCCGCATTGCGTCGCTACGGGATGCGCTTATTATTTGCAGTTTGCTGTGCGGGGTTGTCTGGAGCGGGTTACTGCCAGTCAGCAGGACCGACGAGCACGGCGCACATTGACGGTAGGGCGGTCATCGCATTTGGCGGGGATGTGATGGTCCCGGCAAATGTCGGGAAAGCAGAGACTGACGCTTTCTTATCCGGCCTGGCAGATACGTTTGCAAAGGCCGATGCGGCGTTTGTGAATCTGGAAGGCCCTATCGGAGGAAGAACCGCGGAAGCCAAGAGATGCAGAACGGAATATTGTTATAGCCTGCAGCAATCGCCCTGGATTGCAGAATCTTTAGCACAGATCGGCGTTCGAGTTGTTTCAGTAGCCAATAATCATGTTCAGGACAGGGGAAAAAGCGGCATTGCGTCTACCGATGCGGCGCTGGCCAGGGCGGGAATCCAAGCGGCCGGCAGGCTCAACGGCAATATTGCCGTGCTGGAGATTGGAGGGATGCGCATCGCATTTCTCGGATTTGCCAGCTTCAGCGGAGTTCCCGATCTGCGCGACCAGGATTTTGCTTTAGCGCAGATTCGAGATGCCAAGGCTCACTATGACGCGGTGGTGGTGTCGATGCATGCCGGATGCGAAGGCGAGAGTGCCAGCGTAGTTCCAGATAGGGACGAGCACTGCTTTGGCGAGAACAGAGGCAATACAAAGGGATTTGCGCGGGCGGCTGCGGCGGCGGGAGCGACGATCGTCGTGGGGCATGGGCCGCATGTGCCCCGGGGATGGGAGATCTGGAATGGCGTTCCCATCTTTTATTCGCTGGGCAACCTTGCCACCGGAGCGGGAATCCATGTCGGGGGCAAAGCTGCGCTGGCCCCGGTGCTGCTGGCTACATTCCAGCGAAATCAGGATGGGTCGGTCTTTATTGCGGCGTTTGATATTGTTTCGTTCAAGCAGGAACCTGGTATGGGACCAAAGCCGGACCCGGAAGGCGCGGCAAAGAACGAGATGACCGCACTCAGCGAGAGTCTGAACAAACCTCCGACAGCAACTCCGAAGCATAAGTTGCAGGGTACCCAACGCCATAAGAAGCATAATCCAGCAACTGTAAATTGAAAATAAACGAAACCAGATAACCTAAACGTCCTTCCGGAGTAAAAGCTCGCGTTGTTTGTGTTGGCTTTATACAGGGGATGAAACCCCCGCCCCCTCCGGATCGAGTTTTACCGAACCAATAAAGTCCTGATCGATCTATGCAGCGCGTAAACTACTCTTCAGAGAGAACACTTTATCAAGGTGACTCATGACTGAACCAAAGAGAAAGTCCGGCAATGATATCCAGGCGGAGACGCATATAGACGCAAACGTAACGCTCGATCCGGCGGATTGGGCTGGTTTTAGAGCACAGGCGCACGTCATGCTGGACGATATGCTCGGCTACATCGAGACGATTCGCCAGCGGCCGGTGTGGCAGCCCATTCCGGATGAGGCTCGGGCGCGGTTTCGTACCGCTGTGCCGCGTATGGGTGAAGAGCTGGCCGAGGTTCATGCGGAGTTCATGCGCGATTTGCTGCCCTATGCATTGGGCAATGTACATCCGGGCTTCATGGGCTGGGTACATGGCGGCGGAACGCCGGTGGGCATGGTGGCGGAGATGCTGTCCGGCGGGCTGAACGCCAATCTCGCAGGCCGCGATCAGATTCCGGTCGAGGTGGAGCGTCAAGTAAGCGAATGGGTGCGGGAGATCTTCGGCTTTCCGCAAGGCGCAAGCGGATTGTTCGTTACGGGAACATCAATGGCAAATCTCATCGCCGTCGTGATTGCCCGCGACGCCGCTCTGGGCTATCAGGTGCGCGCCGGAGGCGTAGCAGCGGACACACGGCGGCTCACCGCCTACGCATCGACCGCAGTGCATAGCTGCGTCACCAAAGCCATGGACATTGCTGGACTGGGCAGCGATGCGCTGAGGCTGATTCCCACAGACAGCCGCTTCCACATTGACCTCAATGCGCTGACGACCGCGATAGAGCTGGATCGCCAGGCGGGATTCACGCCGTTTCTGGTTGTGGGAACCGCCGGAACGGTGGACACAGGAGCGATTGACGATCTAGCGGGGATGGCCGAGCTTTGCCGGCGCGAGAAGCTCTGGTTTCACGTGGACGGAGCCTTCGGCTCACTGGCCAGGCTGGCTCCGGATCTTGCTCCGAAGCTTGATGGCATGGAACGCGCCGATTCCGTGGCTTTCGACTTTCACAAGTGGGGACAGGCGCCCTACGATGCCGGCTTTATTCTGGTGCGGGACGCGGAGGCGCACCAGCAGGCATTTGCTTCGCCGGCGGCGTACCTTGCACGTGCCGAGCGTGGCCTGGCCGCTGGTTCGCCATGGCCTTCTGACTTTGGACCTGACCTCTCGCGGGGCTTTCGCGCGCTGAAGGTTTGGTTCACGCTGAAGGTTCTGGGCACAGAGCGGTTGGGAGCGGCCATCTCGCGCAGTTGCGCGCTGGCTCGGTATCTGGAGGGCCGCATCAAATCAACAACGGAGCTTGAGCTGATGGCTCCGGTGGAGCTGAATATCGTCTGCTTCCGCTATCGCGCCGAAGACTCAGACAACGTGAATGCGGAGATTGCCGTCAGGTTGCAGGAGTCGGGCGTGGTGGCGCCGTCTACTACCCGGATTGGAGGCCGCACGGCGATACGAGCGGCAATCGTGAATCACCGCACCAGCCGCGCGGAGATGGACGCACTGGTGGAAGGAACGCTTGTTCAGGGCCGCGCTCTGGCTGCACAGTAAACCATGGCAGGGGCCGAATAGCAGACTTGCTTTGCCAGACTTTTGTCCCGGCAATAGTTCAAAACTGTCATCAACATTTATTAATCGAACACTGCAAGCCCTTGGTGCGTTTACACTAATGATGTGATAGAAGTTCCGTCCAGTACTGATTCCCGGCCTGCCGGTTTCGCGCTCCGCTTTGTGGCGGCGGCGTTGATTGTGCGCGGCGGCGAGATTCTGATCGGCCAGCGACGCCCGAATCAGCCCATGGCGCTCAAGTGGGAGTTTCCCGGCGGCAAGCTCGAGCCTGGCGAGAGCCCGCAAGAAGCGCTGGCCCGCGAGCTGCACGAAGAGTTGGGCATCACGGCCACTATTGGCCCCCTGGTCACGCGCATTCGCCACAATTATCGCCATGGCGGCGCGGTGGATTTGCAGTTTTTTGCGGTGCGCGAGTTTTCCGGGGAGATTGTGAACCACATCTATCACGAGTTTCGCTGGGTACGGCTGGAAGAGCTCTCTGGCTATGAGTTCCTGGCCGCCGACCGCGGACTAATTCGCGACCTGGCCTCGGGGAAGCTGTTGTAACCTCCTGCGACGAAGCGGACCCCTACGAAGAGGTTGATTGCAGCTTGCGGCGGTTTGCCCATCGTCTGATGCGCGTCCGCGCCCAACGATAATGGCTGCTGGTCTGGGCCGCTATCCAGCGCGATAGCGGCCAGACGCGCAGCCAGGGATAGAGTTGCTTGCGGAAGAGTTTTTCTTCAGGAAAGAAGCGGGCCAGGGCGAGCATTCTTGCGTAGGTCGATTCGAATTCGGCGAGTATGACCTCGTATCGCTCGTTTTTCCATATTTGATAGATACGTTCGTTCAGGGCAGGTGTCTCTGTCCACTTGAGATCCTCTGCGGGAGTGCGCGGGTTGCCGCCTCTCAGGCCTTCCTCGTACCATCCGAGAAACATCTTTTTCCATTCGACCAGGTGGGCGAGAACATCCTTGGCGGACCATTCATGACAGACACCGGGAAGTTTCCGCTCCTCAGCACCGAGCCCTGCTATACATTTTTTTAACAGTCGGTACTCGGTCTCGATGGCGTCAAGTAGTTCCTGCTTGGTTTTGGCGATGGGCATTTGAAGATTCCCTTGATCCAGAAGTTAGATGCGCGGAATCTGCTCACCACTTGGTAGCGGGACCTGATCCAAAATTCGCGAGAACTCGGCAATCTTGGCCCAATATACGATCCACAAAACAAATCCCGCTAGCGAGGCGAAAAGACCTATAAGAGGGATAATACCGCAGGCTCCACAGACGCACATGGCAATGCCGATCGATTGCCCTGGCATGGGTTCCATGTTTGTAATATTCCTCATCTTGAACTCATTGCTCAAAGTCTTTGCCAGCCCTATCACCACAAAGAAATGCCATACCATATTGACAAAAGGAACCAATAGAAGCCACAGCATTCCTGGTTCGATTGTGATGGATGTAACTGAACACTTTGTCAGTGCACGAGTCAGAGTCAGGATGTAAAAGATAAATGGCAAGAGGAAGAATAGGGAAAAAACTAACATCAGAATCAGCAAATGCGTTGGTTGAAACAGATCGCCCATCTTACATCTCCTTAGGACCAAATTGCCTAAATTTGGGGCAAAACTAGTCTAGGCCTCGACCTAACAAATGGCAATAGTTACGACTTTGTCTTTTGCGATTTTCCAGCGGTGTGCCTATCGTTCAACCTCTCAGTGCCCCGGAATCATGCCCCAGAGCATGACCATTGTCATACCGATGACGATGATGCTGGTGCTCCAAGCGATTACGTTCCAGAGGCGGGAATTTTTGTAATCGCCCATCAGATCGTGGCGATTGATGAGCATTAGCATGAGGATGATGACCACGGGGAGCAGGACGCCGTTCAAGACCTGGGATAGGATGGCGACGTTGATCAGTTGCGCGTCAGGCAGCAGCAGAACGGTGACCGCACCGCCTGCAATCAGCAGCGAATAGAGCCAGTAAAAGAAGGGCGCTTCCTTGAAGGTTTTATCCACGCCGGATTCAACGCCCAGGCCCTCGCAGACGGTGTACGCGGTGGAGAGCGGCAAGATCGACGCGGCGAAGATAGATGCGTTGAAGAGGCCGAAGGCGAAGAGGATGAAGGCGTAGTCACCAGCCAACGGACGCATGGCCTCGGCCGCGTCCGCGGCTGTTTGGATGGCACCCATGCCGTGAACATAGAGAGTGGCGGCGCAGGCCACGATGATGAACCAGGCAACGATATCGGTGAAGAGGCTGCCGACGATTACATCCAGCCGCGAGGCGGCGTAATCCTTGACGCGAATGCCTTTTTCGACAATGGAGGATTGCAGATAGAACTGCATCCACGGGGCGATGGTGGTGCCGACGACTCCGATGGCCATGTACATATAGGCCTTGTCGCTCCACACCGATTTGGCGGGTAACTGGACGGTGGCCAGAATCGCATCGTGCCAACTGGGCTGCGAGAGCACTCCGGCAAAGATGTAGGAGATGTAAACCAAAGAAGCGATGATGAAGATCTTTTCCGTGCTCTTGTAGGTGCCACGCACCACCATGTACCATACCAGCGCCGCGCAAGTGGGCACGGAGATGAACCTGGAAACATGAAAGAGGCGCATGGAGCCGGCAATGCCGATGAACTCGGTGACCACATTGGTGTAGTTGACGACAACCAGCAGGACCATCAGGATGACGGTGAGGCGGAGGCCAAACTCCTCGCGGATGAGGTCGCTCAAGCCTTTGCCGGTGACCACGCCCATGCGGGCGCACATCTCCTGCACTACGATAAGTGCGATGGTGATGGGAATGATGGTCCACAGCAGGGTGTAGCCGAACTGCGCGCCGGCCTGGGAGTAGGTGAGGATGCCTCCGGAATCGTTGTCGACGTTGGCGGTGATAAATCCGGGGCCGAGGACGGCCAAAAACAGCAGTATCCGGGTTCGCCAACTCTTCAACATTCTGGCTGGTTCCTATTGTGGAGTCATAGAGAGTCTGTTCTCACTGCCTTTCTGACCATAACAGGCCGGGGGGTGGGGCGCGAAGTTTGGCAGCGCGGGCCTCCTGAGGAATCTCAAAATAGGGGTTGACAGGGTATGGTTATCATGGTACATTGGTATTTATGTAACAGGAGGAACTCATGTCTCAAGAACTACAAAATCGTGAACCTGTCGTAGTGGAGCGCGTACAGACCGGCGTGCGCATGGAAAAACGCTTGTTGAAGGTACTCAAGGCCGTTGCCGAGTTGAAGGAGATGACGCTGGGCGATCTTCTGGAAGGGATCGTCCTGCATGCCTTCGAGGGCAAGCTGGTTCCCTTCTCTCCGCAAACGCTGAAGGAGATTGAGCAGTTCAAGGCTATCTACGGAATGACCCTGAAAGCCACTGACAGCCATAACCTGAAGGAACGGAAGACACCTGCGGCAGGGCAGACAGCTTCGGCGAGAAAATCATAATGAGCTCTTATCGAATTTATCCCACCCTGGCGACAAGGGAACAAAAAGCAGATCCTTCGACTCCGTTCGCTGCGCGCATCGTCGCTCAGGAGGACACGCGAGGGTGGGGCACCCGATGTTTATGACAAATGCAGTAAGTTAGCCCCCGCTAGTGCGGGGTTAGCGATTTGCAAGTTAACCCATCATGCGGTCGCGTAAACCGGCTCGGACGAGTCGGCGGCAACAGCGTCATCGGTAAGGCTGAGCAGGGACGCAATCACGTCTGCGGCGCCATAGGATCTCTGGCCGGGGGCGAGAAACTGCGCGACGGTGTTCAGATCGTCGCCCACTGTGATTAGCGGCGGTTCTTCGGCAAGATCTCCCTTGCGCACCTGAGCGTGGCCGATGTTGGCAAGCAAAGCGTTGCAAAGGCACTTGCGTCCCACTGTATCCTCGACCTTGCCTCCCTTGGCCACGTAGTTTGCCACAGGCTCGGCGGAGCAGCGGTATCTGATCTTGCCGTCCGGCATTGCGTAGGACTCGCGTAGCAAGCCTATGTCGCAGACCCTGGTCCGCGCCGCGGCTACTTCCGGATCGGAGTACGAGCCTTGCAATAACGCTACCTTGAAGGGGAATCCTGTGGGCGATGCCACCGGATCAGTGAAGACCTCTCCAGTTCCGGTGGTTGCCTGGGCGATAAGCGTCTGTTTGAGATCGGGACGCAGACCGGACTCCCGTGAGAATGCAAATGCCGTGCCTACCTGCACTCCGGCGGCGCCCTGCTCAAGCGCGTAACGAAGGCTCTTGGCGTTGCCGTATCCTCCAGCCAGCCAGAAGGGTACGCCCAACGCACGCAAGCCGGCGAGATCTACCTGATCTCGCTCGCCATAGACCGGCTCACCGGCGGCATTGAGCAGCAACTTGCCTCGCGGAGGAGCATTGTGCCCGCCTGCCGTGGGGCCTTCGATGACCAGCCCGTCGACGCGCCCGCTGGCGCGGCGAAGCATGGTGGTGGCCAGAGTGTTGGAGCTGACGATAGCCAAAAACTTCGGCCGGTCAATCTGCGGCTGCGATCCCTGCACGTAGTCGGCAGGATCAAAGTGCATCGCTGTGTCCTGATCCTGCGAAGCGCCGGTGACTGCCAAGTTGTAATGGGCTGGACGTAGGCCAGCCAGGGCGTCCAGGACGCCGGGAATGTGCAGCGGAATGCCCGCGCCCATGAGCACATAGCCGACGCCGGCCAGCATGGCGCCGAAGATCGACGCCAGGTGCGGCATCTGCACCTTCTCAAGAAAATTGATGCCCACAGGGTTTTTGTGGCCTTCGCGGGCCAGATAGACCTCGACGAAGTTGCTCACGATGCACAGCTCGACCACCTTACGCATATCGCGGCGCTGGTGCATCGGCGGCAGCGCGTAGGGCACGGTGGCGGCCTTTCCGCCGGGGATGTAGTACTCGTCCCAGATGCGCTGGGCCATCTCAGGAAAGGGAAAGGCATCAAGACCGCGGCGGACATTGCCGCCGGGATCACCATCGGCGAGGCGGCGTACAAAGAGCGAGTCAAGCGCGGTGCCGGAGACCACGCCGAGCTGACCGAGTTTGGAGACAGTATTGGCGAGGCGCCAGTTCGATACGCCCACTCCCATTCCGCCCTGAATGATTTTGGGAAACTGCATCATCTTTGGATTGTTTCACAGATCGGGCTAAATCCCTAAATTTCTCTGGAGTGAGAAACAAAAAAGGAACTGCGAGTGAGCAATATTGCTCACAAAATGCCGAATTGAGAGCGCTTAAACTACATAGAATGAGCGAAAAAGAACGTGCTCGGAGACTGGCCCGCTCTCAATTGCTGTCATAGGCATCTTCGGGGTTGGGAAAACAGGCAAAACAAAAGAAGATCACCAAATTCCAGGTTACGTAAATAAAAAGGGCAAACTTCATCTCATCGGGTAGAGGAGCCTCTGCCTCACCCACATACCGGGCCGACAAAATGACCAAGGTTTTCAGCACGATAGCCCCGGATTGGAACATCATGCCCCAGCGAATAATCGAGACCCAGAATTTGTCCAAATTCCACAATTTCCATGCGCAGGCAAGATATATCAGTGCAAACATCAGGAAAATAATCGGAAGGCCCTGGGCATAGGCACCCATCGATCCAACTCCCATTGCTACAGGGGGCTGAACCACCCGTGGAAGCAGGCTGAAGACGAGATCCGGCCGGGCGCTAAGAAAAGTCGCCACACTCGATTCCGGGTCGCCCCATGGAACCAGGGCAAGAAGCAAGTTAACTATGCCCCGAATTAAAAGGTAACCGCAGATGAGGCTGATGAAAATCGGCTGCCGGCTCTTTGCCTTCGACTCCGGAATAAGCTCCTGAGGTATCTCATAAGGCGTCGGTGTAATTCCATGCATCCGCCGCGGCTTGGCATCTTTCTGCTGCATAGACATTCCTCCTCCCACTACTTCTTCCTGTCCCACGCAATGACGCCGCATATTGGCAGACCCCGTGTAGGACGTGATGCACGATGCAAAAATGTCTTAGCTGAAGTTTGGATGAAGTGTAACACAGCGGTTACCCGCAGGCTTTATAAATTTTCGCGCAGGAAGCTGATGACGTGGTCGGCGTGAACAACGCCCACCATGCGTCCCTGCGTGTCGACCACGGCCAGGGCGTGGAGGTTGTACTTGTCGAAGAGTTCGGCCAGCTCGTTGCGGTGCAGGCTGATGGGACAGGAGAGGACGCGAGCTTCGGTGAGCGTGGAAATGCGCGTCTCCGGCTGGGCCATGACAAGCCGGGCGAGAGGTATGGCGCCACGCAACACGCGCTTTTCGTCAAGAAGATAGATTTCGGTGACGCTCTCCGGGTCGCCGTCAAAAGCGCGCAGTGCCTCGACGGCCTGGGCCACGGTGGCGTCCCTGGCCAGGGCAACGAAGTCCGTGGTCATGCTGCCGGCGGCGGATTTCTCGTCAAACTCGAGCAGCTCCTCGACCTCCTGCCGTTCCTCCGGTTCCATCTCTTCGAGAATGGCGTCGGACTGCTCCTCGGGCAGCTCGGCCAGCAGATCGGCGGCGGCTCCGGGGTCCATCTCCTCGACGATGTCGGCGATCCTTTCTTCGTCGAGTTTTTCGAGGAGCGACTTTTGCAGGCGTGGCTCAACCTCTTCGAGAGTTTCCGCGGCTACATCTTCGTCCAGTGAGGTAAAGATTACCTCGCGCTCGGCGGGCGACAAATCTTCGAGAATGTCGGCCAGGTCTGAGGGGTGCATCTCGGCCAGCCGCTCATACTCGATGCGCAGCTTGACGCGGCGGGCCGGATCAACCTCGATGACGTCAACAAACTCCCAGGGGATGCCGCGTGGGGCGAATTTGCGTGAGAGCTTTTCCAGAGAGGCGCGGGGCAGCATGCCCTTAAAGACGCGGCGGAAAGCGCCACGCAATCCCACCTCGACCTCGGCCACGCGCAGCAGGTGGACCGCGCCCTGGCCCATCCACTCCAGATCGACGTCGTTGGCGCGAACCACCTTGCGGCCGTGAATGTCGATAATCTGGCGGTCGACCAGATCCTGCTTCAGATAGAGGTAATTGCTCTGGTCCTCCAGAGGCACCATGGCGCCGGCCGAGCGCAGCATGAGCGTTCCGGCGGGCGTCTCCATCACATCCTGTGAGGGCACGATGCACAATCCGTCACGGGTCTTGAGCACTAGGCCTGCCACTTTACCGGCATCCTCGCCGGTGGCCACGGCGATGTCCTTGAGCCGCCCGCGCAGTTGGCCATCGGAATCGGTCACCGGGGTGCCGAGCAGCGCCGTCAAGCTGATGCGGGTTGTGGTGCGGGGACTCATGAGGAGAGTGTATCGCTTTGGGGTCGGGCTTCGCCTGTGAAGTGATTCGGTTGGGCAATCTGAGCGACTAGCACTTGAAGTCTTACGTTTGCCATTGACGATCTTGGCTGTCACAATGACAAAATCAGACGAATCGTGAATCTGGCCCTGGCATAACGATGAAAATCTGCCCACAGTGCGATACCGGCTATCCCGATAACGCTTTGAACTGCCCCATTCACGGCGGGTTTCTGAGCGAGATTATCGACCTGCGGCCGGGAATGTTGATCCGCAAGACCTACCGGATTGAGCGTCTTCTGGGCAAGGGCGGAATGGGCTCGGTTTATCTGGCGCGGCACGAGCTGATGGATGCGCTGCGAGCGCTCAAATTTCTGTCGCACGAGCTGAACAATGACGAGGCCTTCACCCGCCGATTCCTGCGCGAGGGCCGGATGCTGCGCCAGGTGCGGCATAAGAACGTGGTGGACTGCGGAGACCTGGAACGAGCCGAGGACGAGCGGCTGTTTTTCGCCATGGAGTTTGTGGACGGGCCTGATTTGCGCGGGCTGATGCACAAGGCTCATGGGCGGCTGGATGTAGCTGATGCGCTGGCGATTGCGCACGGCATCGCCGAGGGACTGGGGGCGGCGCACGCCCTGGGAATGGTGCACCGGGACATCAAGCCGGAGAACGTGCTGATGGCGCGGGACAAATCCGGCTGGGTGCCCAAGATCGCTGACTTCGGGATTGTGGCCACGGTAGAGAGCAGCACGGTGTATAAGACCACGCGCGGCAGCCTGCTGACGCCTCCCTATGCCGCGCCGGAGCAGTGGCGAGGCACACGCGCCAGCGAGCTGGACGGGCGAACGGATCTGTATGCGCTGGGCGGAGTGCTCTTCGAGATGCTCACAGGGAAGACCGTCTTCGAAGCGGAGAACTATGAAGGCTGGCTCTTTGCGCATTTGCAGACGCCGCCACGGACACCCAGCAGCCTGCGTCCGGAGCTGGCCGGATGGAAGGGGCTGGACGCGCTGGTCTTGCGCCTGCTGGCAAAGAATCGCGAAGATCGTCCCAGAGACGTCGCCGAGCTGCTGGGAGTGCTGAACGCGGTGCGGCCTATGGCCCCAGAGAGGCAGCCGACGGTGCCTGAGGTTCGGCGGCCAACCGTCCGCGAACCGGAGCCGCAACCCAGTCCGGCAATGATCCCTATGCCGGAACCAATACCTGAGCCGGAAGATGAACAAGTTGCGCGGTTGAGCCCTGAAGCGGAACCGGAAGAGGAGCCGGAGGCTGTGAAGCCGCGGCGTGGCCCGAAATGGCTTCCAGAGGTGATCATCGCCGCGGTCGTGCTGATGGTCTTCTTCTTTTCCTGGCAGGAGTCCAGTAACCGGGATGCTAATTTGTCACCTGCGAAGCCCGTGCAACACTTCGGCACGGAAACTCAGCCGGCGGCTCGCACAGGCGCATCCGATGTGCAATGTTCGCTGGACGCCATCTGTCATCAAGCCGAGACATTGAGCGATCAGGGACATTTCAAGAAAGCTATTCCACTTCTCGACCGGGCATGCAATGCCGGAATTGCGCAGGCGTGCAGCGATCTTGGCCACCTGTACGACTGGGCACCCCACTTTACTGAGGCCGACAGCGTGACCCAGAACTTTCCCCGCGCCATGAAGCTCCTAGCAAAAGCCTGCGATGCGGGAAACGCTGACGGTTGCACCTACCTCGGCTCTTTGTATTCGCTGGGCCGGGGGGTTCCCGAGGATTTAACTCGCGCGGCGGCTCTCTATAGCAAAGGATGTGACTGGAACAACGGCGTTGCGTGCAACAATTTGGGAGTTGCCTTGATGCATGGCACCGGAGTTCAGGAGGACAAAAATAAAGCCCGTGAAGTTCTAAAAAGAGGCTGCGCACTGGGCAACGATGCGGCTTGCGATTGGCTCAAGCAACTGCAATAGCGCGCCGCTGCTTGACATCATTCCTTGCCAGCCTTGAAACTTCCTTCAGGCCGCTGAAAGCAGCGGACAAATTGCTTCCGGGCACGTTCCGGAAGGACGGAGACTTGGCCGGTGAGCGAAGCGAAGGCAGGACGGCTGAGTTTACGGTTGAGTTCGACGATGGAGAGCGTCGCCCAAGTGGAGGCGGCGGCGGAGAAGTTGGCCGCCGAGGCCGGCCTGGA